>Ga0233438_10000004_pt1 | contig 422822 bp, 407 predicted proteins | sample SI_123_September_FD_182720 | JGI IMG/M metagenome (GOLD analysis project Ga0233438, IMG submission 182720) | Seawater microbial communities from Saanich Inlet, British Columbia, Canada - SI_123_September2016_10_MG | ecosystem: Environmental > Aquatic > Marine > Inlet | place: Canada: British... | reverse complement strand
GAAGGTTTACGCTTCGCAATCCGTGAAGGTGGCCGTACAGTTGGTGCTGGTGTTGTATCTAAAATTCTATAATTTTAGATAACCAATAGTTTAAAAAAGACCGCCTGATGGCGGTCTTTTTGTATGTTATCATTAATAAAATTAATATATGCTTTTAGCCGAGGTTCTTTTTTTGCCAATTACAGAGTGCTGTATAAACCAAATATGAAAACACCAAAACGTTTACAACCCCTAATCGACGATGGCCTTATCGATGAAGTACTTTACCAATTAATGAGTGGTAAAGAAGCCACAGTTTATGCTGTAACAAGCCAAGGCGAGATCCGCTGTGCAAAAGTATATAAAGAAGCTATTAATCGAAGCTTTAAAAAAGCTGCGCAATATCAAGAAGGTCGTAAAGTAAAAAATAGTCGCCGCGCACGCGCTATGGAAAAAGGATCAAGATTTGGTCGTAAGCAACAAGAAGACGTATGGCAAAATGCAGAAGTAGACGCCTTGTTTACTTTAGCGGCTGCTGGAGTGCGCGTGCCCCAACCTTTTGGGTGTTATGATGGCGTGCTGTTAATGGAGCTTGTTACCGACGGCGAGGGCAATGTAGCGCCACGTTTAAATGACGTTATTTTAACGGCTGAACAAGCGTTAAGGGATCACGAGCAAGTCATGCATTACGTCAAACTGATGCTGTGTGCTGGTATTGTGCATGGAGATTTGTCGGAGTTTAATGTATTGGTCGATGATCTCGGTCCGGTGATCATTGATTTACCGCAAGCAGTGAATGCAGCAGCCAACAACAATGCATTTAGCATGTTTCAGCGTGATGTGCGCAACATGACCGATTATTACGCTGAATTCGCTCCTCAACTCAATGAAACCCATTATGCGGAAGAAATGTGGGCGTTATTTCAAGCGGGCGAACTCACCCCTAATTCAGTGCTCAGCGGTGAATTTGAATTTGATACGACTGATGCCGATGTAGATACCGTGCTCGAAGAAATTAAAGCCGCGTTTGCCGAAGAGCAAGAGCGCCTTGACCGCATAAAATTAGCCAACACTGATGAAGAGCCTGATTAAGTATTAATAATGTTACATGGTTTTATAGTAAAGTTTGAGTAGCAGACTATTTTTGCATTTTTACCGATTACCCTTAGCATTTAATTATAATTTACCGTATGTTAATAAATACACATATTCCATATTTTTAGCCAATGTAATGCGCTCAGAACTGCCTGACATTGTTGAGCGGTATATGGCTGGTTAATTTGCCCTCGATGACTTTATTACTCATACGATGGCTCTAGAGGACATTAATGAGGTATTTGACTTAATGCATGCGGGCAAAAGTATCCGGAGTGTGATCCACTATGACCAATAGCACCAATCTTGAGACAGTCATTAAGACAACCATTAAGAAAGTCTCTTCAGCGAAAGCGTTTGATGGATTGCATCAACAATACTCACATAAGTCGAGCACGACTCATTGCAAGATGCGCTTTGCCATTTATTTACCCCCCGGTGCGAATGCAGAGCATCCTGTACCGGTGTTGTACTGGTTGTCAGGCTTAACCTGCACCGATGAAAACTTTATGCAAAAAGCGGGTGCATTAAAGTACGCAGCCCAATGTGGAATGGCGATTGTCGCACCGGATACCAGCCCAAGGGGCGATGATGTAGCGGATGACCCTGGTTATGATTTTGGTCAAGGTGCGGGATTTTATGTCAATGCCACCCAAGCACCTTACGACAAACACTATCAGATGTACGATTATGTCGTACATGAATTGCCAGCGTTAATTGAAGCGCACTTTCCGGTGTCCTCTACTAAATCCATTGCGGGTCATTCGATGGGGGGGCATGGTGCCTTAATGATTGCTTTGCGCAATCCCCAAGCTTATGTGTGTGCATCGGCCTTTAGTCCCATTGTTAGTCCTACACAATGTCCATGGGGGCAAAAGGCGTTAACCGGTTATTTGGGTAAAAACGATAGACAAGATAGTGCAGGGTGGGCGCAATATGATACATGTGCATTGATGCTTCAAGCACATCCTGAAGATTATTTACCTATGTTGGTTAGTCAAGGTGAGGAAGATATCTTTTTAACCGAGCAGTTACTCACGACGAATCTAGCCTCTGTTGCTGCTCAGACTCATTATCCAGTAAAAATTGAATGGCTCAGTGGGTATGATCATAGTTACTATTTTATCAGTAGCTTTATCGAGCATCATATCGGTTTTCATTGGCAAAAAATGCATCAAGGTAAATTATCTAACAAAGGCGATTAATTAGCAAAATCGGTAATAGTCGTAAATTCTGTTGCTGTTAAAGGCATCACTGATAAGCGGTTGCGTGTCACGAGCATGCACTGTTGCAATGCCGAATGCTGTTTTAGAGTGGCTAACGGCACGATGTGTGCAAATTTTTCTACCATCACAAAATCAACAGCACTCCAGCGCGGGGCATCGTGCGTTGATTTAGGATCGTAATAGTCACTCTGGAGATTAAATTGTTCTGGATCAGGGTAGGCCGTTTGACAAACCTTAATCAATCCCGCAGCACCGACTTGTTTGCAACTTGAGTGATATAACACGACGACATCATCGACCTGCATCTCTCGTAAAAAATTCCGAGCTTGATAGTTACGTACCCCATCCCATTGGATTGGTTTTGTAGCCGCCTTAGCAAAATCATCGATGCCACACTCGTCAGGTTCACTTTTGACTAACCAATAGTTCATAATTGACCTTGTAATAATGAAAAAAATAAATACTACAGTAATCCCAACAAACTAGGTATTATTACTGTCCCTTAAGATTGTGATGCGCAGGCGCGTTCACATCAATCTCGGAAACACACCATGGCTAATACCAAAGATTTAGGCTCACTTGAGTTACACGTTATTAAAAGTGAGCGGTTGTATCTGAAAGTTGCTGAACAGCTCAAGTCGTTGATCGATAAGCAAATACTGTTGCCTGGTGGAAGACTTCCTGCAGAGCGAGAATTAGCCGAACAATTTGGTGTCAGTCGACCCACAATCCGAGAGGCCATGATCGCACTGGAATTATCGGGTTTAATCGAGATCCGTTCGGGTTCAGGGATATACGTAACTGATCCAAAGCCATTACAAAGCCTCAAATTACTGCAACATGATGCAGGTATAGGCCCTTTTGAAATATTAGAGATCCGTCATATCATTGAATCTGAAGCGTGTGCATTAGCGGCCACGCGAATTACTGATGCACAAATTGCTCAATTGCGCCAAGTCGTTGATGATATGGAAGAAGAAGAAAAGTTACCTAATGCATCCGAAAAAGCCGACCAAGCCTTTCACTCTATTATCGCTCAAGCAGCCCAAAATAGTGCGATATCTTCAGTGGTTGATTGGTTATGGGAATTACGTAATCAGTCTCAGCTAAGTACCGCTTTTTTGGAACGAATTAGAAATGAAGGTATTCACCCTTCTATTTCTGAACACCGAATAATCTTAGCTGCATTAGAACAAAGAGATCCTGATAAAGCTCGCATAGCCATGAAAACTCATCTTGAAAATGCGACGTCAAACGCCGCTACTCATTTCAATAAATAATTCCACAAACGTTGGATATTGCATTATTTCTTCTGGCAGAATACCAAATTCAGCGACTAGGTTTTGTAACAAGGTTTGTGGCGAATCGATATTTGCAAGCACCATTGCTTGTATAGCGTTAATCTGTGGATCTTGCATTTTAATTGGGGAACCATGTTGATCCTCACCTTTAATACATTGGATCCATGCGACTAGCACGCCAGTTAATACAGGACTTGATTGTCCTTTTCTCAGACGCTCAATCAACGGAGGAACAATGCGTTGCTGTAATTTCAAAGACCCGTCTGTTGCGACTTGGTTGGTTGCATAAGGGATCAGATTATTTTGAAAACGAGATACAATCGCAGCTTGGTATTGATGTAGTGCGAAATTATCTGGTAAGACTAACGTGTCTTGTATTTCCGTTTGCATGAGCGCAGTGACGAGGGATAATAATTCCGGATCGTTAATAGCTTCGTGGATCCATTGATAACCTTTATACAGACCATGATATGCCAAAGCAGAGTGACTCGCATTCAGGTTACGTAACTTGATATTTTCATAAACAGAAACATCCGTAACGATATCTACCCCAACGCTTTCCCACTGCGGCCTTGGTGTGCAGAAGTTGTCTTCAATAACCCATTGTTTAAAAGGTTCCGTCATAATCAAACCGGCATCGATGATTCCGTGACGCTGCGCATGCTCCGCTTGAACTTCTTGGGTAACAGCGGGCACGATTCGATCTACCATACTGGAGCAAAACGTCACATTGTCTGTGATCCATTGCGCCAGTTGCGGATCCCATTTATGAGCAAGACTAGTAACAACCTGCTTTAGGATTTGCCCATTATGAGGCATGTTATCGCAACTGATCATGGTCATTGGGGTATTAATTGAATCTCGACGACGTTGCAATCCCGCGACTAGATACCCAGGTAAAGAAATGGGCTGTTTGGGATTGGCAATGTCATGCACAATATCCACATGATCTGCGTCTACAGTTTTTTGCTGCGAATGATAACAATAACCTTTTTCTGTCACCGTCATAGTGACAATATGGATCTTTGGATCGGTAAATGCTGTTAATACGGTTTCTTGTTCTGTCGCTGCAACACTGACTTTAGCGATTGCCCCTATCAATTTGCAATCCGAACCGGTGGCATCCTGTTCGGTTAACGTATATAAGCCGTCTTGTGGGGTAAGTTGCTCACTAACTCTTGCGCTTCGCAAACTGACACCATGGATCCGCCAATCTCCGCCAACTTGACTCAACACATCATGGGTAAACAACGCTTGATGGGCACGGTGGAATGCCCCAATCCCAAAATGCAAGATCCCGCATTGATGTGCATTCGGCACATAAGATAACGGAGTAATGCTGTTCGGTAGTTGTTGTAACATATCAGGGTGTAAGCGTGTATTCATAAACGGTAGGCTTCTTTGGCTAAACGGTAAGATAGATCATATGCCAGTTCATGGCCTTGAGTTTCAGTGATCCGGTGTTCACAAATGAGTTCAGCCAAAAAGTTACAGTCAACTCTGCGGGCGACATCATGACGTGCTGGAATAGACAAAAATGCACGGGTATCATCGTTAAATCCAACCGTATTATAAAAACCTGCTGTTTCCATGGTCTGCTGTCTAAAGCGCTTCATGCCCTCTGGGCTGTCATGGAACCACCATGCAGGTCCCAACTTTAATGCCGGGTAATGCCCAGCTAAAGGGGCTAGTTCACGGCTGTATGTCGTTTCATCTAATGTAAACAAGATTAAAGACAAATCAGTTGAATTACCGAATTTATCAAGTAGTGGTTTAAGGTTATGCACAAATTCATTTGGTAACGGTAGATCCGCACCTTTATCTCTACCAAATTGGGTAAGTACCTGTGGATTATGATTGCGATAACAACCAGCATGCAGTTGCATTACGAGTCCATCTTCGATACTCATCTGTGCCATTTGGGTCAACATGTGACCTCTAAATATTTCAGCTTCATCTGAAGTAATCGTTCCTGTCATCGCTTTTGCAAAAAGTGCACGAGCATTTAAATCGGACAAGTCAGCCGTGCAAGCGGAAACATGGCCATGATCTGAAGACGTTGCACCATGAGCAATAAAATATTGGCGTCGGATTTTCAATGCTTCAAGATATTGAGTGTAATCTTGGGTATCACAATTGGTTAATTCGCCAAGTTGCTGGATGTTGTTGGCAAATCCAATAAATTCTGGATCGAGCACATTATCCGGTCTAAATGCAGTAATGACACGGCCTTGCCAAGCACTATTTTGGATTTTTTTATGATGGGCTAGGTTATCTAAAGGTTGTTCTGTAGTGGCAATCACTTCAATGTTAAAACGTTCAAAAAGTTGTCTTGGACGATATTCAGGCAAAGCAAGCTTGGTGTTAATAATGTCATAGATACTATCAGCGGTATCGTTGTTTAATACCTCAGTAATTCCAAAAACATCATGTAACACAAAATCCATCCACAACCGTGATGGGGTGCCTTGAAATAGATAATAATAATGAGCAAAAATACGCCACACATTTCGTGGATCTGCTTCTAATGCACTACCTGATTGACCTATGCCTAGAGATTCCAATGATACGCCTTGGCTGTATAGCATTCTAAAAACATAGTGATCAGGTTGAATTAATAATTCTGCTGGATTTGAAAATGGCAAATTATCTGCAAACCAAGCAGGATCAGTATGGCCATGAGGACTAATAATCGGTAAGTGTTGGACACCTTGGTATAGCTCTCGAGCCACTTGACGAACTGATGTGATCGGCGAAAACAGCCGATCTGGATGTAATATTTGTGATGTAGACATAATCAACCTATCGGCTCATGAGCGAAGAAACAGTATGAATGACACCGCGCAACTCTGCGAGTCCTTTTAGCCTGCCCATATAACTATAGCCAGGTTTAACCCCATCTTTATCTAGCTCATCATCGAGTAAATGACCATGATCCGGTCGCATCGGTATGGCAAGTAACGGTTCACCACTTTCCGCTCGACGCTGCTCTTCACTTAATAAGGCTTCGACAAGCCCTATCATGTCGTTATCACCGTCTAAATGATCTGATTCAAAAAATGAACCATCAGCTTCGCGGATCACATTACGCAAATGCACAAAATAGATTTTAGGGCCAAAGGTTTTGGTCATTTGTACCAAATCGTTATCGCCTCGCGCACCATATGATCCCGCGCACATCGTTAAACCATTAGCAATGCTTGATACTGCATCAAGTAGTTGTTGTGCATCATCGGCTGTGGATACGACGCGCGGTAAACCAAACAAAGAAAAAGGAGGATCGTCAGGATGAATACACATTTTTGCGTTTACTGCCTCGGCTACAGGAATAATCGCTTCGAGAAACGCGAACAAGTTTTGGCGTAATCCTTCTGTGCCTAAATCGATAAATTGTTGGATCGCGATTTTAATGGTTTCACGGGTATAAGATCCTTCACCGCCAGGCAAACCGGCAATAATATTTTGCTCAAGGAGCTGTTTCTCATTATCTGACATGAGAGCAAAGCGCGCATCGGCTTTACTGACTACTTCATCACTATAACTGTCCCTTGCACCGTTACGTTGTAATATATACATGTCATAAGCAGCAAAATCAGTCATTTCAAATTTTAAGGCATGGCTGTTATTGGGCATTTTGTACATCAAGTTAGTGCGTGTCCAATCAACAACTGGCATAAAATTATAGCAAATTGTATAAACGCCACATTGTGCCGCATTAATAATAGATTGCTTGTAGTTTTCGATTAATGCTAAGTAATCGCCCGTGCGTGTTTTGATGTCGTTATGCACCGGAATACTTTCAATTACCGTCCATGTTAGTCCGGCATTTTCGATGATCGCTTTTTGTTTTTCTATTTCAGCAACTGACCAGATATCACCTGTTTTAATGTGATGTAAAGAAGATACTATGCCTGTTGCACCAGCTTGTTTTATTTTTTGTAAGCTAATGGAATCACTTGGACCAAACCAACGCCATGTTTCAATCATGCGAACCTCGAAATATAAAATTAGAGTTATCCATGATAGTAAACTTCTTTCATCTGTCAAGTGGCCTTACCAATAATATTGGCGAGCAATTCATTTATTTTTAAAGAGATCACAACCGTGACAACTTTACCTAGTTATAGCATACTAAGATTTCAGAAAATAAGGATAGAATTAAACAAGATGTTGCTATTAACCATTTATGTATTGATTGCTTTGGGCTTTTCGTTTGTTTGTTCGATTGCTGAGGCGGTCATTTTAAGTGTCTCCAACGCTTATATTCAAATGATGGAACAGGACGGTAAAAAAGCCGGTAAATTATTATCGTCTCAAACTCAAGATATCAATAAACCGCTTTCTGCCATTTTAACGTTAAATACCATTGCACATACGATGGGTGCTGCCGGAGCGGGTGCGCAAGCGGCCAAAGTATTTGGGGATGCGTATCTTGGTTTGATTTCAGCGGTGTTAACAATGTTGATTTTAGTTTTTTCTGAAATTATTCCCAAAACCTTAGGCGCAACTTATTGGCGTCAGCTGGCCCCAGTGACCGCACATTTTTTAAAGTACCTGATTATTGTGCTTTATCCATTCGTGAAAATGTCACAAAAAATGACTTCTGGCTTTACTGAAGAGAGTCCATTAAAAGGGTTAAGTCGCTCAGAACTGCACGCTATGGCGGAACTATCCGGACAAGAAGGTCAACTTGCTCTGCATGAAGCAAATATTCTTAAAAGCTTGATGTCAATGCATGAACTAACCATTAGAGGGGCGATGACGCACCGCACACAAGTGTTTTCAGTGCCAGAAGAAATGACTGTTGGAGAGTTTTTTACGATTCACGAAACGGTTGGATTTTCACGCATTCCGATTTACGAAGAAAATGACACTGAAAAAGTGATCGGCTTTGTGATGCGTAATGATTTGTTAGTAGCAAAAGCTGAACATCAGTTAGATACCCCTTTGCTTGAGTTTGTTAAAGATATGCAAACGTTACTCAGTAGCATGCCACTGTCCTCGACGTTTGATTTGTTTTTAAAAAATAAAGTGCATATTTTGTTAGTGGTTGACGAATATGGTGGATTAGAGGGTATTTTGACCTTAGAAGACTTGTTAGAAAGTATTCTTGGGGTGCAAATTCATGATGAAAAAGATCAGCATGTGTCGATGCGTGAAATTGCAGTGGATCTGGCCAAACAACGCCAAGAAGAATTCACGTTGAAAGGTTCCAAAAAATAAATTCGTTATGCAGGATGCTAGAATTACGAAAGCGCCCAAGTAATTTAGTGCTGTTAATGATTAGTTTTATGTATGGTAAAATATCCATCCCACATGGCTAAATGCTCGGTAAAGCGCTGCTTTAATGTGGCACTTATTTCATCTATCTGTAACAGATCTTCAGGTATGTGCTTTAATATCCGCCAGTGATTAAGACAATTTACAGCCGCGGCACATATTTGTGCCTGAGTCGCAAAGGCGTGCGAACTATCATCGCTCAATACGCGTTTCGTTGCCCCAATCAATGTCATTATTTCGGGCTCTAATTCTGAGCACATGGCTAAGGTGATCTTAAAACTCCTTACCAATTCAATATAATGCTCATTCGAAGCCGCGATATCTTTTGAGGTTGCTTGAACGATTTCTTGGATGGCATTAATATGCATAATCACATCAAAACTCACCATATGTAGATGCTGAAATAAGGCTTCTTTTTCTTGCAATCGTGGATCGACAAATTTATCGTTATGCATAATTAATCCTCTTTAATATTATGCGTTTACGTTAATTTAACATTAAGTGCAAAGTATTTACACCTATCGTATCTGTTAATTTTAAACATAAGTTTATGAAATGATCGCTACAGCCGATATAAACAGTGTGAATAGTTATACATACACATCAAAATTGTGTAATCTTGTTGCCGATTACGCTTAAAGTCTAATATCTACTAGCGTCTAAAACCGTAATCTATGACCCAATTCCATTCTTTAGAGGACGATTATGCCATTTTTATTATCATTATTAGTCGGTTTATTTGCGTTTGTTTCGCCAGTTGCGCTGGCTAGTGACGCGGCTTCTGATTTAATCGATTTAACTCACTCAAGTGCTGGTTTTCTAGCTATCGCGGTTTTCGTCATTGCGTATGTCTTAGTTATTTTAGAAGAACAACTCCATTTAGCCAAATCAAAACCAGTATTACTCGCTGCAGGCCTGATCTGGGTCATTATTGCTATTTCATATGGGAGTATGGATAAGGCGCATTTAGTTGAACACGGCATTCGCCATAATTTCCTTGAATACGCGGAGTTATTTTTCTTCTTATTAGTGGCGATGACTTATATTAACGCCATGCTAGAACGTGGTGTTTTTGATGAGCTACGTAATCGACTCGTTGCCAAAGGCTATAGTTATAAAGCACTATTCTGGTTAACCGGTATTTTAGCGTTTTTCATCTCACCGATTGCGGATAACCTAACGACCGCGTTAGTGATGTGTGCCGTGATTATGGCTGTTGGCCAAGGTCGTCCTGATTTTATTGCAATCGGGTGTGTTAATATTGTTGTGGGTGCCAATGCTGGTGGCGCATTTAGCCCCTTTGGTGATATCACAACATTGATGGTTTGGCAAAAAGGCATCCTTGAATTTAGTGAGTTCTTTGCGTTGTTTATTCCTGCAGTGGTTAACTTTATAATTCCTGCTACCATCATGTCGTTTGCCGTGACGAGAGGCAATCCCGCTCCACTGGAGGAAGTGAATGGTAGTGTAATTAAACATGGCGGCTTAATCATTGTTGGTTTATTTTTACTAACGATTGTAACAGCCGTGGGCTTCCACAGCTTTTTACATTTACCGCCGGTATTCGGTATGATGACCGGTTTAGCGTATTTGAAATTTTACGCGTTCTACCTTAAGAAAGTCGATAGCAGAGAAACTGTCGTGGATTACTCTACACCAGGTGATGCAGAACAGCCTAAATATGATATCTTTAAGAAAGTAGCACAAGCCGAGTGGGACACGTTATTTTTCTTTTATGGTGTTATTTTAGCCGTTGGTGGTTTAGGTTTTATGGGCTATTTGGGGATGGTATCTCAACTAATGTATGGCGAGTTAGGCAATACAGGTGCAAACATACTAGTCGGCATTTTATCGGCGATTGTTGATAACATCCCAGTCATGTTTGCAGTATTGACGATGAACCCTGACATGGATACGACCCAATGGTTATTGGTGACTTTAACCGCTGGTGTTGGCGGTAGTTTATTATCCATTGGTTCTGCTGCTGGTGTCGCTTTAATGGGACAAGCGCGTGGGTATTATACGTTCTTTGCTCATTTAAAATGGTCATGGGCAATCGGTTTAGGCTATGCGGCCAGTATTGCTGTGCATTTAATGATTAACTAATGACTAAGGCGCTATTGAGCTCGATTTAGAGCGCTGTGTCAGAGAAAATATTAACCCCAAAGGCGCGTGATTATCTTTGGGGTTTTTTTATGTGCAAATAATTACCCACAACTTCTCTATCCTTGTTAAAATACGCCCCGACTTTTATATTTAGCAATAGGTTCTCATTCCCATGCCGGCATTAGCGATTTCTGGATTAACCAAAACCTATCAAGGTGGCGTACAAGCTCTAAAAGGTATTGAACTTGAAGTACAACAAGGTGATTTTTTTGCCTTGTTAGGGCCTAATGGCGCAGGCAAGTCAACGACGATTGGTATTATCAGCTCTCTGGTAAACAAAACTCAAGGTAGCGTGTCGGTATTTGGTTATGATCTGGATACGCAGCTCACCCAAGCAAAAGCGTGTATCGGTTTAGTCCCACAAGAATTTAACTTTAACCAGTTTGAAACGGTACTGCAAATCGTCGTCAATCAGGCTGGTTACTATGGTGTGCCACGCAAAGTTGCTAAAGAGCGCGCACAAAAATACCTTACGCAGCTAGACTTATGGGAAAAGCGCAACGCGCCAGCTCGTACTTTGTCAGGTGGTATGAAACGCCGTCTCATGATTGCTCGCGCACTCATGCATGAACCTAAGTTATTGATATTAGATGAACCAACGGCTGGCGTAGATATCGAAATCCGTCGCAGTATGTGGGTGTTTTTACAAGAAATCAACGCAGCGGGTGTAACGATCATCTTGACCACCCACTATTTGGAAGAAGCGGAAATGCTGTGTCGCAATATTGCTATTATTGATAAAGGTATCATTGTTGAAAATACTTCAATCAAAGCATTATTATCCAAACTAAATATCGAAACATTTGTATTAGATGTGCAAACAGACAAAACAGAAATTGTCCTGACGGATGTCAAATACACGTTCCAAGATAACGAGATCGAAGTGGAAGTGGCGAAGGAAGAAGGCCTTAATCATGTATTCACTCAATTGACGGAACAAGGTGTTCAGGTGATGTCGATGCGTAACAAGGCAAACCGTCTTGAAGAGTTATTTGTTAAGTTAGTTGAATCAGGGCGTGAGTCAGCCAAACAAGGAGCAGCGTCATGAGTAATCCAGTCTTCACCGGCTTAAAAACGATTTGGATTAAAGAATGCACACGTTTTTTGCGAATTTGGATCCAGACCTTGGTGCCACCTGCGATTACGATGTCATTATACTTCGTGATTTTTGGCAACTTAATCGGTAAGCGCATTGGTGATATGGGGGGCTTTACCTATATGGAATTTATCGTCCCAGGCTTGATTATGATGTCTATCATCACGAATGCCTATTCCAATGTGTCATCGTCATTTTTCAGTGCCAAATTTCAACGCAATATTGAAGAATTGATCGTATCTCCTGTGCCTACATGGGTCATTATTGCTGGCTTTGTCGGGGGCGGTGTCGCACGCGCATTAATTATCGGTGTCATTGTCACCACGGTATCGATGTTTTTTGTAGATGTCCAAGTGCATAATATGTTGATTTTGATTCTTACCTTATTATTAACGGCGACGTTGTTTGCTACTGCGGGGTTGATTAATGGCATATTTGCTAAAACTTTTGACGATATCTCAGTTATTCCTACCTTTGTCTTAACGCCTTTGACTTACCTAGGGGGGGTATTTTATTCATTAAGCTTGTTACCTGAATTTTGGCAATGGGTCAGTAAAGCCAACCCTATTGTGTATATGGTAAATGGTTTTCGCTATGGTTTTTTAGGGGTGAGTGATATCCATTATGGCTACTCAATTGTCTTATTGATTGGGTTTAACATCGTGTTATTTAGTGTTGCGTATTATCTGCTAAACAAAGGCCATGGGATCCGCAGCTAATGAGTAGTGGCAATTCACGTACAGTAGAAACGAATCAAGATGGGATTAATGATGCCCTTGATGGGTTAGTTGATAAGTACTTACATACTACAAACCTTAAACCAATACAGGCACATACCCAAAATGCATTTGATAAAATGAATGAGTGGTTAGGCGCTTTTGATGGGGATATCATCTTTGATTCGTGCTGCGGGGTAGGATTAAGCACTCAGCAGCTTGCTCAGCGTTTTTCTGATGCCCGGATTATCGGGATAGATAAGTCAGATATTAGAGTTGGTAAGCACTTACATTACTCGCAAGATGTTGATAATAAGACGGATAATTATTTGATTTTGCGAGCGGATGTCATTGATTTTTGGCGTTTAGCGGTGCAGGCAGGCATGCAATTAAGTCGACATTTTTTACTCTACCCTAATCCTTATCCGAAAAAGACTCAAGTCCAAAAGCGCTGGCATGGTTCTGCATCATTTTTGGACTTACATCAACTAGGTGGACAACTTGAAGTGCGAAGTAATTGGTTGTTATACCTGCAAGAATGTCAGTTTGTACTTACAAGACTTAAGCGTGAATCAGAGATTTCAGTAGTGAATGATCCTCAGCCCCTCACGATGTTTGAAAAAAAATATCAAGCCAGCGGCCAAGACTGTTATCGCCTAGTGACTAGATAAAGCCACTAATGTCTGTTTAGGCTTTCCTAATAAATACCCTTGCGCGTAACGGATCCCTAATTCACGCAATAACGGCAACGTGGTGTCATGTTCAACATATTCTGCAACGACCATTTGGTTATTGGCATGAGCTTGGCTGATGAGTGATTGCAAACAAGTTAGTGTGGTAGGAACCATGTTGGCTGTGGCAATGACCTGTTCAGATAGTTTGAAGCCAGCAAAATCTAACGCAAATATATCCTGAGCAGCGCAGGACACATCGGTGATGTTATCGACAAAAATTCCCACATTTAACTCCCCACATTGAGCAATGAATTGCGGTAAATCACCAAGCACGCAAAGCGCATCTAAGTGAGATAATTCTAAACCGATATGGCCAAAGCATGGTACATAATCTAGTGCATTGCGCAGATGATGAAGCAAGTGTAAATCCTGGCATTCGCCAGCTGTTATATTAATATTCCATGGCATATTTTGATATTCAAAAGCATGCACACATTGCATCAACATATGATCAGTCAATTGTGAATTGTATGCTTCACGTTCAATAAACTGCATAAAATTTTCAGGTTTGTAAGTGGTCGCACTTTGGTCAATTAGCCGAGCTAAACATTCATAGCGAACCACACCAAAATCATGTAAACCTATGATGGATTGAAAAAAAGGAATGATAGATTGCATCGAAAAGGTATCGGAAGACGAAGTACTGAGTTCATTGATGAGCATAATGTGGACCTAAATCTAACCCGTCGCATCCATGCTTTAGGAATAAAAAATATGTATTTGAATGAATATGGCTTACTCTTAAAACATAGCAGAGTTATTAAAACTTGCCAGATAACCAGACAAATGGTCGCAATTAGGGCAAAAATGATAGACGAACCAATTCTAGACCTATATAGTTCGCTGTCTAAAATGTATGGATACAATCGCATTAGCATGTCTGCATGGACGGGCAATTAAATAATTTTGAGGTATGCAGGTGAGTAACGCTGAAGCGAGTTTAGAGCATCTTTTCCGGGTATTTACGATGCCGGAACACCATGACTCAACTCTTAGTCGAATCGAACAACATTTATCAGATAATTTGTCTGACTTTTTGTCACGCCATGTGGTTGCTAAGCAAACCTCTCTAGAAGAGATTGAACAGGATTTTAACGATCCACACTTACCCTTACAGCCTGAATTCGTTTCTACACATGCTGAGCACTTACTCACTAAGCTTGTTGCGAATTCAGTCAATACTTATGCACCAACCTTTATCGGTCATATGACATCGGCTTTACCGTATTTTCATCTATCCTTGGCAAAGTTATTGGTGGGGTTAAACCAAAACCTGGTGAAGATTGAAACATCCAAAGCATTTACCCCTTTAGAGCGACAAGTCTTGGGGATGATGCATAATTTGGTCTTTCAACAAGATGATGCTTTTTATTCCCAGCATCTGCATTCAGCTCAGCATTCTTTAGGTGCATTTTGTTCTGGCGGTACCGTTGCCAATGTTACTGCATTATGGGTGGCACGCAATGCTAAATTAGCAGCCAAACCTGGTTTCAAAGGGGTTTCACATGCAGGTCTTGCTGGGGCTTATCAAGCCTACGGTATTAATAATTTAGGTTTGATTAGCTCTAAACGAGGACATTATTCATTAGGCAAAGCCGTTGATCTGCTGGGTATTGGGCGCAATAACATGCTCCATGCGTCACTAGACTCCCATACGCTTAATCCTACAGAGGTGCTGGCGTTAGGTAAAGCCTACCAAGCGCAAGGCAATGACTTATTAGCGATTGTCGGTGTAGCAGGAACGACTGAAACAGGACATATTGATCCACTTGATGCACTTGCTGATGTGGCACAAGAATTAGGATGTTGGTTCCATGTTGATGCAGCATGGGGTGGGGCGACATTATTTTCAGAGACGCACCGAGGTTTACTTAAAGGCATTGAACGTGCGGATTCAGTGACCCTTGATGCTCATAAACAAATGTACGTGCCGATGGGGGCTGGCATGACCTTATTTAAAGATCCAGCCATATCAAGTGCAGTTCGACATCATGCTCAGTATATTCTGCGCAAAGGCTCAAAAGATTTAGGTTCGACTACGCTTGAAGGCTCGCGTAATGGAATGGCGATGATGGTTTATTCATCATTGCACGTTTTGGGTAAATCGGGTTATGAATTACTTATTGATCAAAGTATTGATAAAGCAAAAGTATTTGCCGACATGATCACCGCGCATCCAGATTTTGAACTGATTACTGCACCTTCGCTTTCATTGTTGACCTATCGTTATAACCCTGCAGCTATTCAAGCGCACTCAGGGGGCTCTGAAGCGATTAATGAGCAACTAGACAAGCTAACTAAAGCGATACAAAAACAACAGCGTGAGGCAGGCAAATCATTTGTGTCACGCACTCGATTAAGTATTAATCGTTATGACAATCAATGTTTGACCGTATTTAGGGTGGTGATAGCTAATCCGCTGACTACGGTGGCGCACTTAGCGGCAATTTTAGAGGAGCAAGCTGAGATCGCTCAAGCTCACCCTCTTTGTACTGAGCTACTGCAAGCTCAAGAATGTCTTACAGTGTAATCTGAATATTATCTATAAGACGTGTTTTACCTAAAAACGCTGCAATCAATACAACCAGTTCTTTGGCTTCAAATGATGCAGGTTGTAACGTAAACGCATCTCGGATCTCTATATAATCAGGCTTAAAACCCGCTACAGCAAGCATGGCGTTTTCTTGCTCAATCATTTGCATAAAATCCCGTCGACCCAGTTCAATTTCGGCTTTAATCCTTGAGATAGCGATATATACCAGAGGAGCTAGTGATCGCTCCTGCTGGGTTAAATAACCATTGCGCGAACTCATTGCTAAACCATCATCATGGCGCATCGTCGGGATCCCATGGATCGATAAATTCATCGATAAATCCGTCACCATCGCTTTAATAACTTGGAGCTGCTGGTAATCTTTTTCACCAAAAAAAGCGCTATTTGGCTGCACCATATTAAACAGCTTACTGACTATGGTCGCGACCCCTCGAAAATGCCCTGGTCGACTAGCCCCACAAATCATATAAGAGATCCCTGGTACTTCAACAAATGTTTGTTGTTCTAAACCACGTGGATAAATTGCTTTAACTGTGGGTGTAAAAAGCACATCCACACCCATCGCAGCAAGCTGAGCACTGTCTTGCTCTAAGGTGCGAGGGTAATTGTCGAGATCTTCATCAGCCCCAAATTGTAGTGGGTTGACAAAAATCGACACCACTACGATATCTGCATGCTTCTTTGCTTCTGCTACTAGCGATAAATGTCCTGCGTGTAGGTTACCCATTGTCGGGACAAAACCAATCCGCTTCCCAGCCAATTGCCATTCACGACGAACTTCGCGCAATGCTTCTATAGTACTAATGGTGTGCATCTGAAATGTTCCTTAGCGAAGATCCTATTGTGAAAATGAATGTTCAGGACCAGGAAACGTCCCTACTGAAACTTCATCAATATACGCTTGTACAGCAGTATGTAGATCACCCGTTTGAGCTAAATAATTTTTTGAAAATTTTGGCATGTAGTTAGCGCTTACACCTAGCATATCGTGCATAACAAGTATTTGTCCATCCGTATCTGGACCTGCACCGATGCCAATAACAGGGATTGAAAGTAACTCCGAAACGCGTTTGGCTAACGCTTGAGGAATACACTCTAGCACTAATAATTGAGCCCCTGCACCTTGTAAGCGTTGTGCATCACTACATAGTTTATCAGCTTGGGCTTGTTGTCGACCTTGAACTTTAAATCCACCAAACACATGAACAGACTGTGGGGTTAACCCTAAATGAGCACATACTGGTACGCCACGTTCGGTTAATTTAGTAATAGTGCTACACAGCCATTCGCCGCCTTCAACTTTAACCATACTTGCACCCGCTGCCATTAAGATTGCTGCATTATGCATTGCATCGGTTTCGGAGCCATAGGACATGAATGGCATGTCAGCAATGACAAATGCTCTATCAACACCGGCAGCAACCGCTTTAGTGTGGTATGCAATTTCAGCAGTAGTGACCGCTAATGTGTCTTTTTCACCTTTGAGAACCATGCCTAATGAATCACCGATTAAAATAACATCGATTCCTTTACTATCAAACAACTTGGCAAAGCTCGCATCATAAGCCGTAAGCGCAGTAATTTTTTCTCCATCTTGTTTTTTGGCTAATAAACCGGAAGTGGTCATCTTTTTCATTACTCAAATTCCCAAAGTTAATTTAGCGCAATGCGACGCAATTGACTGACGTCACATTCGCTGACCCATTTTGCAATGGGGTGATTATCTGGCATTAATAAATCTGGTTGTAGTTCGAACAACGGTACCAGCACAAACTCGCGGTGGCGCATGCCATAATGTGGCAATGTTAATTCTTGGTTATTGTATGTCTGACGGCCGAGTATCAGTAAATCTAAATCTAACATCCGAGGACCCCAATGCTCACCATCACGCACCCGACCATGCTTTTGTTCAATGCTTTGTAATTGATGTAACAGAGGTAGCCCATCAAGAGAGGTCCTAATTTTGCATACCGCATTAGTGTAATTAGGTTGTTCACTGGGGCCCATTGGCACCGAATCATAAAATGAAGAACAGGCCAACAATTCCAGATTGGGTATTAATGCAATATGAGATAGAGCGCTGGAAATGGTGGCGACAGGATCTCCTAGGTTTGCTCCTAGCCCGATAAAACCAGTGTTGGGTTGATTTTCAGTCGCCATAAAACATTAAATTTGGTTGGGTTTTCGTTTGGATTTAGATGGTTTACGCCGACGCGTCGCCTTACCATTTGGGTGGCCAAGTAAATTATCTATCATTGTTTTGCGCTGGTCACTGTTTACTTCTTGAAACTCCGTCCACCATTCTGCTAATTCATGTAGCTGGCCACCTTCAATTTCACCACGTAACAATAAAAAGTCATACGCAGCTCGGAAACGAGGGTGAGCTAACATTTGATGAGCCCGACGACCGTGACGACGGCCTAAACGATGTTGAAAGGCCCATATTTCACGCATTGTAACGCTAAAGCGTTTGGGGATCATGATCCGTTGTAATTGACGTTGCAAAACATCTGTCATCGCCATATTAAAAGCATCAGCAGGGGATAAATCGGTTTCACATGCTAATTTTTGGCTTTGTTCTTCAATGGGATACCAAAGCATCGCGGCATACAAAAATGCTGGCGTAACACGTTGCCCGGTGTTGATACGATTATCGGTATTCGTGATCACTTGATCGATAAATTTACGTTCACGAGTATCGGTGTTTAACAAAGACCCTGTTTGCGGGAAAAGTTTATCGAACAAACCGTATTTCAACAGCAGATGATAAGTCGCAAGACCTTGGCCATTAAAGAATAATTTTAAGACTTCTTCAAACAAGCGCGCTGGTGGAATATTTTCAAGTAAATACGCAAATTTTTTGATGGCATGCTCACTAGCAGAGTCGATTTGCATATCCAGTTTAGCGGCAAAGCGCACGGCTCTGAGCATTCGCACAGGGTCTTCACGGTAACGTGTTTCAGGATCGCCTATCAATGAGATGGTTTTGCGTTTAATCGAATCTAATCCACCCGCGAAATCTCTAATCGAGCCATCATTGACATTGTAATACATGGCATTGATTGTAAAGTCACGGCGCGCAGCGTCTTGTTGCAGTGAACCAAAGACGTTATCGCGAACTAGCTGTCCTTCACCATCTTTTTTGGATTTATCCGTCGCTTTAGTCTGCTCAACATGCGGGCCTCGAAAGGTAGCTACTTCGATAACTTCTCGACCAAAAATAACATGCGCTAAACGAAAACGTCGGCCGATAATTCGGCAATTTTTGAATTGTGCTTTGATTTGTTCTGGTGTCGCATCGGTAGCAATATCAAAGTCTTTTGGATGTTTATTTAGAAGCAAGTCACGCACACACCCACCCACTAGATAGGCTTCATACCCTGCAGAAGTTAAGCGGCGTAGTACTTTTATTGCGTTTACCCCGATATCCTCAACTTGCACATGGTGCTCTTGTTGAGTAATGATTTGCATCGGTGGCAGTGTTAGTTCGTTTGTCTCATTAGTAGACATCGCATTTTTTATTTTAGTTATTGCGCGTTTAAAGATAAGTCACGCTCCTGTGTTGTAATATGATAATAATAAGCTGAAATAGCTTACGTAACAATGATTTCATGCTTTGGAAAGTGAATTCCTTTGCGCCAAGCCATTGTTGCGGCTTCTAAAATAGTTGTGATAGCTGATTTTTGTTCAGTATCGCTTAATTTTATATTTAATAAATTCAGACAAAACAATATGTTATCTTTAGCTAAGGTGTCGTTGATCGCAGGTGCATGATTTTGTTTACTTAACTTATGACCCGGTGCCGTTACCAATAAGGGAGTATGCCCATAACGCGGTAATGACGCTGAAAAATGCGACCAAATATTCAATTGAGCTAAGGTAGTGGGTAATAAATCGCAACCACGCACGATATCAGTCACTCCTTGCGCAATATCATCTAAGACGACTGCTAAGTTATAAGCGACGAGTCCATCTTTACGTTGAATGATAATGTCTTCTTTATCGATGCTTTTGTCAGTTGCTGATATTTGACCTTGAAAGCGGTCCGGAAAAGAGGTGATCAGACCTGGGTTTATATAACGAATAGCGCTGGGTTGGTTTGTGATGTGTTTATGTTTGCAAGTGCCAAGATAAATGCCACCTTGTTGTTTTATTTCAGCGCGAGTACAGCGACATCGGTATGCGTGATCAGAATTGAGAAGTGCATCAATAGTCTGTTGATAAAAGGATAAGCGACTGGATTGAAATAAAATATCGCCGTCATGGTGCAGGCCGTGTGCATGAAGGGACTGCAGTATCGCTTGGTCGGCGTGCAATACTTGTCGCGGAGGGTCGATATCTTCCATCCGCACCAACCAAATACCATCATGAGCTTTGGCGTCTAGATAACTAGTTAACGCTGTTAGTAGCGAGCCAATATGTAGTGGACCTGAAGGGGACGGTGCAAACCGACCCACATAACGACTCGCTTCCAAGAGACTTAACCTTGCATTTGTTTTTCTTTGATTTCTGCCATGGTTTTACAATCAATACACATATCAGCAGTAGGACGAGCTTCTAAGCGTTTAACGCCGATTTCAATCCCACAAGAATCACAAAAACCAAAATCGTCATCTTCGATACGTTTTAAGGTCTTTTCGATTTTTTTGATTAATTTACGTTCACGATCACGAGTGCGTAATTCTAAAGAAAATTCTTCTTCTTGAGCTGCACGGTCAACCGGATCAGGAAAGTTTGATGCTTCATCCTTCATGTGCGTCACAGTACGGTCAACCTCTTCACGTAATTGTGTGCGCCATGCTTGTAATATTTTACGAAAATGCGACATTTGCGCATCATTCATATATTCCTCAACAGAATCCGCATCGTATGGCGTTAATCCTGCGAGCGCGAGTAATCCTAATGACTTATTGGTTTTTGTTGTGGGCATAACCCATCTCCTTTAAAAATGGCATCGCTTCGGTCTATTATAATATCAACGTTACCATTTGTATTTACTGCACTGAATGTTGTGTATAGGATACAGCGTTACAGCAATTTAACTACAATAGTATTTATTTACACAGAATATGGGGCTAAATTCAGAAAAATCAAACCTAAATTCACATAATAAAATTTAACTCTTGATTTATAAGGATATTTTCTTGGTTTATTTTACAGTTGTAGGCTAAAAACTCTACACCTAGGGATGTTGCTTCCGCGACTAATTGAGCATAAGTAGGATCAATATGAGTGGCTGGGCTGACTTGGCTAATCCCTGTGTGCTGAACTAAATACAGCATCACAGCTCGTTGTGGTAAATTTGATGGTGTATCCAAGACATGCATTAATTCACGACAGTGTTTGTGTGCTCGGGTAGAAATGGTGTCAGGAAAATAACCTAATGAAGACTGTGGCGCCTGTAACGTGACACTTTTTACTTCTAAATACGTTTGTGAGCCGTCGGTATGAGTTAATAAAAAATCTATTTTAGATTGTTCTTTTCCGTATTTTACTTCGCAGGCAATATCGCTAATATTAGGTAAAGAAGTAATAAGACCTTGTTGCAGTGCAGCCTTGACGATGTTGTTTGCGCGGTGTGTATTGACACCTATCCACTCTTCTTGCGTATTTTGCACGAGTTCTAATGTGTATTTTAGTTTCCGTTTCGGATCATCATTAGGCTGTACCCACGCAGTAAAACCTGGTTCGGCACAGCCTGTCATCTTGCCTGTATTAGGACAATGCGCAGTAATGATTTCACCCGTATCAAGCTCGACATCAGCAAAAAAACGTTTGTAACGTGCGATTAATTTACCTTTTAATAGCGGTCTTTTAAACAGTCCAGTAAATAGTGCTGGTGAGGGTATCGTCTGTGCAGGGAAAGGCATGATATACTTACTAAAATGACATTGAATAAAAACATATTAAGAAGCATATCACAATGAGCTATTTTTTAATCCACAAAACCACTCAAGCGCCCGTTTCACCTTATAATCCTAACAGCCTTATTTCTATGAATGAAAATGGCTTAACAGTTCATTTAACAGGGCAAGATGATGTTCGCGATTGTCAAAAAGCAGCCCGTTTAGCGAGCGGATTAATCCATTCGCAAATTCAATTTGTGGGGCTGTGGGAGCCGATATTACAGCGCAGCTTTGTGTTGGCATTAGGTAATACAAATCTTTCTGTTAAGTGGGCGGTTGTAGATGCAACACAATCTAGCGAGCAATCTATAGCAAACTCAATGGTGCTAAACCAAGCATTGATGGCGGTCGAATTTGCACGTGAATTAGTGAATCAATCCCCGCAAGATCTATCACCTGAAGCGCTCGCAGAGCAAGTCGCTCATCATTTAGAAGGTCTTGCACCTGAATATGTCAGCGCCAAACATATTGTAGGCGACGCACTCGTTGAATTTGGCTGGCATGGTTTATATGAAGTCGGTCGCGGTAGTGAGCGCCCACCCGTTTTATTAGAGCTCGACTATAATCCAACGGGCAATCCTGATGCACCTGTTGATGTTGCATTAGTCGGTAAAGGCATTACGTTTGATAGTGGTGGCTATTCGATTAAATCAAGCGAAGGCATGCTGGATATGAAATGTGATATGGGTGGTGCAGCAACGGTTAGTGCTGCTTTAAGTCTAGCCATCATGCAAGGTTCGACGAAGCGTATTCGCTTAATTTTATGTTGTGCTGAAAACCTCATTTCGGGTCACGCTTATAAATTAGGTGATATCATTACTTACAAAAATGGACTAACCGTCGAAATTGTTAATACTGATGCTGAAGGTCGGTTAGTGCTAGCTGACGGTTTAATGGCTGCGTGTGAAGCTCAACCTGGGCTAATTATTGATGCCGCAACCTTAACCGGTGCCGCAGTAATGGCGGTTGGAACTGAATACAATGCCCTGTTTACGACTAATAATGCGTTAGCACAGCAATTGATAACGATTGGCGCTTCTGAAGCAGAGCCATTCTGGCAATTGCCTTTAGCTCCTTGGCATCAAGAGATGTGTCCGTCACCGTTTGCGGATACCGCTAATTCACGCCCACAAAAAGGTGGTGGTGCAGGTGGTGCATCGAATGCAGCCGGATTTTTGTCGCGCTTTGTGGATGCGACTATTCCATGGGTGCATATCGACCTAGCAGGCGCTTATCATCGCAACCCGACTAACACTAAACCCGCTGGTGCCACGGGTATGGGTGTCTTGAGTATTGCGCAGTTACTTAAATAATGGATACTTTGTCTGCGGCGATTATGTTGTTTTTGATTATGGATCCCCTCGGTAACCTACCGATTGTGATGTCTGTGCTCAAGCCATTTGAACCTAAACGCCGTTTATTTATATTGGCTCGCGAGTTATTATTTTCGCTTATTATATTACTGATATTTTTATATTCTGGTGATTCAATTTTATCTTTTTTGAATATCAAACAAGAAACGGTCAGTATTGCCGGTGGTATCATTTTATTTTTGATTGCGTTAAAAATGATTTTCCCATCACCGGGTGGTGTCATGAATTTACCCGCGGGTGAAGAACCATTTATTGTGCCATTAGCGATCCCTATGATTGCCGGTCCATCGTCAATGGCTGCATTGATTTTACTATCTAATCAAGCGCCAACACGGATCGTTGATTGGACATTAGCCTTAATTGGGGCATGGGGATTGTCAGCAATTATTTTGTTATTTTCGGGGCCATTGCATAAAATTTTGGGTCAAAAAGGGCTCTCTGCAGTGGAACGTTTGATGGGGATGATTTTGATCATGCTATCGATTCAACTATTACTTGATGGTGTAAGTGCTTACTTGCAACCAAATACTTTATAAAAGGCATTATTGTGACAAAACCAACGTTATCGACATTTGCTCAAATCCGCGCATTGTCACCCAAACAAAGTTTAGCTTTTAGTGTGACAGTATTATCTCGAATGATCCCTCATGTAGCGCTCTATGATGAGTTAAATCAAGCTTCCACAAGTGAGTTGGCACTTACTGAAGTGGGAGACTTTGCTGTGGGGCCATTGGCTGATAAAGTCTTAGGGTTAGTGTGGGATTATTTAGGTAATCCAAAAAACAAATTCAACTTTGGTGTGCAACTAGAAAAAATAGAAGTGGCGACCCCTGATGTAACTGATAGCACTCCGTTTGGTGTGCTTCCTGCCATGGACGCCTGTATCGGATTATCGGCACTATTACGCTTATTACAACAAGAACAAGATGATGCTGCTGTAATGATTAGCAAATTAGCACAGGGTGGTGTTGAGGCGATGTTATTGGCAACAGAATTTGCAATTGACAATGAGAAAATTGCAGCCATAGATGATGAAGAAAGCAAGGATAATGCTTATTTTACATTGTCTAAAAAATTAAAAGCACATCCTTTAATGGAATTTGAAATCGCATTTCAAAGAGAAGTCTTACAATATGTTAATACGCATAAACTTAACGAACAAAGTGTGAAAGAATTACAACAAATGGTTCAAGAAACAGGGATCACCACCCTAGGTATTGAGTTGGAATAAGCCATACATAAACCCATTAGTTTGTTGTTGCTTAATTGGTTTTAAGCTCGTTGGTGACGTATGCTTTAGCAATGCTGAGTTAATATTATTCAACGTTATTGCGGTTTCACATTCTAAATAAATTAGTGTGTCTGTAGTGATTAATTGGAGATCTAATAATTGTAATAAACTAGGGATGAGTAATCCTTGTTTAAAAGGAGGGTCAAGGAATACTATAGTCATGACCTGCGATCGCTCACTTAAAGCCTGAGCGACACGAGTAACAGAATGTGCGAATTCACCATCCAACACACTTGCTGTATCTTGAAGCTTCAATGTTGCAACATTCTGGGTTAGTTGGTTTGCCGCCGAAGTATTTTTTTCGATAAAATAAGCATGTTGAGCACCTCGTGACAACGCTTCAAAACCTAAACTGCCACTCCCCGCAAAGCCATCAAGACACACACTGCCCTGCACATCTTGCATGAGCCAATTAAATAACGTCTCTTTGGTGCGGTCAGTAGTGGGTCGAAGCCCTTGTGCATCAAGCACTGGTAATTGACGTCCACGGTGTTGACCTGCAATTATTCGAATTCGTCCTGTGGCGGTTGGTTTTTTTTGATTTTTATGGCGCATCTTGGCTAAATATTACGAACAGATGGTGGTATGATAACAATTATTTTTTGAGCACGCCTATAAAAGTGCATTCTATGTGTTAGCGTTAATCGTAATTTGTTGTTCACACTTAGCTAACCAGATAACAGGACTCAAGTGTTGTATGTTTAATATATTCAAAAAAAAGAAGCCAAATCAACCACAAAGCACATCGATTGTAGATAATGCTGCCAGTGATATTGCTGTTGAATCGGAGCTTACGACTGCAGCTATCACTACGGTTGAGCACGAGCATGAATCTGTCACTACAGCTAAAGAATCACCCCAGGAGATGACACTGGAATTAGCGCCTGAGCCTTCTGCAGAGCCACAGCCCAAGCCATCATTTTTTGGCTCTCTTGCAGCTAAACTTGCTCGAACCAAGGCGAGCATTGGCAGTGGGATCGCAGATTTATTTGTGGGTCGCAGTATTGATGATGAGTTGTATGAAGATTTAGAAACGCAGTTATTAGTTGCTGATGTAGGTATGCACACCACACAGAATATCATTGAGCACCTCACTCAAACCACTCAACGTAGTACCTTAAAAGACGGTGATGCCTTACTTGCTGCATTGAAAGAATATATGGCGCAGTTATTGACGAAAATTGAGGCTCCCTTAATTCCGGAGGTGCCAGAAGGTCAAACTGGTCCATTTGTGATTTTAATGGTTGGGGTCAATGGCGTGGGTAAAACCACTACGATCGGCAAAATGGCCAAGCAATTTCAGCAACAGGGCAAAAAAGTGATGTTAGCTGCTGGCGATACATTTCGAGCTGCCGCGGTTGAGCAATTACAAGTTTGGGGAGAACGTAATAACATTCCTGTGGTTGCGCAGCACACCGGTGCCGACAGTGCTTCGGTGTTATTTGATGCACTTCAATCTGCAAAAGCTAAAAATGTCGATGTATTAATCGCAGATACGGCAGGGCGATTACAAAATAAAGACCACTTAATGCAAGAACTCGAAAAAGTCGTGCGCGTTATCAAAAAACTGAACCCTGATGCGCCCCATGAAATTATGTTGACGATTGATGCTGGGACAGGTCAGAATGCCATCAGCCAAGCTAAATTGTTCAATGATTCAGTTGGCTTAACCGGTATTACATTAAGCAAGCTAGATGGCACAGCGAAAGGGGGCGTTATCTTCTCTATAGCTGATCAATTTTCAATTCCCGTTCGCTATATTGGTGTGGGAGAGGCGATCGATGATTTACGGATTTTTAAGAGTAAGGAATTCATTGATGCGTTATTTGAGCAAACCAACTAACCATTATGATTAAATTTGACCGCGTCAGTAAAACATATCCAGGAGGACAACAGGCTTTACAGCAAGTTGATTTTCATATTGAGCCCGGAGAAATGGCATTTTTAACGGGACATTCTGGCGCGGGTAAAAGTACTATCCTCAAATTGATTTCGTTAATGGCACGTCCTAATGTCGGTAATGTATTGATTAATGGTCATAATTTAAATGACATTAAACTTAGCCAAGTACCTTATATTCGTCGTGATATAGGCATGATTTTCCAGTCTCATCAATTATTAATGGATAAAACCGTATTTGATAATGTGGCATTGCCATTGGTAATCGAAGGTTATTCACGTAAACAAATTCAAAAACGTGTCTCTGCTGCACTGGATATGGTTGGCTTATTACATAAAATCCAACAATTACCGCAGGCATTATCTGGTGGTGAGCAACAGCGTGTGGGCATCGCTCGAGCCGTAGTGAATCGACCGCCATTATTATTAGCCGATGAACCAACAGGTAATCTCGATCCTAAATTATCCATGGAAATCATGCGGTTATTTGAGGATTTTAATCAAGCTGGAGTGTGTGTATTTGTAGCTACACATGATTTGGGGTTAATTGCTCGGATGAAATATCGAACCCTAACGATTAAGCAAGGGCGAATGATTGATGATGGCTTAAATGATCAAAATGATCCGTTAAGTACGCTCTCGGATCTCCAGGATCCGAATTTACCACCCATGACAAAACTACCGCCGAAGTACACCCTATGAGTTTATTATTTAATGGTCGGGCAGGTGACAACACGACGCGCAGAGTAGGATTTTTTCAACGTGTCTTCATGGGCGGCATCAATCACTTACGTCAAGCTTTAGCGAGTTTAGGTGAACTATGGCGCTCACCGCTGGCAACATTTATGACTATTGGTGTGTTAGGACTCAGTATTACTTTACCAAGCACGTTGTACCTGATGGTTAAAAACACCGAAAAGGTGACTGCTGGGTGGGAACAAGCTGGAGAAATATCACTTTACTTACAATCTGGCACAACCGAACAACAAGCTAATCAATTACTCCTCGCGGTGTCATTGATGACGAGCAAAATAGATAGCGCGCGTTTAATTGCTCCAGACATTGCGTTAGAGGAGTTTGAAGCTTTATCTGGGCTGGGTGATTCATTGGCCTATTTGGATAAAAACCCGTTGCCTTTTGTGTTACTCATTACACCTAAACCTCAATATTTACAGCCTGAACCGGCCAAACGGTTACTGCAAGAACTGGAACAACAGTCGGTAGTGGACTTTGGTAAGTTGGATATAGAATGGCTCGAAAAACTATACGCGATTGTCTCAATTGCCAAAGATATTGTATGGATAGTAGCAATCCTTTTATGTGTTTCTGTCGTATTAATAATAGGTAACACCATTAGACTCAATATTTTAAGCCAACGTGAAGAAATTGCTGTTATGAAATTGGTTGGTGCAACCGATAACTTTATTCGCTTTCCGTTTTTGTACACGGGTTTTTGGTACGGATTTTTAGGCGGCTTGTTGGCTTGGATGTTAGTGGCATTTTTATTATGGTGGATCCAATCTGGTGTCGAGAATTTAGCTGGGTTATATCAAGCCGAATTCACCATTAGCGGACTAGACATGCAAGCATTAGGTGTTATCCTGCTGATATCGATTAGTTTGGGTTTGATTGGTTCTTTGATATCAGTGCAAAAGCACATCAAAGAAATTGAGCCTAGTTAAGTGTAACTATTTGAATTTTATTTGTTTTTAAAGGTTGTGCTAGTTGCAACTATTAAAGTTATACGGCCTGTTATATGGTTGTGTAAAATAAATGTTAACTGAAAGATTGATATACGAAAAAAAAATCTCATATTAATTGAAACTATTTACCCATTTAATGGATCTATATCAATTAATTAGAGTGTTAATCTCGCAATTTTTGCGTCACTTTGGTATATTTTATACAGTTGATTAAATAACGGAGTTTTATTTGATGAGTAAATCCATGCAAATGGCATTGACGATTCCTAAAAGCGGTAGTATTGAAAGCTATATTCAATCGGTAAGCAATATACCGATGCTCACTGCTGACGAAGAAAAATCATTAGCAGAGCGTTTATTTAATGAGGGCGATCTAACTGCTGCACGTGAGTTAGTCATGTCTCACTTACGTTTTGTTGTACATATTGCAAAATCTTATTCTGGCTACGGACTAGCTCAAGCTGATTTAGTCCAAGAAGGCAACATCGGTTTGATGAAAGCGGTAAAGCGATTTGATCCAAATGTCGGTGTGCGTCTAGTGTCGTTTGCGGTTCACTGGATAAAAGCTGAGATCCATGAATTTGTATTAAAAAATTGGCGCATTGTTAAAGTTGCGACTACCAAAGCCCAACGAAAATTATTCTTTAATCTACGTAAATCGAAAAAACGTTTAGGTTGGTTCACTCATAAAGAAGTGCAAAAGGTTGCTCAAGAGCTCGGGGTGAGTGAAAAAGAAGTATTGCAGATGGAAGCTCGTATGGGCAGTCAAGATACTGCATTTGACTTATCCAGCGATGACGGTGATGACAATAGTAATTTTGCACCAGCGCAATACTTAGAAGATAAATCTGAAGACGTAGAATCAGCAGTGATAAATGCCGATTATGATTCGAATGCTTCTGCACGTTTATATTCAGCAATCAAAACATTGGATGAACGTAGTCAGCATATCATTGAAACACGTTGGTTAAGTGATAATAAAATGACATTACAAGACTTAGCGGCGAAATATCAAGTGTCTGCTGAGCGAGTTCGTCAAATTGAAAAAAATGCCATGAAGAAAATTCAATCGGCGATGGCATAGTTATTTACTAGTTAGATTCAATCGTATTATTACTAAAACCCTGAGCTTCTCAGGGTTTTTTCGTATCTGCCTGCGGCCTTTCAGACCGAGATTACACCCGAGGCAACACCCAGTATACGCCAGTAAATTCGGCTACAGCAGTATCGCCATCTAAGATATGAACTTTGAGAGTGACCTGCATTTTCTTACCTTCTTGTAATTCAGCATAATCACATTGAAAATGTTCGATATAGACTTGCGCTCTTGGCTGCATGCTAATGGGTTTATGATAATGAATATTGCCATCACCAAGCACAATTTCACCATCTAATTTTTTACGTTTGAGTTGTAAAAAGATCATGCCCCAACCGGTGAGTGTCGCCAGCGAAAAAATACTTCCGGCAAACATCGTACCGTGCAAATTGATATTTTTGTTTAAAGACGCCCGGACTTCTAAGGTCGAACCGGAGTACTGATGCAGTTTAATGCCCATTTGTTCAGATATAGGGATCGTTTTTTCCCATGTGCTTTGCAGTTCGTGACACCAATCAGCATTAATTAGATATTGTTGTGCGGTGAGTTTTTTGACCATTTGAATACGGTTTAGCTTACTCAGTGCTTCTGACGTTGATTGCTTGGTGTAACCACATTGTTCAAAAAAAGGACGTGATGTTGCGAGGCTATTGGTAACGGCTCTAACCGCGCCTTGTTCAATGGCATAACTTTCTAATGTAGCAACGATTAAGCGACCATAACCTTTGCCATGAGCATTAAAATCAACGGCAATATGACGTATTTGCACTTCTTCTGCACTGTTAAAATGCACCCGACCGACAGCCATAATTTCATTTTTATAATTGAGTAACATTCGGTGTTCAGCTACTGATTCGTATTCATCTTTTTCTGAACCTAATGGAAAATTAAAAGGTGCTTTGAGGATCTGCCAACGAAACGCAAAATATTGCTCAAGTTGTTGCTCTGTAGTGGGGGTAATAATTTTATACAATGCTTGGTAATCCTATGTATGTAAACTAAACGTCACGGGTCCATCATTGACCAGTGCTACTTGCATGTCAGCGCCAAATTGACCCGTTGCGACGTGCATTTCTGGAAGGCAAATACGTGATCTTAGCTCAGTAATAAACGCATCATACATTGCTTGACCATGTTCCGGTGACGCGCCTCGGGAAAATCCAGGGCGATTGCCTTTTGTAGTATCAGCGACGAGTGTAAATTGTGACACAACCAGAATATCGCCTTTGATTTGTTCGATATTCCAATTCATTTTTCCAGCGTGATCAGTAAACATCCGAAACTTGATTAATTTATTGACCATTTTTTGCACATTAAGTTCACTATCATGCGCTTCTACGCCAAGTAGTAACAATGCGCCATAGCCAATTTCACCAATAATGTGTTGTTCGACAGACACACTTGCCTGCGTGACTCGTTGCACTAATCCAATCATTAATCGTTTACTTTTAGTTGGTATGGCACTTAATTGTTGAAAAGTTTCGCCATCGTGTCAGTTGCCATTTTTAAAGAAAAGGCAATGGATGGTTCTGAGGTACTATGCCCTGCATCAGGTACAATAGTCAACTGACTGTTAGGCCATAATAGTTGTAGGGTGTAGGATGATTCAATTTTGCAAATCATGTCATAGCGACCATGAACGATATATTCAGGAATATGGGCGATTTTATACACATTCTCAAGGATAAAATTTTCTTCGATAAAGCAGTGATGCTTCAAATAATGGCATTCTAACATCGCTAAAGAAGCGATTTGATGTAAGTTATAATTATATAGTGGGTCGCCATAGGGATGTTGAATACGTGATATCCGATCTTCCCAGCCGTACCATGAACGTAATGCATTGGCTTTGTAATACTTGTTTTTTTGATTAAACAGTTCAAAAAACGCATCACAAATATCCCGTGCTTCAGTTAACGGCGGGATATCTTGGACAAACGTTTCATAATGCTCTGGATACATCTGCGCTGCGCCACCGTGGGGGCAGATATACCATTCGATATCTTGTTGACGTCCTAAAAATACACCTCTAAGGATCAGTCCTTTGACAGTCTGTGGTTCACTAATTGCTGCAAGGAGACCTAGTGTCGCGCCCCAACTGCCACCAAAGATAATCCATTTAGGGATCTGTAAATGCTCTCGTAGTACCGTAATATCAGCTAATAAATGCGCTGTGGTGTTATGGGTTAATGATGCAAAGGGCGTAGAGCGCCCACAACCGCGTTGTTCGTAAGCAATGATGTGAAAGATAGAAGAATCAAACATTCGCGTATAATCGTCGCTTAAGCCCGCTCCGGGCCCGCCGTGAATAAATAAAACAGGGATCCCATTAGGATTTCCGGATTGTTCATAGTACAGCCGATGGCCATCTGACACAGATAGCATGCCATGTTTAAATGGGATAGATGAGGTATACAGCTTTGGCATATTAGTTGTGCTTCTGTAATTTTTGAGCTAGTTTATTGAGTATATGTTTTCTGTTTCACTATTTATTTATAACAAGGTAGAAAAAAATATGCCACAACAAGGATCAGGCGGTAATGTTATCGCAGCCATTTGTAATATCTTTATCCCTGGGTTAGGACAGCTCGTTCAAGGACGCATTTTGGGTGCGTTAATGTTCTTTATTATAGCTACAGTCTGTTATGGGCTTGCTGCAACGGTCATATTTATAATCTTGTGGCCGGTAGGCACAATTTTTCATTTATGGTCTATTATTGATGCTGCACGCTTTAGATCGCCGGGATAAATTTAATTTTCAGTGATTAAATCTGATGTGAACAACCTAATTAAAGAAATGAACGCCGCTATTGAGCAATCAGATTCTTTTATTGCAGCAATGAAAGGGTAACCGCAAGGTTACTCTTCTGCCATTGCCTGAGGTTTCTCATCTGGCGATAGGACTTCTTGTATTGAGCAAGTAAATTCTGCGCCAACTAACACAACTATCCAAGATAAATATATCCAAACAAATAGGATAGGAATGACGGCTAAGGCCCCATAAATCATTTCGTAGGACGGGAAATTTCCTACATAATAGGCAAAAGCTTTTTTGGATAGCCCAAATAAAAACGTCGCTAGCATTGCGCCACTTAACGCATGTGTAAATTTTACACGCGCATTAGGGACAAGCATGTATAAGATCAAGAATCCAATCGTTGAGGTAATACTGGGAACAGTTTTGAGTAACAATGTGTCCAAGCCAAGAGTATATCCTTCAGCATAGCTAGCAATCCCCAGTAAGTAAGAACTCACTAACACACTAGAGCCCATCATAATGGGACCTAAGGTAATTACCATCCAATAGACAGCGAAGGTAAACATCTTTGGTCGTTTTTTTTCAGTACGCCAAATTGTGTTAAGTGTTTGATCTATATTCATGATCAATAACAATGCGACCACTACTAAGGATGCTATTCCTACTGCGCCCATACCTAATGCATTGGCAACAAATTCATTGATATATTTTTCTAATACATCGCCGGAAGTCGGCACAAAGTTATTAAGGATGAACGCTTGCAGCTCTAGGCGCACTTCTGCAAAAGCAGGAAACGCAGATAGCATGGTAAAAAAGACCATGATAAATGGCACTAACGATAATAACGAAACATATGCAAGATGCCCTGCCGAAACGGTGACTTTGTCCGTTGCACAGCGCGCCACAAAATAGCGCGCAATAGCGGGGAATTGAGGAATGAGTTGGTGTCGCATCAACGCCATCCATTGGCGAAAGGTTTCTATCATGCACGCAGTCCTAGCATATGACAAATGGCGTAACTTAACTCGCTACGGTTGAGTGTATAAAAATGAAAATGTTTAACGCCTTCTTTAGCAAGAACTTTTACTTGATCCATGGCGATGTTTGCTGCAAGTAAATTACGCGTAGTTTGGTCGTCATCATCTAATCCATCATACATTTTATGCAACCAATTAGGAACATGAACATCCGTGAAGCCCGCAAATTTGACGAGTGTTTGATAGTTTGTTACAGGTAAAATCCCAGGAACAATATCTAAATCAATACCCGCTGCTGCCGCACGGTCGCGAAAACGGAGGTAATGTGACGTATCAAAGAAAAATTGAGTAATGGCTTCGTTAGCACCGGCCTCAGCTTTGCGTTTTAGGTTAAGCAGGTCAAATTGGGCATTGGGTGCTTCAGGATGTTTTTCTGGGTAAGCAGCAACCGAAATATCAAAATCAGCGACATCTTTCAATAATGCGACTAAATCACTGGCATACATATCTGGTTTTTGCATTCCTGGAGGAAGATCGCCACGCAATGCAACAATGCGACGGATGCCATTCGCCCAATATTCTTTGGCTATATCAATAAGTTCTTCGCGGGATGCGTCAACACAGGTTAAATGCGGAACCGCTGGCACATCAAGATCATGTTGGATCCGTTTTACGACATTATGAGTCTTGTCACGCTCGCCACTATTCGCGCCATAGGTAACTGACATATAAGCAGGTTTAAGTGGTGCTAAGCGTTCCACTGATTTCCACAACATGTTTTCCATTTTGTCATTACTAGGAGGAAAAAATTCAAAAGAAACGTTGATATCACGCAATTCGGAAAGCGTTTGGTTGAGAGAATCAACGCCTTGGGCGTAAGAAACCATGGAAATACCTCAAATAAATATGTATACAATAGACGTTTAGACGTCTAAACTACGTAATATTCGTCGTTTGGTCAAGCTATATAGTTCGATCATCTACTAATAACCTATAGCAATAAAGCATAATAATAATAAACGCAGAACGTTTAAGGAGTACCCTATGGCTAAATGGAACGGCAAATACATTCATCCATACGCAGAGCATGGGAAGAAAAGCGAACAAGTCAAAAAAGTAACCGTTTCGATCCCTATCAATGTCCTGAAAGTGTTGACTGATGAACGCACTCGCCGCCAAGTCAACAACTTACGCCATGCGACAAATTCGGAATTATTATGTGAAGCGTTTTTACATGCGTTTACCGGGCAACCATTGCCGGATGATGACGATTTGAAGAAAGGCAATACGAATCGTATCCCTGAATCTGTGCGCAAACTAATGGAAGAAATGGGGATTGATGCCACACTCGATGAGTTGACCGACGAGTAGCATCACTCCCCACACTACTTTCAGTCTTCCATATACCCTTCGGGTAATTCATCAAAGTGTGCCACACCAGAGTCAATCGCTGCTTGAGCCACTGCTTTTGCTATGCGAGCACAAAGCCTTGGGTCCATTGGTTTTGGAATGATGTAATCGCGTCCAAACACTAATGAATCGACCCCTGCAGCAACTAATACTTCTGCTGGTACTGGTTCTTTGGATACTTCTCGTAAGGCTTCAACTGCAGCGACTTTCATCGCATCGTTAATTTCGCTTGCGCGAACATCTAATGCACCACGGAAAATAAACGGAAAGCACAACACATTGTTGACTTGATTTGGATAATCAGAACGACCGGTCGCCATAATTAGATCATTACGCGTGGCCATAGCTAAGTCGGGTTTGATTTCTGGATCGGGGTTGGAACAAGCAAACACGATAGGGTTTGGTGCCATCAAGGCTAACGTTTCTGCTGGCAAAACATCTGGACCAGAAACACCCAAGAACACATCAGCACCTTCCATCACATCTTCCAGTGTGCGTTTATCAGTATTATTGGCAAATGCCACTTTATGTTCGGGCAAACCTTCACGTCGGGTATGGATGACGCCTTTGCGATCTAGCATGTAGATTTTTTCTCGTTGAGCACCACATTTAATCAGTAATTCCATACAAGCAATTGCTGCGGCACCCGCACCCATACAGACAATCCGAACGTTTTTGATGTCTTTACCTTGGATTTCTAAGGCGTTGAGCATACCCGCAGCAGTCACGATTGCTGTTCCGTGCTGGTCATCATGAAAAATAGGGATCTTACAACGCTTTTGCAATTCACGTTCGATTTCAAAACACTCAGGTGCTTTGATATCTTCAAGGTTGATGCCACCAAAGGTATCAGCGATATTGGCCACAGTGTTGATAAATTCTTCGGTAGTACGATGTGTAACTTCAATATCGATGGAATCAAGTCCAGCAAAACGCTTAAACAATAACGCTTTACCTTCCATTACCGGCTTGGAGGCAAGAGGGCCTAAGTTTCCTAAACCTAAAATCGCAGTGCCGTTTGTAATAACAGCAACTAGATTACCTTTGGCGGTGTATTTATAAGCATTGGTAGGATCATCAGCTATTTCACGTACTGGCTCAGCCACACCAGGGCTGTAGGCAAGGGCTAAATCATTAACAGTCGCTGCGGGAGTGGTTAATTCGATACTGATCTTTCCTGGTTTTGGCAGGGCGTGATAGTCTAACGCTTGTTGACGAAAATCAGACATTTTTCGTGCATTTCCTTGAGATGTAGGGGGTTAAAATTACCTCTGTCTTTTTGCTTTATTATTGTTTTTATTAGCATTAATTTGTAATGTATCACACTAAAAATTAAATACATATCCGATTTATGAATACCCACAAAAAAAGCGCTGAATGAGCGCTTTTTGAGAAGAATGTATTGGCTGCTAGCAGCGAATCATTTTTATTTTTTGCTAAGTGCGGAGAAACGCTTGTTGAACTTATCAACACGACCACCTGTATCAACATTACGTTGCTTACCTGTGTAGAACGGGTGACAAGCAGAACATACGTCTAGGTTTAAATCTTTACCTACAGTAGAACGGATCTTGATTACGTTACCACAAGAACAGGTTGCAGTGATTTCAGCGTACTTAGGATGGATATCTTGTTTCATAGGGGTTACCTTATAAATTTAGGCCGTATCGCTATACAACCCGAAGCTGTACACCATACGCAATAATTAACATGACTCACCTCACACGCAATGAGTCGCAAAATGGACGCGCATAATAATGTAACTTAGCCCTTTGATCAAGTATAATCGCCTTATTGGTCAATAAAAACGATAAAAATAAGTAGACATGGTATTTTTGGCAATTGCAGTGCCTGTTCCACTGCGTAAAACCTTTCATTACACTCACAGCGAGCCCGTTGCCATTGGGGCACGAGTATTGGTGAGCTTCGCCAATCGTCAGTTGGTCGGGATCGTGGTTGAATGTCAGAGTGACAGCACAGCACTATCTTGTGCTAAAGCTGTTGACAGCGAGGAAATTAACCTAGCAAAACTCAAAGCGATCACGACCGTATTAGACTCAAAAGGGATCCTCTCCGAGCAATGGCTGGCGTTATTAACATGGACATCAACCTATTATCAGCACCCTATTGGTGAGGTTTTACAAACAGCTCTACCAAGTGCATTGCGTAAGTCTGTATCCAGTTCCCCCAAGCCTCAACGAGTTATTCAGCTCAACGATACCTTACAAGCATTAAATATACGTGGCAGTGATTTGACGCAAACCGTCGATTTGATTGCTTTAAAACGGGCGCCTAAACAATATGCTTTAGCGTGTTATGTTGCTGCACAAACTCAAGTCGTGGACACTCAGGCCGAGGAAAATCACGCAGAACAGACACAAAACAAAAACGTCACTGGCATCAATAAAGCCCATTTGCGTCAGCAATTTGGCTCTCCAGCTCTGAATGCTTTACTTAAAAAAAAGATATTGGTTGAAACATCACATGTACCGCCTGCGGGGAGTTGGTTTACACAGACAGGTGCTGCGCATTTTCAAGCGATAGCAGGCTTGTCTGCCAATATAGAGCAATCCATTGCAATTACGGGGATCAATAGCCAACTTGACCAATTTGGTTGTTTTTTGCTAGAAGGGATAACAGGTAGTGGCAAAACAGAAGTCTATTTGCAAGTTATCAATCAAGTATTACAACGTGGCCAACAAGTATTAATTTTGGTGCCTGAAATTGGGTTAACGCCACAAACCGTGTCGCGTTTTGAAGCACGCTTTGGTATTGATGTAGGTGTGTTACATTCTGGATTAAGCGACAATGAACGCTTAGCCGTGTGGCAACAAGCTCGATTAAATCAAATTGGTCTGGTGATAGGGACTCGTTCTGCTATTTTCACACCTCTACCTGAGTTGGGTATGATCATCATTGATGAAGAGCATGATGATTCCTTTAAACAGCAAGACGGATTGCGTTACCATGCCCGTGATGTGGCAATTATGCTGGCGCAACGTCACAAAATTCCGATTATCTTAGGAACGGCAACGCCCGTTTTAGAAACATTGCAGCGTGCCTTGACAGGGAAGTTCCAACATTTTGTGTTGGCTAAGCGAGCCGGTGATGCAGCTGTAGCGCCGGTAAATTTAATCGATATATGCCAACAACCGCTCACATATGGACTTGCGCCACCCACCATAGAGGTAATGCAATCGCATTTGGCACAAGGCAATCAAGTGTTGTTATTTATTAATCGCCGCGGTTTTGCACCTGCGGTCGTGTGTCAACAATGCGGTCACGTTGAAGATTGCCGCGCATGCGACAAACCGATGACCTATCACAAAGCGCAATCACGTTTGGTGTGTCATCAATGTTTAGCTCAAGCCCCAGCACCGCATCGTTGTAGTGCTTGTGGTGCAACAGAGTTGATGACGCAAGGAGTGGGTACTGAGCAGCTAGAACAAGGTTTGGCTGAGTTATTTCCGCAATATTCGACGATCCGTATTGATTCTGACTCAATGCGCGGCAAGCAAACTCTTGCGAATACGATTGAACAGATCAATCAACGTGAACATCAAATTTTACTCGGTACGCAGATTTTGGCAAAAGGTCATCACTTTGCTCACGTGACTTGTGTTGTCATTATGGATGTCGATGGGGCGTTGTTTAGTGCTGATTTTCGCGCACCTGAAAAACTCTCACAGTTAATTACCCAGATTTCAGGTCGTGCGGGGCGGGCGGATAAACCTGGCGAAACCTTTTTGCAGACCACCCAACCTGGGCATCCGTTATTACAAGATTTGGTCAATAATGGTTATGGACATTTCGCTCGATTTGCGTTGCATGAACGCGAACAAGCGCACTTGCCACCTTATAGTTTTCAGGTTGTGTTTCGTGCTGAAGATGAAAATCCACAACGTGCAATACAAGTACTCCAATATGCGAAACAATTATTGAGCAACATGTCGAATATTTCGACAGTCGGACCTGTGCCATGTTTAATTGAGAAAAAACAAGCTCGCTATCGTTACATGTTGATTATACAAAGCCCGTATCGTGATTTGCGGCAAAAAGTCCTCGCGACTATTATGGATGAATACAACGATTATGCGAACAAGTTGCGAGTTAGATGGTCTATTGACGTAGATAACATAGATTTTAACTAAGCAACTCACTACAATAGTATTGTACATTTTTTTATTATCAGGTTTTAACGCCTCATGGCTCAAAAAGATTATATCAAACGTAAACCAACTCCTCGTAAAAAAGGCACACCGTCGAATCGCCGTAAAGCGCCCGCTAAATCAGCGACTGCTTCCATCACGCCTAAGATTAAAATAGGATTTGCGGTATTGGTGTTAGCCGGTTTTGCTTATTTTTTATATTCGATTAAAGATGATGCAACAGTGGTTCCGGCAACAGCACCGTCGGTTAAAATCGTAACCCAGCCGGATATAGATGAACTTGACCCTCTTCCTGAGTTACCCAAAGAAGAATGGGCGTTTATTAAATCGTTACCTGGCTATGAAGTAGAAATCGAAGCCGAAGTGGCGATATCAGATAAACGCTATTTGATGCAATGCGGATCGTTTAAAATTTATGAGCAAGCGGATTCGATGCGAGCAACGATGGCTTTTGTTGGGCTTGAACCACAGATCCGCGGTTCAAAATCAGGTTGGTATCGGGTTATTTTGGGGCCGTATGACTCAAAACGTGATGCAGAGCGTGACCGTCATGTTTTGCAACGTGAAAATATCAACTCTTGTCAGATTTGGTTTTGGAATTTATAAGTGCCTATTCGTTGATAATCCAACGTAATTCATTACTAATTGCCTTGAATTATCGATTCCTCCCCCCCACATAGTTTTTATTAGGCACAATAGTGTGCGATATATATATAAGGATTACCTGTGACTACTATTGTATCAGTCCGTCGTGGCAACCAAGTCGTTATGGCCGGAGATGGGCAAGTCTCATTAGGCAACACTGTGATGAAGGGCAACGCTAAAAAAGTACGCCGTTTATATCATGATAAAGTCATTGCGGGTTTTGCCGGTGGCACGGCTGATGCCTTTACATTATTTGAGCGTTTTGAAAGTAAATTAGAAAAACATCAAGGTCATCTGACTAAAGCCGCTGTTGAATTAGCCAAAGATTGGCGCACCGATAGAATGCTACGCAAACTCGAAGCATTATTAGCGGTCGCTGATCATACTGCTTCGTTGGTGATCACGGGTAATGGTGACGTGATCCAGCCTGAACACGATTTAATTGCGATTGGCTCAGGTGGCCCTTTTGCTCAGTCTGCGGCGACGGCATTGTTGGAAAATACTGAGTTATCTGCTCAAGAGATAGCGACCAAAGCGTTAACGATTGCCGGTGATATTTGTGTCTTCACCAATCATAGCCATACCGTTGAAACGTTAGATTATTAAGTCCAAAGCATAGTATTGAGGAACAGATTATGTCAGCTATGACACCCCGAGAAATCGTCCATGAGTTGGACACACACATTATTGGGCAACAAGATGCCAAGCGCGCGGTATCCATTGCGTTAAGAAATCGTTGGCGCCGGATGCAGTTACCTGAAGCATTACGCCAAGAAGTGACACCGAAAAATATATTAATGATCGGTCCTACGGGTGTTGGTAAGACTGAAATTGCACGTCGTCTGGCAAAGCTAGCGAATGCGCCATTTATAAAAGTCGAAGCGACAAAATTTACCGAAGTTGGCTATGTTGGTAAAGAAGTTGAAACCATTATTCGTGATTTGACAGATATTGCAGTCAAAATGACCAAAGAACAGGCGACGGCTAAGGTCAAATTCAGAGCAGAAGAAGCGGCAGAAGACCGGATTTTAGATGTACTGATCCCTCCTCCAAAAGATATCTTTGGTGAAAACCAAGATGCCGATAATAAATCCACGCGACAAGTGTTTCGTAAAAAATTACGCGAAGGTAAGTTAGACGATAAAGAAATTGAAATTGATGTTGCGTTACCACAAGTTGGTGTGGAGATAATGGCGCCTCCAGGTATGGAAGATATGACCAATCAATTACAAGGGATGTTTCAGAATTTATCAGGTAATCAATCGAAAAAGAAAAAACTGACAATCAAAGACGCGTTCAAGTTATTAATTGACGAAGAAGCGGCAAAGTTAGTTAATCAAGAAGATCTAAAACAAGATGCAATTGAAGCGTTAGAGCAAACCGGAATTGTCTTTATCGATGAGATTGACAAAATTTGTAAGCGCGAAGGCAATTCAAGCGCTGATGTGTCTCGAGAAGGGGTGCAACGTGATTTACTCCCATTAATTGAAGGATCGACAGTATCCACGAAACACGGCATGGTAAAAACGGACCATATTTTGTTTATTGCTTCAGGTGCGTTCCAAATGAGTAAGCCATCTGACTTGATCCCAGAATTACAAGGTCGTCTACCAATCCGCGTGGAGTTACAGGCATTAGAGGTCAATGATTTTGTGCGTATTTTAACGGAACCACATGCGTCATTATCAGAACAATATGTCGCATTGTTAGGTACTGAAGGCGTCTCGGTTACTTTCACTGAATGTGGTATTCAGCGTATCGCAGAAGCAGCTTGGCAAGTGAATGAACGTACCGAAAATATCGGAGCACGCCGTTTGCACACCGTAATGGAACGTCTGATGGAAGAAATATCCTATGATGCGTCAGAAAAAAGCGGTGAGTCAGTTGAAGTGGATGTAAAATATGTTAACCATCATTTAGAAATGCTGGTTGATAATGAAGATCTAAGTCGTTATATCCTTTAGCATCGCATTAAATCAGCGCTAATCAATTGTTATATGTCTGCTTAGTAATGAAATAAGTTGTGTTATCAACACCTGTTCACATTGGGTTGATAACACAGAATTCATTCTTAATCGTAACGATCAATGAATGCTGATCCTTAGTTTTTCAATTCGCTGCATCTCGGAAATGTACCCTGATATCAACCCAGCTCGATTCTTGATCTTGAGTTTCTTGTAGATATTCGCCGCGTGAAATTTTACAGTTCTTTCACTAATATACAATTTGTCTCCAATGGCTCGGTTCGTCATTCCCTTAGAGATATGATTGGCGACTTGAAACTCTCGAGGCGATAAGCTATGTAACTCTTTATGCATAATAATTCCTTATATTGGTTATGTTCATTAACTCAAAATGACAAGAATCCAATGTATGAATTGATTAAATGCTCTTGTGCGATGTAAAAGCATTTAATAAATTCCAGACATCCTTTGCTATTCATTTTAAAGCTTAGAATGAAATGAATATTTTGCGATTATTAGTTGTTGCACAATTCAGACACGAATGTGGCGGTATATGTTTAACACCTTGATAAAAATCAAAAAAAACGGGTATATTAAGCAAATAGAAATCGATATATCTAGTCTAAAGGGCAGTGTTTAAGGTAGAAAAAAGCTTAAGCTTAGGTTAAGTTTATTACTATAAAATACGCCATAATCAAAAAATAGTGGTCGTCACACATGCATATTTTACTTATTGAAGATGAACTCGCACTTGCAGATGAAATTTGTCAATCATTGCGCAAAGCGAACTATGCGGTGTCACACTTATCGTCAGGTAAGCAAGCCATTGTCGCAGCCCAAAATGGGGATTTTGATTTAATGATTTTAGATCTTGGATTACCAGATATAGATGGTTTGCAAGTGCTAACTAGAATCCGAAAATTGGGTTTGACCTTACCAATATTAGTTCTGACCGCAAGAGGTCAGTTATCAGATAAAGTGGCAGGATTAGATGCTGGTGCCGATGATTATCTACCAAAACCCTTTGAGCTTGATGAGTTATTGGCGCGATTACGCGTGTTGCAACGGCGTCTAGGCACGGTTACCTCTTCAGATATTCACGTTGCAGATGTTAGATTACGTACCGATTCTATGGCGGTGACAGTGCAAGATATCCCTCTGGCATTACCCAAAAAAGAATTTATGATTTTGAGAGCGTTAATGGAACGCGCCGACCGGATTGTGTCCAAATCTCAATTAGAAACCATGTTGTATGAGTGGGGCGATGAAGTGTCGAGTAACGCGATTGAAGTGCATGTACATAACTTACGGAAAAAACTCCCAAAAGATTTTATCAATACTATTCGTGGTGTGGGATACTGTGTTAAAAAGCACATAGCCGTTAGTTAAATGAAACTGTTACATAAATGAAGTCAATCCAGCGTCTTATTACGTTACTCCTTGTATCGAGTATTATTTTGGTGATTACACTCGCTGTGGTCGCAGGCTATAAACAACTACAGAATAATACTCAAGCGCTTTATGATGCTGAACTTCAAGCCCTAGGTCAAAGTGTCTTAGCACTGAATGTTTTTGCACAATCGAGGTTACCTGATATGGATAACCAATATCCTCAAGCGCAGACGGTATTCAACCGAGGTGATCTGGCATTACAAGTCTGGCAAGATCAACAGCTAGTTTTTCGTTCTAGCCAAGCACCGGATATCTTGATTGCCACTGAGTTAGGGTTTAGTGAAATTAATTTTAATTATGATCGCTGGCGAGTATTGACGTTAGTCGATGCCGATAAAACGGTTATCGTTGCATACTCAATATCGGATCGGGCGGCGAAAACCGATGCTTTTATCACATCGGCGATCTTACCGTTTGTGCTCGCCATACCAATTTTTGGATTACTTATCTTTACGTCAGTGAGGATGGGCTTGCGGCCGTTAAAGCAATTGACGGCATTGTTGTCATCGCGGGCATTGACTCAACTTGATCCGATAAGACTCGATAGTCAGTTTACTGAATTGGAGCCGGTGGTCAGCACAATCAATCAACTTCTAGGTAAAATCCAAGCGGGTCTTGAGCGCGAGCAAAGTTTTAGTGGCAATGTGGCACATGAGTTGCGGACCCCCTTAAGCATTTTAGCCATATCATTGCAAAATGCGATGGAAGAAATCGATAGCGCCCACCATCCTCGATTACGTAAAAATTTAGTAGAAGTAAAACGCCTAACCAAAATAGTCAACCAACTCTTATTATTGTCACAAACGCACCCTGATCAACATCAAATTAAATGGCATCCAGTGGCAATAGAGCATTTGATGCAAGATGTAATTAGTGAAGTGTATCCGCAATTATTACAAAAACACCAAAATATTGAATTGCAGTGTGATTTACCGGAGGATTTTTCGATAGAGTCGGAGAGCGAATTACTCTCTACGATATTTATTAATTTGATCCTCAATGCCAATAAATATGCCAATAGCTACTCTAATATTTTGGTGACACTGCGTTTAGTGATGGCAGCTAAACCGACCATAGAAATACGTGTAGAAAATGAAGGCGAAGCGTTAAATCAGCAATTATTAACACAAATGAGTCAGCGTTTTTATCGTGGTCCCCAACATAAACAAATTCAAGGTGCAGGATTAGGGCTGGCATTGGTCAAACAAATTGTTGATGTGCACTATGGGGACATTCAGTTTAGAAATAGTACTGCGTTAGGGGGGTTGTGTGTTGCTATGCACTTACCTGTCAAGCGGGCGTAATCGAGATGTACCAGCAAACATTAAGCACCAGCAGCGCCCTAGTAAACATCTTGAAAACGCTTGGATTAAGCAGCGTACTGCTATCTATACCCTTATTAATGGGCGCGGGCACGGTGATCCAACGTATCACCATTGAGCAACATTTATTTTATCCAAGTCGAATTTATGTACCAGAAAATTCACCGATTCAATTAATTATACATAATCTGGATACGACACCAGAAGAGTTTGATAGTTTTGCATTAAACCGTGAAAAAGTGATTTTCCCCAATCGTCCTACCATCATCTATTTACCTAAATTAGCGTCTGGCGAATATGGTTTTATTGGTGAATATTACCCTGATACCGCGCGTGGTTCGCTTGTCGTATTACCATTACATGAATATAAAGCACAGCAACAATCCAACAGCCTCAACACACAACCTGATAAAGGGGGGGAAGATGCTAATAAGTAGTGCAATCCTGAGCTTGAAAGTGTGTTTGCCAGTATTCTGGTTTATTAGTTTGATTTATATTTTACGACCGCCTGTAGCAGGCTTTAAGCGCAGTGTGACGTTGGTCAGTATTCTCATTTTGGTCTTGTTTGGTGTCAATATTAATACCATCATTAATGTGTTGCCGATTGATACATTGGAATGGTTTTACAGTTTTAACGTATTCGTGTCAGTCTTCATTTCTATTGGTTTTTTTCGTTATCCTCACCGTCCCGTGAATCGCTGTACATTGATGTTGATAGTCGTGGCTACGGTGTTGATTCACCTTCCACAAAGTACATCTTTATGGCTCTATGTCCTGACCAAATCACACGCTCCGAATACTTCTTTGACCGTCTTATTGACAGGGTTAAGTTTGGGGGCGTTAGTCAGTCTAGCATTGGCGATATGTTGGTACTTACTGGCAGTGTATGTGCTCTCTAGGCGTTATGTGGTTTGGGCTGTGTTATGGTTATTCATTGCCGGACGAGTCGTGCTGATTGAACAGTGGCTAGCGCAAATTGGCTGGTTAACCTGGACCGATCCGCTGGTGGATATGAGCCAATGGTTCAATGAATCGTCGGTATTGGGTGTGCTAGTGCATGCTTTAATGGGGATCAATGCCACGCTAAGTGTCTTGGAGTTAAGTGTATACCTGTTCGTGTTGGTATTTGGCGCAGCATGGGGATGGCGGTTCATCTACGCCAAATCGTATTTAAGAAAAGAGAAATCGTATGTGTCGTGAACAACAATTAACACTACAACAATCGTTTGCTAGCGCGCTCGGGTGGTTGCTACTTGCGAGCATGATCATGGCAAGCACAACCAGTTATGCTGATATTGTTGTGGATAAAGTCTACAAACCGAATATCCTTCCCTTTGAGCGTGATATTGAGTGGCGCTTGGTTTCTCGTAAAACGGATACCGGCAATGAGTTATTTCATCGAGTCGGTTATGGGCATGCGTTTACTGAAGGATTCATGGTAGAAGTGTTTTTAAGTGCTGAACGTGATGAGCTAGAAAATGTCAGTTTGGCTGAATATGAAGTGGAAGCACGATGGATGCTCGGTGAGCAAGGTCAGTACTGGGCTGATACGGCTTTTATCTTTGAAATAGAAAAGTCCCGCAAAGTCGATCATTTTAAAACGAGTATTGGCTTGATCAATGAAAAACAATTTGGTCGGACTCATTTAGCGACGAATCTCATTGTTAAATACGTCTTTGGGCAAGCCATTGATTCGGTATTAGAAAGCGAATTTAGAATGCAATATCGTTATCGTCTTAGACCCGCTTTTCAACCTGCGTTAGAGTTGTACACTGACAAGGATTTTTTTGGCATTGGCCCCGGTTTTATGGGTGTCAAAAAGTTTAGTCCGCAGCAACAACTGAAGTGGGAATTAGCATTTATTAAAGGCTTTAACGGTGATAGTAAAGATCACACTTTGCGTGCCGGTTTGCAGTGGAGTTTTTAACTTTGCTTAAGGTAGAGTTAAGTTTCGCTGGTTAATCTAAGTTTACCATTGATTAACCATAGTATTTTTTATGCGCCAACTTACACGTATGTTATCTATCCTTGTCTGCCTGATAGTTCTATCGATAGGGCTGTGGGCAGGGCAAACGCATCTTGTATTTGCTAAGTCTGTCAATTATCTAGCACCGCCTATATCTCTACAACAGCCTAATCACCTCGCGACAACTGGCACTCAAGCAACCTCCTTAAATGATCTCAAAGGTAAAGTCGTTTATGTCGATTTTTGGGCATCATGGTGTGTGCCGTGTCGTCGATCATTTCCTTGGATGAACCAAATTCAACAGCAGTATGGCGATGATTTAGTCGTCCTGGCGATCAATTTAGATCAAGAGGCTGAACTCGCTCAGCAATTTTTACAAGATAATCCCGCAGCGTTTCATGTTGAATTTAATCCTAACGGTGAGCTTGCTCAAGCTTATCAAGTCGTCGGCATGCCGAGCAGTTATTTAATTGATAAGCGCGGCCAAGTCCGCTTCGCTCATACCGGTTTTTTTAGCAAACAAATACCCAAATATGAGCACAGTATTGCTCAATTAATTGCGGAATAAAGAGGACAATAATGAAAAAAATATTCAAATTAGCATTAGTGGCTATCACTGTATCTCAAGCAGTCGGTTGCGCCAGTTTAGGTGTACAACCGTGGGAGCGTGATTTATTAGCCAAGGAAGAAATGGCACTCAATGCAGAAGGTGTCGACTTAGGGCTAGACGACCATATTTACTTTTCGAAAGAAGCGACCTCTGGTGGTCGTGCATTTGCTGGTGGAGGTTGTGGATGCAACTAACTGATCATCATTCATCAATTGGTTTAGCAGACTCAACGGTCACTAAACCAAAACCGATTGCAGCAACCTTAGCATTAGCAACTTGTGCATTATTAGGCACGGCTAGCCCGCTTGCACAAGCAAATAGCAACACGGCAGACGATTGGAAGTTTGATACCGCAATCTTGTATTATGGTGAAACCGACCGAGTCAGCTTAGTTGAAGGTGTGATCAGTGCAACCAAAGACTTTGGTGATGAACATATTTTCAATGGTAAAGTGACATTCGATGGTTTAACAGGCGCATCCGCTACGGGCGCAGTGCCGCAAGACACGGTACAGACCTTTTCACGCCCATCGGGTAATGCAGGTTATGCAGTGGTTGCTGGTGAAACTCCGTTAGATGATACGTTTAAAGATTCTCGTGTACAGTTAAATGCCCAGTGGACACAACCACTAGGGACGGATTTGCGCGGCTCAACCGGTGTGCATTTTTCGAAAGAATATGACTATTTATCCCTTGGCGTAAATGGCTCATTAGCCCGTGATTTTAATCAAAAAAATACCACATTATCATTAGGCTTATCCTATCAGTTTGATAGTATTGATCCGGTTGGTGGCACGCCAGAAAGACTGGGTAGCATCTCAGTATTAAACAGCTTAAGTGATTATGATTTATATGATGACTATGTTGATGAAGACCGCGATGATAACGGTTCGGGCAATGCTGAATTTGATGACCATGAAAACCACTATGGCAGTCGTGACGGCGCACAAGACAAAGATACCATTGACGTTTTATTTGGCCTGACGCAAATCATTAATCGCCGCACGATCATGCAGCTTAATTATGGTATGTCCGTGTCGGATGGCTCTTTGAATGATCCTTACAAACTGGTTTCTGTCGTCAATAACCAAGGTACAGTGCAAGATACTCTGTTTGAATCACGACCTGATTCTCGTACCAAACATAATGTGTACTGGCAGACTAAATACGCGATGGACAGCGGAGTGGTTGATTTATCTTACCGCTTTGCAACCGATGATTGGAATATTCAATCGCACACTTTAGAGTCGCGCTTACGCTATAATTTGTCGGATAACAGTTATATTCAACCGCATCTGCGTTATTATCAACAAAGTGCTGCTGAGTTTTATCAGCCGTTTTTATTGAGTGATCAACCGCTACCTACTTATGTGAGTGCGGATTATCGTTTAGGCGATATGGATGCGTATACGGTGGGGTTAAAATACGGACAAAAACTAGATAATGGTGATGCTTGGGCTGTGCGAGTTGAATATTATCAACAAAATCCGAAAAATGCTGGCTTTGCAGAACCAGGTCAACTTGCTGAATTAGATCTATATCCAAGTATTAAAGCACTGATAGTACAGTTCAATTATCAATTTTAACTATCTAGTGTAAAATATTAAGTGTAATGACAAATAACGGTGTACGGGAAGTCTCAATAGAAGTCAGGAGTGATCACATTTGTGGTCACTTTTTTGCTATGGCTTCACCCTGTGAAGTGCTTATTGATAGCACTGATCAGCAACAAGCATTTGCCGTGACTCAAGCCATCGCAGCGGAAGCTTGGCGCATTGAAACCAAATATTCCCGCTATCGTGATGATAATATCATACATCAAATTAATCATGCTCAGGGGCAATCCGTAACGATTGATCCTGAAACTCAACAACTATTAAATCTTGCTAATACCTGTTTTGAACTCAGTGACGGGCGCTTTGATGTGACCAGTGGAGTACTCGGGCAGGTGTGGCAATTTGATGGGAGTGACAACATTCCCTCGCAAACCATGATTGACGCTTGTCTGGTGTGCAGCGGCTGGCAAAATGTCTTGTTAACTGACCATAGTGTGCGCTTACTACCCGGTTACGCTATAGATTTAGGTGGGATAGGCAAAGAATATGCGGTTGACTGTTGTGTACAACTTGCGCGTGAAATACTCCCTAGTACGTCGGTATTGGTGAACTTTGGTGGCGATATTGCAGTCACGCGTCCCCGTCAAGTTCATCCGTATTGGCAAGTCGGCATTGAACACCCTAATCCTGCTCGTGCTACGCAAATGTTAGTCACCATAGCTCAAGGTGGTTTAGCGACAAGTGGAGATGCTCGACGATTTTTATTAAAAGATGGGGTGCGTTATGGGCATGTTATCAGCCCGCAGACGGGATATCCGGTTATCGGCGCACCACGATCGGTGACAGTGGCAGGAGAAAACTGTACCCAAGCTGGATTGTTGGCGACATTAGCCATATTACAAGGTGATCAAGCGGAAGTATTTTTACAAGAGCAGTCAGTGACCCATTGGTGTCTGTGGTAAAACAGACACCAATGAAAGTTCAGTATTAGTGCATATTCGTTCAGATTAATGCACCCAGTGATAATTTTTAGCTTTAGCATCTACCTCAAGCTGAGTGGCTTGCGGCATAAACTGGCTATTATCATCAGCAAAGAAGAATGGTGCAGGCGTTGTCTCACTACCCAGTTCTTGCATCGTTGCTGCTGTAAATACACGACCATTAATGACTGTATGACTGACAAACTCACTGCGTTTAATATCGGCGAGTACATCGCCTTCAATAATCGCTAAATCAGCCACTTTGCCGATTTCGATACTCCCAATTTGTTTGTCCATACCCAAATGACGAGCACCATCAATCGTTCCGCCTCGTAATGCTTCCCAAGGGGTAAAGCCACCTTGAGCCATGATCCACAGCTCCCAATGTGCTGCTAAGCCTTCACGTTGACCATGTGCGCCAATATGTACACCCACACCATTATCGCGCAATGTTTTGGCGTACTTAGCGACGTCAATATGATTATACTGTTCGTCTGGCGCAGTAGGGCGACGAATCGAACGACTGTCTAAGAGTGTATGTGGGGTATAACGAAGTAAACGTTCGTTCTGCCAGACATTAGTCCGATCATACCAGTACTCTTCACCCATCAAACCACCGTAAGACACGACAAATGTTGGGGTATAACCAAACTTAGTCGCTGACCACAATTTAGTTAAATCATCATAGCCTCTGGCTATAGGTAACGAATGTTCTAATCCAGTGTGGCCATCCACTAGCATTGATAAGTTTTGTTGTAACTTACCACCGCCCTCTGGCACGACCATCATGTTTAATTCACGTGCTGCCTGAAGTACCCATTGACGCTGATCACGACGTGGTTGATTATAAGATTTGACCGAGATAGCGCCGACATCTTTTAAACGTTGCACATGAAAATAGGCATCTTCAAAATCATTGATAATCGCTTTATAACCCAGTCCTTCTGCACCATACAAAATCGTACCCGTCGAGTAGACACGAGGCCCGACTCGTAAACCAGCTCGTTGTAACTCAGCAGCTGCAAAAATTTCAGTCGTATCGTTGGAAGGATCATGAATGGTGGTAACCCCAAACGCGAGATTTGAAAACTGTGACCAGTTTTGTTGTGGGATGATTTCATTACGACCTTGAGATCCATGCGCATGGGTATCAATTAAACCAGGAATAACGGTTTTTCCCGAAGCATCCACAATTAATGCATCTTCTGGAATGGTAATGCCATCAGCCGGGCCTACCGCTTCAATAATATTGCCATTAATTAATACGATGCCGTTGTTAATCACTTCTTGTTTATTGTCGGCATCACGCATAGTGACGACATTACCACCTACGATTGCGGTATAACCCTGTGCTTTTTTGCTCGCTTTGCTAAACGATAATTTCAGTCCTTCGGTAATGGGTACTGCGTTTTCCGCATTAGCAACATTGAGCGACTGTTCATATAAATAAGGACCATGAAACCAAGTTAATGATTGGTTATCCGGCGCCCAATTAAGATACTCACCCGCGCGAGCGGATATTTGTTTGACCGGCAACGAGGTCATCGTTGGGCTGATTGTGATTTTTTTGCCATTTTCGACAAAAGGCACGACATAAGTATTGTATTGATAAACAAATGCCACCCACTGTTTATCATGTGACAGTCGGTATTCACTGACTTTATCGGCGCCATATAGATGCGTGCGCTTATCTTCGCCGCTCAAATCAGCACTGGATAATTGCGTTTCACTATACGGTGTCCCAGAGACATACTCGGTAAAATACACACGCTCACTGCCACCTGCAAAATGCGGTTGCATCCCTTGCTTACTGACGCGAATGCTTTGTTCTGAGCCTAGATCATGAACATATATCCCAGGCTCTACTGAATAGGTTGGGTCAAGTAAATAACCGCCGGTAAACTTGCGGTAGGTGATTTTTTCGCCATCAGGTGAAAATGCCGGTTCAACGTAATGACCGGGTTGGTTTGTAATCACATCGCCATTACCACCCCTTGCAGACACAATGCGAACTGAACCTAACTCTTGGTCATGCCAAGTGGTGTATACGATTTGCTTGCCATCATTGGCATAGCGTGGGAAATATTCATCGTGGTCGTTTTGTTTGGTTAAACGTTTGGTTTTACCTGATTTTAAATCGCGGACGTATAGCTTGCCTAGTGCTTGGAACAGGGCTTTTTTGCCGTCGGGGGATTTTTGTGACCAACGGAGCATTTTCACATCGAAATTATCCGGTGCCACATCAACATCAAAACGCACCGCATCGGCATACTGTAATTGGCTATCAATATTAATATCTAGGGTAGTAAGTGTTTGGTCTTTGATGCTTAAACGATGAATTTTACCTGCTGTCCAAAAGACTAATTGCTGGCTATCTGGGGTCCAATCAAAATAACTAAAGTAGCCTTCAGAACCAAAGCCTTCTTGCATATCGCGTTCAAGCTCTTTAAACACTGGCGTTTCCGTACCCGTATTGAGATCTTTGATAAACAACGCTGTTTTTTCTTGGATACGTCGAATAAAGGCAATGTGTTTGCCATCTGGTGAAGGAGTTGGCACTACCGCACCACCTGTACCTGAAATAAAACGTTCTTCTTCACCGGTTGCTCGGTCAAAACGCGTAATAGCAAAGACGGAAGTTAGCGGATCACGGTTATAACTAAAGCGAAAACCACCACTGACATCTTGGGTATAGTATATATATTGGCCATCATGCGAGAACGCAGGATCGGCAATGTTTTTTTGATCTTTTAAGCCGTTGACGCGCTTTTTAATCGCCAAACCTGTACCACCAGTATGATGATACATCCAGATTTCTCCAGCAGGGATACTACGACTAGACATGATACCTTTAGTCACTAGGATGTACTGACCATCAGGACTCCATTTAGGAGAATGAATAATATTGTTATTTTCTTTGGTAACTTGACGTAGTTCCGTGCCGTCGATATTCATGACCCACACGTTGGATAAGCCATCGCGATCGGAAATAAAAGCCACTTGTTTGCCATCAGGGCTGACTGCTGGATGAATATTCCAAGCAAAATCTTGAGTCAACGCTTGTGCATTACCGCCATCAATCGGGCTGATAAAAATATCACCTAATGTATCAAACACAATGTGTTTGCCATCTGGGGTCACATCTAAACTCGCCCAAGTGACTTCATTACTTTTGATATTGACAGTATTTAATGGAAAAGGGGGGGTGAGAACGTCCCATTCGGCAAAGCGTTTATCCGATTTTTTATCGGTCACCGTTTGTTCTGTTGCTTCAGGCTCTTGAGCAAGAATCGGTGCGCTAATTAACGCACCAGAAAGAAATAGTGCGCCACCGAGTAAACTCGCACGCAGACGCTGTGGGGTATTATTCATATTGTTATTCCAAAGCTGAAAAATTACCCATGACTATACACTATTCAATTTGTAAATTACATGGTGACGAATTCTTCACCACTAGTTGGATGGATAGCGACGCATGCATCAAAATCAGCCTTCGTTGCCCCCATTTTAATTGCCACACCAAAGCCTTGTAAAATCTCATCCATACCATGGCCAATACCATGTAAACCAACGACTTTCTCATTCTCACCAGCACAAATTAACTTCATGGTAGTGGTTTGACGATGACGAGTTACTGCCGTGTACATAGCACCAAAGCTTGAATTGTAAATTGTCACGTTTTCTTTACCATACTGCGCGAGTGCCTCAGTTTCCGTTAAGCCTAGCGTACCGATAGGAGGATGGGAGAAAACGACGGTAGGGATCAACGTGTAATCCATTTTTGCGTCAGTTTTGCCATTGAACAAGCGTTCAGATAATAAACGTCCCGCTTTGACAGCTACTGGCGTTAAGTCAATTTTACCAATGTTATCACCAAGGGCGTAAATACCTGGTGCAGTCGTATTTTGATATTCATCTACGACAATATAACCGCGATCATCCAGTGACACATCCGTATGTTCTAGGCCAATATTTTGGTTGGCAGGTGCACGACCAATCGCCCAAATTAAGGTATCCGTCTCGATAATGTCACCTGTGTCTAAAGTGACGAGTAAGCTATCATCTGCTTGCTTAACGACATTGGTGACATTGGCATGATTGATTAATTTAGGACCTTCTTCAGCCATAATTTCAACAAGAGTATTGGTAATGGTATCGTCAAAATTACGTAGCGGCTTTTCTTTGCGCACGACTAGGCTCGTTTCTGTACCTAGCGAATGTAAAACACCGGCTAATTCCACGCCAATATAACCAGCCCCCACCACAAGTGCACGTTGGGGTTGTTCTAATAAATCAAAGAAACCGTCAGAGGTGATGCCTAAATTTGCGCCTGGAATATCCGGAATAATTGGGTAGCCACCGGTCGCGATACTGATATGTGGGGCTGTATACTGTTCGCCATTGACTTCAATAGTCTGTTTATCGATAAACGTTGCAAAGCCATTGATGACTGCGATACCACTGTTACCTAACACGCGATCATATGATTGGTGAATGCGTTCAATATACGCTTCACGTGAGGCAACGAGTGTGCCCCAACTAAAATTGTTTACTTTGACATCAAAACCGTAATCAGGCGCATAACGATGGATTGCTTCTGCCACTTGAGCACCAAACCACATTGCTTTTTTAGGCACGCAACCAACATTAACGCAGGTGCCGCCGATGGCTTTAGCTTCAATAAGCGCCACACGTTGACCGTGTTTGGCTGCGCGGTTAGCTGAAGCAATGCCGCCGCTGCCGCCACCGATACAGATATAATCGAAAGTGTGCATATCAATCCTTGTAGGAAAATCAAAAAATAAAATAGTGCTTGGGTAAAATCTTATCTAGTGTCGCGCAATTTCGTTAAAAATCCAACACCTGAATGCATAACTTAGACAATATGGTTATTTTATTAGACGCTAGGATTGTTTTTTGCCGATACAACCATAAATAGTAGTTATAGATTTGTCACACTCAGGAAATATTTATGTCAGCACTTTCAGACAATACAACAACCTCACACGCATGGTTTACTCCGGACGGGTTACCACATTTTTCTGCGATTCAATCTGAGGCTATCGTACCGACTATCACTGATGCGATTACACAGTGTAAAACGGTAATAGAGGCTGTCGTTGCTGCTCAAGATGCATCCTATGCCAGCGTGTATTTAACCATCGATGAAGTGGATACGCGGTTAAGTAACCTATGGTCACCAGTGTCGCATATGAATTCAGTGCTTAGCAATGATGCATGGCGAGAAGCGCATGATGCATGTTTGCCACTGCTTTCTGAATATGGTACTTGGGTCGGGCAACATGAAGGTTTGTATCAGTTGTACAAAACGTTACATGACTCAGCAGAGTTTGCGACATTAGATACCGCCCAACAAAAAATGGTGACCAACACATTACGCGATTTTACTTTATCAGGGATTGCGTTAGAGACGGATAAAAAAGAGCAATACGGCAAGATTAAAGCTCGTATGTCTGAGTTATCGTCGACATTTTCAAATCAAGTTATGGATGCCACTATGGCATTTCAAAAACACGTTACTGACGAAAACTTACTGGCTGGGTTACCTCAGTCTGCAAAGGCGGCTGCCGCACAACTTGCGCAGCAACATGATCTTGCTGGTTGGTTATTCACCTTGGACATTCCGAGTTATTTACCGGTTATGACGTATGCTGATAACCGAGATTGGCGTGAAGAAATGTATCGTGCGTATGTCACTCGTGCGTCTGAATTAGGCCCCAATGCCGGTGAATTCGATAACACACAAATAATTTCAGAAACATTATCCTTGCGCACTGAGTTAGCGCAGTTACTCGGTTTTGCTAATTACAGTGAACGTTCAATTGCAACCAAAATGGCACAATCGACAGACCAAGTGATTGGTTTTTTACAAGATTTAGCACAAAAATCAAAACCTCAAGCGCAAGCTGATTTGGATGAGGTAAGCGCTTTTGCCGCTGATAATTATGGGCGAATGAACTTACGAGCTTGGGATATCGGTTATTATTCTGAAAAACTTAAACAAGAAAAATACGCGATTAGTGACGAAGAGTTACGTCCGTACTTTCCTGAAACCCATGTTGTCCCAGGATTATTTGAAGTGGTCACGCGCTTGTATGGTGTCACCATTACCGAGCGTCATGATGTCGATGTGTGGCATGCTGATGTGCGTTTTTTTGATATTCATGATGAAGATAATTTGTATCGTGGCAGTTTTTACCTCGATTTGTATGCCCGCAGTAAAAAACGAGGTGGCGCTTGGATGGATGAGTGTCGGGTTAAACGTCGTCAACAAGATGGGGGTTTGCAATATCCTGTGGCATATTTGACCTGTAATTTTTCGGGTCCTGTCGATGGTAAACCCGCGTGTTTTACCCATGATGAAGTGGTTACACTGTTTCATGAATTTGGGCATGGTATCCACCATATGTTAACGCAGATTGAAGTTTCAGCCGTGTCTGGGATCAATGGTGTTGCGTGGGATGCCGTTGAGTTACCGAGTCAATTTTTAGAAAACTGGTGCTGGCAAGCAGAAGCGTTGCAGTTTATCTCTGGGCATGTGGATACGGGCGAGCCGTTACCAAAAGAAATGCTAGATAAAATGTTAGCGGCTAAGAATTTCCAATCAGCGATGCAAATGCTACGTCAGCTTGAGTTTAGCTTGTTTGATTTTACATTACACATGCAAACCGAGCCCGTTGATGTTCAAGCGTTTTTAAATGCGATCCGCAAGGATATCGCGGTATTAACACCGCCTGATTTTAATCGATTCCAAAACAGTTTTGGGCATATTTTTGCTGGTGGCTATGCAGCTGGATATTACAGTTACAAATGGGCAGAAGTGTTATCCGCTGATGCGTTTGCGTCATTTGAAGAAACTGGTATTTTTGACCAAACGACAGGTCGTAAATTTTTGACAAATATCTTGCATATGGGCGGCAGTAAAGAGCCGATGGAATTGTTTGTTAATTTTAAAGGGCGAGAGCCAAGTGTAGATGCGCTATTGCGCCATAGCGGTATTAGTAGCGACGCTGCAGCATAAACCGATTGGGATGGTGTTATGCCATCCCTGCCACATTGTCACCTGTCGCATAGGCAATGGTTTGACTAATCTCTTGCAAACTCAAACCGGATTCTTTGCGCCATTGATTAAAAGCATCTTGGATCGTCAACAAACTGCGTTTGCTATTTAACCCACCATCAATTAGTTTGTGTGCTCTAAAATAGGCTTCAATATCACGTGATAAAATAAACGTATCTTTGCCTACAGCGCGGAGTGCGTAGGGGCCGGTATTGCCACCTAAGCGGGCACCGTGTTGTTTTAGGTAAGCCCATAAACCGATTGTGTCTTCGGCAGGCCAATCAGCGAGCCATTGACCGACAGAGCCATGCGCTTGAACAATATCATGAAGCATAAAGGCATTATCTCTAATGGTACGGACTTTATTTAAGTTGCGAATGATTTTCGGGTCTGTTGCCTTTTTCTCCAGCATATCATCCGGCATCATCATGAGTTTGTTGATATCAAAGTGCCAGAATACCTCTTCAAAATCAGGCCATTTATTTCTGACGACACGCCATACAAAACCAGATTGAAAGACTTTTTTGGACATTTCAGACAATATTTCACTGCTAGGGGTTTCTGCCAGCTGCCGATGAGACTTAGGTTGCGATAGAAGGAGAGTTAGCATTGCTTCACTGCCTTTGCGTTGTGCAGCTCGGCTATATATTGTGTGAAACTTTTCCATTTGAACCTCGTAGTTATGATTACTCTTAAATGCTATTTTTAGTTAATTGTTATTTTGCTGTAAAATTGACGCAATATAATAGATAAGATACCGAGTTTCAGATCAATTTTAAATACTTTATTTTAAAGCACTATTTGTGTAATATTTCGAACATGATTTATGGGTTCCACACTTATAAACAAGCACGTTCATGCGGAGTGCTTTCGTCAGTTTTACCTTATAAGGAACGCCAAAATGGCAGAGAACCAATCAAGCAGCCAGCCAAGTAGTCAGCAAAGTAGTCAGTCAAGTACTCAGACGCATTTTGGTTTTAAACAAGTCGACGAAGATCAAAAAGAATCATTAGTCGCAGAAGTATTTCATTCAGTTGCAGCAAAATATGACGTCATGAATGATGTTATGTCACTTGGCATTCATCGTATATGGAAACGTTACACGATAGATTGCTCTGGGGCGCGCAAAGGACATCACGTCCTTGATTTAGCCGGTGGAACGGGTGATTTAACTGCTAAATTTTCACGTATTGTTGGATCTGAGGGCTCGGTAACCTTGTCCGATATCAATCCTTCTATGCTCGAGGTAGGCAAAGATAAACTCCGAGATATGGGCTTGGTTGATAACATCAAATACGTCGAAGCGAATGCTGAAACCTTGCCATTTCCAGATAACGCCTTTGATATTGTGACGATGGCATTTGGTTTACGTAATGTGACACATAAAGAAAACGCCTTGGCGTCTATTTTTAGAGTCCTCAAACCAGGTGGACGTTTACTGGTTCTGGAGTTTTCTAAGCCGACGTCTACCGTCCTTGAAAAGATTTACGATACGTATTCATTTCATTTATTACCAAAGATGGGTAAATTAGTCGCGGATGATGAAGATTCTTATCGTTATTTAGCAGAGTCAATTCGTATGCATCCAGACCAAGATACGTTGGAGAAAATGATGCAAGATGCAGGTTTTGAGGGTACTTCCTACACTAATTTAACCGGTGGCATTGTTGCGTTGCATCGTGGATTTAAATATTAATGCCGCTTAAACAATTGTTATCAGGGCTCGCCGAGTTTAGTGCCAATGAAGTCTTGCAGTTGGATAGCGAATATCAAACGTACTTACAGCCTCTATCCGGTAAATCGTTAGCACTGACATTGTTACCTATAGAACAAACAATTCAGTTGCATTTTACTGATTCTCGGATTGACATTTTGTTGCCAAATAATCTTGCTGGTGACGTTGGTAGTGAAATTGATAGTGAAATAGAGTGTGATGTTGACAGTGATTGTCATTTGACGATCCAGCTTTCGGCATTGTCGCAATTACGTGATACCAACCAACTCACTACGTTAATCAAACAAGATAAATTAGATATTAAAGGTGATTTAAGTGTCGCTCAACATTTGAGTGCATTGGTCAACGGCTTAGATTTAGATCTGACTGAGATTTTAACTCATAAAATCGGCGATGTTCCAGCGCATAGCATCATGGGAACGGCGTCGGCAGTTGTCAATTATGCCAAATATGTCAAACAGCATTTTGACATCACGCTTGGCGAGGCATTAATAGAAGAAAAGCAGTTAGTTGCTTCACCATTGTCACTGGCTAATTTTAGTGATGAGGTGACTGATACTCGCTATTGGTGTGACAGATTGGCTGCTCGATTAGCTATTTTAGAAAAGAAACAACTCGCAGGTGATAAATAATATGGCGTCTAAACGGTTTTATCAAATTGCGAAAGTTGTCCTACAATTTGGTTTGGATGACTTAATTCCAGGCCATTGGATCCCTTGGTATGCCAAAGTGGGTAGGCATTCTTTGTTCTGGCTGCGTAATCGTCATACCGATAAATCAAGAGGACAACGCGCGCGTTTAGCTTTAGAAACGTTAGGTCCGGTATTTATCAAATTTGGTCAGATGCTGTCGACGCGACGTGATTTGATCCCCGCTGATATTGCTGATGAACTCGCAATTTTACAAGACCATGTCATTCCTTTTGATGGCAAAATTGCTGAAGCGACAATCCTTGCATCCCTCAATATTACTGCTATAGAGGAGATTTTCACTGATTTTGATTCAGTCCCTCTGGCCTCGGCGTCGATAGCCCAAGTTCATACTGCGAAATTAAAAGACGGCGGTGATGAAGTCGTCATAAAAGTAATTCGCCCAGGGATCGAGCCGATTATTGAATCAGATGTTGAATTACTTCGCAGTATTGCGACGGTAGTTCAAAAATGGTTGCCGGACGGCAAACGCATGCGGCCGGTTGAGGTGGTTGAAGAATATCAAAAAACGATTTTTGATGAACTTGATTTGGTGCGAGAATCTACCAATGGAATGGCGATTAAGCACAATTTTTCTGATTCTAAAGCTCTGTATGTACCGCATTTTTATACTGAATACTGTACGCGAGATGTCATTGTTATTGAACGTATATACGGTATTCCGGTGTCAGATAAAGCTGCCTTGTTAGCGCAAGGTACGGATATGAAAAAACTGGCAGAACGTGGTGTGGAAGTCTTTTTCACACAGGTCTTCCGCGATAGTTTATTCCATGCGGATATGCATCCTGGAAACATTTTTGTCAGTACCCAAAGACCGGAGGACCCTTATTACATTGGGATTGATTACGGGATTGTAGGAACGTTGAATGCGCAAGATAAGCATTACTTAGCCGCCAACTTTATTGCGTTTTTTAATCGTGATTATCGTAAGGTTGCTGAGTTACATGTGGATTCTGGTTGGGTGCCAATGGATACCAATGTCGATGATTTAGAAATGGCGATATGCTCAGTCTGCGATCCTATTTTCCAAAAACCATTAGATGAAATCTCGTTTGGGCATGTATTGTTGCAGTTATTTAATACCGCAAGACGATTTAATATGGTGGTTCAGCCCCAACTGGTGTTACTGCAAAAAACCTTATTGTATGTTGAAGGACTCGGTCGTCATTTATACCCGCAGTTAGATTTATGGTCGACGGCGAAGCCTTTTTTAGAAAATTGGATGAATGAACAGATTGGCTTTAAAGCGTTTTATACTAAAATAAAAAATAACGCGCCATTTTGGGCTGAAAAATTACCCGATATGCCTGATCTGATATTCAATACACTGAGTCAACTCAAAACGTTACCTGAGCTTCAGCATAAGCAGTTTACTGAACTTAAAGCGCAACAGTTAGCGAACCAAAAATCTACATTGTACGGGATGATCGGCTCGACTTGTTTCGTGATTGGGGTATTGCTAGTGTTTAACGCATTGCCGATTTATTATGAATTGGTTGCGTTTGCTGTGGGTGGAATATTTTGGTTTAAAGCCTTGTCAAAGCTGATTCAAAAAGATTAAAACTGATACATGTGGTCTTTGCCATAAAAGGCCTCAAAGCGCAGAGCTAAACCATATGAAGGTTCGAAATCTTCTTTATCGAGCCATAATATAAAGGGCTCGACTTCAAAAAATAACCATTTACGTAGCGGGTTACTTCTAAGTTTTGCACTTAGATAAACCTGCTCGGTATGATTATTGGGCTCGGTTAATCCCTGGATATAAAAGGTATATACCAACGTGGATTGCAAATCTAAACGAAAATATCGTTGTGCTTCAATATGCCACTTAAATTCATTACGTTTGTCAGAGTAATACCAGCGGTGACTTAGTTTATCTAGCTTTTGACCATCGTGCTCAAACAACACTGATGCGCCAATTTCAGCGCCTAAATGATCGCGGTTGTAATAATGCAATTGCGTGTCGTAGAGTAAATTCGTTTTATTATCGATATTATACAAATCGCGATACGTAGCTCGGGCAAAGACTTGATCGCGCCGACCAAATCCAACACGGTAAGAGACATTATCAAATCGGGGACTATAAAAGCGCAAGGCTAAGGTGGTAGATTGCTGACGATTGTCAATCTCACGACTCGCTTTAACGGTATTATCTAGCGTGCTGTCATCATCATCACTTAATAAGAGATCGACTTTGTTGGTTAGTGAAGGTAATGAAAATTTGATTTTGAACCTGGTATCAAATTCTCCGAAATTTCTGCTGCGTGGCTCCCAACCAAGACGAATTTTACCAGAAGCACCTGCTTGACTCGATTGGGTTGAGGCGTCGATAAACCACTGATCAATGGCTTGTGCTTGAAAGTTAAAAGTATTAGTGATGTTTTGTTGCCATCGGTCAACCCAGATCTGCTCAGAGGTGATCGGTTCATTTCCTGCAGTGGATTGCGCATGCACCCAGGCTGAGGCAAATGCCCACATCAAGAGTGTATAAATAATGCTGTTTGATAATTTTTTCATGCACTCACTTTAATTCAAGAATAAAACTGTCGATACATCATTTATCACATGTAATCTAAAACGCTTTATCTTATACTAGAACACAAGTATAGAATCTTTCAGTTTGATACACAATGAAACTGATTTTAAGAAATGATTAAAAGGAACCAATTATGGGTGGCATTAGTATCTGGAGCTTGTTGTTAATTGCATTGATCGTAATTTTATTATTTGGCACGGGCAAACTAAAAACCTTAGGTGCTGATTTAGGCGGCGCGATTAAAGGCTTTAAAAAAGCGGTCAATGATGACACTGCTGTGGAAAAAAACGCAGCAGATGCTGATTTTACTCCGGAGCAAATTAGCACTAAAGCTGAGGAGACGGTCAATAGCACAGCTTCTCAGGAAGTGAAAAAAGACTAATCATGTTTGATATTGGCTTTTGGGAGTTACTCGTCATTGGTGTCATGGCGTTACTGATTTTAGGCCCTGAACGGTTGCCAGGGGCAATTCGTAGCACCATGCGTGTGGTTCGAGGGGTGAAACAAACCGCCAATGGGTTTAAAACAGAAGTCGAAGAGCAGCTGCGGATCCACGAATTGCATGAAAACCTTAAAAAAGCAGAGCAACAAGGTCTAAATGATCTTGACCCAACTCTTCAAAAAAGTGTCGATGAACTCAAAGCGGCTGCCGCTTCGGTTCAACAACCATACAAAAAAGATAAGTAATGTATGACCACTCAACAAGGGTTGATTTCACATCTGATTGAGTTACGTAGTCGAATTTTGAAGATGCTAGTAAGTGTGTTGTTGATCTTTGTTGTGTTAACTCCGTTTGCTCAGGATATCTATCATATTTTGGCGCAACCGTTACTGAATGCATTGCCTGAAGGGGCGAGTATGATTGCAACGGACGTTGCGTCGCCATTTTTAGCACCGTTTAAACTCACACTCGTCGTCGCTTTTTTTATCGCAATACCCTATATTTTGTATCATATTTGGGGCTTCATCGCTCCAGCTTTGTACCGTAATGAAAAAAAACTGATCGCGCCGTTATTATTTTCTAGTTCGTTACTTTTTTACGCGGGTATGGCGTTTGCTTACTTCGTGCTATTTCCGGTCGCGTTTGCATTTCTAACAAGCTTTGCACCTGAAGGGGTCGTTGTCAGCACTGATATCAGCAGCTATTTGAGTTTCGTTTTGACTATTTTCTTTGCGTTTGGTATAGCCTTTGAAATCCCGATTGCGATTATTTTATTATGTTGGACAGGCGTGACCACCCCGCAACAATTACGTCAAAAACGTCCTTATGTGATTGTGGGCGCGTTCGTTGTCGGTATGTTACTGACTCCCCCAGATGTGATATCACAGGTATTACTTGCGATCCCAATGTGGATTTTATTTGAAGTTGGGATCATTATTGGTAGTATTTATGCCAAACCAGCACCAGTGATAAATTAACTAAAGAGTAGCTAAACATGACAAACACACACAATAATGCCTCACTAGACCTTTCGAGTTGGACTATTATGCTGAGTGTTATCAGTATATTGGCAATGAGCGCCTCCGTGCATGCTGCTGCGCCGTCAATCAAAGAGGCGTTAGAAAAATGTGCTCAACAAACTAACAGCCTACAACGTTTGGTTTGTTATGATCGCATTAGCGCTCAGCTAAACGATTATGATGATTATTCACCGGCGACCGTTATCGCTGTGCAGACTCCACCTATTGCGCCTCATCTTCCATCCGCCGAAATGCCTGAAGCCGTCTTATCCGCGCCAGCCAATGTAGAGAAAGATTCTGTTACAAGTTTTGGTCAAAAAGTAGCTACGGAAGATTCGATGGTAGCGACGATAGCGGCTGTGAAAACAGGGAGTAACAACCTCATGACGATTACATTAAGCAATGGTCAAGTGTGGCAACAAACCAAATCTGAAGATCGCGCCCGTCTATCGGAACAACAGGTCGTGACGTTAGAAAAAGGCTTTTTTGGTGCGATTTATTTATCGGCTGAAGGCAGCAATCGTCGTGTTGCTGTGAAGCGATTGAAATAACCAAATTTATAAGGTAGCGTGATGTCACCATTTACCCCTAATCAATATCCCCTTGTGAGACCACGTCGTTTACGTGCAACTCCAGGTGTTCGCGCAATGGTTAGCGAAACACAGTTATCTGTAGCCGATCTTATTTATCCCATGTTTGTACTTGAAGGAGAAGGGCAAATAGAAACGATTGCATCCATGCCTGATGTGTATCGATATAGTATTGATACCTTACTCACAAAAATCGCTGAAGTCGTCGCGTTAGGCATTCCTGCAATAGCATTATTTCCGGTTACACCGAACGAGCAAAAATCCTTACAGGCTGAAGCTGCGTATGATCCTGAAGGGTTAGCACAACGTGCTGTGCGGGCAGTTAAAGGCGCGTTTCCTGAATTAATTGTTATTACTGACGTAGCATTAGATCCTTTTACTACACATGGTCAAGATGGCATCATTGCAGATAACGGTTATGTCCTTAATGATGTGACCTGTGATGTCTTGGTTAAACAAGCATTATCCCATGCCCAAGCGGGTGCTGATATTGTTGCTCCATCAGACATGATGGATGGAAGAGTTGGCTTAATTCGTCAAGCGCTAGAACAGGCAGGTTTCGTTAACACGTGTATCATGGCGTATTCAGCTAAATATGCCTCTAGTTATTATGGACCATTTCGCGATGCGGTCGGCTCTGCTGGTAATATTAAGGGCGGCAATAAACATTCTTATCAAATGGATCCCGCGAATAGCGATGAGGCGATAAAGGAAATCGCGTTAGATTTAGCTGAAGGGGCGGATATGGTCATGGTTAAGCCAGGTATGCCTTATTTAGATATCGTACGACGTGCTAAAGATGAATTACATGCGCCCACATTTGTATATCAAGTGAGCGGTGAATATGCGATGCATCAGGCGGCATTCACCAATGGTTGGCTTAATGCAGACGCCGTTATTCTTGAAAGCTTAATGAGTTTTAAGCGTGCTGGCGCAGATGGGATCCTAACGTATTTTGCCGTCGCAGCAGCAAAGCTACTCAACGCGAAGTAAAGCTAGATAACGCTATACTTTATTGAGCTTCAGTGTGTGTTTGGCCTTGTGTAAAATCCAGGTTTCATTGGCAAGCTCTGTCGCAACTAATTTATTCTCATTTAACCAATCTTGGTTGATATCTAATTGCCAGGTCTGTTGAAATGCCGCATCGTTAATATTCACATATGCAATCTGAGCGATGTGTTTATCCTGGGTACGCTTAATATTTAAAACCACCGCAATGCGCAAAATCTTTAACAACTGCATTAAATTTTCTTTTACTTCAGCTGGATAATCATTCAGCGCATCCTCTGGGATATCGCCGCGATGATAGCTGACTAAATCGGCAATACATTGTTTTTGTAGTTTGGTATAACCGGATAAGTCACTGTGTTTAAGGATATACCCACCATGAGAATGCTGATTTTTGAACTCAATATGCAGCCCTATTTCATGCAGCATCGCAGCAGTGTAAAGCATGTTTTTACCATCAAAACTGCTGACTTTAAGCTTATCAGAAACCTGATTAAACAGGTGTATCGCAGTATAAGTGACGGCAACGGCTTGTTCTTCATCGATATGAAATTTTAGAATACAGCTATATATTGTTTGTGCGCGACGATCTGATAAGGGCTGATTATCGAGCATGCCATAAATAATACCTTCACGTAATGCCCCACCAGCGATATTCATCGTGTTAATAGCTAAGGACTCAAATAGGGCGATTAATATAGCTAAACCGGATGGGAAAATAATCCGACGGGATTCCGCCAATCCATCAATCGCAAGGTGCTCTATATGCGCAGCTGCAATGCACTGTTCTCTGAGAGTATATAAATAACTGAGTTTTATTTCGTCACGGATACCTTTGTGCATCAAAATATCGGTGATGGCCTGTGGGGTACCTGAAGCACCTAAAGCTTGTTGCCAGTCAAAACATTTAAAGGCATGAGCATGGGTATCAATTTCTTCTTTTGCAGCCGCGATTGCATTGGCAAAATGCTGTTGATTGATGATGCCATCGACAAAGTAATGCTGCATGTAGGTTACACAGCCCATATTGAACGAGTGTAAATGCAGTGGTTGCATATCCCGTCCGACTATAACTTCGGTGCTTGCTCCGCCAATATCAATGACTAATGTATTACCTGAAGTCGTGGAGGTATAAGCGACACCGCGGTAGATTTCAGCAGCTTCTTCTTCTCCGGAGATAATCAGTAGTTTTTTATTTAAAATAGACTCTGCTTTGACAACAAAATCATGTGCGTTGGTAGCTAAGCGAAGCGTCGCAGTAGCAACTATTTTTATGTTTTCTGTAGGGATTGTTTTTAAGCGGTCAGCAAAGGTAGCGAGACATTGCCAGCCGCGCTCCATAGCAAGCTCATCCAAGTAATTCGACGCATCTAATCCAGCGGCTAAACGTACTTTTTGTTTAACTCTAGATACCACCTGAACGTTACCATCAATCACATGTACCACAACAAGGTGGAAACTATTCGACCCTAAATCCACGGCAGCATAATACTCGCCTTTAGGTTTTAAGGTCGTTAGATCCTGGTGCGTTAAACTAACGCTTGTTGTAGGGGCGGTCTGATCGTGCATGGCCTTTGCTTTTATGATTGCCTCTTGTATTGCCTGTTCCATGGCGCTTCCTAGCAGTAAATTTAGGGGGAGTTAGATCCGTTAACAACTCGCCACTATCATAATCCGTGACGGGTATTGAGTGCTCAATATACGCCTCTATATCAGGTAAGTTCAAGGCATATTTTTCACAAGCAAAACTGATGGCATGACCACTTTTTCCTGCGCGGCCTGTGCGACCGATGCGATGGACATAATCTTCGGCATCATCCGGTAAATCAAAGTTAAATACATGGGTCACTTTTTCGATGTGTAGTCCACGTGCAGCGACATCAGTTGCCACTAAGATATCTAATTTACCTTTAGAGAAACCGTCCATAATCGACATACGTTTTTTCTGCGGCACATCACCACTAAGAAGACCTACGCGATGACCGTCAGCCATCAGCCATGCAGCAACGGTTTCACACGAAAATTTAGTGTTGGCAAACACGATGGCTTTATCTGGCCATTCGTTTTCTAACAATGTTAGCAGTAAACGAATTTTGTCATCATCGGATGGATAGAATAGCTCTTCTTGCACACGCGTAGCGGTTTTTTTCTCAGGCTCAATTTGCACATGTGTTGGGTTATTCATGTGTTCGTAGGCGAGTTCTTGTACACGATAGCTTAATGTAGCCGAAAACAGCATGCTTAAGCGCTTGTCTGCTTTAGGCATACGATTAAATAAGTATCGGATATCCTTAATAAAACCTAGGTCAAACATGCGGTCGGCTTCATCTAATACCGCAACTTGAATATTTTCTAAGGAAAAAATCCCCTGCTTGTAGTAATCTAATATACGACCGGTGGTGCCGATTATGATATCTACACCATTCGTTAATGTTTGGCGTTGATCTTCATAACCTTCGCCTCCGTATATTAAACCTAAGGTCAAACCCGTGTGTTTACTCAAGAGTACTGCGTCATTATGAATTTGTACCGCAAGTTCACGAGTAGGCGCCATAATGATCGCTTTAGGACCTTTAGCGGCATTCTTGTGATTGAGAAGGTAATTAAAGGTCGCAACTAAAAATGCGATGGTTTTACCTGTTCCAGTCTGAGCTTGACCAGCAATATCGAATTCTTCGATTAGAGGCGGCAGACTTAGCGCTTGAATAGGTGTACAATATTCGAAATTTGCTTCGTCTAGAGCATCTGTAATTGATTGATGGATCTTTAAGTCCGAAAATCGAGTATCTGTTAAGTGTGTTGTTTGCATTAATTATTATTCAGTGCTTGCATCAAAAACCATTTATATAACACTATGGTGAATAAAATAAAAGTATCACCAACTTGGAGAATAAAATGAGCGACAAGATTATCACGTTATCTGATGATAAATTCGAAGCCGACGTTCTAAATGCTGAAGGTCCCGTGTTAGTTGATTTCTGGGCCGAATGGTGCGGACCGTGTAAGATGATTGCCCCTATCTTATCTGAAATTGCTGAAACTTACGACGGTAAAGTGACAATCGGTAAATTAAATGTTGATGAGTTTAGCGAAACCCCTAAGAAATTTGGTATTCGTGGTATCCCTACATTACTTCTTTTTAAAGATGGTAACGTTGCAGGAACCAAAGTAGGTGCATTATCAAAAGCACAACTCGAAGAATTTTTACAAGAAAACCTGTAAATATTTCTTCAAAATACCAGAAAGGCTGTTTAAATAGTGACTATTTAACAGCCTTTTTACATTATTTCTGCTCAATTCTTTACCTTAACCTATTTTAATGCTAACTTAATAGGTGAGCACATTTCCCGTGCTAAAGCCACAGTCACATCTCCTTTTACGCCTGTACTGTGCATATAACCCCTTATGACTATTACTCAAAGCGAATGCTTAAAGACCCCACTATGAATTTAACCGAATTAAAGAACAAGCCTATTTCTGAACTAGTTGCCCTAGCTGGTGAAATGGGATTAGAAAACCTTGCACGTGCACGTAAACAAGACATTATTTTTTCCATCCTCAAAGCCCACGCTAAAAGTGGTGAAGATATCTTTGGAGAAGGTGTATTAGAAATTCTCCAAGATGGTTTTGGTTTTCTTCGTTCAGCAGATTCATCTTATCTTGCAGGTCCTGATGACATTTATGTTTCACCTAGTCAAATTCGACGGTTTAACTTGCGAACGGGTGATTCGATTTCTGGTAAGATCCGAACGCCAAAAGACTCAGAACGTTATTTCGCCCTACTAAAAATTCGTGAAGTCAACTTCGACAAACCAGAAAATTCTCGCAATAAAATCTTATTTGAAAACCTCACTCCCCTCCACGCTAACGAGCGTTTACGTATGGAGCGTGGTAACGGCAGTACGGAAGACATTACAGCACGTTTAATCGACCTTTGCTCGCCTATCGGTAAAGGCCAGCGTGGCTTGTTAGTTGCTCCTCCTAAAGCGGGTAAAACATTATTACTTCAAAACATTGCACAATCGATTGCTGCTAATCACCCTGATTGTTTGTTAATGGTTTTACTAATTGATGAGCGTCCAGAAGAAGTGACCGAAATGCAACGCTTGGTACAAGGTGAAGTTGTTGCTTCGACCTTTGATGAGCCAGCGAGTCGTCACGTACAAGTTGCTGAGATGGTAATTGAAAAAGCCAAACGCTTGGTCGAACACAAAAAAGACGTCGTGATATTACTTGATTCAATTACACGTCTTGCGCGTGCATATAACACCGTTATCCCTTCATCAGGAAAAGTCTTAACCGGTGGGGTTGATGCCAATGCATTACACAAACCTAAGCGTTTCTTTGGTGCAGCACGGAATGTTGAAGAAGGTGGTAGTTTAACCATTATTGCAACAGCGTTGGTTGATACTGGTTCTAAAATGGATGAAGTTATCTATGAAGAATTTAAAGGTACCGGTAACATGGAATTGCATCTTAATCGTAAGATTGCTGAAAAACGTGTTTTCCCAGCCATGGACTTTAACCGTTCTGGTACGCGTCGTGAAGAATTACTAACGAGTAAAGAAGAATTACAAAAAATGTGGATCTTACGTAAGATTGTGCATGAAATGCCAGAAATAGATGCCATAGAATTCTTAATTAGCCGTTTATCTATGACTAAAACCAACGATGAGTTCTTTGATGCGATGAAACGCCAACGAAGTTAACGCTAAGCATAAGTATTGCGTGAAGGGTTTATATCATTCATTCATGCATAACACATAATATTGAGCCATGTCCTTTATCAGGTAGCATGGCTTTTTTTTGCCTGTATTCTTTCTATATTTGTTTGTGTTATGGTGTAAATATAATAAATTTATAATTTTATTCAAGGAGCTACAATGAAGCTATCCAACTTATCTCGAAGCATTGGCATTGTATTAGGTATGACAGCGTTACTTGCGACTGCGCCGAATTTACAGGCTAAGCCTGAACCTGGTGTAGTGACAGATAAAGTCAGTGCTATGGAAGAACAAGTTGTTCAATGGCGTCATCATTTTCATGCGAACCCTGAGCTGTCGAATCGAGAATTTGAAACGGCAGCGTATATTGCTAAGTATCTCACGAGCTTAGGCTTACAAGTACAAACAGGCATCGCTAAAACAGGTGTGGTTGGCTTGTTAGACACAGGTAAACCAGGCCCTGTCGTTGCATTACGAGCCGACATTGATGGCTTACCAGTATTAGAAGATAATGATTTACCGTATAAATCGACTAAACGAGGGATGTTTAACGGTAAAGAGGTACCTGTAATGCATGCTTGTGGGCATGATACGCATATAGCTATGCTGATGGGGGCCGCTAAAGTTCTTACGGACATGCAAGATGAGCTAGTCGGTCAAGTTAAATTTATTTTTCAGCCCGCTGAAGAAGGATCGCCTGAAGGTGAAGTGGGGGGCGCAGAGATCATGGTCCAAGAAGGCGTACTGAAAAACCCTGATGTCGATGCGATTTTTGGTTTACATATTTCGGCAGCTGAACCTGTCGGTACTGTATTGTGGCGCGAAGGTGGCATTATGGCTGCTGTTGACCCGTTTAAAATAGTGATTAAAGGTAAGCAAGCGCACGGCGCTTATCCTTGGTTGAGTGTCGATCCTATTACGACAGCGGCACAAACTATTATGAGCCTACAAACTATTGTGAGTCGTGAATTGCGCCTGTTAGACGATGCGGCGGTGATTACGATTGGCGCGATCAATGGCGGTAATCGCTCTAACATTATCCCAAATGAAGTAGAGCTTATCGGTACAATCAGAACATTAAATGAAACGGCACGTGATCATATCTATGAAGCCCTGCCTCGTAAGGTAAATGCGATAGCTGAGAGTATGCGTGCCACTGCTGAGATCACTTTACCCTTAGATTATTATTATCCCATTACGTTTAATGATCATGATTTAATGAAGCAAGTCGTCCCGACATTAAATCGTACTGCCGGAGATGAAAATGTCATTTATTCTAAGCCGGTCACCGGTGCTGAAGATTTTTCTTTTTTCCAAAAAGAGATCCCTGGTGTGTATTTGTGGATCGGTGGTCGTTCAGTTGACACAGCTCCTGAAGATGCCCCAGCACACCACACTCCAGAATTTGTGGTGGATGACAAAGGGATGAAATTAGGCGTGAAATTATTAACCAACCTAACGATTGATACGTTATTTCACGATGTTAATTCCAAAAGCGATAAATGATACCAGTATAGCAATGCCAATGCAGTTAACACACTGAAGTTAGACGACCGTGATTAACTAAGTGATATTTGAATTTATCGCTAGAAACGGATTGTTGTCTATTCTTCAGTGTGACTGTATACAATTGATTGATAATTGGAAAATCAACGATATTAAGCTCTTTTATTCCGCCCATCACAGCTTGGTTGAGGGTATGTTGAGATAATACCGCGATACCTAACCCTGAGGCGACGGCCAAACGAATCGCTTCGTTACTTTCTATAAGCATAATATTGGAGAGTTTAATTTGGTGTTGCTGACAATATTGGACGAGCACTTGATGCGTTGCCGAACCGGGTTCTCGCACCAAAAATTTCTGATGTTGTAAATCTTTCAGGTGACAATGATTTGGGCCAGTGTATTCTTGTGGTGCAATGACGGTCAAATGGTTTTAAAATTGGGGGGATTAAGTATTTTGCGATGGTGACTACTGCCAATTTAAACCCACCATGGTGGTGTGCTTTGAGGCTCTCAATGTGCGCACTCAAATTTAATTTAGAGCGCATAATGTCGTTAGCACATTGGTATACCGCATTACCTGCATCCGTCAGGAGAACGGTTCCGTGATGAGTTTCAAGTAATGTCACTCCGCATATTTCAGTCAATTTTTTTAATTGTAATGATACGGTGGGTTGCGACAGTTGTAACGCCACAGAGGCAGCAGTAATCGACCCTGATTCAACAATTTGCTTAAAAACTTCTAATAATCTAAATGTTAATGCATTCATATCGCTACTATATATTTCATTATAGGTGAATTAAGGTATAATTAGGCGTTTCCACCACGTATTTTACCGAATCTATCGGTTATGTGTAAACAGAGAGAGTAAGATGGCAAAAGTTGCAATCGTAATGGGGTCTACGTCTGATTGGCCTACAATGAAACTATCGGCTGAAATGCTGCAACATTTAGGTGTTGAGTACCATGCACAAGTTGTATCCGCACATCGCACCCCGGATTTGCTGACTTCGTTTGCTCAAACAGCACATACCGAAGGCTATAGTGTCATTATCGCTGGTGCTGGCGGTGCAGCGCATCTTCCCGGCATGATTGCCGCTCATACGCATATTCCTGTATTAGGTTGTCCAGTTCGTTCCAGTCAACTCAATGGCATTGATTCGTTATTATCGATAGTGCAGATGCCTAAAGGTGTTGCAGTCGGTACGTTAGCGATTGGTGAGGCCGGTGCAGCTAATGCGGGTTTGCTAGCTGCGCAAATCGTTGGCTTGCAAGAGCCCGCTGTTGCTCAAGCTATTATTGAGTTTCGTAAAAAACAAACCGACACTGTGTTAAGTAACGGTCAACTAGAGTTATAAATTAATGAATGTTCTTGTCTATGGTTCAGGCCAACTTGCACGAATGATGTATTTAGCGGGTAGCCCGTTAAATATTAATGTACAAGCCGTTGATGTCGCATCAAACAAAATTGTTAATCCGGTCACTAAACGTAATTTGAAGTTAAGTTTGGATACCGCGATTGAAAATGCTGATGTGCTCACCGTTGAGTTTGAACATGTTCCAGAATCGTTATTAGAGCAAGCGGAGCAGTCCGGTAAGTTATTGCCAAATATGCGTTCAATATTAGTCGGGGCTGATCGCGTTCGCGAAAAACATCTTCTTGCACTTGCGGGGATCCCTAATTGTGAACACGAAATTATCACTGATATAGCTCAACTTAGTGGTATTACTGACCGCCTTGGCGATAAGATTATCTTTAAATCTAGCCGAGATGGTTATGACGGTTATGGCCAGTGGCGTATTAGCAATGCCGATGATTTGACTGATTTAGCCGAAGTATTTAGTCATTTAGACTTGGTTAAAGTCCCTATTGTAGCCGAAACAATGTGTCCCTTTGACCGTGAATTATCGTTAGTCGGTACGGTCGGTAAAGACGGTAATATTGCATTGTATCCATTGGCACAAAATACACATTTTGAAGGTCAGTTACATGTGTCTATTGCCCCTGCGCCGGAGCTTTCAGACATTGTTATTGCAAAAGCCGAGAGCATTTTTAAAACCTTAGCGAAACAAATGGAATATGTTGGCACGTTAGCTGTCGAATTATTTCAAGTTGGTGATGAATTACTCGTCAACGAGCTCGCTCCTCGTGTTCATAATTCTGGGCATTGGTCGATGCAAGGTGCTGATACGTGTCAATTTGAAAATCATTTACGCGCCATATGTGGCTTGCCTTTAGGTGATTCACATGCACAAAAAATCAGTGCTATGGTCAATATTATTGGCGTAAGTTCATTTTCTAAAAACCTCATTGGTATACCTGGTGTTCATCTGCATTGGTATGGCAAAGAAGTACGTGAAAAACGTAAGATGGGACATATCAATGTTACTGCCGATAGCTATGCTCAATTAGCGACTAAATTTGAGCAGTTATCCGAGTTTTTACCGATGCAGTATTTCCCACGTTTGTTAACTCAAGCTAATAAGTTAGCTAAACAATCATAATTTTTATTTTGTGAATTTAAGGAGACGCTTGATGTTACGTATAGTGTTAGTGGTGAGTGTTTTATTGTTAGCAGTATTAGGGTGTGCACCTGTCGCACCTTCTACCATTCAGGTTACGGACAGTAAAATCCGTGCGGCATTTACCCAAGCGACGACTGGCGCTGCGTACATGACTATTACCAATCATACCGATATTGACGACCGACTCATGTCGGTATCCGCGCTAACTTATATTGCGCGTGACATTCAAATTCATACCATGCTTATGGAAGATGACATGATGATTATGCAGCAAGTGACTGACGGCGTTGCCTTGCCGGCTGGTGGTGACGTTGTATTTGGTCCGGGTGGTTTTCACATTATGTTTATAGGGTTACAAACGGCATTGGATGAAGGTAAACACATTGCGTTAACGCTCAATTTTGCCAATGCGCCTGCACAAACGGTCAATTTTCCTGTGGTCGCTATGCATACCAATAGCATGCCTCACTAAACTTTTTTGCGAGCCAAAACGTATCATCAACTTATTAATTAGTTTGTAAGGACTATTTATGGATTCAATAACGTTATCAAGCCGACGTGTCGTCAACACTATCTATGCTTTGTTGCTGTGTATTTGTTTACCGTTAAGTGCGCAAACAGTTGTGTCGCAACAGACGATCGCCACAGATTTAGCGAATCCGTGGTCAATTGCATTACTCCCAAATAATGAATTTTTGGTGACAGAACGCCCTGGTCACATTGCTAAGATTTCTGCGGCTGGCACTGTCACGCGTTTATCGGGCTTACCGGAAGTAGTGGCTGAGCGGCAAGGTGGTGTATTAGGTATTGTATTAGATCCCAATTTCGCAACAAATCAAACACTATACGTTTGTCTGGTGGGCGCTGATAGTGAGGGTAATACCGGCTCGGAAGTGTACAAAGCGACATTATCAACCTCTAGTTTGACCCATGTCACGCAAATATTTGCAGCGCATCCAAAGATAAAATCTGGTTTTCATTTTGGTTGTCGTTTAGCGTTTGCCAATGACGGTGCATTGTTTATTACCTTAGGTGACCGTAATTCAGGAAAGAATCAAACCCAGTCGTTAGACAACCATTACGGTAAAATTATTCGTGTGCAAAGCGATGGGTCGCCACATCCGAAAAACGCATTTTTAGATAGTGCTGTACCTGAAGTCTATTCTATTGGTCATCGCAATGTACAAGGTATTGCATTACATCCTAAGCTGAATGTCATGTGGGCGCATGAACATGGGCCGAAAGGCGGTGACGAACTGAATACACTCAAAGCGGGTGCCAATTATGGTTGGCCAACGATCACTTATGGCATCAATTATAATGGGGATATTATTTCGGATAAAACTGAGTCGCCAGGATTGGAACAGCCATTAACCTATTGGGTGCCTTCAATTGCCCCAAGCGGCATGGCGTTTTATAAAGATGACTTATTAGTAGGCTCGTTAAAGTTTAGACATCTGCGTTACTTAACGTTGCAAGACAACCAAGTCGTGCGTCAAACTGAGTTGCTGACCGATTTAGACGCACGCATTCGTGATGTGGCTGTTGGTACTGATAATACGGTTTATGTGGTGACTGATGAGCCTAAAGGGCGACTCATTGCGCTGCAGCTGCAGCCGTAATAGTTGGCTCAGTAACAAATGGATGTGGGATAGCGAACTGCATCCACTTTTCACTTGTTGGATGATAAAACCCCAACTCTGCGGCGTGTAACCACAAACGTTCAATCCCAATACGTGTATCAGGATCAGTGTACAAGCGGTCTCCTAATATGGGATGGCCAATCGATAACATATGCACTCGTAGCTGATGTGAGCGGCCTGTGACAGGATGCAGTTCAACCAGTGTCGTATGCTGATCTACCGAAATTACTTTGTAGCGCGTTAGGCTCGCTTTACCGGTTTCATCACAGACTTTTTGTTTTGGACGGTTCGGCCAATCCACAATTAATGGTGCGGTTATCTCGCCTTCTGTGCTCTCCATTTTTCCTAATACTCGTGCAAAATAGCGTTTTTGTGTCTTTCTTTGCGCAAACTGATCACTAAGATGCTGATTAGCAGGCTTGTGCATCGCCATAACAATAATACCGGATGTCGCCATATCTAAGCGGTGTACAATCCGCGCGAGAGGATACACATCCGTCACGCGTTTTTGTAAGCTGTCTTGATGATTATCCGCACGTCCACGAACACTCAGCAATCCTGCGGCTTTAGCTAACACGATGACGTCTTCATCTTGATATAAAATATCTAAAAACGGTACCATAGGTGGTTGATAATTTAGTATAGCCATAGTGTTAGTTTCACCTGTTTCGCCGCGTTATTTGTTAGCATTAGCCCGTAACGATCATTTATTTTGCGGATTATTAATCACAACACGCACCGCATCAAGATATAATGTTGCTTCTTTAATGCGTTTTAATGCTTGGTTTAATGTGGCTTGCATCTGCTCTATTTCCACATCACTGATACTCGGATTCACTTTTTGTAATTGTTGCAACCGAATGATCTCATCGCCTAATTGACGATTAACAAAATCTATGGCCGATTTTTTAACCGGTTTAACACGCTTAGCTGCCAATTCATCTGCTTTTGTCAGCACCAGTTTAATCGGCTGAGCTAGAGCGGGTACCAGTTTTTGTCCCATTTTACGATCTACTTTGATCAGTGCAACAGATACATTCTTCATGCTGCTGCCTTGACTATTAATTTGAATCAATACCGGCGTTTGCGTCAAATACGGATTATTTCCCGAGGTATTATCTGAATTGGCTTGTAAGATATACAAGCATTCAACAAAAAATGCACCAGCGGGGAGGGCGCTATTATTCATGAAACCTAGTGATGCTTTACCATTCACTTCGCTCGTGATGATATCGATAGCATCATGCACAAAAGGATGATCCCAGCTAATAAAACTGAGTTCTTCTCGTGCCGTCGCGATGTCGCGTCGATAGGTAATGCTTAAACCATCTTCAGGTAAGCTTGACAGAGTATGAGCAAGTTGATCGGTAGGCTGTAAAATAAAGCTATGCGCGTCATTTACAATATACGCTATCCCCAAAGCATCACAGATCAGTTGCATAAAGCGTTCGATCGATTGCACTTGTTCAGGATCATTTAATGCCTCAAGCAATGGCTCAACAGTGCCTTTACCGCTAGCACTGAGCTCAAGTAACTTATCACGACCTTGTTGACGCTCAAGATTATATTGCGCAGCCAAATCGGTGATCTTCTCAATGAGACCTTCCGGTTCTTGTTCTGCACTAATATAAGACTGGATTTCATCGGCTAATGTGTCAAAAACTTTGGCACCGATAGCACAGGTTTCATTAAAGCTATTGAGACCTTGATGATAGATGTTAAACAATCTTTCATGGGCTGAGCCAGTAAAATACGGTACATGGATATTGACGATTTGTGATTGGCCAATCCTGTCCAAACGACCGATTCGTTGCTCTAGTAAATCAGGATGGAGGGGTAAATCAAACAAAATCAAATGTTGCGCAAATTGAAAGTTACGACCTTCAGATCCAATTTCACTACACAATAATAATGGAGTATTACTGTCTGGATCGGCAAAATAGTGCGCAGCGCGATCACGTTCAATAATACTCATTTTTTCATGGAATACCGGTAAATGACGACCCGTTTGTTGCTTAATGAATTCAGCTAGTTGTAGCACTGTTACTTGAGAGCGACAGATTAATAAGGTTTTTGAGTCAGTGTTATCAAGATAATCTAACAACCATTGCACTCGCGGATCTTCTTCTAACCAACTCATCACTAACGCCGGTAATTCATGACGAAAACACAGTTGTGCAGTAGGGCAATCAACATCATCCCATTCTTCTGGGAAGACAAAAGGAACGGGGTGCAATACGCGTTCATTTAATCCTTGAATCGAATGGCGAGTATTACGGAAAAACATGCGTCCAGTGCCATGGCGATCAATCAAGTCATTAATAATGTCTTGGTGTGACATCGTCGCAAATTCAGGGCTATCCATATCAGGGTAAATAGTCAGGATCTGCTGTTGTAACGGTGCGCTTATTATTACATCTTGACCCGTAATATCACCCACTAGCGCTAAAGACTGAGCTTCGGCGAGGAGTGCATCCGTTAAGGTAGCAAGTTCAGTATAATGGCTTTGTTCGGTTTCATAAGTCGCAAAATCAGCGAAGCGTGCAGGGTCAAGTAAACGTAATCGTGCAAAATGACTCTCATGCCCTAACTGATCAGGTGTAGCCGTTAACAACAACACTCCTGGGGTGGTTTGGGTGAGTTGTTCAACGATTTTATATTCGGTTGAAACGGCCGTTTGTGACCATTGTAAATGGTGCGCTTCATCGACCACGATGAGATCCCAAGACGACTGCACAGCCCAATCATTGATAGTGGGATGCGCAACCAAGGTATCGATGCTAATTAACACGATTTGCTCTGCGTCAAAAGGGTTCATGCCATCTTCTAATAACGCGTTCACGCGGGGGGCATCAAAGACAGCACATTGCATATTCACACGGCGATGCATTTCGACCAGCCATTGGTGAATCAAACTTTCAGGAACAATAATTAGCATGCGAGAAGCGCGACCACTTAGACGTTGCTTTTGCATGATCATCGCTGCTTCAATGGTTTTGCCTAGTCCCACTTCATCCGCCAGTAATACGCGAGGTGCAAATCGATTACCTACTTGATTCGCGATATGAATCTGGTGTTCAATCAAATTAACGCGTGCGCCAGCAAGGCCTAACAAAGGTGATTGTTGATGAGCAAAGCGAGCATTAAACGCATGTAAACGTGCATCAAACCAGTTATATTTATCTAATTGTAGGGTAAACAATCGGTCTTCGGGTTGATTGATTTGCGTATGGTGCGAAAGCTGAGTTTCGGTTAAGACTTGATAATCAGAACCATCTTGGTAATCAACCAAATATTGAATCAAACCATTGGTATCGAGTGTGTCGATCACGCAAAATTCACGAGCATCCACATCAATGCCCGTATCGCCTTTTTCTAACAATAAGCGAATTAAGGGAGAACTATCGACAGAATAAAGTTTGTCTTCTTGGGTAATAGGGAAATAAATTGTAATTTGGCGTAGTTGTACATCCGCAACTATACCTAATCCAAGCTCGGGTTGCTGAGAGCTCAGCCAGCGTTGACCAATTGCAAAATTCATAGAATAATAAAATCATTTAAGTAGGAGAAAAAAAACAACCTAATTATCGCATGATTACTCAAAGATTTGTGACATAAATCATAGGGCGGCAAAAATACTTTGTCTTACAACGCCTTATAAATAGGGCAATGGCACAAATTATGTTGTATTTGCTAAAAAAAACAGCAAGTCGCAATTTTTTCTAGTACTGTTAATTAGAGTAGTCAGAAAATGTCACCATTTAAGGAGTTATGGATGTCAATTCATTCTAGTTCGACCAAAATATATGTATTAGATACCAACATACTGTTGCACGAACCGCTCGCCTTTTTATCCTTCCAAGAACATGATGTTGTCATTCCGATGACAGTATTAGAAGAATTAGATTACATTAAAGACAGCAAAAAAGACGTAGCTCGGGACGCACGTGTGTCTATTCGCGCAATGGAAAATATCCTCAAAGACGCTTCGCCTGAGGAAATGACCCATGGTGTTAGTCTTGCGGGCACTGTCGGCGGTGAACATGGGCCCAGTGGACGCTTATCAATTTATACTGATTTGCTGATGGCGCAAGAGTTACAAGTATTTACGAGTAACGAAAACGACAATCGCATCATCAATGTCGGATTGGATCTTCAGCAATCTCACCCAGATACGACGGTTGTACTGGTGACCAAAGATATCAATATGCGTCTCAAAGCGAAAGGCGCTGGGATGCGAAAAGTAGAAGATTACCGAACTGATCAGTTAATTGATGATATTAAATACCTGTGTAAAGGATACATGATGTTTCCTGGTGATTTTTGGTCACAAGTCACTAATGTACAAAGTCGCCAAGAAGGGCGCGATACCATTCATAGAATACCTAAGAGTGTGCTACCGGATGCGTATATTAATGAATTTATCATTGATGAGACTAAGACATTTGCAGGGTTGATTGAAGGCATTGAGAAAGAGTATATTGAAGTGGTTGACTTTGGTGTCGAGCGGTTAATGTCACGTCAAGCATGGGGCATTCAACCCAAAAATATTGGTCAAGCAATGGCATTACATACTTTGCTCGACCCGCATATTGATTTGGTCATTATGACGGGACCTGCTGGGAGTGGTAAAACACTGTTAGCATTAGCTGCGGCATTAGAAATGGTCGTTGAAAAGAACATGTATGATAAAATTATTGTGACGCGCTCTACACCTGAAATTGCCGAGTCCATAGGCTTTTTACCGGGTACGGAAGAAGAGAAAATGGCGCCATGGTTGGCTGCGATCACAGATTCCTTAGAAGTACTGCATAAACATGATGAAAATACATCAGGCTCTATGTCCTATATTATGGAAAAGGCCAATATTCAGTTTAAATCAGTTAATTTTATGCGTGGTCGAAGTATTCAAAACGCGATTGTGATTTTGGATGAATCACAAAATTTAACAGCCTCCCAGCTCAAAACGATTATTACTCGATGTGGCGAAGGCACGAAACTCATTTGTGGCGGCAATCTAGCACAAATCGATAGTAATTATCTTTCTGCAGTCACGTCGGGATTGACCTATATCGTTGAAAAGTTCAAACACTTTGAGGGCAGTTCAACGATCACTTTAGAGGGTGTGGTAAGAAGTCGTCTAGCAGAGTTTGCCGAAAACACACTGTAGCTAGAAGTACGGCGGCTGAGAGAGGGGTCATTTAAATAAGGATAATTTGCCACTCCAAATATCCTTATACATTACCCAATCACCCAAAAAGCTATACCAAGGGTAAGTAAAGGTTGCGGGTCTGTTTTTTTCGAAGAAAAAGTGGCCCATCCAAGCAAAGCCATAACCGATTACGGGCAGCAATAATAACGCCCACCATGATTGGGTAATAAATGCGTAGACAACTAAGGCTATGACCAAACTCGTCCCGATAAAATGCATTAACCGGCACTGTCTGTTTTTATGCTCTTGCAAGTAATATGGATAAAACTCTCGAAAAGAACGATAGGTTTGCATACTGTTTGACTCTTCTATAGTTGATTAGGCTATAATACGCTCAAGCATAAAAAAGGGCAATATTGTTACAATAGACTTGTTTTATAAGCATATTCCCCCATTATTTAACCATTATAGACACAACAAGATGATTCAAATATGAACGCACCTATTGCACCTACCGCGATTACCTTAGACAATTTTCAGCAAATATTATTAGAAGATTCTAAACATACTTTTATTTTAGTGCAGTTTTGGGTGCCTGAAAGTGAAGCTTGTACACAAGTAACACAGATGTTATCTCGGTTAACCCCAAGATATGCCAATGTCATGCAATACACTCAAGTCAATTGTAACGAGCAACAACAAATTGCTTCACAGTTTGGGATCAAAAGTCTGCCTACCGTCATGTTAGTTAAAGACGGTCAGCCGGTGGATGGGTTTGCCGGCATGGTCGATGAAGCTCAAATTGAGGCATTATTGGCAAAGCATTTACCGCAACCTGAAGATGAATTATTAATTCAAGCACAAGAAAAACTCAATGCTGGGGATGTGCAAGGTGCACTACCGTTAGCACAACAAGCGTATGCGATTAGTCCAGATAATATCGATTGCCAGTATATGCTTGCTGATTGTCAAATCGATGTGGGTCACATTGTGGCAGCTAAAGCCTTATTAGAAAATATCGGTTTGGTTGATCAAGACAACCGTTATGCAGTATTACAAGGCAAAATTGAATTAGCGGAACAAGCCGCCGAGTCACCTGAGCTGAAAGCTCTGCAAGCACAGTATGCTGCTAACCCAGAAGATAAAGATATTAAGGTCGAGTTGGCGGTTGCATTACATGCAGCTCATCAAACTGAAGAAGCGTTAGGTTTGCTTTATAGTATTGTACAAATTGATTTAAATTTCGGCGATGCGAAAAAGTATTTACTCGAAATGATCAATGCGTTGCCAGATGGCGAACCATTAAAATCTAGTTATAGAAGAAAGGTTTATAGCCTCTTATATTAGTCTTAGACTAATTAATCACTAAATAATGAGATCAAAGGCGTGAATTATTAGTCAATTATTGCTAATATTCACGCCTATTTTTTTAAGCAAGTATATATAATGGCAAAGAACGTAGTCGTACTCGGCACACAATGGGGTGACGAGGGTAAAGGTAAAATCGTTGATTTATTAACTGAACGTGCAACGTATGTTGTTCGATATCAAGGTGGACACAACGCTGGACATACATTGGTAATCGATGGCGAAAAGACGGTTTTACACTTAATTCCTTCTGGCGTCTTACGTGACAATGTCACTTGTGTCATTGGTAATGGTGTTGTACTAAGTCCTGAAGCGTTGATGACCGAGATGGCGATGCTTGAAGCTCGCGGTGTTCCGGTTAAAGACCGCTTAGTGATTTCAGAAGCCTGTCCATTAATCTTGCCTTATCACATTGCTTTAGACCAAGCGCGTGAAATTGCACGTGGTAATAAAGCTATCGGCACTACTGGCCGTGGTATCGGTCCAGCGTATGAAGATAAAGTATCTCGTCGCGGTCTACGCGTGGGTGATTTATTTAATGCAGAAGATTTTGCTGAAAAACTCAAAGAAATCTTGGCTTATCACAACTTCATGCTAACTGAATATTACAAAGTCGACCCAGTTGATTTTGATACGGTTTATAAAGATGCAATGGAAGTGGCTAAGATCCTTAAGCCGATGATTGTCGATGTGACTGACTTACTTGATCAAGCACGCATCGCGGGCAAAGAAATCATGTTTGAAGGTGCGCAAGGTACATTGCTTGACATCGACCACGGTACTTATCCTTATGTGACGTCTTCAAATACCACTGTTGGTGGCGTAGCTACCGGTGCTGGTTTTGGTCCATTACATCTTGATTATGTACTCGGTATTGTTAAAGCCTATACGACACGTGTTGGTTCTGGCCCATTCCCAACTGAACTTGATTGTGAAGTCGGTCAACATTTAGGTGTTAAAGGTCATGAGTTTGGTGCGACGACTGGTCGTAAACGTCGTACTGGTTGGTTTGATGCAGTAGTTATGAAACGTGCTGTGCAAATCAATTCAATTACGGGTTTATGTTTAACTAAATTAGACGTGTTAGATGGGCTAGAAACCTTGTCTATTTGTACTGGCTACAAAGATGCAGCAGGTAATATCTCTTCAGTACCACCGATGGCAGCAGACGGCTATGAGTTAATTACGCCAGTCTATGAAGAAATGCCAGGTTGGACTGAAACCACTTATGGTGTGCAGTCTTATGATGCATTACCACAAGCTGCGAAAAACTACGTTAGCCGTTTACAAGAGTTAACCGGTGTACCGATTGATATTATATCAACAGGTCCAGACCGTAACGAAACGATTGTATTGCGCGACCCGTACGACGCATAGTCACGGTTTAGGATTAACGAGTTTACTCCTACTTTTTAGATATTCGTTGTTCAAATTAGAATATTTAGTTTAAGGTGTGCTTTTTAGCGCACCTTTTTTGTATCAGAAAATAAGTAGATATTATGAGTTCATTACGTCCGTTCCACCTTGCCTTTCCAGTAACTGATTTAGCCCTTGCCACTTCGTTTTATGGTGATCTATTAGGATGTGAAAAAGGGCGTGAATCTGACCAGTGGATTGATTGGAATTTTTTTGGTCATCAAGTCGTCACGCACCTTGTGGCGGCTATGCCATCAGCACCAGTGAGTAATGCCGTTGATAATCATGCCGTGCCTGTCCCGCATTTTGGTGTAGTATTAACCTTAGAGGATTGGCAAGTGTTAGCGGATAAGCTAAAAGCACATAACGTTAAGTTTGTTATCGAGCCGTATACCCGCTTTAAAGGCGAAGTGGGCGAGCAAAGTACGTTATTTTTGCTCGACCCGTTTGGAAATGCCCTTGAGTTTAAAGCGTTTGCTGACTTATCTTCTTTGTTTGCCAAATAAGTCAACGCTTGGCGCAAAGACTTAGCGTGTCATCAGCACCTGTGCTTTACCACGTCCATTGGTTTCAGAAGCCGCATCGACTCGCTTGCCATTGACACTGATAAGTTGTAAATCACCAAAACGGCGCTCTTTGGTGTCATACCCCATGGTTTTTAAGGCATCCAAAGTCGCTTCAGGCATGCCTTTATGGTAGCGGATTTCATTGATTGGCAGCAATTGATGATGAAAGCGCGGCGTATCGACAGCTTCTTGTGCGCTCATACCAAACTCCAATATATGCAAGATAGACTGATACACGCTAGAGATAATCGTTGTACCGCCTGGTGCACCGGTTACCACTCTGACCTCGCCATTTTCTAAAACGATAGTGGGTGTCATCGATGATAACATTCTCTTATTCGGCTGGATCTCGTTCGCAACTCCGCCAACAGCGCCAAAGAAATTTGGCACGCCAGCCTTAACACTAAAATCATCCATCTCATTGTTCAATAAGAAACCCGCACCAGCGACAACAACACCATTACCAAAACCAAGGTTGATAGTCGTGGTATTAGATACCGCATTACCAAATTTATCGAGGATGGAATAATGGGTGGTTTGTTCGGATTCTTTTAACCCTGGACGAATTAACTCAGTCGTCGAGATACTATTGCGCTGCACGCCACTGGCACGTTTAGCAATGTACTCAGGGTTGGTTAAGGCTTTTACGGGTACATGATAAAAATCTGGATCGCCTAAGTATTCAGCTCGGTCGGCAAACACACGTTTTCCGATTTCAGCTAATAGATGCACGTATTCAGGAGAGTTATGGTTTAGGCGAGGACTAGAGGTACCATCAGCATTGATGACTCTAGGGTTTAAACGATCAAACATATTCAGCCATTGTGAAATTGCAATGCCCCCAGAGCTGGGAGGTGCAGCGCTCACTAGGGTGAAATTGCGCCAAGGGGTGACTATTGGTTTACGCTGTTGGGCTGTGTATTCGGCAAGATCTTGGGCACTAATGAGCCCATTGTTTTGTTGCATATATTGCACTATTAATTGTGCTGTTTTACCAGCATAAAAACCGGCAGCCCCTTGATCCCTTATTCGTTCAAGCGTTGCGCCAAGCTCAGGTTGAACAAATACTTCGCCGGCTTTTACCGTACCAAAGTAATCAGCAAAATTTACATCTAACTTGCGCGTATCAATGCGCTCTAAATAACTGGCAACATTACGCGCGAGTTTAGGATGCACAATAAATCCCTTATTGGCTAAATCAACCGCAGGTTGGACTAACTCTGCCCAAGGTAATGAACCATGTAAATCGTGCGCTTTAGCCATGCCTGCAACCGTACCGGGCGTACCTGATGCTAACACACCATATAAGCTCTTAAGACGTTCTACTTCGCCTTTGGCATCCAAATACATGTCACGAAAAGCCGCTTTGGGTGCCGTTTCTCGATAATCAATAAAATCATTACCATGGTCTGTGTGGATCACCATAAATCCACCACCGCCAATATTACCCGCCTCCGGCAGCGTTACTGCTAGGACAAATTGCACCGCGATAGCAGCATCAATCGCGTTACCACCGCGCTGTAAAATGTCCATGGCAACATCTGAGCTATAGCTATCCGGCGTAGCGACGGCCATTGCTTGAGGCACAATCGGAGCTTGTTTGGTTGGGCTGGGTACTGCAGCATGTGCAGACATAACGATGGCACAACACAAAGTCATCGCGCTGACGCAAACCGTCAAGGGTCGTAATAGTGATGTAGTCGTCATAGTTAGCATTCCTAAAAAGTGATGATTAAGTGATAATTAAATTAACATAGCGCTGGTAATAGTAAACGCAATGATACTGAGCCCGCCAGCGACTAAGGCATAAGGTAATTGGGTTTTGACATGCGTCAACAAATCACATCCTGCAGCAATCGAAGAGACTGCGGTGGTGTCTGAAATTGGAGAACAGTGATCACCAAAAATTCCACCACTTAATATAGCAGCAACAACCAAAGAGGGGGGTAAACCTAACGTTTGCACTAATGGGATCCCGATGGGGATTAAAATCGCAAACGTGCCCCATGATGTACCTGTTGTAAAAGACATAATAGCGCCGGCAATAAACAGCATAGGCACAACTAAAAACAAGGGTAGGTAGTCTCCGACTAAGCTAGCAACAAAAATGCCCGTACCTAAGAGTTTGAGACTAGCACCAAGTGTTATCGATAACAATACAATGGTCACAAGAGGGAGGATTTCACCCATTCCCTTAAAGGCAATGGTAATCGTTTGATGATGAGTAAAATGGCGATAAAACACCAGTAAAAAGTAGGCGACACTACAGGCTAAAAACGTCGCATATAATACCGATTTACTGCCGCTGCCTTGAGTTAAATCACCATTGCCAGTGAACCACATAAAACCTAACATTGACAATACCATGGTCGCTAAAGGCAATAACATATACCTTGCTTTGCTTGGTTTTTCGGGTGCATGAAAGGCGGGTTCGACTTGTGCATTCGAACTGTCTTGTTGGCCATTGGCAGCGTCATATTGTGCTTGAGCTAATTGTTCTTCGGCTAACATAGGGCCGTGCACTTTATCGGTGATCACCGTATACGCGACTATCATTAGGGTGAAAATAGCATAGAAATTAAACCACACACTGCCCCACAAAATATTCACCGATGATTCCGATAATGTGAAGTTATCGAGCAGACCTAAAATAAATGCACCCCAACCATTAAGTAAAATCAATATGCAGATTGGTGCACTGGTACTATCAATGACATAGGCAAGTCGAGCACGGCTCATGGCAAATTTATCATATAAACCCCGAGCTAAAATACCCGACGTCAATACACTTAGATTTGATTCAACGAATACCGCGACTCCGGTAAACATCGTCAAGCCGCCGACATGTTGCCGGGTCTTAGCAATCCCTAAATGCATGATACGGCTAACGGTAGCTGTCACGCCACCTGAGTCTCGGATCAATGCTAAAAGCGCACCGACCAAGATGGAAAATAATAAAATACGCGTATTGCCCCCACTTCCTGCAACGTCGACAACGCGCTCAAGCGTGGTAATGGGACTTAACCATAATGAGGACTGTGGATCGGTCAATAACAATAATACTTCAGAAGAAAATAGTGCAATAAACAAAGCCGCGATGACTTCTTTTTTCCAAAAAACGATAACAATTGCCAAAATAGGCGGGATGATTGATAACCAATCCATAATGAACCCAATGTGTAAATAGTGCTAAGGCAAATGCCATGATATAGGACATTGTGCCTAGTGATAGAGTCAGTGTCTAGCGATGCAGAATACTTTCATAAATTAAACTAATAATACTGCCATATTTTCCTGTTTCAAATGTTTTTGCTGCAAAATCAAACGCTTCATCATCACCAATGATGGGCGAGTGGCGCATATTAGTCAGTAAAATTATCGCTAAATCATGTTCAGGATCGATAACTGTCGCAGTGCCTGTCCAGCCAGTATGTCCAAAGGCACGCGCTGACGCATAATGACCAAAGTGCCAGTTGTTTGCACCACGCCCCGCGCGTCGCCAACCCAAGGCAAAATGTGAATTGAGTTTGGTAGGTTGAATAAATGTTTCTAAGGTCAGTTCACTAAATAATTGATGTTGCCCATAACCACCACCATTTAATAATAATTGCGCTAACACCGCGAGATCCTCTGCTCGACTAAACAAGCCAGCATGTCCCGACATCAAAACTTTCAACTGGCTGTTGTAGAACTGAAGCTCTAGGGTAATCCCAGCATTACTGGCGAGGTTATCGTTAGAGTTTGAGGCGATGTTCAGCTGAAGCATCAGTTGTTCTGCTGAAGTGATACCAGCAGCATCGATGTCAGCTTTAGAAATAACGGTTAAGGGGAGGTCGCCTTCATAGTTGGTTCGTTTGATACTTGAACAGGTGACAGATATACGTTCTACTGTATCTTGTTTGATCGTGTCTTACGCATCCTGAGCTAAAAGCGTACCACTGATCCCAGACATGGCGAACATGAGAGCTATTTTATTAAGCTTCACTGTGTATTCTCCATTTAGTAATATGTGTTTTGTAATTTAATCTGCCCTGTAAAATCTACTAATGTATAAAATTTATACATTAGTAGATAAATTAGCATAATGTTAGTAGCGAGACTATAAGTTTTTTATGAGATTGGATATATATGATTAATCAGATGGTTAACAGGTTTGATAAGTTATTTACGCAGCCGCTAAGCATCGTTGTGTTGATATGTTTTAGTATTATGCTTGTTGAAATAAGTGGCAAGGTTTATGCAAACACGTCTGATACCCACATTGACAAAACCAAGATGCTTGGGCAAAAACTCATGCTCGATTTACGTTATTTTTGTCCAGATGACACCCCAAGTAAACAATGTAAGCAACCTGTCACAAAACTACCCTCAGAGTTAAGTCGGTTATTATCGCGACATGCAATTGGTGGCGTTATTTTATTTGCTGAAAATTTAGTAACAACAACACAGATCAAAAAACTCACTGCGCAAATTCATGCAACAGCCATAGACCCTGATTTACCAATGTTTATTGCCGTAGATCAAGAAGGCGGGCGGGTCGCACGCTTGCCGACCGACTATTCCCCTGCATTTGGTGGCAATATGGCGTTAGGCGCAACGTATGCCAAGCATCAAACTCAACTTGCTAGTCAAGTTGCTGAAGTGATAGGGCAAGATTTATTAGCGATGGGGATTAATGTTAATTTTGCACCTACGGTTGACGTGAATGCGAATCCGCAAAACCCAGTCATTAATGTCCGTTCATTTGGTGAATCAGTACCACTGGTGAGTGCATTTGGTCGTGCGTTTACGCAAACATTACAAGCCCAAGGGGTGTTGGCTGCGATAAAGCATTTTCCGGGACACGGTGATACGCATGTCGATAGTCATACTGGGTTACCGCAAGTGAATCATAATAAAGCAACGATCATGGCACAAGATATTGCGCCTTTTGCACATATCATCGCCACAGCCCAACCTGCGTTTGTGATGACTGCGCATATTCAATTTCCAGCACTTGATGATTCCACCTTGATCACGACAAAGGGTGAAAAACAAATACGACCTGCCACCTTATCACGCCCAATATTAACTGATTTGCTACGAGAACAATTAAAATTTGACGGTTTGATAGTGACCGATGCCCTAGATATGGCGGGGATTGCGCAATACTTCACTCCTCTTGATGCTGTACTTGAGACATTCAATGCTGGTGCTGATATAGCATTAATGCCATTTACTATTCGCAATCACCAAGATATCCGTGAATTTGATCGGTTTATGTCTGCGCTGTCTACAACCATTAATCTTGCTGATATTGAAGATTCCTTTGCACTTATTAAAGGAATTAAACAGCATTTAACGACCACAGGCTTGCCCACCAATACTGACACAAATTGGCCAATTGTGCGTAAGCAACAATTAGCCGCGAACATCGCAAAGGCTAGTGTTACACAAGTATTTGGTACGACAAAGGCGTTGTATTCTGCGCAAGAGCTCAATGCTGAGACGCAAATGAAAATATTATTGGTCATGCCTGATGAGTTACGTTGTGCCGGATTAAACCACGCCATTACCGCTCAGCAGATAGCTATTAATCCGCCTCATATTCAGCTTCAAACAGATGGATTGCAATGTCTGAGCACCACGACGTTAGCACAAGCAGATCCGCGCATTACAGAACAAGCATTAAAGCAATACGATGTCGTGATTGCCGGCGATATTTCACCGCAAGTCAGTTTAGTAGAAATGGGAGGGATGGATGATTTATCAGCATTACAAACCCTCGGCAAGCGGCGCAATTCATTGGCGATGCAGCAACAATTACTCAAGGATATTTTAGGCAATGTACAACCAGACACGCACACCGTATTTGTTGCGCTAAGAACTCCGTATATTATTAACGAGTTTACTGAATTGAGTGATGCTGCCTATGCAATTTATGATTATCGGGTAGATGAAACCAATTTACACAGTGATAGTTTCAATGCGTTAGCGTTGTATTTATTTAATGATCTGGCAGCGCCAGGCGTGTTACCGGTTACGATCCCGCTTAGAAACGGTAGTGCGGCGATCCCCGCTGTTATTCCTCGCTAAGTGCTCAGTAATTCATTAATTGTAATATGTAATCCAGATGGAGAGACAAATATAAGGTTTGCGGTACTATCTGGCTGCAAATCTTGGTAATCACTGATTAACTGGTAGCCACTGAGTGACAGTTCTTTGAAGCCTTTTACAGTGTGACAATCTCCAAGATGCTCAATGTTGGTGTTTCCGTGTTTATCGACATTAATAGTGATATCGATGGTAAAAGGATGAGCGGTATTAGCGATGAGTAAGTCGGTTAATTTTAAATCGACGTACACGTCATCTTGATGTTTTGGAATAGCAAAATAATCTTCAATCGTATAATGCTCATATTTATTATGTAGCAACGCATCGAGCAAGGTGAAATAGGTCAACACATTCATCTTTCTGGCAACTTGGCGATGTGGATCATTAATAAACGTACCGGATTCAATGAGTATCGTACTCACTCCTTGAGACACGATATTATCGCCAAATGAGCGCGGTGAAAACGTATCATCAAAACGAGCCACATGATTAGGTATATATTCACGTAACACTTTTTGTGCTGAACAAATCAGTTGCATGGCTTGTTTACGAACCGGCGTAATATGTTTAGCATGATCAGCAACGGGCGCTAGCATGGCAATGGTTGATGTATGTTGGCGCTCACTTATCCCATGATAAGCATTCTGGTCATGCAAATTTAAGGCTAAATCCGGTTGCAGGGAGGAGACTAAATGTTGTAATACGCGTCCTTCAGGAGATTGTAATACCAGTGCATCGCGATTAATATCTATAAACTGGGCGTTGACGCGAGTATGTTTGGCGGCGCCATCGGGATTTAGCATGGGAACAATATCAATGGTGAACCGAGTTTGCCAATCATTAAAATTACATTCAGTCTGACGACATAATAAGTGTATGAAATCCATTAATGCTGCTGTAGCTGTTGATTCATCGCCATGCATTTGGCTCCACATTAATATCTTTACGGGCCCTGTTCCCATGCGTAAATGTAAGATAGGACGCTGTTCAAAAGAGGTAAATGATTGTACCAACGTGACTTCAGGGTAAGCCAGTATTTGCTCTAGTATCGGCGCCAATATTTCAGGTGTGATATGCGCGACATTTAATGTTGAAAAATGCATGTCAGTATGTAATTGAGCGATGGTTGCATGATTGATCATAAGTGCCTCTAACGCCTAGCTTACTCAGCGGGATATAATAAATAGGGTAGTCGTAATTGCCGATAATGTGCAAGTGGTTGACGCCATTGCTCGATAATTTCAGAAACGGTTTTACCTGCTTGTAAATCAGTTCTTAATGTTGTCGTACCGGCTAATTGATCAAAAAAATTAGTGGCAGTAATTAACTCAATCTGTTGCTCGTCTGCTAAAGCAAACATTGACACCAATAATGAGATATCAAACCCTGCTAAATCTGGCTGGTATTGCTCAATCAATATTGCTTGTAATGGCGTATTCTCCCATTTGGGATAAGGTGCTGATGTAGGCATACTGATAGGAGTCACTGATATCGGTTGCGCAGAGATCGATAACTGCGGATGGCCGAGCATCTGAAATGGATGCTCTGTGCCACGACCTACACTGATATGCGTCGGTTCAAATAGACACAATGAGGCATACCATTGTACTGCTTGTGCATTGGGTAAATTGGGGCTAGGAGCAATGGGTAGTGGATAAGACATCGATTTGCGATAGCCTTGCACTGGGATAACACGCAGATCTAATTGTTCCGCGGTTTCAATCCATTTTTCTCCTTTAATCATCTTGGCTAGCTCACCGACTGTTAAGCCATGAACAATAGGAATAGGATGCATGCCAACAAATGATTGTAACGATAAATCTAATATTGGACCTGCTGTATAGTGACCGTTCGGATTAGGACGGTCTAACACAATAAACGGAATATGATATTGTGCGGCGGCTTGCATGGCATAATGCATGGTTGAAATGTAAGTATAAAAGCGCACGCCGACATCTTGTATGTCAAAAATTAAGACATCAATATCAGAGAGCATTTGCGCGTTAGGGGCTTTATTTTTCCCATATAGTGAAATTATCGGTAATCCTGTCGGGCTATCGATATTATCGTCGATGCTTTCACCAGCTCCGCGATCCCCTCTAAAGCCATGTTCAGGTGCAAATACTTTAACGACGTTAATCTTGTCTGCTAATAACGCATCAACTATGTGAGTGGCTTTTGGCGTATTGGGATAGAGCACGGATGTCTGGTTTACAATTAACCCTACGCGTTTATTTTTCAAATCCGGGTAATACTGTGACATTTGCTCGCCGCCTAAACGAAGTTTCTTTGATGTAATAGGCTCTGTTGTAATTGGCTTCGTTGTAAGTGAGCACCCACTGATTAGTGACATAAAAAACGTCAAGAACAGCCATTTTTTGCCGACATAGTTGGCGTTGTTTAAGACGAGATAAATAAAATTACGCATCTGGGGCTTAATCTTTAGCTGCTTGCAGTGCATGACGTAAAAATCCATCATGTTGCAACAATAAACGAGTCGCCTCGTTTGGGGTAATATCAGCAAGAACACATAATATTGCTGACTTTGGTTGATAGTTAGTACTAATTAATGTGGTAAGTGCTTGATGCTCATCACAGCCGGTTGCTTCAACGACAATGCGCTGTGCTCTCGCTTTGAGTTTAGCATTACTGGCATTGACATCGACCATCAAGTTCGTGAATGTTTTACCTAGTTTGATCATGCTTGCTGTGCTGAGCATATTCAGGATCAGCTTTTGCGCTGTCCCTGCTTTCATCCGCGTTGATCCGGTTAAAATTTCGGGGCCGACAGCGGCACAAATATTAACTGCAGCCAATGTATTGATCTTGCCATTGGGGTTACAACTAACGCTGATACTAGCTGCACCCAGTTGAGTGGCATGGTTTAAACCGCCAATCACATAAGGGGTTCGACCTGAAGCTGCGATGCCTACTAACACGTCTTTAGCGTTAAATGATATGGCAGCTAAATCAACAGCAGCTGCATTAATGTCATCTTCAGCACCTTCTACTGCTTGAGTGAGTGCTTGCTCTCCTCCAGCTATGATGCCTTGAACTAATTCATCATCGACGCTAAATGTGGGACGACATTCGACGGCATCTAAAATACCTAAACGACCGGAAGTGCCAGCCCCTAGATAAATCAATCGCCCACCTTGGTTTAGTTGTGTGACGATGACATCTACGGCAGCGCTGATCTGAGGTAATGCCTGAGCGACAGCAATAGGCACAGTTTGATCGGCAGAATTAATGATCTGTAATATTACATCCGTGCTCTGCATATCAATATCCATTGAGTCGGGATGTCGACTCTCCGATAAGATATGCTGTAGGTCTTGGATCTTTACACTACTCATTAATTCTGTCCTGTGTTTACTTGTCGTTAGGTCGTGTTCACTTAGCTTGTTGCGCAACAATCCAAGCCTTTACTTGACGTTCAAGAATGGTCATTGGTAACGCTCCACCACCTAAGATAGTGTCATGAAAAGCACGAATATCAAATTTATCACCTAACTGTTCTTCAGCCATCGCACGTAATGATTGAATTTTTAACATACCAATTTTATATCCCGTCGCTTGTCCTGGCATCACTAAATAACGACGCACTTCCGATTGTGCTTGCTCAGAAGTGATGGCCGAATTTTCTTTAAAATAAGCTATGGCTTGGGCTTCACTCCACCCTTTTGCATGTAAACCCGTGTCCACGACAAGTCGAATAGCACGCCACATTTCCGAACCTAAACGGCCAAACTCAGAAAGTGGATCTTGATACGTACCAGGCATTTGTTTTGCTAACCATTCTGAATACAACGCCCAGCCTTCGCCATAGGCATTCAAATAAGACTGTTGACGAAATGTCGGGATCCCTTGTAATTCTAATGAAATAGCGATTTGCATGTGGTGTCCAGGCAAGCCTTCGTGGTAAGCAATCACTTCTAATTCACGTTTAGGCATGGCGGTCATGTCAGATAAATGTGCATAATACACACCCGGTCTTGAACCATCAGGAGTACTGGGAGAATAATGTTGTGCGGCGCCGTCTTGTTCACGAAAGGCTTCAACACGTTTTACGACCATATCAGCTTTAGGTAAGATCCCAAAGTACTCAGGTAATACGGCTTTAATTTTATTAATAGCAGCGGTGGCATCATCAAGGTAACCCTGACGCCCAGCATCAGTGTTAGGATAATACAGACGTTCATCATCTTTATTTTCACGTAAAAACACGAAAAACTCTTGCAGTGAACCACTGAAACCAAACTCGGCTTTGACGACTTCCATTTCATTTTTTAGACGAGTCACCTCAGCTAAGCCAATATTATGAATTTCATCAGCAGTCAGTGTCGTGGTGGTTTGATTTGCTAAACGTTGGTTATAATAAGCTTGCCCATCAGGCAATGCACTGACACCACTGGCTTGCGCGGTGGCATTAACTTGGTCGGTTTTCTGCCATTCAATTAAGCGCTCATAAGCGGGTTTTAATTCAGTGACAAGTGCGGTTTTTATGTCTGCTAAAAGCACATCCGCTTCAGCGGGCTCTAACAATTCAGCTTCAACCAGACCATTAACTTTGGTTTTAGCATCGCTCCATATGGCACTATCAGGGGCATCAGTAAATGGTGCGCCGGTGATGATTTTTTGCGATTCATTAATCACCGCATCAAATGCAAAATAGGGTGGACGGACGCCTTTGGCTGCAATGGCTTTAGATGATGCGATTAACTGATCTAAACCATGTGCACTACCACTGATCCGTTGTAAATAAAATGCCATATCTTCGACGGTTGCGACTGAATGCAAAGCGATTAACAATTGTGGGAAAAAACTATGTATTGCTGTCATTTGATCAAATACATAACTGTTATCACGATACGCATATTCTGCGACTGCTTGCTCAGTTTGGTAGACCCAAAAATCATAAGAGATTTTAGCGCTATCACTGAGTTTATTGTAATCAAATTGTGCTTTTAATTGAGCTAAGTTAGCTTGTTTCGTCGCAATACTTTTAGCCATGGCTTCTGGAGAAAAGTCGTCAATTTCTCCTTTGCGTTCACTGCGTCCTAGATAAGTAAGATTAATTGGGCTTTCTAATACTTCGGCTTCATATTTGGCATCAAACCATTCATTTAAACGAGCTGATTCATCCATAGCGGATTTTGAAGCGGCCACAATCGTGGCTTGAGCATCGGTTGTTGTGCTTGACTGAGGAGCTTGAGTACAAGCAGTTAAAGCAAGTGTTGTAGCCAGTGCGATGAGTGATGGACGCATGTTGAATCCTTATTAATTTTGTTGTGTTAATCTTATTATTTTAATGAGTAGGGTTATTTTTGGGCCAAGCAGCAACTAGGCAAGACGCCAACGTACCAAGGCATAATTGCCAAGTAAAGCCAATATTTAAACCAAAGACATAGGGTTGCATTAAGACAGGCACTATAAACCCAATAATTAATGCTAAGCTCATGCTCGTTGCGTTACCTCTGTTGGTAAATAACGTCACAAAAAACACGCCCAACAGACCACTGTATGAAAAAACCATAACCGATAATGCGAATGATAACAAAGGCATATCTGAATATTGTTGTAAATAAAAGCACAGTGCAGCCATTAATCCTAATCCGATCCCTACACCAAGCATAGCTAGGCGACTGAGTAACAACCAGCGAGCATCCGATAATTTATGTTCGCGTAATCTTGGTTTCAATAAATCATCAATGATGACCGACGCCATCGCATTTAACCCTGAGTTTAAGGTAGATAAAGCCGCAGCGACAATACCAATTGTGACCCAAGCTTTAATACCTGCAGGTAAAGTAGTTAACACATAATGCATAAATACAGTGACTGTTTGGCCTGCAAACTCTGGTGTGACACCCGATGATCCAGAGAGCATCAAATCGGGACGTTGATAGTACACATAGAGTAACAATCCAATGACTAAAAACAACAGCATGACAGGGATTAATAAAACGATAGATAGCAACATCGCGCGCGCACTTTGAGTCGCTGATTCACAGGTTAAAGCACGTTGTGTGAGATCTTGGTCTAAACCAAATGCAGCAATATTTAATAGTATAAAACCTGTAAAAATCGATGCCATTGTAAAGACACCCGCCGCACTAAAATCCCAGCGCCAATCAAATAGTGTGAGTTTAGAGACTCCTGAAGACGCGGGAATGGGTTCGTTTAAGGCATTATAAATACTTGGCAAATCCGCAGGGATACTGTTAATTAGGACGACCACCACGGCAATTGCTGCAGAAATATATACCGCACATTGAATTGCATCTGAATATATAACACTGCGAATACCCCCGACAATGCTATAAGCAATACCAATCACAACAATCACGGTTATTGCGCTCATGACACTACTTGATGCAATATCGCCAAAGAGGATCATCGCTACCGCAATGGCAGCAATATACAACCTGGCACCACTGGCAAATAAACGGCCAAATAAATACACCATACCCGCTCGTTGTTTCAGTGCTTCTCCAAATCGCTGTTGTAGTAGTTGATAGACGGTTGATACTTGGCGTTCATAAAATAAAGGTATCAACCAACGCGCGACAATGATGGCAGCAATGAAGGCGCCGATATTTGTAGCAAGGTAAGTTAAATTACCGCGAAACCCTTGATCTGGTCCGCCTAAAAAGGTAGCGGCGGACTGGGAGGTGGCAAGAATCGAGATCGCTACTAACCACATTGGCATTTGCTTTTGCGCTAAGAAAAAATCTTGTGAGGAGACTGCTGCACGATTGATCCACCAGCCACTGGCAGATAGCAAAAGTCCATACAGTGCAAAGACTAAAATATCTAATGAGGTATATTGAGCTAGCATCTTGGCTTATTTTTATATAAATTAGTAAATAACAGGATAACGTAAGTTATACCATCATGGAAATGTGTTCAATCACTTAAGGATATGTTGTGCCGCGTCAGACTTTTGCCAATATTAATTTAGCGGCTGTGCTTCACAATTACCATCAAGCTCAGCAAGCTGCACCGCACAGTAAAACGATGGCTGTCATCAAAGCAGATGCCTACGGGCATGGAATGATAGCGGTTGCGCAGTATTTACAGCAAGTTGCAGATGGTTTTGCCGTTGCGTTTATTGATGAAGCGATAACATTACGAGAACATGAGATTACCCAACCGATACTTGTGCTTGAGGGGGCCCATCAGCCAGTAGATTTAACGTTAGCATTGGAACATAATTTGTGGATGGTGGTGCATCAACCAGAACAAGTGACTTGGTTATTATCGGCATTAGCAGCAGGTCAACCTATTCCAACGCTATGGTTTAAGGTCGATACGGGGTTACATCGGTTAGGGTTGACCGTAGCGCAGCTCGAACAAGCACTAGCATCGTTGCCAGAAAATACCTTGGAAAAGGCAGTGTTAATGGGGCACTTTGCGTGTGCAGATGATCCCAGTAATGCATTTAATGGATTGCAAATGGAGCAACTTACCCAAGTAGCTAGTACCTACCAACTGCCAATCAGCATGGCTAATTCACCTGCCATCGCTGCCGACCCGATGTCTCATGGATTATGGAATCGCTTAGGCATCGCATTATATGGCGCAGAGCCAATGAATAAAGCATCTGAGCATACTTCTAAACTTTCACTGCAACCTGTCATGCAAATTTCTGCTGCGATCATTGGTTTACGCAACATTAAACAAGGTGAGGGAGTCGGGTACGGACAAACTTGGCATGCAACTAGAGATAGTGTCATTGCGACGTTAGCCATTGGTTATGGTGATGGTTATCCGAGGCATGCGGCAACAGGCACGCCTGCATGGCTACATGGACAAAAAATTCCATTAGTGGGACGTGTTTCTATGGATATGATTACTGTTGATGTAACGGATGTTATTGAGCCGGTTGCTATCGGCGATAATGTCGAATTATGGGGGCAACATCTAAGCGTTACAGAGGTTGCAGAACACGTTGGCACCATCAACTATGAATTGCTAACAAGAATTAGTCACAGGGTAACGAAAAAGTACCACTATAATTAAGTGTTTATTAGCGATTATTCTAGCAACATTTGGCGATTAACGATACATTACGGCCTTTGCAAATCGTCGCTAATTATAATAACAAAAAAGGTGGTGTTATGTTACACACACAACTCTCTAATCCAATCTGTCCGTTACGTCAAAAAATTCGCGATTTTTACCGTATTGATGAAGATCAAGCGGTCGATCATATTCTCCCTCAAGCAGAAGTAAACATGCGAGCACGCAGTCGTGCATGGGAACGTGCGCGCAAAATGGTGCTACAAATTCGCCGTGAACAAGAACGCCATGGTGGTGTTGATGCGTTGCTTAATGAATTTTCCTTATCGACTGCCGAAGGCATAGTGTTGATGTGCTTAGCTGAAGCATTACTGCGTGTACCAGATAAAGACACTCAAGATGAGTTGATCCGTGACAAATTAACTCAAGGCGAATGGACTCCGCATTTAGGCAATAGCGATTCGTTATTTGTTAACGTATCTGCATGGGGTTTGTTGTTTACGGGTAACATGGTTGAGTATGCTGACGAGAAGAAAAAAGCCCAATTTGGGTTATTGAAAAAAACGATTGGTCGTTTAGGTGAGCCAGTAATTCGTAAGTCCATGACTATTGCCATGAAAGTCATGGGGCGTCAGTTTGTAATGGGCGAGACGATTAAAGCCGCTGTGAAGCGAGCTAAAGGTAAAGAGTCACATGGTTATGTGTATTCGTATGACATGTTAGGCGAAGGCGCACGAACTCAAGAGGATGCAGATCGCTATTATCAATCTTATGAGTCTGCAATTCATGTTATTGGTAAAGCTGCCAATGGCAAAGGACCGATTCATTCTCCTGGTATTTCAGTCAAGTTATCTGCAATTCATCCTCGTTATGAATTTACGCATAGTGAGCGTGCACTGTCAGAGATCCCAGCAAAACTAAAAGCGTTGTGTTTATTAGCCAAGCAATATGATATTGGTTTAACCGTCGATGCTGAAGAATCAGAACGTTTAGATATTTCATTAGATATTATTGAAGCGGTATTTAGTGATCCAGAATTAGGTGATTGGGAAGGCTTCGGTTTAGCTGTCCAGGCTTACCAAAAGCGTGCTATTCATGTGATTGAGTGGTTGCGAGTACTGACCCAAACCGCAGGTCGTCGAATGATGGTTCGTTTGGTCAAAGGCGCTTATTGGGATAGTGAAATTAAGCACACTCAACAAATGGGATTGGACGAATTTCCAGTTTTTACCCGCAAATCGTCCACGGATGTGTCTTACCACGCATGTGCCAATAAATTACTCGATTATCGCGATACGATTTTCCCTCAGTTTGCGACACATAATGCTTACACCGCATCAGTGATCATTGAATTAGCGGGTGGTGATAGCATCAAGCGCAATGAAGCAGGATTTGAGTTCCAGTGTTTACATGGTATGGGGGATTCGCTGTATGACCAAGTCGTTAGAGAAGTCGGTATTCAATGTCGTGTATATGCCCCTGTAGGCGAACACGAAGATTTGCTTGCTTACCTGGTTCGTCGTTTATTAGAGAACGGCGCGAATAGCTCCTTTGTCAATGCGATAGTCAATCCTGACTTACCGGTTGAGTCGTTATTAGCTGATCCTGTGGAGCGTACGCAGCGCCTAGCCAATAAAGCTAATCCGCATATTGTTCGCGCCAAAGACATGTTTGGTACACAACGAATCAATTCAAAAGGACTCGATATCAATGATTCTCAATCATTGATTCAATTACAGTTGGATATGAATCGTTGGGTCGATGAGCATATTCCTGTTATGGGGACGATAGGTAATGCCACGCCAGTATTCAATCCTGCTAATTTGTCAGAGAAAGTTGGTGAATTGAATTATCAAGATGCACAAACCATGTTGGCTAAATTAGATACGGTTCAAGGTGCCTTTGCTGATTGGTCGGCGACTAATGTGACAGAACGTGCAGCGATTATCAATCGTATTGCGGATGCGTTAGAGCGTCATATGCCAGAGTTAATTGCTTTGTGCGTTAAAGAAGCAGGGAAAGTCACCCAAGATAGCATTGATGAAATCCGTGAAGCGGTCGATTTTTGTCGTTATTATGCAGCTCAAGCGCAAATACTCGCTAACGATGAACGTTTGCAGGCACGTGGTGTAATCTTATGTATTAGTCCGTGGAACTTCCCATTAGCCATTTTCTTGGGACAAATTGTTGCAGCCCTTGCAACAGGTAATACAGTACTCGCTAAACCCTCAGAACAAACCAGTTTAATGGCATTGTTTACGTTGAATTTAATGCATTCCGTTGGTTTACCTGAAGGCACCGTCGAACTGATTATTGCTCCTGGACAAGGTGTCGGAGAAACATTATTACCTGATCCACGTATCAAGGCCGTCATGTTTACCGGCTCAACTCAAACCGGCACATTAATATCTAAAATATTGGCGCAACGCGGTGGAGAACAAGTACCATTAATCGCCGAAACCGGTGGTCAAAATTGCATGATAGTTGACTCAACAGCGCTACCTGAGCAGGTCGTTGATGACGTAATTGCCTCTGGCTTTCAATCGGCAGGGCAACGTTGTTCGGCAATGCGTGTGTTGTTTGTGCATGAAAAAATAGCAGACAATGTAATTCGCATGATCAAAGGCGCGTTGGCAGAATTACACATTGGCGATCCGGGGTTATTAGAAACAGATGTGGGTCCGGTGATTGATCCCAAAGCACTACACGCTTTGACTTCTCATGTTACATACATGGACACGCAAATAATTGCTAAGCGTGCACAGTTACTTTATCAATCGGATCTTGGTTCCTTAGCAGAAAAAGGGCATTTCTTTGCACCAAGACTGTATGAAATCGATCATATTGATGTATTAGAAAAAGAGGTGTTTGGTCCTGTGGTACACGTCATTCGCTTTAAAGGCAATGACGTTAATGGCCTGGTAGAACAAATTAATGCTACCGGTTTTGGTTTAACGATGGGGATACATACTCGGATTGAATCTCGAGCCGTAGAGTTAGCGCGATTATCGCGTGCTGGGAATATTTACATCAATCGCAATATGATTGGTGCAGTGGTTGGTGTGCAACCGTTTGGTGGTCGTGGATTATCTGGAACCGGACCTAAAGCCGGTGGTCCTCATTATTTACCTCGTTTGTTACGAGAAGTGGCGACACCTAAAGCCACTCAAATTGTTGCCATTGATGATACCGATCCGGCGTTGCAATCTGATGCTCAGGCACATGTTGAAGCACAGCAATTTATGAAACAAGCCCTTGCCATTGAAAATCCATGGCGCTTGACGTCACTCAATGACCGTATTTCAGCGGTACGTCAATTATTGGCGAAGATTGCCACCGTGGACTCGGTTGATGAATTTGCGGATGATTTAAATCACACCCTTGCTGCGGCACGCGATCAGTTAATTCATATAGAAAAACGTTTACATAAACCGACAGAGTTACCTGGTCCAACGGGCGAATACAATGCTTTGTCATTGGAGCCACGTGGTGTCTTGATTTGTTTTGCAGATAAAGATGTTACTTTTGATTATTGGACATTATCGATTGTGACAGCATTGGCTACTGGAAATGTTGTGGTTGCGGTAGTATCAGACGTATTTTACGCTGAGGCGATGGCATTTCGAGATAAGTTAATTGCAACAGGTACCGATGCTGCTGTTTTGCAAGTGGCGCAATTACGTCATTTAGATGCATTATTACAAGATGAGCATCTTGCAGGTGTTGTGGTGGACAGTAATACAGATCGAAGTGCTTATATAGCAAGTATGCTAGCTAGTCGAAATGGCGCAATACTTCCTGTGATTACGGCAGAATATAATGATAATTTAATCCAACGTTTAGTTACTGAAAAAACCATCAGTATTGATACTACCGCATCGGGTGGTAACACTTCTCTGATGACTTTGGTCGATGATGAGTAAGTATGCCTAAAAAAATCCAAACGCCGATGGAAGTCGAATTAAAATTAATTGCGTTACATAATCCACTGCTTGCCTTCGAAGAACAGGTGTTACCCCTGCTAGATGGGCAAGTGGAGGTGTCTAAAAAGACCTTGAAAAATCAATATTTTGATACGCCAGATCAGCTTTTACGCCAGAATAAAATGGGCTTACGCGTGCGCTCAACTAATGACGTACACGAACAAACATTAAAAATGAAAGGCACGATTGTCGGCGGGTTACATCAACGTCCTGAGTTTAATCTGCCGTTGGCCACGGCGAATGTCGATATCCGCTTATTTGATAACGACATATGGCCAGTCACTTTTGATATTAATCAAATACAAAATACTTTAGCACCGTTGTTTACTACTCATTTTCATCGGACAACGTATCGTATAAATGATGCTGAAGGCAATGATTTTGAAGTAGTATTTGATGTTGGAGAAGTTGCTACTGACAAAGACCAGCATCCGATTAATGAGATTGAGCTGGAGTTAATCAAAGGTAAACCGAATGCATTATTTTCTTTAGCCAATACTATTGCTCAATATTGTGATGTGCGGGTTAATAATTTGACCAAAGCGGCGTATGGGTATGCGTTGGTGAGTGGTAAAGCGTTACAACCTAAAAAAATGGCCTATGTGTTACCAATCGATCGTAACGCATCCACTGAGCAGGCTTTTGAGTCAGCGTTTGCCTATGCTTTACAGCATTGGCAGCATAATCAAACTGTGTATGTAGAAACTTATCGACTGCAAGCTTTAACTGAAATGGTGCGTTCGATTCGTCTGTTGCTGCAAGTGTTTTCGTTATACCTGCCCGTGTTACAGTGCAAAGAACTATTAGAACTGCATCGAGATTTGATCAAGTTTTTGCAAAAACTACAATGGCAAGATGAGATCCATGCCATCCGCTATTTACGTTCGCGCAAAGGGCCTTTTAGCAAACGTTTAAATAAAGACTCAGCCTTAATGAGTTATTTACAAGGTCGCAAAGAAGGGCTGCTGAATGCACATGCACCACAAGATATTATTTTTTCTAAGCAATCTGCGAGTATTCAACTGAAAACAGCGGCATTGCTGTTAAACCGCCCTTGGCGTGGAAGTGCGCATGGCTTTGATGCGCCAGTATTAGAGCATGCACATGGTTGGTTATCACAAGGGTGGCAAACGCTACTTCAGGCTATGCCAAATAAAACAATGCAAGCCCCACAATACCTATCTGCACAAGTCATATTACGACAAACGTTACTTAATGGATTTATGTTAGCAGGATTATTTGATGAAGGACGAGAAGGCTTTCGGGCACCTTGGTTAGATTTAGCGATTGGAATGGAAGAATTAAACGCATTGGCATTGTTACAGCAAATTTTACAAGAGACAGATTTAGATGATAAAACAGATTTACTGAAGTGGACATCAGATAAAACCAATGCATTATTGAATGTAATGGAAATGACAAGGGATGTGGCATTAAATGCCGAAGTATATTGGTAAAAAAAGCATCAGTTAACAAAATACCTTTTTTTTGCTATACTTATAACGAAAGGAAATATTAAAAGGGCAATATTATGAAATTATCAAAATTATTTAAACGCAGAAGTAAATACGCACCCATTGCATTTTTGGGCCGTAAAAAAATTGAAAAAATCTTAGATGCAGATATCGAGAAACTTAACAAAAAGCCGAAAGCTGAAGTATCTAAAGCATCCGAATCTAGCGATACGCTATAAAGCTATTAACAGCCACTATAAGTCAAAAGCTCGATTAATAATCGCTTGTGTAAATGGCTTACGTAAATAAAATCCTCGCGGTCGGGTTTGTATAGTCTGACCGTCGTTGCCAATTGCATCCGTTAAGGCCCGGCCATTGGCAGCTTTGGGGCGAATGTGTAATGCTTCGCCCATTTTAGCTGTTATTTGTTCTACCTTCCCCAGACTAATTAATTCCATTAACTCTTCCCAATCGTGCGCTAGCAGGGCTGATTCTTCTTCGCTAGGTTGCCATAGGATTGGCATGCCGAGTTGTCGTTCACGAGGCGGGATGGCGCGTTCACCGACGACTGGAATAAATAATACCTGAGCGAGTTTATTGCGAACGGCGCTGGTCTGCCATTGCTCGGCAATATGGGCTAACAGATGGACATAGCATACATAAGTTGTTTCTAATACTTGTCCTTGTTGATCAATTGGGATGGTTTTAAGCTCTATCCCTAATTCAGGAAAATCTTGCTGTTGCTTCGAACCGGCACTGGCACCGAGCCATAATTCAATTAATTGACCGGTAAATCCTTTATGTTGCTTAAAATGTTCAGGCACGACAACGTCAGCGTTATCACCTAATTCACCTAACGTTCGCCCAGCAATTATTTCTGCGCGGGCAAACAATTCTGCAGCACTTGCCGGCGGCATAGTAGGAGGGCGATGGTTAGATGCATCAATATAAGGCTCATTAGCTCTGCTTTTAGTCATTTATTTCTTTGATAAGTGTCAGTTATTACTAGGAAAAGATAGTGGTTTATGAAAGAATGTCAACATATTAAATATTCACCGAATTGGTTTCCAAGTGATAGATACTGAAGGATTCCGTGCCAATGTCGGTATTATTATCTGCAATAAACAGGGGCAAGTTTTTTGGGCGCGTCGTTACGGCCAACATTCGTGGCAATTTCCACAAGGTGGAATTGATCTAGGCGAAAACCCTGAGCAGGCAATGTATCGTGAATTGCATGAAGAAGTAGGTCTCAAACCTGCTGATGTGGAACTGTTAGGGGTAACTCGAAACTGGATCCGCTATAAGTTACCTAAGCGGTTGATTCGTTCAGGCACTCAACCTGTGTGTATCGGTCAAAAGCAAAAGTGGTATTTGTTGCGTCTAACTTGCGAAGAAAAAGATGTGGATGTATTGCACTCATCCCATCCTGAATTTGATGATTGGCGCTGGACTAGCTTTTGGTATCCCATTCGTAATGTGGTCTCATTTAAACGTGAAGTCTATCGTCGGGCGCTTAAAGAGCTGATGCCATTTGTATTTAACGGATTAAAGCAACAAGTCAAAACCGAACAAAAAACAACACAAAAGCAGAATCCCAATAGGTCAGCACGTCGCAATAAGACACGCAGAAAAAAGCGGCCTACTAATTAGCTTATTGATTTTTTTCTTGGAGAATGAATTAAGATGCTCACGACCTTAAAGCAAATTGTACAAGAAGTCAGCCGCACGCCGGGTTTAGACGCGGCCTTAAATCGTTTAGTTACTCTGGTTAAAGCGGCAATGGAAGTTGATTCGTGTTCTATTTATTTAGCCAATTATGAAAAGCAACACTTGGTGCTAACTGCAACTAACGGCCTCGATCCAAATGCAGTGGGAAAAGTGTGCATCGGTTTTTCAGAAGGTTTGATTGGGTTAGTGGGGCAACGCGAAGAACCCTTAAATATTGAAAACGCGCACGAACATCCACGCTTTAAGCATTACCCTGAAGTAAAAGAAGAAGAATATAATGCCTTTTTAGGTACCCCAATCATTTACCAACGTAAAGTGCTGGGGGTGATGACGATGCAGCAAAAAGATATGCGCCGTTTTTCACCTGATGAAGAAGCCTTTCTTGTCACTCTCGCCACACAAATAGCATTAGAAATTGCCAATGCCGATATGCTGGGCGAATTGATTCAATCCGAAAGTTTAGCATTACCTTCAGGTCCTAAAACCGTCAATGGCGTGCCGGGAGCGAATGGGCTAGCAATGGGGATTGGTTTTGGTTGGAATCAACAAGCCTTGTTGAGCAACTTAGTTAATCGCCGCCATAAAAATGAAGCGTATGAAATTATTGCTTATCGCGATGCGGTTGATATTACTCGTGCCGAAGTGAAACAACTGTCGGCTGGCTTAGACGAGTCATTACCGGATGATATAAAAGCGATTTTCACCATGTACGATCAGCTTCTGGATGCGAGTAGTTTAGGGCGTGAAGTCGAACAGCAAATCAAGGAAGGCTGGAATGCCGCGACTAGTTTAAAAATTGTTATCGAAAACTATGCCGCTCGGTTCAAGGCAATGCAAGATCCCTACATGCAAGAGCGGGCTGTTGATATCATCGACCTATCGAATCGCATTTTAGGATATATATTAAATCCGACAAAGCAAGCGCGACAATTTCCAGATAAACCGTTTATTTTGGTTGCAAAGGAAATTACCGCGTCGATGTTGGCCGAATGTCCAAGTGACATGCTCAAAGGGGTTATTTCTATCCATGGGTCACAGAACTCACATGCCGCAATCTTAGCTCGCGCGTTGGGTGTGCCAGCCATTATGGGGATTTCGTCCGTATTGCCTTCATTGCTTGATAATAAAATGTTATTGGTTGATGGCTATGCCGGCGCAATAACGATTGCACCAGGGCCTCAACAAGCTCGTGAGTTTCAGCAGCTGATCAATGAAGAACAATTACTCTATGCCAAAATTGATGCTTTGGGGAGTGAGCCATCGGTTACGCAAGATCATCATGAAATGCATTTGTATGTGAATACGGGTTTAGCGGTGAAACATGATTTGGCTGATAATGATAATATTAAAGGGGTAGGATTGTTTCGTACTGAAATCCCTTTTATGCAAAGTGATTGTTTTCCTCCGGAACAAGAACAATATGAATTGTATCGTAGTATTTTACAAGTCAATCCAGACAAAGATATTACGATGCGTACATTGGATGTCGGCGGAGATAAACCGTTATCTTATTTGCCGATTGTTGAGGATAATCCCTTTTTGGGATGGCGTGGAATTCGCTTAACTCTTGATCAACCAGAAATATTTTTAGTTCAAGCACGCGCAATGATCCGTGCTAGTGAAGATTTTACCAATCTGCAGATCATGTTACCTATGATTACTACTGTTTCAGAGGTGAAAGAAGCGAAGCGGTTACTCAAACAAGCTTTTTTTGAAGTCAAAGAAGAATCAAACGATCCACATTCAACGTTAATGATGCCCAAATTAGGGATCATGCTAGAAGTACCAGCGGTGGTGTATCAATTACCACAGCTAGCTAAATTGGTGGATTTTTTCTCTGTAGGCACTAATGATTTAACCCAGTATTTATTAGCGGTTGATCGAAATAATCCTCGTGTATCATCTTTGTATAACAGTTTTCATCCATCAGTATTAGCGGTGCTACAAGCGATTGCAACTCAGGCCAATACCCTACATAAACCGATTACTGTGTGCGGGGAGTTGGCTGGTGATCCGGCTGGAGCTGTATTATTAATGGCAATGGGTTATCAAAAACTCAGTATGAACGCGTATAATATTCGTAAAATTAACTGGGTTATTCAAAGTATTGAGCTTAAACAAGCACAACAATTATTAAGTGAAGTCATCCAGCTTGAAGACGCATGTAATGTAAAAAACCAAGTCGAGGCCTTTTTAGAGGCTCATGGCTTAGGCGGTTTAGTGCGTGCCGGTGGCTAATTTGTTAAAAGAATTCTATCTATGAGTCCTGAATTAAGTATTTTAGTTATCTGTATTGGTGTGGGCAGTATTGTTGGCTTGAGTGCCGGTTTGTTAGGGATTGGCGGAGGTTTGATTATTGTTCCAGCATTGACTTATTTGCTGAGTCATTTTTTGGGAATATCGCCATTTGATGCGATCATCATTGCGATTGCAACATCGTTATCTACGATTATTTTAACTGGACTTTCTGCTTCACGCGCACATTATAAATTAGGCAACTTAGATAAGCATGTCATTGTTTTTACAGGTTTAGGTATTGCCGTAGGAGCGAGTATTGGCGGATATGTTGCCAGTGCTATTCCTGGACAATATCTAAAAGCGACGTTTGCCGTGTTAGTCATGGCTGTCGCTATATATATGATTTTTGGTAAAAAATCGGCGTCACGCTTTGCTGCAAATGGTCCAATATTATCTCTGGCGGGACTCAAAACAGGCTTTATATCGGCGTTAATGGGGATTGGCGGTGGGGCAATTTTAGTTCCCGTATTGGTTTTTTTCCAAGTTGATATCCGTAAAGCAATCGGCTGTGCGGCAGTCAGCGGATTGATTATCGCTATTTTTGGCACCACCAGTTTTATCGTAGCAGGATGGAATGTGCCTGATTTACCTGAATATTCTTTTGGTTATGTTTATTTACCAGCAACCCTAGGCATTGTGCTCAGTTCTGTATTTACTGCACCAATTGGTGTTAAACTAGGTTATTCAATGGATACCCAAAAGCTCAAGCGAATTTTCGCTGTGTTTATGGTATTGGTCAGTATCCGCATGTTGATAGGAATCATATAAACCATGCTACAAGCCCCCTTACAAGAAGCACAATATTGGGTGTTTTCTAACATCGACCCAGTCATTTTTTCCATCGGTCCGTTAGCGGTACGTTGGTACGGACTCATGTACCTAGTCGGCTTTATTGCAGCGTACTGGTTAGCAAAAAAGCGTCTTGCTCGCACGGGTTGGAGTGAAGATGATTTGAGCGATTTATTATTTTGGGGATTTTTGGGTGTCATTATCGGGGGCCGCCTAGGCTACGTGTTGTTTTATCAATTTGAATATTTCGTATCTGACCCTCTTTATTTAATAAAAATCTGGACTGGCGGTATGTCATTTCATGGCGGCTTACTTGGCGTCATCGCGGCCATTATATTGTTTGCGCGCAAGAAAAAAGTATCATTTTTAGCCGTTGGTGATTTTGTCGCGCCTTTAGTTCCTATTGGACTTGGTGCTGGCCGTATCGGTAACTTTATTAATGGTGAACTTTGGGGGCGTGCAACAGATGTGCCTTGGGCAGTGATTTTTGCGTCTACTGATCCAGATAGATTGCCGCGACATCCATCGCAGTTGTATCAGTTTGCTTTAGAAGGCGTGGTGTTGTTTACCTTGTTATGGTTGTTTTCACGCAAACCAAAACCGGTAGGGGCTGTTGCAGGGATGTTTTTACTGGGTTATGGCATTGTGCGTTTTGTGGTTGAGTTTTTCCGTCAACCGGATGCACATTTAGGTCTTAACTCACTGGGTCTATCACAAGGCCAAATACTTAGCTTGCCTATGATTATTATTGGTGCGGTCATTATCTATCGCGCTTATTCATACTCGACGACTAACCGCATTACTAACTCGACAGAAAAATAAAGGGTCTACCTCATGAGACAATATGAAGATTTATGTCAACGCATCATTGATGAAGGTGAATGGGTAGCCAATGAACGCACAGGCAAACGCTGTTTGACCTTGATTAATGCGGATCTGGAATATGATGTTGAGAATAATGAATTTCCGTTGGTCACGACGCGTAAGAGCTTCTACAAGGCGGCGATCGCAGAATTACTCGGTTATCTTCGCGGTTATGATAATGCTGCTGATTTTCGGGCAATAGGTTGCAATACGTGGAACGCGAATGCCAATGAAAACCAAGCATGGCTCAATAATCCTCATCGCAAAGGTGAAGATGATATGGGGCGTGTGTATGGTGTGCAAGGTCGCGCTTGGCAACGTAGCGATGGCTCTACGCTGGATCAATTACAAAAAATCGTCGATGATTTATCTCGTGGGGTTGATGATCGCGGTGAGATCTTAACATTCTACAACCCGGGTGAATTTGAAATGGGCTGTTTACGTCCATGTATGCACACGCATCACTTTTCATTACTCGGCGGTAAATTATATCTCAATAGTATGCAACGCAGTGCGGATATTCCATTGGGGATCAACTTTAACCAAGTACAAGTCTTTGTCTTATTGGCTCTGATGGCACAAATTACAGGCCATAAACCAGGCAAGGCGTATCATAAAATTGTGAATGCACACATTTATGAAGATCAGCTCGAGTTGATGCGTGATGTGCAGCTAAAACGTGAACCTTTCGCAGCGCCTAAATTAACGATTAATCCTGATATTAAATCATTAAAAGATATCGAAACCTGGGTTACTCGAGACGATTTCACGGTCGAAGGGTATGAATGTCACAAGGCGATAGCTTATCCTTTTGCGGTGTAGCTAAGCAGGGTAATAGTTATTTTTATATTCCAGTGAATAAAGCATCGTGAGCAGCTAATAGTTGCTCTCGATTTTCTGAACAAACGAACGGGTAGCGTTTTCTGCCCTTAGCGATCGGATTTACATATATATCGAATTGCTTCACCTATTGCTCTTCCATATTAAATGCATAAATCATCTTCATTAAATGGCAAGCCATCAACAGCAATACTCTGATTATAAATTTCAATTTTATGTTGATTCCGCTCTAGCCATTTAGTTTCCAACTCTGACTTTTTCTTTAACACTTGCCATTGCTTTTTCCTGCGTGTATTTGAAACGTATATTGTTATGTGTATATTTTTATGCGTATAGTATCGTGCGCACTAAATTTTTATCAACACTATTTATCTTAGCGTTGTAACTTTGCTTTAGGAATTCATTTATCGTTGGTTTACACCCGCTCTTCCATTCGCATAATCGGCTCCTTGATCATGCGTAAGAACATCAAGCTTGGGATCACCATCAGCGCCGTCAATACAAAAAACAACGCCCAATTACCATCCAAGCTATCCACGATATAACCGCTACTGGATGCCAATAATGTCCGGCCAAACACCCCTAACGAGGCCATTAACGCATATTGAGATGCACTGAAGGCTTGATTGCATAATAACGAGATAAACGCCACCAAGGCGACTGAGCTCCACGCTGCGGTAAATCCGTCCACAAACACAGTCGCGGCAAATAACGCAGTATTGGGACCTACCATCGCCATAAAAGCAAACATGATGTTGCTAGTTGCCATGGCAATCCCGCCCACCATCAATCCACGATATATTCCGTAGCGCATATTGACCATGCCACCAATCACGGCAAAGATGATAGTGACCCACCAATTGAGTAATTTTGAGTACGTGCCTATTTGCGTATTACTAAAGCCAATTTCTTTATAAAACACGATCGACATGCGACCTAAAAATGCCTCGCCAATTTTGAATAAAAAGATAAAGAGTAAAATCGATAAGGCTAACTTGACGCCGTTGCGTTGAAAGAATTCACGAAAGGGTTCAATTAAAGACACCGCTAACCAAGCTACCACACGATGACTCCATTGTTGGCTATTAAGGGTCAGTTTATCAGCATAATCAGCACTGGCTTGGGCTTGAAATGCTTGGCGTTCAGTTTGTGGTTCACTGATCCAAAATACCGTCGTGGTTAATAACACCATGATCCCCGCCATCGCAAAATATAAGTTTTGCCACGTAAACCCGGATAAATCCACTAAGAAAAAAGGGATCGCACCGAGGCCGCCATAGCCTGTCCACCAACCGGCTGTGGCCATTGCCGAAGCGCCGGATAAAGCGGCTTTTTCATGACGCGCTATCGTATCGACCCGAAAGGCATCAATCGCAATGTCTTGGGTGGCTGATGCTATTGCAATGCCCATCCCAATCACCGCAACCCAATAGAGTTGTCCCGGTAAACTGACAAAGCCCATGGCGAGACACAACAAGATAATGCATATTTGGGTGATTAAGATCCAACCACGGCGTTGTCCGAGTTTAAGAAGTTGCACTCGATCCAGTAACGGCGACCACAAAAAATTAATCGAATAGGCGACAAAAATGACACCAAACAAGCCAATGGCACTGCGTGATAAGCCTTCTTCTTTGAGCCATGCCGTCATAGCTGAGCCAATCAATACCCAAGGAAAACCACTTGCCATGCCTAAGCAAAAAATGGCCATTAAACGTTTGTCTTTATAGATACGAAGGGTGCTGCGGAAACTGGAGATGTGGGTCATAATCATTCTACAGAAAACAAGATTAATGCATCATACCACCAAGCTGAACTGATAGCCTATTGAAACGCTACTGAGGACGCACGCCAATACAGTCAAATGGGCAACTTTGTACTTCATCAGACAGGTAATGTAAGCAACCGCGTAATTCATCGCATAGACATACATTATTGTGTAATTCTATTTCAGGCCAAAAGTGGATTTGATACATGATATGCCAAAACACATGTTCTTTGTGGGAGTAGGGAAGTACTGGTGAGGCGTTAACTAAGGACCATTCTTCCAATGTATCCCAAAAATAATATTGCAGTTCTTGATGGGGTAAATCTCCACTCCAAAACGCATTCAGGTAAAAACATAATTGTTGAGATTTTTGATTAACAAATTGCTCAACTTGGCGGTATGGCTGCATAAAGTCACATATATATAACGGGATATTTTAAACAGTATAGTCAGCTTTTGTAATTTTGCTTACCAGGGAAAAGTAGTGAAGACTAACTGGTTGTTTTTTGTTCACATCCAGCCAATCCGCTTAAACCACCCGGTCATTTCTTTATAGATGAGATAACGCTGTTTTCCGGTTACAGGCATGCCGTATAGTTGTCGTTGTGTTTTTTGACGAACACCTTGTGCTCGTATTGTTTGTTGCCGAGTTTTCAAGGTTGCATTGGACCAACGATTAGCCCGAGTTTGTGAAAAATCTAATAACGCATTAGGAAATCGCTCAATTAATCCTGGTAGCTTTTGGTTTTCATCATTTTGTGCAAAAAACACATCCTGGATCACCAATGCATTAGGTAAAGGTAAGCATTGTTCATCGTATAATGCGAGTAATGTCGCCGCAATCGGACCACTGGCATAAACCACACTATAAGGACTTGCATTATCGATCGCATTGATAATGCCTCACCAACTGCGAGCGTTGCAATCATGGTGTCATATCCTGCATCAACAAATACGCTAGAGAGCTCGAGATACATCTGCATTTGTGCACTATTTCCAAACCCCGCTGTAATAAATAATATGTGTGCTTTGACACTTGGGGTAATGGCTTGGTAGTGCAGGGTATTTAAGACATGTTCCCCAACTGAAATGGGTAAAATAAAATCGGTGATTTGACGTTGTACATCTTGCGAAAAGCGTTGGCTTTGCAGCCCAAAAAAACTAATCGTAGTCGCCTGGGTTGCTTCTTCTTTAGCGGGTGTTGTGGTATTATCTGAAGTAGATATTGGAGGAATTTGGGTATCTGTACCGGTTGTCGTTTGTGCATATGCTAAATCAGTGCATAACACACACACTAGCACTAACATCCATAGCCGTGTTGACATCATAGATGAAAATTGTCGATGTGGAGTATTTATCAGCACACACAAACCTGTTAATAAAAAAGTGTTAACAGGTTATCGGCAGATTTTATTCAGGGTTGAACCAATTGAGTTGTTCGCGTAATTTGACGACAGTACCGACGATAATGAGTGCTGGAGGTTTGATATTAGCAGCTTCTACCTTATCGACGATATCGGATAATGTACCAATCACTACACGTTGATGTGGCATAGTAGCCGAAGCGACAATTGCAATCGGCATATCAGGCGACATCCCATGTGCAATAAGTTGCTTGCTAATAATCGATAAGCCGGTCATACCCATATAAAACACAGCTGTTTGCTGTGGCTGTGCTAATGCTGTCCAATTAAGATCAATGGTGTTATCACGTAAGTGTCCAGTTGCAAAAACAACGGATTGTGCATGGTCACGGTGTGTCAGAGGGATGCCCGCATAAGAGGCAGCGCCACTGGCAGCAGTAACAGCTGGCACAACTTGGAAATTAATACCGTATTCAACTAAGGTTTCGAGTTCTTCACCGCCGCGTCCAAAGATAAATGGATCACCACCTTTAAGACGCACTACCCGATTACCTTCAAGGGCTTTGTCGACTAATAGTTGATTGATTTCATCTTGTGGGATGGTATGTTTGGACTTAGCTTTACCGACGTAGATCTTTTCTGCATCACGGCGGACCAATTCAACAATTTCGGGTGAAACCAAACGGTCATAAACGACAATATCAGCTTTTTGCATTAAGCGTAATGCGCGAAACGTCAATAAATCAGGATCGCCTGGACCCGCTCCAACTAGGTACACTTCACCTTGAGAATGATCGCCATTAGCAAAATTATCGAGTTCTTGTATAAAGTCTGCATCAGCTTTTACTTCATTACCTTGTAATACTGTTTCTGCAATATCACCATCAAGTACGGATTCCCAAAAATATCGTCGCTGGGTCACTGTCGCTAAACGCGATTTAACTGCACTGCGGAATTTTTCAGAAAAACGACCTAATCGTTCGACTTTATTAGGGATAACACTTTCTAATTTTTGGCGTAAATAACGCAACAAAACAGGTGCGACACCACCACTCGACATGGCAATAATTATCGGGGAACGGTCGACAATAGAAGGGGTAATGAACTTACATAAAGGGGTGTTATCAACCACATTGACCAAGATGTTGTGCGCGCAGGCATGATCATGGATATGTTGATTGACATGCGGATCATCGGTTGCCACAAAAATCATATTGTGACTGAATATATCCGCATCTTCAAACTTACGTTCGTGTAACGTCAGTGAGTGCTCAGCGACTAACAGTTTAACCGTATCGCTCACCCAAGGAGACACGATGGTCACCTTGGCTGGCGTTTTTAGGATCAACTCAAGCTTACGAGCACCGACTTCGCCGGCGCCGACGATTAAAACAGATAAATGTTCAGCATCAATAAATACTGGAAAGTACTGCATGATCGTCTATTCCTTGCTTAGTCTTCAGACTTCTTAGGGCCTTTGCGATGTTCTTTTTTTGCAAAATTTGGTTTTGGACGATCACTACCTGGACCTTTACCAGAACGTGCAGGTGGCTTTTCAGACCATTCGCGGATAGCCAAGCGTTGACCAGCAACACGAGTGCCGCTTAATTGGTCTTTGGTTTCTGCAGGCATGCCTGCAGGCAAATCAACCGTCGAATAGGTATCATAAATTTCAATGGCACCGATATTCTTGGAACTGATGTTGGCTTCATTCGCGATAGCACCAACAATATTACCTGGTTTAACATGGTGTACATGACCCACATCAATACGGAAACGCTTCATGCCGGCATCTGGAGCTGAACTTGAACGCTCACGAGGACGACGTTCGCCGCGTTCACCACCACGACCACCACGGTCGCCGCGCTCACCACCACGTCCACGGTCACCATTACGACCACCGCGCTCACGACCGCCGAAGCTGTCACTGCGTTCACGACGTTCTGGCATTGCGTTTAAGTCTGGACGATCACCTTCTTTTAGTAATAACGGCTCATCACCTTGAGCTATTTTAGCTAGGGCTGCCATTAATACTTCAGCATCCACTTCTGCCTCAGCTTTAATCGCTTCAATAATAGGGATTAAAGATTGAATTGAATCATCTTTAGTCGCTTCAATTACCGATGTTTTAAATCGACCTAAACGAGACTCATTGATATCCGAGATGCTAGGGATAGTCATTTGCTCAATCTTTTGATTGGTCGCTTTTTCGATTTGGAACAATAAACGCTTTTCACGATGAGAGATAAACAATATCGCATCACCTGAACGTCCAGCACGACCGGTACGACCGATACGGTGAACATATGATTCTGTGTCATACGGAATGTCAAAGTTGATAACGTGTGAAACACGTTCAACATCCAAGCCACGAGCTACGACGTCAGTAGCAATCAAAATATCAATATTACCCGACTTCAAGCGCTCAACTGTGCGTTCACGAGACTTTTGTGGAATATCACCGTTAAGGGCTTCAACATCATATCCACGTGCTGATAATTTGTCGGCTAGTTCAAGTGTTGCCGTTTTAGTACGAACAAACACAATCACGCCATCAAATTTTTCGACTTCAAGAATGCGTGTTAACGCTTCTAATTTGTGATGACCGGCAACTTGACAATAACGTTGACGAATAGACGGTGCAGTCGACACTTTTGACTCAATTTTAACATGTTTTGGATTATTCAAATAACGCTGTGAGATTTTTTTGATTTGAGCAGGCATGGTTGCTGAGAATAACGCTGTCTGACGTTCTTTTGGCGCATGCGATAAAATTAGCTCAACATCATCGATAAAGCCCATACGCAACATTTCGTCGGCTTCATCAAGGACCAAGAATTTAAGTTGGTCTAGTTTTAATGTTTTGCGTTGGATGTGATCGATGACACGACCTGGTGTACCAACGATAACTTGAACGCCACGTTTTAGTTGGCGAATTTGATTATCATATGATTGACCACCATAAATAGGTAATACGCGGATTTTTTTGGAGAAGCTAGCATACACTTGAAACGCTTCAGCAACCTGAATCGCTAATTCGCGAGTCGGTGCTAACACTAGTAATTGTGGGTAATTAGCTTCCACATCGATGTTTGCTAACATAGGCAATGCAAATGCTGCGGTCTTTCCTGTACCGGTTTGAGCTTGGCCTAATAAATCGTGCCCGTCTAAAAGCAATGGAATACTCTCGGCTTGGATGGGAGAGGGTGTTTCGTAACCTACTTTTTCTAGTGCTTGTAAAATTTCAGAGGGTAGATTGAGGTCTTTAAATGTCAAATTGACAGTATCGGTCATGGAGGATCCTGATGTAGATCATCACTAGGTTGAGTCAAAATGAACGTATAAAGTGATGATTGATATTATTCAGGCGTAATTATAAGCGACAATCCGCCGATATACCATTTAAGTTTGCAAGATTTCTTGCTGAAGTTGACTTTATGGTTTTAACTTAGTCAGAAAAGTGCCTCAAATTATCTACACATTGCTCAAAAGGATTTTGTCATGCTACTGCATTTTGGTACTCGTTCATCACGTACTATTCGCACCTTATTCATTACTACAGCGTGTGTTATGCTCATGGCTTGTGGGGGGAAATCCGTCGAAGAGCATATAGCTCAAGCCCAACAACATATGTCCTCTGGGGATAATAATACCGCAATTATAGATCTTAAATCCGCTATTCAATCGGATCCTAAAAGCGCGGAAGCACGTTTTTTATTAGGTAAAATTTATATGCAAACGAACGAGTTTGCGTCAGCAGAAAAAGAGTTAACGCGTGCGCGAGATTTAGGATATTCTGCAACTGAAGTGATCCCTTTGCTTTCACAAGCGTATCAGCGGAATCAGACTATTGTTGGTCTGAGCACATTAGATACCTCTGCAGTATCAAATAATGCGACCGCAAAAGCTCAAGTTAGCTTTTACAAATTACAGTCGTTAGTTGAGCTTGAAAAGAAGCCTGAAGCTTACCAACTCATTGATGAAATCAAAGCCCTAGATACCGATTCAATTTATCAAGATTTAGCTTTAGTGTATGTGACTATTTTAGATAATGACGAGGTTGGTGCCGAGTTACAACTACAAAATATTCGTAAAGAGGCGCCGACGAATCGCGATTTACTCGATATGCTGGCACGCTTGTATATAGTGCAAAATAAACGAATCGAAGCTGCTGAAGTTTTAGGCGAATATATCAAACAATCTCCTGATGATTTGGAAAAATTATTTATATATACCGGTTTATTGATTGAGGTAGGTCAAACTGATGAAGCACAAATACATGCTGATAAACTGCTTAAAATTTCACCAAATAATCCATTATTGAATCAAATGCAGGCTGTGATTCTTGCTTCTCAGGATGAGCATCAAGGTGCGTTTGTTGCTGCTGAAAAATCCATTAATTTAGGTAATTCTAATCCTGTAGCTCGATTAATCGCAGGTTATTCTGCTTTTAAAGTTAATGATTTTATTAATGCAAATAAACATTTATCGCTAATTGCAGCTAATTTACCAGATGATCACCCTGGTTTGAAAATGCTCGCTGCAAGTCAACTTGAACTTGGCTTATCATTGCAAGCTAGTCAGGTTTTATCTCGGGTAGACGAGGATTCATCAAATAACCCCCAGTTATATTCAAAATTAGGCTATGAACTGATTCAAGATGGCTATATCGAGGAAGCCAAGGCGTTAATTGCAAAAACGCAAAATATGACGAATACCAATCAAGATCTAACGCGTATAGGCATTTTAAAATTATCGGTTAATGATTTAGAGGGTATTTTAGATCTTGAGAAAGCGGCAAAAGGGGCTCCTGATGATGTGCCCACGCAAGTTATTTTGGCAACCGCTTATCTAGCTAATCGTGATTATGATAAAGCCTTAACGTTATCACAAAGCTGGCAAAAAATGATGCCAGATGAGCCGAAAGCTTATGTGTTGGAAGCTGAAGCAGCAGTTGCCACGAGTGATTATGCGCGTGCACAAATGGCGTTAGAAAAAGCCTTACAACTAGCGCCAGATGATCCTATTCCCAATATGTCATTGGTGCGTATTTTAGCCCGTCAAAAAGACTACTCAGCAGCGATAGCTCGCACGAAAAAAGTGTTAGAGTTAAAACCTGCTTTTGAACCAGCGCTGATGATGTATTACGTGTTGCACAATCAAATAGACACCGAACAAACAGGGCTAAGCGATATAGTTACCTATCTTGATAAAGCGATTGCTGCAGAGCCAACGCCGGCTATGTACATCCTGAAAGCCATAATTTTGAATTCTGAAGGCCACTACGACCAAGCATTGAGTGTATTATCTCAGCCCAATGCAATTGATTTGAATTCAAACGGCTATTGGCAAACTAAAGGTCAAGCATTAGTGGCGAGTGATAAAGTGAATCTTGCGCAAGAACATTACACGCAATGGCTTGATGCGTTTCCGAACAGTTATGATGCTGTCATCGGACGATTAGTCGTCCACGTTGTAAAAAGTGAATTTGCAGATGGATTGGCATTAATTAAATCTAAACCTATGTTACGTGAACAGCTCCCGATTAAAATCATGGAGTTACAATTTTTAGCCCAAACTAATGACACACGTACGGCTCGCAACTTATATAATACGTTGAGTAATGAAGTAAAAGCCTTACCGGATGTTGAAGCCATTAATGCAGTGTTATTGATTCAAGAAAACAATCCTAAAGCGGCGGTTAAGCCAGCGCAAATTGCGTATGCCACTCGTGGCAATCGTCGTAATTTACTGACATTGATTAAAGCATTGGATGGGGCGAATCGTCCTGCCGATGCGTTAGTGCTATTAAATAAACATGTCGCGGCGAGCCCCAATGATACGGTGGCAAACCTGCTTTTGGCTGAGCGTTCGATGAAATCAACACCACAAAAATCTATTACGATTTACACGAGCCTAGTTGCGCAGCAGCCTAATAATTTTGTAGCGTTAAACAACTTAGCGTATTTACTATATGAACAAGATGAGTTTGCTAAAGCTGAGGGGTATGCCAAGCAGTCAATGGCGATTCAACCAGATAACGCAGCGGTGGTGGATACGCTTGCGCAAGTATATAATGCTCAAGAGCAGTATGATGAAGCATTAACGTTATACAATCGTGTTGTCAGTGATACAATGCCGAACGAAGTGATATTCTTAAATTACATCGAAACGTTAATTTTGGCGGATAATCGTTTGTTAGCCAAACGCAAGCTTGAGTCAAGGCAGTGGCAAGAGCGAAATTCACAACAACGGATTGCAGTTATCAAAGCGAAGTATAATATTTAAATGATTAATTTTGTTACCGCAGATTTTACTCAGCCTGAGCATGCACAAGCACTCATTTTTTTAATGGATGCGTATGCGCAAGATCCGATGGGTGGCAATGCCGCTATCGAGCCAACTATTTTAGCGCAATTACCGGCGATTTTAGCATCACGTGATGATGCATTCACGGTGCTTGCATATGCCGATGATACACCAATAGGCTTAGCGAATTGTTTTGTTGGATTTTCCACCTTTGCAGCTAAAGAGTTGGTCAATGTGCATGACTTGGTAGTGGTTGCATCACATCGCTATCAAGGTATTGGCAAAGCGTTATTAGCGGAAGTAGAAAAGCGTGCACTAACACGTAATGCATGTAAAATAACACTAGAGGTATTACAAAACAACGCTCCAGCGCGCAAAGCGTATCAGGATGTGGGGTTTGTCCCTTATGAACTGTCTCCTGGTGCAGGTGTTGCAGAATTTTGGCAAAAAAAGCTTTAATTAACTTACCGATTTTATAAATATTATGTACACAACTCTCGTTGCTGCGTTGTCGGCGTTACGTCACAATCGCATTTTTGAGATGGTGGTGATCACGGTCATCATTATCTCCGCCTTAGAAATTGGCGCAAAAACCTTTCCTCTATCTGACACCGCGTTGTTGATCACCAAGATCATGGACAGAGCGATTACGATATTTTTCTTATGCGAAATTATCATCCGCTTTGTTGCTGAGCCGAGGAAAAAAGATTTCTTAAAATCCGGTTGGAATATTTTCGATACTCTTGTCGTGGTCATCAGTTTAGTCCCGGTTAATGAGTCTGAAATGGCCTTGTTGGCGCGTTTGATCCGAGTATTTAGAGTCTTACGAATGATTTCAATCATTCCTGAGTTACGATTATTGATTAACTCGCTGCTCAAAGCGATGCCAAAAATGGGCTATGTCGTGTTGCTCATGTTTATTATCTTTTATATATACGCAGCCATGGGTAGCTACTTATTTGCCCCGATTAACGAGGTGTTGTGGGGTAATATTGCCATCGCGATGTTGACTTTGTTCCGTGTAATGACGTTTGAAGATTGGACGGATATCATGTACGAAACCCAAGAAGTCTACGGATTTTCATGGATTTATTACATGACGTTTATTTTCTTAACCGCGTTTGCATTTTTGAATATGGTGATCGGAATTGTCATTAATGTCATGGAGCAAGAGCAACGAGAAATACGCGAAGAAGAGGCTGCTACCCACCCTGAGTTGCAAGATATTAGTAATAAAGAAGTCAACGCAGAGCTACATGCGCAAATCAGTGAATTGCAAAGTGAGATTGGTGAAATCAAAGCATTGTTACTTGCTCAGCAAGCACAACCTAGATAATCGACCATGGCGAGTGAGAGACACCGCTCGCCATAGTAAGAGCATCAAAGGTTGACTAGTTAGACGCTTGAAGGCCTTTATTTAGGGTTTCGATGTCTGCAACAGTCAACGTACCCGCAGCGCGTTTCAGACTAATCACAGCAGTGATAAAATCATAACGAGCATTGGCTAAGTTTTTACGTGCGTTAAACAAATTACGTGTTGAGTTAAGTACATCAACAATCGTTCTGATCCCCACATCAAACCCTTCTTCAGTCGCACGTAAGGCTGACTCTGCTGAGATAACCGCTTGTTCAAACGCTTTGATAGTAGACATGTTAGCTGAAATGTCATTAAACGAATTACGGACATTACGCACCGTACCGCGATAGGTTTGTTCAAGTGTTTCACTTTCCGCTACAAAACGTGAGCGAGATTGTGCAGTACGAGATGTTGTTGCGCCGCCACTATAAATAGGCACACTTAACGTAATACCTAAGCTGCTGGTATCCGAATCACCATCCACACCATCTCGGTCAAAATCAGAACGACTCAATGACCCAGATAAGCCCAGTGTTGGTAGATGTCCGGCCTTGTTACTATCAATGTCGGCTTTGGCGATATCAACGGCAAAGCGCTGTGCTTGTAAATCCAAGTTGTTCATTTGTGCCAAATCTAACCATGCCTCGACCGTTTCAGGCGCAGGCGCTTGCGCAGCAAATGTCGTCGTATTTAACGTGTTAACTTGGTCATAATACAACCCAGTAATTTCACGTAGCTGTTCTTTGCGTAGTTCGAGGGTATTGCGGGCAACAATTTCTTGAGCTATTGTGGTATCGAAGTTAGCTTGTGCCTCATGCACATCAGTAATGGCGATTAAGCCCACTTCAAATCGTTGCTTAGTTTGTTCTAGTTGACGTTCTATGGCACGCTTTTCTGCTTGCACAAATTCAACATTATCATTGGCGCGTAAAATATTCAGATACGCATCGACGACTCGCACTATCAAGTTTTGCAAAGTGGCGGAATAAGACGATTCGGCTTGTAGTGCAACTTTTTCAGCGCGATCCATGCCAATCCATTGTGCATGGTCATACAACGACATGGATAAACCGACCCGATAGTTTAATGTGTCGGTATCGACATTATCAGAGTCAGACATTGTGTAGCCAATTGAGCCTGACACTTGCGGTAATAAAGGAGCTCGTGCTAACGTCACACCCTCAAGTGATACATCTCGCAATGCTTTTGCGCGGTTAACTACAGGGTCTTTATCTAACGCTTGTTGATAAATCGCCGATAAATCTTGGGCATGTAGTGAGCCAGTAAATCCTATACTTATGATGACACTTAACAGTGTTTTTTTCATATTGCTGCCTTAAAAGAGTTAAAATGAAACAATTATTGTTTCTAGTATATGCATTTGTATACCGTGATTGTAAGAAATTCAAGCGGATACATATATACTTATCACGTTACGAAATAGGGTTATGTGTAACAGAATGTAATCGTATATTTATCAATCAGGGAAATTATGTCAATTAGACCTCAGTTTAGCAACCAAGACGTTAAAGTATTAACCACAACTAAATTATACGACGGTTTTTTTAAAATGGTGCAGTATACAGTCAAACATAAGTTATTTTCAGGTGGTTGGTCTGATGTTGTGACCCGAGAAATGTTTGAACGTGGGCATGCCGTCGCATTACTCCCTTATGATCCAAATACACAAGAATTTGTATTAATAGAGCAGTTTCGATTAGGTGCGATGGCTACATCTGATTCACCGTGGTTAATGGAAGTCATTGCCGGCATGATTGATGACGGCTACAGCGCTGAAGATATCTGTCATAAAGAAGCCCATGAAGAAGCGGGTATTCATTTAAGCCATTTAACTAAAGCCTGCAGTTACTTATCGAGCCCAGGAGGCACTACCGAGCGATTGCATATTTTTATGGCTAAAACCGACGCAACTCAGGCGGATGGCATTCATGGCGTTGAGCACGAGTCTGAAGACATTTTAGTCCATCGAGTGCCAGAACAAACCGCAAAACAATGGCTTGAATCTGGTCGAATAGATAACGCTGCGGCGATTATTGCACTACAATATTTCTTTTTAAATAAACAAAAAATCATAGCGGATTGGCAGTGAGTATTCAGTATAAAAAAAAGTACGTCCCCCATTTACCCAGTCTGTTAGCGATTGGGGATCACAATTATGCGCGCTTTATGCGCTTATTGCCGGATTGTGATACAGCAGCATTATCTTATGATTTTTGTGTTGAGGCGTTATTGAGTTATTCGATCACGATTGTCGATTGTGCACGTTACACCACGACCGTTGAAGTCAAACAAATCGCAGAACAACTACCTAATTTTATGAAGCCTTCAATGACAGTACGTTTGTACCACGATGCCAAATCTGCCGAGGTCATTAGTTGTCAGCATATTGGACATCTAAAGGCGAGTTACGAATATCCTAATTTGCACATGCATCAAAAAAATGAAAAGTTCATGGTTAATGTTTTTTTATCCGAATGGCTGCAATTTTGTGTGGCGTATCACAATAAACGAGCGGCGCAAAAACAATGAGTTTTCCACAAGCACACATTCTGTATTTACATGGTTTTTTAAGCTCTCCGATGTCTGCCAAAGCTCAAGATATGCGACATTACGTTGCGCAGCATTTTCCGCATATTCAACTGCATATGCCGGTGTTGTCTGGGGTGCCGGCTAAGGCAGTGGAACAAGCGATAACGCGATTTACTGCTCTACAACATACCTATGGTGAGCAGTTATTAGGAGTAGTTGGCAGTTCAATGGGGGGATTTTTAGCGACGCATTTAGTCGAAAAAGTCAGTTCATCTGAGTATTCAGCCAAAGCGGTACTAATTAATCCTGCGGTCGCGCCTCATCGACTTTTTCCTGAGTACTTGGGGGAGCATGTTAACCCTTACAGCAAAGAACAATTTACGTTAACCCATGCTGATATTGATGCAATTGAACAACGCAATATTACTCAGTTAAGTGCTCCTAAACAATTTCAAGTATGGTTGCAAACCGGTGATGAAGTGCTCAATTATCGCCTTGCAGAGACCTTGTACAAAGAAAGTGATTTACGCATTCGTGCAGGTGGTGACCACGCCTATCAAGATTTTAGCCGTGAATTACCCGCGATTTGTCAGTTTTTAGCGTGTGAAAGGTTTGCTCAATAGTAACGTACTTGGTAATATCGCGAGATAATAATTCTGTTACCCACACGGCATACGTGTGATGCGTAACAACCACCAAGGCGTAGTGTTACATGTCAGAGCAATATAATTCAGATGCCATTGAAGTCCTAAATGGACTCGATCCGGTCAAACGCCGTCCGGGCATGTACACCGACACCACCCGTCCTAACCATCTCAGCCAAGAAGTCATAGATAACTCTGTGGATGAAGCGTTAGCAGGGCATGCCTCAACGATTAAAGTTATTTTGCATGAAGACCAATCATTAGAAGTTATTGATGATGGTCGAGGTATGCCGGTGGATATTCACCCAGAAGAAAAAATCTCTGGGGTCGAATTGATTATGACCAAGCTGCATGCTGGTGGTAAATTTTCAAATAAAAACTATGAGTTTTCAGGTGGTTTGCACGGCGTCGGTATCTCGGTAGTCAATGCCTTGTCAACGCGTGTTGAAGTGACTATTCGCCGAAATGGTGAAGTACATCAAATTGTGTTTGCTAATGGTGATAAGATTTCTGAGCTAGCAGTCATCGATACTTGTGGTAAACGTAATACCGGCACCAGTGTACATTTTTGGCCGGATGTTAGTTATTTTGATTCAGGTAACTTTTCGGTTCGCCAACTTCTGCATGTGTTACGTGCGAAAGCCGTATTATGCCCCGGTTTACGCATTCGTTTTGATAACAAAATTAGCAAAGAAACGACTGAGTGGTATTTCGAAGATGGCTTACGCGATTACTTGTATGATTCAGTTAAAGAATTTGAAACATTACCCAATGATGAACCTTTTGTCGGTAAATTTTCGGGTAATCATGAAGCCGCCGATTGGGCGGTCATGTGGCTCCCTGAAGGCGGAGATATGATCGCTGAATCGTATGTCAACCTGATACCTACAGCGCAAGGTGGGACACACGTTAACGGATTGAGACAAGGCTTGTTAGAATCGATGCGTGAGTTTTGTGAATTCAGAAACTTACTACCGCGTGGCGTTAAACTAACTCCTGATGATATTTGGGAGCGTTGTAGTTACGTGCTATCGACTAAAATGCAAGATCCACAATTTGCGGGTCAAACCAAAGAACGTTTGTCGTCACGTCAAGCTGCTGCCTTTGTTTCTGGGATCGTCAAAGATTCATTTAGTTTATGGCTTAATCAACATACAGATATTGCTGAATTGATGGCAGATATGTGTATTAATAATGCTCAAAAACGCTTGCGTCAGACCAAAAAAGTCGCGCGTAAAAAAGTCACTCAAGGTCCAGCCCTTCCTGGTAAGTTAACCGATTGTTCTTCACAAGATAATAGCCGTTCAGAGTTGTTTTTGGTGGAAGGTGATTCAGCTGGTGGTTCAGCGAAACAAGCACGTGATCGTGAAATTCAAGCCATCATGCCGCTACGAGGTAAGATCCTTAATTCATGGGAAGTGGATTCGTCGCAAGTCCTAGCATCTCAAGAGATCCACGATATTTCAGTAGCATTAGGCATTGATCCTGACAGTGAAGATTTATCTGGTTTACGTTATGGTAAAATTTGTATTCTGGCGGATGCCGATTCCGATGGATTGCACATAGCGACCTTGTTGTGCGCATTGTTTGTAAGACACTTTAGAACGTTAGTAAACGAAGGTCATGTGTATGTGGCAATGCCGCCGTTGTTTCGTATCGATATTGGCAAAGAAGTCTATTATGCGCTGGATGAAAGTGAAAAGCAGGGTATTTTAGATCGTATCGAAGCGGAGAAAAAACGCGGTAAAGTCAACGTTCAACGCTTTAAAGGTCTGGGTGAAATGAATCCGCTACAACTGCGAGAAACGACGATGGATCCTAATACCCGTCGCTTAGTGCAACTCACTATTGATGATGCTGATGATATGCTCGAAATAATGGATATGCTGCTTGCTAAAAAACGCTCAGGCGATCGCAAAGTATGGCTAGAAGGTAAAGGGAATATGGCTCAAGTTGAGTAACATTTCTCAGCTTGTATCCCGCACAACTCACTCCACCGCTCAAAGCTTAGTTCTATTTCGCTCCGCAATAGCAATGACTACTATCTGTAAAGGATGAATCACACATGGCACTCAAGCCTACTATTTATAAATTTTCGATCGCCATTTCTGATTTAAATCAGCATTATTATGAGACGTTAAATTTGACTGTCGCTCAGCATCCGTCAGAAACCGCAGAGCGAATGATGGCGCGTTTAATGGCGTTTTGCTTGCATGGCGCTGATGATCCTGAACATCTGATGGTGTTTACCAAAGGCTTAAGCTCTCCAGATGAGCCTGATATTTGGCTGCGTGACTTGGATGATGTATTGCATTTATCAATCGATATGGGCGAGCCTAGCGGCGAACGAGCTAAAAAAGCGAGTCGTTTAGCAAAGCAAGCTTACATTTATAGTTTTAATTCTAAATCTGATGTGTGGTGGCGACAAAGCGAAGCTGAATTGAGTCGTTTACCTATCAATGTCAGGCAGTTTGAATGGGCGCAAATCCAAGCCCTTAGTCAATCACTGCAACGGACCATGTCGTTATCATTGACGATCACTGAACAATCTATCTATGTGGCAATGCCTGATGCACAATGTGAAGTACAGTGGACTGTGCTGCAATCTGTATAGATGCCGTTTATGGGTGTCGTACTTTACGGTTAATTAATCCACACTTGAACACCATGTGCGGCTAAACTTAGTAATAGTTGACCGCTACTATCACTGACCAGCGTATTTGTATTAACGTTTGTTGAGTCATACAGGTTACTAAAACTAACATTGGTCATCCCGACATTAATATTGTGGTTTATTCCCGTTTGAGTTCGTAAATTTATTGCGATGACTACGGTTGTGTCCCCTGATTGTGTCTTCCATACAAGTATTTCATCATTGGGTTGACTTAATGCGGTTTTAGTCCCTGTTGCAATCTCAGGATAGGCCTGGCGCAGCGCATACAGTCTTTGGTAAAAACCATATAAGCTATCACTGTCATTGAGTTGTGCAGCCACATTATTCGTGGTTGAGTTAGCGGATAATCTTCTAAATGGTGCATTACCAGAAGTGAAACCGGCGGTCACCGAATCATTGGTCCAGCTCATCGGTGTCCGCAACGATGCATCGGCTTGTAAATTAGATCCTGCTGCCATACCAATTTCTTCGCCATAATACGTAAACGGATTAGCTGATAACAATATATAAGTTGCTGCGGCCAGACGATATTGTGTTAGGTTATAATTCAACTGGTTGGCAATACGATCACCCGCAAAATAATCATGATTAGCTAAAATCAATGGCATATTCGCTAAATTATCATCCTCTATGATAGGAATTAACCCTGACACGACGCGGCCGGCTTTAACTGATTCTAAAATACGGTGTCCCGCACTAAAGTGAAACGCTTTGCCACATGAGCTATCTTGAGCGAATTGTTGATAGCTACTGGGTGATTCACAGACCATGTATGCATGAGGGTATTGCGTAATGACGTCACGCATTGCGCGCATGACGGTGTGATTTTGTGATTGGTTTTCTAATGCGCCGGGACCATTTTCGACTAATACCCCGACGGCATCAAAACGAAATCCATCCACACCTTTATTGAGCCAAAAAGCGAGATTAGATTGATGAAAAGCAATGACTTCAGGGTTGAGTAAATTAAAGTCAGGCATGCGGGAGGTAAATGCCCCATAGAAATTCCCTGTTATTCTTGTGCGCCATGGATTTCCACCCCATAACGACCAATTATTAGGGGCGACATCGCGCCACACAAACCAATCACGTTTTACATGATTCGGACTGGATGCAGAATCTAAAAAGACAGGGTTAAGATAACTTGCATGGTTAATCAAATAATCAATGACGATAGCGATACCGCGTTGATGGGCTTGTTCTAGTAAACGTTCAAAATCCGCCATTGAGCCATAATCTGTTTCAATTCCTCGGTAATCTTGAGTTTCGTAACCATGATCATTATCTGAACTTTCCATAATGGGCATTAACCATAAACCTGTAACACCCAGGGCCTGTAAATAATCGAGTTGTTCAGTTAAGCCGTTGAGATCACCGATGCCATCACCATCGGAGTCTTTGTATCCACGTACATATATTTCCATAAAGTTCGCATTGCTCTGCCAATTGTCCGGTAATGTAGAGTTAGGGACTGCAACACTGACAGGGCTCAAATCAATGGCGTCGGATGCATTTCCAATTGAAGCTTCCAGGGCATTAAACGCAGCTCGAGCACTCGCTTCATCGGCAAAAGGTTCGGCGTTAGCCCCTGTAATATTCACGGCGGTATCTTGGACAACCCATACTTGAGTCCCAAAATCATCCGGGATCACGCGTAAATCATAAGCAGGGCTTTTAATATCGCCAAAATGCACAATAAAATTAAAATATTCACTGCCATCAACAATCGGCACTTCAAAGATGGCGTAGTCGGCTTCAACTCTCGTTAATGGTCGGGCATTTTGCCATGTTGTGACGTCTTGAGGTGCAATCGCATTACCCCATAAATGCAAACCCCAAACCGCATATTGTTCTGATGTATGCAAAAAATGAATTTTCATCATCGTTTGCGCAGCAGGAGGCGTTGTTACAGGAGGGGTGGTTTCGGGTGGTGTCGAGGCAGGGATACTCGACACTGGGATGCTTAATGAACCAGTATTACTGAGCTCTCCATCAGACACACTCAGTGCCGCTAGGTAAGTCCCGTTTTCGGGAACGGTAAACGTATATTGAGTGATTGTTACGCAGTTAGTTATCGCGTGCTCAATCGTGATCGCACCGGTAACCGCAACGCTACAACTAAGGTTAGTTTGCTGGCTATCACTTACACGCCACGACACACTCACTTGGCCGTTAGTGTTGATACTACGTACAGCTAAACTGTCGATATTTGGCGCGGTATTGACCGGTTGAGTCGGCTGACTTGGTTGTGAGGGGGTATTAGTACTTCCTGAACCGCCGCCGCAGCCAATGAGCCCTAATAGTAATAATGAACACCAACCTAATTGAGATATACGCATAGTAAATTTTCTAATTATTTTTAACTATAGTAATGTCTTATTCAGTAAAAACAAACATCACTTTTTGAATGGTACTGATCATACTCGTTTGGTCGATGGTACTGATCATACTCGTTTGGTCGATGGGGCTGTTCAGTCGTTAGTTTAGTCGTTAGTTCTGTTGCGAATCCTGTTGAAAAGGCAAAAAGTAGACCAATACAACATAATATAGTCTTAAATTTATTTATGAGTAACCAAGAAGTTAAGATAAGATTAAGCGGAAGATAATTGAGAAAAGGAACGACAGATGAACAATCATAAAACAATATATCAATGCGTAGCGCTAACAGTATGTATGCTTATCCTTTATGGATGTGGTGGCAGCAAAGCTGATCCTGTGCCTCCAGTGATAGATGAAACCATTGACCCCAGTGTTCCTCAAATCATTGCTCCAAAACTTACCGGTGCTAAATTAAAGCCTGCAAATAGTGAATCATTTTCTCAATCAGTAAAAAATGGCATTTTTGCCAATTATGATCACAATACTCGAGTGAACACCCCTGCTTCACCTTCGATTGCGCAATCCGATAGTTTAGCGACGCCTATTAGTGAGTCTTTTTCGCAAACGATTACTCAAGAAATCGGAGTGGACGAAATGGATATCATGAAATTTGATGGCCAGCATTTGTATGTGGTTGAGCGAAATATTCAGGCTATTACGAATGCCAAGATACCCGATATTAATGGACTGTCGCCCATGCCGCAGGTGCAAGATTTGAATACACAAATACGTGTATTAGCCAAGCAACCGGACGATAGTTTACAAGAGCAATCAACTATCGTTGTGTTAGAAAATGACGCCATGAATTATACGTATTTAAGAGGGATGTACTTGCATGACGATCAATTGGTCGTCGTAGGTGAAGGTTATGAAAGCAATGATTATTCCGCTAATGATGGTATTTGGTGGGGTGGTCAGAGTCAGTTCATGATTGAGTTATTTGCGATGAATAACACTGCAGAACCAGTCTTGACCAATCAAATTACGGTCGATGGATACTTGGTGAGCTCTAAGCGCATCGACAACCAATTATTATTGGTAAGCTCATACATGCCAAGCATTCCCACTTTTAATGGTTTGGGTAATACGGACGCACAAAGACTTGCAGGTTATAACACGATCCAAGAAACGCCGATCAATGACCTGATCCCTTCGGTGACTGTCAGTACAGATCCTGAATCAGTCTCAGCGAGCCAACCGTTATTTGCACCACAAGATTGTTATATTCCAGAAAATGCGACAGCACTTGATAGTACTCGTGGGATGATTATCTTAACGATGATCGACTTAGATGATCCTACCCAGCGTTCAGTAAAATGTGTCAACGGACAATATGACGACGTATATGTGACCACCGATGCAGTTTTTGTGCATGGTAATACAACCCAATATACTGATGTTGGTGAAATGCTTAATCAATACACCGTAGTGCACCATTTTGCCTTGGCAACTGACCAGTTTATTTATAATGGTACAGTTGAGTTGGCAGGCACGTTAGGCTGGTCTTTACCTAATTTGCGCTTAAGTGCTACTGACAGCCATTTACGAGCGGTGACTACGGAGTTTATGGGTAATGATGCATCTGATCGTTTTGACCATGCATTACATATCGTCTCGCTAACAGCGCAAAATAATCAGCTCAATGTAGTGGCTTCACTGCCAAATGCTAATGCGCCTGCTGAACTAGGCAAGCCCAATGAAGATATTCGAGCCGTACGGTATTTTGGTGATACCGCCTACATGGTTACGTTTGAGCAAATTGATCCGCTATATGTGATTGATGTGTCTAATCCAAGTATGCCGATGGTGACAGGTGAACTAGAAATGCCAGGATACTCATCATATCTGCATCCCATCAACGAAAATTTCATTTTAGGGATTGGTCAAAATGTCCCAGTCGGTGGGTTTGATCAACCGCCTGCATTATCGGGTGCAGACGAATTGGGTGCAAAAGTTGCGTTGTTTGATGTCTCTGGCTCGCCGCGTATTGTCGATGAATATATCTTTGCCAATGGTTACTCGCCGGCAGAATTTGATTACCATGCACTGACATATTTGCCGCAATCGGATACGGCGTTCTTATTTGCTATGCCAATGCAAAGCTGGACCATGACGAATAATATTTGGGGTGAAGATAACCGCTTAGAACTGTTTCAAGTTGATCTTACTGGCAATGCTAGCATGAGTAATGATTTACGTGTGACAACGCCTAATAAACAAAATCAGTATTATGGCGCATGGGAAGACCGAGCAGTGGTCATAGGAGATGTAATTTATTATGTCAAAGCAAGCCAAGTATGGCAAACTACGCTTAGTAATACCGCTATAGTGAATGGTCCTTATTAATACCCTAATATCGTTTTTATTAAAAATAGCCGCATTTATTGCGGTTATTTTGTTATGTGTGCATTTTTTACTGTTGCAAAAGCAGCCACTAGTGTCTGTGTCTTCTTCGCAGCAAGTTGATCAAGCGCAAAGCGTCAATGAGCTTATTTACGACTTGTCGAAAATATTTAAAGAACGGCATGTCGGACATCATGTTGCAGTAACTCAGGCTCAGGCGCAAAGTTTACTCGGTTTTATGCAACGCGCGATGCCCAGGTTTAATGGCACAATAGATTTCACCCAACAAGGTGGTGAAATGTACATGAGTATATTACTTAATAAGTGGTTTACCCCCCGTTATGTCAATATCTCGATCCAGCTAGCAAGTAGTCAAGATATCGATATAACAGACTTGTCTGTAGGGCGAGTGCATTTACCAGGAAATACTTTGTTAGCTGCAATCAGTTGGCTAGTTAATATGTATACCGATAGTCAAATTGCAACACAAGCCCAAGCTCAAATTGACACGCTGAAATTTAGTCAACGTCAAGCGGTGTTAAGTATCATGCCTATGCATGATTTTTTAACTGAGTTGAAATTAGTCCGAGAGCGCATTGATTTTGGTGGCGATAATAGCCAAGAGATCCGAATTAGTTATTACCTTGGTTTTTTAATGAATGTGCAAAGCATTCCTAAAACCAATAACACGTCTTTGTCGGCATATATCCGAGAGCTAATGCTTGAAGCACAGATTCAAAGCCAACCAGACACGGCACACTTAGAAAATGAAGCCGCAATTCTTGCATTAGCAATATACGCTGGGAGTTCTAGGTTTGCCAACTTTGTAGGGCTGACGCCACCATTGGCTAGAGATGTATTATATGGCGATTTTATGCCTAAGCTCGCTAATCGTAATGATTTATCTCAACACTTTATTTTTTCAGCAGCGATTAAGTTGCTCTCAGACCAAGGTGTGACCGTTGCAATTGGCGAGTTCAAAGAATTAATGGACCGAGTCGTAAGTGGCAGTGGCTATAGTTTTGTTGATTTGGCTGCAGATAAGGCGGGCGTCAAGTTTGCTGATTATCTGACTGACCCGGGTACAGCAAAATCTGCACAAAGTCGTTTGTCGATTGCAACTAACGAAGATTTGTTTTTTCCTGATATAAAGGATTTACCAGAAGGCCTAAAAACCGATGCGTTTAAACAGACCTTCAAGACGGTAGACTCACCTGAGTACCAACAGATGATTACCGAAATCAAACGTCGATTAGCAGGTTTGCCGCTGTATCGTTCACCCTAGGGTAGAGGCTAATACTTCGCGAATACTTAAAGCGTCGCTTTAAATTGCGCTAAGGTTGATAACAAGGCTTCTATTTGTTGCACGATGACGACCAACTCTGGTTGTAGATCATTGATAGGCACGGCAGTAAAATCATGCGCTAAAAACGTATCCATATTCCCAGCGACTTCTTGCACATAGGGTTCAAAACGTTTTGCACGTGTTGTAAACGGGCTATTGTCTGCGAAAATAGTTGCAAATTTACCTTTGCCTTGTTGCTGCAGTTGATTTAATGCAGCATCAGCGTCGATAGATTTACGATAAATGATTTGCAGGTTATCTTTGAGTTTGTCGAGAACAATTTGCATATAATAATGAGTGAATTTCTGAAAATATGTCTAAAGTTTATCACAAAAGTGCCGTTAATATGATATCTGATTGTGTGTACAGCGTTGATAGGATAAAAAATGAACATTGATTCTCAAGCAGTATCTCCAAATATCCAAGCGCAGCTTGATGTAACGGCTGCGAAAATGTCGAATAATCAGATCGCTCAACAAGGCCAACAAGCGATTACCTTGATCCAAGGTGCGGGAGAATCAGCAAGCAGCACCAATGTCATTCTTGATTTTGCTACCTCATCCGGTAATTATATTGATGTATATGTATAGTGCATATAGGTTTAGTGTTTCACGTTTAGTGTCTTAGGCTTCACGATATAATCCTAAGTCCACCGGTGTTTTACTTGCCTCCCCACCAATCTCTCGCACTAGTTTAGGTACCATATAGCCTGATTGTTTAGTTATGACATCGCGCATAATAGCGACCGCACGTTCATCCGAGATGGCAAAGTGTGCTGCACCTTGTACCTTATCAAATAAATGTAAATAGTATGGCTGGATCCGATGTGTAAATAATGTTTCGTTAAGCGCCATTTGGGTGTCAGTCGAATCATTAATACCCCGTAACATGACAGCTTGATTTAACACTGTCACACCGACTTGAATCAACAATGCGACCTTGTCTGCTAACTCAGCGGATATTTCTTGTGGATGATTAATATGCAATACCATGATTATTTGCTGCTGAGCTTGCTGACATAGGTGCAAAAATTGTTCAGTGATCCGATACGGTAACACGACAGGTAGGCGCGAATGAATACGTATTCGTTTAATGCTAGGAATGAGGTTTATTTGTTGCAGCATCCATAGCAAATAATCATCATTAGCCATCAATGGATCTCCACCCGAAAGAATAATTTCATCAATATTAGGGTCAGATCCAATTTGTTTAAACACTTCGAGCCAGTCGGCTTTGTTATTATGATGCTCAGCATAGGGAAAATGTCGACGAAAGCAATACCGGCAGTTCACCGCGCAGCCCCCACGCACCATCAGGAGCACGCGGTTATGATATTTGTGCAACATACCTTGTTCAGAACTTTGCTGTTCTTCAAGTGGATCTGTTGAAAAATCAGGATCAACGACAAACTCATCCGCAACGGGCATGACTTGTTTAAGTAAGGGGTCATTGAGGTCGTTTTTGGCCATGAGATCAGCGAAAAAACGGGGTACTCGAACTGCAAACAGGTTGCGAGCCTGATTGTCTTTTGTGTGCTTTTTAGCATCAAATCCTAGGTACGCTAGCAAGGTTTCGGGTGAATTAAAGCTATTAGCTAATTCTTTTTGCCAGTTAGGGTCTACAGGGTTCTGTTTTTTGTGTATGTTTTTGTGTATATTGTGCACCGTAAAACCAAACATTAAGTGATATTAGAGGAATTATGGCGAATTTTAGCACCAATGAGTTCAAAGCAGGACTAAAAGTTATGCTTGATGGCGAACCATGTAACATTTTAGAAAACGAATATGTTAAACCAGGTAAAGGTCAAGCTTTCAACCGCGTTAAAATTCGTAAATTGATTTCGGGTAAAGTCCTAGAAAAAACGTTCCGTTCAGGTGAGTCTGTTGAAGGCGCTGATGTAATGGATACTGAATTATCGTACTTATACAACGATGGTGAATTTTGGCATTTCATGAACAATGAAACATTTGAACAGGTTGCGGCTGATGAAAAAGCACTCGGCGACACGGTTAAATGGTTAGTTGAAAATGATTTATTTACGATTACATTGTGGAATGGCACACCGATTGTTGTGACGCCGCAAAACTTCGTTGACCTAGAAATTACCGAAACAGATCCAGGTCTAAAAGGCGATACTGCCGGTACCGGTGGCAAGCCTGCAACATTGGTAACTGGTGCTGTGGTACGTGTTCCATTATTTATCCAAACGGGTGAAGTGATTAAAGTGGATACGCGTAGTGGCGAGTATGTTTCCCGCGCTAGCAAATAAGCGCAATTAAGTATGAAAAATAGCCGGTGTCACCCCGCAGATCTTCCTGCTTGGCAGATGCAAATCACACCGGCTAATTTACACCTCCGTGCGCAATTATTAGCCCGTATCCGATCTTTTTTTTCCGCTAAACATGTTACTGAAGTTGATGTGCCTGTGCTCAGTCACGCAGGCGTCACCGATCCTTATATTGATAATTTTGTGACTCAGTTAACACTTGGTCAATCCACCACATCTTTGTATTTGCAAACCTCTCCTGAGTACGCCATGAAACGCATGTTAGCCAGCGGCTCAGGCTGTATTTATTATTTGGGTAAAGCGTTTCGACATGAGGATGCAGGGCGCCAGCATAATCCTGAATTTACGATGTTAGAGTGGTATCGCATTGACTTTGATGATCGTGCGTTGATGCAAGAAGTTGATGCATTGTTGATGGATGTATTAGATGTCTTAAGTGCTGAGTATCTGAGTTATCACGCGGCATTTTTGTACTACATCGGACTAGATATTAATACGGCAACTCACGACGAGTTAATCGCTGCGTTAGCGATGGACTTTCATTATGATATCCAGCAAGTATCACGTGACCATGTGTTGCAATTGTTATTTAACATTCACATTGAGCCGAAAATAGGACAAGAGCGTCCGTGTTTTATCTTTGATTTTCCTGCATCACAAGCGGCATTGGCTAAAATTACAGCGGCTGATCCGCGCTATGCTCATCGCTTTGAGGTCTATTTCAAAGGCTTAGAGCTTGCCAATGGCTATTGGGAATTAACTGACGCGGTAGAGCAATCGCGGCGTTTTGCTGCGGATAATGCCGTACGTGAAGCGTTGGGAGTGGAGCAAGTCGTGCCTGATTCACGCCTTATTGCGGCATTAGAGCATGGTTTACCAGAATGCGCGGGTGTGGCACTTGGGGTTGATCGTCTCTTTATGCTGGCTCAAAACTTGAATTCGATTGAAGATACGCTGACATTTCCATTGCCCAAAGCGTAATTGTCCTTCTCTACTAATAACCGACTAGTTAAACGTGACTTCAGGTAATATTTCAGCTTTAAGTAACAGGACCGGTTCGATAGGCACATCTGGTGCCCGCAAATTCATGCTGTATTGTGTCTCTACTTCGCTAATCGCATCCAAGATGTCACTGCCTTCAGAGACATAACCAAAGACCGTATAGCCCCAATTTCGGCCTGGATCTAATGATGGGGTATCTCGCATATTAAAATAAAACTGACGGGTCGCTGAATGGGGATCATTTTGACGTGCCATGGCGATGGTATAGGTTTCGTTTTTTAGACCATTGCCCGATTCATTAAAAATAGTACCTAGCGAGGGTTTAGGTTCAAACTCAGCAGTATAACCCCCACCTTGCACCACAAATCCAGGGATCACACGATGAAAAATCGTATCTTCATAACTGCGCAGATCCACATATTTTAAAAAATTATTTACAGTGATTGGCGCTTTACGACGATCAAGCTCAACGACAAACGCTCCCATCGACGTAACCAGTTTAACTTTAGGATAATAATTATCAGGTTGGATCTGAGAGCCGTCTTTAGTCGTGCGAGTTTTCGCAGCGGCATCAACGTTGCCAGCAGTAAATAACATGGCGCATGCACACAACGTCCACATCGTCGTGATAAGTGATTTAAAAGATTGATGCATCATTCGGTCCTCAATAGTTAGTGTCAGCGGCGAAATATTATGGGTTTATTTAGCGCTTTTATACGTCGACAAAATACTAAACTTTGCATTCGTTGCGATGACGGTAAAACCGCCAAAGCGCTTTTGTAGCATATTGCCGTAAGGTAAATGGCGATTGCCAATGATCCGAAGTTCGCCACCATGACGCAGCACAAACTTGGCATCTTTAAACATTTGCCACGCGATATGGTCGGTCACAGCATGTTGCTGATGAAATGGTGGGTTACACAAAACAAGATCAACATGTGAGACATCCACATTTTTTAAACCATTCGCGACTACGAAATCACATTGGGAAAACTGTTCCGGGAAGTTGTCTTGTACATTGCGTTTAGCACTGGCTACAGCCATGTAAGACTCATCAACAAACGTAATTCGCGCATTGGGTGCTTCTGCTAATACGCTACAGCCAATGACGCCATTACCACAACCTAGATCCACAACATGCTCACCACCAATAGGAGGCAAATGTTGCATTAAAAAGCGCGCGCCAATATCTAAATGCAAGCGTGAAAATACATTGGGTAAATGACTCAAGGTTAAATCAGGTTTGGTAATTTCCCATGAATTCCATTCATTATGCTCTGGGGGAGTCAGCTCAGCATCATAAGAACCGATAACTAAGCGGGCTTTTTTTACGGCTAAAGAGGTATGGCATGGGCCGACTATTTGGTTGAAGAGCTGCTGCACATTTTTAGTCACAGCGGGAAGTTTTCCACCTGCAATAATGATAGTATCACTATGCACACATTGGCGTAGTTGGTGTAATTGATATTCCAACAAGGCCAAATTTTTTGGTAATTGCATTAGAACAATATCAAACTGAAAATGTAACTGATCTGTGCTGGCAACAAACTCAACACTATCTACATCGAGTTCATTTTTAAACAGGTTATTACGACAACCGAGTTGTGAAACATGAGAATCACTAATATGCACAGGATTAAACTGATGAAACGCACAGGTCAACGCGCCAAAATCGTCATTGAAGATTCCCACGCGTTGGGCTTGGGTAATCGACTCAAGTAGCGGAGCATGATTATTTTGTAAATAGGATATGATATATTCATCAACAGCATCCCATGCTTGTAACGATTTATGCTGGTGTTCTTCAGGATAGCGAACCAGTTGGTGTGCGCCTCGGGCATGGGTAAAATCAATGTTCAAAATTTTCTCAATACGTAATAGGTTGTTATGCAATTATTTGATACACCACAAATCGCAATGGTTGATGCTGATGTACAATATTATCCTAACTGGCTTGGTATCAGTGACGCGGATGCATTTTTTGCGCAACTGAAACAGAAGCTGTCTTGGTCTCAAGATTATATCAGAATTTACGGCCGTGACGTAAAAATCCCTCGTTTACAATGTTGGATGGGCGATCCTGCTGCAACTTATACTTATTCTGGGTTACAAATGCAGCCGGTAGAATGGGCTGAACCTGTCAGACAGATTAAAAACTATTGCGAACAAGTGACAGGGCATTCATTCAATTCGGTGTTAGCCAATTGGTATCGAGATGGGCAGGACAGTATGGGGATGCATAGTGATGATGAGCCTGAATTAGGTGCTCAGCCTGTGATTGCTTCCGTCACGTTAGGTGAACCAAGAAAATTTATTTTTAAACATAAACAATTAGGCATCAAACATGAAATCCCTTTAGCACATGGTAGCTTATTAGTGATGCGTGGAACAACACAGCAATATTGGCAGCATGGGATCAATAAAACAAAACGGGTAATTGATGATAGAATTAACCTTACTTTTCGACATATTTTTAATAACTAGCATTACATTAGAGCGATAAGACCATTATGACTATACATCAACAGCTGATTGATAAACTCACTTCAGCGTTTAACCCACATGCGTTGTTTGTTGAAAATGAAAGCCATATGCACAATGTAGCCCCTGGTTCAGAAAGCCATTTTAAGGTGACGATTGTTAGTGATAATTTTGAAGGTAAGCGCTTACTAGTATGTCATCGCATGGTTAATCAGGTTTTGGCTGATGAACTAGCAAATGATATTCATGCGTTGGCCATTCATACTTATACTGCAGAAAAATGGGCAAACGTGGATGTGATCCCGACCTCACCCAATTGTATGGGCGGGTCAGGTAAGTAAGGTTAGTTTTCAACTTGGGTAAAAATAGCTTCAAGACTGAGGCCTTGATGACCTAGCATGTCTTTGAGTCGACGTAAGGCTTCCACTTGGATTTGACGAACACGCTCTCGGGTTAAGCCTATTTCAGCACCCACATCTTCGAGCGTTGAGGGTTCATAACCCATGAGTCCAAAACGACGCGCAAGTACTTGGCGTTGTTTAGGGTTAAGCTCTTGCAGCCAGCGCACAATACTGGACTTGATATCGTTATCTTGCACTTCTTCTTCTGGACCAAAGCTGTTTTCATCAGCAATCACATCAAGCATCGCTTTGCCGTCGCTATCAGGTCCAGCAGATGTATCGACCGAAGTGATCCGTTCATTTAGGCGAAGCATTTTGGTGACATCTTCGGTTGGAATATCTAATGCCTCGGCAATTTCTTCCGCGGTCGGTTCATGATCTAATTCTTGAGATAATTTACGTGCGGTGCGCAAGTATACGTTTAGCTCTTTGACAACATGGATTGGTAATCGGATTGTGCGCGTTTGATTCATTATTGCGCGCTCGATAGTTTGACGGATCCACCATGTTGCATAGGTTGAAAAACGAAAACCGCGTTCAGGGTCAAATTTTTCAACCGCACGGATCAAGCCTAAGTTCCCTTCTTCGATAAGATCGAGTAATGCTAAACCACGGTTTTTATAACGACGTGCAATTTTGACGACTAAGCGTAAATTACTCACGATCATGCGTTCACGGGCACGTTCATCACCTTTTAACGCTTTGCGTGCATACAGCACTTCTTCTTCGGCACTGAGTAGGGGGGAGAAGCCGATTTCCCCTAGATATAATTGGGTGGCATCTAAGTTTTTTTGGACATCTTCAGAAACATTAAAATCATCAAATACGTCGGTTTCAGCCGTCGTTTCTTCCTCATCAGGATACAAGTCGTTGTTGTTCAATTCATTTGAGGATTTACTATCAATTGCACTAATAGTATTTTTGTTAGCACGACGCTTTTGCGTCAAGCCTTGAGTATTAATAACATTTTGACGCGATGGCGCATCCACTGCTGCATCGTGTTTTGCTATATGTGAAGCAGCGTCTAACGCTACGATATCAGCTTTTTTTTGACCCATTAGCACTTCTCCTGTCTAAAACGGAATGGTTATACTTCTCCTCCTAACTTACATATTTTATTATTATTTTTGTTTGGGCAAATATTTCAGTGGATCAAGAGACTTCCCGTTGTAGCGGATCTCAAATCTGAGTTTTGCACTATTAGTTCCCGAGTCACCCATTACGGCAATTGGCTGTCCAGCTTGGACAATATCTCGTTCTTGGACTAATATTTTATTATTATGTGCATACGCACTTAAAAAATGGTCCGTATGCTTAATGATAACCAGGTTTCCATAACCTCTAAGAGCGTTACCGCTATAAACGACTTTACCCTCGGCTGCTGAGACGACCGGTGTACCAATGGCGTTCGCAATTTCGATGCCTTTAATACCTGCTTCAGCGGTTGAAAACGTACCAACAATCGTTCCTTTTGTCGGCCAAACCCAACGTTTAACACGTTCAGGTAGTATAGAATCAGATACCTTTTTAGTTTCTGATTTACGCTTATTACGATACACCGACTTATTATTCTGTGCAACTGTCTTTCTGTTAGGAGTCTTTACATTGACTTCTTTTGTATCGGCGGTAAGTGATGCTTGTTTAATGGTTTTCTTGACTAAATTAAGTTTCTGTCCTACCCCTATGGCAAAGGGCTCTTGGAGGTTGTTGTTTTGCGCGAGCATTTGATAATCTAGACCGTAGAGCCACGCTATCCCATATAGGGTTTCACCTTCTTGAACTTGGTGTGTGTCAGCACTATCCCAAGGACTGATTTCTTGTACTTGAGTATTAATTTTTATAACTGGTGCAGGCGCAGTTCTACCGGCGCAGGCGGTAAGTAAAATCAGACTGCTGAGTAGCACTAGACGAGAAAGCTGATGTATTTTGAGAGATATTAACAACATAATATCGGTTTTATCTTACAAGTAAGTAAGCGATAACGGCAAGAATAACGACCGTCCAGCCCAAGAATTCGACATATTGACGCAATTTCGCTTCCATTCGAGCACCCCCCCAATACATGAGTGCAGCGACTAAGAAAAAACGACAGCCACGACCAATAAATGATGCGATGACAAAAGGGATAAACAACATGCCTAGTACACCAGCACTAATCGTGAATACTTTGTAAGGAATCGGGGAAAATCCTGCGATAAACACCACCCAAACTCCGTATGCTTCAAACCACGTCGTTGCTGTAGCGAGTTTATTTTCATAGCCCATGCTGGTAATAACTGGAGCGATTAATGAATCAAATGCTAAGAAGCCTAAGAGATAACCTGCCATTCCTCCAAGCACAGAAGCGAGCGTACAAATAAATGCATACCACCAAGCTTTTTCTGGTTTAGCCAAAGCCATGGGCGCCAACATTACGTCTGGAGGAATTGGAAAAATAACGGATTCAGAAAAACTGAGACCGGCTAAATATTTTTCTGCATGAGGATGCTTGGCCCAACGCAAACAAGCATCGTATAAATGGGTAAATAACTTCACAGAAGATCTCCTGGAACTAGTGGTACAAATTTCACTGCTTCAATAATTTGCTGGCTAAAGGTATCACCGTCACGTTGATATAGGTATAGATGCTGTTCGGTTTCTCCGACTGGGATCAGCAAACAACCCTGCTCAGACAGTTGCGTTAGTAATTTTTCTGGGAGTGTGGCGGCGGCTGCGGTCACGATAATTCCATCAAACGGACCTTTGGCTGCCCAACCTTGCCATCCATCGCCATGCTTTAATGAAAAGTTATAGCAATCAAGGTGTTGTAGGCGTCGTCTAGCCTGAAATTGTAATGCTTTGATACGCTCGATACTAAATACATGGGTAAATAATTGCGTTAATACCGCGGTTTGAAAACCAGATCCGGTGCCAATTTCAAGGATCTTTGGTTCTACTATCGCTTGATTGAGCATGTGTTGTCGCAAAATCGCGCTCATTCGAGCGACGGTATAAGGCTGTGATAACGTTTGCCCTTGGCCAATGGGTAAAGCATTGTTTTCAAATGCTTTATGCGACAACGTGGGCGGTAAAAACAACGTGCGATCAATATTGCCCATCACATTTAATACCTGCTCATCATCGACCCCTAACGCGCGAATAGTATCGATGAGTTGTACTGCTTTTCTTAACATGAGTGTGGTACCTAAATTAAGTCGTGGGCTGAGTGGCATCTAGCCATTGGGTTAATGTCTTTAAGCCTTGATGATCGGTCATATCAATACTAATTGGCGTAATGGACACTTGGCGTTGGTTTAATGCATAAAAATCAGTCCCTTCACCGGCATCTTGTTCTGGGCCTAAACGTCCATACCAAAAAATATCACGGCCAAACGGATCTTGGGTTTTGACCATGTTTTCTGCTTTATGCCGTGAGCCTAACCGAGTAATCGCCCAACCATTGAGCTCGTCATAGGCGACATTAGGTATGTTGATATTTAAAATTTGGTGGTCGTTTAGAGGCAATGACGATAATTTATCGAGTAATGCTAATAGTACTTTGCCAGCCGTTTCAAATTGCCAATTTTTATGGCCATCCATTGAGACTGCAAGGGCTGGGAAGCCTAAATGTCGACCTTCAGTTGCTGCGGCAACGGTGCCTGAATAGATAACATCATCACCAAGGTTCGGGCCGTGATTGATCCCTGAAATAACAATATCAGGCTGGGCAAATTGATGCGTATTCACCCCTAATTGCACACAATCAGAGGGGGTGCCGTTGACGGAATAAAAACCATTTTCGAGCTGCGTTAAGCGTAATGGTTGATGCAAAGATAAGGCGTTACTGGCTCCTGAACAATTTCTGTCTGGTGCAATAACGGTGACATTATGTTGTGTTGACAGAGCTTGGTATAAGACCTGAATGCCTTCGGCAAATGCACTGTCGTCGTTACTGAGTAATATATTCACAATGTTCCTTATGTCGATTTTACGGCTCGAACTGGCTCGCTATTAAATGAGCTATGTTAGGTGTGCGTCACGCAACACTCTCGCAATACAGATGTAGCAAAACACCCAACGGGTAATGTAAAACAGATTGTTAATGTTGCATCATCGATGATTTGTGTTGTGATATCTTTGGGTAACAAATGCACAGCTCGACGTTCTTGTTTAAGACCTAGCAGTGCTAATGATCCACATATCTGTGGGTATGACGTCGCTAATTGTGATTCTAATGCCAATGCGACATGTTGAGCTGCTACTGAACCTTGTCCCCATAACGGCGCAGATAAGTCGATATCATGTTCGTTCAAGCGTTGCTGTAATTGGACTAATTCATTATCTTGGGCGATAAAGTAACTATTGCTACCAGTGAGCATAACGACATCACCGGCTAAAATCGTGTGATCAAGACCTGCTTGAATACGTTGTGACACACAAACATTAAATAACCAACTACGTAAGGCCGAGATTGCCACCGAGCGCTTATTACGGTTTTTGATTTTTCCACCAGTAAACAGCTGCTCGGCTAAGATTAAGTTGCCACCGACCTTAGTTTGTTGCTGTTGCTGTTCATCTAAAAAGCGAACTTCACCAAAGCGCTGCTGCCCATAATAATTAGGGACACCTGTTTCTTTAATGGCAGCTAATTTGTTAATAATCGCGGGCACATCACTGACTTCTCGAAGCGTGATGATAAATTGATTGTGTTTGAGTACGCCTGTACGTAGTTTTTTATCGTGGCGAGTGACGTGCAAGATCTTAATGCCATCTAGCGTAAACGCATCCCAATCGAAAGTTTTTTTCCCAGGGCAATGAATGCCAAACCATTGTGTGGATGTTGAGAATTTATCTTTACGTCCTGCATACGTCACATTTCTGAGGGGCAGCTGCGTGAAACTGGCAAATTGCTCTGCAACATACGCGGTGTTTAATCCAGTTTTCTCCACTTGAACAAAAATATGCTCTCCTATACCCGTGGGCATAAACCCTAGAACTTCATTGACTTTAAAGTCGCTTAATTCACGTTTAAATGCGGCTGTCGCTGTTGGGACTGTATGCTGATAAGCAAAATTTAAATCAGGGTACTGTGGAAAAGTAAGACTATCGGTCTGAAGACTCATTATAAGGAAAGATCCATTGTTTTTTGCACTATCACGACTGCATGTGTCGCTATGCCTTCTTTACGTCCGGTGTATCCTAGACGTTCTGTAGTGGTAGCTTTGACATTAATATTGTTAATGCTGGTGGTAAGCACATTCGCAATATGTAACCGCATACTATCAATGTGCGGTGCCATTTTTGGGGCTTGGGCCACAATCGTTATATCGGCATTGCCAATGCTATAACCTTTTTCCTGCACTAACGTGTACACATGTCGCAATAATACAGAGCTATCGGCTCCTTTGAACGCCACATCGGTATCTGGAAAGTGTTTACCGATATCACCCAATGCAACCGCGCCTAACAAAGCATCACATAAAGCATGTAATACTACATCCCCATCAGAATGAGCAATCAGTCCGGTTTCATATGAGATAGTTTGCCCAGCTAAAATAAGGGGGTCAGTACCACCAAATTTATGGACATCAAATCCATGTCCAATACGGATATTCATGACAATCGACCTTGTTGGGTTAAATAAAATTCAGCCAAAGCTAGATCTTCTGGCAGCGTTATCTTGATGTTACTTGCCTGCCCTGGTATGAGTTGGACACGGTAACCCGCCTGTTCCATGGCTGACGCTTCATCTGTAATCGTCAGATTTTGTTGCTGGGCTTGTTGGATAGCATTGTGCAGTGCATGTGCGCTAAATAACTGTGGTGTGAGAGCGTGCCATAAGGTCTCACGATCTATTGTGGTGTCGATAGACCGTGAGCCTCGTTGTATTTGTTTCATCGTATCAATAGCCGGTTTGGCTAAAATGGCGCCATGTGCTGATGGTTCATCAATAGTGGTTAAGAGCTTATCAATATCAGTGTGCGTTAAACAAGGTCTGGCGGCATCATGCACCATCACCCATTGATCATCGGTCAATGTGGCTAACCCATTTAAGACTGAATCAACACGTTCGTCACCACCAACTACACACGTTATTTTGGGATGATTAGCAATGGAGAGTTGGCTAAACTGCAGGTCTTGGGGGTGTAACGCAACGATAACGGATTTGATACGAGGGTGGCTCACTAACAGTTCTAAGGTATACGCTATTACTGTTTGACTACCAAGCGTTAAATATTGCTTGGCGGTAGCTGCGGCCATACGAGAGCCAATGCCTGCTGCTGGCACGATAACGGTAATAGGAGATACGTTGGTATTTAGCATAGTTTTAGCATGGTTAATATTAATTAGTACTCTTGGGGATAATCCGGTAAAACGTTTCGCCTTCTTTAATTAACCCTAGCTCATTACGCGCACGTTCTTCTATCGCGTCTAAGCCAATTTTGAGATCATTAATGTCTGCCGCGAGGAGCTTATTTCGTTGTAACAAATTGGCGTTTTGTTTTTGTCGCTGTTCAACTTCCTGTTGTAATGCTAAGTAATCAGGAATACTGCGTTTGCCAAACCATAAGCGATATTGCAATGCAAAGAGCAATGCTACTAATATCACTAAAATGATTTTATTTTGCCACACAACAAACCCCCTTATTAATTTAAGGTATTGTAAAGGGTTTAACGACCTTTGCCTAGTCTGAGAAGAGCTTGCCTTTAAGTTTGTCTAAAAGCTTATCTTTAATTTGTTTAGAACCGCCTAATTCACCACTCAAAAGCCCTTCTAAATCAGCCAAATCGCCGTTGGCCAATTGTAATAATTGAGTAACTTGACCTAATTCACTATTAGAAATACCGAGTCCTTCAGCAGCTTGTGCTTGCTTGAGTGCTTCATCATCAATGATGATTTGCGCACTCAAAGGAGCGGTAGCGGCCAAGCTCAATATAAACACGCTTGCAATTATACGCCAACCCATTGAATATAAGGTTATTGGTTTCGCTATGTGTGGATTCACGTGCACGGTTCAACCTGCGAATAAAATAAGTATAAACTTAGGATACAAATTTGTGACTCAAAAAGACACCCTTTTTATTGGTATTGATGTTGGTGGTACTCGTTGTACAGCGACGGCCTATTCATCTGATACTAGTCTGATTGCACAGGCACAGGCGCCTTCGGTGAATTTAGGGGTGAGTGTGCAGCGGGTCTTGGCCGCGTTAGATGATGTATTAGCTCAATTGTCGCAAACGCTTGATAGATCTTTAGCGCATGTCTCAATCGGAATTGGTTGTGCTGGGTTTAGTCATCTTGTCGGCCGTCAACGATTATTGCACTGGGCACAAACGTATCCTAATTGCCATGTTACATCGGATATACACATTGCCAGTCTTGCTGCGAATGCAGGCGCAGCTTGTGGTGTTGTGATAGCAGGTACAGGAACATGTGGTGCGATTTATCAGCATGAGCAATTGACTCAAGTGGGGGGACATGGCTTGTTGCTCGGAGATCATGGCTCTGGAGCATGGCTAGGCGTGCAAGCTGTGAAGCACGTGCTCGCTGTGAATGATGGCTGTGCAGTACCTACTTTATTAAGCCACACAGTGAAAACATTTAGCGCGGAGCGAAACAAGGACGGCGGTAAGGCACCTTTGACATCGGTGCAATATTATTCTAGTTATAACTCAAACGAATTTGCTCAACTTGCTCCATATGTATTTAACGCTGCGCGGCAAGGCGATATTCAAGCATTGCAAATGATTGAATCTGGGTTAGGGCATATTACTGAATTGGTTAATCAGGTTAGCGAAGATCACACATTACCTGTCTTTTACTTAGGTGGCGTGATGCAACCGTATTTATCGATTGCACAAGCATCTTTTCCCCAGCATCCGCTGTTACAGACCGATCTAAAGCCGTGTATCCATCCTCCTGAATTTGGTGCTATGCTTTTTGCGCGCCAAGTCAGCGATAATCGGCAGCTTATAAAAGGAACGATATGAACTCATTTGCTACAGCAAGCGATACGACGATATTCGCTGAGCATGCCTTGATTGACGGTCAGTGGCGCAAAAATACTATTGTGACTATCACGCATTCGAAAATTGCGTCGATTATGTGTGATGTGTCATCCACACTGGCAAATCAAAGTGCTTGGCAAGTTGAATATTTAACGCCTAGTTATATTGATGTGCAAGTGAACGGCGGCGGTGGGATTTTATTAGGAGAGCAGGTTACTCCAGATGATTTGCTCACGGTTGCAAAGGTTCATCAAACTTATGGTACTGGAGCGTTACTGCCGACTTTAATCACCAATCACAGTGATGCGATGGAGAGAATGGCTGATAGTACTGCTGCGGTGATTTCACAGCAAACACAAATATATGGTGCGGCTAATACACATATTTTAGGCGTACATTTTGAAGGGCCTTGGTTGGCTAATGCCAAAAAAGGCATTCATTTAGCTGAGCATATTCGTCCACCCACTGATCGCGAATTACAGTGCGTTACTCGTTCCGATATAGGTAAAGTAAAAGTGACCTTGGCACCAGAAAGCGTATCGGTAGATGTGATCCAAGATCTGGTTGCACAAGGTGTCATCGTCAGCCTTGGGCATACGAATGCTGATATTGATACCACTCTAGCGGCAATTGCTGCTGGGGCCTCTGGTTTTACGCATCTATTTAACGCAATGTCAGGTTTTACTGGACGAGCACCGGGTGTACTTGGTGCTGCATTAAGCAATCAACATACTTATGCTGGGATGATTATGGATCTACATCATGTGCACCCAGCCTCAATTCAAGCGGCAATTCATGCAAAAGGTCTTGCATATAGTGTGCTGGTGACTGATGCAATGGGGCATGTTGGCGCAGATGTTGATAGCTTACCCTATTTCGATTTATCGATAACTCGTACCGGAGGTAAGCTTACCACGCCGGATGGTAGTCTTGCTGGCTCATGTTTAACCATGCATCAAGCGGTTTGTAATACGTTGAGTCATTGTGATGTTACATGGGAGCAAGCGATTGCGATGGCAAGTATATACCCATCTAATTGGCTTGGATTAGACGATATAGGCGCGATCCGCGTAGGCTATATTGCGAATCTATTAGGTTCATCCTTGCCACCAGTTGAGATAGATTTACCGAACATAACTTCAAAGAATCTACAGCCAATCATCAACCATCACTGGGTAAAGGGTCAATATGTCAACTAATACCTCATCGCCTTCCACCGCGGTTACCGTCAGTATCTTGGGCGGATTATTTTTTCTCTTCGGCTTTGTGACATGGCTCAATGGTGCATTAGTGCCATATTTACAGCTCATTTGTGACTTAACTGAAACACAGGCGTTATTAGTGGCATCGAGTTTTTACATTGCTTATGTAGTGATGGCATTACCCATGTCCTTTGTCTTAGATAAGGTTGGCTTAAAACAAGGGATGGTGCTTGGCTTAGCGTTAATGAGTGTCGGCTTATTATTATTTATTCCTGCGGCATTCGGGCAAACATTTGCTCTATTTTTATTGGCGCAGTTTGTTTTGGGAAGTGGTCTCACCATTTTACAAACGGCTTCAAATCCGTATTTAGTGATTTCCGGGCCTAATGAAAGTGCAGCAGCACGTATAGCGGTAATGGGGATTTTAAACAAAGCGGCAGGGGTGTTGGCGCCGTTGTTATTTACGGCATTAGTTTTGTCCGGCTTTAATGATGTAAACCAAGCTAGTCTGTCCTTACTTTCCGATACTGAGCGACAATTACAAATTGGTCAATTAGCTGAGCAAATGGTTATCCCATATTTAGGCCTAGCAAGCATCGTAATGGTACTGGCATTTGCAATGGCAAAATCGCCACTATCCGCGTTAGCGATACCCAAAAATGCGCAATCATCTCGATCTTTATTCGATTTTCCACATCTGGTATTTGGCGTCATCGCCTTGTTTTTCTATGTTGGTGTAGAGGTGATCGCTGCAGATACAATTGGTTTGTATGGCTCATCGTTAGGTTTGCCAAATGTGACCGCCTTAACTGCTTATACTATGGCATTTATGGTGCTGGGTTATGTTCTTGGCTTACTGTGCATACCGCGTCTTGCATCGCAGTCTGTCGTTCTGGGTATCAGTGGTATTACTGGTATCGTTTTGTGTATTATGATTAGCGTGGTAGATGTACAAAGCACTGCTATGGCTGACGTCCTATGGGGCTGGAGTGGGATCCCATTATTACCCAATCCTTTGGTACTGATTGCGTTATTAGGCTTGGCTAACGCGATGGTGTGGCCGACTATTTGGCCGCTAGCGATAGCTGATTTAGGAGATTACACCGCACGTGGTTCAGCTTGGCTGATCATGGCAATCGCCGGTGGTGCAATTTTGCCACCGTTGTTTGGTCAGGTAGTCGCGCAAATAGGTTATCAAAGCAGTTATCTTACTTTAATCATTGGCTATACGGTGATGACGAGTTATGGCATGCTGCAATACCAGCAACGTCGAGTTAGCTAACGATTTAGCTAACTGGGCTAAAAACATGTTAAAATTTTTTCATTATAAACTAAGTAAATATATCTATGCCTAATTTTACGACTGAGCCTTCTATGCTTCGAAAGGTGCGTTTTTGGTTAATCGCTGTTGTAGTTACAATCATTGCAACCTACTTATTAACCGTCCGGTATGTGGATAGTCAATTAGCACAGCGTAATAACAACAATATTATCAACGATTGTCATAAAGTGTGGTCAACTCGTGGTTTGGTCACTGATGTGGATAATCGATTAAATGATGCAAACTCGATTGCGTCTATTCAACTCGCTTTTGCCCAAGGTGCTAAGGGTGTCGAAGTGGATGTCTACTTTGATTTGGCGATGGACCGCTTTATTGTCAGTCATGACCGTCCTTATAATTTAAAAAATGGCGCGTTATTAACGCTAGAAACATTATTTAATGCCCTCCAGCATCAAGGATATATTTGGTTAGATTTTAAAAAAATGACCCGATTAGATGAAGCTGGCGTGCAGCAAGCTGTTACTCGGTTACAAGCGATTACGGCGGATTCTGATATGGCGCAGCGGATTTATGTGGAGTCTGAACATCCAATTAATTTAGCGTATTTTCATCGAGCGGGTTTTCAGTCATTATTTGATACTCAGCCGTTACCAAAATCATTTATCGGTACCGAGTTGATTCATAACCTGTATAAAATCATTTTTTTCTTTGGTGAATATTCTGTGATGGGCATTGATTATGGCGAAATAGATGATCCGGTATATAACGATATTTCAGAACGCGTGTTACAAAACGTACCGATGTTTGTTTACCATGTGCCTGATAATCAAGCATTAATTACGAGATTAGCACAACAAGATAATGTTCGAGTGATATTAAATGCGAATGAGACAGTCGCTGGGTTTGGTGTGAGTGCTTGTCGTGAGTTGCAGTAATCAAACTCTGTATAAGGTTTGATTACTGCGCTAGTTGATACATTAAATGAACGTATTACATACGCTCAAAAATCGTCGCAATACCTTGCCCATAACCGATACACATAGTCGCCAAACCAATCTCATGATCTTGTTGTTCCATGACATTGATTAACGTGGTAGAGATACGTGAGCCAGAACACCCTAATGGATGACCCAATGAAATCGCGCCGCCATTTTGGTTAACTTTTTCATCGTACTGTTCTAACCAACCAAGCTGTTTAATGCACGATAACGCTTGTGCTGCAAACGCTTCGTTAAACTCAGCAATGTTAATGTCATTCATGCTTAAACCAGCCCTTGCAAGGGCTTTGTTGGTAGCAGGCACAGGACCATAACCCATAATCGCAGCATCACAACCGGCAACAGCCATTGAGCGAATTTTTGCACGTGGTGTCAAACCTAGGGCTTTAGCGCGATCAGCCGACATCAATAGCATCGCCGATGCCCCATCCGAAATTGCAGACGATGACGCCGCTGTAACGGTACCATTGACTGGATCAAATACTGGACGCAGTTTGGATAGACTTTCTACCGTTGACTCTGGACGAATGACTTCATCATTTTCGACTAAAATTAAACGACCGGTTTCATCATGGCCTTCAATCGGTACAATCTCATTATCCCAACGACCATCAAGATGTGCTTGATGTGCCCGTTGATGAGAGCGAGCGGCGAAGATATCTTGCATTTCACGGGTAATACCGTTTTGCTTGCCTAATAATTCTGCCGTTAAGCCCATGCTGCCTGACGCCATAGCGGTATGCTTATTCATGCTTGGATTCAGATCAATATTGTAGTTCATTGGGACATGACCCATATGCTCTACGCCACCAATCATATAAACATCACCTTGTCCTAACATTATGCCCATAGCGCCATCGTGCAATGCTTGCATCGATGAACCACATAAACGGTTTACCGTAACAGCTGCAGTAGTGCGTGGAATGTCTGTCAGTAGTTGGGCATTTCGGGCAACATTAAAGCCCTGTTCTTTGGTTTGTTGCACACAGCCCCAAATAATATCTTCAATTTCAGCGGGATCAACATTTGGGTTACGTGCTAATAAAGCACTCATTAAATGAGCAGATAACGTTTCGGCGCGGACATTTCTAAATACACCGCCTTTAGAACGACCCATTGGGGTACGAATACAATCGATTACGACGACTTCTTTCATTTTTCTTCTCCTTGGTCGTTATGCGGTAAAATAGGTTTTGCCAGCGGCAGCCATTTCACGGACACCATCTGAAACTTGATAAATAGGACCTAAATGTGCGTATTTGTCGGCTAATTCGACGAAATTAGCTAAACCCATAGTATCAATATAACGGAAAATTCCGCCTCTAAATGGTGGGAAACCAATGCCGTAAAGTAAGGCTATATCAGCCTCTTCAGGACTGCCTATGATCCCTTCTTCTAAACAACGAATAGATTCATTAGCCATTGGGATCATTAAACGCGCAATGACCTCTTCAGGTGCGAACGCCTGCGTAGCTGCTGCATGCTCTGCGATCATAGCGATAGCGACGGGTGCGGGTGTTTTACTTGGGCGACCGCGTTTGTCTTTACCGTGGTCATAAAAGCCAACGCCGTTTTTTTGCCCTAAACGCTTGGCGTTATACATTAATGTGACCGGGTCATTCTCAATTTTGAGCATTCTTTCAGGGATGCCATCAGACATAACACTGGCAGCATGATCCGCGGTATCAATACCGACAACATCGAGTAAGAAAGCCGGTCCCATCGGCCAGCCGAACTGTTTTTCCATGACTTTATCAACGGCAACAAAGTCAGCGCCATCTAAAATTAATCGGCTAAATCCGGCAAAGTACGGAAACAATACACGGTTGATAAAAAAGCCAGGGCAATCATTGACGACAATAGGGGTTTTACCCATACGTAATGACATGGCTACAACGGCTGAAATGGTTGCTTCATCGGTCTTTTCACCACGGATAATTTCGACTAGCGGCATTCTATGTACTGGGTTGAAGAAATGCATGCCACAAAAACGCTCTGGTTTTTGTAACGATTTAGCTAAATGATCAATAGAAATGGTAGAAGTGTTAGACGTGATAATCGCGTCGTCGGCAACATGCGTTTCTGTTTCAGCTAATACAATACTTTTAACTTTTGGATTTTCGACGACCGCTTCAATAACCAAATCTGCATGACTGATAGCACTGTAATCGAGTGTCGGTGTGATGTTGTTTAGGGTCGAGGCCATCACTGCTGGCGTTACTTTAACGCGTTGCATGCCCTTCTCTAAGATCCCTGCTGCAGTTGTTAAACCTAAATCCAACGCAGCCGTATTGATATCTTTCATAATGGTTGGCACGCCTTTGACAGCACCCTGATACGCAATACCGCCACCCATAATACCAGCACCTAAAACGGCGTTTTGTTTGATATCTTTGGTTGCTTGCTTAGCCATTTTCTTGCCTTTGACTTTGACCACTTGATCCGCTAAAAAGATCCCGATTTGTGCTTTTGCTGCATCGGTCTTGGCTAGAGTAATAAATCCTTTATGTTCTAACTGCATCGCTTCGGCGCGACCTAATCTAGCTGCGGCTTCAACAGTGTTAACCATCATGTGTGGTGCAGGGTAATGTTTGCCAACTTTTGCAAATACCATGCCTTTGGCCGTATTAAAGCTCATGATCGCTTCATTTGGGCTCAATGTTAAGGGACTTACCTTGGTCTGTTTACGACTTTGCCAATTCAATTTTCCGGCTATTGCGTCCTGTAGCATTGCTTTAGCTGTTGCGATTAGTTGCTCAGGAGCGACTACTGCATCAATGGCACCATCGGCTAAGGCTTTATCGGCTTTTTTATTTGCCCCCGTCGTGATCCACTCCAACGCGGTATCTGCGCCGATAATGCGAGGTAAACGGACCGTACCACCAAATCCAGGCATGATCCCTAATTTAACTTCGGGTAAACCCACTTGTGCGGTCGTTTCGGCAACTCTAAAATCACAAACTAATGCCATTTCAAATCCACCACCTAAAGCAACGCCGTTAATGGCGGCGATAGTGGGGATAGATAAATCTTCAAAACGGTCAAACACTTGGGCAGAAGATTGGATCCATTCCAGCATTTCTGCATCAGATGCTGCAAACATGGTGGTGAATTCGGTAATATCTGCACCAACGATAAACGCGGGTTTGGCAGAGTGTACGACGACACCTTTGATACTGCTATCTGCTGCGATGGCTTGGGTAGCGGCATCAAACTCTGCGATAGTTTGACGATCAAATTTATTCACTGAACCGGCTGCGTTGTAACAAAACTCCGCGATCCCATCGGCATCGACCGTAACGGTGATGTTGGTACCTTCATACATCATGATTATCTCCTTTGGTTAGACCAAATCTGAATTGTGTAGAGTAAAATTTTTATTGTAACTGGTCTTATATGTAGATCTATTGAAAAACAATTTATCAAACAGTGCAAATGAATTCTATGCTTAGAGGTGTATAGGTAATACTTATAATAGGTTAAAAATTAATTTTCATTTTTGTGGGAAAACTCACGTGCATCGATTAGATACAAGGCTTTCAACGCAGTTTTACTTGCACCCACGATATGTTTCGATGGTGCATTGTTTGACCTTGTCCTGTGCTGCTTTAATCTTAATTATAGGCATGTTATTGAGTCCGATTAGCACTGCTAACCCTATAGTTAAGCAATCTTTAACGCCACAACAAACCTTATATATAGATGCTCAAGCAGCGATCGCGCAAGGCAACCAGCAAAAATACTGGGCATTTCAAACCTGGTATACCCAAACGCCAGTACATTGGTTGAATGCGCAATTACAATGCCGTTACCTTGATAACATCACCCGTTCAGGACAATTTACAGCTGCGCTAGATAAACAAGTCAATGCGCTGTGGCAACATCCACGTTCACAAGATAAAGCTTGTGATCAAGTATTTCAACGGTGGCAGAAACAAGGAGGGATAACGACCGAGCGAATATTACAGCGGATTAAACGGGTCGCTAAAGAAGGTAGTCCTCGCTTAATCGTCTACCTTACTCGATTATTGCCTCCAGAATTACAGCCCATTGGCCGTATGTCAAAGCGGTGATTGCGTATGAGCGTATTTATGCCCAACAATTAAATCAATTATCCGCAATGCAGCCGATTAACGCGGAGGAATATGTTAGCTACGCGATCCTGACATCAAATTTAGAAACTGGTACACTCTCCGCAAGGTAAGACTAACAACAATAATAACGTCGAAGGATTTTTGTATGAGTGATTTTAGCGCCCAAGTTGCGGCTTTGTATCCTGAGCATGTGCAGTACATGCAAGGATTGACGCAAGAAGCATTAGCCCGAGAAGGACTAGATGGATTGGTTATTCATTCCGGTCAGGCTAAAAGAATGTTTTTGGATGATAATCATTATCCATTTCATGTCAATCCACAGTTCAAAGCGTGGTGTCCAATCACTGACAACCCTAACTGCTGGCTAGTCGTTAATGGCGTTGATAAACCCAAATTGATTTTTTATCGCCCAGATGATTTTTGGCATAAAGTGCCGCCTGAGCCACAAGATTTTTGGACCGAACAATTTGAGATTGTGCTGTTAGCTCAAGCGAATCAGGTAGAAAAACATTTGCCATTTGATAAAGCGCGTTATGCATATATCGGTGAGTATATTGAAGTGGCTGAGGCATTAGGTTTTGCGAATGTTAACCCTGACAGAGCAATGCATTATTTACATTTTCATCGTGCGTATAAAACAGATTATGAACTGGTGTGTATGCGCGAAGCTAACCGCATTGCTGTTGGCGCTCATCATGCTGCAAAAGCGGCGTTTTTAGCGGGTAAATCTGAGTTTGATATTAATCTTGCGTATCTTGATGCGGCACGTCAGGGCGATAATACCGTCCCGTATAACAATATTATTGCACTCAATGAACACGCTGCGATATTGCATTATACCGTTTATGAAACCAACGCTCCGAGCGAGTCGCGGACATTTTTAATTGACGCTGGCGCAAGTGTAAATGGGTATGCTGCAGATATTACTCGAACCTATACGACTGACAAGGGTGAGTTTGCCAAAATAGTAAAGGCTGTCGATGAATTAACCGTGGCATTAGCGAATAAACTCACGCCAAACCATTCTTATGTTGAGATCCACGAACAAGCCCATACCGGCATTGCTATGATCTTAGAAGACAGTGGGATTGTCAATTTACCAGCGCAAGACATTGTGGCTAAAGGGATTACAAAAACGTTCTTTCCACACGGTATTGGTCATATGTTAGGACTACAAGTTCATGATGTGGCTGGGCATGTGAATGATGATCGTGGCACACCTAAACCGGCGCCAGAGGCACATCCATTTTTACGTTGTACACGAACGGTTGAGGCACGTCATGTTTATACTATCGAACCAGGCTTGTATTTTATCGATAGCTTGCTAGCGCGATTAAAGTCATCTCCTGAGTCAATGTATATAAATTGGGATAAAGTGTCTGAGCTTCAGCCTTTTGGCGGTGTACGAGTTGAAGATAACATTGTGGTGCATCCTACTCACAATGAAAATATGACCAGAGAGCAGAGGCTTGACTAGCCTCTTTTTATGCGGCCTTTTCTAGGCGACCCTATCTACAGATAAATGCGCCAAGCCAATTAGCGCATCTTTGTACTGGGATTCGGGGATGATACTTAGGGCTGCAATGGCTTTTTGGGCTTCGTCTAGGGCTTTTTTCTGGGTGTATTCTATAGAGCCAGCTTGATGCATAGCGGTCAAAATTGTGTCTAAATGTGCTAGTCCGTTACCTTCCTTGATCGCACTTTTAATCAACTGAGATGCGGCCTCATCGCCGTTCCACATAGCATGAAGTAAAGGTAACGTTGGTTTACCTTCGGCCAAATCATCGCCAACATTTTTTCCCATTTCATCAGCATCAGCGGTGTAGTCAAGAATATCGTCGACTAATTGAAATGCGGTGCCAAGATGTTTGCCATAATTTTGCATGGCAATCTCGACTGCTTCATCTTGCTTAGTCAGCACGGCAGCCAACTGTGTGGCGGCTTCGAACAAACGGGCAGTTTTGCTGTAAATAACATCAAAGTAGCTAGCTTCAGTCGTATCTGGATCATTCACATTCATGAGCTGCATGACTTCACCTTGAGCAATGCGATTAGTTGCATCAGATAAAATCTGCATGACTTTCATACTGTCTAAATCAACCATCATTTGAAAAGCACGAGAGTATAAAAAATCACCCACTAATACGCTTGCTTGATTACCAAATAATGCATTGGCAGTCTCACGTCCACGGCGCAATAATGATTCATCGACCACATCGTCGTGAAGTAGCGTTGCAGTATGAATAAATTCAATAATCGCAGCTAGATGATGGTGTTGTTGTGTTTGAATATTTAACGCACGAGCAGCCAAAACACATAACAACGGACGCAAACGCTTGCCGCCGCTATTGACAATATAAAAGCCAAGCTGCTGAATGAGTGCAACGTCTGACTCAACCTGTGTTTGGATGAGTTGATTTACATGCTGCATGTCGGGGCTAGCAAGTTGCTTAATATCTTCTATGTTCATGGTTTGGGTCATGGATTCAATGATTGCTGCAATATCAACACGATGTGAAAATATGTATTGGATTATTCAAATTATTGCCATAATGTTACAGTAATTACGGATTATTTCAGCTTGTTTGTCCTTTTTTTTAATCAAAAAGTGAAAATAATTTTCCGAGATGACTGGTTTTACGCGCTGTATACGACAAATTGTAATTAAACTCAAATTACTCCTTGAATCGATTTCTTATTTTACGTATACTCTGCGCCCTAATTTTTAAATAAAGCGTCTATGTACGCAGAGCGGAGTAGAATATGTACGCGGTTTTCCAAAGTGGTGGTAAACAACACCGTGTGGCTGAAGGCCAAACCGTTCGTCTAGAGAAGATCGAAGTCGCCCCAGGCGAGTCAGTAGAATTCGATAACATCTTGATGGTGAGCAATGGTGAAGATGTTAAGATCGGCACGCCTTATGTTGCCGGTGGTAAAGTAACTGCAGAAGTGGTGACACACGGTCGTGGCGAGAAAATTAAAATCGTCAAGTTCAAACGCCGTCAAGGTCAGAACAAAAAGCAGATGGGTCATCGTCAGTGGTTCACGGAAGTGAAAATCACTGGTATAAACGCATAATAGGAGAACTAACACATGGCACATAAAAAAGCTGGTGGTAGTACCAAAAACGGTCGCGATTCAGAAAGTAAACGCTTAGGTGTTAAACGCTATGGCGGCCAAGAAGTTTTAGCTGGTAACATCATCGTACGCCAACGTGGTACTAAATTCCACGCAGGCACTAACATGGGTATCGGTAAAGATCACACCTTGTTTGCTCTAACTGACGGTAAAGTCCAGTTTGAAATAAAAGGTCCAAAGAATCGTAGATTTGTAAGTATCGTTGCTGAGTAAGCGATATTTTAAGATTCTCTAAAAAACCTCGCTCAATGCGGGGTTTTTTGTGATCTAAAGAATATTTTTTAAAAATGACGCGTGTTTTACGGATGAACTACGCACATATGCCTTGATAAGTGTATAATTAAGGTTAATTAGCGACAAAATTGAGTAATTAAGACAGTCATGAAATTTGTAGATGAAGCAGAAATTCGCGTCGAAGCTGGCGACGGTGGTAACGGCACAGTTGGATTTAGACGAGAAAAATACATCCCTAAAGGCGGCCCTGATGGCGGTGATGGTGGTGATGGTGGTAGCGTTTTTCTGGTGGCTGACGAAAACTTAAATACGCTAATTGATTATCGCTTTGAACGTTTTCACCGTGCCGAGCGCGGTAAAAACGGCGGTGGGACAGATTGTACTGGCCGTGGAGGTGCTGACCTAGAGGTCAAGGTGCCTGTAGGAACGCGTGTAACCGATAAAGATACCCTGGAAGTACTTGGCGACCTACTTAAGCATGGGCAGCGTCTGAAGGTTGCTCAGGGCGGTTTCCACGGGTTAGGTAATGCTCGCTTTAAAAGCTCAACTAATCGTGCGCCACGTCAAAAGACCGATGGCACACCTGGCGACATCCGTAATCTATTATTAGAATTAATGTTGTTAGCTGACGTAGGTATGCTTGGCCTACCTAATGCGGGTAAATCAACATTTATCCGCAGTGTATCCGCGGCTAAGCCTAAAGTGGCCGATTATCCATTTACAACACTAGTACCTAACCTAGGTGTGGTGCGTATGGACGCGATGCAAAGTTTTGTTATTGCTGATATCCCAGGTTTGATTGAAGGTGCTTCAGACGGTGCTGGTTTGGGTATTCAATTTTTGAAACATCTTGAACGTTGCCGGATCTTATTGCATTTAGTCGATGTGATGCCAGCCGATGGCAGTAATCCGATTGATAATGCTCGCGCTATTGTCAAAGAACTAGAGCAATATTCACCTAAGCTTGCTAACAAAAAGCGTTGGTTAGTATTTAACAAAATTGATTTAATGCTTGAAGATGAAGCGCAAGAATTATGTGCATCCATTGCCGCAGAATTGGGCATTGAAGATTATTATCAGATATCTGCGTTCCAAAAACTAAACGTCAATGAATTGTGTCGTGATGTGATGACCTACCTTGAAGAATTACCTGCTGATATTGTAGCGGATGAAGAAGAGCAAATTGATTTCAAATGGGATTCTTACCATGAGCGAACAATTGCAGAGCACGTTGATGTTGAAGATGATGACGATTGGGATGACGAAGATGACGCGCACCCAAATACATTTTACGTATAATTAATTAACACTATATTCAATAGTTTATTAATGATTTAGTGTTTTACAAACTCAGCATAATGCTCTAGCTTACGGTTACTAACAACCTTAAGGAAGTCAATTATGCTGAGTTATATAACACTAGGTGTGTCTGATTTAGAAAAATCAGAAGCCTTCTACAACGAACTTCTCGCGCCGCTCGGAGCAAAAACCTTAATTAAAATGGACCGCATTATCTTCATTGGTAAATCAATGGATGAACCGATGATATCGATTTGTGTGCCATACAATGGTGATGCACCCAATCCTGGTAATGGCAATATGTTTGCGATTGCACCAGGCTCAAAAGAGCTCGTTAATCAGTTACATGCACAAGCTATTAGCTTAGGTGCAACTTGTGATGGTCCTCCAGGACAACGTATCCCAGATGTGTTCTATGGCGGGTATTTTAAAGATCCAGATGGCAATAAAGGCGTGTTTAACCACTTTGGCTAAACATCACCTTGTCCTGTGATACTTAGCTTTGGCAAACCGTTGGGTTTGCTGGAGCTATATCCTTATCATCAATATCATTAGTCTCTGCAATGCTAGCATTAGCTGTCGCTTTTGGAATAGCGATAAACCAATTACGTAAGTTTTTCACAATCTGATAATTGCAATCTTCTGCTGCTAATTTCCCTCTGATCACTGTATTTCGAAAATCCTGTTTAAGAATAAACGACTGTGCTTTAGCATCCGTGAGTTTAAATTTTCCAGTAACGTCTTGCTTGACAATAGCGATAGCGGTGTTGAACAAATGTCGGTAAGACTCGGTTAATTCATCGGCCGTGATATCTAATAATACGCTGTCATCACTTTCAGGTAACAGACCATAAATATGCACCATGTTTTGATAACGGAACGGCGATTTTTTGAGGTTAGCTTTCTTATCAGTATTAGGTAACCACGCAACTAATTTTAAGGACAATCTACTCATCTTTGGATTACTAAAGAAAATAGGCTTGATTCGTAATGTATTGTCACCACTTTGCGCTGCTGCCACCACAATGCTATCGTTGTTGACTAAAGTAGATAGAGGCAGTTGGCCAGTTCGATCAAGTAGCAGCTGAATATTTTTATTGGCTTGCTTTTGCTGAGCTGAAAGTTTGTTATCGCGCCCTGAATTGACCATTGCCGCATGCGCACCAATTTGTACCAACATCCCTGCTAAACCAGCGCTGCCGTCATACATAATGGCAGAACCTAACATGGCATCATCATGATTGTAAAGGCCTCGTAACTCCACAAACTCCGCTTCTTCAAATTGGATAGTGATATCGCTCAGTTGCATTTGATGAGTTGGTTTTAATTGGACATGTTGAGCGTAATCATCACGATACGGGGTACTATTGCACGCCGAAAGTGCACTCATCACGAATAACGTTAGAATGATTTTATACATAGTTAAGTTTTACAATGACTTAGTGACTAGTGATTTAACATTTTCGATAGATTGATAATATGCTGTTGTCACACTTGGAAATGCTGTTGGTTCATCCCATTCGCCTTGAGGTTGCACACGATCAGCAATGCTTAGGTATTGAATATAGCCGTTGGTGGTTAAATCCACCGTATATAATGTTCCTGCAATATACCCTTGGGGATCGCCATTCGGAACATAGTTATTAAAGCTACGATATGCGCCATGTTGGTCAAGTGATAACACCACTAACATATCCAAACCGAGTTTATCTTTGAGTACACGAAAATCTTTTTCGGCAAATCCATTTTCACCTTTGAATTTTTTCAATTTAGTGATGGGTGTTGTTAAATTAACCTCAATTAACTCAACATTTAGCTCACTGTAACCGGCAATAACAGCATCTTTAATTACCAATAATTCATCGACAGAAATAGTGCTTTCAAGGTGAGTGTCTAGTGAACTAGTGAGCGCCGATGCAACGCCATAACATAATAAACATCCTGCGCCGTAGATATGGGTAGTTGCTTTGTCTTCTGGTGCGATATAGACAAAGCCAATTTTGGTATTGTCAGCTTGAACCACGTTTTTAACCAAAGGGACAAAGCCTTGGGGCGTAGAGCCACAGGCGCTGATAAAAAGTGTGGCTAGTACAATGATAAGTAACTTACTGGGTTTTAATAGAGTGTTCATCGTGTTCCTTGAATGGGATTGTTATTATTTTGAAGTGAGATTACAAGATTATTGGTATTAAATAAAGTGCTTAGGTGACGCTAAATCCAACGTTTGGTTTTTTGGCAATAAAGATTAAAATCTTTGGGGAACAATGCGTTAAGCGCGCGTTCCTCAGGTATTATTTGAAAATGGGTCATATATACAATAAATGGGCTGCACACTAATGGAAATAGCATACTTTGTAATGCCATGCCGCTAGCGATAATTAATAATACAAACCCCAAATACATCGGATTGCGACGGGGGGAATTTTTAATTCTAAAAAATGCATGGTCTATTTCGTTGTTTTTGCTGTAAAATATAGTTAAGCAAAAAATAAAACAAAGTGCAAAAATATGTCTCATTTATCTATGATAGTCGCAATGGCTCACAACCGCATTATTGGTGCGGATAACGATATGCCATGGCATTTACCCGCGGATCTAAAATATTTTAGACAAACCACAATGGGGAAACCGGTCGTGATGGGGCGTAAAACCTATGAGTCGATTGGTAAGGCGTTACCTGGTAGGCATAACATTGTCATTACCACTAACTCTGAATATACATTAGACGACGCTTCAGTTGTGTACAGCGTTGCAGAGGCGTTAGTATTGTGCGCCCAAGAAGAGGAAGTCATGATCATCGGTGGAGGTAGTATTTACGCACTGTTAATCGATCACACTGATACCTTACATTTAACGTTTATTGACAAAGACGTGGCGGGTGATACGCAATTTCCAGATTGGAACGAACATGGCGAATGGCAGGAAGTGAGTCGTGAAGCGCACAGCGCAGACGATAAAAACCCGCATGACTATGAATTTGTAACCTTAGTACGCCAGTAGGACTGGCTTTATTCAGTGTCGAAAGTACTGATTAGATCGTTTGGTCTTTTCGGTACAAACTTAAGGTATAAAAATATCCATATACCCCACTAAAAAATATCGATGGCAACACTGTCAACCATAGGTTTGGCGTTGCATTGACTAAGTTTACTCCGGTCACAATCGTCCCTTGTAATGACATAGGAACCAATGGAGCAAAGAACGCTCCACTAAATCTTTTTTCGTTTAGAAATCCCGCTGAGCGGTCAAGTATTTGATTAAAACTACGCTTAAATTGTTTGGCATAAGGCGTATTATGATAAGGCATACACAATAACGGTGTGACAAATGCAAATGACACGCAGCGTTGCCCAAAACGCTGATAACTCCACTCAGTCAGTAATGTAAATCCAAGCGTAATCGCAGCACTGGTGCTTGCCTGCACTAAGGCAATTTGATAAAGCTGTGAATCAGTAACGGCTTGGGTCATGTTGGCATAGAATGCCCAGCCGCCATAAAAGCAAAACGCGATGAGTGCGGATAATAATAAGCGTAAATAAGCAGGCATAATGCTGTTCTCTTTAAAGTTGAGTCGGTAGGGTCTAGGTCTATGACCACTTAGGATGACGGTAAATTTGCTGGCGCTATGATCCCATATTGAATCAAGATCACCATAGCAAGCATCATTATCGGTATCGCTACCACCGTCGTAGAAACAACAATGTTGGCGGCTAAGACGGGATTAGAGTTGGTTTTTTTGGCCATAATGTAACTCGCTGCTGCAGTAGGAGAAGCACTCATCAAAAATACAATTCCCATTTGTACACTATCCAGTTCTAAATAATAACCAATAGATAAAATCACAGCAGGGTAAAGCATGCATTTACCCACATTCGCAATGATCATGGAACCGATGGCTTTACGCATCGCAAAAAATTGTAACGAGGCCCCTGTACATAATAATGCTAGTGGTAGCGTTAATTGTGCGAAATATGCCAAACTAACTTCTGCGATCCTTGGGAGGCTGAGATGAAAATACGAAGCTAATAAAGCCAATACAATACTGATAATGATTGGATTTTTGAGTAATGCCAAGATGTTATCTTTGATGGAATGGTGTTTGTCTGAATAAAAATTTAACAACATCACTGCTAACAAGTTATATACCAATGTGGTACAGGCCATGAAAACCGATGCGGTCGCAAAAAATTCAGGGTAGGCATTAGCACTTAATGCTAACCCAACAATGCCGATGTTCGAGCGATAAGCCCCTTGGATGATGACGCCTCTATCGGTTCTCTCTGGGATCATAAAATGCACTAAACCCATCGCCATGATAACAAACACCAAGGTTCCAACGACACTCGCCATGATCAAATCGGGATTGGCAGCCGTGGCAAAGTCGGCGGTGTAGATGGCGTTAAATAGTAGCGCGGGGAGTGAGACGTTGTAGATGAGTTTAGAGCCACCTTCGACAAAAGCGTCATTCATTAGCCCAACGCGTTTAAATAACACTCCAGCAATGATTAAACACATAACAGGGGAGACAACAATTAAAGCTGTCATTAAAGCCGATGACATGCGCGTCATTCCTTCATTTTGCATAGTTAAGTGGTGCTGATTATACGCTTTATTGGTGTAACGTTCACATAAAATAAACCCCCTAGGATTTTCATGCCCTATTCAGAGGTCTCGAAAATCCTAGGGAATTTAAACCAAGGTATAAACAGAACTAATTTGTACAAATTAATAACAATGCTTAGACAGCTTACAGCTTAGTTTGATACATTCGACTGACTGTAATAGGAGCAACAATCATGAGCGAACAAGCACACTTTACCCGGATGCAAGATGGTACTTTAGAAGAATGGCAAATTATTGCTGCTGCGCACTATGAGCATTTTAAACATACCGCGGATACCTACATTGATTTGCTAAAAAGCCTAGAGCGACATACTTTGGGTTTTGCTTGTGATCAGTTGCAACATGCCTTGATGGCTGGTACGTTGGCGCGCCGTGCCGGGGCAAGTAATGAACATATTGTTATCGCCTTATGTCATGATATTGGTAAATCTATTAATGTGCCTAATCACGGTGCAATTGCCGCTGAAATGATGAAACCCTATATTAGCGAAGATAGTTACCATGTGATTTATAATCATCAAGCATTTCAAGGTGAATATTATTATCAATATCTTGGGGCTCCGACTGACCTAAGATTGCAGTGGAAGGATGAAAGTTGGTATCCACTGGCATGCAAATTAGTTGATGAGTGGGACGCACCAGCCTTTGATCCTGATTTTGAAGTTGATAGCTTAGAGAGCTTTATTCCGTTAATGCGTGAGGTGTTTCATGATAAACCCGTGGCGTTAGGTTAACGTATAATTAACGGAAATCTTCGCTGAAATATGCTATCCTGCACCCGAATTTTTTATGGGTGATAGATTAATTATGTTTAAATTTGATTTTGCTGGTGCATTTTCTAATAACAACGTTAAAAATGACGTGTTATCAGGGATCACTGTGGCGTTGGCACTAGTGCCAGAAGCCGTCGCGTTTGCCTTTGTGGCAGGCGTTGAACCAATGGTTGGCTTATATGCTGCCTTTATGATGGGATTGATTACCTCTGCAATAGGTGGTCGTCCGGGTATGATTTCTGGCGCGACTGGTGCGATGGCAGTAGTGATGGTCGCTTTAGTGGCGCAACATGGCTTGCAGTATTTGTTTGCAGCCGTAATAGTGGCAGGAGTGTTGCAAATTTTAGCTGGCGTCTTCCGCTTAGGTAAATTTATAAGATTAGTGCCTTATCCTGTGATGTTAGGCTTTGTGAACGGCCTAGCGATTGTGATTTTCTTAGCGCAATTAGGGCAATTTAAAATCTTCGACGCCAACGGCATACAATCATGGATGACCGGTGAGATGCTCTACATCATGCTGGGACTGACTGCATTGACGATGGCTATCATTGTGTTGTTGCCTAAAATAACAACGGCAATCCCTTCCTCATTAGCAGCCATAATTACGGTAACCTTGATTGTCCACGGCCTCGATGTAGAAGCTCGTACCGTTATCGATTTTGTGCGTGATATGTTACCAGAAGCAGATAAAGCTACAGCGACACTTGCCGGTGAATTACCGAGCTTTGCTATTCCAATGGTTCCTTTCACCCTCGAAACCTTATATATCGTATTACCAACAGCTATTATTTTGTCCCTAGTTGGCTTGATTGAATCATTGCTGACGTTGACGTTAATTGATGAAATGACCAGTACTCGCGGTCGTGGTAACAAAGAATGTATCGGTCAAGGCGTTGCCAACACCGTGAACGGTTTCTTTGGTGGTATGGGTGGTTGTGCGATGATCGGCCAATCAATGATAAACATTAATTCCGGTGGTCGTGGTCGTTTATCAGGGATCACGGCAGCGTTAGTCTTACTTGGTTTTATCTTGTTTGCGTCACAATTAATTGAAATGATCCCATTAGCAGCGCTAGTTGGTGTGATGTTCATGGTGGTGATTGGTACATTTGAATGGGCGTCGTTTAAGATCATTCGTAGTGTCAATAAAGAAGATGCGTTTGTCTTGTTCTTAGTGACATTTGTGACTGTGATTGCTGATTTAGCCATTGCGGTTGTGGTCGGTGTGATTGTATCTGCATTGGTGTTTGCTTGGAAACATGCAATACACATTTCTGCTAAAACACACACAGATAAAGATAATTGGAAAGTCTATGAGTTAGACGGTCCGTTATTCTTTGGGTCAGTCTCATATTTTAAAGAAATATTTAATCCTGAAAATGATCCCACCGATGTGGTGATTGATTTTAATGAATCACGGATCTGGGATTCATCAGGTATTGACGCATTAGATACGTTGGCCGATAAATACGAAGCGGCAGGTAAAAAACTGCATATTCGTCATATTTCTCCAGAGTGCCGGACGCTATTACGTAAAGCATCGCGTTTTGTTGAAATCAATGTTAACGAAGATCCACGTTACTATGTGGCGAGTGATGAGTTAGGTTAAACCTATAGAATTGATGGTATAGACAGTATTATTGCTGTAATTAATATAAGGCTACTCAGCTAATTGAGTAGCCTTTTTACTATGTATATTAAGATTCTTACAGCTTGCGCCACTTGCGAACTTCTGAGGCAGTGATGACCATAAGTATTATGGCGCCAACTAACCAGCCGTGAGTAAATATTTGCTCAATAATTGGCGTGAGTTTGGTTGCTACTGGATTGTTTACGACGAATAAGGACGGTAAAGACCAAAGCGTCAACATCACACCAATGTATATCACATACTCTGCGATATATGCCCCCATTGACCATCGAGTCCAATAGGTTTGAGTGAGTCTGTATATCGCACCAATGAGCGAGCCTGCCATCACAATCGTGAGTGTGATGCGCCATTGCTCCATATTCGGTGCAATACCAAGTATGAGACTGTTATAGGCTTCCTCGTTGAGCCACAATGGTGTCCAAAGCAATAACAAGCCAAAGACACTGGTAATGACATCAGATATACCATCAGAGGTTGATATGCGCTGCGCATTGGCTGGCGGGAGCGACTCTGGAGTCCATGACGGATATCGCCACTGTGCCAAATATCCACTTTTACCTAATAAGTAGAACGTTGCAGTGATAATAATCAACATGCCACCGATGTTATCCCAAACACTACTTAATACGACGAGCAAAAATGCAATGGCATTTACGCTTTGGGCATTAATTAAATAACTGCCTGCCGTTACAACCGCATAAACGAATAATACCAATAGCCCTTTTAACACGATGGTTTTGTATAAGCCCATATCCTCACTCGCCACTAAAGGATATTGTGGCGCATAAGATTGAGCTATGCGTTGAGGATGGTCTTGTCGTTGCAAGAATGTCGTCAGTGCTTGAGTATCCTTAGGATTGGATGCATCGATCTCAAGAGACTCTAATTCGTCTAAAAGATTAGCACGCAGTTCGCGCATAATATCTTGTTTTTGTTCAGCGGGTAAATAATGTGCCACTGCTTGAACATAACGCTCTAATAGTTCCATTTTGCTTATTCCTCTGTTTCTAAAATTTGTACCAAACAACGATTTAAATGTTGCCAATCGGTTGTTAGTTGAGTGAGTGTGTCACTGCCCATTTGTGATAGCTGGTAATAACGACGATCTCTGCCATCAGTTTTTTGCCATTTACTATCTAACAATCCTTGCTCTGCTAATCGACGGATCAATGGGTATAGCGTTCCTTCATCGATATCGATACCGGCATTATTGATATGTTGCCGCAAAGAATAACCATATTGCGGTGTTTTGCATGCACCTAAAACCGCCAGAACGAGTACGCCTCTGCGCAGTTCTAAACGAAGTTTATGTTGGCGTTCTTCAGTCATGTTGACCCTTAAAGTGAAGCTAAAATTTACTATATGATACATACTGTATGTCACATAGTGTAATGCACAATTAGATACTAGGCACTGCACAGTAATATGTCAAATTTAAATTTAGTTTATTCAACATCAAATGGACTGATTAGCAGCTGAATAGCAAAGGAGTGTCTAAACGTATGGGCAGTAACATGCTTTGTTCTCATTACATGCCTAATACTTTCTAAAAATGGTGAATTAGCCATTTGTGTTTCCTTTGCTCTGTGGTTTGTTTACTGAAAATCTAAAGTAAACCGGATGTTACAAAAGAGACAATTGAACTAAAGGCCAGATAATTCCTGTACTTCAGGATAGATTTGCTTTTGTAGTTACAATGAATGCAAAGTATTACGAATTATTTAAATGCTTAGAAACCCTATCTTATTGTTTACTTTGAATAAATAAGATGCCAGAAATTGGGTATACAATACACGCATAGTAACCACACAAAAAATAGTAGAAATAATCATCAAAAATAAGGTAAGCTACTGAAATTAAACAAATATGAGGGCGTATTAAAATGACAATATCTACTGCTTACAATGCTGTCTTCATAATAAGATGTTATGTACTAAGTTACGGTTGATGTTTTAGCACCATAACGCTATGATGTTAAGATTGATAAATCGGGGACACAAAATGAGCAACCTATCAAAACGTTCAACCGTCTATTTTGAGCCAGCAATTCATAACGCACTTAAAATTAGAGCTGCATCCAGTGATTCATCAGTGTCCGAACTTATAGATGAAGCCGTTCGTCTATTAATGCGAGAAGACCAAGAAGATTTGGCTGCTGTCAGAGATCGAGTAGATGAACCAGAAATAAGTTATGAATCGCTGCTTAATAGCTTGGAAGCAGATGGGAAACTATAAAGTAACGTTTAAAAAATCAGTTTTAAAAGATTTGAAGTCTGTACCTAAATCAGACGTAACTAAGATAATCTCAAAGATTGATAGCCTTGCCGAGGATCCCAGAAGGGCTGGTGCTATTAAGCTAAGCGGCAATGATTTATACCGAATACGTCAAGGCCTTTATCGCATATTGTACGAGATCAAGGATCAAGAATTGATTGTTCAGGTAATAAAAGTAGGCCACAGATCTGATGTTTATAAGCGTACATAACAAAAACTTGAAGCGAACAAAGATAAAAAGCAATTTTCGCGGCTTAAGTGAGTGTTATATGGCATTAAAGTATGGCTGATGAAATTGAGTTTATTGAATGTTGCGAACATGGGAAGCAGCAACAAACGTTTGTTTGCCAACACACTGTTGAGAGTCTAAAGGATGGTAAACCTAGAGGCTTTTCGTGGTCAATTGAGCAACCAGAAAATCCAAGACCGGATGCATGGTGCTCCAAGTGTGAAGATTTAGTAAATAAAACCGGAGAATGGGAAGGCGAAGCAGAGGAATTTGCAAATGTTAAAATTCTTTGTGGCGCATGTTATGACAACGCTAAACTACTTAATTTTCCCAATAAAAAACCATGGTGGCAATTCTGGTAGAACTGCCATATAACCAGTCATTGCAAAGGACAAAATTTAGTTGGCTGTTTTCGTTCCTCAACATTTTAGCCAACAATTTTATTGCCGCTTAGCAAAACGTTAGCTTTCAATCAAACATTACTCGGAGAGACTCCGAAGATGCTGTGGTAATGTCACTCGACTATTATAATAGTTTGATGGAAACCGTCTATTTACTCAAATCACCGGCGAATGCGGCCCATTTGGCAAAGTCTATCTCCCAATACAAAAATGGTGAATATACACAGCGGAATTTGCTCGATGAATTAAAGATTATTGTCATGGACTGATCAATATTGAAAAGACTATTTATATTGGCAAACGCAAGACAAGAAGACACTTAAGCGAATCAATAAAATTATAATGGATGTCAAACGCTCACCTTTTGATGGGATTTGAAAACCTGAACCTCTTAAGGAACATCTGATCGGTTTTTGGTCGCGAAGAATTGATGATACCAATCGTTTAGTATACTCAGTTGAGAGTGAGTCGATAGTCGTTATTTCTTGCCGTTATCATTATTGACATATGAGCATAAAAGTTAACAAACCAATGAAGCCGGATTTTGTGGTCGAACACGACAAAACCCTCTATTGATGTGCCAAAGCCAAACGTTCTAACACAGTCATCGCTGCCTGTTTATCAGCCCAATCTACAAAGATATGATCATGGTAATACGCCGCCACGACATTAGCACTGATATCAGCGTCGCCTAAAGCAGTCGCAAATGCAGCGGTCAAACCCACTGCCTCAAGCGATGAATGCACGGTAAGCGTAATGCACGCAAATGGACCCATACATTCAATGTTGTTATTGACAAGTTCATCAATGGTCGCAATAACGGTAAAGCCCTCATCCTCAACAAATAGACACTTAGGCACGATAGATAACGCATTAAAGCTGGCTTTATCCATAGTTGCAAAGCCATACATCTGGTTGTCACAACTGGGCGACATGCTGGCGAGTAATTTGTTGAGGTTAGTTTCACCGCTCATATTGCTATTAACCTTGTACTTATTTCATTGTTGATAAAAAGACAATCAGATCCACCATATCATCAGGTGTCATGTCACGCGTAAACTGTGCTTGGAATTTGCCATTAACGATGAAATTCGGTACACCAGAGACATGACGACGAAATTGGTCAATCGCTTTGTTGTTCTTTTTGAGCATAGAGTTAACTGCAAAGCTCTTGTTCATTTTATCAAACTGAGTCGCATCAATACCACTATCAACTAATATCGTACGAACGTCAGTTGCGTTAGTGATTCTGCCACGTTGACGATGAATAAAATTAAATATAGCTAAATTGACTTGCTCTGATTTATCTAATGCACGACCAATCATCATGGCTTTAGTCACATCGTCTTGTAGATCTTGACCAGCAAATCCCATGAAATTGACGTGTACTTTGTCAAATTTCACACTTGGGTCTAGATTCTTTTTCATTTCAGCCACTAGCGGTTCAAAGTTAAAGCAGTGGGGACACCAAAACGAGAAGAACTCTTTGACTTCAGGCTTGGCTGTTGCTTCGTCGCTAATCACTTTGTAATGCTCGTTTTCGACAAAGCGGATTTGCGCAGATGCTTGGGCACTAATGAAAACACTCAAAACGGCAAATGCGATACTGATGATGGTTTTTTTCATAATGATAAGACTCTTAGAATTAATAATAAAAACAAAATTATGGGGTGATAATACACAAGCTTGACTTGGTTTAACACCCCAATTGTAACTCTAGTATACGTCGATTAGCTGAATGGTCGCTTAATTACATTAAACCTAGCCCAGAGCTACCATTTGTAAGCCATTGAGACGATAGCTTTGCGTTCTAACCCGCGGTATCCGACAATGTCTTGATAAGTATGATTGAGTAAGTTATCGATTTTAGCATTGACAGAAAACTGCTTAGATACGGCAATATTAACGTTTGCATTAATCAACCAATATGGGCGCATTGCGATAATTTGTGACGCTTGCGGCCATGGCGGAAAAAACTGGTCAAATTTAGCACCAACGTAACTGGCACTGACATAAGTAGATATCGAATCAGACCAATTGTAACTGGTATTAAACGACGCATTGTGACGCGCTCGGCGTAGTTCTACACTTTGTGCTTCACCGCTTCCTTGAGTCGCATCCAAATAGCTATATGTTGCATTAAACGCTAAATCCGTTGCGCTCCAAGATACTTCAAATTCAGCACCATCACGATCGCTTCGGCCATCGATATTATCAGCCGTAAATCCGCCTGACGCGCTATCAAAGACAAAACCATTGATCTCGTCTTCAAGTTGAGCGCTAAAAATATTGAACTGGGTATTAAAACCGCTAGATGTGTAGCGCAGGCCTAATTCAACTGTGGTGACGATTTCAGGTTGGAGTTCTGGGTTACCAACAAATGTGCCGGCGTAAAAGCCAAAGCGTTCTGTAAACGTTGGATTTTTACTGGCTTGTCCCACACTCGCAAACCAAGTAAGCGCCGCGGACTGCTGCCAATTCGCCCCGACACGATAATCGGTCGCTGCTGCAAATTCACTATTGTCGGTATAGCGCACTGAAGCATTAATAAATGCACGATGGGTGATACTGACGACAGCATCAGCAAAGACACTGTTACTATCAATTGTTTGAGTCTGATTAGGATCACCAAAATCAATCGGTCCACGTTGTGTAAAATCAATCTCTTCCAGACTTGCTCCGACGTGAAATTGTCGGGTCATGGCCTGATTTGAATAATCTAATTTAGCGATAGAGGACAGGCTATGAGTGGTTGCATCGGTAAGAGAAGATAACTGGCCATCACTGGTATTCTCGACTACATTGCTATGCGTACTTGCGGTGGTATTGAGTGACCAATTTGCCGCAGTTGGCGTCAATAACCATTGTAGTTTTGCGCTTTGTTGGCGACCTTGCGAGCGGTTATCCGCATCAACCGGTAAGCCAGTGGTTACAAAATCAGTTGCATCAAATTCTGTCTCATAATCAACATAATGGAATACGGCATTCAAGGCATGTTGCTTATTCACTGTATAACCCAGTTTGCTATGGATACTGGTATTGCTGTAGCCATCTTTTTCGTTATTGTTTGGCACTATACTGATATTTTGACCATCAGTACTGATATGGCTAACGGTAAACCCATATTGTAATTTATCGGATTGAGCTTGATGTTGGAACTGGGCTTGTTGCGTGTTTTGCTGACCGACACTCAATTTTAAGGCACTTTCATTACCATCAGTTTGACTACCGTCTTTGGTGATAATGTTCAATACACCGCCTACCGCACCATCACCCCAGAGGGCACTTTGTGGCCCACGGTATAACTCAATTCGGGCAATACTTTGTGTTGATAAATGCGCTAAATCGACTAGACCGCCTTGGCCTTGATCATTGACTGCAATCCCGTCAATGATCACTAATATATGATTGGTTTCGCTACCACGTAAGCGCAGTTCGGCAAACTGACCAACACCGCCATTAGTAGAGATATCAACGCCAGCGAATTGAACTAATAAATCAGCAACAAATGTCGCTTGGCTTCGAGCAATATCTTGCTCGGTCAGCACGCTAACATTGCCTGCTAATTGCGCAATCGGTAATGCAGAATGAGAGCCAGATACGGTAATCGTTTCAACGAATGTGTCCAGTGAATCGGGTTTGATTTGTGTATTCGCCAAGACTGGGGCACTGCAAACTAAAGCAGCAAGTATTTTACAAGATAAAATGCGGGATGTGTTCATGTTAGTTTTTTCCATTGCCTATTCCCACCGAACAGGTTAAATCATCGCGATTACATCAGATATGCAATCATCGGTACTTAGGCCGGTATCCAGGCTCAATAGGCCGACGTGTTGAACACTCGTCGCTACACACACCGCCTTCCCATTTAAATTGAAACAGTGACGCCCAAACTCTAAAGATAGAGATTAGGTTGTGAGTGAATTTGACCTATATTACTGTTGCGGGGGCAGCAAAAGATTTGACACTTTTTTCCCGTTTAACTGTTTTTGTGAGTTTGTAAAAACTCAACAGCACCAAAGCGGGCGGGAGTATAGCCCAGTTGTATTCTCTGGGCTAGTATTGAATGATTAGAGTCGTGGACGATATTGCTTGAGGAGCCTTTGTAGTGGAGCTCAAAGCGTTAAGGATGGCTCTTGCAACGCCGACATTTGTTCTTTCAGTGCGAGTATTTGACCTTCCCAATATTTATCATCAGCGAACCACGGAAATGCTTGCGGAAAAGCCGGATCTTGCCAGCGCTCAGATAACCACGCCATGTAATGCACCATGCGCATCGCGCGTAGCGGTTCAATTAAGCGTGTTTGTTCGGTTGGAAAGGTATGAAACTCATCATAGGCCTCGACTAAGGTATCGAGTTGAATAAATTGTTGGTGACGATCACCTGAGAGCATCATCCATAAATCTTGTACTGCTGGTCCCATCCGGCAATCATCTAGATCGACAAAACTGGGTCCATCACGCCATAAAATATTTCCAGGGTGACAGTCACCATGTAAACGGATCAAGTCTCCTGAAGGCTGATATAACTCAGTTGTCAGCTTGACGACGGGCTCTAAAATGGCAAAAAATGCAGTCTGTAAATGTGCCGGTACTAATATACTATTGCGTAATTGTGCCATCGGCGTTGCCAGATGCGTCTGCGCATTCAACGGTGCGCGATGGGCGAACGATTTGGTTTGTGCCACGCGATGCATTCGCCCTATAAAGCGTCCCATCCATTCTAGTTGATCTAAATTATCCACTTCAAATTGTCGTCCGCCAACGGATGGAAATACTGCAAAACGAGTATTCGCATAGTGGTGTAACGTTTTTCCATGAATCACACTAGGGGCCACTAACGGAATGTCGTTTGCAGCGAGTTCCAACGCAAAGTCATGTTCTTCTTGGATCTGCTCATCACTCCAGCGTCCAGCACGATAAAACTTAACCACATAGCGGTGATAGTCATCGGCAAACTGATAAACTCGGTTTTCATAACTGTTAAGGGCTAATAAACCCGTAGCTACTTGAATATCAATGCTAGCTAACGCATCAAGGATGACATCTGGATTGAGGTGGGAAAAACTAAAATCCACTGACGTATCAAGGGTTGATGCGTCAGTGGTTGGAGGTATGACATTCATTAGCGGTATAAAAACTTACTCGGCTCTTCGACTGACACTACTGTACCATCATTTTGGGTAGTGGACACCGAAAAGGTAAAGCTGGTCACTGCATCGTCAATATCATATGCATCCATAGCAATACTAATAGGCAAACTAAACACTTCTCCGCCTGCAACTTCGACTTGATGTTCGCCGATAAATACCGCGTCTTTTAGTCCTGATACGCGAATGGTATAGACCTGAGAGACTTGAGATTTATTGAGTACTTTGAGTGTGTATACATTCTCAATTAGACCTTCGTTCGTCTCTCTATATAACGAATTACGATCACGGATAATATCCACTTCTAATGGTTTTCGTGTCATAAAATCTAAACCTAATAGCCCGATCATGACGCACAATACTATGGCGTAACCAATCAATTTAGGGCGGAAAATCTTGGTTGTTCCGCCTTTAAGTTCATGCTCTGAAGTAAAGCTAATCAGACCTTTGGCATAACCCATTTTATCCATCACGCCATTACACGCATCGACGCAAGCCCCGCAGTTAATACACTCGTATTGCAAACCATTACGGATATCAATACCTGTAGGACAAACTTGCACACACAAGTTACAATCAATACAGTCGCCTAAGCTTTTAGCTTTTAACTGCTCAGGCGTTGTTTTACGCGAACGGGGTCCTCGACCTTCACCACGGCGTTCATCGTAAGCGACCGTAAAGGTATCTTTATCAAACATAGCGGATTGAAAACGGGCATAAGGACACATATGAATACACATGATTTCACGCATCCAACCAGCATTGCCATAGGTACAAACCGTAAAAAAGATGACCCAAAATGCCACCCAAAATCCAGTTTGAAAGGTAAAGAAATCAATAAATAACCCACCAATTGGCGTAAAATAGCCAACAAAGGTGAGTGCTGTGAGTAATGCGACGCCAACCCATGAAAAATGCTTCAAAGCTTTGCGCCAAAACTTGTCAAAGTCTAATTTACGTTGGTCCAACTTCATCCGTTTGTTGGCACTGCCTTCGATTTTTTCTTCGAGCCAGGTGTACATATAGGTCCAAGTCGTTTGTGGACACATAAAACCACACCACACTCGACCAGCAAAAGTAGTGACAAAAAACAACGCAAAGGCAGCGACAATAAAGATATAAGCTAAAACGGTGAGATCCTGTGGCCACAACGTAATCGCAAATAAGTTAAAACGTTGCTCGGGAATATCGAATAAGATAGCTTGTTGGCCGTTGTACTGTATCCAAGGGATGGCTGCAAATAGTCCTAAAAAGATAAAACCAAAGAATCGGCGAATATTTTCCATTGTGCCTTTCACTGCACGAACATAAATTTGCGAGCGAGCAGGATAAACACCCACCCCTGCATCATCGGCAGGTTTAATGGTGACTTTTTTGGGAATCGCTTTGCTGGCTTTAGGTTCTGCCGGGATCACCTTAATTGGGATCTGTTCACTCATGGTTATTGGCCTTTTGGAAATATCTATACGACAAGTATAAAATAGTACACCTATGTTTTTATTGAAGTATATCAATCTTTGGTTGGATTTAGTTTGATTTAGTTTGATTTGAGCGTGAATTAGTGATTTTCTAAAAAAATAGTACTCTCAGACTGAATCATAACTGAATGTGTCATGTTCGAACTAGCTAAGATATCTATGGCTGTGCTATGTTTAAGTTAGCGACCTTATTTAATTTTGATTTAGGAAATGGGATGAAAATTCAATCTACCGTTGTTAGCTATATTAATCGTTCTGTTCAGTTGTCTGCCTTGGTTTTAAGCTTAGCAGCCAGCTCAATTGTATTCGGAGTCAGTCATGCCTCGGTTGACGATCATGGCGAGCATGATGCATCACAAGTATCAGCATTAACAGTGACGTGGGGTGATTATCAGACGTTTACTGATGTGAAGCCTGCGAATGGTATGCGTAAGGCGTATGCTGAAAGTACATTTAAGACGTTAGAAGAATACATGCATAAACTTGCCGCAGACCTACCTCAAAGGCATACTTTGGCAATGACAATCACTAATCTAGATTTGGCTGGACGTGTATTACCCGGCAGCTTCACTGGTTTAGGGTTACATTCAACCGATATGATCCGGGTTATCAAAACGATTGATATCCCGCGTATTGAATTTACCTATGAATATAAAGATGCTAACGGCATCGTGTTAAAGAGCGATACCGTTAATCTTAAAGATATGTCATTTATGACGGGTCACAATCCGTTATTCAGTTCTGATTCTCTCAAATATGAGAAAAATATGCTGCGTAAATGGTTTAAAGACACATTTGCTAAGTGATTTTGTAGCAATTAACTCCATACAAAATCAGATAACTCAGTTGCATTCACGGCATTGGCGCCATGTTCAACAGCTTGCTTATGGAGCTGTGCACGAGGAAGTAGGTTACTGAGGTAAAACTCACCTGTTTTTATTTTGCCTTTGGCATAAGCTTGGTTAGCAGTGTTTGGAAGTGTATCGAGCATTGACAACCACAGTATTCCAATAAGGGTATAAGAGACATAATTTAAGTAGTCACACGCCACTGCAGCGCAATGTTCTGCATTGGCCTCTAACAGAGCTTGTGATAGATTGTGCCATTCGGCTAGTAATGCATGCGCTTGTTGTTGATTGGCAGCCACGGTAATGTTGTTGGCAATGTCAGTAAAAACATCATGCGTAGCTTGCATCATGGTGCCATTGGAACGAGTGAGTTTTCGGCCGATTAAATCCGCGGCTTGAATTCCGTTTGTCCCTTCATATATCTGCGCAATACGCGTATCTCTGACTAGCTGCTCCATACCCCATTCACGGATATAGCCATGTCCACCATAAACTTGAATGCCATAATTAGACACCTCCGTCGCCATATCAGTGAAAAAAGCCTTACAAACAGGCGTTAGATACGCAATAACATGATCGGCATGTGCTTGTTCTTCACCATCGGTATATTTTTCAATATCCATGAACTTGGCATAAAGCATTGATAATGCACGAGAACCTTCGGTTAAAGCACGTTGAGTTAATAACATGCGGCGCACATCTGGTTGGAAAACGATAGGATCAGCCTTTTGCTCTGGTGCTTGAATCCCTTGAGGAGCGCGAGATTGTAAGCGTTCTACTGCGTACGTAAGTGCACCTTGATATGAGGCTTCTGCAATACCAAGGCCTTGCAGTCCTACTTGGAAACGCGCGTCGTTCATCATGGTGAACATACAGGCCAAACCCGCATTTTCTTCACCCACTAAATAGCCAATGGCATCGTCGTAATTCATGACACAAGTTGGAGACCCTTTGATCCCCATTTTATGTTCAATGCTGCCGACACTTACACTGTTTTTAGCACCTAATGAGTCATCAGCATTGACCATGAATTTAGGCACTAAAAACAAGCTGATCCCTTTTACGCCTGCAGGCGCATTGGGTAAACGGGCTAAAACTAAATGCACAATATTGTCCGTCCAATCTTGATCACCTGCGGTAATAAATATTTTATTGCCGGTAATAGCATAACTGCCGTCATCGTTAGGATCGGCTTTCGTCGATAACAAACTTAAATCTGTGCCGGCATGAGGCTCGGTCAGGTTCATGGTGCCTGTCCATTCACCACTAATGACTTTGGCGAGGTATATGTCTTTGAGCGCTTGGCTTGCATGCTTAGTCAGCGCAAGGACAGTACTTTCTGTCAGCATGGTCGTTAAACGCCAGCTAAGATTAGCTGAATTCAACATTTCATGAACAGGGATCGCCATTGAATAAGGTAAATCTTGTCCATCATAATTAGGATCACCGAGCATGGCGTTCCAACCATTTGCGATATATGTATGATAGGCAGCAGCGAAGCCATTAGGTGTCGCAACGTTGCCATCAACCAAACGGCAGCCTTGTTCGTCACCCGATTGATTGAGCGGTGCAATTTCATATTCAGCAAACTTGGCACCCTGATTAAGGACTTCTAACGCGAGCTCACTATCCATACCTGCAGCATTGATGCGTTGATAATGCGCATCAATCTGTAACCAGTCATTTAATAAAAATGCAAAATCTGTCAATGGTGCTTGATACTGTGGCATGGTGTATCCTTAAACTCAGTGGTTTGACCAGTTAATCATTACAATAATACTAAATGATTTTGTGCGAAATTCATACTCATTCTAATTGTTGCAGAACTAAAAAAATCAGTGATGTATGGTTTCTGTAGACAAAGGCGTCGAAGCTGGCGTTGCGATAAATGCATCCCGAAAAGGCACTAAATCATCTTCAAAACGAAAAGATTCTTGTTCTAAATCAAAGAGATCATAGAGAGAAACGTGTACACTCTCAGTCAGCGCAAAGGACGGGCTTGGGCGAGGGAAGTGATTAATGTCTAGCATATCGTCTGCTAAACAGGCAAATATAATCATCCCGTGTTTAGTCTGGGCGACCGGAAATAACACTTCCACATTTAACCCTGTTTCTTCGAAGGTTTCACGATGAGCCGTGCATGCGAGTGATTCATTCGTTTGTGCACCGCCACCTGGGATATCTAACCGTTGGCTAAAGCGATGGGTAATTAGCAATGTTTTATGTTCAAATCTAATTAAGCAACCTGCGTTTGAGCTATCAGCGGCATAGATATAATTATCCGTGTCTTGATGTTTTGCGCGGCAATATGGTGTAGGAGGCATGTCAGTAGGAGGCATGTCATTGGTGCAACCAGTTACGTTCATTAACAAAATTAAATATATATAAAACAATCTAAACATAATCTAGCACAGTACAAATATTGGTATTCATTATATAATACGCTCGTTCAGGTTAATGTTGCATATAATTGCACAATAATAAATAAACATATAAAAACATAAAATACTAATTACAGAATAAAATCATACAGTAGCGACATCGCTATTAGTTTTAAAGGAATGTTATGTCAAAGCGCGTCAGTTTTTCACCTTTATGGGTTGGTGTTCTAGCCTTAGTGGGTTTCTTAGTCTTTATTAATTGGCCCGTTGAAGAACTTGCTCAACGTCAAGGTAACAGAGCGACACCTGTCGTTACGCAAATCGTGAGCATTCAACCTTTTGCGGTGACTTTGCAAGCACTGGGGACGGCAAAGGCGAACGAATCAGTCATGATCACGCCACAAGAATCCGATGTCATTACGTCATTAAACTTTTCTGATGGTCAACAAGTTGAAGCGGGAACTATCTTAGCGCAGCTCAATAGTAATGAGCAAAAAGCACGTCTTAATGAACTCAATATCAATCTTGCAGAGGCGGAACGTCAGCTTAAGCGGATCCAAAATTTAGCGTTATCTAATTCGACCTCGACACAATTATTAGATGAACAACAAGCGCGAGTAAAAGCTTTTATAGCACAACGTGAAGTCGCCCAAGAAAACTTAAATAAAACCTTTATTACTGCACCATTCTCTGGAAGGTTAGGCCTACGTCAAGTCTCGTTGGGCGCGTATGTCAAGCCGGGTGATGTGCTGACAACCTTAGATGATATTGCGACGATTAAAGTTGATTTTGCGATATCTGAGCGTCATTTACCGAGTGTCAATGAAGGGCAAACCGTGTTTGCAGAGTCCATTGCTTATCCGGGGATTCAGTTCGAAGGGACCATTACTAATGTAGACTCACGTATTGATCCCGCGACTCGTTCATTTAGCATTCGCACTGAGATTGATAATACCGCCGAGCAACTTCGTCCAGGCATGCTATTGACCATTACATTACAAAAACGGGTACTTAACACGTTAGTTATAGATGAAAAAGCTTTGGTACCAGATCATAAAGACCAGTTTGTTTTTAGAGTGGTTGATGGTAAGGCTGTCAAAACCAAAGTGATTATCGGTGAGCGTCGACCGGGCATGGTACAAGTTTTAGACGGTGTGGCGATAGACGATGAAATCGTTGTGCAAGGCACTCTGCGGATCCGTGATGGCTCCGAACTGCGTGTTCTTAATTCTACACAAGGATAGTCAGCATGTTGTTATCAGATTTATCGGTAAAACGCCCTGTTTTTGCGAGTGTAGTCAATTTACTCTTAATTGTGTTTGGTGTAGTTGCGATCAGCTTATTGTCCTTACGCGAATATCCAGACATTGATCCGCCCATTGTCTCCGTGAGCACCAGTTACCCTGGCGCGTCCGCAGCGATTATTGAAACTCGGATCACGCAGTTATTAGAAGATCGGATAAGTGGCATTGAAGGGATCAAAAATATCTCTTCTTCTTCGCGTAACGGTCGGTCCAATATTTCAATTGAGTTTACACTAGCACGAGATATCGATGCTGCTTCGAATGACGTACGCGAGCGGATAAGCCGTGCACTAAATAACTTACCCGACCAAGCATTTCCACCCGAAGTCTCAAAATCAGGCTCTGATGAAGATGTCATCGTATGGTACAACTTACGTTCGACTAATTTATCGGTCATGGAGTTAACGGATTATGCGGATCGCTTTATCTCTGACCAATTATCAATTGTTGATGGTGTTGCACGTGTCTTTTTAGGCGGGGGACGCAGTTACGCCATGAAAGTATGGCTTGATAAACAAGCGATGGCAGCTCGTGGGGTAACGGTCGCTGATATTGAACGCGTTATTCGAACTGAAAACGTAGAATTACCTGCTGGTCGTGTTGAATCAATTTCTCGTGATTTTGAAGTACGAGTCGCACGTTCATTTTTGACCCCTGATGATTTTGCTCGATTAACCATTAAATCAAATCTTGATGGCTACCTAGTGCGCTTGTCTGAAGTGGCTAAGGTCGAGTTAGCCGCTGATGATGATGAGACTGATTTTCGTGGTGATGGGGTCAACATGATTGGTTTAGGGATAGTCAAACAATCAAAAGCCAATACACTTGAAGTGGCACGAAATGCCAAGGCTGCGATTGCGCAAATCTCCAAAACGTTACCAGATAACATTTTTATTGTCCCTAGTTATGATTCATCCGTCTTTATCGAAGAATCCATTAGTGAAGTGTACAACACGTTAGGCATAGCAATGCTAATGGTGATTGTTGTGATTTATATTTTCTTAGGTAATATTCGCGCAACAATTATTCCAGCGATTACGGTACCTGTGTCCTTAGTTGCTGCATTTATTGTCATGTATGCGCTCGGCTTTTCGATTAATTTATTGACGTTGTTAGCCTTAGTTCTGGCTATAGGGTTGGTTGTTGATGATGCCATTGTTGTACTTGAAAATATCTATCGCCGCATAGAAATGGGGGAACCGCCTCTGTTAGCTTCATACCGAGGTGCGCGGGAAGTCGGCTTTGCAGTTATTGCTACCACACTAGTGTTAATTTCAGTATTCGTGCCGTTAGTCTTTTTGGAAGGTAATATAGGGCGTTTGTTTACTGAGTTTGCGTTAGCGATTGCTGCTGCGGTGGCTTTTTCGAGTTTCACCGCATTAACCTTATCGCCGATGTTAAGCTCTTATTTATTAGAAAAACGTAGTCGCAGTAGTGGCTTTGGTGCTTGGGTCGAAAGCGCCTTCAAAAAAGTTGAATCAGCCTATAACGCACGACTACAAAAAACCATCCATCAACCCATTTTGGTGGTGGTGTTAATTGTAGCAAGTCTAGTGTTGTTATATCAATTAGATGATTTATTACCACGTGAGTTTGTACCCAAAGAAGACCGCGGTAACTTCTATGTATTCATGCAATCTCAAGAGGGCGCAAGTTACGAATCCAATAGTGAGAACTTAGAGAAAATTGAAGCGATTCTATTGCCGTACTTAGAAATAGGTGAAATGAATCGTGTCCTTGTGCGTACCCCTGGCTTCGGAGGTTCGGCTGGTATTGCCATTGTTGGCGCCGCGGATTGGGATAAACGTACACGTTCGACATTTGATTTAATGAATGAAGTGACTGGTAAGTTGCAAGCTATTCCTGACGTACGTGCATTTGCCATTATGCGTTCAGCACTTGGCGGGGGCGGCTTAGGTCGTCCAGTGCAATTTGTACTGCAAGGTAATACTTACGAAGAACTAGTACTATGGCGTGATACGTTAATTGAAAAAGCGTCCGAAAACCCGAATCTCTTACGTCTTGATTCTGATTATAAAGAAACGACACCGCAGTTAACGATCAATATTGATCGAGAGCGTGCCGCAGATTTAGGCGTGAGCATTTCTGATATTGGTGGTACGTTGGAAACCATGTTGGGTCAACGCCGAGTCTCACGCTATCTCGATCGTGGTCAAGAATATGAAGTCATCTTAAAAGGCGAAAAATCGGATTTTGGTAGTCCAAATAGTATTGATAATATCTTTGTTCGCTCTAATACCACGAGTCAATTGATCCCATTAGATAACCTTGTAAATGTTGCTGAACAAGCGACATCATCCACACTTAACCGTTACAATCGGATGCGTTCCATTACTATCTCGGCAAATTTAGCAGATGGATACACACTGGGTGAAGCCTTAACGTACTTAGAAAATATTGTGGCCACAGAATTGCCCGAAGACGTCTCTATAGATTACAAAGGTGAGTCTTTGCTATATCAAGAATCTGGGAGTTCGTTTTTGTTCATTTTTGTGATGGCATTAGCCGTCACCTATTTGGTATTAGCGGCACAGTTTGAAAGTTGGATACATCCGTTAGTGATTATGTTTACCGTCCCATTAGCATTAGTCGGGGCCTATATTGGTTTATATCTGAATGGCATGACTTTGAATATCTATAGTCAAATTGGATTGGTGATGTTGATTGGTCTCGCGGCGAAAAACGGCATATTGATTGTTGAGTTTACTAATCAGTTACGCGATGCTGGTATGGAGTTCAAGGAGGCACTGTGTACGGCATCAACACAACGTTTACGTCCGATTGTAATGACGGGTTTCACAACGGTGTTCAGCGCGTTACCTTTAGTATTAGCGACGGGACCAGGCTCAGAGAGTCGAGCGGTTATCGGAATGGTTATTTTTGCTGGAGTATTATTTTCAACGTTCTTAACGTTGTTTGTTATTCCAACGATGTATCATATTCTCGCTAAAAACACGTCATCACCGGAGGCATTGAGTCAAAAAGTGGAAGAATACGAGCAAGCCATGCCGTATAAAAAAGGCGAAAATATATAAATCCTAGAACATTCATTACAAAAAAAGCCCTGTATCATTTGATCCAGGGCTTTTTAATATTTACTCAACAATATCAGTCATAATTAAGACATTGTTGCGACAAAATTACTCGTCTAAGAAACTTCTAAGCTGTTCTGAGCGGCTTGGATGACGTAACTTACGCAATGCCTTTGCTTCGATTTGACGAATACGCTCACGGGTAACGTCGAACTGCTTACCGACTTCTTCTAACGTGTGATCGGTATTCATATCGATACCAAAACGCATGCGTAATACTTTCGCTTCACGTTGCGTTAATCCCGCTAGGACATCTTGAGTCGCATCTTTTAAACTTCCGCCGGTGGCAGAGTCTAACGGCTGAATGATCGTCGTATCTTCAATGAAGTCACCTAAGTGAGAATCTTCATCATCACCAATCGGCGTTTCCATTGAAATCGGTTCTTTCGCGATTTTAAGTACCTTACGGATCTTATCTTCAGGCATGATCATGCGTTCTGATAATTCTTCAGGTGTTGGCTCGCGACCCATTTCTTGTAACATTTGACGTGAGATACGGTTAAGCTTGTTAATGGTTTCAATCATATGCACCGGAATACGGATAGTACGGGCTTGGTCAGCGATAGAACGGGTGATAGCTTGGCGGATCCACCACGTAGCATAAGTTGAGAACTTATAACCACGACGATATTCAAATTTATCAACGGCTTTCATCAGACCGATGTTACCCTCTTGGATCAAATCCAAGAACTGTAGACCACGGTTAGTGTATTTTTTCGCGATTGAAATGACCAAACGTAAATTTGCTTCAACCATTTCTTTTTTAGCGCGACGCGCTTTAGCTTCACCAATTGACATGCGTCGGTTGATATCTTTGATATCAGCTATGCATAGACCGGTTTCTGCTTCAACCGCATTCATTTTACTGACGCTGCGCTCAATATCTTCTTGGAACGTTTCTAATACCAACACGTATGGCTTGTTGGATTTTAATATTTTAAAATACCAATCCGTTGAGGTTTCATTGCCCGCAAATGCTTTGATAAAATCTTTCTTAGGCATTTTTGCTTGGGCTACACAGTGTTTCATAATGAGACGTTCTTGAATGCGAACGCGATCCATCATGCCACGCATGTTTTTAACCATACGATCAAATTGTTTGGGGATTAAGCGGAATTCTTTGAATACTTCTGATAACGCAGCAATTTGACGTTTAGCCGTTGCATTTGAACGACCTTTCGCTTCGATTGCATCACGTGTTTTAGCGTACTGCTTACGCAACGCATCAAATTTTTCTCGTGCTAGTTCAGGATCAGGGCCTGTGTCTTCTTCCTCTTCGTCACCTTCAGAATCATCATCTTCTTCTTCAAGTTCTTCTTTGGATAAATCAGAGCCGATATGTGTTGCTGTTGGCGCAATGTTATCTTCTTCGTTTGGATCAACGAAGCCAATAATAATATCGCTTAAACGAATTTCCTCTGCTTCATACAAATCCCATTGATCAAGTAAATACGTGATCGCTTCAGGGTACTCTGCGACAGCGCATTGTACTTGGTTGATTCCATCTTCGATGCGCTTGGCTATTTCAATTTCGCCTTCGCGAGTCAATAGTTCAACCGTACCCATTTCACGCATGTACATGCGCACAGGGTCAGTCGTTCTACCAATTTCGCTTTCGACGGTTGCAAGGGCTTGTGCCGCAGCTTCAGCAACTTCTTCGTCTGTTGTTGTTTCAGCCATTAACAGCTCATCAGCGTCAGGAGCAGATTCAAATACTTGAATGCCCATGTCGTTGATCATGCTGATAATATCTTCAATTTGGTCTGAATCAACTATGTCTTGTGGCAGGTGATCGTTGACTTCGGCGAAGGTTAAGTAACCTTGTTCTTTACCTTTGGCAATCAGGAGCTTAATCTGAGACTGCTTACTTTGCATAAATATTTACACTTCTCATGCGAACCAATGTAAAACAACTTATCCTAGCGTCCTGTGCCACGGATCATTGACTCGTTGATTTTGGAAACGTAACTCTTCACTGAGACGTTTACGAATAGATAATTATAGCAGAAAATGTAATAAAGTTACTAGATACAAATTCTACTATAGTGATATTTCTAGCTTTATAACGTTTAAATATCGACCTTTTTTTCAAAATGTCAAATTTGTAACGAAAACTAATTTTTGGTTAGTAATTTTTTTAGTGTGTGTTTCTCTTCATCGCTCAAACCAACATTTCTTGATTTGGCGATTAAGGCTTCGGTTTGACCAGCCAAAAATTGGTCAACTAAACGTTTAAAGGTGCTGACATATACTGTATTAATATCATCATCAGTAATCAGCCATTCTTGAGCTAATAATGTTTGGAGGTGTTTTGCAAAAGCGTGCTCGCGAAAATTTTCAAAGACACTCGCGGTATTGACTCTTTTCTGTCGGGTACAAAATTGGTGTAGCTCGATTAAAAAATCCAAGCCAGGTAAACCGGCATCGGCTAACGCTAATGGCTTAACTTTAGGAATAGTATGGGCTAAGTTTGGATGTTCTACCAGTAATCGGATCAACATTCTTACTGGAGTTTGTGATAGCTTTTGTGGTGAACCGCTGCCCGGATTAGCCATCTTACGAGGGCCTTTGTTGGCTTTGTTTATATCACGTTCCAGTTGAAAACGGTCATATTCGCCCAACAGCTTGCTTAATTCGCCCTGTAGGATTTCTTGTTGGATAGTCCCAGCAACTAATGCAATTAACGGCTCTGCCTCAGCGCGCAATGCTGCTTTACCTTCTATTGATGCGACATTATGACGTTGTAATAGGTTTTCAAATAAAAATTTAGACAAAGGCATCGCTTTGACGAATTGCTCTTCTAGAGCTTCTTTGCCAATTTGACGTACCATCGTATCGGGATCTTCACCATCGGGTAAAAACAAAAACTTCATGGCTTTGCCATCTTTTAAAAATGGTAGGGCATTTTCCATTGTGCGCCATGCTGCACTCCGTCCGGCTTTATCGCCATCGTAACAACACACGATTTCATCCGAATTGCGGAGCATTAATTGCACATGTTCGGGTGTGGTTGCGGTCCCGAGAGACGCAACGGCATAGTTGATGTCAAATTGACTGAGCGCAACCACATCCATATACCCTTCTACAACCACAATACGGTCGATATGACGCTGCATATTCCGAGCGCGGTGCAGGCCATAGAGCTCGCTGCCTTTAAAAAATATGCGTGTTTCAGGGGAGTTGAGATATTTGGGGCCTTGATCGGCATCGATGACCCGTCCACCAAATCCAATCACTCGACCGCGCTTATCTCGGATCGGAAACATTAAGCGATCACGGAAAAAATCATAACGCTTACCGTTATCATTTTGGGTCATGATTTTTAAATCAATACATTGCTGAATGCGCTCAGGCGAGGTGCCTAATGTATCGGCTAGCGCTTGCCACTCGGGTGGTGCATAGCCGATTTCCCATGACTTAACAATTGCGCCGCTAAGCCCACGATCTTTAAGATAGGTAATGACTTTTTCTGAATTAGGGTGACGTTTGAGTTGCTGTTGAAAAAACTGTGCGGCTTTTTCCATTAACTCAAAATCATTTTCTAATTGTTGTTTCTTTTGCTGTGAAGCTACTTTATTAAATGGCTGACTGCTTTGCTCTCGTGGTACTTCTATTGAATGGTGTCCAGCAAGCTCTTCGATTGCCTCGACAAATTCAAGACGATCAAATTCCATAATAAATGACAATGCATTACCGTGTTCTCCGCAGCCAAAACAATGATAAAACTGTTTTTCGGCAGATACGGTGAATGAAGGGGATTTTTCATTATGAAAAGGACAGCAGGCTTGATAATTTTTACCTGCTTTTTTTAATTTGACGCGACTATCCACGATATCTACGATATCGGTACGTGCAATTAAATCATCAATAAAATCTCGAGGGATCCGGCCAGCCATAATGGCGCGGTTAACCTAATTTAGCTTTGATCAATCCGCTGACTTTACCCATATCTGCTCTTCCTTGCAGCTGCGGTTTTAAAACGCCCATGACTTTACCCATATCTTGCATACCGGCAGCACCCGTAGCTGTCATTGCTTCATTGATCAAAGTATTGATTTCAACAGATGTTAACGGTTGGGGTAAAAAGCTTTCTAAGACCACGATTTCAGAATATTCAATATCTGCAAGATCTATACGTTCGGCTGCAGAAAACTGTTGCGCCGCATCTTTACGTTGCTTGACCATTTTAGTGATAATGGCTAATACGTCACCATCGGTTAATTCAATGCGTTCGTCAATTTCACGTTGTTTAACTGCAGCAAGTGTCATGCGAATCGTACCCAAGCGTAGTTTATCTTTGGCGCGCATGGCATCTTTTTGTGCTTCTCTAAGTGTTTCTAATAGAGTCATGTCTGATCCTTTTGGAATAATGTTGACGAGTAATGTAAACAGTGTAACAAGTTGCTATAAATGCGACAACACAAACTAAAAAGGCAACCTGTTGGCTGCCTTGATATGCTTTATTCCTGCGAAAGGAATATTTACTAAAACTGCTTAGTAAAGTCTAACGCGACGTGCGTTTTCGCGAGAAAGCTTTTTAAGATGGCGCTTTTTAGCAGCCGCTTTCTTACGCTTACGTTCCCAAGTTGGCTTTTCAAAGAATTCGCGCTTACGAACTTCTGATAAAACACCTGCTTTTTCACATGAACGTTTGAAGCGACGAAGTGCTACGTCAAACGGTTCGTTCTCTCTAACTTTAACGATAGGCATTAAATGTAAACCTCAATAAAAAATAATCTTCAGAGCGAGTTTTAAGTTCGTGGTGATGACAATATTGATACAAGATATTGCGTTTTTACACACCACCAGAAAAGTCACACTGGCTAAAAATGGTGCGCAATAGTAAACATTATCGCTAGGCTTGTAAAGGGTAAATTAGAAAAACGCGCTAATTTTTTGGTAGTACTGGTCTTAATCATCGTAAATGCGTAAAATCACACAATAATTAGTTATTAAAAGAATATTACCACACTATGCGCATTTTAGGTTTTGAAACATCTTGTGATGAAACAGGTATCGCGGTTTATGACGATGAACTAGGTTTATTATCGCATCAATTATATTCGCAAGTTAAAATTCATGCCGATTATGGTGGTGTGGTACCTGAGCTAGCTTCGCGTGACCATGTCCGCAAAATTATCCCTTTGATACAAGCTGCCCTCAAGGACGCCAATACCAGCGCCGATGATCTTGATGGCATTGCCTATACGAAAGGGCCGGGTTTAATCGGTGCGTTATTAGTGGGTTCGTCTGTTGCACGCAGTTTGGCGTTTGCATGGGATAAACCGTTAGTAGGTGTACATCATATGGAAGGGCATTTATTAGCGCCCATGCTCGAAGACAATAACATTCCTGAGTTTCCGTTTATTGCTTTATTAGTATCTGGTGGTCATAGCTTAATTGTGGACGTTAAAGGTATCGGTGAATACGCGGTCCTGGGTGAATCAATTGACGATGCTGCCGGTGAAGCCTTTGACAAAACCGCTAAGTTATTAGGATTAGATTATCCAGGCGGCCCATTATTAGCTAAATTAGCGACGAAAGGCGAAGCAGGGCATTATCAATTCCCTAGGCCAATGACCAATAAACCTGGATTAGATCTGTCATTTAGTGGGCTCAAAACCTTTGCTGCAAATACCATTCGTGCAGCTGCAACAGATGAACAAACCCACGCAAACATTGCCTATGCGTTCCAAGAAGCGGTAGTCGATACCTTACTGATTAAATCTAAGCGGGCATTAAAGCAAACGGGCTATTCCCGTGTTGTCATTGCTGGCGGAGTGAGTGCGAACCAGCACCTACGGCAGGTATTTGAGCAGCGTATTGGGCCCAATGGTAAAAATGTGTTTTACCCGTCATTAGCGTTTTGTACCGATAATGGTGCGATGATTGCCTATGCAGGAATGCAGCGTTTGAAAGCTAAACAATTTGATGGGTTTGATGAACAAGTTAAGCCCCGCTGGCCGTTAGATTCGTTGCCGCCCTTGTAGATAGTGGATTAAACTTTAGGTTCGCTGCCTTGGAGTAACCGGGCGATATTGGCATGGTGGCGCCAAACTATGAGCGCTGCCAACATACTCACCGCTAATGTATATTCGGGTTTAAACCAATAGCAAGTTATCGGAGCAAAGCATACCGTTACCAATGCCGCTAAGGATGAAAAACGGAACAATCGATAAGTGATGAGCCATACAGCTAGTAGCGATAAACTAACCGGCAAACCGAGTGGAAATAGACAACCAAATGCCGTAGCGACGCCTTTTCCTCCGGAGAAACCATAAAAAATGGGATACATATGCCCCAGGCATACCGCAATGCCTATGATCCCTAACCAGAATGGCTCGATGCCTAAACGGTAAGCACCATACACCATCACGGTTCCTTTGAGTAAATCAAACATAAATACGATGATGGCAGGGATGCGTCCGCCTAAGCGAAACATGTTGGTTGCTCCGGGGTTATTAGAGCCAGATGAGCGAGGATCGGGCAATCCAAACAGCCGTGCGACTATGATAGCACTGGCACAGGACCCAATTAAATAAGCGCTCAAAATCATTAGAATGATTATTAGTTCCATATGATTTCCATATACTTATCCCCATAATTCACGCTACAATATGTTCAATTTACTAAATTGCATCGTTTTTTACTAGCGTTTTGCTAGTGATTTACTCGTTAAAAACGCATTACCAGAGATTAGCCCACATATGACGTCACCTATTGCTCATTCTGACCGAGTTTTGATCCGCAATTTGCAATTAGATGTGTTGATTGGTGTGTATGATTTTGAACGTTTAGCGCCTCAGCGCGTGATTTTTGAAGTGGATTTACATACGGATTGTCGCCCTGCTGGCTTAAGTGACAACGTCGTTGATGCGGTTAACTATGCACAAGTGACTGACGTGATCACTAAGATCAGTGTGGCCAGCGAATATCAGTTACTAGAAGCCTTAGCTGAGGATGTTGCGACCCAAGTGTTAGCACAATTTAGTACGGTGTCTTGCATTGATATAACCATTCATAAACCCGATATTATGCCTAATGATGTCAAGGTGGCGATTGCGATTTCTCGTACTCGTACTGCGCAATCTTAGGCTCTGATATGTCCGCGATTCAGCCTATACCGTCTCACCATATCCTGATTAGTCTGGGATCAAATGTAGATCGCCAGCGATATACTCAAGCGGGCATTACTGCATTATCGACGCATTTGAGTGATATTAAATTGTCGAGTACCTATGAGAGTGAAGCGGTTGGGTTTGCTGGCGCACCTTTTTATAATCTGGTGATGAGTGCCTATACCACTATGGATATTGCGGAAGTGGGTCGTTTATTTAAAGAAATTGAACATCAAAATGGGCGACTCAAGACCGATAAGAAGTTTGCCCCACGCACCTTAGATATTGATTTGTTAACTTATGATGATGTAATTTGTGTGGAGCCGGTAGTATTGCCGCGTCCAGAAATTGAATATCATGCCTTTGTCCTTGAGCCTCTGGCTGAGTTGGTACCAACGATAGTGCATCCCAATACTAACAAAAACTACGAGCAATTATGGGCAGAGTTTGATCAAGCAGAACAAAAATTATGGATAGTCGATTTAACATGGAGAGTAAAATAGTATGACGTTTTTTGAAATAGTGATATTGGCAATAATCCAAGGGATCACCGAGTTTTTACCAATATCATCTTCTGCACATTTAATTTTACCTGAAGCACTGCTGGGCTGGAATAGTCAAGGCTTAGCCTTCGATGTCGCCGTGCATGTTGGGAGTTTATTGGCGGTCATTATTTATTTTCGCAATGATATTATTGCGATGACGGTGGATTGGTTTCAATTTGGTTTTACTAAAAATCAAACTTCAAATAGTCAATTAGCTTGGTTTGTCATATTAGCAACTCTGCCAGCGATTATGATTGGCTTTGCCTTCAAATCATTTATTGAAGTGTATGCACGATCAGGTACCGTCATTGCTTTTACCACCATTATTTTTGGTTTATTACTCTGGTATGCCGATGTCAAAGCAACCTCAGCACGCGTGATCCAGCAAATGACGTGGCGTCATAGTTTGTTGATTGGTCTGTCACAAGCCATCGCATTAATTCCAGGTACATCGCGATCCGGTATCACCATGACAACGGGTTTGTTACTTGGGTATGATCGAGAAAGCAGTGCGCGTTTTTCGTTTTTATTATCAATCCCAGTTATTTTAGGGGCTGGGTTGTTAGCGACGTTAGATTTAGTGTCAGAACCTGCAGCAGTAGATTGGAGTGCATTAGCATATGGCGCACTGTTTTCGTTTGTGTCGGCGTATATTTGTATTTCATTGTTTTTGACTTGGATTAACAAAATCGGCATGTTGCCATTTGTGGTCTATCGGTTATTGTTGGGTGCGCTACTAATTTACTTTATCTACGCTTAATGGAGAAAACAGATGAGTGACACGATTTTTACCAAAATTATGGATAAATCTATCCCTGCTGATATTTTATATGAAGATGATGAGGTCTTGGCATTTAAGGATATTAATCCCCAAGCGCCGTTGCATTTTTTGGTGATCCCAAAAAAACCAATCGCAACCATTAACGACATTACTTCTGAGGATTATGCTGTTGTCGGCAAGTTATCTGGCGTCGCAGCGCAACTCGTTGGCGAACATGGGATGGCGGAGCAGGGCTTTCGAACGGTGATGAATTGTAATGAATATGGTGGGCAAACGGTATATCACATTCATCTGCATGTGCTAGCTGGTAAACCTTTAGGCTGGCCGCCGTATCAAGATAAGCTAAAGCAATCGATATAGTTTGATTGCGTTAGCTTAAATATAGCGCTTGAAACAAATTAACACTAAGTAGAAAACATCACCGAAAAGACGCAGAAGGTTATTCTGCGTTGAGCTCTAATACTTCAGTTAAGTAATCGGCAAAAGCGACCAATTCCGCAGACATCAAGACAAAATCAGCGTCTAAGCGCGCTGCTTTTTCATCTTTAGGGATATCTTGGTTTTCTTCTTTTAACGAATCTGAGTATTTAATACGCTTGATGGAGCCATCACTTTCTAGCATACAGGTTAACTGATCGCTAAAATCGACGCCTAATTTTTCTACCCACTTACCGGCATCGATATGACGTAATACTTCTTCAGCTTGTAGATCTTGATTTTTGCAGCGAGCAACGGCGGCTTCGTCATCATTGGCTTTGAGTTCAATATCGGTTAATAACTGAATGTGCTCCGGAGGATTAGCCGTAACCCAATTAGTTAAATAACGTTGAATACCAGAGCGACATAACGGCACGACCGGTAACGAACCCAGTGCTTTGCGTAACATAGCCAAAAATGTTTCAGCTTTACCATCGGCAGAGGCATCAACAATGACCAATTTGTGCTCTGGACAAATAAACCCATTTGAAAATGAGTTTTTGGTAAATGCTTGCGGTAACAAACGTGCCACTATCTCTTGTTTTAAATCTTGTTGTGCTTTTTTACCAACAGGGCTGCCGGTTTCTTGTTCAATTTGTGCGACTTTTTCAGCTAATTCAGCATTAATAACCGCAGCGGGTAAAATACGCTCTTGTTTCTTAAGGCTAAACAAATAACGACCATTTGCATGGTGAAATAATAGCTCAGAGCCCGCCAAAGGAGGAGTAAATCCCATTGTTGCCAGTTCTTGAGAGCCACACGGGCGAAATATGACACTGGATAGACAATCTTGTAAATTGTCTTCGTTAAACGTTAACGGTTGGGTTAATTGGTATAACTTTGCATTTTTAAACCACATGGTGAACATGACTCCAGTCAGGAAATGGAAAAAGGGCGCGCAGAGTAACAATATTTGATAGGGTTGACAATTATGAAAAAAAGCAATAATACGAATAAATATGACAACGTTAATAAAAATGTCATAGAAACAGTGAATAACCGAGTGCCATAAGTAAGTCATAATTTTTATTTAGGAAAAAATTATATGTCTCGTACTATTATGTTAGTTGAAGATGAAGCGCCAATTAGGGAAATGTTAAAGATTGTTTTAGAGCAAGCGGGCTTTTCGGTCAACGAAGCGGAAGATTTTGATATTGCACTAGAGAAGATGGTCGAACCGTATCCTGATTTGGTCTTATTAGATTGGATGCTACCTGGTGGCAGTGGTGTGCAACTTGCGCGTAAACTAAAAGAACATGAATTTACTCGTGATATTCCCATTATTATGCTTACCGCGCGTGGCGAAGAAGAAGATAAAGTCAGAGGCCTAGAAGCCGGAGCTGATGATTATATTACCAAGCCATTTTCGCCAAAAGAACTAGTGGCACGCATCAAAGCGGTCATGCGGCGAGTGACGCCAACGGCGAGTGATGAACTCATAAACTTTTCCGGCTTGGTCTTAGATCCTGTTGCGCATCGTGTTTCGGCAAATGACGACCGAGTAGACATGGGACCGACTGAGTTTAAGTTGCTGCATTTTTTCATGGTTCATGCGGAACGAGTCTATTCGCGTGAACAGCTATTGGATAATGTTTGGGGTACCAATGTCTACGTCGAAGATCGGACTGTGGATGTGCATATTCGACGTTTACGCAAAGCGATTTCAGTGCATGGACATGATTCAATGATTCAAACGGTTCGCGGTGCTGGCTATCGTTTCTCAGTTAAATAACATAGGTTTACCCACGTAATGTATTATCCGTTTTCATGGTCTAAAAACATTGTTCAACTCACGATATTTATCCTGTTGGTCATTGTCTTGGGTGGTATGTTTGATGATTTTGTATTAGCTGTAGCGCTAGCAACCATTGCTATTTTAGGGTTTAATTTTTATCAATTATATAAACTCAATCAATGGGTATGGCACAGCAAAAAACTCTCCCCACCTAAAGTCTACGGAGCATGGGAATACATATACGAAGGTATCTATCAGCTACAACGCCGTCAACGGGGTAAACGTAAAGAGCTCAGCGAATTGGTGAAACGGTTTCGTAAAGGTGCAGAAGCGTTACCCGATGCGGTGATTATTTTGGATAATGATGCGACGATTATCTGGTGTAACCGTTTAGCACGTCTGGAGTTAGGGATAAAATGGCCTGATGATTTAGGCATGCGTATTGATAATTTACTGCGCCATCCTGAGTTTGTAGAATATTTCCAAACCGCGGATTATACTTATCCGATAGAAGTGCCTTCCCCTGCTAATCCAAGAAAAACTAATGAATATCGGATCATGCCCTATGGCGATGATAACCTGTTGTTGATCTCGCGAGATGTGACTCGTGTGTCTCAATTAGAGGATATGCGTCGTGATTTTGTGGCGAATGTGTCGCATGAAATGCGCACGCCATTAACCGTTATTAATGGCTATTTAGAGATGTTACCCATGACCTCTTTGGATGATGATCCGTTAGCGCACAAAGCCATCTATGAGATGAGTACCCAGACTAAGCGCATGCAAAATCTAATCGAAGATTTGTTAGTGTTGTCACGCATTGAATCAAGCTCTGAGCGAATTTATGAGCATATCGTCAACATGCCAAGTATGTTTGCGCAAATAGCGATGGAAGCCAGACAATTAAATACGGATAAACAGCATCAGATTGAGTTTCATATCGACCCTGAATTACACGTTTATGGTGTTGAGGGGGAGTTGCGTTCAGCGTGTTCTAATCTTATTTTTAATGCGGTGCACTATACACCTGATGGCGGTAAAATAGATGTGTATTGGTCTAAAAATGGCCATGATGCAGTGTTTAAAGTCGTAGATAATGGTGATGGTATTGATGATAAGCATCTGTTGCGTTTAACGGAACGTTTTTATCGCGTGGACAAGGCGCGTTCTCGCAAAACCGGTGGCTCCGGCTTAGGCTTATCTATCGTTAAACATGTATTAAATCACCATAACTCATTATTAGAAATACGAAGTATTGTTGGACAAGGCAGTGAGTTTTCGTTTAGGTTAGGCTATGAATTAATTCCTACAGAGACGTCTAAAACGGACTATGCTAAGTAAACGATTACCCCATTTTTTGAAAGTTGTGCTGATCGTAATTGCTAGTACAGCATTACCTTGTTGGTCCGAGGAATTTCCAAAAGAAGCGCCTCAAAAAAACGCACCTAAGACAGATCTGCTTGAACCTATAGTCCTGCCAGCAAAGGGTATTGTTGGTAATATGACTTCCATTGGCTCCGATACATTATCCAGTTTAATGACTGTATGGTCAGCCGAATTTAATCGTATTTACCCTCAAGCCAAAATCCAAATTCAAACAACTGGCTCATCTGCTGCTCCCATTGCCATCACTGCCGGCACAGCTTCAGTAGGACCCATGTCACGCCCATTAAAGCCCTCAGAGCGACAATCCTTTATTAATAAATATGGTTATGAGCCATTGATGATTACCGTGGCGATTGATGCGATTGGCGTATTTGTAAAGGACACGAATCCATTGACGTCGATAACCCTACCGCAATTAGATGGCTTGTATAGTGCGACTCGCTATTGTGCGCCACGTCGGGCTATCGATAATTGGGCGGAGTTATTGACTCATGAAGAATATCGCCAAGCTGAATTTTCCAATATGCCGACATTTCCGGTGAGGCTATATGGTCGAAATTCGGCATCAGGTACGTATATTTTCTTCAAACAACATGCATTATGTAATGGCGACTACCAAGCGCAAGTGCAGCAATTACCCAGTTCGTCATCGATCATCCAAACTGTTGCCAATGGTCGCGGTGCGATGGGTTATGCCTCAGTCGGCTATCAGTCCTCGGGTGTAAAAACCTTAGCAATAGCGAGCTCTGCTGCAGAGCCTGCCTATCAGGTTAATGCGTACAATGTGCAGACGGGACTTTACCCTTTAGCACGTAGTTTATTTTTAATGATTAACCAACAGCCAGGAAAACCGTTTTCTCCGGTGTTAGCTGAATTTCTTAAATTTGTTTTATCTGATGACGGCCAATTCATTGTTGTTCAAGAAGGATATTTTCCAATTGCAGAATCTCAGCAACAATCTCAATTAAAAACCTTGTTTAACGCAGCGCACCCCACTCAATAAAAAGTCATCCCTATCTCCGTACTATGAATGTTTTATGACAATTTCTATATGTAACATTTTTGTCATTATTAGTGAGTAATCTTTGCTTAACTTTTATATCAAAACTTAAATTTCATAGGAAATACACATGCGTTTAAATGATTTATTTAAAGTCACTGCGATTGCTGTTGCGCTTACTCTTGCTGCTTGTGGCGGTGATATCAATATTACTACTTCAGTTCCTAATGGCTTTACTTCAGGTTTTAGTGTCTCGAATGACTCAGGCAGTGCCATTACCATCGATGATTCTGGTAGTCACTTTTTGGTGTTCTATGCTAATCTTTATTTTTTTAAATAAGGATATGCTTATGTCTGACAATAGTAAACCATATAAGAGCCAATGGCCTCTCCGATATGTCATGGACTCTGAGTTAATTAACCATAAGTTACTCGGGGTGTTGTTAATATTAGCCATTTCAGGATGTAGCCCAGCAACCTCGACAGACATCAATCCGCATACCGATAATGCGCCTGCTAGTTCAGTATCTTCCTCATCAACGAGTATTGCCAAACATAGTGACCCTGATATGACCTATCCAACACATCTTGCCAAGCGTTTTCCTCGTCTACCTGATATTGCGGCTACTGCCCCTGTCGCTGGGCGAATTGAACATAGCGAAGTGCATCATGGTCTAACGTTAACTGACCCATATCATTGGCTCAAAGATCAAGGTTATCCTGAAGTGAATGATGAGCCTGTACTCGATTATCTCAATGCAGAAAATGATTATTATCAAACATTTTTAACGTCACATAAACCGCTGGTGGAGACTCTTTTTGCTGAATACAAAGGTCGTGTCGATCCGACTGATGTATCGGTACCATTTACTAAACATGGGTATGAGTATCGCTATGAATACCTAGCTGGGGCTGACTATCGGACTTTAATCCGCAAAAATCTAGCTAATGGTGGCGAACAGGTTTACCTAGACCAACCGGCACTGGCAAAAGGGCAGGATTATTTTGTGCTGGGTGATTATTATATTAGTCCTGACAATAATCGTATGGCATATTCTTTGGATACCAAAGGTGATGAGCGGTATACGATTTATTTTAAAGATTTACGGACGGGTAAAATCAGTGATGTCAAATTTGACAACACCTCAGGTGATGTCTTGTTTGTTAATAATGGTCAAGGGATAGTTTATGGACAGTTGTATACTGACCGTTGGGCGACTAAATCAATTAATTATTATGATATTGCAACGCAGCAAATTAGCGTATTAAAAACGGAAGCGAACGATGAGTTTTCTTTGGGTTTCAGCAGCACTTCCGATGAGCAATTTTTATTAATCTATTCAGGCACCAATGATGTCACTGAAATCTCAGCGGTGAACCGAGTGGATGTGACTAAGCCATTGCTTTCTTTGGTGACTCGCGACAAAGGGTTTAATGCCCAGGTCGATCATGCACATGATCAATTTTATATATTAACCAATGATACGCATGTTAATTCGCGTTTAGCGGCGGTGTCATCTGCGCAGCCCGATTATGCCAAGTGGCAGACGTTGCTCGAAGGGAGTGACACGCAATATTTAAAGTCGCTACAAACGTTTAATTTTGGAGTCGTACTGCATCTGAGCCGCAATGCATTAGAGGCGATAGCAGTACTGCCTTATGATGAGCAACCGATGTATGATGTAGACTTTGCCGAGACCGCATACGATGTGTCTCTTGGCACCAATCCTGAGTTTGCCACGGCGACGCTAAGAGTTAATTACGAATCAATGATCACGCCTATGCAAGTGATTGATATTGATGTTGCAACACAAACGCAAACTATCCGCAAACAACAAGCTATCCCATCTGGATATACGCCAAGTGATTATGTCACCGAACGGATCATGGCACCTGCTCGTGATGGTGCACAGGTCCCCATATCGATTGTATATCACAAATCATTTAAGCCAGACGGTACAGCGCCTCTCTTACTTTATGCTTATGGGGCGTATGGAGTCAGTATGTCACCAAATTTCTCAACGACTCGTTTGAGTCTGCTCGATCGAGGCTTTGCTTTTGCGATTGCCCACACACGCGGTGGCGATGAAATGGGATATCAGTGGTATCTCGATGGGAAAATGGAAAAACGCCAAAATGCGTTTAATGATTTTATTGATGTCGCCCAGTATTTAGTAGATAAGCAATATACTCATGCCGGCAATATTTCCATTATGGGGGCCTCCGCGGGTGGAAAAATGATGGGCGCTGCGATCACGATGGCACCAAATATGTGGCGTTCGGTGATCTTAGATGTGCCATTCGTCGACGTGCTAAATACGATGCTTGATGCCAGTTTACCCTTAACCCCACCGGAGTGGAGTGAGTGGGGGAATCCAATTACGGATAAAGACGCCTTTGAGACGATTTTATCCTACTCACCATATGACCAAATACAAGTACGTGAGTATCCGCCGATGATGGTGACTGGAGGGTTAAACGATCCACGCGTAACCTATTGGGAGCCAGCTAAATGGACGGCTAAAATGCGCCATCGTAAAACGGATAATAACTTATTAGTCATGCGTATGAATATGAGCGCAGGCCATTTTGCTAATTCTGGACGTTATGGTCAACTGTTAGATTTGGCTGAAGAATATGCGTTTATTCTGGTTGCACATGGCATAAACCAATAAGATGGTCTATGAGCTAAAATAGCGACAAATTTACTATCTAGTAACCGACTCAACCTGCCGATACAGTATACCGAATATGGGTACTGTAAAGGCAGGGGGCATTCTCACTTGGGAGCGGCTTCTCTACCTTTTTTACCCTTTTCTTTTCTGTCTTTTTTGTCCATGCGCTGCTTCATTTTACGCCATTTCTTTTGTTGTTTAGCGTTGAATACTTGCTGAATATCGAATTTGGTTTTGGCGCGTAATACACCAATTTCAATTGCTGTTGGTGCGAACTCCTCTTGCAATGTTTGCCACGCTTGAGTATCAAACTCTGCCGCTTGAATGAGTGAACGCTCCGCCATCTTTTGTGTCATCATAGTATTGTGATAGGTTTGCATTGCGGTGGTTGCATCATTATGGATTGTCGTTAACTGTGCTAATTGAGCTTCTGTTGCATCGACTTTATTGGCCATGCGTAACAATTGTTTAAGACGTTTTTGTTCGCGCTTGAGTGGATCGCGAACTGCATATCTTGCTGCTTGATTGGTGTTAAATTTTGCTTGTTGCTCCGCAGTTAATACCGCGAATACAGCCTGTCTGTTTTGTGCGTTAGCGAGCTGATGAGCTTGTCTATTAATGATTCTACTTTCTACCAAACTGCGCGCTGTCGTTCCATCCCACGTCCCTGATTGCTTACTTTGACGCATTAATTCTAGTGCTTCATCACGCTCGCCACGAAACATAGAACGGCCTTCTTTGGCTTGTTCACGAATTGCCTGCATGGCTTCTTTTTGGCTGTCCGACAAATTGAGTTCTTGCATTGCAGAACGTTCATGGTCGCGCTGGTGATCGCGTTGTTGAGATTGTGCTAATACACTTTGCGTGCCTAAACAAAACAGCAATGTAGTCGCAACGGTAACTATTTTTTTCATATTTATCATGGTAGTGTCCTTTAGGTGATTAACAATTTATGACCCTTTAATCTTAGCAATAGGTTTGCAAAGAAACGCCAATGCAATGTAAAGCTTGTGTAAAGATAGCTAAATTGATGTGCGCCACGACGAAAAAACAATATAATTCAGTTAATTATATAGCACAATGTGACTATGACTTTTGAGCAAGGTGTTTTATGCATAAATTACTAATCATTGACGATGATGTCGCATTAACGGAAATGCTACAAGAATACTTAGCCCAGCACTCACTTGACGTGACGGTGTGTAATCACCCTATTACAGCAATAGAAACGCTGCGAGAGCAAGCCTTTGATGTGTTGTTACTGGATGTCATGATGCCCGAAATTGATGGGTTTGAAACCTTACGCCGGATCCGCCAGTTTTCAGGTATACCCGTTATTATGTTAACGGCTAAAGGCGATGATTTTGATCGTATTTTGGGATTAGAGTTAGGTGCCGATGATTATTTACCTAAACCGTTTAATCACCGTGAATTGGTTGCGCGGATCAAAGCGCTAACACGACGTTGGGTCGATAAAAGTTTAGTCAGTGACAGCTATGAAGTATCGAATTCCTCGGTACCATTAATGCTAAATGGGATTACCTTAGATGTGACTCAGCATAGCGTGTTGGTGGCGCAGCAGCCGGTTGAGCTAACGGGCACAGAATTACATTTGCTCCATCAGTTAATGTTACAACCGGGTAAAGTCGTGACCAAAGAAGCCTTAAGTCAAGCAGTTTTGGGGCGTCGCTTAAGCGCTTTTGACCGCAGCTTAGATATGCATGTGAGCAATATACGCAAAAAACTTGCTCAGCATGAGCTCACCGATATCATCAAAACAATACGCGGAACCGGTTATATTTTCACTCTCAAGGATCACGCTAAGTGAATTTACGTCAGTTAAACCCCAGCAATAGTTTGTTTGGTCGGATTTTTATTTGGTTTTGGTTGGCGACGCTAGTCATGCTTGGCAGTGGCGTTTTACTTGCACGGTTGTTAGTGTCGAATGTTTCTTTGGATGAAGTCGATGAGATCAAGCTGCAACGTGCAATGGCATATGCTGAGAGAATTGAACACCGCCTCGAGCAAGGTAAGACTATTCAACAAGCGGTGAATCGTCAGCAACCAGGACGCGCGCTTGTTGTGGCATATCCTCAAGGAGAAAACCAGCCAATATTGAGTTTTCCGCAACCGTTGTTACGCGATTGGCATGCGTTTAAGTCTTTATTAGATGAACCCAAAGCGTGGAATATCCGTTTGCATAACAGCTATTTTATTGGTCCGATTATGATTTCGGGCAATGGACAATCTTACCAAGTTTTTATTGGTCGTTTACTCCCAAGAGAGCAAGTTAAAGAGGACTTTAATGTAGGTATTATTGTGCTTATCGTTGCTGTGATTTTAAGTGCTTTATTTTGTGCAGCCTTGGTGATGAGTTTGTCCAAACCAATTGGCTCACTACGCCAAGCGACCAAAGAGATTGCCGCTGGCGATTTAGCTACACGTATTACTGGATTGAGCCATCGTAAGGATGAAATTGGACAATTAGCCCAAGATTTTAATCAAATGGCGACTCGGGTTCAATCTTTAGTGAATAGTCAGCAACAATTACTGGCTAACGTGTCACATGAGCTTCGTTCACCATTAACACGTTTACAATTAGCGGTTGCGTTATTGGATGGGGCTGCTGATGAACAAACAAAAATACAAAATACACAACGTATAGATAAAGAAATAAAAGCGATCGATAGCTTGATAGGGCAGTTATTAACACTCGCTAAAGTAGACACACAAGAAGTGGTAACAGTTGATGAGTATTCCTTAGTAACACTGCTGCATCCACTATTGGAAGACGCGATATTTGAAGCCTCGAGCATGGACAAAACCCTCCATGTCAGTTTATTACCAGATGTTGTTATCGGAGCTCAGCACGAGTTGTTCAATAGTGCGGTGGATAATATTTTGCGAAATGCGCTGCGTTTTGCAGATCACTCCGTGACAATTGACGTACAAATGGCATTACATAAAGAGCAACAAGGTGTCAATATTTGCATTTGTGATGACGGAGCGGGAGTAGATGAACAAGCGTTACGACAATTGTTTGAGCCCTTCTATCGCGCGCGCAATCAAGTCGCAACGTATAATGGCGCTGGCTTAGGGTTGGCTATCGCTGCCGCAGCGATCAAACATCATGGTGGGCATATTCGTGCGGAGCACGCGATATCTTCAGGCTTATGCATCATAATTTGGTTACCGATATTACACTAATATTCAATTGCTTACCCTTCATCCTAGTAATAACGGCATTATAAATTGTCGTTTTGTGTCAATCTCTAATATAGTTATTTAATCGTTTATGTAAGGACTTGCATTACGAATAATGCAAAGGGTGATATGAGACTCACCCTTTCGCTTAATCGAATGTGGGTGTTTTTGTATTCAAAAAAAAAATCTGCAATTCAATTAAGACTCCTATGAATACTATAAACTGATAGAAATATTAGGGCAAAACACACTATGAATTCACCGATTAGCGTTTTATTATATGCTGAGAACAGCATTCCATGGCTAGATGAACCTAAAATATCCGGCTCTTGAAATGCACTGGTTAAACTATCGTTATTGATATAAAAACAATACATCAGCACTGATAATAATGACGATGAAGTGCCAAAACTGGATAATATACTTAAGTCTTCGACGCCATAATCTCTTCCAGAGACTTGTTCTTTTGCCTGATTTTTTAACGTCACCAGTTCGGCACAACGTTTAATTAACGCCAGACTCAAAAACACAAACATAGAAAAGGATAATAACCAAAAAGAAATAGCGATACTCATTATCGCCGCTCCGGCAAAATTCGAATGGTACAGAGTGAGGCCAATATAATCACGTCCATGGCAAAATAGTGCTTTAGTTTTAGAGAATAACTTAACGTTAAGGCCAGATATACCAACAATACCATGCTAAATTCAACGGATATACTCAATGCTAATGCGGCAGAGATGAACAGCAAGACTACTGCGGTCAACACCCCATCAATGATACTAAGATCACCACTGGCAATGGGTCGATATTTTTTTCGTTGATGTCCGCGGTCCTCATCCAAATCCACTAAATCATTCAGTACATATGTCGCAGACGCAAGCAAACTAAACGCAAAAAATCCCACTACGCATGCCAAGACTAAACTCATATTTGTGTAAGCATTACCGACGAATAACGGAACCAATATCAATAAGTTTTTAACCCATTGATATACATGCAGTTCTTTTAGTAATAATAAAATGGTGGATTGCTCTTGCTGATCGAGCATCTTGGTAAACGTTTTACGTTTCGCCGCTCGAGTAGGTGCGACTAGATAACTCTCGGTAGCATGTTCAAACAGCACATAATCCTCAATACTATTGCCCATGTAACTAAATTCTGGGGTCATCGCTTGAATCTTATGTAGTTTGTGCCGGCCTTTTAAGTTTTCGCTCGCATTAGAGGCGATATAATCATCAAAAATAGGGTAAGCACTTACAAATGCCTTGGCAATTCGTTCGTTCGAGGCGGTAGCTAAAATAATACGGCGTCCGTCCGCTTTTTGTTGGGCTAAAAATTGATAGGTATCTGGGTTTGTTGGGATCGTCAGTACGTCTTGTTGCGTTAAATCACTCAGGCGTATTTTTAAAAATGCACGGCCTTTACAAAGCCAAGGTAAAGTAAAAATAATCACCCAAGGGGATGATTTTATTGCGGAAAATAAGCTTTCAAGCAGCATGTCCGATTTAATAAAAGTACCATCTAAATCTACGTATAACGGCGTTGATTGCCCTGATATTGAAATGCCCATAGCATTCCTTGCTATCGAATTATGACTATTACTGTAAAACATGCATTGTACTAATGAAAATTTTTGGTTGTTTTTTTAGCGGTCTATTTTGTCTAACAATTGAACTAACCCATTTAGACAAGTTGTCCATGCGTCTTTATTTGTTGTGAATCTCACCTAATTTATAATAAATAAGGCCCTTGCGGGCCTCGAAATTAGTGTTAATTATTGCGTTGTATCGACCTAATCGCGAAGCATACGGCGTAGCAATTTGCCCACACTCGATTTAGGTAATTCATCTAATATATGAATTTCTTTTGGTACTTTGTAGGCGGTGAGTAATTTGCGGCAATGCGCTTCAATGTCATCCGTATCAACGCTGTTTTTCAATGCAACATATGCACACACGCGCTCACCTGTTTTGTCGTCAGGTTTACCTATGACAGCTGCTTCTAACACACTAGGGTGCAGGGTGAGCACTTCCTCAACCTCATTAGGATAGACGTTAAAACCCGAGACAATGATCATGTCTTTTAAGCGGTCAACAATCTTAATACAGCCATTTTCTAGTATGATGCCAACATCACCTGTTTTAAAATAACCATCAGCCGTCATGACTTCAGCCGTTGCATCTGGTCGCTGCCAGTAACCGAGCATTACTTGAGGGCCTCGGATAGCAATTTCACCAGACTCACCTTTTGGAAGTTGTGAACCATCATCGGCTAAAATCGCGATTTCAGTGCCATCGACGGGTAAGCCGACCGTACCATATTGTTCATTGCCCACTTCATTAAATGCGGCAACAGGGGCAGTTTCTGATAAACCATACCCTTCTGTGATTTCACATCCCGTTACACCGCGCCATGCGTCAACGGCTGCTTGTGTCAGTGCGGTACCCCCTGAAATAGTCAACTTAAGTTTAGAAAAGTCGCAGGTTTTAAATTCAGGATGAGATGCTAATCCAACGAATAACGTGTTAATACCGGCAAAGGTTGTAAATTGATGTGGTTTGATGGCGGCAATAAATGCATCAGGATCACGTGGGTTAGGGATCAATAATATATGCGCGCCTCGTGATGCAAATGCCATCATACAAACCGTAAACGCATAAATATGATAAAGCGGTAAGGGACATATCACCATTTCATCTTGAGCATTAAAATTATTACCTAATCGACCTATGGTTTGCACGCAGTTGGAGATAATATTGCTATGGGATAATGCAGCACCTTTAGACACGCCGGTAGTGCCACCTGTATATTGCAATGCGGCAACATCATTAATATCAATGCCTGTTCTTGCTGGGACATTGCCTTGTGCACCTTGGGCTAATACATTAGTAAAATTAACGTGTTGGGTATGCTCCGGCGCAGTATTAGGCATGAGTAATTCTGTTGCAGACGTAATAATGACGGATTCAATGGCTACATCTTCAGCGATTTCATCGTATTTAGGCAAAAAATCAGCCAAGATAACCAGTGCCTTTGCCCCTGAATCATTAAATTGATGTTTCATTTCTCTAGGGGTGTAAAGCGGATTAGTATTGACGACCACTAAACCTGCGCGAAAAGCCCCATAAACCGCAATCGGATTTTGCAACACATTGGGTAATTGAACTGCAATCCGATCCCCAACTTTAAGACCTAGTTGATTGACGCAATAACTCGCAAATTGCGCTGATGCTGCGTCTATTTGCGCGTAACTGTATGTTTGACCTAGTGCGGTATAGGCCGGAACAGCGGCATGTTGTGTGAAAAATTCTTCAACAAAATCACCAATTGACGATATGTTTTCAGGTATGAAATTGGTAGAGTTTGACATAACAAGCATCCTATATATTATTTTAAGTTTAATAGGTATAGTGTGCCTGAAATCAATCTATTTTTACAATTATTTTACATTATTAGTTTGAGTTATATTGTAGGGGACGGGATTTTATCGGATAGACAAACCAACATGCCCCGATGAGCCCGCATAATATTTGCAATAGTAAACCAAAATCGCGTGCGCCAGCAATCAAAGTGACTTGTAATATCGGGTACATTGCGGTGTGGATAACGCCAATAGTAATCCCGCCAGCCAAAATAAAGCTGGCCTGTACAAGCGTGCTTCGGGCCTGTGTGAAATGTAATATTGCGGCACAGATTAACCAACCAAGTAACAATCCTCCCGCGATGATCACGCCATATGTAGGGAGTAGTCCTAGCCAATCTTGCCCTGTCATGGCTATTCGCTGATTCAGACTAACTGCAATATCTACGTTACCTAATTGCCATATATTAAATTGGGTATGTGCCATACTTGCCAGGGTGAATGTTAATAACCATGCACGTATAAAACGCCACCAAGGCCAAAGTGTGATATTGCGCATAAACAAGGTATCCTATTACTCAGTTTTTTTATTAAGTTATTGACTCAGTTAAATACTCAGTTGAATTTCACCAAGGACATGTGATGATGCAATGGTATCAATTTTTAATGTTAAGCACAGCTAGCCGTAAAGTGAAGCAATATTCGATTGTCATGCTGCTGGTGTGTTCCATGAGCGGGTTAAGTCCGGCTGTGCATGCAACGAGTATAGGGCTTAGTCAAACTCAATATGGACTTTACCCTGTATTGTCACAACTTGATATGCCTTGGGCGGTAAAATCCGATCAACAATCGCGTTTGTGGGTCACGTTAATGTCAGGACAAGTAGTGGTCACTACCCCTTTGAATTTATACCAGAAGCCGCAACCTCTCAATTTCCAAACTCTTGATTTAGCATTGCCAGAACTCTATGTAGCAGGGCAGGGTGGGTTAATGGACTTGCTAATACTATCTGAATCAACCGCAACACAAAAACACCTTCTCGTGACCTATGCAAAAGGAAATGATAGTCATAATGCCTTAGCCATACAACGAATCACTTTAGGTTGGGTGCATAGTGAAGATCGCTGGCAACTAATATCCAGTGAGTCTATTTTTACTGTCAGCCCCGCTAAGTCGACCCCCGTTCATTATGGTGCGCGTTTGGTACAATTAGCCGATGACAGCATTTTGGTTACCGTTGGGGATGGATTTGATTGGCGTGAACAAGCCCAAAATAAAGCGTCAGGATTGGGTAAAATCTTACGTATGAACCTCACCGGCGATCCTTTAGTTGACAATCCTTTTTATCAATCGGCATTAATTGGATCTGACCCTAATATAATGAAGCAATGGGTGTATTCTTTGGGGCACCGTAACCCTCAGGGACTATTAGTTGATAAACATGGCGCTATTTGGGCACATGAACATGGCCCCGCTGGGGGGGATGAAATCAATTTAATTCGACCTGGTCTGAATTATGGGTGGCCAGTTATTACCAAAGGAATCGATTATTCCGGAGCACAAATTACCCCTTTTAGCCAATACCCAGGAATGACAGCTCCCGTTGTGAATTGGACTCCTTCTATCGCGCCTTCTGGATTTATTCGCTATGAGGAAGCGTTATTTCCTGAGTTGTACAATTCCTTCATCGTGACTAGCCTTAAACTCAAAGGTATTATTGCTGTGAATGTAAAAGAGGGTGTCTATGAGTCACAAGTTAAACTCGATACCGTGAGAGTAACTGAGACCAAAACACAAATCATGACCTCATCTTTACCTCGATTACGAGATATTACGACCTTACCATCTGGGGAAATCATCGTACTTAGTGATGGTGTGCATGGCGAACTATTGCATTTAAGGAGTCGTCAATAAGCCATAAAATCCGAGTCTTGATGCCGTTAGACCAATGTAGGGTATATTCAAATGATAGATAGGTTAAAATGCAAAATAGTCTATATTGCTGATTCCGTCTTGATTTTATGAATGTAATATTTAGGCGTAATAGTATAACCAGTAATATCGAGAACTGATTATATCGTTTAAAATATAGTGAGATACAAATGCATAATTACTGTGAATGACCAGTATTATGGATATAAACCAAAGTTTCATTCATTTTTTTTCAAAAAAACGCTATAATTTCAGGTAATTATCACTACCTAATTTAGCGTTTTGTATAAAACGTAAATTCACAACGAAAAAGAGGACATTATCGTGTTAGTAGAATATCGTAAACACGTCGCAGAGCGCGCTGCCGAAGGGATCCCGCCGAAGCCGCTTAATCCAGAGCAAGTCACTGGTTTAGTTGAATTATTAAAAAATCCACCAGCAGGCGAAGAAGAGTTTTTAATCGAACTGATTTCTGACCGTGTTCCTCCTGGTGTAGATGAAGCTGCATATGTAAAAGCGGGTTTTTTAAGTGCTATCGTTAAAAACGAAGTCACTTCGCCACTTATTTCTAAAGATGCTGCAGTACAATTACTAGGTAACATGCACGGTGGATATAACATTGTCACTTTAGTTGATTTGTTAGATGACGCTGATTTAGCTGAACTTGCTGCTGAAGAATTAAAGCACACATTGTTAATGTTTGATGCGTTCCATGATGTGGAAGAGAAGCATAAAGCCGGTAATAAATTTGCAACAGACGTTATGGAATCATGGGCTGAAGCAGAATGGTTTACTTCACGTGATGATCTACAAGAAAAAATCACAGCAACTGTATTTAAAGTGACTGGCGAAACGAACACGGATGATTTATCACCAGCTCCAGATGCATGGTCACGTCCTGATATTCCATTGCATGCAAAAGCGGCGTTTAAAATGACGCGTGATGGCTTAACACCTGAAAAGCATGGTGAAATCGGTCCATTAGCACAAATCGAAGCGATCAAAGCACAAGGTCACGAAGTGGCATTTGTGGGCGACGTTGTTGGTACGGGCTCTTCACGTAAATCAGCGACTAACTCAGTCTTATGGTTCTTTGGTGACGATTTACCAGGCGTACCTAACAAACGTGGTGGTGGTATTTGTATCGGTTCGAAAGTTGCCCCGATTTTTTATAACACTATGGAAGATGCGGGTGCATTAGTATTTGAAGCCGATGTTGAAGAAATGAACATGGGTGACGTGATTGAGATTTATCCGTTCACGGGCAAAATCACTAAAAACGGTGCAACGATTGCTGAATATCAATATAAATCTGACGTGTTATTAGACGAAGTACGTGCCGGTGGCCGTATTAACCTAATCATTGGTCGTGGTTTAACAGACAAAGCGCGTGAGTCTTTAGGTCTAGGTCAAACTGATTTATTCCGCAAGCCAGAGCAGCCTGTTGAATCTAATAAAGGTTATACTCTCGCGCAGAAAATGGTAGGTAAAGCATGTGGTGTTGAGGGTATTCGTCCAGGCACATATTGTGAACCTAAAATGACGACAGTTGGCTCGCAAGATACCACCGGTCCGATGACGCGTGATGAGCTAAAAGATCTAGCTTGCCTAGGTTTCTCTGCAGATTTAACCATGCAATCTTTCTGTCATACTGCTGCTTATCCTAAGCCGGTGGACATTGATACACAACATACGTTACCTGATTTTATGATGAATCGTGGTGGTGTATCGCTACGTCCAGGTGACGGTATCATTCACTCATGGTTAAACCGCATGTTGTTGCCAGATACAGTGGGTACGGGTGGTGATTCACATACGCGTTTCCCTATGGGTATTTCATTCCCAGCAGGTTCTGGTCTAGTTGCTTTCGCAGCAGCCACTGGCGTTATGCCATTAGATATGCCTGAATCAATTTTGGTGCGCTTTAAAGGTGAGATGCAGCCTGGTATCACACTTCGTGATCTCGTTCATGCGATCCCTTTATATGGAATCAAACAAGGTTTATTAACGGTTGCTAAGAAAGGAAAAGTCAATGCTTTCTCTGGCCGTATCCTTGAGATTGAAGGTTTGAAAGAGTTAACTGTTGAGCAAGCGTTTGAATTATCAGATGCATCTGCTGAGCGTTCAGCTGCAGGTTGTACGATTAAATTATCAGAAGAGTCGATTGCTGAGTACTTAACCTCTAACATCACTATGTTACGTTGGATGATCGCTGAAGGTTATGGCGACCCACGGACACTAGAGCGTCGTGCACGTAAAATGGAAGAATGGTTGGCTGAGCCTACATTAATGCAAGCTGATGCTGACGCAGAATACTGTGAAGTCATTGAAATTGATTTAGCCGATATTAAAGAGCCAATTTTATGTTGTCCAAATGATCCTGATGATGCCAAAACACTATCAGACGTTGCGGGTACTAAAATTGAAGAAGTATTCATCGGTTCATGTATGACTAACATTGGTCACTTCCGTGCGGCAGGTAAATTACTAGAGCAGTTCGGTGGTACATTACCAACACGCTTATGGATGTCTCCACCGACTAAGATGGATAAAGCCGTCTTGATGGAAGAAGGTTTCTATAATATTTATGGTCGTGCTGGTGTGCGTACTGAAATGCCTGGTTGTTCATTGTGTATGGGTAACCAAGCACGTGTAGAAGCCGGTTCAACTGTATTATCAACATCAACACGTAACTTCCCTAACCGTTTAGGTGATGGCGCTAATGTATACTTATGTTCTGCGGAAATGGCGGCGGTAGGTGCAATTATTGGTAAGATCCCAACAGCGGCAGAATACATGGAATATGCGTCTAAGATTGATTCAATGGCGGGTGAAGTTTATAAATACTTGAACTTTGACCGTATTGAAGTATTCAAAGCTGCAGAAGAAAAGGCCAAAGCGTCGATTATTCCAGCGTTGAATATTGCTTAGTAATCATTGCTTAGCACTTAGTGTAAAAGCAAAAATACTTAAAGCCAATTAAGGTAATACTTAGTTGGCTTTTTTATTTAAAGCAAAGTAACCATCAGCGGATAGCAAATTATGCAGTGACCTGGATTTTTGCTATCCTTTTGATTATTAAAACCAATAAATCCCTATGAGGTTTAATGTGACTGTGCCTACTCGTGCTATTTTGTTGTTAAGTGCTTGTCTACTATTGGGCTGCGCGGTACCTAATGCTGCAGCAAATTCGACACCTGCAACGGATTTACCTGACGGTGTTGAGATGGTGCAGTTTGGTCAAGCCAAAGTCAAACTAGCCAATCAACTTTATACTTTAGAATTTGCCGCCAATGATCAACAACGTGCACGAGGGTTAATGTACCGTAACGAGTTATGTGCTGCCTGCGGTATGCTATTTGATTTTGGTAAAAGTCGTTATGTCGGGATGTGGATGAAAAACACCAATATTCCTTTAGATGTAGCCTATATTAACGCTCAAGGATTGATTATTAATATTGAACAAATGCAGCCACATACGTTACAAGCCCATCATTCTAACGCTGCGGTGCGTTATGCCATAGAGATGAATCTTGGGTGGTTTGCACAACATCAGATTGAGGCAGGAGATAGCGTTAAGTTTATTTCTGCTATGCCAAAAAACTAAATCGTTTTATACTAGTGTCAGTAACCCATTACAAAAGTAATAAAAATCTAAAATGGGGTTAATTGAGTATCAAGCACCACGACAGATTCGACTCAATTTTTACGGAAAACACACAACATGAATTCAGCTTTAACGATTGCCAAATTTGGTGGCACCAGCGTTGCCAACTATCAAGCGATGAGCGCATGCGCCTCAATTATTGCACAGCAAAGTGATACTCGCGTCGTTGTCGTCAGTGCCTCTGCTGGCGTAACCAATCATCTTGTTTCATTATGTCATGATGAACTTGATGCGCTTCAAATTGATAGTATTCTCAATGCCATTTCAGATATTCAATATGCGATTGAAAAGCACTTGCCAAACAGTGAGCAACGCACCAGTGCGCTTGAAGCATTACTCTCTGAGCTGACTTTATTAGCCAAACAACCTTCATTACGCACCAATGATATGCTTAAAGAACAAGTATTATCGATGGGTGAGCGAATGTCATCGTTATTGTTTACTGATGTACTCAAAGTTCACAATGTGCCAGCCCAAGTATTTGATGTAAAGGAAGTCATGCGTACCGATTCTAATTTTGGTACTGCGAGTCCGGATCTAGATCAGATTAAAACGTTATCTCAAGTACATTTGGCACCTAAAATTGTCAGTCATGTGCAAGTGACACAAGGCTTTGTCGGCGCGGATGATCAAGGTCGTACGACAACACTTGGTCGTGGTGGTTCTGATTTTACCGCTGCATTATTAGCAGAAGCGCTAGGTGCGCAGTTATGCCAAATTTGGACGGATGTAATTGGTGTGTATACCACTGATCCACGCATTACCGATAAAGCCAGACCGTTACCAGAACTAAGCTTTGAAGAAGCCGCTGAAATGGCAACATTTGGTGCCAAAGTATTGCATCCTGCGACGATGGAACCTGCGTTACGCCAAGATATTAAAGTGTTTGTTGGTTCATCCAAGGAGCCTGAAAAAGGTGGGACTATTATCGTTCGCGATTGTGAGGTAGAGCCACCTTACCGCGCTATTACTCGCCGCAAAGAGCAAGTCATGGTCACCGTTAAAACTCCCAAAATGATGTATGCCCAAGGTTTCTTAGCCAAAGTGTTTGAAATTATCGCCAAACATGAATTGAGTGTTGATTTGGTGACAACGTCAGAGATCTCTGTGTCATTTACCTTAGATAACCCGCCTAATTCAGTTGCAGAGCGACTTAATCGTGAAACGATTGTAGAGCTACAAGATATCTGTGATGTGACGGTAGAACGAGGATTTGATTTAATCACTGTGGTGGGCAATAACATGCAAACTTCGGTCGGGGTTAGCAGTAAGATCCTGAGTGCGGTATCAGATTATCAATTACGCATGATTTGTTTTGGCGCTAATCCGCATAATATGTCGTTCCTTGTACAGGAACAACATAGTAATGAGATCGTCAAACAACTCCATCGTGTGTTGTTTGAATAGACGCTAATAGACAGCGACTTAGACTTTAAAATGTGTAATCGATTCTAATTTAAGACTAATATCATGAGATGTTTTTGGTCACTGCAATGTCATTAACATCTGCTACGGCGGAACTTTATGCTTTTATTTCGACGCAGGTATTATTAGTTAGATTAAAACAAGTTAATGCATTACCCCATACATAGCCGGTATCTAATGCGATAAATTGTCGGTCGTTAGTTTGTCCAAGTAAACTGGCCCAATGTCCGAATAATACACGTTGCTGCTCTGACAAATTAGGGTTGTGCTGCTCAAACCAAGGTTTAATCGAGGCCGGGGCTAGATTAGGCTGCATTTTGGCATTAAAATCCAATGCGCCATGTACTGTGATATACCGCATGCGGGTAAACGCGTTAATAATAAACCGTAGGCGTTGTTTGCCAGTTAATTTACTATGCCAAGAGTAGGGTTGATTACCATATAAATTATTAATTTTTTTAGCAAAATCGGGCTGTTGTAACAAACATTGAATTTCATCAGAATAACGAATCGCTTGTGCGAATGACCAGCTAGGATAAAGACCAGCGTGGGTAATTAAGGTATTGTCATCATATTGATAAGCAAGAGGGTATTGTCTGAGCCAGTCAATATATTGGTTAATTTTTTTTGATTGGAGTAAAGGCTTAAGCTTATCACTTGGCTTTTCTTGCTTTAGCCCAGCTTGTGTTGTCAATAAATGTAAGTCGTGGTTGCCTAATACCGATGTAAAACTGTTACCCAGTGAATAACATAATTCTAGGACACCGATGGAATTTTCACCGCGAGCAACTAAGTCGCCCACGGCTATTAATTTATCTTGATGAGGATTGAATCCTATCTGAGTGAGGAGTTTATCCAGACCAATTAGACATCCTTGAATATCTCCGACGACATAATCAGTCATCGGTTACCAACAACCCATATTAGTTAAGGACATTAGCAACGGCCAAAGAAAAAACATTGATCGGCGCTTTAAATAGAGTCCCATCTTTAGATTCGAATTCATAATGGCCTTGCATGGTACCTACTGGGGTGTCTAATACAGCGCCGCTACGATACTCAAAACTCTCGTCTGGTGCAATAACGGGCTCTTCGCCAACCACACCAGCACCACTCATTTCTTGAGTGTCACCGTTACCATCAGTTATCAGCCAGTAGCGGTTGCGCAATTGCAATGGTTCAAGACCGATATTCGTCATTATTATGTGATAAGTAAACGCATACCTTATAACATTATCACCTGTATGCTGCCCGATAAACTGCGTGTTAACTTCAATCACAATATCAGAGGTTTTTTGCATCGTTGGTTCTCGTACTATTCATTTTCGTTAAACGTTGCATGATTCGCAATCAAAGCGAATTGCGCTAATGAAAGACCTTCTGCTCGCCAAACGGGATCAATCCCAATAGCGGTCAATCCGTCAGCATCAATCGCTGATTTTAAGCTGTTTCTGATCGTTTTTCGGCGTTGACTAAATGCAAGCGCAACGACTCGTTCTAAATCCTGTAAATGATTAACCTGTACCGGCGGGGTTTGATGCGGGATTAATCTCACTACTGCACTATCTACTTTCGGTGCAGGGGTAAATGATTCTGGTGGTACTTCAAGGACAGGTACCACTGTACAATAGTACTGCGCCATTACTGATAGACGACCATAGTTTTTATGACCAGGACGTGCTGCCAAACGATTCACGACTTCTTTTTGGAGCATGAAGTGCATATCTTTGATTTTATTTGTGAAAGTAAACAAATGGAACATCAATGGCGTTGAAATATTGTATGGCAGATTACCAAACACTTTGAGTGGACCTAGTTTTGCTAATTCAGTGAAATCAAATTTCAGCGCATCCGCTTCAATCACGTTAAGCTTTTTAGACATAAACGGATGTTCGCGTAAACGCTTCGCTAAGTCGCGGTCTAATTCTACGACATTGAGATGATCGACAATGTCACAAACGGGCTCTGTCAATGCGCCCAAGCCTGGGCCTATTTCTACCATGATATCTTCATTGTTAGGCGCAATAGCACTAACAATTTGATCAATGACATAATCATCGTTTAAGAAGTTTTGTCCAAAGCGTTTTCGCGCTTTGTGTCCTAAGTGTGTGCTGCTCATATACGCCTATTTGCTAGTTTGATTGCTTTAAGGATTGCGCGGTGCAAGCTTCCTGCATCGGCTTCACCTTTACCGGCTAGATCGATAGCAGTACCGTGATCGACCGAAGTACGAATAAATGGTAAGCCCAAAGTGATATTTACCGCTTGGCCAAATCCTTTATATTTTAATACGGGTAAACCTTGATCGTGATACATCGCAAGAACAGTATCTGCATCCTCTAAATATTTTGGATTAAAGATAGTATCAGCTGGTAATGGACCCGTAATCTTGATGCCTTCATCACGAAGTTTGTTTAACGCTGGAATAATAATATCCAACTCTTCGCGTCCCAAATGCCCATCTTCACCAGCATGAGGGTTCAAACCACAGACATAAATATGCGGCTTATCAATGCCAAATTTCAATTTCAGATCGGTATTAATGATATGAATGACTTTATCCAAACGTTCTTGTGTAATGGCTTTAGCAACATACGCTAACGGAATATGCGTCGTTGCCAATGTCACGCGCAATCCATCAGTGGATAACATCATCACCACATCACTGGTATTGGATTGACTGGCAAAGTATTCGGTATGACCGCTAAAAGAAATACCCGCTTTGTTAATAATTCCTTTATGGACAGGGCCTGTGACCACGGCATCAAAATCTTGATTCATGTTCGCTTCACATGCTTGCTTCAGCGTTTCTACTACATAATGGCCATTAGCTGGGGATAACTCACCGGCCACGACGGGCGCATCACAGGGAATATGATGCACATACAGACTGCCCATGGGCGCTTTCGTAGTTTGTCCTGTGTAAGGGATCAGCGCTAATTCAATATTCAACAAAGCCGCACGCTGTGCTAGCATCTCTTGGTCAGCGTAAATCACAAGTATTGCATCCCAGCTGTGGTGAGCGAGCTCTACGATTAAGTCTGGGCCAATGCCCGCTGGCTCGCCTGGGGTAACTGCAATTTTACTCAATGCATTCATTAGTCCGATGACCCTTCTTCATCTAACACTTCGATAAAGGCTTCTTCACGCATTTCACGTATCCACGCATCCGTTTCTTCGGCAAATTTACGGTTATAAATAAGCTGATACGCTTTGTCTTGTTTTTTGCGATCAGTGATATCATCAACACGGCGATCAAGCAGTTGCATTAAGTGCCAACCGTGAACCGAACGTACTGGTTCTGATACTTCATCTTTGGCTAATTGCATTAACGCGTCTTTAAATGCTGGTACGTACATATTAGGATCTGCCCAACCCAAATCACCCCCTTTGATCGCTGAACCAGGATCTTCAGAGTGTTTCTTGGCTAAGTCTGCAAATTCAGCCGTTCCCTCTAATATTTGGGCTTTGAATTCAAGTAACATTGATTGTGCTTTTTGCTCAGAGAGAATAATCGATGGCTTAATCAAGATATGACGCGCATTGATTTCTTCTAATTTAGCGACTTCAACACCACGAGTTTCCATAATTTTTAAAATATGGAAACCGGCGCCACTTCGAATTGGACCAATTAAATTATCGGTCTCTTTACCTTGGATAACTTCTGCAAACAAGGTTGGCATTGAATTGATGTTTAACCATCCCATATCACCGCCATCTAACGCTTTTGGACCCGATGATGAAGCGATAGCGATTTTGGCAAAATCAGAACCCGAATTAAGCAAGTTTAATACTTTATCTGCACGGTTGCGCGCCGCAGTAATATCATCATCAGTCGGCTCAGGCGGAAAACCAATTAAAATATGTCCTAGACGATATTCAGCTTGCTCATTACCTTGTTCTTCAATCAATGATACTAATGTTGAGATTTCTTGTGGCGTAATATAAATTCGGCGACGTACATTAGCACGACGCACTTCACCGGTAATCAGTTCTTTACGGACTGATTCACGATAGTTTTCATAATCTAAACCGGCTTGTCTAATCGACGCGCGAAGTTGGTCTACACTGTTATTTTGATTTTGTGCGATATTTGCAATGGTCTGTTCGAGTTGCGGATCAGAAACACGGATCCCCATGCGATCTGCGACTTGCATTTGCAAGTTATCTAGGATTAACCGTTCGATCGCTTGAGTTCTCAATGCGCGATCAGACGGTAGCGCTTGGTTATTTTTATTCGCGTTGTCTTTCACCGTTTTAACTAATTCACGGATCTCACTTTCTAAAATAACACCTTTATCAACAATGACAGAGACTTTATCTAGTACTGTTTGCGCAGCGACATTGACACTCGCAGATAAACAAATACAACCAATCAATATACGTAAAAACTTCATAAACACTCTTTTTATTTTTGTGTTGTTAAGACACTTTAATTGATGAGGTAAGGCTGGCGATAACCAAACATACCATCTTGTAACATACTCTTATTGCGTCGGTTTGACGAAATACCTTTAAAACTAAATTGCAATGCTATCCCAGAATCAAACTGATTTATATCTTGGATCCCATCATTTGAGTAGCGGTTGGCTAAGTTGCGTTGCCCGATTAAGCGTACGGACCAACAACATGATTCATATTGCAGACCAACATATGCCTCAATAGTTCGCGATAAACTCCGATCTTTATACCAACGACCAACCCATTGCCAGCGATCTGATATCGGCCAAGCCGCACTTAAGCCCATCTGATTAATGGTTTCTTGCGACAAATTGCGGACATATCGGTGGGATAATTGTATCAGACTTTGCTTGTCTTTGCGGTATTCTAACGAAACACTACTGCGTTCTACTTTATCGACTTGAGTTGCTAGTTGTAACTGAGAATGTGCAAACCAGCGCTTTGATAACCTGAAATCAAATTCTGCAGCTAACGCTGAAGTTTGCACCGTTTGGGTTTGGTTGAGTAGACGCGATTCATCAAAGTAAAATATTTGTCCAACACTAATCGATGCGCGTTCTTGATTATTGCCATCCATGATCCGCGAACTTAAGCCGATGGTTAGTTGGTTATTATCACTGATGCGGTCTAAACCACTAAACGCTTGGCCACGAAATAAACCATTAACATTGTTAAGTAGCTGCGCTGAATCATACAATCCGATGTCGTTTTGCTCCGCATAAGACGTGTATAAGTACTGAATTTTGGGTTCTAATGTGATGATTCCATCCGTATCGGTAAACGATTGCGGACGTTCAAAAAAAATAGCACCAAACAAGCGAGCTTGACCAATATTACGGTTCACACTCGGCGCTAAATCAGAATCACTTAAATGACGTTGCTGATAATAAGTGGAGTACCAGGTTAAATCCGCACTCAGTTGTGTGCCCGGTGTAACCTGATTGTAACTAAGTGTTGGGGCAAAATGAGCACGGGTTGCTGTCGGTAGTTGTGGATTGTGGTTATCGAAATAACTCAACTCTGAATGGATATCTAAACGCCAATTGGGATCTAATACCTGGGTATAATCAAGCGCAATGTGCGGCAAAGCACGATAGTTATTCGCCGTTTCCCCGATGACATCAAAATCTTGAAAAGTTGTTTGCACGGTTAAGTTGGGAGAGTGATACAACCATCCAATTGCACGGTTAACATACGTGTCAGCACGATTATAAAAATCCGACCCTAAATCAACAATATAGTTTTCATCACTGATTTGATTAAAATCGACATACCATTGTAGATTTTTACTCACATTACCTTGGTGTTGTAAACGTAAAAAGTAGCGCGCATCATCATTAATATAATCATCATCTGAAGCAAGGTATTCAAGGGTCACTTCGCCTTGTTGATGCGCTGTTAAATACCTAAATTCACTATTAAATTGAATACCTCGGTTGGTCAATAAGCGAGGAGTTAAGGTCGCATCTAAATTAGGAGCGATATTCCAGTAGAAGGGTTGGGAAATATCAACGCCATTGGCGCTGGATGAGGAAATATTGGGAAAAAGCAAGCCGGATTGACGTTGTGAGGTAACCGGGAAGGCAAAGTAAGGTAAATACAGCACTGGGAAACCCGCCACATAAAAGCGCGTGTTAAAGGCTTGTCCTAGATTACCTGCTTCACCAATATTAAGTTGTGACGCTTTAATCGACCAATCCTGTTGGTTTAAAGGACAAGTGGTAAAGCTCACTGTATCAAGCGTTAAACCTGATTTGCTATTGATACTAATTTGTTCAGCCAACCCATTGCCGTTGATACTAGCAAGTTGGTAACGGGCGTTGCTGATTACAAATGAATCGGTGATGCCATTGAGGGAAATCGATTCACTTGTTACTTGAAGTTGCTTATTAACAAACCCGACTTCGCCTACAGCTACGACACCATTGCCATTATCAGTCACAATCGCTTCATCTGCGAATATCTGACCGCGCGAACTGATAATATTCACATTGCCGCTAAATTGCGCACGCTGAGTTAAGGTCATGGTGGCAGAATCTGCTGTCACTACCACTGCATTAGGATCATAGGTGGTGTTAGCGTTAAGTACTTCAGGAGCAAATAGGGCAGGATTAGCGCATTGGAGTAAATCAATCGGCTCACTTTGAGCCTGTGCATGCACATTGCCGGAGGCAATCGCTAGGATCGCTGCGAAGATAAGGGTAACGGCAAATTTCATGAAAGCGCATGGAGTCCAAAATTCAAGTAAAGCCGATTTTAAAGGTTTATGGCTAAATTTCCATGTTTAAGTCGTAAAAATCCCTTTTTCGTCGATTTTTTTTCATAAAATGTGTTTATTGCCAATCCGACGACGGTTATAGTAGCGTTATATCAAGTGTTACAGTGACTAAATAATGCCATTCATGGGAAAATTACTAGGGTTTGTGTTCGGATTTTTATTGCTTAAATTACCTGGAGCAATACTTGGCTTAATTGCTGGGCATATGTTCGATAAAGGAATGAGCAATGATTTTTCTCGTTCAGGTGGATTTGGACGCTTTTTTGCTGATAACGAAAGATTGCAAAATAGTGCGATCTTTTTTCATGCGTTGTTTGCTTGTTTAGGGCATATAGCCAAAGCCGATGGTGCGGTTACTCAGTCGGAAATCAATGTCGCCTTAAAGCTGATGGATGACATGCAGCTTAATGATAATGACCGACGAGAGGCGCAGCAAGCGTTTCGCGAAGGTAAAGATCCGCAATTTCCTTTGGAACATATATTAAAAGATTTAAAGCACGACTTACATGGTCAAAAAATCATTCTGCAAGCCTTTTTAGAAATGCTAATTGAAGCCTCTTTTGCCGATGGGCAGTTATCGGTCAGTGAAGTCGAAGTACTGGATAAAGTGGCTATGGGGCTCGGTTTCGGGCATAAAGATCTCGATCGCTTGATCCGTAAATTCGAAGCCGAACTGCGCTTTCGCCAACGCCAAGATGCATTTAGTCAAGCCCGCGATGAAGCCCGTTCTCGCGCACAAGAACAAGCCAATGCATGGCGTGATAAAGCGCAACAACAGTATACTCGGGCGCCTCAATACTCAGATAAACAACGCCTGACGGATGCGTACCGCATTTTAAATGTCGCACCGACAGCGGATGAAAAAACACTCAAGCGCGCCTATAAAAAAGCCATGAATGAACATCATCCTGATAAATTAATCGCTAAGGGGTTGCCTAAACAAGCTATGGAGCTAGCCAAAGTTAAAGCGCAGGATATTCAAGCTGCTTATGAGCTAATCAAAAGCACGCGGGCTTAACGGGATTGAGGGTGCTTATCTCGGTAGATAACCAACAATCGATGGATGCATTTTTACAAATGTTGTATCTAGAAAAGGGCTTGTCAGATAACACGTTGTCGGCATATCACACTGATTTACGTAAATTATGTGAATACCTGACTGCGTCTGATCTAGACTTTCGTTTAATTGATATCAATGAAGGGGAAATACGGGATTATTTAAGCCATCGTCAAAGGCATAATTTATCCGCCCGCAGCACGGCACGTTGCCTGTCATCGTTAAAAACGTTTATCAAATATTGCCTGTCGGAGCGGATCCGTGAAGATGACCCATTGCGTCACATTAAACCACCTAAAATAAAAGTGTCATTACCCGATACGTTAACGGAGCAACAGATAGAAGCATTACTCGACGCTCCAGATGACAATGACGCAATTGGACTGCGTGATAAAGCCATGTTGGAAGTGTTATATGCCACAGGTTTACGGGTGACTGAGTTGGTGAGTTTACGCTTAGATCAAATCTCGCTACGACAAGGGGTAGTAAGGGTTATTGGTAAAGGAAATAAAGAACGGTTGGTCCCTTTAGGAGAACCCGCCGTTGAGGCAATAGAAACATTTGTTAAGGCTGGCCGTCCGGAGTTATTAAAGCATAGTAGTGATGTGGTTTTTCCTAGTTCTCGCGGCACAATGATGACTCGACAAACCTTTTGGTATAGGATTAAGTTTTACGCCACGGTTGCCGGCATTAAGGTCCATTTATCTCCGCATACATTGCGGCATGCGTTTGCCACGCATCTATTAAATCACGGCGCAGATTTGCGCGTCGTGCAACTTTTATTAGGGCATAGTGATCTATCTACCACCCAAATCTATACCCATGTAGCAACGGAACGATTAACGCAGATTATTGCTACGCATCATCCTCGTGGGTAATGTTACCTTAGTAAAGTAGAGTAGATCATAAAATGCGAATTAAGCAGGATTTTTATCTTAAAGATGAATACAATGGACCCTTATTGCGGTCTATTATAGCAAGCTCAGACCTTTAACACCGAATTTGGATACCCATAAGTAATGAACAATGTATTAATTAAACAAGCAATCTTAAGTTTATTCATCCTTGTCAGCATTAGTGCCTGTGCGCAAGAAGCAGAAGTCACAACGCTTCAATCAGCCTCTCTAGCGACGACCAATACTGTGGTATTGAGTGATGAGTTGATTGAAAAGTTTCAAAGTAATACGCGCTTAAGCATTTTAAATGTTGAGCAAGCGCCGTTAGATAACTTATATCAAATCACGACGGACCGCGGTATTTTCTATCTGTCCAAAGATGGACAGTTTTTTATTAACGCCGTTATCTTTAATCTTGATAAAGGTATGTTAAATGAAACAGATATCGCAATGAATGGTATCCGTTTGCAAAAAGTCGCACAAATACGCGAGTCTGGTATTGTCTACAAAGCGCCAAATGAAAAGTATATGGTCGATGTATTCACCGATATTACTTGTGGATATTGCCGTAAATTACACCGTGAAATGCAAGATTATCTTGATGCCGGTATTTCGATTCGTTACTTAGCTTACCCGCGCGAAGGACTTAATGGCGATGTGTATAAACAAATGCAATCTATTTGGTGTTCAGCCAATCCACAAGAGGCGATGAACCAAGCTAAAGGTGGTGATACGGTTACGTCGAAAAGTTGCAAAAATGATGTTGCGACACATTATCAAACAGGCGCTGCGATAGGCGTGACTGGTACCCCCAATATTGTCTTAGCTGATGGGTCATTGATTGGTGGTTATCAACCTGCAAAAGCATTATTAGCTGAACTGAATAAGCGTTTAGGCGAATAATTTGTCACTATCATCTTCTGTGCAACCGGCTTTCATCTCAGACTTAGCTATCGTGCCACGATCTATGCCGGGTGCCCTATCTGATAAGACGATTAATGCGCCAACCTCCTCGGTACTTAGTGCTGAAGATTTTTCAAGCCCTTATGGCGCGATGCTTGCTCGTATCTTTCGCACTCGTGGGATTGATTCGTTGTCAGACTTAGCCACGGGCGCCAAAGACTTATTACACTTCAAACAACTTAACGGTATCGCTCAAGCGGTGAACTTATTGGCGCATGCGGTGACGACACAGCAGCGTATAGTAATCATTGGCGATTTTGATGCTGATGGTGCAACTAGTACTGCGTTGTGTATGTTGTGTTTACGCGATTTGGGACTCAAGAATGTTGAGTATCTGGTACCTAATCGCTTTGATTTTGGGTATGGCTTGTCGCCTGAAATTGTCGATGTAGCGATCAAGCAATTTTCTCCAGACATCTTATTGACGGTCGATAATGGTATTGCTTGTCATGCTGGTGTCGCGCATGCAAAAGCACACGGTTTACAGGTGATTATTACTGACCACCATTTACCTGCTGCGACATTGCCCGATGCAGATGCTATCGTCAATCCTAACCAGCATCATTGTGAATTTGGATCCAAGCATCTTGCTGGGGTTGGGGTGGCGTTTTATGTATTAAGTGCCCTCAAAACCAAGCTGATGCAAGAGGGTTGGTTTAACGAGCAGCGCCCAGCACCCAATTTAGCGCAATATTTAGATATTGTGGCGTTAGGGACGGTTGCTGATGTCGTTAAATTAGATAAGAACAATCGAATATTTGTCTATCAAGGCGTGCAGCGCATTCGAGCCGGACGCTGTCGTCCTGGGATCCGTGCCTTATTGGATGTGGCAAGTAAGCCCAGTGATAAAGTCACATCAATTGACTTGGGCTTTATTTTAGGGCCAAGACTGAATGCTGCCGGACGGCTTGAAGATATGGCACAAGGTATCGAATGCCTACTAGCTGAAGATTATGATACCGCGCGTGGTATGGCCCATACGTTGGATTCATTGAATCGCCAACGTCGAGAAATCGAAGGTCAAATGCGCGACCAGGCCGAAGCGACGTTAGCTACGTTACAACTGGATCATGACATTTTACCGGATGGCTTGGTCTTGTTTGATCCTGACTTTCACCAAGGTGTGATTGGGATTGTTGCTGGGCGTATTAAAGAGCAATATTACCGCCCAACTGTAGTGTTTGCGAGTCAAGATGATGGAGAGCTTAAAGGCTCTGCGCGATCTATTCCTGGCGTGCATATTCGAGATGTGTTTGATGAGGTCAATACACGTCATCCAGGGATCATCAAAAAATTTGGTGGGCATGCAATGGCGGCGGGATTATCGATTGTGCCAGAACAGTTAGCGGCATTTAATTCGGCAATCCTCGAAGTTTTAGCCAAACACATGGCACAGATCCCCAATGAAGCACAAATTCTTAGCGATGGGCAGCTGGCTGCAAGTGACTTAAGTCTAGATTTTGCTAATGCGTTAATGCAATCAGGTCCATGGGGACAAGGTTTTGAAGAGCCTATTTTTGATAACGTATTTACCCTTGTTAATCAACGCATCGTCGGCGAAAAGCATCTTAAAATGGTGCTTCAGTTAGATAACGTGACGATTGATGCGATTGCTTTTAATGTAGATGTAGACGCATGGCCGAACCATCAAGTTACACAAGTGCATGTCGCGTACAAGCTCAATATTAATGAATTTCGTGGACAACAGTCGGTCCAATGCATGGTGGTGAAATTTGCCCCCGTTAGATAAATTATTGCAACAGCACCCACAACTCACTCATTCTCAGGATATGAAGGTCACTTCGCATGTCCAGCGAGAGCAAGATGATTGGATTTTGCATACCGTCATGTTAGCTAACATTGATGTGCCGTTTGTGTTTAAACGCAAAAAACGCTATCAATCTTTGCAAGGGGCTAACGTTAATTTAACCTACTATCCTGCCTCGGTAATGATTGCTGGCATGGAAATGGAACAAATGCGTGTTGTCCGAATCAAAAGGTCATAATCATGAGAGGCGGCAATAGCGTCTGGGTTAATGGATTTGTGTTACACCGTAGACCCTACCAAGAAACAAGTTTTTTAGTCGATATGTTTACCCATGAATTAGGTAAAATTCGATGCGTTGCTCGCGGCATGCGTAGTGCTAAATCAGATCGTAAAAGTGTATTGCAGCCATTTCAATCGGTTACCTGTGAATTATCAGGTAACGGTGAGTTAAAATCGGTTAAATCCGCCGAAATTAACGCAAAAGGTTATAATTTACAGCATACCGCTTTATTTTGTGGGATGTACCTCAACGAACTTATCAACCGCTGTTTACCTGCGAACATCCCTTGTCCGGATTTATTTGCCCAATATCAACGTGCCTTATCACATCTACATGCTTCTCTAGAAATTAACGATACCCTGCATGCAGCTCAAGAAGCAGCATTACGGGTGTTTGAATTATCATTGTTAAATGAATTGGGCTTTTTACCTGATATCAGTGTCGATGCACATTCGCAAGAAGCGTTGTTTGCAACGATGGATTATGTGTTTATCGCAGAAGAAGGGATGTTACTTAAGCAATGGTATCCCCATTTACGCGCAGTGCCGGGTCAATGGGTTATCAATATGCTCAATGAAGAATGGGATCCTAACAGCTTAAAAACGGCTAAGTGGATTACGCGCCAAGCATTACAACCTTTATTAGGCAATAAACCATTAAAAAGTCGTGAATTGTTTGTATCAAAATAGCGATTAAGCCATAATTAACGCATTGTTTTTACTCAGAGAAATCCATCATGCAAATCAAAGAAGTCTTACTCGGTGTCAATATCGATCACGTTGCTACATTACGTAATGCACGTGGAACCTCTTATCCTGATCCGGTACATGCCGCAGATATTGCTGAGCGTGCAGGTGCTGACGGCATTACGGTACATTTGCGTGAAGACCGCCGCCATATTAATGACCGCGATGTTGAAATTTTAGCGCGTACGTTAAATACACGGATGAATCTAGAAATGGCCGTGACAGATGAAATGCTCGCGATTGCGAAGCGGACTAATCCTGCATTTTGTTGTTTAGTTCCGGAAAAACGTGCTGAATTAACCACCGAAGGCGGATTAAATGTCGCAGGTAACTTGTCCCGTATGCAAGATGCATGTGGCATGCTAGCTGAGCAGGGTATTTTGGTGTCGTTGTTTATTGATGCCGAGCCAGAGCAAATTGACGCTGCAGTTGCCTGTCATGTGCCCTATATCGAAATTCATACTGGGCAATATGCAGACGCACCCACTATTGCTCGGCAACAACAAGAACTGGCAAAATTAACCGCAGGCATTCAATACGCGCACCACAAAGGTCTACATGTTAATGCCGGCCATGGTTTGCATTATCATAATGTGAAGCCTATCGCAGCGTTACCTGAGATTGTTGAACTGAATATCGGGCATGCAATTATGGCACGAGCGATGTTCGATGGACTGGGTAAAGCGGTGAGTGATATGCGCGCATTGATGCAAGAAGCTAGGTTGCAAGGACTCATCGAGTTGGGCCAATAATATGGCGATTGTGGGTATGGGTACGGATATAGTACAAATATCACGGTTTGGTTCATCACAAGAGCCTGCTAAACCTGAGGGATTAGCCAAAAAAATCCTCACTCCAGATGAGTTAGCCACTTATATCAATCATGCGCATCCACATCGTTTTCTAGCCAAACGCTTTGCAGTAAAAGAAGCGGCGGTGAAAGCGTTAGGCACTGGGATAGGTCATGGCGTAAGTTGGCAAAATCTATGGTTAACCCATACCGACAAAGGTCAGCCACAGCTACAATTTAGTGGTGGTTTTGCCGAATATGCAGCACAGTTAGGGGTCACGCATTCGCATACTTCCATTTCCGATGAACAAGCCTACGCAGTGGCGACTGTTATTTTAGAGGCGCAATAATCATGGCGCAATTTTTTAAAGCCAATAAACCTAAACGTCGCGGCACGCCATCATTACCGGCGCTGACCATTACGATTGACGCCTTAACATTACAAGGTCAGGGCTTATGTAAATCGCATGTGCCGATCATTATTGTTGATGGCGCATTACCAGGCGAAACCGTTAAAGTCTCAGTGACCCAGCAAAAGAAAAAAGTGTGGTTTGCTAAAGTATTGCAAGTAATTGAGTCTCATCCACAGCGGATTGCGGCACCATGCATGTTTGCCCAAGATCATACGCCAAAACAAACACCAATATGTGGTGGTTGTCAGTTACAATATGTCGAGCCTGAAGCATTATTGGCACTCAAAGAAACGGCGATTTCCGATTATGCCACGCATGTGTTATCACTGACTGAATTACCTTGGCTCAAGCCGGTATTAAGCTCTGATGCGTATCGTCGCAAAGCACGCTTAGCGATTGATGCGCGTGATGCGAACAATATCAAAGTAGGTTTTCGCCAAGCGCACAGCAATAACGTCTTAGCGATCGATCATTGTCTGGTGCTTGATCCACGTTTGCAACCAGTACTGAGTTATATTCAAGCCCACTGCCAGCAATGGGGATGGCTCAGCAATGTCGGTCACATGACACTGTTCGCAGCAGATAATGAAACGGTGTTAGCCTTCAATGCACAACGCCATCTCAATGCTGATGCATTAAACGCGCTGTCAGAATTAGAAGCACAATTAGCAATCCGTGTTGCGGTGCATCAACAAGGATTGGTCAACGCCCCTAAACAAGCCGCTAAGTGGTATTTTTTACCGGCTTCAGGGCAAACTGACGCAAGTGCGTTAACCGTTCCTGACTTGTGGCTGTCTTCGATTGACGATTGTCGTTATCCGGTTGATTTAGATGATTTTGTTCAAGTAAACAAAAACCTCAATGACAACATGGTTAGTGCGGCGGTGGCCGCACTGGAACTTACGGGCACTGATAGAGTCTTAGATTTATTCTGTGGTGCAGGTAATTTTACCCTACCGATTGCCCGTCATGCTGAATATGTATTAGGGATTGAAGGTGTGCCAACTATGGTGCAACAAGCACAACGCGGTGCACAAACTTGTGGCATCAATAATGTCGAGTTTATTCATGCGGATCTAACGACTTCCGCTGCCTTGGATAAAATAAAGGCTGCGAACGTCAATAAACTACTGCTCGACCCCTCGCGTGAAGGGGCTAATGCAGTGCTTGAGTGCTTACAATACAGTGACTTAGAAAAAATTGTGTATGTTTCTTGCAACCCGCAATCGTGGGTGCATGATTGTGCATTAATTATGGCAAATGGCTTTACCCTCGAGCAGGTGCAAAGTTTTGACATGTTTAAAGGCACGACGCATACTGAATTATTGAGTGTATTTATACGTTAAACGGATAAACCCAAAGGACACGGTGTGGTAACGATTAGAACGGTGCATCAACCTCAACGCCCTAGCTTTGATAAATGGCTTGCTGGACTTGCGGTATCTGATGCAACACGAGAAAAATTAGCATCTATTTCAGACCAACCGGAGCTGTTGCTAATTGGTCAAGAAATGGTTGAGATCCTCCATGAACTTAATATGGATGATCAGACGTTGCAAGCGGCGCTAGTGTTTCCCTATTGTGAAATGCATGCTTTGAGCGATGCGGATATTGAAACTGAATTTGGTCGTCCCATCGCCGATCTGGTGGATGGTGTGCGTCAAATGGATGCAATTAAAGCGCTCCATGGCAAACATCAACATGATGAACAACAAGTTGATAATATCCGAAAAATGCTCATTTCGATGGTGGCAGACGTCCGCGCTGTGGTGATCAAAATGGCAGAACGGATCTGTACGTTACAACAAGTCAAAGAAGCCGATGAAGAAACCCGTGTGTTGGTTGCTCGTGAATGCTCTGCAATTTATGCCCCTTTAGCAAACCGCCTTGGGATCGGGCAGCTTAAATGGGAGCTTGAAGATCTCGCATTTCGCTATCTACACCCTAAACGCTACAAGGAAATCGCCCAATGGCTCGATGAAAAGCGTGCCGATCGACAAGATTATATTAATCACTTTGTATCCTCATTATCTGCTGCGCTAAAAGCGAACAATGTCGATGCGCAAGTATTTGGTCGACCTAAACATATTTATAGCATTTATAAAAAAATGCAGAAAAAAAACCTCTCGTTTGAACAGTTATTCGATATTCGTGCTGTACGTATTATCGCTAAGACCTTGCAAGACTGTTATGCCGTTTTAGGCGAGGTTCATGCAACTTATAAGCATATTCCCAACGAGTTTGATGATTATATCGCCACACCCAAACCCAATGGCTATCAGTCTATTCATACGGTCATAAAAGGACCTGAAGGGCGCACAATCGAGATCCAAATTCGTACTCAAAAAATGCATGATGATGCTGAGCTCGGGGTCGCTGCGCATTGGAAATACAAAGAAGAGCACACCAGTAAACTCTCCGCTGCCGAAGAGCGCATTAATTGGTTACGTAAAATTTTAGCGTGGCAAGAAGAAGTTGCCGAATCTGGGGATATTGTCGAAGAGTTTCGTTCGCAAGTCTTTGACGATCGTGTTTATGTGTTTACACCCACGGGGGATGTGATTGACTTGCCGGTGGATTCAACGCCGTTAGATTTTGCGTATTACATTCACTCTAATGTGGGGCATCGCTGTATCGGGGCTAAAATTGATGGGCGTATTGTGCCATTTACCTACCAGTTACAAAGTGGCGATCAGGTTGAAATTTTAACCGGAAAACAAATGAATCCGTCGCGTGATTGGATGCACCCTGGCTTAGGCTATGTGCATTCGTCGCGTGCGCGCGCCAAGATCCATACTTATTTTAAGAAATTAGACAAAGATCAGCATCTTGCTGCTGGTAAAGATCTCATTGAACGTGAGTTGGCGAAGCTTAATTTACACCTAAAAGATGTGGCTAAAGCCGTCGAAAAATTCAATATGAAAACCAGTGATGATCTGATTGCTGCTGTCGGTGCTGGTGATGTTCGGGTCATGTCTTTAGTGCATTTTTTACAACAGTTACTGTGTCCTGAGCCTGAATTAAAGGCCCAAGATGTTATCACCAAAACAAGAATCAAACGCCCAACTAAACAAGGTAATAACAACACCATTGAAGTTGAGGGGGTGGGGCACTTAATGAGTCAGCTGGCGAATTGTTGTCAACCTATCCCCGGTGAGCCCATCCTTGGTTATATCACGCAAGGGCGTGGAGTCAGTGTGCATAAAAGTGATTGCGATCAGCTTGCGCATTTATTGACGATGCATCCTGAACGGGAAATTGACGTCAATTGGTCGAGTGATATCTCTGTTGGGTTTGCGGCTGAGTTACATCTGAAATGCCACGATCGCACCGGCATTTTAAAAGATATTACGACGATATTAGGTAATGACAAAGTGCCAGTATTAGGGATCAACTCCAACAGTGATACGACCCAAAATACCTGTGAAATTGATTTGAAAATCGAAATAAAAGACGTCAATCGATTGGCACAGTTAATCAGTAAATTACGTAAAATCCGTTCAGTTACAGACGTTTATAAGACATCGTGATCGCTAAAAAATATAAGAGTATTATGCAACCACAACAGCGCCAACAATTTATCGATTTAACCCAGTCAGATCCGGTGACGGCGTTAGTCAAGATCATGCAACAACTGCGTGATCCGCAATCAGGCTGTCCGTGGGATATTGAGCAAACGATGCAGACCATCATTCCGCATACAATCGAAGAAACGTATGAAGTCGCAGATGCGATTTACTCTGGCGATCCGCAGCATATAAAAGAAGAGCTTGGTGATTTATTATTTCAAGTGGTGTTTTATGCGCAGTTAGGGCAAGAGCAAGGTTGGTTTGATTTTGATGATGTTGCTCAAGGCATGTGTGACAAACTCATTCGTCGTCATCCTCATGTGTTTACTGACCAATCGGAGTTAACCGCGCAACAGGTTGAAGCCCAATGGGAGGCGATAAAACAAACTGAAAAAGCGGGTTTACCCATTCCCACTTCTATTTTGGCTAATATTCCAACGGGTATGACGCCACTCATGCAAGCGCATAAAATTCAAAAAGCGTGTGCCAAAGTCGGCTTTGATTGGTCTGATATTGCACCTGTTGCGGATAAAGTAAAAGAAGAACTCGCAGAAGTGCAAGCTGCGATTGCATCAGGCGACCAAGCGCATGTCCAAGAAGAAATTGGCGATCTGTTATTTGCGGTTGTTAATTTAGCGCGGAATGCAGGGGTGAAAAGTGAAGTGGCTTTGCAACAAGCCAATCGAAAGTTCACTACACGCTTTATGCAAGTAGAAGCACTCGTCGCGGCTGACCAACACGATCTGCAATCGCTCGAACTTGATCGTTTAGAAGCGTATTGGCAGCAAGTTAAGCGCTCAGAGTCACAAACTAAATAACTGCTTTTTGAATTAATTCACAAAAACACTTTAAATTTGAAGCAATTCGCGTATAATTTTGCGCCTGCCCAGTTACACCCATCTGTGGGAAGATGGAAGGATCAATAGGCTCGAAGGGGTCAATAGTTGATTTGGCGTGTTTTTACATGGTGTAAAAGCATTCGTAACGTTTTAAAATTCGGGTGAATTTAACAATGAAAACTTTTGTTGCAAAACCAGAAACAGTTCAACATGACTGGTATGTAGTTGACGCTGCAGACAAAACATTAGGTCGCTTAGCGGCTGAAATCGCACTACGTTTACGTGGTAAACATAAGCCAGAGTATACACCTCACGTGGATACTGGTGACTATATTGTTGTCGTAAATGCAGAAAAAATTACTGTTACTGGTAATAAAGCCAAAGGTAAAATCTATTATGCACACTCTGGTTACCCAGGTGGCTTAAAAGATACTACATTTGAAAAATTAATTGCTAAAAAGCCAGAAATGGTTTTAGAAAAAGCAGTTAAAGGCATGTTGCCAAAAGGCCCACTAGGTCGTGCGATGTTCCGTAAACTTAAAGTTTATGCTGGAACTGAACATAACCATGCGGCTCAACAGCCTCAAGTACTAGACATTTAAGGAGCGAGACAATGGCAGATACTCAATATTACGGCACAGGTCGCCGCAAAAGCTCTACCGCTCGTGTTTTCTTACGTCCAGGTACAGGCAATATCGTAATCAACAAACGTCCAATTGATGTATTCTTTGGTCGTGAAACAGCACGTATGGTTGTTCGTCAACCATTAGAGCTAGTTGAAATGACAGAAAAGTTTGACTTATACGTCACCGTAGCCGGTGGTGGTATTTCTGGTCAAGCCGGTGCTATTCGCCACGGTATTACCCGTGCATTGATGGAATTTGATGAGACTTTACGTCCAGCTCTTCGTCAAGCAGGCTTCGTTACGCGTGATGCGCGTAAAGTTGAGCGTAAGAAAGTCGGTCTACACAAAGCGCGTAAGCGTCCACAGTTCTCAAAACGTTAATATTACGTTTCCAGTTCTGCAAAATGCCACTTCACAGTGGCATTTTTTTTGCCTTTTTATTACTAGTTGCGCCTATTTCACTAAGCTATAAATAAAATATTTGTGATAAATCAATGCAATATTCTATATAAGGCTATATCATTGCGCTACAGAATCTCACTGTAAAGCAGATAACCCAGTAAAGACGAACGTCTTAGCCGATTTTTGTAGATAAATGCCATGATAGACTTGTTTTTATTGAGGCTTTTCTTTACCATTTCGCGCAGTATATTATATTAGGTCGTATATCTACCCCGTGTAACTCCTTGCACCTGAGTAAGTATCTTCCAAGTTTTGGAGAAAAGTGGATGAGTAATGTGTCAGCAGATGCAAAACAATCAGCTTCAAATGAACAACCCCAAAGCAGTAACCGCCGTAAATTTTTAACGGTTGCAACTTCTGTTATTGGCGGCGTTGGTGCCATTGGTGCGGCGATCCCATTTGTAGCTTCATGGAACCCAAGCGCAAAAGCGAAAGCCGCTGGTGCGGATATTGAGGTTGATATAAGCGGCGTAGCACCGGGTCAGTTGATCCGAGTGATGTGGCGCTCTAAACCTGTATGGATTGTGCGTCGTACTCCGGAGTTACTTGCTAGCTTAGAAGGGATCGAAGATCAATTACGTGATCCAAGTTCAGAACAAGAACAACAACCTGCTTATGCGCAAAATCGCTATCGTTCGATTAAAGAAGAATACCTTGTCTTAGTAGGTATCTGTACGCATTTGGGTTGTTCACCACAGCATCTAGCTGACGGTGCATTCGCTGAATACGCAGAAGGCGTGCCAGAAGGATTTTTCTGTCCTTGTCACGGTTCTAAATTCGACATGGCTGGGCGCGTTTTTCAAGGTGTACCAGCACCATTAAACTTAGTTGTGCCACCATATCAGTTTTTGACTGACACGACTTTGTTAATCGGTTCAGATGCATAAGGGCACAATATTATGAATGGTTTTTTAAATTGGATTGAACAACGCATCCCTATGATGCGCGTGGCAAATATGCACGCGATTCAATATCCAGCACCGGTCAATATGAATTTTTGGTACGTGTTTGGCTTTTTAGCCACAATTGTACTAGTTAACCAAATCATCACAGGTATTTGGTTGACGATGAACTTCGAACCATCAGCGGAACGCGCGTTCTTTTCAGTTGAATACATCATGCGTGAAATCGACTTCGGTTGGTTGATTCGTTATATGCACTCTACGGGCGCCTCTGCGTTCTTTATCGTGGTTTATATGCATATGTTCCGTGGCATGATTTACGGTTCATACCAGAAGCCTCGCGAGCTGTTATGGGTATTCGGGATGCTGATTTACTTAGCATTAATGGCTGAAGCCTTTATGGGCTATGTATTACCTTGGGGACAAATGTCTTACTGGGGTGCTCAGGTTATCGTATCGTTATTCAGTGCAATCCCCGTGATTGGTCCAGATCTAGTGATTTGGATCCAAGGTGACTATGTCATCTCTGGTGCCACACTAAACCGATTCTTTGCTTTACATGTTATTGCGTTGCCATTGGTTATTGTGATTTTGGTGTTCTTACACATCATTGCATTGCATGAAGTGGGTTCTAATAACCCAGACGGTATTGCGATTAAACACAAAAAAGGCTCGTTAGCCGAAGAAGACAAAACTAAATACAAAATCCATGAGTACTATACGGATAAGTATGATATCGCTGATGATGTAGTGCCATTTTTCCCGCATATTGTATTAAAAGATTTAGTGGCGTTTAGCATTTTCTTAGCCGGTTTTTGTTACATCATGTTCTTTGCGCCAGAAATGGGCGGGTACTTCTTAGAGCATCCAAACTTCGAAATTGCGAATCCGTTGAAAACACCTGAACATATTTTCCCTGTTTGGTATTTCACACCATTTTATGCAATTTTAAAAGCGGTGCCAGATAAGTTGTTTGGTGTCTTAGCGATGTTTGGTGCAATTGCTGCCTTGTTCGCATTACCTTGGGTTGACCGTGGTAGTGTCCGTTCGTGGAGATATCGTAGTGGGCTACATACGTGGAACTTAATTATCTTTGCGATTGTGTTCATTTTCTTAGGTTACTTAGGTGGTACACCTCAAGCTGACTGGAAAATCGTTGCATCACAAATTTTAACGGTTATGTATTTTGGTTTCTTCGGTTTACTATGGATTTATAGTAAAAATGAAAACACCAAGCCGGTACCTGAGAGGATCACTAAATGAAAAAGTTAATATTAGCGATCGCGTTATTGCTACCAAGCTTAGCGTTTGCAGCAGGTTCTAAGCATCCGTTAGACGATGCTGATTACGACCTAACCGATAAGGCATCATTACAAAATGGTGCGCGGATTTTCATGAATTACTGCCTTGGTTGTCACCAACAACAGTATCAACGATATTCGCGTACATTTGCAGATTTAGATATTCCTGAAGAAATAGGTCAAGAGTATTTACAATTCACGGGTGAAAAAGTGACCGATTATATAACGTCACCAATGCCTGCTGAAGCTTCTGCAACTTGGTTTGGTGCGCCGCCGCCAGATCTCACATTGGTAGCACGTGTTCGTGGTGCAGATTGGATTTATACTTATTTACGTACGTTTTATGTCGATGATTCTAAAACCTTCGGCGTAAATAACTTAACGTTCCCGAACGTAGGTATGCCGCATGTGCTTCAAGAACTGCAAGGTACGCCACGTATTTCTTATGAAGATGCATTAATTGATGGTGAAACAGTAAAGCGTTATGTTGGTATTCAATCTGACGGTGACGGTGAATTGAGCCCAGACGAGTATGACAAAGCCATTTTAGACTTAGTTAATTACTTGCAATATACTGGTGAACCATCACGTTTAGCATCTGAAAAAATAGGTAAGGGTGTATTGGTATTTATCTTTATATTCTTCATCTTTGCTTATTTATTGAAAAAAGATTACTGGCGAGGCGTGAAGAAGTAAAAAATTCATGTATAATCACAAAAAGGGGCAATGCGCCCCTTTTTTTAATGCTTGTCATAAATGCTCGCAAAGCGGCATTTTATAGGAGAAACATCAATGGCAGTAGCCACCAATAAACGCTCTATCATGACTCTGTTCTCAGATACGATTGATATCTATAGTCATCAGGTACGCATCGTCTTAGCTGAAAAAGGCGTCACCGTTGACATTAATTATGTTGACCCGACTAATCTACCTGAAGAAATGCTAGAGCTAAATCCATATGGTACTTTACCAACATTGGTTGATCGTGATTTAAATTTGTACAATTCACATATCATTATGGAATATTTGGATGAGCGTTTTCCACATCCACCATTGATGCCAGTCTATCCAGTTGCACGTGGTAACAGCCGTCTGATGATGCACCGCATTGAGCAAGATTGGTATTCTGTTGCAGCACAAATCTTCCGTGGCGAAGGTGATACTGAAGCGTTGCGTAATAACTTACGTGAAACATTACTATCATTAGCGCCTATCTTTGCTGAAACGCCATACTTCATGTCTGAAGATTTTAGCTTGGTAGACTGTTATTTAGCCCCGCTATTATGGCGTTTACCTGCGCTGAATATCACCTTATCAGGCGCGGGTAGCAAAGAAGTATTAGCGTATATGAAACGTATCTTTGAACGTTCATCGTTTGTTGCATCATTGACAGATCAAGAGCGCGAAATTCATAACCCGTTATAACCAATTCGTGATCACGAACATAATACGTAACTAAATCGTAATTAAACGAAATTATGTCGCAGCAACGTAGCACTAGGATAGAAGAATCAAGATATGAGTGAGTTTACAATGACATCTAACCAGCCTTATTTGCTTAAAGCATTTTTTGATTGGATAGTCGATAATGGACTCACGCCTCATCTTGTTGTTGATGCGACTCAAAACAATGTCAGTGTGCCGGCGCAATATGTTAATGACGGACAGATAGTATTGAATGTATCACCGGGTGCGTGTATGAATTTCAATATGACACCAGAAGGCATAAGTTTTCAAGCTCGTTTTGGTGGACAGCCGCATTACATTAATATTCCTAGTCACGCTGTATTAGCTATCTACGCACGAGAAAATGGGGCAGGTACAGTTTTCACGGCGGAATCAGATTTATCTATCGAGGATACCGATGAGGGTGTTGTAGAGCTATCGGATGGAATGTTGGAAGAAACTGTCTTAGATAGTAGCGATGAACTGTTAGATACTACAGGGGGAGCTCGAGTTAGTGGTGCACCAAGCTTAGGGATTGTTAGTTCGTCTCAAACCGAAAGTCGCCATGTAGATGAAACGTCAGAGCTGACCAAAACTGAAAAGAAGAAACCGACATTCACGATAGTGAAATAGCGACAAAACCTTAAAGACATAAAACGTCTTCGCGATTTGTCGCATTTTTATTATTGAATAATTTCAAATACCCGCACAACACTTTTAACATTGTTTATGTTTCTAGCGATTTCGACAGCACGAGTCGCTTGTTGATTATCGAGTAAACCCATTAAAAAAACATCTCCGCCATTGACAACCACATTGATCCGGTTAGATTCTATCTCTTCATTGATCAATAGTTTTGCTCGAAGTGCATTGGCAATTAAAATATCTTTTGCTTGCATCGATGTGCTCAACCGCATACCAATTCGAATCTGATTATGTGATTTGCGTAAATAGGGGTCATCTGCCAGAACGGCATTGACTTGAGGTTGCCAAGTAGCATCATCCATTGTACCGGTTAATAATAGCTGGCGATTGAATACATCCACTTCAATATCAGACGCCTCGGATAATCCTTCAATTTCAGACAGACGTAATGATATACGAGCAACAGCATTCGTGTCATCTAGCTGAGTTCCGATAGAACGAGGATCCTGACTAGCTGTTGCACCGATGGTCGCAACTGCACCTAATGCAATGGCGGTGCAGCCTGTTGTCAAACTAACACAACTGATAGCTACCAACCCCATGATCAATTGACGATTACTACGACTCATTGCAAAGACCTCAAATGATGTGACTAGTTAGATTCAGGAAACAAAGCATCATCAATGCATTCACATAAATTGTGAATAGCCAATAAATGCACTTCTTGGATACGCGCCGTTCGGTTTGACGGCACGCGGATCTCAACATCATTCATGCCTAAGAAACCAGCCATTTCACCGCCATCTTTGCCGGTTAAAGCTACGATAGTCATATCGCGAGATAAGGCAGCTTCCATTGCATTGATTACGTTTCGTGAGTTACCACTAGTTGAAATAGCTAATAAGATATCACCAGGTTGACCTAGTGCACGAACTTGTTTTGAAAATATTTCGTCATAACTATAATCATTAGCAATCGATGTGATGGTGGAGCTATCAGTAGTTAATGCCATTGCAGGTAAACTTGGACGGTCACGTTCATAACGGTTAAGAAGCTCAGATGAAAAATGTTGAGCATCTCCGGCAGAACCACCATTACCGCAACTTAATATTTTATTACCTCGGATCAATGCTTCAACCATCATATTGGCGGCGTTGGCAATCGGTTCAGGTAACACTTCGCTCGCAGCGATTTTGGTTTGAATACTTTCGGTAAAACTTGCTTTGATATTATCAATCATATTAGATCCATTCATTTAGACACCTTTGTGCCACTTTGCTCGCGTACCATCTATAGCAATCAGATCAACACGATGCGCCACATGGTGTGGGTTTAACGCGTGCTTAGCCATAAATACATACATTGTTTTAACTACTTTGCGACGTTTTTGCTCAGTAAACATTTCTGACGCAGCGCCATGACTTTGGGTTGTGCGATATTTTACTTCGATAAATACCCAACAAGCGCCATCGCGCATGATTAAATCTATTTCACCGCATTTTGCACGAAAATTTGCAGTAATAAACTGCAATCCTTGCTGCATTAAATACCGTTTTACTTTTTGTTCTACAACCACACCTAATTGATAGGCATGCTGAGGCTTACTCACTCGTCAATCGTTCAATTTGTCGAGTGGTTATTTTGGCACGCTGTAAAGTACGTGTCACTTGATTCTTATCATTTATTGCCAAGCTGCCAGTTAAACCAGGTAATAGCAACCCCTGAACTTTTTGTAATGGCTGGATTTTGCCGATTAAGTTTAATGCATCATATCCAAATGCGAATAGGCGTTTTTGCGCGGTAGAAGCTTCAGAAAATACGGTTTCATATTGAGCGAGTAATTCAATATTGAGCGTATCATCGAGTAACCAAGGCATATCAATAAAAATCACATTTTGTAAATCACGTAACGAGTTCTTGTTCAATTTATGATTATAACTACGCGAACTGGCAAATACAGGTTGTATCTCATCCGAGAACGTACTTATGCTGGCTTCAATCATCGGATTAATCAATTCTGTTTGTTTCGCGTTAGCGAAGACGACAAACGCATCAATATCTTTGCGGTTACGTGTCACACTAAACATTTCTTGGCCTAAATAACGTTCTAGTATGCTAATTCTATCGCGGCTTTGTTGCACGCCGAGTGCATCACCAATCGCTTTACGCATTGATTTATTATCGCTAAAAGAAAGGGTAATGGTACTGGTATGTTGTGTGAGCGCTTGCCAGCGTGCGGTAAACGCTTCGGCCATACGGGTCGCTGTGCGATCCGGCGCATGAATTAATATAGGCTGTTGATATTGCTGAGTAAACATAAACTCGGCAATTTGTTCGGCTTCATCTTCGGGTGAAAGCGCAAAAAAAGTGTGATTACTTAAGCCCGTATTTGCTAAAAACTCTGTTGATGCTGGGGTGTCCAGTTGGGGAACCAATGAATCAGTGTCAAGCCGATTCAACCCTAACAATTGTTGGTTAGGTTTGATATGCGGCAGGATTAATTCTAATTTAGGTTTTAATAGTGGCCCAATAATTAAATCCGCATCGCTAATGGCTGCAATTAATGCTTCGTCGGTTTGCGTATTGGTATCCACAAAATATAACGATTCAATCATTTGCTCATAACTCTGCTGTTGTGATTGACTGGCTAAATAAGCGGCAACCACACCTTGTTTTATTTGTTGTGCTTGGGCAGCTAGACGTCCAGTTAGCGGCAGTAACACAGCAACACGCTGGGCAGTGTTGTTACGAATTTGCAACAAACCAATAATTTCGGAAGGTAAGTGTCTAACTAACGGATGATTCGGGAATTGATATTGAAACTGAGTTAACTGGCTAGCTAATTCATATTGGTTTAAGGCGTGTTCGCGAAGTATTTTAGTCAGGCGAATAAAGCCATCAATCTCTGAGTTACCAATCAATTGTAGTTGTTCATCTGGAATTTTTTGTGCCAAACGCCACACATAATTAATATCATAATCTTGTGATGTGACATGCGCCTTTACGGCATTGCGTGCATCAAACAGTGCTTCGTAAATTGCAGCTTTGGCATGCCATTGTTGTTGCTGTATTAATGACGAAGAGGTAGGTGCCTCAAGTAAAGTTAACTGAGTTTGGTAAGTATCAATAGGGTGAGCACATTGTGCTCGGTATAATTTTGCTTGAGCCAGTTGCTCTGAAGATAATAGTGCATAAATAGGTGATAGTACGGCATGTACGTGCTGACACTGTTGTGTGGTATTGGCTAACTCTGCTGCTTGCAGTAAATACTGATTGCGACTTATCGTTTGGCCATTATTCTCGGCTAGCTCAGCTTGATCAAGTAATTGCGTAAAGGTGAGAAATACAGCAGTGGCAGGTGTGTTCACTACTGGGGTGGACGTTTGAGTCGATTTGGGTGTTGTTGCCGAACACGCACCTAACCCTACAAGCAAAGCCAGTAAAGCCACACGACGCCAATTGAACAATGAAAAATTTATAGTCACTAGTTAATCCATAAAAGCAAGTGAATGAAAGCCATACATCAGTGTATAATGTGCATCATACTGTATTTTAAAAAGATCCGCATTATGTCTGACACAGGTTGTTTATATATCGTTCCTACTCCCATCGGTAATTTGCAAGATATCACACTTCGCGCATTGACGACCCTCAAATCTGTCGATGCGATAGCATGTGAAGATACTCGTCATAGCCGAGTATTGTTGCAGCACTTTAGTATTGATAAACCGACGTTTGCTGTACATGATCATAACGAATCTATGATGGTAAATAAAGTGATCCAAAGGCTAGAAAAAGGGGAGTCTATTGCATTAATTTCAGATGCCGGCACACCGCTGATTAGCGATCCTGGATATGTATTAGTGCACGCTTGTCGTGAAATCAATGCCAATGTAATTGCCTTGCCGGGTCCTTGCGCTGCTGTAACTGCATTATCGGGAGCGGGTTTACCTACTGACCAATTTATCTTTCGGGGATTTTTACCGGTAAAACAACAAGCCAAACAACAAGCGATTGAAGCATTACTGCATTCATATTGTACTAGCGTATTTTATGAAGCGCCTCGACGTGTATTAGATACGATGAAAATGATGGAACAATGTTTACCCGACACGATTACGATTGTAATGGCTAAAGAGATTACCAAAACCTTTGAGACATTCATCAGCGGTAGTGCGTCTAAAATTATCGAATGGTTAGAAGCTGAGCCTGCCCATCAAAAAGGCGAATTTGTACTTATGGTTGGTCCTGCCGAAAAAGACACCAGTGATATTTCATTAGATGCACAGACATTAATGCGTAGTCTACAGTCTCATCTGCCACCTAAAAAAGCCGCAGGTATAGTGGCAGATCACTACGGATTAAAGAAGAACGCCGTTTATCAATGGAGTTTAACGTAAGTTGGTTAATAGGAATGGTACGACTGCTTAATTCGTCATGACGATTATCGATATGTGGTGTGGCAACTATTCAAATCACTTTACTATCCGTAAAGGGTTAGTGAACTAAGCAATTATTATCCCTATGAAATTAGAGACCTTTTAAAAGGTCTTCATAATCATAGGGTTTTTTAGTGGTATGCTAGCCGCTTTAGTCTAGGACAAACGCCCCAAGAAATCTTCATAGGTAAATTCTCTAATCAGATCAAACTTGCCGTCTTGACGTAAGATCCCAATAGCAGGATGCTGTACTCCATTAAAGAAGGAGGTTTTGACCATGGTGTAATGCATCATATCTTCAAATACAATGCGTTGCCCCACTTCAAGTGGCTCTGCAAAACTGTACTCAGGTAACATATCTCCAGCTAAACAGGAGTTGCCACCTAAACGATAGGTAAACGCCAGCTCATCAGCTTCTTGCGCATCTTTGATGCTTGGACGATAGGGCATCTCAAGCACATCTGGCATGTGCGCGGTGACGGATATATCTAAGATCGCAATTGGGCCATGATTTTCAACAATATCAACAATCTCTGCGATTAACGGACCGGTTTGCCATGCAACGGCAGAGCCGGGCTCTAAGATAACATGTAGATGAGGGTACTTAGCTTTGAAATTATTAAGGACACGGACCAGATGCTCGATATTATAGCCGTGTTTTGTCATTAAATGCCCACCGCCAAGGTTAAGCCATTTCAGCTTCGGAAAATAACTAGAAAATTGTGTTTCGATGGCATTGAGCATGCGCTCGGTTGCATAGGAGTCGCACTCGCACAATGCATGAACATGGAAGCCTTCAATATCCCTTAAGTCTTGACCTTGAAGTTGTGCTGCGGTAATACCTAAACGCGAACCCGGTGCACAAGGATCGTATAAGGGCGTATCGGCTTCTTGATGCTCTGGATTGACTCTCAAACCCATACTGACATTGGCTTGAGCACAAACGTCTTTATGCAGTAAAAACTGCGCGACACTGTTAAATGAAATATGATCCACTTCTTGGACTATTTCTGGCATTTCAGCAGCTTTAAACGCAGGGGAAAATGCATGAACTTGTTTGCCAATGCGTTTAGCTAACTTAGCTTCCCATAAAGCACTGGCAGTTCCACCTTGTAAGTACTTACTTACTAAATCGAAACATGACCACATTGAAAAGCCTTTTAAGGCTAAAATAATATCGACACCCGTCGCGTTTTGCACGTCTTGCATGAGCTTGAGGTTAGCAATTAACTTCGCTTCTTCAAGCACATAACAAGGGCTTGGGATCGCAGGATTGTTGGTCCAATGTGGCATGTTATCTATTTCCTTTTACCGGGTTTATTTGCTAAATGGGCTGCTGTCACATTCCATTACATGCCATGGTAAACCGTGCTCATTTAACATTTTCATGAATGGGTCTGGATCCATTTGCTCCATATTGACGACGCCGGCTTGACGCCATGTGCCATTAAGCATTAATGCTGCGCCAATCATTGCAGGGACGCCGGTGGTATAAGATACCGCTTGAGAGCCGACTTCTTCATTACATACTGCATGTTCACAGTTATTGTAGATAAAGATGGTTTTTTCCTGACCATCTTTAATTCCTGTAATGTAAGTGCCGATACAGGTCATGCCCGTATAGCCTTCAGCCAGTGATCCTGGGTTAGGTAAGACCGCTTTTAAGAACTCTAATGGCGCAATTTGCTGACCATTAAAATCAATCGGTTCGATACTTGTCATGCCTATGCCTTCAAGTACCTTAAGGTGATTAAGGTAAGCATCACCAAACGTCATCCAAAAACGCGCACGTTTAATGGTAGGGAAATGTTTGACAATAGACTCTAGCTCTTCGTGATACATCAAATAAGAAGCACGAGTACCAATGTTTTGGTAATGCAGATCTTCACGAACACTCAATGGTTCGGTTTCTAACCATTCGCCATCTTGCCAATAACGACCACGTTGAGTGATTTCACGAATATTGATTTCGGGGTTAAAGTTAGTCGCAAAGGCTTGACCATGATCACCGCCATTACAATCAACGATATCTAAAGTATGGATCTCATCAAAATAGTGTTTAGCTGCATAGGCCGTATACACGTTAGTCACACCTGGATCAAAGCCACTGCCAAGTAGTGCCATCAAGCCTTTTTCGGCAAAGCGTTCTTGATAAGCCCACTGCCAAGAATATTCAAATTTGGCGACATCTTTAGGTTCATAGTTAGCCGTATCAAGATAATCGACATGACAGGCTAAGCACGCATCCATAATGGCCAGATCTTGATAAGGTAACGCTAGGTTAACCACTAAATCTGGATTGCAATCATTGATTACCGCTTCGACCTCATGGGCATGATCGGCATCAACGGCATACACTTTTTTGACTCGGTCAATACCGACTTCAGCTTGTAACGCTTCGCATTTAGAAACGGTACGTGACGCTAAATAAATTTCTGAAAACATCTCAGTTAAGCGAGCACATTTTTTGATAGTGACCGCAGCAACACCGCCGGCACCAATGATTAAAATTTTAGACATAGCAAGAACACCTTTGTTATTTTCGCGCATCCTATCAGAAGAATCTTAATTTACCAATATACAATTTGCTTATGCTGCATGCATAGTAAATGCTGGCCCAATAGTAACGTGTCCTGGTAGATAGGTAACAGGAAAATAATATTGTTGGGAAGCACCTGCATATAATGTCACATCTGCTACTATCACGTCAGTAAAAACCCGATGTTTTGCTTCAATAAATGCGATGTACAAGATGACTGAATTAGCGTTTTGGACATATTCAGTAAGTTGGGCAACACGCTGCTCTAAACGTTCAATCATCCCAACACTCGCTGATACATCGGTGTTCGTTCTTGTTTCTAGCGAAGACTGTGATGATTCAGATGAGCCGGATGAGGGCAAGTCATCATGATCAGACGTATCATCCAGTGCACTGCACAATACCGCTTGGATATCGCCATTTAAATCGACAGCAGCAAGTGGGTAAAACGTATCGTTATGACGCAGTAACGTTTCGCATACGGCAATGCTGGTGTTGAGCATGGTTTTGACGCTATGGGGTAATGTTGAGTAGGAAATGGTCATAGTGATGTTCCGGCTAAAAATGATGCTATTTAAACGACTTCAGGTTAAAAATAGTTCATTAGTATTAGTCGCGCATTCCCTGCAAACCGCCGGTGTGAAAAATAATAATGTTGTCGTAATGATCAAGTTGCTGATTTTTCATTAGATCTTGGACAGCGAAAAATGTTTTACCCGAATAAACGGGTTCAATAATAAAATTGTCGCCACTGAATGTTGAACAAAAATGCACGAGTTCTTTCGATGATTTGGCATATCCACCGATGTGATAATCAAGATTAATTGACCATGATGGTCGAGGGTGCGTTGATGTACCCAGTAAATCCTTGGTTGATTGGACTAGATAATCATCCGACTCTTGAGAGTGAGCCTTGAGCACGGCAATACCTAATATCTCCGTTTGAGAAAGCTGTTCATTTTGTTGTGCTTGAGCAACACCATGTATGAGACCGGCTAAGGTGGCTGCTGTGGCCACTGGTGTGATAATGAGATTGCGCTGGTGAGTCAACGTTTGATGTAGCTGCTGCGAGAGTTCTTGAACGCTTTGTGCAACGCCGCGTAACGCCATGATAGAGGCACCGCCTTCAGGAATAATCAATGCATCGGGGTACTGAATTTGTAACGCATCAAGATAATCGCTGTCATATCGGCGTTTGTAATTAATTTTGGTACTCCAAATACATTCACCTTGCCATGAGGTGATGTCACGTAAGCATGGCGTTAAGCGTCCCGAATAATCACCGCGTATTATCGCATGGAAAGGAATACCCAACGTGTGACAGGTATACGCTAAGGCATGTAAATGATTGGAATAACCGCCACCAAAGCTAATAATTCTTTGCGGTAAGCGCTCAATTTGTGTGAATGAGCCGGCTAATTTACGCCATTTGTTACCTGAGATAATAGGATGGATAAGATCATCGCGTTTGACCCACAACCTTGGTGAAGTCTCGATATCATCTTGCGCTGAAACCTGGCCAAACGAAAATGACTGCAACGGGGAAGGCAGTTCAATGGACAATTTTTGGTGTATATTAAATAAAGACAAAGTGATCAAAGCATGGCTAAAGTCGGTAAATACTAGCATACTCTTAAATAATTGATACCAAGAGAAACCGTGATGATTTGCAAACAACGAACAACGACAATCGCGATGAAATTAAAAGTTATTCTAATGATTTCCTTAACCACGTTTTGGGCTGTTTCTTTTATTGGTAGTGTATCGCTAGCGCAAGCTCAAGTTCAGGTATCGATGAGTTCAAGTAATGCGGTTACTGTCCCTGCATTTGTCGAGAAGGATTTATCGGCGGCACGAGTGGTCGGTCAAAGTCGACTGACGATGTATTTTTTCAAAATTTATGATGCAACTTTGTATGCGCCTTTTGGTCAATTTGATAAGACTAAACCGTTTGCGTTATCGCTGGCTTATTTACGCGATTTTGATGGAGCCGATATTGCACAGCGTTCCATTGATGAAATGCAAGATCTGGGTTACACAGATAATGCGGTGTTAACGCGATGGCGAGTACAGATGGAGCAAGCGTTTCTGAATATTGCCAAAGGCGATGTGTTGACGGGGATGGTTGACGAACAGCAGCATACACAATTTTATTTTAACGGTGAGGCAACCTACAAGATTTCCGATCCGTTGTTCACGCAAGCGTTTTTTGCAATTTGGTTAGATGACAACACCTCACAACCTAAAATGCGCAAACAATTATTAGGACAATCTAAATGAGTACAACGATGATTCACAGACTAACTGTAAAGATAACCTTTATATTTCTGATGGCTTTAATGGTGAGCGGGTGCTCACTAACTATTGATGGTAAAGACTACCAAGAACAAGCGCCGACGTTTAACTTAGTCGAGTTTTTTGATGGTAACGTTACCGCATGGGGGATCGTACAAAATCGCTCTGGGGAAGTCGTTCAACGATTTATTGTCAACATTGATGGCAGTGTTCAAGGTGATGAATTAGTGTTAGATGAAACGTTTCAATACATCATTGGAGAGGGAGTCACTGAACGCGTGTGGCGCTTACAAACTAACGCTGATGGCACTTTTACTGGATCAGCAGGTGATATCGCAGGTTTAGCGACGGGTACTGCTCATGGTAATGCCTTTAATTTCATCTATGAAATGGACTTGGCCGTTGACGGGTCGACCTATCGTGTGGCGTTTGATGATTGGTTTTTTGCAATTGATGAGAGCACATTGATGAATCGTTCTTATATCAAAAAGTTTGGTTTGGTGATGGCTGAGGTGACGATATTTATGCAACGCCAGCCATCATAAATACGCATTTTTCTTTTTGCCCGGTTCATAAAAGAAACTTTTACTTGGATTGTAAGGGGTAAAGTTCAATGTTTTGCCTTCCTGACACACTGCTTGTAGTTGTTTCCAATATTCTGGCGTCATCAAATCACCGTGAAGTTCTTTGAGGCAATCTTTGAGGTGTTTTTTGCCGACAATAAAGTGTTCAAACTGCTCAGGGAACACATCATTAGGTCCAACTGAGAGCGTATCCACGGCGAAAGGGTCGTCTGATTGTGGGATTGCTCGGAAATTTCGCTCATTCATGTAACAGATCTCATCATAATCATAAAATATCACCCGACCATGTTTGGTGATCCCAAAGTTTTTATGCAGCATATCCCCAGGGAATATATTGGTTAGTGCGATTTGTTTGATACACAGACCGAGTTCATCAATGGCATGACGGATTTTGGTTTCATCGGTTTCATCACGTAAATACAAATTCAACGGGATCATACGGCGTTCAATATAAAGGTGGTTTAAAATCAATTCGTTGCCTTTGATTTCGATACTACTGGCGCAAGTTTCTTGTAGATATTCGAGTAATGCTGGGTCAAAGCGATCCAAAGGAAACGAAAAATTCATATATTCATGCGTATCCGCCATGCGACCGACCCGGTCTGAGGTTTTGACCAAACGATACCGGTCTTTGACGTATTCACGGGTGATTTTTTTGCTTTCGGCAAATTCATCTTTAATGACTTTAAACACCACACCATAACTGGGTAAATGGAACACCGCCATGACCAGACCTTTGATACCGGGTGCCAATTCAAAGTTATCCGTTGATGCGGCGACATGGGCGATATAATTGCGATAAAACTCGGTTTTACCGTGTTTGTAAAAGCCCAATGACATGTATAGCTCAAATTGTTTTTTGTTGGGTAGCAGTTCTTGTAAAAAAGCGACCAATTCAGCGGGGTATTGGGTATCAGCCATAAAATACGAACGAGCAAAGCCAAAAATAATACTCAGGTCTTTGCGATCAGTCAGTAACGCGTCTACAAATATCTCATGGAAACGGTTGATCCTCAGTGCAATCACAAATGGGATCGTTTCATCGGGCATACAGATGCGCCCAATTAAGTAGGCTGCTTTTCCGCGATAAAACACTGGCTTGAGCATTTCAACCGTATGGACACTGGTTAACTGTTCAGGGGTCAAAAGTTGACGTAAACCGTGATCTAAATTACCCAAATCACGGGGTAAATCCGCCAGCGGCGTGTTGAATCGATACACCGTAAATATTTCTTCAAACATGTGCCTCACTGTGCCGGTGGTATCAAATGCATTGATGACATGTAACCGATCTGGGCCAGGTAAATAGCAACGTGTTGAGTTGACGTACATCATACTGTCGTCAATTTTTCCGTGTTGAAAGATCCGGCAAATCACCGAGTTATAGAATGTTTCTGCTAGTTCGAACTGCGGGTGCGTGGCTAATAGCTGGCTGAACTCATGTTTGAGTGCGTGCCAAAATTGAGTTGGTTCTTGTGCTGGATTGAGCGCATTGTAGAGTTCGGTCACCACATCGGAAACACTTTGGTCATAGTGATTAATCCGATCTCGATTGGCTTGTTGGGATTCTGTCCATAGACGTTTCTCGAAACGATCTTGCGCCCCGCGCGTGATCCGAGAATACCAGCGGTAGTTTTTTTCAAATCCACTCATTATTTGATAAGCGATTTTTTTAGCGCGTTGCATACAGTTCCTTGTTAATGAATCCTGACTTTATCATGCGTGGAAATAAGATATAAGTGCAGATAGACATTAGTCTCAACGGTTGTAGCTCGCTATTTTTGACGGCTTATCCCGAATGTCTTTGTTATTACAGTGATTTTGAAGAGATACATTGCATGATAGTAACTTTTCAGTAGCATATAAGCCTATGCCGCATTCTCCTTCCTTAACTCATCCATTTCCCAAACATCTCTCGTCACCATATCCAATCTCTCAGTTGGCCAACATCTCAAATCGGAAGAGCTTCGACACAAAACACCCGACCAGTCACTTTCAGGTTGACATTTAGACGTCTATACGGCAAATTAGGCACATGAATAAAACAAATAACACTAACGACATGATTATTATTACCACCCTTCTCGGGGCGGACGTTGGTTAGTGCATATTCACAAATCATCTGAAGCCCGCTAAATTAGCGGGCTTTTTTGTTTTCAGAGCAATATTTTTGGCGTATTTTATACGTGGTTAATACGTATGTTACGTGTTAATAAAGGAACTAGGAGTCCATATGAAGGTTTTAAAGTTTGGTGGTTCATCACTTGCCGATGCAACGCGATATCAAAATGTCGCCAAGATTGTGGCAAGCATTCACCAAACCGATGGTGCAGCGGTCGTCCTCTCAGCACCTAAGGGCGTCACCAACGCACTTTCATTATTAACCGAACAAGCAGAGCAAGGGCTTGATTTTGGTGAGTTGCAAGCCAAGCTTGCCATGACCTTACATAGTATTGCTGACGAGATTGCTCAAGACATCCCTAAGTTTGATCTTCCTGCCGTAAAACAGGTTATTGACTCAACGCTGGATTATCTTGATAAACGTTTAAACGGTATTAAGCTTCTTAACTGTGCACCCGATACGACTGCTGCTGAGCTAATGAGCTTGGGTGAATACATCTCGGTTAATTTGTTAAGCCATATTTTTCAAGCGCAAGGTGTCGTCACGACAATTCTTGATCCAGTTGAGTACATTATCGCTTCAGGCCCTTATTTAGATGCCATCGCTGATGTATCAGCTTCCAAAGCTCGCTTCAGTGATGTAGACAACTCAGGCAAGACCTTATTGATTATGCCGGGTTTTGTTGCCGTTAATCCAGAAGGGGAAAAAGTCACCTTAGGACGCAATGGTTCGGATTATTCTGCTGCCATCTTAGCGGCCTGTATTGATGCGTCAGTATGTGAAATTTGGACTGATGTGGATGGTGTCTATAACGCTGATCCAAATCAAGTCGAAGGCGCAGTCTTGATGGACAAGCTGACATACGAAGAAGCGATGGAGCTATCGTATTTTGGAGCTAAAGTCTTACATCCTAAAACTATTGGTCCGATTGCCCAGCATCATATTCCTTGTTTAATCAAAAACACCTTAAACCCCAGTGCACCGGGTACCTTAATCAGCTCAGAGAAAAGCGAAAAATGGACGAGTGTTAAAGGCATTTCCAATCTTGATGATATGGTGATGTTTAATATCGCCGGTCCAGGCATGAAAGGCATGGTCGGTATGGCGACACGTATTTTTGATTCGTTGGCCAATGCGTCTATCTCGATTACCTTAATTACCCAGTCTTCATCAGAGTACAGTATTTCATTTTGTATTCATGCCAAAGACCAATATAAAGCCTTGGACGTGTTACATGATGAGTTTGCCTTAGAGTTGCATAACAACTTACTGGAGCCGATTGATGTGCGTGAGGACTTATCGATTGTCACCTTAGTGGGTGATGGCATGAAGCAATCTCACGGTATGGCGGCGAAGTTTTTCCAAGCCTTAGCGCAAGCCCGTATTAATAACATCGCCATTGCGCAAGGCTCATCAGAGCGTTCTATCTCAACGGTCATTGAAGCAAGTAAAGCCAAAAAAGCCATCAAAGTAGTGCATCAAAACTTCTTCTCTGAACAACAATGTATTGATGTGTTTTTGATTGGGTGTGGCACGGTGGGCGGCGAGTTATTGCGTCAAATCAACAAGCAACAACCTGTCCTCGCTGACAAGTCAATTCGTTTGCGTGTCTATGGTATCGCGAACTCCAAACAGATTTTGTTTAACGACAATGGCATTGATTTATCTGATGATGCTCAGTGGCGCAGTGATCTGCAAAACAATGGTCAAGATTATGGTCTGAAAGAGCTACAAGCGTTTGTGGTGAAAAACAGCCTGACCAATCCAGTCTTTGTGGATTGTACTAGCTCACAAAGCGTGGCAAGTCAGTATGTTGATATTATCAACGCAGGTTTTCATATTGTGACCCCGAACAAGAAAGCCAATACGGACAGCGCTGAGTTTTACGCACAAATCAAAGCGGCTGCGCAAAGTAATAAACGCCAATATTTGTATGAAACCACCGTTGGTGCTGGTTTACCTGTGATTGATAATTTACAAAAACTGGTGACTGCTGGTGATCAGCTACATACCTTTGAAGGGATATTATCGGGTTCGTTGTCATATGTATTTGGCAAATTAGAAGAGGGGTTAAGCCTTTCTGAAGCCACCATCGTCGCTAAAAGTAACGGTTTCACAGAGCCGGATCCGCGAGACGATCTCAGTGGAACCGATGTTGCACGTAAACTGCTTATCATGGCGCGTGAATCCGGTATGGAACTGGAGTTATCGGATATTGAGATTGAATCTGTGTTACCGCCAGGCTTTGATGATAGCGGTGACATTGATACGTTTATGGCTAATTTACCTAAGGCAGATGCCCATTACGTTGCCTTATCCGCCGCCGCGCAAGCAAAAGGCGAAGTACTGCGCTATGTCGGTCAAATTAATCAAGGTAAATGCAAGGTAGCCATTCAATCTTGTCCTGCGACGCATCCCTTAGCGGCGGTTAAAGACGGTGAAAATGCCTTAGCGATTCATTCAGATTATTACAGCCCAATCCCGTTTGTTATTCGTGGTTACGGTGCGGGTGCAACGGTTACGGCTGCCGGTGTATTTGCCGATGTATTAAGAACCTTAGCGTGGACTCAAGAATTATGAAATTAACCGCATTTGCGCCTGCTTCTATAGGTAATGTTAGTGTTGGCTTTGATGTATTAGGCGCTGGCTTAGCACCGATTGATGGCACCTTGCTAGGTGATAAAGTCTCGATTGAATCAGCGGAGTCGTTTTCTTTAGAAAGTACAGGTCGGTTTGCTGACCGTCTACCACCAGGCATGGAAAACAACATTGTCTTTGCCTGTTATGAGTTTTTTAATACCGCATTGACCCTTAAAGGTGTGGACTTGAAATCGTGTAAAATGGCACTCGACAAAGCCCTTCCGATAGGCAGTGGTTTAGGCTCTAGCGCCAGTTCCATTGTTGCTGCATTTTATGCGTTAAATGCCTTTTATGACTATCCATTTGATAACAATGAGTTGTTATATATGATGGGTGAATGTGAAGGTGAGATCAGTGGTAGTGTCCATTATGACAATGTAGCACCGGCGTTATTCGGTGGCATGACATTAATGACGGGGCTACAAAATCCAATTTGTGAACAAGTCCCCGTATTTAAAAACTGGTACTGGGCAATGTGTTATTCTGGTATTAGTGTCTCAACGGCTGCTGCGCGTGAAATATTACCTAAGCAATTTGATATGGCGACAACGTTAGCGTTTGGTCGTCAATTGGCTAATTTCATTCATGCCAGCCATACTCAAAATGAAGCTCTCGCGGGCCAAGTATTTTTTGATGTACTGGCTGAAGAACATCGTCAGGTGTTATTACCGCATTTTGCGCAAAGTCGTGAATTTGCAATGGCACAGGGTGCAATTGGTTTTGGGATCTCAGGGTCAGGGCCAACCGTCTTTGCGGCTTGCAAAACCCAAGAACAAGCACAAACGATTGCTGATTATTTAGCACAAGAATATATTCAAAATGAAGATGGCTTTGCCCACGTATGCAAAATAGATACGCAAGGCACACGGTTAGTCTAAATTACACAACATATTACAATTGAAATTGAAAGCGAAAGGAACAACCATGCATTTGGTGAATTTGAAAGACAGTACACAACAAGTGAGTTTTAAAGAAGCCGTCAAAACCGGTCTTGGTCGTCAACAAGGGTTGTTCTTTGTTGAAAGTATTGAACCGTTAGCGGATCTGGATAGTGTATTAGCACTGCCGTTGGCTGAGCGCAGTAAAGTCATTTTAGGGCATTTGATTGGCGATGAGTTCACCCCTGAACAGCTAGGTGAGTTAGTTGATAACGCATTTACGTTTCCTGCGCCAGTAGTCCAGATCAGCGAACATATTCATACCTTAGAGCTGTTCCATGGTCCTACGTTAGCGTTTAAAGACTTTGGTGGCCGCTTTATGGCACAGTGTTTGACTGACATTTCTCAAGGTGCGCCAGTTACGATTTTAACGGCAACATCAGGTGATACAGGTGCTGCGGTAGCCCATGCTTTCTATGGTATCGATAACATCAATGTGGTGATTTTATTCCCTAAAGGCAAGATTTCTCCGTTACAAGAAAAACTCTTTACCACATTAGGTGGCAATATTCATACGGTAGCAGTGGATGGCGATTTTGATGCCTGTCAGGCGATTGTTAAAGATGCTTTCGAAGATGAGCAAATGCGTAATGAGTTACACTTAAACTCCGCTAACTCGATCAATATCTCCCGCTTAGCTGCCCAAGTTTGCTATTACTTTGAAGCATTTGTACAGCTTGATGAAGCTGCACGTAAAGAGTTGGTCATTGCGGTACCGAGTGGTAACTTTGGAAACTTAACTGCTGGCTTAATTGCCAAGGCAATGGGCTTACCTATTAAGCGTTTTATTGCTGCAACGAATCTCAATGATACTGTACCAAGATACCTTGAAGAAGGTGAGTGGTCGCCTAAAGATACGATTGCCACTTTATCTAACGCTATGGATGTGAGTCGTCCTAATAACTGGCCACGCATTGAAGCGATGTTTGAAAAAGGGATGATTGATAAAAATATCCTAACGGGTATGGCGATTGATGAAGATTGCACGCAGATGGCAATGAAACAATTGCAAGCATTAGGCTACACGAGTGAGCCACATGCTGCGTTAGCATATCGTAGTTTATGCAAATCATTACAAGACGGAGAAACAGGGTTGTTTTTAGGTACGGCTCATCCGGCTAAATTTCGTGAGTCAGTAGAAAATATTTTGGGTGAACCCCTTGCTCTACCTCAACCTCTGGTGGATGTTGCAGGCAAAAACTCATACGCAGTAGAAAAACCTGCAGACTATGCCATAATTAAGCAACATATGTTTGATTTACTCAAGAAATAAATCTTGAGCCGGTCAGGTTTTATTGCAAAATAGAGGTTCTATGGCCAGTTGGGATACGTTTTTACAAGACCAGCAGGACGCATCATATTATAAGGATATTCAAAGTAAGCTAGCGGATAAGCGTGCCAGTGATGAACCTGTGTATCCTCCTGAGGATCAGGTATTCAATGCATTGCGGCAATGTGCTTTAGAAAATGTCAAAGTGGTTATTTTGGGACAAGATCCTTATCACGGAGCAGGGCAAGCTCACGGCTTAAGTTTCTCCGTGCCCCATGGGGTTGCGGTTCCACCATCACTTAAAAATATTTATAAAGAGTTAGCAAATAGCATTCCGGGGTTTATGACTCCGGAGCATGGCTGTCTGGAGCATTGGGCACAACAAGGGGTGTTGTTGTTGAATACAGTTTTAACCGTCACTAAAGGACAAGCCCACTCTCATGCTGATATAGGCTGGCAGACTTTCACAACTAAGATTTTAGAGACAGTCGCGCAGTCACAACCTAATGTGGTATTCATGTTATGGGGAGCACATGCACAGAAATTTGCTAAGCAAATCCGTCAGATTGATTGCAAGCACCATTTGATCTTGAATGCACCTCATCCTTCGCCATTATCAGCACATCGGGGATTCTTCGGTTGTCATCACTTTTCACATGGCAATGAATGGTTGGTCAAAAAAGGCTTATCGCCCATTGACTGGCAAGTGTAACTGACTCCAAGACCATTCAAGGTAATAACGAAAAAAGGGTAGACACTTCAGTATCTACCCTTTTTAACTTAACCTTATAAAACATAACTTTTCAGTAACCATCGTCTGAATAATCGTAATCGTAATCGTAATCGTAATCAAAATCCAGCGCATTGAGCTCTTTGCGCAAACGATTATCTTCCTTAATCGCCTCGATTTCCTGCCATTTACGTTTTTTGTTTTTACGTTTAGCTTTGTTTGAATGATGTTCACTTTCTAACATGATTGATTCTTCCATGAAAACCTCCGTGTATGATGTCGAATCTTCTGACATCCGAGTAATGTTACGATCAATGTAACGATTATTATAAGGGTAGTATTCAAATGACATGGGTAAATTTCCTTACGTGATTTACCCATATAACTTAAACACAATATAATAAAGTTTCATGACATTTCATTGACTAAATCATGACAGTTGCATGATGTATTTATTATTAATCGGCAATTTTCCAATAATTGAATAGATATTTTTGGTCTATAGAACTATAAAAAAGATATAAAATACTAATACAACGACGATCCTTCGCCGGTTATTATTGCTTTAGCGCTGCTCTAAACTGGTTAATTAATGCTTGTGTTGAGCTGTCCATAGAGGCATGCATTTCGCCGCTATGAATCGCATCCAATACTTGATTACCTAATACTTTACCTAACTCAACACCCCATTGATCGAAGCTATTGACTCCCCATATCACGCCTTGTACAAAGACTTTATGTTCATACAGTGCCACCATAGCCCCTAATGTAAATGGGTCAAGTTGGTTAAAGGTAATGGTGTTCGATGGTTTATTACCCGGCATGACTTTGTGCGCTGCTAACGTATCTTTTTCTGCATCAGTTAATGCATCGGGCAATTCAACACGGCATTCTGCAAAGGTTTTACCTTGCATTAACGCTTGGGTTTGCCCAAAACAATTAGAAGCTAACATCGCATGGTGTGCGTCGTTTTGTTTAGGCACATTCAACGGCATAATAAAATCAGCCGGAATGATCGTATCGCCTTGGTGGATTAACTGATGAAAGGAATGCTGACCATTGGTGCCTTCTGAACCAAAAATTATCGGGCCTGTCGCGTAATCTACTGCGCTACCATCTGCAACATTGCGCTTACCATTAGATTCCATATCAAGTTGCTGTACGTAAGCAGGGAAGCCTCGTAGGTAATGATAATAAGGGAGAAGTACATGACTCTGCGCATCTTGAAAATTACGATACCACACGCCGAGCATGCCAAGGATCACGGGTAAGTTTTGCGCTAAAGGGGTCTCTTGAAAATGCGTGTCCATAGCATAGGCGCCTTTTAGTAAGGCTTCAAAATTTGCATACCCTATCGCTAAAGCTATCGGCATCCCAATTGCAGACCATAACGAATAACGTCCTCCGACCCAATCATCCATTGGAAAAACCAATTCTGGATTCATACCAAATTCAACCGCCGCAGGGACATTCGATGAAATCGCCGCAAAATGCTGAGCAACCGCTTCAGCTGGTGCGCCTGTACCTAAGAACCATGCTTTGGCTGTGAGGGTATTTTGTTTAGTTTCTTGAGTGCCAAATGACTTAGACGACATCAATACCAGAGTCGTTTCAGGATCACGCTCAGCGAGCACATCTTGAATATGACAACCATCGACATTAGCAACAAAATGCACATTGAGGTTATGTTGATGATAAGGCTTTAACGCCTCTGTCATGATTTTTGGACCTAAGAATGACCCACCAATCCCTATGCTGACCACATCAGTAATTTTTTTACCGGTGTAACCAGTGTGGACGCCATCATGCAGCGCTTCTGTGAAGGCTTTCACTTTAGCGCGAGTAGCTTGAACTTGCGGGAGTACGTCTTGACCTTTCACAATGATTGGGGTGGAACCAAAATTACGCAGAGCAGTGTGCAGCACAGCCCGATTTTCAGTGTAATTAATGGGTTTTCCGGCAAACATAGCGGCGCGTGCATCTTCGACACCGGCTGTTTCGGCTAACGTTAAAAGCTGTTCAAAAATTGTAGGGGTAATTGTATTTTTAGAAAAATCGATATTGATCCCACACGCGGATTGATTAAATGTTTGCGCTCGCGTTGGATCTTGTGCGAACCAATCGCGCATATGCTCATGTTGATGAACTTGTGCTAGGTTTGCTAATTTTTTCCAAGGTGCACTATTTGAAATAGTCATTTAATGTCATGTCCTTTATCAATCGTGTTGTGTTAACTACAGTTTAGCTTGTAACAATGCTTCAAGTTTAATTTGATCAACGGTAAAGTTACGAATGCCCTCAGCGAGCTTTTCAGTTGCCATCGCATCTTCATTCATGTCCCAACGATACTCACTTTCAGTTAATGCTGTAGGAGGTGTGGTAGTCGCACCATGATCTTGTAATTTAACGGCTAACTCACCTTGAGTATTGGCTAATTCTTCTAATAATGCAGGGGCAATGGTTAAACGATCACAACCGGCAAGTTCAATGATCTCATCAGTGTTACGGAAACTTGCACCCATCACAACAGTTTTATAGCCATGTGCTTTGTAATAATCATAGATTTTAGAAACCGACTGCACGCCAGGATCTGTTGCGCCAGGGAAGCTATCTTTGCCAGTGGATTTTTTGTACCAATCTAAAATACGACCCACGAATGGTGAAATTAAGAAGACATTTGCTTCTGCACAAGCACGTGCTTGAGCAAAGGAAAATAATAACGTCAAGTTACATTGAATGCCTTGTTGTTCTAATGCTTCAGCGGCTTTAATGCCTTCCCATGTTGATGCCATTTTAATCAATATACGGTCTTTGCTGATTCCTTCGTCAGCATACATGGCGATGAGCTTTTGTGCTTTAGCAACGGTCGCTTCAGTATCAAACGATAAACGTGCATCGACTTCAGTGGAAATACGACCAGGGATCACACCGACAATTTCTTTACCGATTAACACTGCTAATTTATCAGCAGCATCAGCGACTTGTTGTACCGCATCATTGCTTTGTGTTTTCGCCCATGCAATCGCATCATCAATCATGACTGAATACTGCGGAATATCTGCTGCTTTTAATAATAATGATGGGTTAGTAGTGGCATCAACGGGCGCATATTTTTTGATTGCATCCACATCGCCAGTATCGGCAACAACAGTAGTAACAGCGCGAAGTGCGGTAAGTAAATTAGACATAATGATCCTTAGAATATTTGATTATGCATAGATTACCTTGCTCATTAAAAAATGGCTAGGGCTGAATGAGAATAAAGCGATGAATATAATAGATTTTTCTCATTGGCAGTGGAGTGTTCAAGTCCGTATAGTAACCAGTACTAAAATCAAAACATAGTTTATGTTAAGATCTTACTAAAGCTTAATGCGTTAAATACTAAAATCATTATTAAGGAATCTATAGATGTTAGTTGTTGTTTCTCCAGCCAAAAATCTAGATTACACCACGCCGGTTACGACTAAATTGTTTAGTCAACCAGCACTACTCGACGATACACAATCGTTGCTAAAGGTGTGCCAAACACTCACACCTACAGATTTGTCTGGTTTGATGGGGATCAGTGATAAGTTAGCATTGTTAAATGCCGAACGTTTTGCGACGTTTCAGATGCCATTTACCTCAGAGAATGCGCGCCAAGCAGCCTTAGCATTTAATGGCGATGTATATACTGGGCTAGATGCTGGCTCCTTAAGTGCAGCAGACTTAGACTATGCTCAGCAACATTTACGTATTTTGTCGGGTTTGTACGGGGTCTTGCGACCACTAGACTTAATGCAACCTTACCGTCTTGAAATGGGCACTAAGTTGGCGACAGAAAAAGGCAAAAACCTCTATGAATATTGGGGTTCAACGATTACGGATAACCTCAATGAGACGCTCGCTGGACAAAAGACGGAAGCTCAACCAGTATTAGTTAACTTAGCCTCAACTGAGTATTTTTCCGCCGTCAAACCTAAAGGGCTACATGCGCAAATTATTACGCCGGTATTTAAAGATGAAAAAAATGGCAAAGTGAAAATAATTAGTTTCTATGCCAAAAAAGCCCGCGGGTTAATGGCACGATTTATTATTCAAAATCGTATTGATAACGTGGCTCAACTTAGTGAGTTTAACACCGCTGGTTATCGTTTTGCCCCTGAGCAAAGCACCGCGACAAGCCTAGTTTTTGTTCGGTTAGAGCAAGATCGCCCTGCTTAATTAAGTTACGCGGCAACGTAATCAAATATTCAGAATTTTTATTTAATTGTGGTTGAGCGAGCGTTGATTCAGACGCATTTGCTCGGTGGTTAGTGAGTGATATGCTCGTTCAAACTCAGTCAATGAAATCGGTAAAATAAATTGCTGTGTTACTGAAGATCTCATCAAGATTGGCTACCGCAGCAGTCCGTGAGCCAGGTAAAGTGAAGAAATTCATACCATCACCAGCATCATAGCCTGCTTGAGCGGGCACTCCACCAGACGCGCTGCCGGTAGTCCAGTTAATATCTTCATAGCGAAACTGAACATCAAAGTTGCCGGCGCCTTCATCTGCTCGGTCTATCAATACCAGTTGGAAGGTGTTAGTTGTTGACGCATTATTACTATATACACCAACAGAATCCCACGTAAATACCATGGTATTGGCATCTGATGCGCCAAGGTAGACGTTGCCGCAAGCGGAACAACGGGTATCTACATCAGCGCAATTATAACTATATGAAATAAAAGGTTATTTTATTTTAAAGGATAGAGGGTTGTAAAAAATCTAGACAGGTTTATCTATATTAATATTTATAGGAATCTATTCACTCGACAAACATTTCGTGCTTAAAGGTCAGCGATTGTTCTTCTGTTACTTGACGAAGTGTGATGTCAAAGGTGTAATTCTCGCCATGCCGAAACGACAAGGACGCAAGATAATAAATCGCATCACCATCGATAACACGTTTAAATTTCAGTTCTTTGGTTGTCCCGATAAGGTTTCTAGCCGTGCCGCTAATATCGACTCGTTGGGCAACCTGGGTCGCAGTGCCTAACACTGATATGTTAACCAACGCATTATATTTACTGCGCACAATGCCATTGGCTTTGGCGATTTCAGGGGTTAAAAACGTGGTATCAAAGACAATGTAATGTACATCCCATTTTCCTAACGTCACTTTCTGTTCGGCTTGAGCGCTAAAACTAATTCCAAATACTAAGCTAAGTGTTATTGTCAATGTCGCTAGAAATAATCGAATGTGCATGTGTCACCTTTTATCTATGAGAGTAATGTTTACGTTTTAACGGCTGAGAGATTAAAACGGACCAATCAAGTCTTGTAACAACAATTGTATGAACTGTAATGCAATGATCGCAATCAATACCGACAAATCCAAGCCGCCTAATGGCGGGATAATTCTACGGATTGGAGCGAGAAGGGGCTCGGTTAATTGTGACAACACATACTCAAACGGATTGCCCCCTTGGGATACCCAACTTAAGATCGCACGTAAAATTAACATCCAAAAGATCAACGATAAAAATTGTTTAAGTAACGTGATACTGCCAATAATGAACACAGCAAGTGGATTGAAAGCTGCATTCGAGAAAAATAGACTAATCACCGTTATCTTGGTGCATGCAATTAATAAGGCAAATACAAATGTCGCACTATCAAATGCGCCCATTGATGGAATGATGCGACGAAGAGGCGCAACAACCGGTTGGGTGGCTTTGACAACGAATTGTGAAAATGGGTTATAAAAATCAGCACGCACAAATTGTAACCATAAGCGTAAAATGACGACCATCAGGTACAAGTTAAAAAACGTATCGACTAAAAAAAATGAAGCGCTCATAAAAATCCTATTCAGATAATCCAGTTAAGGTAAAAAAAGTTACATGCTAGATTGCATGGCTATGGCTCTGTCCACAGCTGCTTGCATCGCACCTGCTATTATATCGGCAAGTTGTGCCTGATTGAAATAATCAATTGCTTGTGCCGTTGTCCCACCTTTAGAGGTGACTTGTTCGCGAAGCGTGCCAAAATCTGTATCGGGATTGGCTAATAACATCGCGCCAGCACCGGCTAATGCCTGTGCGACGAGGCGCTTAGCATCCTCTGCAGATAAACCTAAAGCTTCAGTTTTTGCTTGCATCGCTTCTGCAAATAAAAATAGATATGCCGGTGAGGAGCCAGCCGCAGCAATCACAGTGTTGATATCTTCCTCATTGGCGACCCATAATACCTCTCCCACTTGAGCTAATACATATTCTGCGCAATCTTTTAGGCTCTGCGGTGTATCAGCTGACGCGTAGAGTCCAGTCATCCCCATACCGATAGACGAAGGGGTATTGGGCATTGTTCTAACGATTGAGCAGGGCGCACCTAGCATGTCATGTAAACGCGCAACACTTACTCCTGCAGCAATCGAAATAAACTGTGTTTTAGGCACGGCACCTACTGGTAAAACGGCACAGACTTGAGCCAATATTTGTGGCTTGACGGCCAGTACGACGGTCGTTGCAAACGTTAGTGCGCTAGCATTGTCCTGACTAATATGACAACCGGTCTGTGCTTGTAATGCAGTAAGTTTAGGTAAGCTGGGATTCGTCGCCATAATTAAATCAGCAGGGTAGCCATTGGCAACCATCCCTTTGATAATAGCGTTAGTCATATTACCCGCACCGATAAACGCGATCTTAACCGGTGCAAAGGTGTTAGTTTGTGAATGCGATGTGTTTTGGGTATTCGTTTGCGGCATAATGACTCCGTTCTGTAAATAATAAAAATCGATCCATTACTGGCGTTTGCCAAAGATCCCAGTGCCAACCCTTACCATCGTTGATCCTGCTGCAATTGCAGCATTGAGGTCGCTACTCATGCCCATGGATAACGTGTCTACTTGAGGATAGCGTGTTTTGAGCTGTCCAAATAGCGCTGCTAAGCGGGAAAAACTAGATAATTGAGTGTCATAATCAGCGGATGCTTTCGGGATTGCCATAATACCACGCAACGTTAAATACTCCATCTCTGCAATTTGTGCTGCTATCGACATTAATTCTTCTGGGGCAATTCCTGCTTTGGATTTTTCATGGTCAATATTTATTTGGATGCATATTTGTAAAGGGTCTTGTGACGGCAATCGCTGATTATTTAAGCGCTGCGCGATTTTTAAGCGGTCAATACTGTGACACCAAGCAAAGTGTTCGGCAATAAATTTACTCTTATTTGACTGAATCGGGCCGATAAAATGCCAGATGATGTCATTTAAATACGCCAAGGCTTGAGTCTTCTCAGTACCTTCTTGCACATAGTTTTCACCAAAGTGACGTTGTCCAGCTTGATACGCAAGTACTAAATCCGATACGGGTTTAGTTTTGCTAACCGCTAATAATTGGATAGTAGCAGGATCTCGTTGGGCTAGTTTTGCCGCAACCGTTATTTGGTTCAGTGTGTTTTCCAGCTGGTTTGCAATAGTATTCGACATGGTCTGATTTTTTAATTTATGAATTAAGTAGAGTTACAAAAATGGATATTACCGAACTTTTAGCTTTTAGTGTCAAAAATAATGCCTCGGATCTGCATTTATCTGCAGGTTTACCTCCAATGATCCGAGTCGATGGTGAAATGCGTCGATTAAACATTCCAGAACTCGACCATCAACAAGTGCATAATATCATTTATGAAATCATGAATGATATGCAACGTAAAGAATACGAAGAAAATCTAGAAGTGGATTTTTCTTTTGAAGTTAATGATCTAGCGCGTTTTCGTGTCAACGCTTTTATGCAAAACCGAGGCGCTGCAGCGGTATTAAGAACTATCCCAAGTAAGGTATTAAGCTTGGATGAACTTGGTGCTCCGGCTATATTTAAAGAAATTCTAAATCAACCTACTGGCATTGTCTTAATTACAGGTGCAACCGGCTCCGGAAAATCGACTACCTTAGCGGCGATGATAGATTACATTAATACCCACAAGCGTGAACATATTCTTACCATCGAAGATCCAATTGAGTTTGTGCATGATAATAAGCTATGTTTGATGAATCAACGTGAAGTACATCGCGATACTAAAAGCTTCGCGAATGCCTTACGCTCTGCTTTACGAGAAGATCCAGATGTGATTTTAGTTGGAGAATTACGTGATTTAGAAACGATTCGTTTAGCCATCTCAGCTGCGGAAACTGGGCATTTGGTATTTGCTACATTACATACCAATTCGGCTCCTAAAACGATTGATAGGATAATCGATGTATTTCCTGCCGCAGAAAAATCCATGGTGCGCTCTATGTTATAAGAAAGTTTACGTGCCGTTATTTCGCAAAATCTACTGAAAAAAATCGGAGGAGGGCGTATTGCAGCACATGAAATTATGGTTGGTGTACCGGCTATCCGTAATTTGATCCGCGAAGATAAAGTACCTCAAATGTTTTCCATTATCCAAACCGGCCAAAACCACGGCATGCAAACGATGGATCAATGCCTACAGCGCCTAGTCGCACAAGGGCAAATCACGCAAGAAGATGCTAAAAAACTGTCCAAAGATAAACAACCATCTACTAATTTTTAGGAGTCACAGGTGTATCTCGAACAACATTTACAGAATATGGTGACTCAAGGGGCTTCGGATGTATTTATTACGGTAGGACGTCCTGTCAGCGCTAAAATTAATGGTCGCATGACCAACATTGCTGGTTCGGTGTTAACCTCTCAGGATGCATATGAACTTATTCAAGAAGCCATGACTCCTGACCATTTGCATCAATTTAAAACGGCTAAAGAATGTAATTTTGCAATTGCACTCGATGGTATTGGGCGCTTTCGTTGTTCGGCTTTTTGGCAGCGTGAAATGCCCGGCATGGTGGTACGCCGGATTATCACTGACATACCACAAGCCGATGATCTTGGGTTACCAGACGTGTTAAAAAATATCATTATGGCAAAGCGCGGATTAGTCTTATTTGTGGGTGGCACGGGCACCGGAAAATCCACATCACTTGCAGCACTGATTGACCATCGCAATAAACAATCTTCTGGGCATATTTTGACCATCGAGGATCCGATTGAATTTGTTCATGAACATCAACAATGTGTTGTGACACAACGTGAAGTAGGCATTGATACCCATTCGTTTGATGATGCGCTCAAAAGCTCCTTACGCCAAGCACCTGATGTCATTTTAATAGGTGAAATCCGGTCGATGGAGACAATGGAATATGCCATATCCTTTGCTGATACGGGGCATTTGTGTGTTGCTACATTGCACGCCAACAATGCCAATCAAGCGATTGAGCGGATTATGCATTTAGCACCCAAAGATATGCATGACAAATTACGTTTTGATCTGAGTTTAAATATTCGTGCGATTGTCGCGCAGCAACTTGTACCCAAGATTGATGGCAAAGGCCGTGTTGCTGCGATTGAAGTGTTACTTAATTCTCCTTTGATTAGTGATTTAATCCAACGCAATGAAATGACGGGTCTTAAAGATGCCATGACCAAAGGCAAAGAAATGGGGATGCAGACATTTGATATGGCGTTAATGGTCTTATATCGCGATAATCAAATTACGTTAGAGCAAGCATTGCATCATGCTGATTCGCCGAATGACTTACGTTTGATGATAAAGCTTGATGAAAAGGCAGGTAATAGTTTAGGATCATTGTCTAATGTTTCCTTTGATATGGACTAACACCTAAGGAATTGAAATGCCGCTATTTTACTATGATGCGCAAGTATTTAAAGTGTATCAGATAAAGCAATTACTTGATGATGCGCAGATCCCTTGTGTGGTAAAAAATGATTTTGCACAAGGTGCTATCGGTGAGTTATCGCCTATTGATAGTGCACCAGAGGTATGGCTTGTTGATGAGTCGTGGCGCCCTAAAGCACAACAACGGGTCGATGATTTTTTGGCTGAGCAAGTTGCGTTAGCTGACGATGAGGACTGGCAGTGCGCCCAGTGTCACGAAGATAATGAAGCTAATTTTGGTATCTGTTGGTCGTGTCAAACGACGCGTTAGCCTTGGGTTTCGATCCAGGCTTCAAAAATTACGCATGCAGAGACACTATCGACTTTCTCTTTACTGAGTTTTTTGTAGCCACCGAGTTCAAATAAACGTGATTTAGCATCGGTTGTCGTGAGGCGTTCATCGACTTCCAATACTTGGGTTTTGCACCGTGCGGCAATGCGTCGTCCAAACTTACGCGCACGTATCGTCATTTCTTGTTCGCTACCATCCATGTTGAGCGGCAAGCCAACAAGCATCGCTGTGGGTAGCCATTGTGCATGTAAATGGGTGATTTCATCCCAATTGGGGATCCCATCCTTAGCTTTAATCGCCGCAAGTGGTTGAGCGGTACCGGTAATAGTTTGACCTATTGCAACACCAATACTTTTGGTGCCAAAATCAAATGCTAAGTAAGTACTCACTAGGCGTGACCTGCATGTTCTGTCAATTGCCACGGTTCAATACCGAGTGCTTTTATCGATTGACTCCAACGATCATGTAAGGGAGTGTCAAAGACTAGTTCATGAGTCGCGGGGATCATTAACCACGCATTATCGGTTAGCTCTTCTTCTAGTTGTCCGGGTGACCAACCCGCATACCCGAGTGCAATCACTTGCTTTTCTGGACCACGTTGGTTGCCAATACATGCCACAATATCTTTTGATGTAGTGACAGTAAATTCGTCATTAAGACGCATACTGCCTTCCCATTCACCATGCGGATAATGCAAAATAAACCCTCTATCTGGACTAACGGGTCCTCCTTTGACAATAATTTGCTCGCCTTTAGTATCGTTGACTTCCGATCCTGGCGCTGCTTGTTCAACCATTTCTTTAAGGTTCATCTCAATAGGCGTATTAATAACAACGCCCATTGCGCCATCTTTATTGTGCTCAAAGATATAGATTACTGTTCGGGCAAACGCAGGATCTTGCATTGCAGGCATCGCAATAAGTAAATGATTGGCAAAACTAGTCATGAATAGTGACGTTCCTATTGGTTTTGGTTAGCAGCAACACGTTGGGCGACAGCATCAAATAATTTACCACAAATATTTACACCTGAGGCTTTTTCTATTTCACGAACACAAGTGGGAGAAGTGATGTTGATTTCGGTAACACGGTCACCAATCACATCTAAACCCACAAACAAGATACCATGCTTCACTAACGTCGGGGCAATCGCTTCTGCTAATGCGCGATCGCTAGCACTAATCGGTTGCGGACGGCCTATGCCACCTGCTGCCAAATTACCACGAGTTTCTGTTCCTTGTGGTAATCGAGCAAGACAGTAATCCATGACTTCACCATTGACGATAAGAACGCGTTTGTCGCCATCTTTAATGGCAGGTAAGTAAGCTTGAAACATCGCTAACTTTTGCCCATTTTGAGTTAAGGTTTCAATCACGACACCTAAATTGTTAGCATCTTCTTTGATCCTAAAAATAGACGCCCCCCCCATACCATCTAACGGCTTGCAGATAATATCTTGATGTTTAGCATGAAACGCTTTGGCTAATGTTTTGCTTCGCGTGACTAATGTGTCAGGGATTAAATCTGGAAAATAAGCGGTGAATAGCTTTTCATTAAAATCGCGCAAGGCTTGGGCTTTATTAACAACGACAACGCCATATTGCTCCGCAAGTTCAAAAATATGTGTGGCATAGATAAATTGATCGTCAACAGGCGGATCTTTGCGCATCAATAATGCATCAAAATCGCCTAAAAGCTGCCTCTGCTGCTCGCCTAATGTATAAAAATCGGTGTCACGGTCAATCACACTTAATGAGCGAGTTAGTGCATAAGGGATCCCGTTATCAATGAACAGATCTTGCATCTCGATATAGCTGATCTCATAGCCTCGACGTTGCGCTTCAAGGCACAACGCAAATGACGTGTCTTTATAAGGAGTAATATTAGCAATTGGATCCATAACAATCGCGATGCGTAGACTCATAGTGTGAGATCTCCATATTGAGCTTGAATAATGGCGATTGAAGCAATCGCAGCTGTTTCTGTACGTAACACTCTAGGGCCAATTTTGACCGTATTAAAGCCGGTTTGTTCTGCGGCATAAGTTTCGGCTTCGCTTAACCCACCCTCAGGACCTATGAGGATACGCACCCCATGTTGATTAACTGGTAAGGCTTGCAGGTGTTGCTGGGCATGCGGATCAAACGTAATACGATACTGTTCGGTCGATTGTTTACACCATTGAGATAACGTAATGGGTGGGTGCAATATAGGGAGGACATTACGTCCTGATTGTTCACACGCTCCAATAATGATTTTTTCCCATTGAGCGGATTTTTTTGCCCAACGTTCTGCCGATAATTTAACATTACAACGTTCGGTAATAATCGGGGTGACTTCCGTCACACCCAATTCGGTCGCTTTTTGCAGTACGGTTTCCATGCGATCACCTTTGGCGATACCTTGCCCAAGATGAATAGGGAAACGTGACTCGACGGTCAAAGCAAGTTTGGCATCCACATTAACAATCAGTTTGCGCTTTTGTACTTCGTTAACGATGGCTGAATATTCATTTCCATCACCATTAAACAGCACAATGGGCTGGTCTTGTTTGATGCGTAAGACATTAATTAAATGATGCGCGGCATCATTTTCTAATGTGTAAATATTATCGACACAAATGTCGCCTGAAACAAAGACTCTAGGGATCCGCATAATGGCTTACTACTGTTTTTTTGCAATTGTACCAATACGCGATTTGGGGCGCTACTGCTAATTTTTTACGCTGAAAGATGAGGTGTCGGTATTTTTTGGGGTGATAGGCTGATTGTACTTAGATTCTCCGCTATTCCTAGCATGAATAGTATTGCGGCCTTTGTCGGAAGTTAAACTAAATACGAGTAAGGCTACGACGACGAAACATAAACCTAAAAGATAGAACATTATAAAGTCCTTTTACTAATCTGTAGTACAAGCTTACACATTGAAAACAGTCAAAAATGTACTAGTGACAATTGAATGAGTTGAGTTTGAGGTAACGTGTAAAGTTATATTGAAATTTAGACTAGATTGACAAAAATACAACTAAACATGTAAAAATAAATGACAAAATAACGGTAAGTCATTTGTATCTAAAACAATTTTTGTTTGCAAAATATTATAAATTAGCTAACGTAGATATCAGGTTATGGATAACACAATGATCTCGTAGCCGAGAATCAATCGACAATAATATAACAGGAGAAATTGATGTCTATCTTAGCGATGTTCACATCAACATTACAAGCAGCACCGACAGAGCAACCGGCTACACCATCAGCCCCTACTCAATCCGTTACAGAACACATGATGGGAGCCGGCAATGCGCTTGTCAGCTTCGATCTGCAAAATTTTATTGATACTTATGTGATGCCTTGGGGCATCAATATTGTACTGGCGTTAGTTATTTATGTGATTGGTAAAATCGTCGTCAAGGTATTAGTGAGCGTATTTGGCAAAATCATGGCCAAATCAAAATATGACGATATGTTAATCGATTTCTTAAAATCGATCGTTAATGCGATCTTGATGTTGTTCGTTATTGTCGCTTCTTTAGACCAATTAGGCGTAGACACAACTTCGCTAGTGGCTATATTAGGTGCTGCAGGTTTAGCGATTGGTTTGTCATTACAAGGTTCGTTACAAAACTTTGCTGCTGGGGTGATGTTATTGGTGTTTCGTCCCTTTAAAGCGGGTGATTTTGTTGACGCTGCAGGTGTCTCTGGTTCGGTCAAAACGATTGGCATTTTTTCTACCACGATGACCACCGGTGATAACAAACAGATTATCGTCCCGAATGGCAAGATATACAGTGATAACATCACTAATTATTCAGCGAAAGACACGCGCCGTGTAGATATGGAGTTTGGTATTGGTTATGGCGATGACTTGTTAAAGGCAAAAAATGTCCTTGAGTCCATGTTAGACGCCGATCCTCGGGTCTTAAAAGATCCAGGGTATAAAGTCGCCGTTGGTGCATTGGCAGATAGTTCCGTTAATTTTATTGTGCGTCCGTGGGTTAAATCTTCTGATTACTGGGGCTTGAAATTTGATTTTACTGAAGCGGTGAAATTACGTTTTGATGCCGAAGGCATTTCTATTCCGTTCCCACAAATGGATGTGCATTTAGATAAGTAACGCTAGCGATATGTTCCTTAGCGTAAATAAATGCTTAGCGAAAAATAAAAAAGGACAACAATGTGCAGTGATTTCACAACGTTGTCCTTTTTTGTCAGTTAAGTTTTGTGTTTATGGCTGACGCTTGTCTCGTGCTACTAAGCACTTATTTATTCCAAGGCATAATTGCCATTAGGCGACCTAGCCCACAAAAACCAGTAATGCCGGCAAACATCATACCTGCACCAAAAAATCCCGATAACCAAATAAAGTTAGGATTGATCGTTTGTGACAAAATCACGCCTGTCAGAACACCCGTACCTATGGTCAATTGAACTTGGCGATCAAGTGGTAAAAATGCAGATTTGGTTTTGTTGATAGCCATACCCGCAGTTTCCCAAGCGATAATCCCACCTTCCAGATTATAAAATGCGGTATCAGGATGTTGTTCAACTAAGGTTTGACAAGCTTTTTGTCCGCGCATTCCTTTTTGACAATGAATAATCACTTTTTTGTTTGCAACATCAATGCCATCTAAATTGAGATTACTTAATGGCTTGAGGTGTGCTTGAGTAATATTGGCTTGACGATGTTCTGCAGGTTCGCGGACATCGATTAAAACCGCTTCATTATTGGCTAATAACTGCTCAGCATCAACGCTGTTAATTGTTTGGTATGACATAGATTAAGCTCTCTTTAATTGGGATAACAATAAGCGAGATACAATGACGATAAGATCGATAACGTCACCGGATCGGTAATTTTATAAATAATGGACTTGCCTTCTTTGTCAGCCGAAACGACCTCAGCTTCTTTTAATTTAGCTAAATGTTGTGACACCACCGATTGTGATAAGCCACTTGCGGCCACTAGGGAACTGACATCTTTAGGTGCATCTTGTAATAAACATAAAAGCATTAATCGATTAGAGTTGGCTAATGATTTTAGTTTTGTTTCAGCTTTACTCGCTGACTTATAAAGGTTTTCGATGTTTTTCATTTCTATATGATATTAGCATTTGCTAATATATCAAGGGGTTTTATGATGATATATCAAAACGGTATTAGCATGATTTTTTTATATATATAAAGTCTAACTAGCAACTTGCTTATATTTCATTTAGTTATATATTATAACTAAATAGATATATGGACAGGGTTAGTATACGTGATCATTTTGGGATTTTTGGCAGCAGTACTAATGGGTGTGGTATTAGGCACCATCGGTGGTGGTGGTTCTATTCTTACCGTTCCAATATTGGTCTACTTATTAAATGTAGAGCCGAGTACAGCGACGGGATATTCATTATTAATTGTTGGTTTTACCGCGGCCTTCGGTGCGGTAAGTTACTATCGCCAAGGGTTAATTGAGATGAAGGCGGCGATTACGTTTGCCATACCATCGATTATTGCTGTTTATGTGACTCGTGCTTTTATCATGCCAGCGATACCAGATGTGCTCATTGAGACACCGTTTGTATTGCGTAAAGACATGTTGATTATGGTGGCGTTTGGCGTATTAATGCTTGCAGCTGCCATCATGATGTTAACTAAAAAACAGTCTACAAGCACCCAACAATCAGGCTCGCATAATCCATTATTAATAGTAGCTGAAGGCGCATTAGTAGGCATGGCCACGGGCATGCTCGGTGCCGGTGGTGGTTTTTTAATTATTCCAGCATTAGTATTGTTAATGGGCATGGAGATGAAAAAAGCCGTCGGCGCATCACTCTTAATTATTGCTTTAAAATCCCTGATTGGGTTTACCGGTGATTTACAAGCTGGTATTGAGATTGATTTTACACTTATCGGTTCGTTAATAGCTTGTACGTTGGTAGGGATGTGGATTGCGACCAAAATCGCAGATCGCTTAGATGGAGACAAGCTACAAAAAGGCTTTGCTTACTTTACTCTGAGCATCGCCACTTTAATTTTCATTAAAGAATTACTCTAAAGGAGCCGAACATGTTAGTAAAAACGTTTCATGATAATGCTACCGCCACCTTCACTCATGTTGTAGTGGATGAGTCTACCAAAAAATGTGCTGTGATCGATTCAGTATTAGACTATGACCATTTTTCGGGGTCGGCAAAAACGGACAGTGCCGATGCGGTTATTGCGTACATAAAAGAACATGATTTAACCAATGAATGGATCTTAGAATCTCATATTCACGCTGATCACATTACCGCATCAAGTTATTTGAAAACCCATATTGGTGGGCAAACCGCGATGGGTAAAGGTATCAAAGAGGTATTGGCGATTTGGGTACCGATGTTTAGTAATCAAGAAGATACGCCGATTACGGGTGAGCAGTTTGACCAGTTATTAGATGAAGGTGATACGATTAGTATTGGTAATATTACGTTGACGACATGGTTAACACCCGGTCATACGCCAGCTTGCGCGAGTTATTATTGCGCAGAAAATCAGGTAATATTTGTTGGGGATACAGTGTTTGCTCCTCATTTAGGTACGGCTCGTTGCGATTTTCCTGGAGGCAGTGCTGCTGACTTGTTTAAAACGGTACAGCGCTTTTATACTTTACCGGATGAAACCCAAGTGTATTTGTGTCACGACTATCCCGATGATGGTGAAGCTGCTATTTCTGTAGTGAGTATCGCTGATGAAAAAGCCCATAATATTCAAATTAAACCTGATACGGTGTTTGCTGAATATGTGAAAAAACGTGAAGCCCGAGATGCGACCTTGGCGGTTCCTAGGTTATTATTTCCATCAATTCAAACTAACATGCGTTTAGGTGATTTTGGAGTCAAATCTGAAAACGGCCTTCAGTATATTAAAATCCCGTTGAATGCCCTTTAGGAGTGCCTTATGGATATCAGATACATCAATAAAAACATTTCCGTGTCACCACAAATTAGTGTCGCAGATGTACAAGCGATTTTTGATTTGGGGTTTAAATCCATAGTGTGTCACCGCCCTGATGGGGAAGGCTCAGATCAAGTCAGTTTTACCGAAATTCAAAAAGCGGCCGAAGCACTAGGTTTACAAATTGTTTACCAGCCAGTGATTAGTGGTAAGGTCATGGATGAAGATGCTGAAGTATTTAAGACGCATCTAGACACATTACCCTCGCCGATGTTTGCATATTGCCGCACAGGGACTCGTTCAACGACGTTATGGGCATTGGCTCTGGCAGATCAGCTCACCACTAGTGAAATATTGCATACGACTAAACTAGCGGGCTATGACATGTCAGGTGTGGTCCGTCGCATCGTCAATGGTGGCAAAACTCCCAGTGACAGTAATGACCAGACGTTTGATATTGTGGTTGTAGGGGCAGGTGCTGCTGGCATTTCTGTCTGTGCAAGTATTTTAGAACGCGCACCTAACGTCAAGATTGCAGTGATCGATCCTGCTGATATTCATTATTATCAACCTGGTTGGACATTAGTGGGGGCGGGGGTGTTTACTCCTGAAGAAACGGTTAAAACCATGTCCTCCTTGATCCCTAAAGGTGTGACTTGGCTCAAGCATGCTGTCGCGGCGTTCGAACCTAAACAAAAACGTGTGTTATTAGATGGGTGTCATACCATTGCCTATGATAAGTTGATCGTATGTCCGGGGTTAAAATTAGACTGGGATAAAATTGAAGGGCTAACTCAGACCTTAGGTAAAAATGGCGTTACATCTAATTATCGTTTTGATCTTGCCCCTTACACTTGGGAATTAGTGCAGCAATGTCAATCCGGTAAAGCGATATTTACCCAGCCTCCGATGCCAATTAAATGTGCCGGAGCACCACAAAAAGCCATGTACTTATCTTGCGATCATTGGCTATCAACCGGTGTACTAAAGAACATTGATGTCGATTTTTGTAATGCCGGTGGCGTGTTATTTGGTGTCAAAGAATATGTCCCAGCACTGATGAGTTATGTAGAAAAATATAATGCAAATTTGCATTTTTTCCATAACTTAGTCAAAGTTGATGGCCCGAATAAAACAGCCTATTTTCAACAAATAGGGCCTGATGCGAGTGCTGAGCTGATTGAGAAAAAATTCGATATGCTCCACGTAGCTCCACCCCAATCTGCACCTGATTTTATTAAGGTCAGTCCGTTAGTCGATGACAACGGCTGGGTAGATGTTGATCAAGCGACACTGCAACATAAACATTTTCCTGATATTTATAGTTTGGGCGATGTCATGAATGCACCTAATGCAAAAACTGCAGCAGCAGCACGTATGCAAGCGCCAGTCGTGGCTGGGAATGTGTTACATGATATGGGATATAAAGTAAAACGTACCATTTATAATGGTTATGGCTCATGTCCGTTGACGGTTGAAAAAGGTAAAATTGTATTAGCAGAGTTTGGCTATGGCGGCACTATGCTACCGACATTCCCGACCTGGTTGCTTGATAGTACTAAGCCTTCGAGTTTAGCGTGGTTTCTAAAAGAGAAGCTGCTACCGCCGATTTACTGGCAAGGTATGCTCAAGGGTAAAGAGTGGTTGATTAAACCCAAAGAAATATCTGAATAATCCATCGGGTTTATTCCAATAAAAAGGAGCGATTAATGCTCCTTTTTTGATCGTAATACAAAAACGTTAAGGTTTACAGTTTGGCTTTTTTATAACGGCTAAATAGTCAGCCATGACCGACGGAATAGCAGCTTTTAAATCAGCGATCCGAGTGTCATGAGAGGGGTGAGTAGATTGCCATTCTGGTGGGGTTTTACCCGCTGAGGCTGCGGCCATGTTTTCCCACAGTTGGGGCGCTGCATTTGGATCAAACCCTGCTTTTGCCATCAATTGTAAGCCGATTAAATCAGATTCAGATTCGTGTGCACGGCTAAAGGGTAAGTTTACGCCATATTGCGCTAAAAGACCGGCTCCTGCCATCATCAAAACCTGATTACTATCAGTCACTCCCGCACTTTTTAGACCGACATTAGTAATTTGCAGTCCTAAGTTTGAAAGTGTCGCAATCGACATTCTCTCATTGCCGTGCTCAGCAATAACATGACCAATCTCATGACCCATCACCGACGCTAATTGATCAGGCGTTTTAGCGACGTTTAAAATGCCAGTATAGACGCCAATTTTGCCGCCCGGTAAGGCAAACGCATTAATTTGTTCATCATCAAATACCACCACTTCCCACTCGCCATCAAACGTACCAGCAGGGATAAATGGAATAAGCGCGTCAGCGATACATTGTACATATTGATTTTCTATGCGTTTGTTCGATACTTTTTGCTCTGTTTTTAATGACGCAAATGTTTGGCTACCCATCGAATTAAGTCGGTCTGAAGAGAATAATTTGACCTGACTTCGCCCCGTCGGCGAGGTAGAGCAAGCCGCAATGAGTGTCAGAATCAGCGCTGTAATAATTACAGTAGATAAAATTCGCATAGTGTGTCATTCCTTGATTTGCTTAATATTAATCTGATTATAGCTTATCTGATTAAAATTAGGTGGTCATAAATATAGCATCGCCTCTTTATGTGATAGTACAGTAGGGATTCTAGTCGGTGCCCTCGCCCTGACTGCATCAGTAAACCGCATTTTAAAAAAAAGACAATTGCTCTACAGGCCAGATTACTCCCATACTTAGGGATAGATGCGCTGGTGTTGTTACAATGCATGCATAGAAAACATACTGAAATTAAATAAATATGAGGGCGTATTAAAATGACAATATCTAGTGGTACGAAAAATGGAAGGATATTGTTGAGTTGTCAGGCCCATCAGGTTTGAGGTTTATTCGAGGCTTTAACGATGAGGCTCTTTCAGGAAATTGGAAAGGATTCCGTTCTTCCCGCCTGAATCAACAATACCGTGTTATTTACTCTGTGGAAAATGGAGAAATGTTTGTTCAAGTCCTTGATGTAACAGCTCATGACTATCTAAGGAGGTCATAATGAGTGATTTTCAAAAAGCAACAAAGCGTATGTCAGTGTCGAGTGGCGAATCTGTTCGTATTCTCAGGGAACTTCAAGAGTTGAGTCAAAATGAACTTGCGCGGCTTGCTAATATCCCTCAATCTACAATTTCAGCAATTGAAAATGATCGTGTCAATCTTGGCATAGAAAGGGCTAAATCTTTAGCTAGAGCTTTAAGATGTCACCCTGCAGTTCTTGTGTTTCCAGGTTGGGATGTAAAAAGTGAAAACGCTGCATAACAATCGATTGAAGACGGACATAAATCAAAGAACAGATTTCTGCCGCTTAACTGGCTGTTAAGTTGCTTAAACGCAATAAAAAAAGTTGGTTATCGATACGCGATTTTAACCAACCATTTTTTTACTTGACGCTACTAATATTTACAGCGCTGCGCTGATTTACAATGCTGCGCTTAGCTGTGCGGCGATATCCGTATTTTCCCAAGGATACGCAGCATGACCAAAATGACCATAAGCGGCTGTTGGTAAGTAGATTGGACGCTCTAAATCTAACATTTGGATTAAGCCATACGGACGTAAGTCAAAATGTTCACGTACAAGCTGGGTAATAACGCTGTCGTCTACTTTGCCAGTACCAAAGGTGTTAATGCTGATGGAGGTTGGCTCAACCACACCGATAGCATAAGAAATTTGGATTTCACATTTATCAGCCAGACCCGCAGCAACGATGTTTTTAGCGACATAGCGACCGGCATAAGCAGCGGAGCGGTCAACTTTTGATGGATCTTTACCTGAGAATGCACCACCACCATGACGCGCCATACCGCCATAAGTATCAACGATAATTTTACGCCCAGTCAAACCACAATCACCCATTGGGCCACCAATTACAAATCGACCAGTCGGGTTGATATGGAATTGTGTCTTTGGTGTGATCCACTGCGCAGGTAACACTGGCTTAATGATCTCTTCCATCACCGCTTCACGTAACGCTGGTGTTGAAATATCTTCACTGTGCTGAGTCGATAAAACGACGGCATCAATACCAATCGGTTGGCCATTTTCATACACAAAGGTAACTTGAGATTTGGCATCTGGACGTAACCAATCTAGCTTGCCTGATTTTCTTATTTCAGCTTGCTTTTGTACTAGTTTGTGTGAGTACATAATCGGAGCAGGCATTAGCTCTTCAGTTTCGTTACAGGCGTAACCAAACATTAAACCTTGGTCGCCAGCGCCTTGCTCTTCGCGTTCGCCACGGTCAACGCCTTGGTTAATATCTGCAGATTGTTTACCAATCGCATTTAACACAGCACAAGAATCTGCGTCAAAGCCCATATCTGAACTGACATAACCAATCTCACGGACAGTATCACGAGTGATTTTTTCAATATCTACCCAAGCATGCGTATTGATTTCACCACCAACGAGCACCATTCCGGTCTTGACGAATGTTTCACAGGCAACCCGCGCTGTTGGATCTTCGGTTAAAATTGCATCAAGTACCGCATCAGAAATTTGATCGGCAATTTTATCTGGATGACCTTCAGAAACAGATTCCGAAGTAAATAAATGTTGTGACATAGTGACCTCTTTGCAGGGTAGACCATTAGACAGGTGTTACTTTAGCGCTAATAGTCTTTATATTCATGTTGTTAGTTATTAACTAAACCACGTTAAGTGATTTGATGATACTAATTCTATCAGTCTAACCATCTAGACGTCTATACGTCTTTTACATTAGTTTTTATTTTTTGGTTCACTAAAGATCAGACACTGGTCTTATTAGCTTGTTTATTATCCGCTTTTTATCGATTACGTGTTGAACTAATTACATGGGTAGGCGACAATGCGGCTAATCCATTTTTACAATCTTTAAGCATTTGTTTTGGTACATAAAAATACGACCTTAGCACTTTTGCTTTGATACCTCAGGAGTCATTCATGTCATCACGCCAACAACTCGCGAATGCAATCCGTGCATTAAGTATGGACGCTGTTCAACAAGCTAACTCTGGTCATCCAGGTGCCCCTATGGGAATGGCTGACATTGCTCAGGTATTATGGTCAGATTTTTTGCGTCATAATCCAACTGACCCGTCTTGGGCGAACCGCGATCGTTTCGTATTGTCCAATGGTCATGGTTCTATGTTGTTATATTCACTACTTCATTTATCAGGCTATGCGTTACCGATTGAAGAGCTAAAGAATTTCCGTCAATTACATTCAAAAACTCCGGGCCACCCAGAATATGGTTATGCACCCGGCGTTGAAACAACGACCGGTCCTTTAGGTCAGGGTATTAGTAATGCGGTTGGTATGGCGATTGCTGAAAAAACCTTAGCAGCGCAGTTTAACCGTCCTGAGTTTTCGGTCGTTGATCACTTCACATATAGTTTCTTAGGTGATGGTTGTTTGATGGAAGGGATTTCTCATGAAGTGTGTTCATTAGCCGGCACCTTAGGTTTAGGTAAGCTAATCGCATTTTGGGATGACAACGGTATTTCTATTGATGGCGAAGTTGAAGGCTGGTTCTCGGATGATACGCCTGCGCGCTTTGAAGCATACGGCTGGCAAGTCATTGCGGATGTCGATGGGCATAACCCTGAAGAAATCGCTTCTGCGATCCGCACAGCACAAGCCGAGTCGGATAAACCAACATTAATTTGTTGTAAAACTATTATTGGTTTTGGCTCCCCAAGCAAGCAAGGCACAGAATCATGTCATGGCGCGCCATTAGGTGCGGATGAAATTGCTGCAACGCGGAAAGCGTTAGGCTGGGAATTTGGTGCGTTTGAAATTCCTGATGATATTTATGGACAGTGGGATCGTAAAGATCAAGGTTCTAAACTACAAAGCGCTTGGCAGGATTTATTTGCTGCCTATGCTGATACTTATCCTGAACTGGCTGCTGAATTTACACGTCGTGTTGCTGGTGAATTACCTGTGACGTTTACTGCCAAAGCTGATGCGTATATTGCAGATTTACAAGCTAATCCAGTTAACATTGCGACCCGTAAAGCATCACAAAACGCATTGAATGCATACGGTCCGTTATTACCTGAGCTATTAGGCGGTTCTGCCGATTTAGCTGGCTCTAACTTGACGATTTGGTCTGGTTGTAAAGGGATCAGTGCCGATGACGCCAGTGGTAACTACTTGTACTACGGTGTACGTGAATTTGGTATGTCAGCTATCATGAATGGCTTAGTATTACACGGTGGTTTCAAAGCTTACGGTGCGACTTTCTTAATGTTTATGGAATACGCACGCAATGCGGTACGTATGGCGGCATTAATGAAACAACCGGCTATATTTGTCTACACGCATGACTCGATTGGTCTGGGTGAAGATGGTCCAACGCATCAACCGGTAGAGCAGTTAGTTTCTTTACGTGCAACGCCAAATCTAGATAATTGGCGTCCATGTGACCAAGTGGAAAGTGCCGTTGCATGGAAATATGCGATTGAACGTACTGATGGTCCTTCAACGTTAATCTTTACGCGCCAAGGATGTGAGCAACAACCACGAACTTCAGCGCAAGTGGCAGATATTGCGAAAGGCGGTTACGTGTTGGTGGATAGCGCAAGCACGCCTGAGATTATTTTGATTGCAACCGGTTCTGAAGTTGAACTGGCGGTTGCGGCAGCGCAAGCATTGACTGAACAAGGTAAAGCGGTTCGAGTCGTGTCTATGCCATCAACAGATGTGTATGACGCACAATCAGCCGAATACAAAGAAAGCGTACTTCCTGCTAGCGTGATTAAACGCGTAGCGGTTGAAGCCTTAGCCAAAGATTCTTGGTACAAATATGTCGGCCTTAACGGCGCGATTGTTGGTATGGATACGTTTGGTGAATCGGCACCGGCGAAAGAACTTTATGAGTTATTTGGTATTACGACTCAAGCAGTCGTTGATGCTGCTAACACTTTATAAGGCATAACGCTTGTTACGAGTAGCTATCAATGGGTTTGGACGGATAGGGCGCAATGTATTACGCGCCCTGTACGAAACCGGCCGCACTCATGCGATTCAAGTGGTGGCAATTAATGAGATTGCCGACGCTGAAGGGATCGCACATTTACTTAAATACGATACTGCCCATGGCCGCTTTGGTTATGATGTGCACTTATCTAAAAGCGTTGAGGATTTAGTTCAGCCCGACACCTTGCATGTAGCTGGTGATGCCATCAAATTACTACACGAGCATGAGATAGAAGGTTGCCCTTGGGGTGAGCTTGATATTGATATTGTATTTGAATGTACCGGTTTATATGGGCATGCGCCGGAAGCGGCAAAGCACATTACCCAAGGTGCCAAAAAAGTATTACTGTCAGAGCCCGGTTCACCCGATGTCGATGCGACAATTATCTTTGGCATTAATGAGGATACATTGTTAGCAAGCGATACGGTCATTTCTAATGGTTCATGTACCACCAACTGTATCGTGCCGGTGATCCAAGCCTTAGATGAAGCATTTGGGGTCGATAGTGGTACCATCACCACGATCCATTCATCCATGAATGACCAGCAAGTGATCGATGCATTTCATCCGGATTTACGCCGAACGCGCGCAGCGAGTCACTCTATTATTCCTGTGGATACGCGACTAGCGCAAGGGATCGAACGTATCCTACCCAAATTTGCAGGACGTTTTGAAGCGATAGCCGTGCGTGTACCGACGATTAATGTCACCGCGATGGATCTGAGTGTGACATTGCGCGATAAAGTCACCATTAACCAAGTCAATCAAGTATTACAACAAGCTAAGCTCGGCAAGCTAGCCGGTATCTTAGATTATACTGAGCAGCCACTGGTGTCAGTTGATTTTAATCATGATCCTCATTCATGTATTGTGGACGGCTCGCAAACGCGGGTGAGTCATGGCCAATTAGTCAAAACCTTAGTGTGGTGTGACAATGAATGGGGCTTTGCTAATCGCATGTTAGACACAGCGTTAGCATTATCTCCCTTTTTCAAACAGAATTAATTTAAAGGAATAGTATGACTATTACTAATATGCAAGACATTGATTTACAAGATAAACGTGTTTTAATTCGCCAAGATCTTAATGTGCCAATCCATGCCGGTACGATTACCTCTGATGCCCGTTTACGTGCATCGTTACCGACAGTGAAGCTAGCCTTAGAAAAAGGCGCTGCCGTGATCTTGATGTCACACCTTGGTCGTCCAACTGAAGGTGAGTTTGCTACTGAATTTTCGATGCAGCCAGTGGCTGATTATTTATCTACTGCACTGGGTCAAACAGTGCAGTTAGCGACAGATTTAGATGCGGTTGAATGCCTGCCGGGTCAAGTCGTATTATTAGAAAATGTCCGTTTTAATGTCGGTGAGAAAAAAGACGCAGATGCATTAGCTCAGCGTTATGCGGCATTATGTGATGTGTTTGTTATGGATGCCTTTGGTACGGCACATCGCGCTCAAGCTTCAACCCATGGCGTTGCTAAATTTGCAGCCCAAGCCGTCGCAGGCCCCTTATTAAGTGGTGAGTTATTGGCATTAGGTAAAGCAATGGATAATCCAAAACGTCCATTAGTTGCGATTGTAGGTGGCTCTAAGGTCTCTACTAAACTCACGGTATTAGAAAGCTTAGCACCGATGGTCGATCAGTTAATCGTGGGTGGCGGAATAGCCAACACCTTTATCGCAGCGCAAGGTCATAATGTGGGCAAATCATTGTATGAAGCCGACTTGATCCCTGCTGCGCAAAAACTACAAGCTGATGCGCAAGCTAATGGCGGCAGTATTCCAGTGCCTGTTGATGTTGTGACGGGACAAGATTTTAGTGCTGATACCTTAGTTGAAATTAAAGCGGTTGATCAAATCAATGATACCGATATGGTATTTGATGTAGGTCCAGAATCTACTGCGCAGTTATGCGAAATATTGAAAAATGCAGGAACGATAGTATGGAACGGCCCAGTGGGTGTGTTTGAATTAGCACCCTTTGCAGCGGGTACAAAAGCGATAGCCTTAGCGATTGCCGAGAGTGATGCATTCTCTATTGCCGGTGGTGGTGACACCCTTGCAGCGGTTGATCAATTTGGCATTGCTGATAAAGTATCCTATATTTCAACAGGAGGCGGTGCCTTTTTAGAATTTTTAGAAGGTAAGACATTACCTGCTGTTGCAGTATTGGACAGATAGTTGTTGAGAAAAATAAAGTAATATAAACCTCATTATCGTGCGCTCAATAATAATAATAAGTACGAAATGGAACTTTGTAACCCTACACTAAGACCTGAATGAAAAGGTAAACAATATACAAATACTCGTTCAAACAGGCTTAGATACTCATGGAGAGATGACATGCCGTCAACTATTCAACGCGACATGCTCGCAAAAGTGGCCAACGAAACGGGCTTTATCGCCGCTCTTGATCAAAGTGGAGGCTCTACCCCTAAAGCCCTAGCGCTATATGGTGTGACCCCAGACGAATACAGCACCGATGCTGAAATGTTTGGTAAAGTCCATGAAATGCGAACACGGATCATTACCAACTCAGCATTCAATGGTGAACGTGTTCTCGGTGCTATTTTATTTGAAAACACCTTAGACCGTGAAATCGACGCTCGCTCGACTGCGCATTATTTATGGCAAGAAAAACACATAGTACCATTTTTAAAAGTCGACAAAGGCTTAGAGGATGAAGCTAATGGGGTGCAACTGATGAAGCCGATTAATAATTTGGCTGAGTTATTGATTAAAGCTAATGCCCAAGATGTATTTGGCACTAAAATGCGCTCGGTTATTAAACTGGCTAATGAAGCTGGCATCGAGGCGGTGGTTGCACAACAATTCGCCGTGGGGCAACAAATTTTAGACGCAGGCTTAGTGCCGATCATTGAGCCTGAAATTGACATTAATAGTCCACAAAAAGCGCACGCTGAGGCGCTGTTACAAGCTGCATTACTGCGTCATCTAGACCAAGTGCCAGACGGTCAACAGGTAATGTTAAAATTGACTTTACCAGAAGAAAATGGATTTTATGGACCTTGTATTGCTCATCCCAAGGCACTAAAAGTTGTTGCGTTATCAGGCGGTTATGCGCGTGATGAAGCCAATACACGTTTGGCTGCTAATCCTGGTATGATAGCGAGCTTTTCTCGGGCCTTAACCCAAGGTGTGAGCGCGCAGCAAAGTGATGCGGAGTTTACCGCCACGATGGATGCAGCGATAGCCGGTATTTATGCAGCCTCTAGCACGTAAATTACTTGACGGTCAGATCGATACCCAATACGCCTAAGTACCTTTGTTCTTGGGCGAGGTCGGCAGAGAAGATAGGTTTCTCTGCCAGCCACTCATTGGCAAACGTGATGGCAATCTTGTCTTTATCGGGGATAAAAAATATCGCAGGATGAATACCATCTTGACGCTTAATATTCAACAGGACACTCAGGCGCATAATCACCAGCATGGCTTTGATTTGTTCATGGCTAAATTGCTCAAAATCTGCAAACAATTCCATTTTGATTTTCTTACGACAAAACCGCACTAACAAGGCAAGCAGACGTTGTTCTTCAAGGTTAAATCCTGCTAGTTCAGTATTGGCAATAATATACGCTGAATGCCGTTGAAATCCTCTTGAGTTAATATGTAAGCCTACTTCATGCAGTAAACACGCCCAGCCCAATATGTTTTTCAATACACGCTTTTTCTTTAGCCACTTATAAGAGCTCTGGGCGACTAAATCATGACAGGTATTGAGGACACGTTTGGCTTGTATCGTATCGACATGATATTGTTTCGCTAGTGATTGTGCGGTACGCTCTCGTGTGTCGACTTTAGTAATACTTTCATGCATTTCAAAAATCACCCCTTCACGTAAGGCGCTGGATGAAAAATCCATTTGTGTGATTTTCAAACTTTTAAATATACCAATTAAAATGGCTAACCCTGCACAAAAGACGTCTTTTCTATCAACGCCTTGTGCATTAACCGCTAGCGCGTCGACATGACCTGCTTTTATTGCATCATTCATCAGTTCATTTAAGGCATCGAGTGTCAAAATAGTATAATCACTCGTGCCTTTTTCGCGCACTAAATTTAGAATCGTTTTAATGGTACCAGATGTACCAATACATTTTTGCCAACCTAATTTGATGTAGCGATTCTCGATGAATTCTAACGTTTGCTGAGCAGCAGTAATCGCCAGTTTGAACTGCTTTTTAGTGATTTTGGGATCGGGGAAAAATTGTTTGGTATAACTGACACAGCCCATTTGCAACGAACGACAAATAACAGGTTCAAACCCGTCACCAATGACAAATTCGGTAGAGCCTCCACCAATATCGACAATCAAACGCCGCCCCTCGTCAAAGGAAGTATGCGCGACACCTGAGTATATTAAGCGTGCTTCTTCCATGCCTGAAATAACTTCAATCGGGTAGGGTAGAATTGCACGGGCACGTTGGATAAAATCATAAGTGTTACGGGCTTTACGTAAGGTATAGGTGGCAACAATACGGACTTTTTCTGGCGCAAACCCTTGCAGGCTTTCTTGCATTAAATGCAGCGCAGTGAGACCTCGTTCAATGGCTTCTTGAGATAGATTAAAATCGTCGTCCAAACCTTGGGCTAATTCGACACGTTGTTTTACACGATGCACAATTTGTACGGAACCATTAACAATCCGGGTTACGACTAAATGAAAACTATTTGAGCCTAAATCAAGCGCAGCAATATGCTCAAACTCGTTGGCGGGTAAATCATTGATGACTATTTCTGGTTGGCTCAAACTGGTATTCCTAAAGTCGTGCTTATTTGTTTATGTGTATCTAGTTCTTATTATCGAGTATAGATGTTATTCGGCAGAATCTTTTGGTGGTATTCGACACTCAGCTTTTTCTATTGCTTTTAAATAGTCATAAGTCGCTAATTGAGAGCGTAAATGACGTTTATTGCCACGTTTGACATAAGGGTTAGTTTGTTCTTGATTAATAATTCGAGCTTTGAGGGTGTCTTTAAATTGCAAATCCAATAACTCGCTGATTTGTGCGATCAGACGTGGAGAATAAATCGGTGCGCCGACCTCTATTCGGTTATCCATGTTACGGGTCATCCAGTCAGCCGATGAAATAAAGACACGTTTGTCACCGCCATTTTCAAATAGCATGACACGAGGGTGCTCTAAGAAACGATCAACAATACTAATAATCGTTATGTTTTCACTTAAGTCTTTGACACCAGGGATTAGCGAACACATCCCCCGCACGATAATCCGAATATTCACGCCAGCTTGGCTTGCTCTATACAGGTCATCGATCAGCTCTTTATCCACCAAGTTATTAATTTTCAAGGTTATCCCTGAAGGTAAATTTTGGTTCAAATTTTGGATCTCAGTACGGATAAATGACTGGATTTTTAAGCGTGAGTTAACAGGGGATACCTGAAGATGCTTAAATTTCACATTACGATAAGGATTGATAATAAAATCAAAGACATCGAGTGCTTCTTGTGCGAGTTCTTGATTTTTGGTAAATAACGAAAAGTCAGTATAGATCTTCGCTGTTTTTTCGTTGAAATTACCCGTTCCAAAATGCGCATAATGCATCGTTTGTCCACGTTCTTCACGGCTAATAACGCATAACTTAGAGTGGATTTTGATATTCGGGTTACCAAAGACAACGCGAATACCCGCATCCGTCATGCGTTTGGACCATTGAATATTCGCTTCTTCATCAAAACGAGCGCGCAGCTCGACGACGACGGTAACTTTTTTACCATTGTCCACGGCATCAATTAAGGAGTTGATTATTCTGGATTGAGAAGCCACACGATAAATATTTAGCCGTATATGACTCACATTACGATCAAATGCTGCTTGGCGGACAAATTCGGTGAAATGTAAAAAGCGATGATATGGGTAATACAAGAGAATATCGTCATGCGAAATAGCTTCAAACACGGTATCAAAATCATTAAATTGATGACTACTAATCGCTGGCAATTTGGGGCATTCTAGATACGCTCTACCTACATTAGGAAAGCCAATGAAGTCTTTGAAATTACGATAGTGTCCTGCTTCTTGTAATGTTTCTGATGATTTTAGTTTCAAGCGCTTGGCTAAATCATCGACCATATATTCAGGCATGTTGTCATCATGGATCACGCGAACGGGTTCTGCGATTAAGCGTTGTTTCATACTCTCGGACATTTTATCCACATAGGATTCATCTATTTCTTCGTTGAGACGATATTCTGCATCACGCGTTAACTTAAATGAATACGCTTCAATGGTATCGAATTTAACAAATCCGCGAAAAATTTGGACGATACACAATTGAATAATGTCATCGAGCAGGATGATGTTTTTTTTCTTCCGCGTGCCTTCGGTCGGTAATTGTATAAAGCGCGATACTTCCTCTGTCGGAATTTGTACGACAGCATACTTAGGGTTACGGTTTTCCTGTTTTAAAGCAACATAGAAATATACAGAGGTGCCATTTAACCGTTGGGATAAATCGATTTTACTGTGCACGAGTATTGGCGCTATGTGACGTAATATTTTATTAAAAAATAAGTCAGTGACCCATTTTTTATGGGACTCGGAAAGCTGGTCACCTTTGAGAATAAAAATATTATACCGTGCTAAATCGTTAATAATACGGCGGTGAATATCATCAAATTGTTTAGATGCACGAATAACTTTGTAATGAATTTTATCGAGTAAGATTTGACCAGCATCGATTTGGGTGTCATCACCTTCACTTTCGGCAATAGAAATATCACGCTGCACTGCTGCGACACGCACCTTAAAAAATTCATCTAAGTTATTTGAATAAATACCTAAAAAGCGCAAACGTTCGATAACGGGATTGTTTTCATCCGCCGCTTCTTGTAAAACTCGTTCGTTAAAAGCTAACCAACTCAGCTCTTTGGGGTAATATAATGAGGTATTATCCATATGATTCCGTAATGACTACAAAAGGCGCTATTCATCTTATCTGATAAATACTACAAGAAGATGAAAGATATACAATCTTTATCTCGATCTTGTATTCATTTCATATTTACGTTTTTATTTCAGCTTTGATTTGCACTTTGCTCAAGTGCTTTGTAGTATACTTTCAACTTATAAAGCTCGTATGCCTATGAAATTTCTTCATTATAACAATAGCCAAAGCCGATTTTGGACTGATAACGCATTTAAGTGGTGCGTGAGGTTTTCTGGGATCTTAGTCATGTTAATCTTTATTGCGTTGATTTTGACATTGATTTATCGTGCTTCTCCCTTGTTTTATTCACCTCAGGTTCGCTTAAGTGAGCATTTTTCATTACCGGACTCTCAAAAATTCCTAGCGGTTGGTTCCTCTGGTTTTACGCCTATCATTAGCTATGCACATGATCCAATACAACCTGATTTATGTTATTTATCAGCATGGGATGTTCATGATCTCAGTGTACCTATTTCGAGTTATCCGCTCAAATGTGACGCAGGGATCAAAGTGGTTGAATACAACGCCACCTTAGTCGCGTTTTATATCGATGAACAGATGTTGAAAGCGTTGACCTTGAGTGCGGGGGAATTTGTTCCAACGAACTCATTTTCGCGCCGGTTACCACAACATCCTACACTAGACTTGCTGCCTGAATCGACATTAGTCAAACGGTTGAATCTGCTTAATGATAGCTTATTAATAGACACGAGTGCCGGTATTTGGCGTTCATCAATGTCACAAGTCACCCCATTTGAGCCGCTAACTGAGGTGCGTTATTTACCAGATTCAGGCTATTCGGTCTTAGATTTAGGCCAAACAAATCAGTTGGTTTTTTCGCAGGGCACTGATTTATTGATTAGTTCCATGACTAACACACCGTTTGTCTATCCTATGGCTGGAGAGCTCATTGCTTTGCAACCCTCATATCAGCCTAATGTTTTTTTTGCGCAGATTGTAGAGCCTGTTAGTGCCGGGGAACCTAAGCTGTTGTCACTGGTTAGATTCAGTGTAAACCATACTGCATATAGTGGGTTGACACTTGATGCAGTAGTTGTAAAGTCAATTCCTTATGTTGCTGAACGGCAGACTCGATTGTTAGTGGGCGAAAATGATATTCACAATATTCTGAATGTCATTACCGAGACCACGAATGACATTGTCTTTACCATGCTAAACAGTGTCACACTTGAAACGTTAACGGTGTTGACGTTGCCGCCTAGCGAGTATTTTCCTGAGTTGATAAAGTTTAACCGAGATGGATTTATAGTCGGTGACGGTGCGCGCATCAGTCGCTATGCGTTTTCTCAGTTAGCGTCGGCCATTACTTATGCGGAACTTTTTTTACCACAAACCTATATTGGCTATAGCGAGCCCGCCGAACATTGGCAGACTAACCCATCTTTAGATTATCAAGATCGTAAATATAACGTGATGCCGTTATTAATTGGCAGTGCAAAAGTTAGTTTGTTAGCTTTGTTGGTAGCGATCCCTTTAGCATTAGGTTGTGCAATCTATGTCGGGTATTTTGCGCCGATCATGGTACAAAAAATTATCAAACCGTTTATCGAAATCGTAGAAGCGATCCCATCCGTTGCAATAGGGTTAATTGCAGCGGTGTGGTTGGCGCCTCTAGCAGAATCATTTTTATTATCCTTTATTATGTTTGTATGCCTATTCCCGTTGGTGTTAATCGTTGCGCATGGTTGCTTTTTATTAAGTACTAAACTCGGTATAGAACATATCTTTGTTAGTGCTGAATTAGCCTTGCAAACGCTATTAATAATTGGGTTAGTTTGGATCTGTTTTATTGGCTTATCAGCGCCAATGGGCGCATTCTTTGTCGACGTTCAAGCGCAGGTGATGCCTTTCAATAAATCGACTCTTGTGGTCGGTATTGCAATGGGTATTGCTATTTCGCCTACGATATTTTCTTTAGCGGAGGATGCGCTTAGTGGGGTGTCGCGTTCGATGGTTAAAGCCGCAGCTGCGTTAGGAGCGACACGCTTGCAAACGCTAACCTACATTGTGCTACCCGCTGCTGCCCCAGGGATAATTGCTGCAATAATGATCGGCTTAGGTCGTGCCTTTGGAGAAACGATGATTGTACTGATGGTGACAGGTAATACTCCCATTGCGAATTGGGATATTTTTGCTGGAGTACGCGCATTATCAGCTAATTTAGTGATTGAGTTACCAGAAGCGAATCAGACGAATAGTCATTTGACGGTATTATTTATTACGGCTTTATTATTATTTGTGTTTACGTTTTGCTTAAATTCAATTGCTGAACTCATCAAACATCAACAAAGCAAAGTGATGCGAGGCAGCGAATGAGTATATTAGGGCATCGCCGATCCGACTTTATCGCGGTTAATTTAAGCGCCACTGCTGCAGCAATATTATCGCTGTCATTGCTCAGTATCTTGATGTATATCTTAGTTAAGGGAGCCAGTTATTTCGCATTTTTCCCAACGGTCATAGCGCAATGGGAGCTGCCATCCGGTGAACCGCAAATTGAATATGCTCAGCAATATCATAGCGATGCGGGTATAGGCGAAGTCACATTATTATTGTACAACGCTGTCAAACAGCGTAATCAACAAGTTACTGTCGACCAGACAGACATCGCCATAACCCAGCCTTCGACTGCTGTATGGACTTTATATTTGAACAATGGCAACCTCGTGTTTGGTCATAAACTAAGTTTATCTATGCCAGATGATAATGGGGTCAGCCTATTGCCATATTCTGCGGAACACTCCGCTAAAGCAAAACATGCGATATATCAACTTCAGCAAAAAAGACGTGTTACCGTCAGTGCTCTCGGGCCATTACAGGTCAAATATGCAGAATTAAGGCGCATTATCATCTCCCCAGATGCCGCCCTCTATGAGCGTTTAGTTCAAAAAATTGACACGCAGCAGCGTATATTGCAACAGCTCGATTGGGAATTAGCACAGTATAGATTGAACTTTGAGCTAGCCAATGGCGAAGCGGAGTCGTTAGCACTGTATAATATCGAATATATCCTCAACACGAATGCATTATCGTGGTTGGATCGTGTGTCATTTGGTGCCTTAAAAATTTGGAATTTTTTGAGTGATACCCCCAAACAAGGCAATTCTACCGGTGGGGTGTTTCCTGCTTTATTCGGTACATTATTGTTAGTGTTTTTGATGACCTTTATGGTGATGCCATTAGGCGTATTAACCGCGTTGTATTTACATGAATATGCTGGAAATAACAGATTAACAATTTTACTGAGGACGATCATTACCAATCTTGCTGGGGTTCCCTCAATTGTATTCGGTGTCTTTGGTTTAGGGTTATTTGTGTTTGTTATGGGAACGAGTGTGGATGAGTGGTTTTATATGGATCGCCTACCCACGCCGACATTTGGAACCCCTGGTATTTTATGGGCTGCGTTAACGATGGCTTTATTGACGTTGCCGGTTGTCATTGTTGCAACCGAAGAAGGGTTAAGACAAGTGCCTGATGGCTTAAAAAAAGGGGCAATGGCATTAGGGGCAACCAAATATGAAATGATTCGGAACATCGTTTTGCCAATAGCAAGTCCGAGCATTGTTACGGGTGGGATTTTAGCGATTGCTCGAGCTGCGGGTGAAGTTGCTCCGTTATTATTAGTCGGCGCTGTAATGTATGCGCCTAATTTACCTGTAGATTCAACATTTCCATACGTTCATTTAGAACGGCAGTTTATGCACCTTGGTGTGCTTGTGTTTGAGGGTGTCTTTCATAGTCAAAATAATATCAACGCGTCATCAATGATGTTTGCGACCTGTTTATTACTCATTATGGTTGTATTGGTGCTAAACTCGTTAGCCAGTTGGTTGCGGTTTAAGCTCAAAAAACAATATGATTGGCAATCTAATTAAGGGACGTGTTACATGAAGTTGTTTAATACCAAAAGAACCTCTCTAAAAAAACTCTCACCAGAGCAAATCGCAGTTGATATTGAGTCGCTGAGTGTGCGTTTAAATCAAAAAAAGGTATTGAAAAAGATTTCGATGCGCATCCCCGCTTTTTCTATCACTTCGGTGATTGGACAAAGTGGCTGTGGCAAAACGACGTTACTCAATGCAATGAATCGCATGAATGAAATCATTCCGGATCATCAAACCACTGGACAAATTTGGATGGATGGTCGTGATATTAATCAGCGCCGTGAAAACGTGTCACGTTTACGAACCAACGTAGGCATGGTATTTCAACGCCCGAACCCTTTTCCAATGTCGATTTACGAGAATGTGAGTTTTGGTCTAAAGTTACAAAATAAGAATACCCGTCGGCAATTAGATGATGCGGTTGAGCGAGCATTAATCAATGCGGCGCTATGGGATGAAGTTAAACAGCGACTACATGAGCCTGCGGGGATTTTATCAGGTGGTCAGCAACAACGGCTCATGATTGCCCGAGCGCTCGCATTAAAGCCGAAAATATTGTTACTCGATGAACCTACTTCTGCACTCGATCCGCTTGCGACACTGTTTATTGAAGAATTAATGCAAAGCTTAAAAAAGCACACGACCATCGTGATGGTGACACATAATATGCAGCAAGCTGCGCGAATTTCAGATTACACTGCTTTTATTCATAAAGGGGAGTTAGTCGAGTTTACCAACTCAGACAAACTGTTTACTAATCCTAAACGAAAACAAACAGAAGATTATATTACTGGGCGTTACGGGTAACTTTATGCCACATATTGAATTTAATACACACATCTCGGGCAGCTTTAACCGGGAGTTACAAGATTTACGTAATGCGGTGTTAGTTATGGGAGGGGAAATTGAGCAACAACTCCTCAACACCCTGAAAGCAATGCAGTTCAATGATGCGAGTTTAGCCGAGAAAGTCGTCTTGAATGATGTCAAAATTAATGGCTTGGAAATTGAAATAGACCAAGAGTGTTTACGTATTTTAGCGACGCGTAACCCCACTGCGAGTGATTTACGGTTAGTGATAACCGTATCCAAAACAATCACTGATATTGAGCGGATGGGTGATGAAATTGAGCGAGTCGCAAAATTAATCACCAAAGGTACTTTGCAAATTGATGAGCAAATAAAGCTCAATACCATTGCTCTTGGTGAAGAAATAGTCAAAATGATGCAAAAAACTTTTGATGCCTATGCACGACAAGATGTCTCCGCTGCGTTAAAAGTATACGAACATGACACAATTATTGATGCAAAATACCAGCATATTTTTATGCTACTCAAAGAGCGAATTCAACAGGATTTGACCCATTTAGATCAGTGGCTCGACATTATGTCTGCTCTGAGGGCGCTGGAGCGTATTGGTGACCGCTGCAAAAATCTCGGTGAATACATTATTTACCTAGCTGGAGGCCAAGATGTCAGACACACGAATGCAAAGAAAATACAGAAGAAAATAAAAGCACTGATATTGTCATAAAAACTTCATAATTCTTTCATATACATTCCATTAGCGCGCATTAGATAATGTGTGGTATCATTTTTAGCGAATTACTATAGTAGTAAAAAAGGTTTTTATTTTGGATATAATTACAACTTATGGCGTCATGCTGATTGGCTTAGCTGCGTTTGTCGGCTTTATTATGGCTTGGGGTATCGGCGCAAATGATGTGGCAAATGCCATGGGTACATCAGTTGGTTCAAAAGCATTAACACTCAAACAAGCAATTTTTATTGCGATGATTTTTGAGTTTGCAGGTGCTTATCTTGCCGGTGGAGAAGTCACCTCTACTATCCGCAAAGGAATTATCGATTCCGCATATTTCATTGATGCCCCAGAATACCTTGTATTAGGCATGATAGCTTCACTACTCGCGGCTGGTATATGGCTAGCTGTTGCTTCCTATTTTGGCTGGCCTGTTTCTACCACCCACTCAATTATTGGTGCGATTGTCGGCTTTACCGCTGTAGGCGTGTCGGTTGATGCGGTTGCTTGGGGTAAAGTAGGTGGTGTTGTCGGTAGCTGGATTATTACTCCTGCAATTTCCGGTGTGATCGCTTATTTGATCTACATGAGTGCAAAGAAAATTATTTTTGATGCAGCGTCTCCCATTCTCAATGCTAAAAAGTTTGTTCCTGTATACATGGCGCTAGCTGGCTTTATTATGTCGTTAGTAACAATCAAAAAAGGCTTAAAGCACGTTGGTTTAGAACTTGATGCGGTAACTGGTTATTCCCTTGCTGTAGGTATTGCGGTTGCAGTGGGTATCTTTGGATTCGTTGTTATTCGCCGTATGGAAGTAAATCTCGATGCCTCTGAAGAAGAGCAGCATGCGACGATTGAACGTATCTTTGCGGTATTAATGGTCTTAACCGCTTGTTGTATGGCATTTGCCCATGGTTCAAACGATGTTGCTAATGCGATTGGTCCACTAGCCGCAGTGGCGAGTGTTGTGAACTCTGGCGGTCAGATTAATGCGAGCTCGCCGTTAGAGTGGTGGATATTACCTTTAGGTGGTATCGGTATTATTGCTGGTTTAGCATTGTTTGGTCATCGTGTAATCAAAACGATTGGTACAAAAATTACTCATTTGACGCCGTCTAAAGGTTTTGCTGCTGAATTAGCAGCTGCAACTACCGTTGTTGTCGCTTCAGGTTCGGGCTTACCTATCTCTACGACACAAACATTAGTGGGTGCGGTTGTGGGTGTTGGCTTAGCACGAGGGATTGCTGCGTTAAATCTGAAAATGTTTAAAACCATTGCGATGTCTTGGATAGTGACCTTGCCTGCGGGTGCGGTGTTATCAATTATATTCTTCTACATCTTAACGTTCTTGTTCGGTGTCTAGGTTACTAGCCGCTGCAAAAATTGGTGTTAGGTCATAGCAATATGAAATGGCCTAACATTAAACATCTCCATTATTTGTTAATGCTGCATGAAGAGCAACATTTTCATCGTGCTGCAAAACGTTGCTTTATCAGTCAATCAACGCTTAGCGCTGCCATCCAGAATCTCGAAGAACAATGCGATAATCAAATTTTAGAACGTGATAACAAGCAATTTGTGTTCACGTCTTTTGGTTTAGATCTGGTGCAGCAAGCCAAGTTATTAGTTGAGCATGCCAGTGATTTTGCCCAATTTGCTCAAACTGGCGGTGATTGGCGCCGGTCAGTCGTTAAAATGGGTGTCATCCCAACGATCGCCCCTTTTGTATTTAATGACATATTACACGCCACAAAAGAGCAATATCCTGATTTACGTTTGTTACTAAGCGAAGACACCTCTGCGAATTTAGTGGCTCAACTCCAAGATGGTAAACTTGATGCCGTATTATTAGCACTGCCATATCCTACGCCCAATTGTAAACATCTCACGCTAGGTCAAGATCCATTTCATTTGGTGGGGCATCCTGAGCAACTAGAAAACCTTCCCACACCGTTTGATTATTCTGCCTTGCCCAAAGACAGTGTGTATTTACTCCAAGCAGAGCATTGCATGACTGACCATGCCGTTTCTGCATGTCAGATTGCGTATCAAGAACAAGTCAACTCCCTTTCAGCCAGCAGTATTTACACGTTACTACAAATGGCACAACATCATCATGGTTTTACGTTTATTCCTGAACTCGCTAAGCGACAAGGTATTCTCGATAATACACCATTAAGCACGTTACCAAGTGATGGCAGTGCGTATCGTGAAATTGCGCTTGTCTGGCGTAAAACGTCACAGCGTTCGGCTTTATTTACCAGTCTCGCTGCACTTATTACACCCTTTATTCCGGTGCCTGCAGAGCAAAAGTAACCTTTTGTATAGTAGTATTTACGAGCCAAAATACTATAGTTAGGGCGTATATTTATCTTGGATACCTAATGAGCAATACACCGGAGATGACTGAGTTTAATCTTGATGATCTTATGCACTATAGAACCTCATTACACGAGAGCTATTTGTCGATAGATTTTGCAGCTTATATCAATGATCTGATGCAGAATATCGCAGTATTCGGTGCTGGAATTGCGGTACTCAAACACGGTAAACTAGAAGTGGTTGCAGGGTCTAGCCCTAAGGTTTGTGGCATCAATCCAAACAACTTCTATACGCAGCAAACCTTCAATAACGCACAAGTTACTGAGATGATGATGCCTTTTGACTCAGTTAAACAGTATACACCATCGGTTATTAACGAACTTGACGTCCACTACTATTATGGTGTGCCGTTATTTATTGCTCCCAACGAATGTATCGGTTGCCTGTTTATATTTAATAGTCATTCCTCGTATTTAACTCAACAAGCTAAACTATCTATTAAATTTGTTGTGCAGTTATTAGAATCTAAAATGGCACTCGCAGACGCTCATCATGTGTATCACGAGGCATTAAATTTTCAGAGTATGATTGTTAATAACTCTGATAATTTTATTTTTGTAAAAAATCATAAATTTGAAATAGTATTTGCGAATAATGCTTTTTTAAGTGTGTATCCTGAAGCTCAGCGAGACAAAGTCATCGGTTACACAACGGTCGAAGAATATGAACCAGAGCAAGTCGAGTTATTCTTGGCCAATGATAAAACCGCATTTACGCAAGGAGTACATAAGTGCTTGGAGACGATTGCGTTTCCGAATGGAGAAATTCGGACTGTTGAAACGACGAAAACTCGCTTTACGCATGACGGAGAAAGCTTTATTTTAGGTATTTGCGTCGATGTGACTGAACAGCAACATCTGTTGCAACAGTTTGAGGCTAAACAAAAAGAACTATCTCAGTTTGCCGATTTGGCGACACATGATATGCGTAAGCCGCTGAACAACATTCATCAATTAGTTGATTACATTATTGAAGATAATGAAATGAACTTTGATAATACAACGCATTCGCAACTCAATGAAATACAATCTCGTTGTCGATCGATGAGTACGTTTTTAAGTGACATGTATGAATATGCAAAAATCGGTCAAGAGAAAGTCCCGGCAACGACCTTTAATCCCAAATCCCTCGTCGCTGAGATGGCATACTTATTGGATATCCCAAGTAGCATGAGGCTGACAGTATCAGATATCGAGGTTACTTTGCCGCAAGTTCCGGTGAAAATGATTTTACTGCAACTATTAACTAATGCCGTGAATCATTATGGTGCTAGTACCGGAACGATTACTGTGGATGTCGATATCGTGAAGCATGGTGTGACGATGACGGTTACAGATAGCGGTCAAGGCATGAATGATTTACTGCAAAAAAATGCCTTTGTACTGTTTAATCATGCTAATCGCAATAAACATGTCAAAGGATCTGGCAAAGGGTTACCCATGGTCAAAAAACTAATTGAACAATACCGTGGTGAAGTCTCGCTAACCTCGCGCTTAAACGAAGGCACAGCCGTCACTGTTTTTTGGCCGAATTGATATTCTGAGTATTCGTGGTAAGCTTTAACTAAATACTATAAAAAGAATTATCATGGAAAAATCGGTTGTAATTAGTGGTAGTGGCCTCTTCACTCCAAAACATACCATCACTAACGTTGAGTTAGTCGAAAGTTATAATGCTTATGCGGATCACATGAATAGTTTACATCATGCTGATATTAGTGCGGGTTTACGTGAGCTTATCCCCCATTCAAGTGCCGAATTTATTGAAAAAGCCTCAGGCATTAAATCACGCTACATCTATGTCAAAGATGGCGCATTAGATATTCATCGGATGCGCCCAAATATTCCTGAGCGCAACGATGACGAACTTTCCCAGCAAGCAGAAATGGCATTAGATGCGGCGCAAAAAGCGCTTAAAGCAGCCAACAAAACCGCTAAAGATATTGATGCTGTTATCGTTGCATGTGCTTATACCCAACGTTCATACCCTGCGATTGCTATCGAAGTGCAAGCGGCATTAGGCGTTGCTGGATTTGCATTTGATATGCTGGTGGCATGTTCCGCAGCGACTTTTGGAATGCATCGTGCGTATGAAATGGTTAAAGCCGGAACCGCTCGAGCGGTGTTAGTCATTAATCCAGAACTCGTTTCCCCACAGGTTAATTATACAGACCGTGATAGTCATTTTATCTTTGGTGATGTCGCGACGGCAGTGGTCGTCGAAGACGGTGCAAATGCAAATGCAAATGCAAATGCTGAGCATGTATATGAAATTTTATCGACACATGCTGTCACCTCGTATTCAAATAACATCCGTTCTAATTTTGGATATTTGAGTTATGCTACCGATGCCGACCCGTATGGCGCGGATAAATTATTTCACCAAGCCGGACGAAAAGTGTTCAAAGAAGTATGCCCGATGGCTGCCGAACATATAACGACGCATTTGGCACGCCATGAATTAGATACTACGCATGTGAGTAAGTGGTTTTTGCATCAAGCCAATATCAATATGAACACATTAATTTGTAAAAAATTACTCGGACGTATGGCAACGCAAGAAGAAGCGCCGATAGTATTAGATGAGTTTGCTAATACTGCGTCAGCAGGTTCTGTGATTGCATTCCATTTGCATCATGCGAGCATGCAACCGAATGATATTTCATTGTTATGTTCCTTTGGTGCCGGTTATTCAATTGGTAGCTTAGTATTGCAAAAACGCGGCTAACCGCCGCACCTTAATTCACTATAATTTACAATGACTAACGGGATCATGGATGATTTCAAATATAGGTTACAGTATTGCTGCAGCAGGCTTTTTGGTCTTGTTGTTATTATTGTTTACTGTTCGTAGTAGTGGACTAGTCAAAAAGCTCCTGTTGTTTGCAGTGTTCACTAATTTACTGTGGGCGCTTCAATATAATCGTTGGCTCATTCCTGAGCCTACGGTACAGCAGTACCTTACGTTTGATTCATTAAAACAATTTACTTGGATCCTCTTCTTAAGCGCTGCGCTGTATAATCAGTTTTCGTCATTACCCAAAATTTTGTCACAAAAAACCACCTTACTGGCCGGCTCACTCCCCATCGCTGCAGTATTAATATTGTGGCTTACTCCGTTGCCGCTGCATTGGATATACTTGATTCATACGGTAGTGGCGTTAATCTTACTTTTATTATTAGAAATATTACTGAGGCAATCTGGCGAGCAACGCTGGGCATTTAAGCCTTTAGTGTTGTATTTGGGTGCGGTCAGTGTGTTTGATTTTGTGACCTATGCCACTATGGTGACCTATTTAGATGTCAATTACATTGCCGCGAAAGGCTATATTTATGCGCTGATGACCCCATTTTTATTCATTGCGGTCAGACGGATGGAGCATTGGGGGATCAAGATTTTCATCTCTCGAGAAATCGTGTTGCACAGTACATTACTTACGGTAGCGGGTATATACCTATTTGTGATGGCTATGGTTGGCTATGTGATTAAGTATCTCGGCGGGAGTTGGGATACAACGATTCAAATTGTGTTAATCGCTTTATCAGTAGTGCTGCTCATCGCGCTCTTTTTATCCAGTCACATTCGCAATAAACTCAAAGTGTTTATCTCCAAAAACTTTTTTGCCAATCAATTTGATTATCGCGAACAATGGATTGAGCTGACCAATGCCTTGGCAACGGGGGATGAGAATTTACAAGATGTGTATCGAACGGCATTAAAAGGGCTCGCAAATGCAGTCAAATACGATAGAGGATTGTTATGTAAAGTGAATCAATCTCATTATGATATTGTTGCGAATCTTTATGCTCAAGAACCTGATCATTTGCATGATGAGGTAATACAGCGGGCCATACAATATTGTCAACAAAAGCCATGGTTAATTGATTTACATGAGTTTTTAATCAATCCCGAAAATTATGCTGGGATGGATATGGATTTAAAATTGGTTAATCAATGTGAGTATCAATTTATATTGCCAATTTATAAAGATAATGAACTCTGGGGGGTAGCAGTATTATTCACTGACGCTGCTGTAGTGCGAGAGCTAAACTGGGAATTACGGGATTATCTCAATGCTGTATTGGCTCAAGTTACTAACTACGTTTTGCATTATGAAGCGGCAAAGATTGTTGCTGAAAATGCCCAATTTGCAGCATTCAATAGGATGTCAGCGTTTGTGGTACACGACTTGAAAAATGTTATGGCGCAGGTCGATTTAATTTTATGTAACGCACAGCAGCATAAACACAACCCAGAATTTATTGACGATACGTTTGAAACGCTTGAATATACTCAAGCACGTATGCAAAAAATGCTGAAGCAATTAACGGATAAACAACTCATTACAGAACAAACTCAACAAGCTGTGGATCTATCTACTATACTCAACCTAGTTATCAATAAAAAATGCGCAACGTTACAACCGCTTCCTCAATTTTCCACAGTAACAACTCAACTCGTTGCTGCAAATGCTGAGAAACTCAGTAATGTTTTCTATCATCTCATCAGTAATGCACAGCAAGCGACACCGGATCATGGCAGCGTTGCCATCACAGTATCTGATGCTGCAACACCTGGTATGATTCAAATCGATATCATCGATTCTGGAGAGGGGATGACGCCTGAATTTATTGACCATCGCTTGTTCAAACCTTTTGATACCACCAAAGGTAATGCAGGCATGGGGATCGGCGCATATGACGCCAAACAATACATTGAAGAGATCGGTGGTAAGCTGACAGTGCAAAGTCGAGAAAATTTAGGCTCCACGTTTACGCTATTATTGCCGATATATTCAACATAGCCGTCAATCAAGGATAGAGCATGAGCAAAGTATTAGTCGTCGATGATGATTTGGGCATTCAGAAACAGTTAAAGTGGAGTTTAACCGATTTTGATGTGGTGTTTGCAGACGATCGGGAATCTGCCATTACTCAGTTGCGTCGATTTGAACCGACTGTCGTTACGCTAGACCTCGGATTGCCTCCCGATCCTGCTAATGCCTCTGAGGGCTTAAAAGCCCTCGAAGAAATTTTATCATTAGCCCCCCACACTAAAGTTATTGTCGTGACTGGTAATAACGATAAAGAACATGCGTTACACGCGATTGAATTAGGGGCATATGATTTTTATCAAAAACCCATTGATTCCGATACCATTAAAATTTTAGTTGCCCGTGCGCTGAATGTGTCTAGTCTCGAAGCTCAAAACCGACGTTTAATGGCGACAAGACCTTCAATGGGACGAATTATCGGTGTATCAGAATCAATTCAAACGGTAAGTAAACGCGCAGAAAAAATTGCTAAAACGGATATTACAACCTTATTACTGGGTGAAAGTGGAACGGGAAAAGAGGTGTTTGCCCGAAGTATTCATGAAGCAAGTCCGAGAGCTGAAAAACCTTTTGTTGCCATTAACTGTGCTTCAATACCTGAAAACTTACTTGAAAGTGAGCTGTTTGGGTATGAAAAGGGGGCGTTTACGGGAGCGAATAAAACCAGGTTAGGTAAAATAGAGACAGCACAAGGTGGTACGCTGTTCTTGGATGAAATTGGGGATATGCCGATTGGACTACAAGCCAAAATGCTTCGGTTTTTACAAGAGCGCGTCATTGAACGAGTGGGGGGACGCAGTGAAATCAATGTCGATATTCGTGTTGTCTGTGCAACGCACAGAGACTTGCAAACCATGGTCAGCGGGGAAACGTTTCGTGAAGATTTGTTCTATCGCGTTGGGGAAATGGTCATTAATATTCCACCATTACGTGATCGCGAAAACGATGTGATTTTACTCGCCAAAACATTCTTGAAACAATATGCCGAAGATTTTAGTAGTAAAGTGAAAGGCTTTAGTGACTCGGCTATCAAAGCAATGTTACAGCATCAATGGCCAGGTAATATTCGTGAACTTCAAAACAAACTGAAATCTGCGGTGATCTTAGCCGAAGGTAATGTGATCCATGCGGATGATTTATCATTGTTTGTGTCGGCTGAAGTGCAAATGGTTGAAGTATTGAATTTACGTACTATCCGCGAAGAAGCCGAAAGTAAAGCGATTCGCAGAGCCTATACTCGAGCGGATAAAAACATGTCCAAAGCATCAGAGTTATTAGGTGTAACTCGTCCTACACTCTATTCGTTAATTGACAAATATCACTTAGAAGATCTCAAAACTAGTGTCTGATTAATTTGCTAATTATAAAGCGTCAGTGTCATAATCCAAAGATTAGCGCATTGACGCTTTATTTTTATCACCCATAGGCACGTTAATGTTTTTATTTCGTTGTATTGTTTTACTCTTTGGTATGCTTATCAGCGTGCTAAGCTTTTCCTCTATGAGTGGCACTCTTTATAGCTCTCTGAATGGCGCTAACAATCACATTAGCGATGAGTTTGCGCAATTGCATATACCTTGGATTGGCTCCCTGACTCCTTGTCTTGATTATCCCATTACGAAGCGATTAACCGCCAAGCAAATGCCAATTTTAGCGCTTGATAACAGTATTCAAGTCTGTGGCGAATTGTTACGTAATGCGGGTAACGCACCTTTTATTCTTGCTCACGCCCAACCTACAAAAAAACTAATTGTATTATTTCATGGTTTGAGTGATTCACCATATTATCTCCTTTCTATTGCTCAAGAGCTCCATGCCAAAGGTCATACGGTTGTTGTGGGACTACTCCCTGGACATGGAGTCAACAATCCTACTGCAATATTACACGATCCTCAATTAGCTCAGATTTGGCGTGAATACGTTCAACAAGTCATTGCTACTGTCAGGGAATTGGGTACTGAGTTAGTTGTAGGCGGGTTTTCATCCGGAGGCACATTAGCCACTGACTATATGCTTGATCATTTAGCCAACGTTGATGGGTTGATGTTGTTTTCCGGTGCATTGCGTTTAGCGGAGAATGCCGAAACGTTATCGAAAATTCCGTTTGCTAAGTGGATCAGCAAAATAATCGATGGTGATTATGTCACGACATCGCAAAATCCATTTAAGTACCCTGAAATATCTAACCATGCTGCGCTAATTTTAATGGATATTATTCGCAGTGTGCGTAAACGTTTAGACACCACTTCAGGGATTAACATACCTATTTTTGCTGCGCATTCACAATATGATCAAATCACGCCGATTTTAGGAATACAAGCGCTGATTAGCGTCGCTATTGCTCCGCACACATTGTTTGAAATTGCAGAGAGCATGCATGTTTGCCATGCAAATTTACCACTTAATGAAGCTCAGGTTAGCGTTATTGGTCTGGACGACCCCAATCCGTTAGCGAATTGTGATGTGGTAAAAGCAAATCCTGTATACGGCCACATGATGGCGATGGCGGTTAATTTTTTGGCGCAATAACCTAAGTTTATGCGTGACAACTGATAATAAGAAGGAAAGTGGCATGAGAGGTTTTTTTTGGATAATTATAGCGATATATGTTTTTTTGTATTTTTACGCCGTTTGGTTGTATGAGGAGTTTAGCATTTGGATGGCGTTAGCCATAGTTTTGGCGATAGGCTTACAAGTGTACTTCATGAAAAAGCGCAAAGACATCTTATCGGGTGAGTTACAGCAACCGGTCAAAGTGGAAATGAAACCTATGTCGATTTGGCAATCCCCATTTCCGTATATCGGGATTGCCTTTTTTACCTTTGTCGGATTTTTACTATTAATCTGATACTGTTTTGGTGACAGGTGTAGCGAGCTGTTCTACTTGCTCCCATACACGTAATAAATTTAGGCCTAATATACCGGTGATGTCCTTTTCGCTGTAGCCTCGGTCGAGCAGTCCTTGGATCAAATTAGGGTAGGTAGAGACATCCTTCAATTGTGTCGGTAAGGTATTGCCGACACCATCAAAATCAGAGCCAATGCCTATATGCTCAGCACCTATTGTCGCTTTAACCAAATCAATATGATCCAGAACGGTCTCTAAGTCGGCGAATGGATATGGATTAGTCTGTCTATACTCCGCCTCTAACGCCAGCGTTTCGGCACTCGTTTGACCAAATTCAACAGCCCATTGTTCGCGTAACGCCACTAAACGGTCCCACCATTGACGAGCTTGAGGACTGACAAAACCAGAGCCAAAATTAATCATAATCACCCCACCGTTTGCTCCCAGTGCTTTGAGCATCGCTTGATCCATATTGCGCTCCCATCCTGGGGTGAAAAAACGAATCGACGAATGCGAAGCAATCACAGGTGCGCGGGATAGCTCGATAACGTGATAAAAAGCTTGGTCTGAGACATGTGATATATCGATCAACATTCCTAGGTTATTCATCTGATTGATCAGCGTTTTTCCAAACGGAGACAACCCTTGCCAACGTTTACGAATATCATAGGATGAATCACTAATATGATTGCTTTGTGAATGCGCTAACGTGATATAACGGATCCCACGATCATAAAAGTGTTGTAAGTTGGCTAAATCACCTTGTATCGGTGAGCCATTTTCCATGCCTAAAGGAAGCGAAATCAATCCTTGGGTAAACTGCTTACGCACATCTGCTACTGTGGTCGCAATAGCAAATTTATCTGGCGCGCGCGCAACGATTGCTTCAACCGTATCGATTAAGGTGTTAGCTAACTGAATGGATGCTTTGGAGTTATCCAAACTAGCAGGGACATAAATCGACATAAAGGGCGCATTTAAACCGCCTTGTACTGCACGAGGGTAATCAAAATCACCACCAGCCGTTGCTTGAGTCACATCGACCCAGTGTTTATTAACCCGATAAGGCACATCTATATGGCCATCAACAATAATCGCCGATTGGGCAATCCGTTGTGCTTGGGTTAGCTCAGTTGCAGGGGGCTTAGCTGTGCAGCCCGATAATCCTAATGCAGCAAGTAAATATACCGCAGTGACACTTGTACGATGTTTCACCATCCGTCAATCCTTGTTGGTTAAAATTTACACATCTACACTCTAACACAATTAAAAAAATAGAAAAAACTCACATTTTTGTAACAATTTGTGGATATAACATGACATTACGGTTGAATTTTCACATAATCATCCCATAACTTAACTTACTATCATAACAACGAGAATATTTCCCATGGCGATGAATTACGTACCTTTAGATAAAGCCGTACACAAAGATATTAAACTATCTACGAAAAATGATTTTGCATTTACGCAAAACACTCACCTTGCCGCTGCTTCAATCCGTGAGTTTGCACAATTAGCTGGCGCTATTCCGATGGTATTTATCAAGGACGAAAAAACAGGCAATCACCATACAGTATGTATGTTAGGAATCGAAAAAGAATCGAATCTATACTTTGCTGAAGGTCGCTGGCAGGCACCACAAGTTCCTATGAATATTCAACGCTACCCTTTTGATATTCGTCCGGATAACGGTAATTTAGGTGTGTTCATTGATGATGCGTCTGCATTGATAACCGATGACGGCGCTCCGTTATTTACGGCTGAAGGTGAAGCGGCTGATTTATTAAAAAATCGTTTAGAGTTTTTAGACTTCTTAGCTAATTCAGAGCGTCTAACGCAAGAATTCATCACTAAAGTGGTTGAGCTTGACCTGTTAACTGAAATCGAAATCCGCATGGTAACTGATGCCGGTGAACGCCGCGCAATTACGGGTATGTTAAGCATCGATGAAAACAAATTATTTAACTTGCCTGACGAAGAAATCTTAACGTTACACAAAAAAGGCTTCTCTGGAGCAATTTATGCATTAATGATGTCTTTAAGCCAGTTGAACCGTTTAGTTGAATTGTCGAACAAAACTGACAAACCAATTCGTTCATTACAAATCGTTAATTTAGCTGCTGAGGCTGGGGCCCAAGCGAAAGCTTTAGCAGAAAAAGAAGCTGCTGATAAAGCCTAGGTAGTCCAGTCGGCATAGACTAACTACTTCATATTGTTATAAAAAAACCACTGCCCTTAGGCGGTGGTTTTTTTTTACCTATTATTTATCGCGACCCCGACGATGAATGGGCAGAGTGTCAGGGCGTTTTATTTGTTTATTTGTGTTGACGTGGATCCGATTAGGCAATAAACTCACAAAAGTGGGTAAAAGTGGCAAAAAGTGGATCATTAAGACATACGGACATGTAAATGATTAAAAACCTGTGACAAAAACATAAAAATAATAATCTTCCACCACGCCATCATTACCAAAATAAAGTCTCAATAATACTAAAAAGGGTCTTGGAATGTTCCGCGGCGCAAACGCAATCAATCTAGATGTCAAAGGCAGGGTGGCAATACCAACTCGGTATCGTCAGTCATTGCTAGATGATTGTGCCGGGCGCTTGGTGTGTACCATTGATACTGTACAAAGCTGTTTGCTACTTTACCCACTCCATGAATGGGAAGAAATCGAGTTAAAACTCCAAAAACTTTCCACCACTAATCCGCATGAACGCCGCATCCGTCGCCTTTTACTTGGTTATGCCATGGAAGGGGATATGGATAAAAATGGCCGTTTTCATCTCTCTACTCCACTGCGCCAGCACGCCAAACTAAATAAGCAAATTATGCTAGTTGGGCAATTAAATAAATTTGAAATTTGGGATGCTGATGTTTGGCAACAACAAATTGAACAAGATATTCAGACTGAACAGCAAGGTGATTTTGAGCTAACCGAACGCTTACAGGACTTCTCATTATGATGGATCCCGCCCACACGTCGGTGCTGTTGCACGAATCGATTGCGGGTTTAGATATTAAACCTGATGGTATTTATATTGACGCGACATTTGGCCGAGGGGGTCATTCAAGTCATATTTTACATGGTTTATCAGAAAATGGTCGCTTGATTGCATTCGATCGTGATCCCAGTGCTATCAAAGCCGCTGAACGATTCCAAACTAATCCCAGTTTTTCGATTGTGCATAGTGCATTTTCACAAATGGATGATGTGTCACCAACCAACGAGTTACATGGACAAATCGATGGTATTTTGATGGATCTCGGTGTGTCTTCACCACAATTAGATGAATCAGAACGTGGATTTAGTTTTTTACGTGATGGACCACTTGATATGAGAATGGATACCAGTTCTGGGCATAGTGCTGCGGAGTGGTTGATGTATGCAGACGAACAAGATATTGCGCAAGTAATCAAAGAGTTTGGTGAAGAAAAGTTTGGTAAACGTATTGCCCATGCCATCGTTAACACTCGCGCACATACCCCGATTACGCATACCTTACAATTAGCTAAAATAATTGCCGATGCAATGCCTGTTAAAGATAAACATAAACACCCAGCCACACGGGCTTTCCAGGGAATTCGCATTTACATCAATAGCGAATTAGACCAATTACGTGATGGTTTAAAAGCAGCAGTAAAATTGTTAAAACCAGGTGGCCGTCTAACCGTTATCAGCTTTCATTCGTTAGAAGATCGCATGGTTAAACGTTTTATGCGCGAACAAAGCAAAGGTAAACAAGTGCCGCATAATATGCCCATTATGCAATCCGTTATTGATGCTGACAAAGTGCTCAAATTAGTCGGTAAAGCGACAAAACCAAGTGCCGCTGAGATTGCTCTTAATCCGCGGTCTAGAAGTTCGGTGTTGCGAGTGGCTGAAAAACTATGACGCTCCAACGCGTGAGTTTAGTGGATATTATGTTAACGGATTTGACCCGCAATTTTACGCGGGTTTTGTTGTTTTTAGCCGTTATGGGAACCGCCTATAGCGTAGTCCTAAGTGCGCAGTATAATCGACAGCTATCGATTGAAGTAGAAGCCTTGATGCAAGAACAGGATCGATTGGATGTAGAGTGGCGACACTTAGTTTTAGAACAGAGCGCATTGACCGAACATAACCGCATCGAAACGTTGGTCAATAAAAAATTAAATATGAAGCGTCCGGATGCAGACAGTGAGATTGTGGTGAAAATCGAATGACTAAGCAATCTAAAGCAGCTAAGACTACTCAACTAGCTCAAGCGCCTGCTACGGTGTATTGGCGGTTTGTGTTTGTTGTGATTTGCATTTGTTTAGTGTTTACCGGAATTGGGGTCAGAGCCGCTTTTATTCAAGTGATTGAGCCAGACCAGTTAATCAAACAAGGTGATAATCGCACTAAACGCGTGCGTGAAGCTGCTGCTCACCGTGGTCTGATCATGGATCGCAACGGTCAAGAGCTTGCCGTGAGTATTCCGGTTCAAGCAATTTATGCCGATCCTAAAATCATCGCACAACAAAATTCACTGGCTGACGTGCGTCGCTGGGATGCATTAGCCAAAGTATTAAAAAATGATACACAAGCCTTAATGGCAAAGGTCAGTAATCCCAAACGTCGGTTTGTGTATTTGCAACGGCAAGTGACGCCTGCAATGGCGAATTATGTGGATGAACTGGATATTCCTGGGGTGTACTTACGCGATGAATCTCGTCGTTATTATCCATCTGGAGAAGTTTCGGCACATGTAATTGGCTTCACCAATGTGGATGATAAAGGGATCGAAGGCATTGAATATTTGTTCAACGACTATTTAACCGGTACACCGGATAGACGTTATATTCGTCGGGATGGTAAAGGTCGCCAAATTGAGTTGTTAAAAGAAAAAGAAGGTAAAAAAGCCAGTGATTTAGTCTTAACGATTGATCAACGAATACAAGCACTGGCTTACAAAGAGATTAAAAAAGCGCTCACGGTCTATCAAGCACGTTCGGCTTCTGCTTTAGTGATTGATGTTGAAACTGCGGAAGTCTTGGCAATGGTCAATGGCCCATCCTACAATCCTAATAATCGAAAGAATACCGGTGCGCATCGAATCCGCAACCGTGTTGTCACGGATGCATTTGAACCGGGTTCTGCAGTAAAACCTTTAGCGGTATTAAGCGCATTAGAATTTGGTGTCATAAAAAAAGACGACATCATTGATACTAATCCAGGTTGGATGCGCTTGGGTGGGAGTCGAGTGCAAGACAGCCATAATTATGGTGAATTAGACTTACGTAGCATTATCCAAAAATCGAGCAATATTGGAACCACAAAACTGGCTTTGTCAGTACCCAAAGAGTTTTTATTGGATACGTATTACAACATGGGCTTAATGTCGGATACGGGTATGAGTTTGCTAGGCGAAAGCGCGGGCTTATTTCATGAGCGCAATCGCTGGTCAGAATTTGAGTTAGCGACATTATCATTTGGTTATGGTTTATCAGTGACCACCGCACAACTCGGTCGCATGTATACCACGTTAGCCAATGGTGGAGCTAATCGTGAATTAACCATCATCAAACACAATAACCACAAACAAACAGAACAAGTCTTTAGCGCTCAAAACACGCAAGCCGTATTGGAAATGATGGAAAGTGTGACTCAAAAAGGAGGGTCTGCGACTAAAGCCGCTGTTGCCGGTTATCGCGTTGCCGGTAAAACGGGGACCAGTCGTAAAGCGATTGCAGGTGGCTATGGCGATAATTATGTCAATATATTTGCTGGTGTAGCACCGGTTTCAGACCCACAAATCGTAGTGGTTGTGCTAATCAATGAACCCGGTGGGGACTTATATTATGCCGGAGATACGGCTGCACCGGTATTTTCAAAAATTATGGGAGGCGCATTGCAGTTATTGAATATTGCGCCGGATGGTTTAGAAGCAACGAACGTTGCTAATCTCACGTTTAATCAATAGGTAAAGCTCATGATTAATTTATCATTATCGGAAATTGCCCACCAAGTTAACGGTACGTTAAGTGGCGACGATCTTGTTATTAGCGGAGTATCAACCGATACCCGTGCAATAGCTCAAAATGATGTGTTCATCGCCTTAGTCGGACCTAATTTTAATGGCCACATATTTGCAAATGAAGCTCGCCAAAAAGGGGCGATAGCGATAATTGCTTCCGAACCCGTTGTGGCGCATATGCCGGTAATTCTAGTTGAGGACACGAAAATCGCACTGGGTTTACTCGGCGCATATGTCAAACAACGAGTAAATCCTAAAACCGTTGCTATAACGGGTAGTTCAGGCAAAACCACCGTAAAAGAAATGACTACCGCCATATTAGAGCAACACGGGAAGGTATTATCCACTGCCGGTAACTTTAACAATGATATTGGTGTTCCACTCACATTATTACGTTTAGAGCCACAGCATGAATTTGCAGTCATCGAAATGGGTGCTAATCATTTAGGCGAGATAGCTTATACCACCAATTTAGTTAAGCCTGATGTGGCGACTATCGTCAATGCAGCGGCTTCGCATTTAGAAGGTTTTGGCAGTTTATTTGGAGTTGCTAGGGCTAAAAGCGAAATTTTTAAAGGACTTGGTAAAACCGGTGTCGCTTTATTAAATTACGATTCGCAGTTTTATGACTTTTGGCACGGTAAGTTATCTAACGAATTCATTTACTCATTCTCTTTAGAGGCTAAACCAGGCGGTAAAGCAGATTATACCGCAACCCAAGTTGACTTGGCGTTTAATGGTTGCGCGCATTTTATTATGCATACTCCAATTGGCGAAATGAATATTGGATTAACGATTCCGGGCATGCATAACGTTAGTAATGCACTATTAGCCGCAGCGTTAGCAATAAACGTGGGCGCTAGCTTAGAAAATGTACGAGATGGGTTAGCGACAATGAAAAACGTAAAAGGACGTTTGGATGTTAAACAATTGTCAGAGCAAGTGCGTGTTTTGGATGATTCCTACAATGCTAATGTGGCTTCGGTAACCGCAGCGATAAAATTACTTGCAAGTTATCAAGGTCGCAGGATTTTGGTGCTAGGTGATATGGCTGAGCTAGGTGATAAGGCTCGACATTACCATGAAGAAGTCGGTGAATTAGCGCAGCGTGAAGGCATTGACATGTTGTATACCTTAGGCGTATTAAGTCAAAGTGCAAGTAGTGTGTATGGCGATCATGGACAACATTTTTCAGAGATTGAGCCCTTGTTAACCGCTCTTTATGGAGAGTTACAACACATCGATGACGATATTACTATTTTGGTTAAAGGCTCTCGTTCTGCGCGAATGGAACGTGTTGTCACTGCGTTGGAGGCATCCCCTGTGGGAAAGCTTGATCGCTCAAGGAGACAAATTGCATGTTGATATTACTAACTAATTGGTTAATACAACTGGATATCGGTTTTAGTGTACTTAATTATCTAACACTAAGAAGTATCCTTGCGACATTAACATCCTTGTTAATGGCAATCTTCATTGGGCCAAAAATGATCATTTGGTTACAACGTCTGCAAATCGGACAAACTGTTCGTGATGATGGTCCAGAATCGCATTTACAAAAAATGGGAACCCCCACTATGGGTGGTGTACTGATTTTAGCGGCTATAAGTGTCAGCGTATTATTATGGGCTGATTTAACGAACAAATACGTATGGGTCACCTTAGCTGTGTTATTAGGGTATGGCGTCGTGGGCTTTGTTGATGATTATCGTAAAGTCGTCCGCAAAGATGCTAAAGGTTTAATTGCCCGTTGGAAATATTTTTGGCAAACCATTATCGCTTTAGTGGTCGCGGTGTATTTGTATTCGACAACGACACAAGCAGAAGAGACCATGTTGGTCGTACCATTTTTTAAAGATATCTTGCCGCAACTTGGATTGATGTATTTAGCATTAGTCTACTTTACGGTTGTGGGCACGAGTAACGCCGTTAATTTAACCGATGGCTTAGATGGCTTAGCCATTGTACCGGTAATCTTCGTTGCTGGCGCATTGGCAATATTCGCTTATGTCACTGGTAATGTTAATTTTTCAGAATATCTACATATTCCGCATATTCCGCAAGCAAGTGAGTTGGTTATTGTCTGTGGAGCAATGATTGGAGCGGGTCTCGGATTTTTATGGTTCAACGCCTATCCTGCGCAAGTTTTCATGGGTGATGTAGGTTCATTAGCATTAGGTGGCACGTTAGGCATTATAGCTGTGCTTGTGCGCCAAGAAATTGTACTCGTCATTATGGGTGGGATCTTTGTTATAGAAACATTATCAGTCATTATTCAAGTGGGTTCATTTAAATTACGCGGTAAGCGCGTGTTTAGAATGGCACCAATACATCATCATTTTGAGTTGAAAGGCTGGCCAGAGCCAAAGGTAATTGTACGCTTTTGGATCATTTCCCTGATTTTAGTCTTGGTCGGATTAGCGACCTTGAAGCTGAGATAAAAAGTTGAGATAAGAAGATAATAATGAGTTTTACAACGACCTCCAATTTACAAGCGATGTTTGCTGCGCGGCATGATACAGCGCAGGCACAAATACGCATGTATGATCTTGGATTGGTCATGGTCGCATTAGCCTTAGTTGCACTCGGCATTATTATGGTCGCATCCGCCTCGATGCCTGAAGGGATTGCTAAATATAACAATCAATATTTTTTCATTATCCGACACGTGATATTTAGTTGCATGGCATTGATTACTGCATTGTTTGTATTGATGATCCCAATTAGTTGGTGGCAACGATTTAACCCTTATTTACTCTTGTTGGCATTCGGCTTATTAGTCGCGGTGTTATTAGTCGGGCGCTCAGTCAATGGCGCTCAGCGTTGGTTAACTATTGGACCCATCAATATTCAAGCAGCAGAACCGACAAAGTTATTCTTTTTTTGTTTTTTAGCCGGTTATTTAGAGCGACGTTATGCCGAAGTGACAGAAAATATCAAAGGCTTCATTAAGCCATTGATTGTATTTTTTGTGTTGGGATTGTGTTTATGGTCACAGCCTGATTTAGGTACGACGATTGTAATGTTTATCACCACACTAGGACTGTTGTTCTTAGCGGGTGCAAAACTGTGGCAATTCATCGCATTGGTGTTTACGGGTATTGTGCTGTTTGTCACTATGATTATTTTAGAAGAATATAGGATGCGACGGATTACCGCATTTCTTGATCCCTGGGCTGATCCGTTTGGTACTGGATATCAGTTAACTCAGTCATTGATGGCGTATGGGCGCGGTGATTGGTTTGGGCAAGGGTTAGGTAATAGTATTCAAAAGCTACAGTTTTTGCCTGAAGCTCACACCGATTTTATCGTGGCAATAATTGCAGAAGAGTTGGGTTATATCGGGATCGTCATACTCCTTGGCTTGATTTTAACTATGGTGATTAAAGCATTATTTTTAGGTAACCGAGCCTTGAAAGTACAAATGCCATTTGCAGCCTATTTAGCCTACGGCATTGGAATTTGGTTCAGTTTTCAAACATTCGTAAATATTGGTGGAAGTGCAGGATTATTACCAACCAAAGGATTAACCTTGCCATTAGTCAGTTATGGCGGTTCCAGTATGATTATTATGGCAATTGCCGTGGCCTTATTGATTCGAATTGACTTTGAGGTACGTTGTGCGCAATTAGAAGCGGCCAACAAACCCAAGCGCAAAACGGCACAAACGATTAAGAAGAAGGCATCAGCACAAAAAGCAATGGCCTCACAAGATACTGCGTCAATCGATTCGCTGGATGAGATTACTGAGATAGACGAATTTGATGATGTTGTGAATGAGGAGCCAGCTAATGCCTAAATTACTTATTATGGCTGGTGGAACAGGCGGACACATCTTTCCAGGACTCGCAGTAGCGCAGACATTGCGCGAAAGCGGATGGGAAATTGAATGGCTTGGTACAGCGGATAAAATGGAAGCGACCATCGTACCGAAACACGATATCCAATTGCATACCATTGCTGTTAAAGGTATTCGTGGTAATGGACTCGTGCGGAAATTATCTTTACCATTTATGTTGGTAAAAGCGGTTTATCAATCTTATCGAATTATGCTACTGATCCAACCTGACGTTGTTCTTGGTATGGGGGGATACGCAAGTGGACCAGGAGGTATTGCCACACGAATACTTGGTATACCATTAGTTTTACATGAACAAAATGCGGTTGCAGGGATGACAAATCGTTATTTAGCCAAAATCGCACAACGAGTGTTAACGGGTTTTGCGAATACCCAATTTGCTATCTCACCTGATAAAATCACATGGGTAGGTAATCCAGTTCGCGCTGAAATCAGTGCGATCCCTGCAATAACAAAAACGCCTGAGTCTACCACGATCTTAGTTGTAGGTGGCAGTTTAGGGGCTCAGATATTTAATACTAATTTGCCGCAGATATTTGCCAACCTTACTCAACAATTCAACAACATACAGATTGTTCATCAAGTAGGCAAAGGCAATGAATCAGCAGTGAATAGCGCTTATGCTAACGCCAATATCAGCCCATTAGTTCAATTGCAAGTAACAGAATTCATTGATGATATGGCAAGTGCATTGACACATGCTGATATTGTGATTTGCCGCGCTGGGGCATTAACCGTGGCCGAAGTCGCCTGCGCCGGTCGAGTAGCCTGTTTTGTCCCATTACCTAGTGCGGTTGATGATCATCAAACCGCCAATGCAAAAACCTTATGTGATCATGGTGGCGCAATCTTATGTCCGCAATCTGAGTTACAAGACTTAGAAGTAAAACTGAGGCTGTTAATTACGTCGCCAAAAGACCGAATCACAATGGCACAACAAGCGTATCAATTGGCTAAAGCAGATGCCACTGATAATGTTTGCGCTATCATCAAGGAGATCGCGGCATGAAGAAGACAAACATAGCCGTCTTGCTCGGTGGAAATTCAGCCGAGCGTGACGTCTCTTTAGCTTCTGGAGATGCAGTTTATCAAGCCATTGTTGCGCTCGGTTTAGCAGTAATCAAGTTTGACCCTAAATATCGACCTTTGAGTGATTTGCATGATGAAAATGTGACGCATGTGATGATCATGTTACATGGTCGCGGAGGCGAGGATGGAACGGTACAAGGCGCACTGGAATGGATGGGTCTCCCTTATACTGGTACCGGTGTATTGGGCTCTGCAATTGCCATGGATAAATTACATACCAAGCATGTATGGCAAGCATTAGGCCTGCCAACGGCCAAATATATAGAAATTGATCAACCCATTACGGATACGCAAGCTCAAGATGTGATGACCGCAATCGGCACAACGTTGATGGTTAAGCCAAGCCATGAGGGATCAAGTATTGGCATGGCAAAAACGACAACAAGTACAGAGCTCGTCGCCGCTATCAAAGAGGCATTAACCTTTGATGAGCGCGTCTTAGTAGAACAGTTTATTGACGGCTCAGAATATACAGTGAGTATTTTAGCGGGTCAGGCACTACCTAGTATATCTATGGTGACGCCAAACACTTTTTATGATTATGATGCTAAATATCATTCAGATTCAACGCAATATCATTGCCCGAGTGATTTGACTTCAGAACAAGAAACCGCGATCGGTGAATTAAGTCTGCATGCATTCAATGCCGTTTCTTGTAAAGGGTGGGGGCGAGTAGATTTAATGCGTGATTCAGCCTCGGGCGATTTTATCTTATTAGAAGTAAACACTGTGCCAGGCATGACGCAAAAAAGCTTAGTTCCGAAAGCGGCGTTACAGGCAGGGTATTCTTTTTCTGAATTGGTTAAATTAATTCTAGTTGATGCATTTGGTAAAAGTGTTATCGATAACGCTATCAGTCACAAACACGCGCTAGGTAGAGTCAAGGAAGGCAATGATGACTGAAATTGAGCATATTAATAGAGAAAAAATCTGGGGCTTAAGTTTTTTAATTTGTGTATGTATTGGACTAGTTTGGGCAGCATTGAATTTAACGCAATGGATGCATGATGAGCAGCAAGTTCCAATTAGTCATATCGAAATTAGTGGTACGTATCAATATATTCAAGATCGAGATATTTCACGACTGATATCTAAAGATGTGCAAGGTAGCTTTTTTTCGGCCGATATCAATGAAATTCATACGGCTGTACTAAAACATCCTTGGGTACATCAAGCGTCGGTTCGCAAAAAATGGCCAAATACAATACAAGTTTATTTAGTAGAGCAAACGCCGGTTGCTATTTGGAATGATGATTTATTATTAAATTCCGAAGGAGTACCATTTGCTGGTGATATTCAAAACGACAAATTACCGACACTATTTGGTCCTAATGGTGCCGAAAAAACAGCACTTTCAGGCTATAAAGCAATGCAAATGATTTTATCAACGGGTACGTTAACCGTAGATAATTTAGTTTTAAGCGAACGATTTGCTTGGCAAGTACAATTAAATAATGGTATCAAGCTTAATTTGGGACGCCAAGAATTTATCAACCGATTACAACGTTTTATTAATTTATACCCATTATTACAACAAGACTCACGTGCGATTAATTACGTTGATTTACGTTATGATACAGGTGCAGCCGTGGGCTGGAAGGTATAACTGGATGAATTTAACAAACCAATTTATAGGAATAACTCCATGGCTAAAATAGACAATACCAATCTGGTCGTCGGATTAGATATTGGTACAAATAAAATTAAAGCCGTTGTGGGAGAAATGCTCGAAAATGATTATGTGAGTATTGTTGGAGTTGGCACTTATTCTGCAAAGGGAATGGATAAAGGTGGAGTAAATGACTTAAATCTGGTTACTCAATCGATTCAACGTGCAATTAATGAAATGGAATTAATGGCAAATTACAAAGCGACTTCGGTATTAATGGCTATTACGGGGCGACACGTTCAATGTCAAAATGAAACTGGAATGGTGGCGATTAATCATCCTGAAGTAGAGCAAGAAGATATTGATAATGTTATTCATACGGCACGCTCGGTCGCTATCCCTGCCGAACGTCGTATGTTACATGTGTTGCCACAAGAATACTCAGTCGATGTCCAAGAAGGTGTTAAAAACCCAATCGGGATGTCTGGTGTGCGCATGAATGCCAATATTCATATCATTACTTGTGCTGAAGATATGGCTAAAAATTTCATTAAGTGTACTGATCGAGCAGACATTACCGTCGATACGATGGTGTTCTCGGCACTAGCAGCAAGTTATTCAGTGTTAACTGACGACGAACGAGAGCTGGGTGTTTGCGTCGTCGATATTGGTGCCGGAACGATTGATTTAGTTATATACTCTAATGGTGCTATTCGTCATTCTGCGGTGATTCCTGTCGCGGGCAATCAAATTACGGGTGACATCGCTAAAATATTTAGAACGCCTGTCAATAATGCTGAAGCATTGAAAGTGCGTCACGCCTGTGCGTTGAAAGACATGGTGAGTATGGAAGATACCATTAATGTACCTAGTGTTGGTGGGCGTCCAGCGCGAACGATGTCGCGTCATACACTCGCAGAGGTAATCGAACCTCGCTATCAAGAATTGTTTGAATTAATCCACGAAGAGATTAAATCAAGTGGGTTCGAAGAGCAAATTGCTGCAGGGATAGTATTAACCGGTGGCACAGTAAAAATGGAAGGTGCGGTCGAATTTGCAGAAGAAATTTTTCAAATGCCAGTACGTGTTGGTACCCCAAATAAAATAAAGGGATTGAGCGATTATGTCAATGATCCGAGTTTTGCAGTCGCAGTCGGATTATTACAATATGGTCGTCAATCAATGGAAGAACAACAAATTTCGCAAAAAATACCAACTGAAAGCGTATTAAGTCGCATAAAAGCATGGTTTAAAGGCGAATTTTAAAATATTAACCTGTATAATAACAAGCATAACCGGAGAGCAAATATGTTTGAATTAATGGATGACAATAGTTCGGAAGCTGTAATTAAAGTAATTGGTGTTGGTGGCGGTGGCGGTAATGCTATCGAACACATGGTTGCGAACAAAATCGAAGGTGTTGAATTTATCACAATCAACACAGATGCACAGGTATTAAAGAAATCTCAAGCTGATACTGTATTACAGATTGGTAACACGGTAACAAAAGGATTAGGTGCCGGCGCGGATCCAAATGTTGGTCGGGAAGCGGCACATGAAGATCGTGAAACCATCCGTCAAGCTATTGACGGCTCGGACATGATCTTTATTACGGCAGGTATGGGGGGCGGTACGGGTACCGGCGCTGCACCTGAAGTTGCTAAAATTGCTCGCGAAATGGGTGTGTTAAGTGTTGCGGTCGTGACGCGTCCATTTGGTTTTGAAGGTAAAAAGCGTCTTTCGTATGCCAGTCAAGGTATTGATGAGCTAGCTAAGCATGTTGACTCTTTGATTACGATCCCGAATGACAAATTATTGAAAGTACTTGGTAAAGGTACGCCGTTATTAAAGGCGTTTGAAGCGGCTAACGATGTGTTGTTAGGTTCGGTTCGTGGTATTGCAGAATTAATTACTAATCCAGGTTTGATTAACGTGGATTTCGCGGATGTAAAAACCGTGATGTCAGAGATGGGTACGGCGATGATGGGTACGGGTATTGGCAAAGGCGAAGATCGCGCCGAAGAAGCTGCCGAACAAGCCATTGCATGTCCGTTACTTGAAGATATCGATTTATCTGGTGCGCGCGGTATTTTGGTCAATATTACTGCGGGTCCTGATTTTGCGATTGATGAATATGAGACAGTCGGTAATGCTGTTCGTGCGTTTGCATCTGAAAATGCAACCGTTGTTGTCGGTACCGTTATAGATATGAATATGGCTGACGAAATTCGTGTGACGGTTGTTGCTACCGGTATCGGTACTGATAAGCCTGATATTTCATTAGTTAAAACAGACGCCCCTCGAAAGACTTCTGCGGTTAGTTCAGGAAGCACGAGTGCAGGGACAAGTGCAGGCGGGTCGCAAAGTGCGATGACGGCAACTAAACACTTAGACGATGATATGGCAGATTTGGAATACATTGATATTCCGACGTTTTTACGTAAACAAGCGGATTAAGCATTGAGGCAAAACTTGACGACCAACTGGTAAGACCATATAATATGTCACAAGTTTTTCAAGGCACAACAATGATCAGACAACGTACCATCAAACATTCAGTACAAGAGACCGGTATTGGCTTGCACAAAGGCGAAAAAGTCACGATGACACTTCGCCCTGCTCCTGCTAATACGGGGATCGTATTTCGACGTGTGGATTTAATCCCACATGTTGATATTCCTTCACGGGCTAATGCCGTGAAAGATACTGTGTTGTGTACGTGCATTAGTAATGATAATGGTGTGACTGTGCATACTGTTGAGCACCTTGCTTCAGCACTTGCAGGCTTAGGAATTGACAATATTATTGTTGAAGTCAATTCACATGAATTACCGATTATGGATGGCAGTGCCAGCCCATTTGTGTTCTTGTTACAATCTGCGGGGATCGAAGAGCTCAACGCGCCAAAACAATTTTTAAAACTCATCAAGACAGTCCGGGTCGAAGATGGCGATAAATGGGCAGAGTTAAGCCCGTTTAACGGTTTTAAAGTGGATTTTGCGATTGATTTTGATCACCCAGTAATTAGCCAAACGCGACAAAGAATGGTATTAGATTTTAGTTCTGATTCGTATATTGATCATGTTTCTCGTGCACGAACTTTCGGTTTTATGCGTGATTTAGAAATGATGAATTCAATGGATCTTGCCTTAGGTGGCAGCATGAATAATGCGGTTGCCTTAGATGAGTATCGTGTGTTAAATCCTGAAGGGTTACGCTATGAAGATGAATTTCTTAAACATAAAGTGCTTGATGCAGTGGGTGATTTATATCTTGGCGGACACAGCATTATTGGCTTACTAAAAGCGTATAAAACAGGACATGGTTTAAATAATAAGTTGCTTAATGCCGTGTTAGACCAATCGGATGCGTGGGAATATGTTACATATGATGATGAGAGCAGCGCACCCATTCAATATATAAGTCCAGTAATGGCACTGACCTAAGTCAATATTTGATAGCAAGCCCTTTACGATATGTGTCGAAAAGGGCTTTTTTGTTTTTTAATGGTGTAATTTAGTTTATTATCTAGCACCTTTTTATTTTTAGTGGAATCGCTCGGACTAAGATGAAATTAACATTTACCTATACCCATCATTCAAAGCGTGTTGAACGCACGATAGATGTGCGAAAATGGCTAAGTATGTTAGTACTAACTACGGTTTTGGTTTTGATTTCTAGTCGTTCCACTCATTCTGTTGATGAAAACATTCAACGTGTGCAATTAGTCAAGCAAGGCTTATTAGCACAACAAGAAATTGTCTTTACACTACAACAGGAAAGCCAGCTCGAAGTCCAATCATTGGTCAATGAGTTAGCTAAGTTAGAACATAAGTTAATGTTGCTGAGCATGCAACAAGTTCAATTAGCCAAAAATACAAATCAACAGCTTAACTTTTTTGATGTTCAAGTTGAACCTAACAATATCATCGAGATACCTGAGCAATCGTTAAATATTCAATCGAAGTTAACGAATTTAAATGACAAGTTGGTTCAACAGATAAACCAGCTTGATGCCCTTGAAAAAATCCTCAACCACACCCATATAGATGAAGAGCAATATGTTGCAGGAAGACCAATTAATAAAGGTTGGTTATCCTCTTACTATGGCATGCGTGATGATCCTTTCATGCAAACTCCGGCTATGCATAAAGGCATCGATTTTGCTGGCACAGAAGGCGATGAAGTTATCGCTACTGCGGCTGGAATTGTCACCTGGTCTGGTGAGCGTTATGGCTACGGTAATTTAATCGAAATTGACCATGGTAATGGCTTAGTTACACGTTATGGTCACAATAAAGAACTAATAGTAAGTGTCGGTGAGGTTGTAGTTAAAGGCCAAGAAATCGCACTAATCGGGAATACGGGTCGCTCAACGGGCGCTCATGTTCATTATGAAATTATCAAGAACGGTACACAGATAGACCCGTTGCCATATGTCTATCGTCAATAATCAACGGAATTAATTAACCCATGTTCACATCAATTGCACGCAAAGTTTTCGGTAGTCGCAACGATCGCCTTCTAAAAAAAATTCATAAAGCGAATCAGCAAATAAACGCGTTTGAAGAATCTCTCCAAGCATTATCTGATTCTGAACTGCAAGCTAAAACAGCTGAGTTCAAAGCTAAAATTGAAGCGGGTGCGACACTTGATTCATTGTTACAAGAAGCGTTTGCAGTTGTTCGTGAAGCGAGTGTGCGTGTATATGGTATGCGTCCTTTTGATGTGCAATTAACCGGTGCAACCGTGTTACATCAGGGGAAAATTGCTGAGATGCGCACCGGTGAAGGTAAAACATTAACCTCAACCTTAGCGACGTATCTCAATGCCATTACCGGTCGTGGTGTGCATGTTATTACGGTAAATGATTACTTAGCAAGACGTGATGCCGATTGGAGTAGAGATTTATTTTCATTTTTAGGATTGAGCGTAGGTTGTAATATTCCAGGTTTAGGACATGAAGAAAAACGTGCCGCGTATACTTGTGATATTACCTATGGAACCAACAACGAATTCGGTTTTGATTATCTGCGCGATAATATGGCATTTAGCCCGAATGATAGGGTGCAACGTGAACTGCATTATGCCGTCATCGATGAAGTTGATTCGATCCTAATCGATGAAGCTAGAACACCATTGATTATTTCAGGTGCTGCCGAAGATAGCTCTGCAATGTACAAGCAAATTAATGCATTGGTGCCTAAACTGCATCAACAAGAAAAAGAAGATGAAGAGGGCATTGAAGGTGATGGCCATTTTACGATAGATGAAAAAGGCAAACAGGTCTACTTAACGGAGAAAGGTCAAATCTACGTTGAAGAATTATTGTTAGAAGCGGGTATATTAGGGGCTGAACAATCTTTATTTGCCTCTGCAAATATTGCCTTGTTACAGCATGTCAACTCGGCATTAAAAGCACATAAATTATTTACCAAAGACGTTGATTATATCGTTAAAGACGATGAAATCGTTATCGTTGATGAACATACCGGCCGAACCATGGAAGGACGTCGTTGGTCTGAAGGTTTGCACCAAGCTGTTGAAGCCAAAGAAGGCGTTAATATTCAAAATGAAAACCAAACGATGGCTTCTATTACCTTCCAAAACTATTTCCGTTTGTATGAAAAATTAGGTGGGATGACAGGTACGGCTGATACCGAAGCCTTTGAATTTCAACATATCTACGGTCTTGAAACTGTCGTCGTTCCAACGAATCGTAGTATGGTCAGAAAAGATATGCCTGATCTCATTTATATGACAGTCGAAGAAAAATACGATGCGATTGTTGAAGACATTTTAGCCTGTGTGGCTAGTGGACAGCCGGTATTAGTAGGTACGGTATCAATTGAAAATTCAGAATTACTATCTGGCGTATTGAAAAAACAAAAAATCAAACACAAAGTACTGAATGCCAAATTCCATGAACAAGAAGCAGATATCGTTGCTCAAGCTGGTATGCCAGGCGCAGTTACTATCGCGACAAACATGGCTGGTCGTGGAACTGATATTGTATTGGGTGGTAATTTACAAGTTGAATTAACGGGTGTTACTGATCCTGCTCAACGTGAAAAAATCACCGCAGCTTGGAAAGAACGTCATGATGCCGTGCTAAAGTCTGGTGGTTTACATATTATCGGTACTGAACGTCATGAATCACGTCGTATTGATAATCAGTTACGTGGCCGTTCTGGGCGTCAAGGCGATGCCGGCTCTTCACGTTTTTACTTATCCCTTGATGACGCGCTGATGCGGATCTTTGCTTCTGAAAAAATGGGTAATATGATGAAGCGTTTAGGCATGGAAAAAGGCGAGGCGATTGAACATCCTTGGGTGACTCGCGCCATAGAGAATGCTCAACGTAAAGTGGAAGGTCGTAACTTCGATATCCGTAAGCAACTACTAGAATATGATGATGTGGCCAATGACCAACGTAAAGTCATTTATGAACAGCGTAATGAATTGTTAGATGAAGGTGACATTGGTGAAACGATCTCAGCTATCCGTTCTGATGTCATTGATGATGTAATTAGTCAGTATATCCCACCACAATCTCTTGAAGAAATGTGGGATGTTGCGAGTCTTGAAGATCGTTTAAAAGGTGATTATCACGTTGAGTTACCATTACAACAATGGCTAGATGAAGACGACAAGTTATTTGAAGAAAAATTACGTGAAAAAATTCATAACGCGATTAACGCTGCTTATCAAGCAAAAGTCGATGTTGTCGGCGAAGATGTGATCCGCCAATTTGAAAAAGCCGTGATGTTACAATCCTTGGATAACCATTGGAAAGAGCACCTTGCTGCGATGGATTATTTACGCCAAGGGATTCATTTACGTGGCTACGCACAAAAAAATCCGAAACAAGAATATAAGCGTGAATCATTTGAGCTGTTTTCAGATATGCTCGAAAACCTAAAGATTGAAGTCATTAGCTTATTAAGTAAAGTACAAGTAAAAGCGGAATCAGATGTTGAAGAAGTCGAACGTCAGCGTCAAGAAGCCGCTTCACAACCCACGGTCACCAATCATGAAGAGCCACAAAGCTCCGTTCAGATTGGCCATCGTCAAGGCCCTAAAGTAGGGCGTAATGATGCATGTCCGTGTGGTTCGGGTAAAAAATACAAGCAGTGTCACGGTAAACTATAGTTAATATTATGTCGGTAAAACACATTCATGTTGCGGTTGGTGTGGTCCTTGACTCTCCAGTTAAGTCAGCCCAGCCTCAGCAAGTATACCTGACACGTCGAGCTACCGATGTCCACCAAGGGGGTAAATGGGAGTTCCCTGGCGGTAAGGTAGAAAGCGATGAATCTACTTTTTTAGCTTTGCAACGTGAGCTAAACGAAGAAATAGGCATAGCCGTCAATACTAGCGACCACTTCATGGACATTCGTCATGATTATGGGGATAAGCAAGTGTGGTTAGATATACATGTGGTGACTGATTTCACTGGCACACCACATGGTAAAGAAGGGCAGTTAGGTCAATGGTTCGCATTGACGCAAATCGTAACGTTAGATTTCCCTGCTGCAAATCAACCTATCATTGATAAGTTGTTAACCCAGTTTACCACTTAAATTTGAGTGCACTAGCAAAGGCGACTTTGCTGTTTTTATATGCAGCTTCATTGATGAAATGCGGATATATAGCTTGCTCACCAGTCAATAACACTTCAGTACCATCAAACATTCTAAAAATGGGATCACCAATTTTGACTTTCTCATAATCACGATCTAGCATGTTTTCATGAACCAATCCTGCTACTTCATTTGTTTCATCGAGTGGAAACTTGACCACATCAAGCAAGCGATATGCAGTAAATTCAGGGATCTCTGGTAGTGTATTTTGATTATATAAATCACAATAGGTCAAAATGTGATCTAGCATCTCTTCACATGCTAACAAGATATCCATCCGAGATACGCCTTGAGGTTGAGCGCCTAATTCGAGCATTATCCCATGCTGACCAATCGTACATAGATAAGGGTGCTCTAGATAAGCGATCTCATCCTCCAATAGAATATTTGCACTAGGCATATGAGCCTTTAAATACCCGGCCATGTTACGGTAGAAAGGCGAATCTTCGAGAAGGATCAGTGTAGCCCCCATCGCCGATGTAGTATTATGAATATCGATGACTAAATCAGTTTTCGAATCTTGCTTAGGGCCGAATTGTTGATTGAGCAGCTTAGCAATGTTTAGCTCACCTAACGTAGTATCTGACGATGCCAAATTTTCTAAACTAAATTGCCGATTTAAGTCGACATCAATAAAGCGGATATTCTGTTCAACAGCAGCGGGGTTGGCAATGACATATGTAAAGTGAAAGGGTTCAAAAACTGGATTTTCGTGTCTTTTTTTAAGTGATTGTATGATATGTACACCGGTAAGTTCGTTACCGTGTGTGCCACCGATAATAGCGATGGATTTAATTGATGACATAAGTGTGTCGCTTATTTAAAAAATGAGTCAGATTGTTGCGCGAGAAGTGCTTCTATATCTTCTATGTCAGGTAATTCAGATGGCTGAGCATTGCTATTTGCACCACACGGAATCGCTTTTACTTCATCAGCCCACTCACCTAAGTCAATCAGTTGGCATTGTTTCGAGCAAAAGGGACGATGTTCAGAGGCTGCACTCCAGACGACGGTTACTTTACAATTTGGGCATGCAACTTCCATTTAACAACTCGCCATTAAAAAGGTCACTGCTTCATCGACAGTTGCACTGTCATTATCTTGTTGTGTAAATTTCATAAAACGTACGGCATAACGGTATTTGTTACCACTGAGTGTAGGATAAAACTGTGTGTTTTTTGCTGTTTCTACCCGTATAAGTTCGACTTTATTATCAGCAATCCCTTGATAAAAACCATTTGGAACGGATATTTCGTTCAATTCACTACGCCCTCGAATAAATTGCATTGTGGTTGCAACGGCATCTTTTAAAACGGCTAATGGTGCTAGCCATTGATTGAAGTTTAATTCTTTGGTGTCTTTGTCTAAATAAAGCCAAAAATGTAATTTGGGTAAATCAAAACTACAAGTCGCACCCGGTATTGAAAAACGTTGTCGTATAGCGGTCAAGAATCGATCAGATTTTAATTCTTGGCCAACACGCTTGGAATCTTTAAGTTTCATGACGATGGTATTAACGAGTTCAAGTTGACCTTCGATAAGTTTTACATCGATATGTGGATGAGTCATCCATGCTGTTAAGGCGCTTTTGTAACTCGCTAAATCACGTAACAATTCAGTTCGCAAATCGATGCGTTCGATGAGTTCTAGTAAGGTAAAATAATCACGGAAAAATTGGATTTCAGTATGTTGTTCGCAGATTTTATCTGGCTGGCTTAGTGCCGTAAAAAGGTGTTCAACGCGCAAGTAATTTCGCACTTTTTCATTGAGTGGAAATTCGTAAACTACTGGCGTCATGTTTTACTCCTAATATCGTAGTATGCAATATTGTATAAATCCAGTTAATTTTCAAGCGTAATTTTTGATTTTCCGACATTTTTTGTCAATTTTGTATAAAAATGATGTAATTTTCTTACTTGAGTCAAGCTTTGGGGAATATCTCCAGAATTATCAATAATATCATCAGCTTTGTCCAGTCGGCTAGGGCGATCAATTTGGGCTGCAATAATGGCGTTTATCGTGGCAATGTCACTATTGTCTCGACTACTCACACGCGCGAGTTGAGTTGCTTCATTGACATCGACAACTAATACTCTATCACACAATTCATCGAGGCTGTTTTCAAGCAATAATGGCACGGATAAAATCGTATATTGGGACTGTGAAGCTTCTAGTTGACGTTCCATTTCGGTGCGAATTAACGGATGTAATAGTGCGTTTAGCCACTGTGTCTGTGTTGGTTCTGCAAAGATTATCTTTCGCAGTTTAGCACGGTCTAAACTGCCATCTGCCGCGATTATGTCGTAGCCAAAACGAGTGACTATTGCTGCTAGACCAGGGCTATTTGGCGCGACCACATCGCGGGCAATAATATCAGCATCGACAATGGTGATACCTAAGCGGGCAAATTCATCACTAATTGTACTTTTGCCGCAGCCAATACCACCCGTTAAGCCTATGATTATCCCACTCATTAGCTTAATACCCATGTTAAGTAATAAGATTGGATCAGATCGCCATACAGGATCGTTAACCATCCCGCTATCCCTAAAAATGGACCAAAGGGCAGTGCTTTATTTGGAATATCCCCAGCCTTTGACACGATGTCTTTATTTGCCTGGGTGGTTTGAGAAGACTGAATGCCGTTGGTGTGCTTACTGATAGTTGGTAGCAGTAGTCCAAGCACTAGCCCGACGACTGAAGAAAGTAATATGATGATTAATAAATGTTGCCAGCCAACGAAGGCACCGAGTGCTGAGAGTAGTTTGAAATCACCATAACCCATGCCCTCTTTGCCGGTTAAAAGCTTGAAACCCCAATAAATAGCCCACAATATCCCATAGCCAAAAACAACACCCAACAAAGCATCGGGAAGCGTCACAAAAACATTATTCATCGCGGCTATTAATCCTAGCCATAAGAGACCTAACGTCAGGTCATCAGGTAACAGCATATGATCAATATCAATCATAATCATGCTGATCAATAAAAAGCTGGCGAAGATCAACACTAACGTTTGCAGTGTGACGCCAAAATGTAAGGCGACCCACACACCGATTAACCCTGTAGTTAATTCAACTAACGGATAGCGGATACTAATGTGCGTTGCACACTGACTGCAGCGCCCTCGCAAAAATAGGTAGCTGAATATTGGAATATTTTCCCAAGCGCGAATTTTATGCTGGCATTTCGGGCAGGTTGAATCCGGTTTGATTAAGTCAAAACGGCCCTTGGGTTGGTATTTTTTGATGAAGGCTTTAGGTAACTCGGCGCCATAATAATCCAATGTTTGTTGTTGCCAATCACGCAGCATCATGACGGGTAAGCGATATATCACGACATTCAAAAAACTTCCAACAAGAATACAAAAGATAAACACACACAGATAAAACACAACCGGCATGCGTGCGAAAATATCCATTATTACAGCTAGGTCAAACATCGTTATTGTCCATGAAAATAATCTACGTTGGAGTCTATCACACAACATTCCCCATTTGGAAAATCGGTAAATACATCGCGATAATGAGTCCTCCGATGACGACACCGAGCACAGCCATAATCATCGGTTCAAGTAAACTCGTTAATCCGTCTACCATGTCATCGACCTCTGCTTCATATATTGTAGCAATTTTAGAAAGCATTTCATCGATGGCGCCAGATTCTTCACCAATCGCAATCATTTGTACTACCATGTCAGGGAATACGTTGGTGGCGCGCATCGCAACATACATCTGCATCCCTGAGGCGACTTCTTTTCTGATAAAACGAATGGCATCACGATATACCGCGTTACCTGATGCATTGGCCGCTGAATCGAGTGCACTTATTAATGGAACGCCAGCAGCAAAAGTCGTCGCGAGGGTACGAGTAAAGCGTGCGATGGCTGCTTTTTGTAAAATCGGTCCAATGACGGGGATCTTTAATTGTTGGGTATCGACACGATCATGCAATGCGAGTGATTGTTTATGTGCTTTGACAAAGAGCCAGCCCGCAGCGACAATACCCACACCAATAAAAACGCCATAATACTGAATAAACTCTGAAAGATTTAACACCATTTGTGTAAAAACCGGTAGCTCAGCGCCAAAACTACTAAATATTGCTTTAAATTGTGGTACCACAAAGATCAATAAGATTAGGGTCACAATAAATGCGACGACGACGACGGCAATCGGGTAGAACATCGCTTTTTTAATTTTCGATTTCAGTGCTTCAGCTTTTTCTTTGTACACCGCGACGCGTTCAAAGATAGTCTCAAGTGCACCGGACTGCTCGCCTGTATCTACCAGATCACAGTACAATTCGTCAAAATGGTCAGGGTGCTTGCGCAACGAATAGGAAACGGGATTACCGGATTTAACTTCGTTAGCTACATCCCCAAGGATAGTTCGTGCTGATTGTTTTGAATGACCCGTGGCAATCATATCTAATGTTTGTAACACACTGACACCCGCTCCTAGCATAGTGGCAATCTGCCGCGTGATAATTGCAATGTCTGCAGCTGTGACCTTATCTTTTTTACGACCAAGTAGTGATGTTTGTTGTTTTTTTACTTTTTGAGCAGAAATGCCCTGTCGACGCAATAAATGTTTGGCTTCGGACAGTGATTTCGCCGAAATTTCCCCTTTGACGGAATGGCCTCTACGGTTCGCTCCTTGCCAAGTAAATACATTGATTGAATCTGACATTTCGTACACCTCGGGTAAAACAACAATAATAGGATTAGTAATCTGGAACGGATGAATAGGATTAATTTGGCATAGTGATAAACTTAACTGTAAAAAAAGCCCAGATGACTGGGCTATTTTCAACACATTTAATTACAGTCGATTGCTTAACATAAAGTTGCTGGAACACATGCCGCAGTCCAAGTGACTTTACCTGAGGCTACTTGCGGCGTTAATGTAAATGTACCCGTTCCTGAGATAGTACTATCGGTTGCTTTGGTCGTGACAATAACACCGTCAGTCGTACCTAGTCCGACAATCCCATCAGCAGCGGTTATATCAGAAGGGATACCCGCAGCACCGCCATCACATGTGGTTAAAGCACCGGTGACTTGCGCACAGACTTCGACGGCTGATTTAGCTGCGGCTGAAGCATTTGTGATTTCGGTGAACTTGGCTTTCTGGGTATAGTTTTGATATGCCGGTAATGCAATTGCCGCTAAAATGCCGATAATGGCAACAACGATCATGAGTTCAATTAAAGTAAAACCTTGGTTGTTACGAGTTGTAAATGTTTTCATATTATTTCTCCGCGATATACGCATATTTAAATTAACACTAGTTAGGTTAAATCAGTTTAGGTGATGCTGTATTCATTACTTGATGCTAAGTATATGGAGAAAAGAGGGTTTGCGAAGTATGCAGGATTATACCTATGTCTAGTGGATTGCACCCTTTGACATAGGCGGTTGTTTTTAATCAATTATTCTCAGTGATAAATCGATGGCGTGAATGTTTTTAGTTAATGCACCACTTGAAATAAAGTCGACTCCTGTATCTTTTAACTCTGCAATTCTTGCATCAGTAATGTTTCCAGACACTTCAAGTTTACTTTTTCCTGCATTAATGGCTACTGCCTGATGGATCTGTTTTGTCGAAAAGTTATCGAGCATAATCACATCCGCACCGGCATTGATGGCTTGTTCTAATTCGCTTAGATTTTCGACTTCGACTTCAATTAAGGTATCAGGTGAGATAACTTTGGCTTGAGTGACAGCATTAGCGATCCCGCCACATGCAAAGATATGGTTTTCTTTAATCAAGAACGCATCATACAAACCAATGCGGTGATTTTGACCCCGTCCACATTGCACTGCATACTTTTGGGCGAAGCGTAATTTGGGCAGTGTTTTGCGGGTATCTAATAATGTAATACCAGAGCCTTCAAGCATGCGTACGTAAGATTTGGTAACGGTTGCCGTAGCACTGAGTGTTTGCAGAAAATTTAATGCCACACGTTCAGCAGTTAAAATAGCACGAGCATTGCCGCTGATAGTAACCAATAAGGTATCGGGTGATATGGTGCTACCATCTTTAACCTGCCACTGTATTTGTAGTGCTGGATCACACGCTTTAAACGCATATTCTGCCCATGCAATACCACTGATGACGGCATCATCACGACAAATAATATGTGCTGTGACAATCGTATCAGCAGGAATAAGTTGCGCAGTAATGTCATTACTGGCTATGTTACTGATCATTCCACCATGTTGCTGTGATAAGACACCGAGATCTTCGGCTAATGCCTGTTCGACATCCTGTTGGATAATACTCATTGGGATGAGGGTATCGCTAGCGAGATGTTGCGGGTAATGGCTACTCGCTAGTGGCGAAGATGGGTCAATATTACTCATAGGGTAGGTACTTTTATGGTTAGTTGATTATTTTGTTGACGCAATTCTAAATCTTTTAAGACATTCATACCTAATAAAATTTTATCTGATTGCATTCCTGGATTGATGTTGGCGCGTATGTTTTGTAGTTCTATCGGGCCTAAAGTTAACGAGTCTAACAAGGTATCAGTCACAAACACTGAACCGTTGGCTGTCTGTACAGGATATTGCTGGCCAATAGGTAAACTTAGATTTTGTGCGACTTGCGCAGGTATAGACACACTGGTTGCGCCCGTATCTAATAAGAATGTCACCGGAATACGATTGATTTGGCCTGATAATACATAATGTCCTTGGCGGTTTTGATCAAGGGTGATTGTCGTACCTGCACGCGTAGTTGCATAATTAATATGCTGATTAGGGTTATATTGATTTTCTAAAACGCCATCAAAAACAATCACTAACAAGCCAATGACACTGATCCATGCGGCAATAACCATCCATTTTCCATAAGGATGCGCCTGTGGGCTATCCGGTGTTGTTGCCATTTGCAAATCCTTGATTTATTGTACGTTCATTAACTATATCATAGGTAAAATTTTTGGCTATTTTCTATCCTCAAGCACAGCTTCATCCGTGTGAACATTTTAATCCACGACCAGATGGTGCTGCTGGAGAAGTCTCTCTCTTAGTCATTCATAATATTTCATTACCTGCGGGGTTTTTTGGAGGGAATTACATTAGTCAGCTTTTTGCTGGAACCTTAGCGAGTTGCGAACATCCATCTTTTAGTGAGCTAGAGGGACTAACCGTATCTGCTCATGCTTGTATTAAGCGTGATGGCAGCGTGATTCAGTATGTGGATTTTGCGCAACGTGCTTGGCATGCTGGGATCTCTATATTTCAAGGGCGCAGTGGGTGTAATGATTACAGTATTGGGATTGAACTAGAAGGCACGGATACTTTGCCGTATACCGCTGCACAATACTCAGCTTTAGCAAGCCTGAGTAACTTTCTCTTAGCGCAATTTCCAAAGATTACAATTGGTCGCATTGTGGGGCATAATGACATTGCTCCAGGACGTAAAACCGATCCTGGTGTCGCGTTTGACTGGCCGCGTTTGCGCCAATCACTTAGTTTTACGCGAAGCAATCTAAAAGAGCATTCGAATAATAATAAAGGACTCACGGCATGACATTAATTTATTTACTTCTAGCATTACTTGCTGAAAGGTTGATTAGTAAACCGGATAATTGTCATGGAAACTTTTATATTGATAGATATATCAGTTGGTTAGAGAATAAACAATACCTTGTAACAACGACTACTACATCTGTCATGTGGTTGATGTGGTTATTGCCCGGCGTGTTATTTGCCTTGGCATTGATGATGCTTAATAGCGGACTCATTGATTTTGTTGCAACCTTGTTTGTATTATTCATGGCTGTGGGTTGCCCTGAATTACGCAATACGTATAAGTGTTATTTACAAGCGGCTAATCGCGGCGATATTCAAGCCTGTGATATGTATACCCAACAGCTAGGTTTAGCCAGTTATGAACCGCGCTCATTCGGCCAGCATCTGATATGGCTCAACTACCAACGTTACGCCGCGCCTATGATCATGTTTGTTGTCTTGGGCGTTTTTGGCGTGATTGCTTATGGTTGCTTACGCGCATTACATGGTTATAGTCAAGCCAATGCATTGCAAGCACAACCTGCATTAGCCAAAGTCTTGCATATCATTGATTGGGTACCTATCCGAATTACGGCATTTGGCTTTTTATTAGTGGGGCATTTTTCACGTGCCTTACCCAAATGGATCAGCTTGTTATTTGATACCTCCAAGCATGCCAAACTAGTCTTAGCTGAAGTGGCGACGGCAGCCGAAGATGTTATCTGTGCAGATGATGATATTACGACAGAACCCACAACGTTAGTCCAGTTAGCGAAGCGAAATGTTCTATTTATACTCTCTGTTGTTGCTGTTTTAACCTTATCAGGATTGCTCCCTTAATCGTCTCATCGATTTTGTTTTTTATTGTTTACGCCCTAGATGCCTTATCTGGGCGTACTTAGCTCCGCGTAATTAATATTTTTGTTATAAACCACATAAATAAAATCAATAACATTGCTTAAAAAAACAACAGCAGGCTTGTTCTTACATTTCATATCAGATAAACTAATTAAAATTTTTGGTAAATTGGTATTACCAATTGCGAAGTAACGTTAATTTCTGTTAACATTAACTTTTGTTAATGATGTGAAAAAAAGAAGAATATGTCAGGGATAAAACAGCAAAAACTATCAGATGTGATCACTGAGCGACTCGAAGCCAAGATTTTGGACGGGAGTTTTGTTGCGGGTGAAAAGCTACCAGCAGAACGCGTGTTGTCCTTAGAGTTTAATGTCTCTCGTCCTTCTTTACGTGAAGCAATCCAAAATTTACAAGCCAAAGGGCTCGTTGAGCGTAAGCAAGGCGGCGGAACGTATGTCAGCCTGCGCATTAATTCAAATATGACCGAGCCATTATTGGCACTCATTTCTCAACGCCCAGAAACACAATTTGATTTACTTGAATTTCGTCATGCACTTGAAGGTATGGCGGCATTTTACTCCGCATTACGTGGACAGCTTGAAGACTATCAACATTTACAATCTGCACTTGCGGGTTTGGACGAGATAGAGCCGACGGAAGATAAAGAGAAAGAGGCCAATGTATTAGGTGAGTTTTATCTCATCATGGCCAAAGCATCACATAACATGGTGTTACAACATGTTATGCGCAGTATGAAATCCATGCTGATTGACAACATTCAACGTAATTTACAAATGTTGGCAGTCAATCCTGAAGCATGCAGCGAAATCGCTCAACAACGCGTTAGTATCGTGGCAGCCATCGTGCAACAAAACCCACAAAAAGCAAGACAAGCAAGCAATGCGCATCTTGCCTTTATTGAAGAAACGTTGTTGAACATTAATCAACGTGACTCTCGTATTCAGCGAGTGTTACGGCGTATTGAAACCAATCCAAGTTAAGCAATTATTGCAACTTGGGCATAGTATAAAAAGGAAACCACATGACTGATAACAAGCATGTTGATCACGATCCTATCGAAACGCAAGAGTGGATTGATTCATTAGAATCAGTGCTTGAAGCGGAAGGAGTAGAACGTGCTCACTATTTATTAGAGAGTATGATTGAGAAAGCACGTCGCAGCGGTGCACATTTGCCGTATGATGCGACGACAGCTTATCTTAACACTATCCCTGCAGGTCAAGAACCGACCATGCCAGGTGATCAAACCATTGAAACCAAAATTCGTCATGCGATCCGATGGAACGCGATGATGATGGTGTTACGTGGTTCTAAAAAAGACCTTGAGTTAGGTGGTCACATTTCCTCATTTGCGTCTTCTGCTATGTTATATGATGTTGGTTTTAACCATTTCTTCCGTGCGCCAAATGAAAAAGACGGTGGCGATTATTTATTCGTCCAAGGTCACGTCTCTCCAGGTATCTATTCACGCGCATTTATCGAAGGTCGTTTATCAGCCGGTCAGTTAGATAACTTCCGTCAAGAAGTCGGTGGCGAAGGCATCTCTTCTTATCCGCATCCAAAATTAATGCCTGATTTTTGGCAATTCCCAACGGTATCTATGGGCTTAGGTCCAATGCAAGCTATCTACTTAGCGCGCTTCTTAAAATACCTTACTAACCGTGGTCTTAAAGATTGTTCTGAGCAGCGCGTATGGTGTTTCATGGGTGACGGTGAAGTTGATGAGCCAGAATCATTAGGTGCCATCGGTCTTGCTTCACGTGAAGGTCTAGACAATTTAACTTTCGTGATTAACTGTAACTTACAACGCTTAGACGGTCCTGTTCGTGGTAATGGCAAAATCATCCAAGAACTTGAAGGTACATTCCGTGGCGCAGGCTGGGAAGTGTTTAAAGTTGTTTGGGGTCGCTATTGGGATCCATTATTAGCTCGTGATACTACGGGTAAATTACTCGAGTTAATGAACGAAACAGTTGATGGTGAATACCAGAACTTTAAAGCGAATGGTGGCAAATACACCCGCGAAAACTTCTTTGGTAAATACCCAGAATTGAAAGAAATGGTTGCGAATATGTCAGATGATGATATCTGGCGCCTAAACCGTGGTGGACATGATCCAGTTAAAGTTTATGCTGCATACAAACGTGCTTCAGAAACAGTCGGTCGTCCACAAGTTATCCTAGCTAAAACCGTTAAAGGTTATGGCATGGGTGCGGCGGGTGAAGGTAAAAACATCGCGCACAACGTTAAGAAAATGGATATCGAGTCGGTTAAACATTATCGTGATCGTTTCAATATTCCTGTTTCTGATGAAGATATCGGTGATTTACCGTATTACAAATTCGAAGAAGATAGCCCTGAAATGAAGTATTTGCGTGAAAAACGTGAAGCATTACATGGTTATATGCCTGTGCGTTTAGCAAAAAGCACACATGATCTTCCTGCTCCACCTCTTAAAGCGTTTGATGCTGTTATTAAAGGTTCAGGTGAGCGTGAAATTTCAACCACAATGGCATTTGTTCGTGTCTTAACTGTATTGCTTAAAGATAAGCAAATGGGTAAAAACGTTGTTCCTATTATTCCTGATGAAGCTCGTACCTTCGGTATGGAAGGCTTGTTCCGTCAAGTAGGTATTTATGCCAACCAAGGTCAAAAATACGTACCACAAGATGCTGATCAAGTTGCTTTCTATCGTGAAGACAAAAAAGGCCAAGTATTACAGGAAGGTATCAACGAGCTAGGTGCAATGGCATCATTCGTTGCAGCCGGTACATCGTACTCAACCAATGATTTACCGATGCTACCTGTCTACATCTACTACTCAATGTTTGGTTTCCAACGTGTTGGTGATATGGCATGGGCAGCTGGCGATAGCCAATGTCGTGGTTTCTTAATCGGTGGTACTGCTGGTAGAACTACGCTAAATGGTGAAGGCTTACAACACCAAGATGGTCATTCACATGTCCAAGCGGGTTTGATCCCTAACTGTGTATCGTACGATCCGACTTATGGTTACGAAGTAGCGGTTATTACTCGTGACGGTACTCGTCGTATGTTAGAAGAACAAGAAAACGTCTTCTATTACTTAACGGTCATGAATGAAAACTACGTTCAGCCTGCAATGCCTGAAGGTTGTGAAGAAGGTATTATCCGTGGTCTGTATCAATTAGACACAGTCGGTAAAGCAAAAGCCAAAGTTAATTTATTAGGGTCAGGTACGATTTTAGTTCAAGTACGCGAAGCTGCTAAAATATTAGCTGAGAAGTACAATGTTGAATCGCATGTTTTCTCTGCGACATCATTTAATGAACTAGGCCGTGATGGTATTGATGCTGATCGCTACAACATGTTACATGCTGAAGGCGAGCAAAAAGTCCCTTACATTACTCAAGTCTTATCTAACGTCGGTCATGATGGCCCAACGATTGCGACTACCGATTACATCAAAGCGTATGCTGATCAAGTTCGTGCATTTGTCCCTGGTCAATATCGCGTGTTAGGTACGGATGGTTTTGGTCGCTCTGATAGCCGCGAAAACTTACGTCGTCATTTTGAAGTTGATGCCAACTACATCACGTTTGCTGCCCTTTATGAATTATCTAAACAAGGTCAATTCGATAAGAAAGCATTAGCAACAGCGATTAAAGACTTAGGTATTGACGCTGACAAAATCAACCCACTTTACGCATAAGGAATAATGTAATGTCTGATATTAAAGATGTATTAGTCCCAGATTTGGGTGAAGATTCGGTTGAGGTAATTGAAATCTGTGTTGCCGTTGGTGACAATGTTGATGCAGAAGATTCAATTATTACCGTTGAAAGTGATAAAGCTTCTATGGATATTCCTGCCCCATTTGCAGGGTCAATTGCTGAAATTTGTGTTGCTGTTGGTGACAAAATCTCTGAAGGAACATTATTAGCTAAAATCGGTGTGGCAGCTTCTGCTGCTGCACCTGCAGCCGCTCCTGCGCCAGTCGCTGAAGCAGCGCCAGTGGCTGCAGCTCCTGTTGCAGCCGCTCCAGTTGGTGAGTCAGTGATTGAAGTGACTGTGCCTGATATCGGTGGCGACGAAAATGTCGACGTCATTGAAATCTTAGTCGCGGTGGGTGATACGGTTGAAGTTGAAGATGGTCTAGTAACGCTTGAGACTGATAAAGCATCAATGGATGTACCTTCACCACAAGCGGGTGTGATCAAAGCGATGCACTTATCTGCGGGTGATAAAGTGTCTGAAGGTTCATTGGTGGTAACATTGGCGGTTGCCGGTGCAGCATCTGATGTGCCTGCAGCGCCAGTGGCTGCTCCAGAAGCAGCTCCAGCGACAGCTTCGGCCGCTGCAAGCGTTAGTGTAATTGAAGTGACCGTGCCAGATATTGGTGGCGATGAAAATGTCGATGTTATCGATGTATTAGTTGCACCTGGCGATGTGGTTGAAGCTGAAGATGGCCTAATTACCTTAGAAACGGATAAAGCTTCTATGGATGTACCTGCTCCTGAAGCGGGTATTGTCAAAGAAGTGCATATCAAAGTGGGTGATAAAGTCTCACAAGGTAGCCTAGTTGTTCATCTTGAAGTGACGAGCAGTGCTTCAGTACCAGTGGAAGCCGCTCCGGTTGCATCAGCGCCTGTCGCCGCTCCGGTAGCTGCAGCAGCGCCTAAAGCGCCACCAGTTCCACATCACCCATCTGCTGCCCCGATCCAACCAACCGGTAAAGTGCACGCTTCACCATCAGTACGTCGTGTAGCGCGTGAGTTTGGGGTTGATTTAACGCAAGTTAATGGTACCGGTAGTAAAAGTCGGATCACGAAAGAAGATGTGCAGTCATATGTTAAATATGAACTATCACGTCCGAAAGCCAATGCTGCGACTGCTATTGCAGCCGGTAATGGTGGGTTACAAGTGCTAGCGGCACCAAAAGTCGATTTTAGTAAGTTTGGTAAGATTGAAGAAAAGCCATTATCGCGCATTCAAAAGATCTCCGGACCGACACTACATCGCAATTGGGTGACTATTCCCCACGTTACTCAGTTTGATGAAGCGGATATTACGGATATGGAATCATTCCGTAAAGCACAGAATGTGGTTGCAGAAAAACGTAAGCTAGGCTTTAAGATTTCGCCATTGGTCTTCATTATGAAAGCCGTTGCCGATGCATTAAAAGCGTACCCAACGTTCAACTCATCACTATCTGCGGATGGTGAGAGTCTAATATTGAAAAAATATTTCCATATTGGTATAGCGGTTGATACACCAAATGGTCTGGTTGTTCCAGTGGTACGTGATGTTGATCAAAAAGGCATTCATGCGTTATCACAAGAAATCATGGAAATCAGTGTTAAAGCCCGTGATGGCAAATTAAAAGCTGCAGATATGCAAGGTAGTTGTTTTACTATTTCAAGTTTAGGTGGGATCGGCGGTACAGCATTTACGCCAATCGTTAATGCACCAGATGTGGCTATTTTGGGTGTCTCTAAATCAGAGATAAAACCAAAGTGGAATGGTAAAGACTTTGATCCTCGTTTAATGTTGCCATTATCATTGTCATATGACCATCGTGTCATCGATGGTGCATTAGCAGCGCGTTTTGCCGTACATGTTAAAGATGTGCTAGGTGATCTTAGACAGATTATCCTATAAGATTGCATACGAATAAATTAAACCTTTGCCAAATTAAGAGATTTTGAGGTCATAATGAGCGAAATTAAAACGCAACTAGTAGTTTTAGGTGCCGGACCTGGTGGATATTCTGCCGCGTTCCGTGCAGCCGATTTAGGGATTGATACTGTACTTGTTGACGCCCGCGCTACCTTAGGTGGTGTATGTTTGAATGTGGGTTGTATCCCTTCAAAAGCATTGCTACACGTAGCGAAAGTAATTAAAGAAGCGAAACATTTATCTAGTCATGGTGTGTCTTTTGGCGAGCCAGAGATCGACTTAGATAAAGTTCGTGGTTGGAAAGATAGCGTAGTTAGTCAGTTGACTAAAGGCCTTAGCGGCATGTCAAAAATGCGAAAAGTTGAGCACGTACAAGGTTTCGGTAAATTTACTGGAAGCAATACCCTTGAAGTGACTGGCGACAAAGGCACCACAACAATTACGTTTGATAATGCGATTATTGCTGCAGGTTCAGAGCCGGTATCGTTGCCGTTCATTCCACAGGATGAGCGTGTGATTGATTCTACTGGCGCGTTAGAGATGAAAGACATCCCTGGCAAAATGCTAGTATTAGGTGGTGGTATTATCGGTCTAGAAATGGGTACGGTTTATCAAGCACTGGGTTCTAAAATTGACGTGGTTGAATTTTTAGACCAGTTAATTCCAGCTGCCGATAAAGATATTGTTAAAGTTTATAACAAGACGATTAAAGACACCTTTAATGTCATGCTACAAACGAAAGTAACAGGCGTTGAAGCTAAAAAAGACGGTTTGTATGTTAGCTTTGAAGGCAAGCAGGCGCCTGCTGAGCCAGTTCGTTATGACAAAGTTTTAGTTGCAGTGGGTCGTAAACCAAATGGTTTATTAATGGCTGCTGATGTCGCTGGTGTTGCCGTTGATGAACGTGGTTTTATTAATGTTGATAAACAAATGCGTACTAACGTGCCGCATATCTTTGCGATTGGTGATCTAGTGGGTCAACCGATGCTTGCACATAAAGCGGTGCATGAAGGTCATGTTGCAGCAGAAGTTATTTCGGGTATGAAGCATTACTTCGACCCTAAATGCATTCCTTCTGTTGCCTACACTGAGCCAGAACTAGCTTGGGTTGGGTTGACAGAGAAAGAAGCAAAAGAGCAAGGTGTTAATTATGAAGTGGCATCTTTCCCTTGGGCTGCATCAGGTCGCGCGATTGCATCTGACGCAACTGACGGTTTAACGAAGCTTATCTTTGATAAAGATACACATCGTGTTATTGGTGGCGCTATGGTTGGTACCAACGCTGGTGAAATGCTTGGTGAAATCGGTCTTGCGATCGAAATGGGTGCGGATGCAGAAGATATTGCATTAACTATCCATGCTCACCCGACATTGAATGAGTCTATTGGTTTAGCCGCTGAAATGTACGAAGGTAGCATTACCGATTTACCGAATCCTAAAGCAAAGAAAAAGTAAGTTTTTTCGTAAATTCGAGTAAATAACAAAAAATCCCTAATTCTGGTGACAGGTTAGGGATTTTTTTTGCTAAAATTACCCCATCTTGTTTTTAATATGACAAATCCATGCGTCAAATAGAGTTATTTACCGTTCCTAGTCCGTGTATCGGTGTCTGTCAGTCTGGCCCTAAAGGCTATTGCACTGGCTGCTTTCGTTCACGTGAAGAAAGAGTAAACTGGCTTAAAATAGATGATAACACCAAAAAAATCATCAATGATGCTTGCATGCGTCGCAAACAGTCCTATACACGTCGCATACAAGCTAAAACCGCTGCACCTACACATGATATCGAGACAATTAAAAGTGCCTCAGGATCGCAATCAGAGCTGTTTTAGCTGTGGCTGCTATACTCTTTAAAACGTTTTTCAACATTAATAGGGATTGATCCTGCATTAAGTGCAAAGGTCTTACGCCTAGCAAACTCGGCCTTATTTCGTTTTCCCGCTCAGAACGATAATATTGCCCGAGCAATAAATGTTGTCGGAGGCGAGGCTATTTACCTGTTAGTTATGGCCGAAACAGCGAAAAAGCTACAGTCACAGTTTACCACTGACTTAGTAAACCCAAGAACTCATTGGTATAAATCGATATTAACGGGGGTGTTAGCGCAGCGCTTAGCTAAGTCTCATATCCGCGGATCTGAACGATTTTTTGTATTAGGTTTGCTGTATCATCTAGGTGAGATGGTGACGGCACTGCGTGATCCTGAAAATATTCTCACTACATCAATGATACGCGTGCGCTATCGCCCTGGCGTAAACAACTGCATGCGTTTGGTTTTGACTTTGGGTTGCTCAGTGGCGCAATATATCAGCAATGGCAGTTACCAATTCAGTTATATGCGCCATTAATGGATACCCATGATAATACGATGGCAAATAAACCTTTAGAAGAACGTCTGTTGTTACAAGCAAATGGTATCGTGTGGTTGCTTGGGGAACAAGAGCTTTGTGAACAAGCGTATATTATTTATAGAGAAGAACTTAAAATAACGATAGAATATAAAGAGTTAATTGCTCTTTGTGAAGAAGCGCAACAACAAGCACACGCTCTTCAAGCACTATTTAGTTAAAAGGAAAGTTATGTCTCCGAATAAGGCGTCGATCGCCCTAGTTTTATGCGCATTATTTGCAACCGCGCCAAGTGTTGCCAAAGAAAAGAAACCGTTGTCGATGGACGGTGAGTTTGGTTTGATTATTACTACGGGTAATACTGAAGCAACGTCATTAAGTGCAGGGGTGACGGCAACTCAAGAATTAGAAGACTGGAGTAATGAATACTCCTTAGCTGCCTTGTATAAGCAAGATAAGGTAACTTCTAGATCGGGCGATGTCACGACGACGGCGACCAAAACCAGTGCTCAGAAGTTCTTTTTATCTGGACAATCTAACTATAAATTAACCAAAGAAAATCAACGTTTGTTCGTGTTCGGCTCGTATGAAGATGACCGTTTTTCTGATTTTAAATATCAATCGACTGTAGCGTTAGGTTGGAACCAAAAGTTATGGGACGACGCTAAATCCAAATTCAGTTATTCAGTGGGGCCAGGTTATAGTTTCTCCCAAGGTCAAAACGGTGAAGATTTAAATAGTGTGATTGTTCGTGCCGCGTTAGAGTACTCTCATAAGCTGTCTGACACCGCTAAGATTAAACAATCCTTATCTTCGGAATTCGGTGAAGCAAACACCAAAACGCGTTCATTAACTTCTGTTTCTGCCACTATCAATGGAGCGCTTTCAATGAAAGTGTCATTAAAACTAGATCACAACACAGATGTTGATGAAGGTAGTGATAATCTTGATACAGAAACGGCAGTGACATTAGTATACAGTTTCTTCTAAATAAACAACGCTAGAAAAATACCCATATTTTTCATAGACCAAAAAAAACGCTTAACGGTTCACTTCAGTCAGCCGTTAAGCGTTTTTTATTGTGTGTCTATTAGTATAAAGGGCTAGTGCAAGATACGTGTTTTAATCGTTCCATCAATTTGCGTTAATTGCGCAAACGCATCATCGGCTCGGTCTGTTTCAACATCAATAACCACATAACCAATGTTCTCATTAGTTTGCAAATATTGTGCAGCGATGTTGATGTTTTGTGACGCAAACGCTTGGTTAATTTTGGTTAAGATACCAGGTGCATTTTTGTGGATATGCAATAAACGTGAATGTTTAGCATGGCCTGGCAACGACACTTCTGGGAAGTTAACCGCTGACAAGGTTGACCCATTATCCGAATACTTGGCTAGTTTACCGGCAACTTCAATCCCAATGTTTTCTTGTGCTTCTTGCGTACTACCACCAACATGCGGCGTTAAGATCACATTGTCAAAACGACGTAATGGCGACTCGAACTCTTCTTGGTTTGACTTTGGCTCGACAGGAAATACATCTACGGCAGCGCCGTTTAATTTACCCGATTCTAAGGCTGCTTCTAAAGCTGGTATATCAATGACTGTGCCGCGTGCTGCGTTAATTAAAATAGCACCGTCTTTCATTTCGGCGATTTCGGCAGCGCCAATCATGTCTTGTGTACCTGCGGTTTCAGGCACATGTAAACTAACGACATCTGATGTATTGAGCAATTCTTTCATCGTTTTGATCTGGGTGGCGTTACCAAGTACTAGTTTATCTTCAATATCGAAAAATTGTACGCGCATACCTAAATGCTCTGCAAGAATGCTTAATTGAGTACCGATATGGCCATAACCAATAATCCCTAATGTCTTACCACGTGCTTCATATGAACCATTTGCACTCTTGTCCCACTCACCACGATGCGCCTTTGCGTTTTTAGCTGGGATACCGCGTAATAATAAGATCAGAGAACCAAGTACTAGCTCAGCGACTGAACGAGTATTGGAAAATGGGGCATTAAACACTGGGATACCACGAATTTGCGTCGCAGTTAAATCAACTTGGTTGGTACCGATACAAAAACAACCTACAGCCACTAATTTATTGGCGCTCTCGACTACTTTTTCGGTGATTTGGGTACGTGAACGTAAACCAATAAAGTGAACATCTTTGACTTTTTCAATTAGCTCATCTTCCGGTAACGAGGTTTTGAGATTTTCAATATTACTGTAACCATTGCTTTTTAATGTTTCAAGTGCGCTTTCATGCACACCTTCTAGCAATAGAATTTTGATTTTGTCTTTTGGAAGTGAAACCTTACTCATGTGCGATCAGCCTGTTGAAAAAATGTTAAAAAGACATCTAGACGTCTAAATGAATAATTTACCAAAATGTGACTACGCTGAATAGTCTTTTTTAGTCTTATTTTGTAACTAATGGTACCGCTAAGGTCGCCACTAAGGTTACAAGGTCACGACACCGTCGTCTGTACCCACTAGCAATACATCCGCTCCGCGATGAGCAAACAAGCCATTTGTGACGACACCGACGATTTCATTTATTTGTGTTTCTAATTTCCGCGGGTCTAAAATGGTTAAATTATAGACATCTAAAATCACATTGCCATTGTCGGTGATGACGCCTTCACGATACACAGGATCACCACCTAACTTAACAAGTTCACGTGCCACATAGCTGCGTGCCATTGGAATGACTTCTACGGGTAACGGGAAATCGCCTAAAATGCCGACTTGTTTAGTGTCATCGATGATACAGACAAAGGTTTTGGCTACGGCTGCTACAATTTTTTCACGCGTCAAAGCCGCGCCGCCACCTTTAATCATATGCTTGTGCTCGGTGATCTCATCTGCGCCATCAATGTAAACATCAAATTGGTCAACACTGTTTAAATCAAATACTTCAATACCTAATGCTTTTAACTGCGCGGTAGAAGCGTCAGAGCTAGAAACAGCACCTTCAATAAGGTGTTTTTTTTCGGCTAACGCTTCGATAAAATAATTAACAGTAGAACCTGTTCCCACGCCAACAATATCATCACTTTTTACGTAAGCTAACGCGGCACGGGCTGCTGCGCGTTTTTTATCATCTTGAGTCATGAGGATTTCCTAATATGAATGTAATTATTTAGAATCGGTTTGTGTAGAGGGATATTACAACAATTTAGGCAATAGTTATGCAATTTTGTGCTGTCAAAATATGCGACATCGGTATATCCCATTGGGCAACGGGAATGGCATCAATTTGTTGCACGCTATGGGCAAGTCCAATCAAGTTGGGTTGAGTGAGAATTGGCTCTGGGGTATATCCAACTCGTTGCTGTTGGGTTAAATACGCAAGCGTCCGATCATAAAATCCCCCGCCCATGCCCATGCGATTCCCTTTCACATCAAATCCGACGAGTGGCACAAATATAGTATCAAGCAGGTGCACTGGAATAATGTTGTTGGCATATAATCGCGGTTCAGGAATACCATAGCGATTATTTGTCATCGTGCTGTCCGCTCGATACTCGACAAATAATAAGGTGGAAGGATGAAAGGGATGTAATACTGGTAAGGCAATCGTTTTACCTTGAGCCCAAGCTTGATTAATTAAGCATTGTGGAGAAATTTCACCATCATTAGGTAAATACGCAGCGATAATATGGCTATCGCCGAGAATAGATTGTGCGACGTCGAGCAGGCCCTCAGCTGCGGTCTGCTGCTCAGCCGGAGTGAGTGCATTACGTTTAGCGCGCAGAGAAGTTCGCAATGCGCGCCGAGTAGCTTGCTCATGTTCGCTAAGATTAGCCACGTTGGCCATAGGTATCAACAAATAATTGCGTGAGTCGAGCATGATCAACTTTGGTTGCGACATGCACTTGTTGCGCTTCTGTCCATAACGGACTCATGGTTGATCCTGGCAGAGCAATAACCGTTTGACCACGATCGAGTTCGCCAGTCCCTACACGGGCATGTCCGGTAACAAATTCAAATAAATCCGGTTGAATCAAATAAGCGAGTGGAAATACGTCATGGAAATAACAGACACGTTCAGGGTGATCTTGTGAATAAAAATCCATGTAAAACTGTGATGCATCACGTACAAATCCACCCATGACTGGATGTTGGTCAGCTAAGATATCAACGAAATCTGGTGCAAAAGGAATATCATACGTGACGTCTAAACCAAACATAGTAAGCGGCCAAGATGCACCAAAAACGATTTCAGCCGCGTGGGCATCATTCCAAATGTTCGCTTCGGCAACTGGGGTTACATTGCCTTTAACAAAGGCGGCACCGCCCATAATATAGACTTGCTTGACTAAGCTAGGTAATTCTGGGCATAAGCGTAAGGCTAAAGCGAGATTACCTAAAGGACCCACTGCTACCAATGTTACTTCGCCTGGATTAGCTTTGACCGTATCGACAATAAATTGAGCCGATGAGCGCGGGTCGAGTTCGCGAGTTGGATCCGCAACGGCAATATCACCAAAACCATTGTCACCGTGCACAAAGTGCGCATAGGTTGACTCAGGTCCCACCCAAGGCATGCCGACACCTTGTGTAACAGGGACATCATGTTGTTGGGCAATATCACATAGGCGTAATGCATTTTGCGCTGACATCGAGACGGGTACATTGCCGTATACAGTGGTTAAGCCGAGGACATCGATATCTGGCGACTGAAAAGCAAAAAAGACAGCCATTGCATCATCGATGCCAGGGTCGGTATCAAGAATAATTTTATGCTGAGCCATGATTGTGCACCTTTGTTATTATAGTTGTTGTGCTAAAAACGCTTCTACGTCAGCGTATTGTGGTATGGATTGAGCTGCACCTGCTTTGGTTACAGCCAATGCTGAAGCCGCGCACGCAAAGCGCAATGCTGCTTTAGCTTGTTGATGTTGTTGATAATGCGCAATGAAATAGCCAATAAACGTATCGCCTGCTGCCGTCGTGTCGACAGCATCAACCACAAAGGCTGAGACGTCGATGTCAGGTGTATTATCGGCTTGTTTACTGATGAGTTTCGCGCCTTGCTTGCCTTGTGTGATGATCACTTCTGCATGGGCAAAATGACTATGAAAGAAAGCTTCAATATCGACCATTTCGGAACATTCTGATAATTCGGCGGCTTCGACTTCATTCACGATCAGCAAATCAATATGCGCAAAATTCAAGCTTTTAATATCTTGAGTCATTGGGGCAGGGTTAAAGGCGACTTTTAGCCCTTTTGCTTTAGCTTGTGCAAGTACTTCAGCGGTTCCTGATGTCTCATTCTGCAATAATACCCAGTCTTTAGGCGATGCATCGGCGAGGGCTTTAGTGATATCTGCGGTGCTAATTTCACGATTAGCGCCACCAAATAAAAATATAGCATTCTCACCGTTGGGTGTTACTTGAATAATGGCATGACCGGAGGGCGTGTCGGTGCAACGAATAAAACGCCCATTAATCCCTTGTTTAATCATCGCTTGTTTAAAGTGTACGTCATTTTCATTGATACAACCCACATGCAATACTTCCACACCTGCGTTGGCAAGAGCTATGGATTGATTTGCTCCTTTGCCGCCAAGGAGAATCTGGTAAGCATTGGTATCTAAGGTTTCGCCAGGTTGCACAAAATGATCGACTTGATAAACGTGGTCGATATTAATCGAACCAAAATTAATAACTGCCATGCGATATTTCCGTCTGTTATTAGTATTGTAGGGAATGGGTGGAATCGTCGTCAAATTTCAATTAATGAATCAACGATGACTCTAAAAAAGGAGTGTCTCCCAAGATGCCGCGTTCCATATTCGCCCAGAACGCCGAAATGTTCAGGGCGGAAGTATCATCATTACCGTAGGCTTCTCAATACGGGTTGAGCTTGCGCAATAGTAGTGGAATCAACCTCCTTAGGTTAAAGCATCGGCCAGGGACATGTATGAACACGCCAACATCCTAGGTGACTTAAAATAGGATACCAAAACTCTATATGATGTACAGATATTTTATGTAAATATATTTGCTGACAATAAGGAAAACAGGCACGTTATTTGATAATATTTATGTTATTAAATCCAAAGAGAATGAATCATGAGCAATCCCCCTGACTTTTTAACAACGACAGACTTACTCGCCAAATATGATGTACTCATTGATGGCGCTGAGGTGCATGGAATTATCTGCGGAATGTTATGTGGTGGTATGACGCTTGATAATCAAGATTGGCTTGCCGTATTGACGGATGTTGCAAATAACTCAGTGCCGTTCGCACCTGAATTAGTCACTCATTTACGTGCATTGTATGATACAACTGTTGCACAATTGACCGATGTCGAGTTTGGTTTAGAGATGTGTATCCCTGATACGGATGCAACGCTGAGCGAACAGGGGCAAGGTCTTATTTTATGGGTGCAAGGGTTTATGCTAGGTTTTGGCTTACACCAACCTTCGTTGGAAAGTAGCTCAGATGATGTTAAAGAAGGGCTCCAAGATTTTTCTGAAATCGCTCGTATGGAAAGTATAGAAGACGAAGATGAAGACACGCAAGCCCAGTTATTAACCCTAATCGAGCACGTCAGAATCATTGCGATGAGTTGCTTTAATGAGTGTCAGCCGGCACGCAAAGCGATGCCAATTGAAACCGAGCCAACGGTGCATTAAAAACACGTAAAGAGTGAACTATGACGAAGATTGCTTTATCAGAATATCAAACGCGCCGCAGTGCGATACTCGCAAAGATGCAGCCTAATAGTGTGTTTGTCATCGGCTCAGCCCAATTAGTACCGCGCAGTAATGATACTGAGTATGTCTTTCGCCAAGACAGTTACTTTTGGTATTTAACGGGATTTGATGAACCCGATAGTGTTTTGGTATTGCTCAAAGATGCGCAAGGTCAAACACGACAAGTCATATCTTGCCAACCCAAAGATGCGTTAGCCGAAATTTGGCATGGACGTCGTGTTGGCTGTGTGGCTGCCGTGGCATTGTTAGGTGTTGATGAAGCCTTATCTAGTGAGGCATTAACCCAGACGTTAACGCAAATTTTTTCGGGTGTTGATATCGTTTACAGTTTGTTTGCTCAGCCAATACAATCTCAAATAGACGAATGTATATTGAGTTTAAAGCGCGTGCCGAAACAAGGTGATTTAGCACCTACGCAAAAGGTCGATTGCCAAGCATGGTTAGACGCAATGCGGCTCATTAAATCGCCAGCAGAATTAGCCTTGATGGCTAAGGTAGGTAAGATTTCGGCACAGGCACATTGTGTGGCTATGCAAGTCTGTCAGCCAGACATGAACGAGTTTCAATTAGAAGCCCATATTCAATTTGAATTTGCTAAGCACGGTGCACGTCAACCGGCTTACACGACGATAGTTGGCGGTGGGGATAACGCGTGCATTTTGCATTATACTCAAAATAACCAGGTATTGAATGCTGGTGAGTTAGTCTTAATTGATGCCGGTGGTGAGTTGGAAGGGTATGCTGGCGACATCACGCGGACGTTTCCTGTTAATGGACGTTTTACTGATGATCAGGCTGCGCTCTACCAGATTGTACTTAATGCACAAATGGCTGCGATTGAGCTACTGCAGCCAAACACGTTAATTGCCGATGCAAATCACGCCGTGATTGAAATAATTACCCAAGGATTGATTGATCTTGGAGTCTTAACAGGCTGTCTTGCGGATAATATTGATAATTTAACGTATCGCCAATATTTCATGCATGGTTTAGGGCATTATTTAGGGCTAGATGTTCATGATGTAGGGGCTTACAGTATTGGTGGGAAAGCCTGTCCTTTACAACCTGGTACGGTTATGACCGTTGAACCAGGAATTTATATTGCACCTGGTAGTCCTTGTCCTGCACGCTTTCATGGGATAGGGATTCGAATTGAAGATAATATCGTGATTACCTCATCAGGTAACCGCGTATTGACCGACGATGTACCTAAAACCATCGTTGCGATTGAAGCATTGATGGCGCAATCCTAAATGACTACCGCGCAGAATTCCGTCAATTCAAGCGATTCTATCCTGCACACGGATATTATTGTGGTGGGTGGCGGTGTCGTTGGCGCTTTACTGTGCCAAGCATTATTGCATGCTAAGTTAGGGTTACATGTTACTTTAGTGACTACTAGTGAGACTCACACTGCGGTTTACGCGGATGATATTCGTGCGCTTGCGTTGAGTCATCATACATTGTCACAACTAGAGGCAATGGGTATTGATATTGATTTTATCAAAAGCGATATAGAACAAATACATATCAGTGATCGTGGTCATATCGGTCAGACACGTTTAACAGCCCGCGAACAAGGGGTCGATGCCTTAGGTTATGTGACCCAAATTAGTGTATTAGAACACGCAATCAGCCAGGTGCGAGATACCTCATCTGTTGCAGGACAATTAACGCTAATTGAGCAGGCTGAATGTATCGATATCAACACGGAAAATGACGTTACTAAGGTCTGCTTGCTCGATAACGGCAAACAGATACACGGAAGAGCAATTATCCTCGCTGATGGACAAGTATCGCGTTTAAAAAATACTATCGGGATCGGCAGTGAAGTTACTGATTATGGACAACAGGGTGTCGTCGCTATGGTTGGTGTTGATCGATATGGTCCTGCAAGATACCAGCAACCGTTAACCGCTTTTGAGCGTTTTACTGAGAACGGCCCACTGGCATTACTTCCGGTATCACTTCCGACAGAAAGCGAAGCCGTTCCCAATCGGTCCAATGAGCACATCAAACAATATTATTCATTAGTCTGGTGTACACGTGAGCAACATGCAACGGAGCTGATGGCATTAACGCCCGACGCATTTTTGCAGGCACTGCAAGATGAGTTTGGTGATCGCGCGGGACGATTTGCTTATCTGTCGCCAAGGCAGTCATTTCCACTTAAATTAACTCGTCATGATGATACCCATTCCCCTGTCTTATGTATTGGTAATGCCGCACAAGCGTTACATCCCATAGCCGGCCAAGGATTTAATTTAGCGGTGAGAGATATTGCCGAGTTGGTCACTTCCGTGAAATCATTATCCACATTATCTGATTTAGGCAGTGTTGCACATTGGCAAGACGTTAGGTTGCGCCGCAAAGGTGATCGTCAGACCGTAATTTCAGCAACAAATGCCTTGTTGTATGGCTTTTCTAACAATCATTATCTATTATCAAGTGCACGCACCAAAGGATTAACTGCGTTGCATCTGGCTAAACCACTCAAAACATGGCTGGCAAGAATGGCAATGGGTTATAGATAAACTATAATTATGGCTACGAAAGTCGATATAATAATTACGACTAAAATCAAGGATGATATTGTATGTATGAAAGTCACTATGGGTTAGATGCCAAGCCTTTTCAGTTGACACCTGACCCAAAGTTTTTCTTCGCGAGTAAATGGCATAAACGCGCATTATCCTACTTGCAATATGGACTTTCACAAGGTGAGGGGTTCATTGTTATCACCGGTGATATAGGCACGGGTAAAACTACCCTCGCGAATAGTTTATTGGCCAATAACGTCGTTATATATCGCCATAATTTATAAAGCAGTGATACAGATCAATATAATAATGTACTAAGCGTCTAAGATAAAATAAACATACACGTGAGGGTGGATTAGTATGAAAAAAACACACAAAACGCTAAGTGGTATTGTTATTTTGGCATGTTTCCTTGTAGTGAGTTGCAGTAGTCAAATTGCTGAATCTGTGCGAAAAGTCACTTATCCACCTGATTTTTCTTATACGAAACCAGCAGATTTGCGAAGCGATATGGATCAACTTGCTTATCAAATGTCGAAACTAGACCAAGCATTGGCTATTCCGGTATCAAGTGATGCCAATACCAATGAAATACAGCGTCAGCAGGTACTTAGTACATTACGCAATATGGGACGTATTGCTGCGAATTTAAAAGGCAGTGACACGGGAGCTAATCACCCTTTTATGCAAGATTATATGCAAGAATTTATAGCTAAAATCGATGCAGCTCGTGGTGGAGCAGCAATTGAACCACCACGTTACTACAACGCCGGTAAATTATCCGGTGGATGTACAAATTGCCACAAGGTTAATCGCTAATTAGGATTAACCTTGCGTCGCTTTCATTTCGCGGCGACGTTCATGTAACAAGGGCTCTGTATACCCACTAGGTTGAGTGGTGCCAAGCACGATTAAATCACGCGCCGCTTGAAAGCCGATGGCGGTGTTGTAGTTTGGACACATTGGAATGTACTCAGCATCATCGGTGTTTTGCTCATCAACTAATTGTGCCATTCGTGCCAAGGTTTCATCAATTTGTGCGATGGTCACTACTCCATGGGTTAACCAATTAGCGATGTGCTGTGCTGAGATCCGTAATGTTGCCCGGTCTTCCATCAAGCCCACATCATGAATGTCGGGCACTTTGGAGCAGCCGATACCTTGATGTACCCAGCGCACGACGTAGCCTAAAATACCTTGAATATTGTTGTCTAATTCAGCTTGGATCTGTGCCGAAGTCAACGACCGATCCGCTTCCATTAATGGAATATCCAAAATAGTATCAATGCCATCAAATTCACTGTTATTTAAAGTTTTTTGGACTGCATAGACATCAATTTGATGATAGTGCAGGGCATGCAATGTGGCTGCGGTTGGCGATGGGACCCAAGCTGTATTGGCTCCTGATTGTGGATGACCGATTTTTGCACTCATCATATTAGCCATCTGATCAGGGATTGGCCACATGCCTTTGCCGATCTGTGCTTTGCCTGACATACCTGCATGTAACCCAGTAATAACATTGGCTTGCTCGTAAGCATGGATCCAAGGGCGTTGTTTGAGTTCTGCTTTTGGTACAAATACTCCTTTTTGCATCGACGTATGAATTTCATCACCGGTTCTGTCAAGAAAGCCGGTGTTGATAAATACAACACGAGCTTTAGCTTGTTCAATGCAAGCTTTTAAATTGACTGAAGTACGACGCTCTTCATCCATGATCCCGATTTTGATAGTGTGGCGTTTGAGAGATAACAGATCTTCAATCGCGTTAAACAAATCATCACTAAATTTAACTTCCTCAGGCCCATGCATTTTAGGTTTTACGATATAAATACTGCCGGTTCGTGAATTGACAAATTCGCTGTTCCGATTAAGGTCGTGTAAAGCAATGAGTGAAGTGATCACCCCATCCATAATCCCTTCATAAATGGGTTGTCCATCAAATAAAATCGCATCGTTTGTCATTAAATGACCGACATTTCTGACAAACATCAAACTGCGACCTTTTAATACGATTGGCTGATTATTTAAGCCATGATATGCGCGATCAGCATTCATTTTACGGATGAGATGCTTGCCGTTTTTTTCCATTGCAATAGACAAGGTACCTTGCATTAATCCAAGCCAATTCTGATATACCAGAGTCTTATCTTCAGCATCTACTGCTGCCACAGAGTCTTCACAATCCATGATCGTACTTAGTGCTGATTCAACTAGTATATCTTTGATATTGGCAGGATCAACCCCGCCAATCGGATGGTTAGCATCGATTTGTAGTTCGATGTGTAAGCCATTATGTTTAATTAGAATAGCTGAAGGTGCGTTGAGTTCACCTTGGTAGCCGACACATTGCTCCGGCGCTGCCAATGTTGTCTGCGTTGCATCTTGCAAAGTAATGAGTAGGCCGCTCGGTGTGAGTGTATAGCGTACTGCGTCGGTGTGTGAGCCATTTGCCAGCGGCGCTATATCATTTAAATACTGACGTGCTTGGCTGATAACGGCTTTGCCCCTAATCGGGTTATAAGATGAGGTCTTTTCTGCACCATTTTCTTGCGACAACACATCCGTACCATATAACGCATCATATAAACTGCCCCAGCGAGCATTGGCAGCATTGAGTGCATAGCGTGCGTTATTAATTGGCACAACTAATTGCGGGCCTGCCATTGTCGCTAATTCTGGGTCGACATCTTGAGTCGTGATAGTGAAATCTGTGGGAGCAGGAACTAAATACCCAATTTTTTGCAAAAATGCTTTGTAATCTGCAAAGGGTTCATTCCGGTGTTCTTGATGGTACTGATCGATTTGCGCTTGTAACTGGTCGCGTTTTTCGAGTAGTGCGTGATTACGAGGAATAAACTCGGCTAAAAGTGTCGCAAAGCCATCCCAAAAATCAACACTATTAATATTTGTCATAGGCAGTGCTGCAGTATTGATAAAATCAGCTAGCGTTGCGTCAATTTGTAGTCGACCGTGAGTATGATAAGCCATCATCGTAATCCTATTTTTTGGTTAAGATAGAATCAGTATATGTTGTAAAGTCGATAATGTTTAGATTATAGTATCTATGACTAGCATTCATGTAATTTATGGGTGAATTCCCATTTATGTGATTATGATTGGGTCATCCGATCCGCAACTTCTCCAATTAATCGGCGTAACCAAATATGCCCAGCATCATGATGTAACAACGCACTCCATGCCATTTTCAAAGCAATAGGAGGGATGTCAAACGGGGGGGGTAGTACCATGATTTCAGGGTCGTCTTTGAAAATTTTAGCTGCGCGACTGGGTAACGTAGCAATTAAATTTTGGGTTTTAGCCAGTTGTAACGCGGCATGATAATGACGAGTAAAGACACGGATTTGGCGTTGTTTGCCGAGCTTAGTCAATTCCGCATCGACCCATCCTAATTTTTGTACTTCATTAGGATCGATGCCCACACCGATACCAAAACCAGTCTTACTAACCCAAATATGCTGGCCAGATAGATATGCTTCTAAGTTAAAGTTCTCACATCGTGGATTGTGTTTATTGAGTACGCAAGCAAACTGATCATACCAAATGACTTTTTGATGAAACGATAACGGTAATTCGTCAAAGCGGTTAATCGCCATATCTACTCGCCCTTGTTCAACATCATGAAATGTCACATCTGATGGCGTGATTAAATCTAGTGTAATGTTGGGGGCTTTGAAGTTGAGCTCTTCGATTAACTCTAATAATAATGTGGATTCAGCGTAATCTGAGGTCATGATGCGAAAGGTACGCGTTGAAGATTCAGGACTAAACTCCGTTTCAGGTTGAATTGACGATTCAAGTTTACTTAATACATCACGAATTGTGGGTTGTAGTTCTAAGGCTCGCTTGGTTGGCGTCATCCCTTCGCTAGTACGGACTAATAAGGGATCTTTGAACAGATCGCGTAATCGCTTCAAGCCATTACTCATTGCCGGTTGGGTGATACTCAATTGATTTGCCGCTTTGGTTACGCTGCCTTCTCGCAGTAAGACATCCAAATAGACGAGTAAATTTAAATCAATTTTGGCAATGTTCATGAGTTTGCAATCCTAAATAGATGTATATACCCATTATAAACAAAAAACATTAAATTTCACTGAGCAATTAGTCTAATGAATACTACTTATAAGGAATGGTGTTATCAATGCATAAAAAAAACCCAGCCAAGACTGGGTTTTGCGACGCGAAGCATCGTGTTTCGATTCGTTCAGTTCACTGTGATAAATTAATCAAACTGATTCATCGTATTATCTTCACCAGATGCTTTAAGTGCTTGGTCACCAGAGAAGTATTCTTTATGCGTATCACCTATATCAGAACCCGCCATTGCTTGGTGTTTAACACACGCTAAGCCTTGACGTAATTCTTGACGTTGCACACCTTTAACATAAGCCAACATACCTTGGTCGCCGAAGTAGCCTTGTGCTAAGTTATCAGTTGATAACGCTGCAGTGTGATAAGTCGGTAAGGTAATCAAGTGATGGAAGATACCTGCTTCACGTGCTGCATCCGCTTGGAATGTACGGATTTTTTCATCAGCGATTTGCGCTAATTCACTCGTATCATACTCAACCGACATTAACGCTGCACGGTCATAGGCAGACACATCTTTGCCTTCTTCAACCATAGTATCAAAAATTTGCTGACGGAAGTTCAGCGTCCAGTTGAATGATGGCGAGTTGTTATACACTAATTTTGCGTTTGGTACCGTTTCACGGATCGCATTAACCATTTCAGCAATTTGTCCAACGTGTGGTTTTTCTGTTTCAATCCACAACAAATCAGCACCATTTTGTAATGACGTAATACAATCTAAAACAACACGGTCAAAACCAGTATTATCTTTAAATTTAAACAATCCATTGGGTAAACGTACAGGCTTAACAATTTCATTGTTGAGCTTCATGATCGTGTCGCCATTTTTAAGCGCAGCTAAATCTGCAACTGGCGTTACTTCTAAGAAGTCATTGTATTGCTCAGCTAAATCACCATCATTGGTTGATACTGGGATCTTTTGTGTCAGACCAGCACCTAATGAATCGGTACGCGCGACAATCACACCATCATCAACGCCTAATTCTAAGAATGCGTAACGTACGGCATTAATTTTAGCTAGGAAATCTTCATGTGGAACGGTTACTTTACCATCTTGGTGACCACATTGTTTTGCATCTGACACTTGGTTTTCGATTTGGATACAACATGCACCCGCTTCAATCATTTTCTTAGCGAGTAAATACGTTGCTTCTTCGTTACCAAATCCAGCATCGATATCAGCAATAATTGGTACGATGTGTGTTTCAAAGTTATCGATTTGTGCTTGAATCGCTGCAACATCACCGCCATTTGCTTGCGCTGCATCTAGTTGATTAAATAAATTACCTAGTTCACGTGCATCAGCTTGACGTAAAAATGTATATAACTCTTCGATAAGTGCCGGCACTGACGTTTTTTCATGCATTGATTGGTCAGGTAATGGACCGAATTCTGAACGAAGCGCTGCAACCATCCAACCTGAAAGATACAAATACGATTTATCTGTTGTACCTTGATGCTTTTTCACGGCTAACATTTTTTGTTGACCGATAAAGCCATGCCAGCAACCTAAAGACTGCGTATATTGTGCTGAGTCTGCATCATAATCTGCCATGTCCTTGCGCATGATGCCAGCAGTGTACTTAGCAATGTCTAAACCGGTTTTAAAGCGATTCTGCGTTTTCATACGAGCTGCAAATTCTGGGCTGATTGCATTCCAAGCAGACCCTTGCTCTTTAATTAATTTTGCAAATGCAGCTTGATCTTGTTGATATTGAGACATAGTCGTTATCCTTTTAATATTCTGTAGGGCGATGTATTACGCGGTGCAAGCTGGTATAAATAACTCACTGTGCAACTGACCATTTCATCTTAGGGAGTAAATCCAAATAATTGAAATTAATAATTTGCATTATCTTCATTCTTTACATGAATGATGTGTCGTTGTGTTGTGATGACATTAATATTTAAATTGATCTATGTTTTTATTGATGCGTGGAGTGTTGAGTTGGTCTGTAAGCCGCTGATTACTCATCCTATAGGATTAGATTGACGTTATTTAATATAGATTATGTGAATGGTCGTTATGTTATTCATTCATGATTTTTGTTTTTCACAGGGTGAATTACACAATCCGAAAATACTATTCATCACGTTGTTATAGATGAAATGCACAATATAGGTTTGCTGGTTCAGCGTAAGTGGTTACAATAAAGTCCTATATGTTTCAGTATTTGTTTACGTATTAGCGTACTCAACTCAATTTAGGACTTCAACGATATGCAAACTCGATTAGTAAAGTTATTGTCGCTCAGTATCAGTGCACTGACATTAAGCGCTTGTGTAATCGTCACACCAGATATACATGTACAACATGATCTCGACACGCACATCTTTACGAAAAGCGAGTCGACCCCAAAAAACATTATTATGATCGTCGCCGATGGCATGGGGCCAGCATACACCACGGCATACCGCTATTATGCTGATGATCCAAATACACCTGAGATAGACACTACTATTTTTGACCAATGGCACGTTGGAAATTCATCTACTTATCCTGCGAGCGTTTCAGGTGTGGTGACCGACTCTGCCGCGAGCGCGACGGCGTTAGCTTCCGGTATAAAAAGCTATAATGGTGCTATCGGTATGGATATGAACAAGCAACCAGTGACAACGGTATTGCATCGTGCCAAAGCGAAAGGTATGAAAACGGGTTTAGCCGTTACTTCTCAAATTGTCCACGCGACACCTGCAGCCTATGTTGCCCATAATGAATCACGCCAAAACTACAATGCTATTGCCGATAGCTTTTTTGATGATCGTATTAATGGTGAGCATAAAGTTGATGTCATGCTCGGTGGCGGTACGGATTATTTTGTTCGTGATGATCGTGATATTCGACAATTGTTCGTTGACCAAGGTTATCAATATATTGATAGCTATGCCCAGCTATCCTCATTAACGAACGATGCTGGTGCACTAGGTTTGTTTGCGCCAGTAGGTTTACCTTGGGCATTGGATGATAGTGATCCCTCTCGCTTACGCACTATGGCTCAAACAGCCACGCGGTTATTAGAAAACAATCAAGGGTATTTTTTATTACTAGAAGCCAGCCAAGTCGATTGGGCTGGGCACGGTCGTGATATCAATTCTGCGATGGCCGAAATGCAAGATTTGCATTTAATGCTGGAATGGTTGGTTGAATATCAAGCTCAGCACCCTGACACATTGATTGTGTTGACCGCTGACCACAGTACTGGCGGATTGACGTTAGCCGCTAATGGTGAATACCGTTGGGAGCCTGCATCATTACACGCGATAACTACTTCTGTTACTGCCATGATCAAACATTTAGTCAACAGTGCTGAGGAACCGACTAAACGCTTAGCGTACATTAAAGCGCAATTAGGTTTTGAGTTGACGCAAGCCGAGCAAGATGCCGTGCTTGCCATGGATATGAGTGCCAAATCTCGTTCATTAGAAGATGTGATTAAACGAATTATTGATCGTAAAACCAATACCGGTTGGACAACTTGGGGTCATACTGCCGTTGATGTGCAAGTATTTGCAGTCGGACCCGGTGCAGAGCGCTTTGCCGGACATCAAGATAATACGGATATCGCGAAGCGCATATTTGAACTGTTAGATTAAGCGTTAGTCTGATACACAGTAAAAGTAGCGATACGTTTTATTGATTTAAAAACGTATCGACTTCTTGTCCTGTTATTTTTTTCATTTGCATGAAAATGTACATGATAGCTGTGATCAACATTAACATGCTAGGGATCACAATAACGGGATAACTCAATGCGGTCATGCGACCTAATTCTTCGGTGTACGCTTGTGTACCAGGCTCAGACACCAATATCCACTTAGCCAGCCCATAATTAAGTGCAGAAGACACAAAAAACGATGCTGCAACTATGTAATTACTCACATCGATCTTCTTTTCAAATTCTGCCGTTTTGTTTAGAGCTGCCAATGCATTGTTTAGCTTGGGCCAGTTGATGATGACATCATTGAGCACGAGGACCTTAATTAATGGTTTTTTCATATAGCGAGTCACTAATACCGCGATACCAATTAAGCCTGGAATTGCAGCTTCTTTAATGGCGATATATTCCGCCGGCAGTTTTAATAAGCTAATCCCCCCCGTTAACAAGACACTAATGATCCCTAGTACTGAGAAGAAATTTACTTTTTTGGTTTGCACTAATTCATACAAGCCATAACCGACAGGAAAGGCTAAAGCAACAGCAATACTCCACAACGGGCCGAGGTATTCAGGTGCGCTAGCATAAGACATAATGACGACAGGAATAATGATATTGAAGGCTAGATTCGCCAACATGTTCTGTTGCTGCGGTTTAGGTTTCCCTGGAGAGCTTGCAGGTGGTGTAGCAGGTGAATTGGTTTCTGGCGATTGTGGCACAATAAGATCCTATATAATTCGGCTAGTAGTTAATTAATCAGCAAACTAGCGAGAACAAACAACGGTAATACAGCAGGTGACTGGGCGAAAGATTGTGCAGTTTAGCCTAAAATAATATGCGGTACAAACCGAGATGTGTCTTGTGTGATTAAAGTATTATCTTCACGCACTGAGATCCCCGCAGGCATATCATTAACGAGCCATGAACCAATCAAGGTGTAGTTATCGGCAAATTTTGGCAGTGGGGTAAACTGCTGGAAGATCACCCCTTCATCGCCATACTCACCGCCCGTTTGTGCGATGACATCACCGTTATCAATGATCATAATATTGGCACCTTCACGCGAAAATATGGGTTTTTTGACCCATTTACCTGCTTTATCTACCTTGTCTAAATCTCTATGTAAATAACTGGGTAATAAGTTCGGGTGGTTAGGAAACATTTCCCATAATAATGGCAATAACGCCTTATTAGATAACACACTTTTCCAAATAGGCTCGACCCATTTGGTGTCTGAGTAGGCAGCGATTTCGCCAAATTCTTCTTTGAGCATAAACTCCCAAGGATAGAGTTTAAATGCCATGTCCATCGGATTATTATCCAGATCCATGAAGCGATGGGTATCTGTGACACCAATATCATCAATAAATACAAATGGAGTGCTTAAGCCCGCTTGGGCTGCACAATCTTGCAAGTATTGCACCGTTCCACGGTCTTCATCACTGTCCAAACAACATGAAAAATGCATGTTTTTTTGTTGGTAATGATTGGCAATATCGCGAAAGCGCATGATGAGTTTTTCTTGCAGTGAATTAAATTGGTCACTGGCATTAGGCAGGGCACCGCTATCGACTTGTTGTTCAAGCCATAACCATTGCCAAAATCCAGATTCGTATAAGCTAGTCGGGGTGTCTGCGTTGTTTTCTAATAACTTCGCAGGACCGGTGCCATCATAAACAAGATCTAAACGCGAATACAACGAAGGCGCTTTGGCTTGCCATGAATCACTCACTGCTTCATGAAATGCTTCAGGAATACAAAAATCGTTTAATAGTGCTTGCGATTGCACGACGTTATCCACCACATGCAAACACATTTCGTGTAGTTCTTGGGTCGGATCTTCGATGTCGTTTTCGATTTGTTCTAGCGTAAACTGATAATACGCGGTCTCATCCCAATAGGCTTGGCCATCAATAGTATGAAACGAAAACCCGTATTCTTGAGCCGTATCGTGCCAATCAGTGCGCGCTGCGATATCCCTGCGTAACATGAATTAGCCGCCCCAGCTGCGTGAGCTTGCTTGAGTCCGTGCGACACTTTTACCAAATCCACCACGCTTAACGGTGTTATTCACGGTCGGTTTCGGTTTAAAATCGGAACTGGTTACTTTTGCGGTACGGTTACGTTGACTACCATAATCTTTACCGCTAGCGCCAAACCAGCGACCACGTAATGCAGAATTACGCGAATTAGAGGTGTACATGGGTTGGCTAAATGGGCGATTACGTGAATTACCACCGAGCATATTACCCATCATGTAGCCCGCCATGAGTGGCATAAAAAAGCTACCTGAACTGCTTTGGTTGTTTGCGTTGTTATTGTTGTTGTCTGGTATTTGTTCTTCAGCTCGTGCTACATATTCGCAGTTATCTTGACCAAACTCAAATTCACAATCGGCTTGTCCTAAAAATTTAGGGCCTGTGCGCAGCGCTTCATCTTTGGCTTCTTGATAAGCGACTTTGCACTCTTGCATATAGTTTGGATTGTTACTGGAACATTCATCCACACTGGTATAAATCGATGCGATTTCAGGCTCTTCGCCACACGCACTTAAAAACACCACACTCATACTCACGGCTAATGGGCGAAAGGCAAACCATTTACGCATGGAGGGCAGGGAGATATGCGCGGTTCGTTTAGTCGCTGACTTCGCGACATTAATTGATTTAGTCATAGAATTTTTCACTCCTAATAAGTCATGCAGGCGGCGTTAAGTAGACCTACGGCTAACGATACTGCCGCTAGCATAATCCCAGCTGAGACTTCGTTATTTTCGATACGCTCGGCTATTTTGGGCATAAAAGTAAAGCGTAATAATAGAAATGCGAGGCATTGTGCTAATAATGCGACAACGGCCCAAATAATAAAGTCGCCAAACGATACGGCATTGGTGGCCGCACCCGATAATGCAATCGCAAAGCCGATTAATGCACCACCAAATGCAATCGCGGCTGCAGATGATTGTTGTTCTTTGATTAGGTGCCATTCATCATGCGGTGTGACCAGTGCATAGATGATTTTAAAGATGAATAATAGCGCAATAGCACTAAAAAAATATAAGGCAAAATTACCTAATCCAACAAGTGAGGCTAATAATGTGTCCATGGGGTACTTCCTTTAATGTCTTTAATTTAGTGGATTGGAATTAATGAAATAGTGTCCAATCAAAATGATTGATACGTTTGTTGGCAATATAAAAAATACGATCGCCAGCGCAGACTTGTTCACTAAAATCAGGATTAACATGAATATTACTTTCATTCCCTCTTTTGGCAAAACCAACAAAGATAGCATTGCGATGTGATTTTAAGCCGAAAAACAAATGTTCAACAGCCATTGCCGGTGTATCATCTGGGACGATAGTTGAGTATTGCTCTTGGCCTGCATCAACACTTAATAGGTCATGATGCAATAAGCTTGAGCCGGGGTCAAATGCCGACTTGACTAACATTTCAACCGCTACACTCGGCGTACATTCGACGTTTGGACAGTGGTCTTTTAATAACCCAACCAAACTTTCATCATTAAAGTACGCCACAATATGAGCATTAGGATTACGTTTAGAGCAATATAGCGCACTAGTCATGGTGATGTCATCATCAGGGTTATCAATTAAGATGGTTTTGGCATCGCTGACGCATGCACGATTCATGTCTTCATCGCGATTAAATGAGCTCACTTTGACAAAATCAATTTGCCCTGGCAAGGGGTTAGAAATGTCTTTTTTAACACATAAAATAATATCTGCTTTGACGTCGTTCTGGGCATTTTCTTTGATTAATAAAGTGAGTAGTTGCATGGTACGTTCTTCGTTCCAGCCCATGACAATAATGTGATTCTCAGCCATATGATCTTTTAATCCTCTGTTATCTTTGTGCCACTGATATGACACCCAAGTCGCAATACGACCCACAATTAATGCAAAAATACTTAGCCCTAACGGGATAATATACAAAGCAACTAATAATTTACCTGCACTTGAACTCGGTGATAAATCACCATACCCGACGGTGGAGCCGGTGACAATCAGCCAATAAATAAAGTCAGTATGATTAGTTAGCGCTGTTTCTCCTGCAAGGTGCAGAAAATACCATGATGATGCCGAATAAAAAAATAATGCAAATACAATGGTGTACCAGCTAGTTTCGGAGAAAACCCGCACTAGTCTTTTTTTGAGTTTGTGCCAAATCAGCATTTTTATCCTCTCCATTAAGAAAGCCTATTAACCGAGATCTGTGTGATAAAATCAAGTGATTTAATTATTTTACTAACAAGACTAAATTACGGGCAAAAAAAAGCCCACTTACGGCGTGGTCTAAACATACATAGGAAAACACATATTTCATCTTAAATATTAGACGCTGTTTACTTTTGCACTGTATGGCATGCAATACATGCGTATGGGTTTTCATATGTAATGAGTAGTAAGGCACGAATGCTAACGTAAAATTGAGTTTGGCAAGAGTTAAGTGCATTGGGTACAATATCACTATGCTTTTATCTTTTTAATTATGTTGATAATAAATAAATGAAAACGTCAGATTTTGCTTTTGAATTACCCGAACAACTCATTGCTAAATATCCTACTGAGCAGCGCACCGCCTCACGCTTATTGCATTTAGATGGGGTGACTGGCGCGTTAGGACATCATGCATTTACTGATATGCTGCAATTTGTGGATGCTGGCGATCTATTAATTTTTAATAATACCCGTGTCATCCCGGCTCGTTTACTTGGTCAAAAATCCACCGGTGGTAAAGTTGAAGTTCTCGTCGAGCGTATGTTGGATGACCATCGCGTACTTGCGCATGTTCGAGCCAGTAAATCACCAAAACCCGGTGCGACGTTACTATTAGAAAATGCGATTGAAGCCACCATGATAGGGCGTCATGATGCGTTGTTTGAATTGTCTTTTGCCGGTGAGCAAACGGTACTGGAATTACTGGAAGCACATGGACACATGCCATTGCCACCTTATATAGACAGACCTGATGAGGACAGCGATAAAGAGCGCTATCAAACCGTATATAACGAAAAGCCAGGCGCGGTAGCCGCACCAACGGCTGGATTGCATTTTGATGACGCCATACTGGCTCAGTTGCAAGATAAAGGTGTCCAGATTGAATTTGTGACCTTGCATGTCGGCGCCGGCACATTTCAACCGGTCAAAGTGGATAATGTCGAAGAACATGTGATGCATGCCGAATACGCGGAAGTACCAGAAAACGTTGTTGCTGCAATTAAAGCGACCAAAGCTGCAGGAAAACGCGTGATTGCAGTCGGGACGACCTCGATGCGTTCACTTGAATCAGCTGCAAAAAAAGCCGATGAGACGAATGAATTAATAGTGCCTTTCTACCAAGACACCTGTATTTTTATTTATCCAGGCTTTAACTTTAAAGTGGTGGACGCGATGTTTACCAATTTTCATTTACCTGAATCAACCTTAATGATGCTCATTAGCGCATTAGCTGGGCAAGATAATGTGATGCATGCTTACGCAGAGGCAATTAAACATGAATATCGCTTTTTTAGTTATGGTGATTCTATGTTCATTGAAAAGGCTTAATCACATATTTCCAGTGATAATTTTATAAGGTGTGTATCGGTTTTTAGTTTGCTATAATGCGCGCCATTATTGATAAGTAGGTGATATTTGCGTGCAATTTAAACTTCTTGCTACCCAAGGTAAAGCGCGTCGTGGACAGTTAGTGTTTCCACGAGGCATAGTCGAAACACCCGCATTTATGCCGGTGGGGACTTATGGTACGGTCAAAGGCATGACGCCTGAAGAACTGACTGAAACGGGTGCACATATTTGTTTGGGTAATACCTTTCATTTGATGTTGCGTCCCGGTACTGGGATTATTCAACAACACGGCGATTTGCATGACTTTATGCATTGGGATAAACCGATCCTGACTGATTCGGGTGGTTTTCAAGTATTTAGCTTGGGTGCGATGCGTAAGATCAACGAGGAAGGGGTGACCTTTCGCTCTCCGATTAACGGCGAGAAAATTCTCTTAACACCAGAAAAATCAATCGAAGTACAGCGTGAATTAGGCTCAGATATTGTCATGATATTTGATGAATGTACGCCTTATCCTGCAACGGAGCAAGAAGCCCGTATTTCGATGGAGCTATCTCTGCGTTGGGCGCAGCGAAGTAAAGACGAACATGGTGATAGTGACGCTGCATTGTTTGGTATTGTTCAAGGTGGCATGTATGAAGGTTTACGTGATATCTCGCTAGAAGCATTAGAGAAAATCGGCTTTGATGGTTATGCCATTGGCGGTTTATCAGTCGGCGAGCCAAAAGAAGATATGATCCGAGTACTGGATAATACCGCGCATAAATGTCCAGAAAACAAACCACGTTATTTAATGGGTGTAGGTAAGCCGGAAGATATCGTTGAAGCGGTGCGTCGTGGTATTGATATGTTTGATTGTGTTATGCCTACGCGAAATGCACGCAATGGTCATTTATTTGTGACCGATGGCGTGGTGAAGATCCGCAACGCTAAACATAAAACAGATACGGCTCCTTTGGACGAAAAATGTGACTGTTACACTTGTAAAAATTATTCTCGGTCATATCTACATCATTTAGACAAGTGCAATGAAATTTTGGGTTCTCGTTTAAATACGATCCATAATTTACGTTATTACCAAATCGTTATGCAAGGTTTGCGTGACGCAATTGAGAAAGGTCAATTAGACGAATTTGTGACAGAGTTTTATCAGCAAAAAGACATGCCAGTGCCGGCACTAGAATCGGCATAAGCCATTATTTTTAACTATTAAGGAAGTACTACTATGAGTTTATTTATTTCAACAGCACATGCACAAGCAGCCGGCGGAAGCGCACAAGGTGGCGGTTTTGAAATGCTAATTATGTTAGCTGTATTTGGTTTAATCTTTTATTTCTTATTATACCGTCCACAAGCGAAGCGTGTAAAAGAACACAAAAATCTTGTTTCTTCATTATCTAAAGGTGATGAAGTGCTTACACAAGGTGGTTTAGTCGGTAAAATTACTAAGGTGACTGAAGACAAAGATTTTATTGAGATTGCATTGAATGAATCAAATGAAATCATTATTCAAAAATCTGCGGTAACAGCGGTGTTGCCAAAAGGCACAATGAAAGCTGTCTAATCCTTATAATGGCTCGGTAATCGAGCCATTTTTTTTATATTCGAAGTAGGACTAAGAGTTGTGTTAAATCAAACTCCGATTTGGAAATATATTTTAGTGTTGTTGATAGTCGGTGCGTCTGCACTGTATGCTTTGCCTAATATTTATGGTGAAGATCACGCAATACAAATCTCTGCAGGACGTAATGCGCAAGTGACGCAAGCGATGGTGCCAGAAATTGAAACTATCCTAAAAGCGAACGATGTTGCGACTAAGCGTATTGATTACGCCGATGGTAAGATCTTAGTCCGTGTCAATAACTCTGATAGCCAGCTAGTTGCTCGTGAAGCGTTAGAAGCACAGCTTGGCGATGATTATTTTGTCGCGATGAATTTAGCCCCTGATACGCCGCAATGGTTGGCAGCATTAGGTGGTAGCCCGATGAAGCTGGGTCTAGATTTACGTGGTGGTGTTCACTTCTTGATGGAAGTGGATATGAATTCAGCTATCGCTAAAACGACCGAAGATCTAGTGGGTGACTTCCGTACTGCGTTGCGTGAAGAAAAAATCCGTTACCGTACTGTCAAACAAGTCGGTGATGCCGTCACGATCCAGTTTCGTGACCAAGAAACACTTGATAAAGCGCGTTTTTTCTTACGTAACCGTAATCCAGATCTAGAATTTAACGAACGCGATGGCTTAATCATTCGTGTGACCTTCTCTGAAAATCGCCTAGTTCAAATTCGTGATTATGCGGTAAAACAAAACATTACCATTATCCGTAATCGAGTCAATCAATTAGGTGTCGCAGAGCCATTAGTGCAAAAGCAAGGTGCAGAACGGATTGTTGTGCAGTTGCCTGGTATTCAAGATACTGCTAAAGCGAAAGAAATTCTTAACGCAACAGCGACCCTAGAGTTTAGAATGGTGGACCAAGACAATGATGTGCGTGATGCCGTCAATGGTCGTATTCCAGCCTCGTCTATTTTGGTTAACGACCGCAGCGGCCGTCCGCAATTACTGAATAAACGTGTCATGCTAACCGGTAACCATATTATTGATGCCAACAGTGGTGTTGATGAATATGGGATTCCACAGGTGAATATTTCATTGGATTCAAAAGGTGGCAGTAAGATGTCACAAGGCACTAAAGACAATATTGGTAATCCAATGGCGACGGTGTTTATTGAATACAAAGCAACGGGTGAACGAGATAGTAACGACAAACTGATTTTTGAGAAAAAAGAAGAAGTCATTTCTATCGCTACGATTCAAGCACGTTTGGGCAGTAACTTCCGTATTACGGGATTAGATTCGCCTAAAGAAGCGCGTGATTTAGCCTTATTATTGCGTGCTGGTGCGTTGATTGCTCCGATCACTATTGTTGAAGAGCGCACAGTTGGACCAAGTTTAGGGGCTGAAAATATCGAATTAGGTATGAAAGCAATCCAAGGTGGATTGTTATTAGTCTTGTTCTTTATGCTCGTTTATTACAAAGCCTTTGGTATTGTCGCCAATATTGCGTTGGTCGCTAACTTAGTGATGATAGTCGGTGTGATGTCGATGATCCCTGGCGCAACCTTAACGCTACCTGGAATGGCAGGTATTGTTTTAACCGTTGGTATGGCAGTTGATGCGAATGTGCTGATTTTTGAACGTATTCGTGAAGAACTACGAGATGGTCGTTCGCCACAACAAGCAATCCATCATGGTTATGATAGTGCATTTTCAACCATTTTAGATGCAAACATTACGACATTTATCGCAGGCTTAATATTGTTTGCAGTCGGTACCGGACCAATCAAAGGCTTTTCCATCACACTGATGATTGGTATCGCTACGTCTATGTTTACTGCTATTGTGTTAACACGCTTGATAGTGAACTTAATTTGGGGCGGTCGTCGCCTTGAATCTTTGTCGATTTAAGGGGCTCAAATTATGCGTTTATTAAAAATTAACGACACCGTCAAATTTATGCGCTTGCGCATTCCTGCTCTAATACTGTCTTCGGTATTGATTTTAGCGTCAATTGGCTCTCTTGCAGTAAACCAACTAAACTGGGGTTTAGATTTTACCGGCGGTACATTAATCGAGGTCGGTTACCCAGATAAAGCCAATCTGGATGAAATCCGTAAAGAGCTAGATGCGGCGACATTTGGTGATGCTATCGTACAAAACTTTGGTTCAAGTTATGATGTGTTGATCCGTTTAGCACCTCGTGAAGGGGTTAAATCGGCCGATGTTGGCGACCAAGTGATGCTAGCATTGCGCGCCACGGGTAAACAAGTCGATATGCGTAGGATTGAGTTTGTCGGTCCAAACGTGGGTGAAGAGTTGACGGAGCAGGGCGGTTTAGCGATGCTGACGGCGCTGATTTGTATCTTGATTTATGTCGCTATGCGTTTTGAATGGCGCTTTGCGTTAGGCTCAGTCTCTGCATTGGCGCATGATGTCATCATTACATTAGGTTTATTTTCGTTTTTACAATTAGAATTCGATTTGACAATTCTGGCTGCGGTTTTGGCTGTAATAGGATACTCATTGAATGATACGATTGTTGTATCAGACCGGATCCGCGAAAATTTCCGTAAGATTCGTAAAGGTGAACCGGAAGAAATTATTAATATTTCATTAACGCAAACCTTGAACCGAACTATTATCACCTCTGTAACGACTGCATTGGTATTGTTAGTGTTGTTCTTTGTTGGTGGAGCGCTGATCCATGGTTTCTCTACTGCATTGTTATTTGGTGTGGTTATCGGTACGTATTCATCGATTTATATTTCAAGCTCCGTTGCTTTACTACTCGGTATCAGTAAAGAAGATTTGATCCCTGAAGAGATTGAAAAAGAAGGTGAAGATTTAGAGCCGATGCCTTAAATAAGCAAGCCTAAAAAGATATCCCCTACGCTAATGTAGAATAGCGTGGGGGATATTTTATTTAGATACTTTGATAGCGTTACTTTAAGTATTTTACAAGTTGCTGCACAACACGTGGGTTACCCGCGACAATTTCACCTTTAGGCATTGGATCATTACCACCAGAAAAGTCAGTGACTAAGCCACCCGCTTCACGCACAATCAGCTCACCGGCAGCCATATCCCATGGTTTAAGACCACTTTCAAAAAAGCCGTCATATTTACCAGATGCGACATACGCTAAATCCAATGCAGCTGAACCTGAGCGACGAATGTCACCGGATTGCATGAATATTTGAGTAAATTTAGGTAAGTAGTCAGCGACTAACGTTTTGTCTTTAAATGGGAATGCTGTGCCAATAATGCCACCTGCAAGATCTTTATTTTTACCCACACGAATGCGGAAACCATTTAATTGAGCACCCGCACCACGAGAAGCCGTAAATAAATCACCACGGATTGGATCATAGACAACCGCTTGGTCTAGGCGACCTTTGTGCATAAGGGCAATTGACACACAAAAATGTGGAATGCCTTTGATAAAGTTAGTAGTGCCATCTAGCGGGTCAATAATCCATTTGAAATTAGGATCGCCTTCAATCACGCTGCCTTCTTCACCGACAAATGAATGTTCAGGATAGGACTGTTTGATTTTTTCAATGATTGCGTGTTCAGCATCCTTGTCTATTTTGGTTACAAAATCATTTTCACGTTTTGTGGTAACGGTTAAATCATCACGGTTTTCGTAACCACGAGTGATTACTGAGCCAGCGCTGCGTGCAGCACGTATGGCGATATTTAGCATAGGATGCATATCAAATCTCACTACTTAAATTGTCAAAGAACTATCTTCTGTTAGCGCTATGTAGATGACAACATACAGGGCGTAATAGAAAATCATTGCGCAATATTATAGCAAAACAACGCAGCAAAACCTAATAGATATTATCTTTGGTATTAGCAAAGCGTGAACGGACCTATTAAAACGACAAAGCAATGCGTATAATGTGACACGAAATTAATTTAATAAGACTCACTATGCTTGAAAATATCCGTATCGTATTGGTCAATACCTCCCATACTGGCAATATAGGCTCAGCTGCTAGAGCGATGAAAACAATGGGATTGAGTGATTTATATTTAGTCGATCCTATTACTGCGCCGGATGGCAAATCCAGTGCATTAGCAGCAGGGGCGGGTGATGTTTTAGCGAATGCGACAATCGTGGACAGTGTTGCCGAAGCGGTTAAAGATTGTTCACTGATTGTTGGCACCTCAGCGCGCTCACGCACATTACCATGGCCAATGTTAACGCCTCGTGAGTGTGGTTTACAAATGATCCAAGAGGCCAACAAAGGACCTGTAGCATTAGTCTTTGGTCGTGAAAATAATGGTTTGACGAATGAAGAACTGCAATTATGCCATTTTCATGTGTGTATTCCGGCAAATCCAGAGTACAGCTCGCTTAATTTAGCCGCTGCGGTACAAACATTATGCTACGAAATTCGCATGGGCTTTTTAGCACAAGAAACCTTTCCAGAAGTGGAACAAGAATATCCCTTAAGTGACGATCTTGAACGTTTTTATGTACATTTAGAAAAAACACTTGCGGACACGGGGTTCATTGTCAAAAACCACCCGGGTGTAGTGATGACCAAGCTGCGTCGATTAGTCAATCGTGCACGCCCTGAATCATCAGAACTGAATATACTTCGCGGCATTTTATCTGCGATAGACAAAAAGAATCAATCCTAATTAAAAACAAGGTACGGACAAGGAACACCATGTTTAAGCATTTACGAGAAGACGTAAAAAGTGTATTTCATCGCGATCCTGCAGCGCGTAATACCTTAGAAGTATTAACTAACTATCCAGGCTTACATGCGATTTGGATACACCGTATTAGTCATAAACTTTGGGGTTGGGGATTGAAGTGGATTGCACGTTCACTCTCGACATTTGCTCGATTTTTGACGGGTATTGAAATTCATCCAGGCGCAACTTTAGGTCGTCGCGTATTTATTGATCATGGCATGGGAGTCGTGATTGGCGAAACCGCCGTCATTGGTAATGATGTGACGTTATATCATGGCGTTACGCTAGGTGGGACAAGTTGGCAAGCTGGTAAACGCCATCCTACACTAGAAGATGACGTTGTAGTGGGTGCAGGGGCAAAAGTGCTCGGTCCGATTACCATGGGCAAAGGCGCTAAAATTGGTAGTAACTCAGTTGTGGTTAAAGATGCACCTGCAAATTCAACTGTTATTGGGATCCCTGGTCGGATTATTTTGGCGTCCGTGCAAACTGCCCATGAACAAAATGGGAAACGTGCCAAAATAGCTAAAAAATATGGCTTTGATGCCTATGCTGTAGCAGTAGATAATCCTGACCCCGTCGCTAACGCTATGGGCATGTTATTAGAACACATGCACTTAATGGACAACAAACTTCAAGAGATGTGTACAGTGATCCAATCAATGGGTGGTGATGTAAGTACTGACTCGATCCCTAAAATGGATATGAACGAATTTGCTGCGACGGGTATATCAACGCAAAGGCCTGATTCCCCCGATGATCGCCCTGAAGAATTCGACCCTGTAATCTAAACCTAACAGGTTATTTGTAATACTTGACTAATTTAGTAGGTTAAATACTTGACTAATTTAGTCGGGTAAGTAAAATAGTTAGGGTAAATCATGATTTAGGGTGCACGTATATGAAATTGACATCAAAAGGACGCTATGCTGTTACAGCGATGTTGGATGTTGCTTTGCATTCCCAACAAGGACCGGTGTCGTTATACGATATTTCAGTTAGACAAGAAATTTCATTATCCTATTTAGAGCAGTTGTTTTCCAAATTGAGAAAACACGCTCTGGTTGAAAGTATACGTGGTCCAGGTGGCGGTTATCGACTTGGCAAAAATGCCAATGATATCGCAGTTGGAGAGGTTATCGCTGCGGTTAACGAATCCATTGATGCCACCAAGTGTAATGGCAAAGCCGATTGCCAAGGTGGTGAAAAGTGCCTAACGCATAATTTATGGCAGGACTTATCAGACCGAATTAGTAATTTTTTAAACAGTATTACCTTGGGTGAGTTAATGGCAAAACAAGATATTAAGACCATTGCAACCCGTCAAGATGGGCAGCAGTCAAGTGCTGCTGCAGGCAAAATTAACATTAGTTTTCAATTGTAACCGGAGCGCAGAATGAGCGATTTGCATTTACCAATCTATTTAGATTATTCATCCACTACACCTGTTGATCATCGTGTAGCCAAAAAGATGACCGAGTGCCTCGAGATGGAAGGTAACTTTGGTAATCCTGCGTCACGTTCACACCGTTTTGGTTGGGTCGCAGAAGAAGCGGTGGATATTGCCCGTAATCAAGTTGCTGATTTAGTGAATGCAGACCCACGTGAGATTGTTTTCACATCAGGCGCCACTGAATCAAACAACCTTGCGATTAAAGGAGCTGCTAATTTTTATCATAAACGTGGTAAGCATATTATTACGCTTAAGACAGAGCACAAAGCTGTATTAGACACATTCCGTCAGTTAGAACGTGAAGGTTTTGAAGCGACATACTTAGAGCCTGAAGCAAATGGCTTGGTTGATTTAGCTAAACTTGAAGCCGCAATGCGTGAAGATACCGTATTAGTTTCAATTATGCATGTAAACAACGAAATCGGTGTCATTCAAGATATCGCTGCAATTGGTGAGCTATGTCGTTCACGTAAAATCATTTTCCACGTTGATGCAGCACAGTCTACCGGTAAAGTAGAAATTGATTTGCAAAAAATCAAAGTCGATTTAATGTCTTTTTCAGGGCATAAGACCTATGGTCCTAAAGGTATTGGTGCACTTTATGTATGTCGTAAACCTCGTGTACGTATTGAAGCGCAAATTCATGGTGGTGGCCATGAACGTGGTATGCGTTCAGGTACCTTAGCAACACATCAAATTGTCGGTATGGGTGAAGCATTTGCCATAGCGAAACAAGAAATGGCGTCTGAAAATGAGCGTATTCGTATGTTGCGTGACCGTTTATACAATGGCATCAAAGATATTGAAGCTGTGCATATAAATGGTGATATGGAGCAACGTATCCCGCATAATTTAAATATTTCTTTCGCGTATGTCGAAGGTGAATCTTTAATTATGGCATTAAAAGATATGGCCGTGTCGTCAGGTTCTGCATGTACTTCTGCGTCACTAGAGCCGAGTTATGTATTACGTGCGTTAGGCTTAAATGATGAGCTAGCACATAGTTCAATTCGCTTTAGCTTAGGTCGCTATACGACTGAAGCTGAAATTGATTACGTTATTGGTGTTATCAATAACTCTATCGATAAGTTGCGTGACATGTCTCCATTGTGGGATATGTACAAAGAAGGCATCGACTTATCAACGGTTGAGTGGGCACACCACTAATTAGACGTTCCTATTATTGAAACAACGTTGGCGATGTGTACAATATGTCGCCAGCACTAACAGAGGCAACAACAATGGCTTACAGCGACTTAGTAATTGATCATTATGAAAACCCACGTAACGTTGGGCAATTCGACAAAAATGATAAAAACATAGCCACAGGTATGGTCGGTGCACCAGCATGTGGTGACGTAATGAAACTACAATTAAAAGTAGGTGAAAACGGCATTATCGAAGATGCTAAGTTTAAAACTTACGGTTGTGGTTCTGCGATTGCATCTAGCTCACTAGTAACTGAGTGGGTTAAAGGTAAAACGTTAGACGAAGCAACGACGATTAAAAATACCGACATTGCTGCAGAACTTGCTTTACCACCAGTGAAAATTCACTGCTCAATCTTAGCTGAAGATGCAATTAAAGCAGCAGTTAAAGATTACAAAGCTAAAAACACATTATAAATTAGTTATAAATTAAGGAGTACCTTGTGGGAATTTCAATATCAGACGCCGCTGCTCAACGCGCTCGCGATTTTTTAGTTAATCGTGGTTCGGGGATTGGTCTGCGCTTAGGTGTGAAAACAACAGGGTGCTCTGGTTTAGCCTATGTACTTGAGTTCGTTGATGATCTTAACGAAGACGACACGGTCTTCGAAGAAAATGGCGTAAAAATCATTATCGATGGTAAAAGTTTGGTGTACCTTGATGGCACACAATTAGATTTTGCTAAAGAAGGCCTAAATGAAGGTTTTCAGTTTATTAATCCGAATGCCAATGGCGAATGTGGTTGCGGCGAAAGTTTTAACGTTTAATGACGTTTTTATGTGCCTGACGAGAGACGATGAATTATTTCCAATTGTTTAATTTACCTGCAACACTCGATATTGATAAACAACAACTGAGTCATGCTTATCAAACTCTGCAAAAGCTGACTCATCCTGATAAATTTGCATCAGGTACAGTTCAAGAAAAGCGCATCGCTCTGCAAAAAAATGCGCAACTCAATGATGCCTACAGTGTACTCAAACATCCGTTATCCAGAGCTCAACATTTACTTGCATTACGCGGCATTGAAATTAATGGCGAACAACAAACAATGCAGGATAATAGTTTTTTAATGCAACAGATGGAATGGCGTGAAGCGTTGGATGATGTGCGTGGCGATGAAGATGCCTTAGAGCGCTTTAGTGATGAATTAATCAGTGATATTAACGCACGACTTGCGCACCTTAGTACATTATTTTCCGATAGCGAGCAAGCGTCAATAGCAGCACATAATGAAGTGATCTCGCATGAAATTCGTAAACTTACATTTATCTACAAATTCCAGTCTCAAGTAGAACAATACCTCGAACAATTAGAAGAGTAAGCAATGGCATTATTACAAATTGCAGAGCCTGGCCAAGCTGCCGCTCCGCATCAGCGAAAACTAGCAGTCGGTATTGATTTAGGTACGACCAATTCTCTTGTTGCTACCGTACGTAGTGGACAAGCACAAACCTTACCCGATACTGAAGGGCGCTCCTTGTTACCTTCCATTGTCAATTATCATAATGATAAAGTCACTGTCGGTTATGATGCGTTAGCCATGGCAGACGCAGATCCTGTCAATACAATCGTTTCGGTAAAGCGGTTTATGGGACAGGCATTAAGTGATGTGACCGCACAATGGCGTCATTTGCCCTATCAGTTTGCACCACTAGATAATGATCAAGTTGCTATTATTGCGGATGGACAAGTGCGTAATCCCGTAGCTGTGTCTGCTGACATATTACGTGCGTTAAAAGCCCGCGCAGAAGCGTCATTAGGGGATGAACTGACCGGCGCTGTAGTCACTGTACCGGCTTATTTTGATGATGCCCAACGTCAAAGCACCAAAGATGCGGCCCAACTAGCGGGATTAAACGTATTACGCTTATTGAATGAACCCACTGCTGCAGCAATTGCCTATGGGTTGGATTCAGGTCAAGAAGGTGTCATTGCAGTCTATGATTTAGGCGGTGGGACGTTCGATATTTCGATTTTACGACTCAACAAAGGTGTGTTTGAGGTATTAGCGACCGGTGGTGACGCGGCTTTAGGCGGCGATGATTTTGATCACGCGATTGCGGATTATTGGATTGCACAATGGCGCTTATCCGATATCCAGCAAGATGCGGTATACCGACGTTTAATTACGTTGGCTAAAGCGACCAAGCAGCAACTGACAGATATCGATGCAGTACAACAAATGTTTACGCTAGATGGTGTTGAGTATGATGCTTCATTAAATCTTACGCAGCTTATTGAGTGTATCGAGCCGCTGGTTAAAAAAACAATTAAAGCCTGTCGTCGTAGTTTAAAAGACGCGCAAGTGGACAAAGATGAGATCGCAGAGATCGTGATGGTTGGCGGCTCGACTAGAGTGCCGCTCGTGCGCGCTCAAGTGGGAGCCTTTTTTGGTAAGACTCCACTCACATCGATTGACCCTGATCAAGTTGTTGCCATTGGTGCTGCCACGCAAGCGGATATCCTTGCCGGTAATAAACCTGACTCAGATATGTTATTACTCGATGTGTTACCGTTATCGTTGGGACTAGAAACAATGGGGGGATTAGTTGAAAAAGTGATCCCCCGCAATACCACTATACCTGTCGCTAAAGCACAAGAGTTTACGACATTTAAAGACGGCCAAACGGCAATGATGATCCACGTCTTACAAGGTGAGCGTGAGTTAGTTGAAGATTGTCGATCTTTGGCGCGTTTTACATTAACAGGTATTCCGCCAATGACAGCAGGTGCCGCTCACATACGCGTGACCTTTCAAGTTGATGCAGATGGGCTGTTAAATGTCACTGCGATGGAAAAATCATCAGGGGTACAAGCACACATTCAGGTAAAACCATCATTTGGCTTAGCGGAAGACCAAATTGCTTCGATGCTAAAAGCCTCAATGAGTCATGCCAAAGCCGATATGCAAGCACGTATGCTTAAAGAGCAACAAGTGGATGCCGATCGCGTATTAGAAGCATTGGTCGTCGCCTTAGCACAAAATGGCACAAAGCTATTGTCAGCGACTGAATTAAGTTCATTACAAGACGCCATGGCTGCACTTGCAAACACGGCTAAAGGCGACGATACTCAAGCGATTAAAGACGCGATAGAAGTGGTGGATAAAGCATCACAAGATTTTGCATCTCGACGAATGGACGAATCAATTCAACAAGCATTAGCCGGTCAATCGGTTGATGATATTTAATTAGGCAGAAATAACAGATGACACAAATAATCTTTTTACCCCATGACGAATTGTGCCCAGATGGCGCAGTCTTAGAAGCCGAAAAAGGGGAGACAGTACTGGATGTTGCGTTAAAAAACGGCATTGGTATTGAGCATGCCTGTGAAAAGGTGTGTGCGTGTACAACGTGTCACGTCATTATCCGCGAAGGATTCGACGCACTTGCAGAAAGTGATGAACTAGAAGATGATTTATTAGACAAAGCATGGGGTCTAGAACCTGAGTCACGTTTAAGTTGTCAGGTGATTGTGACAGATGACGATTTGGTTGTGGAAATTCCTAAGTACACTATTAACCATGCCAGTGAAGACCACTAAGCATAAATCGACAAAATAATTAGTCTTTTGCTAGGGTTTTGCTTATAATCACGCAAAATTAGTCTAACGACACAAACTTATAATATTGGAGCCCATCATGGCATTGGAAAGAACTTTCTCTATAATCAAACCTGACGCAGTAGCTAAAAACGTTATTGGTGCAATTTACAACCGTTTCGAATCAGCTGGCTTACGCATTGTTGCATCTAAAATGGTACATTTAAGCAAAGAACAAGCGGAAGGTTTTTATGGCGAACATAAAGAACGTCCTTTCTTCGGTGCATTAGTATCGTTCATGACGTCTGGCCCTGTAATGGTTCAAGTACTTGAAGGCGAAAACGCGGTTGTTAAAAATCGCGAAATCATGGGTGCAACTAACCCTGCTGACGCTGCTGCCGGTACATTACGTGCTGACTATGCTGATTCAATTGATGAGAACGCGGTTCATGGTTCTGATGCACCTGAATCAGCGGCTCGTGAAATCGCTTATTTCTTCTCTGACGAAGAAGTTTGCCCACGCACTCGCTAAGCACTCAGTAACATGTTAGATAAAAGGGAGCGTCTAGCTCCCTTTTTCATTTGTAGCAGTAAGTTAAGCGTCAACATTAGTAATGATTAGGTAAAATAAAATGACAACGGTTTCGGAAATACCTCAACAAGAAGAACAAGTAACGCCCATCAAAAAGGTTAATTTGTTGGATTTAACCCGCTCGGGTATGCGTGAGTTTTTTTCGTCGATTGGTGAAAAACCATTCCGTGCTGATCAAATGATGCAATGGATTTATCATCGTGGCGTCAGCAGTATTGATGATATGACCAATCTCAATAAGACACTCAAAGATAAATTAAATCGCGTTGCAGAAATTAAAGCACCAGAAATTGCGTATCAAAAAAATGCAACAGATGGCACCATCAAATTTGCACTGACCTTAGAAGGCGGGCAAGAAGTGGAAGCGGTGTGGATCCCTGAAACAGACCGGGCTACATTGTGCGTGTCATCGCAAGTTGGCTGTGCGTTGGAATGTACGTTTTGCTCTACTGGACAACAAGGTTTTAACCGTAATCTATCAGTCAGTGAAATTATTGGTCAAGTTTGGCGCGTAGCCATAACGATTGGTTTGTCAAAGGATACGTCAAAACGACCAATAACGAATGTAGTTATGATGGGGATGGGCGAACCATTGCTAAACATTAAAAACGTTATTCCTGCGATGGAACTGATGATGGATGATTTTGCTTTTGGTTTATCCAAACGCCGAGTGACACTATCCACCTCAGGTGTTGTACCTGCATTAGATATGTTAGGTGACCAAATTGATGTGGCATTAGCGATTTCTTTGCACGCACCAAATGATGAATTACGTAATGAAATTGTCCCTGTAAATAAAAAATATAATATTGAAACTTTTTTGGCTGGTGTACGTCGGTACTTAGACAAGTCAAAAGCTAATCAGGGCAAAGTGACTGTTGAGTATGTGATGCTAGCGAACATCAATGATAGTACTGATCAAGCACACGAACTAGCGAAAGTGCTAAAAGACACACCGTGTAAGATTAACTTGATCCCATTCAATCCTTATCCGGGTTCGCCATACACCTGTTCGAGTAATTCTCGTATTGACCGTTTTTCTAAAGTGCTGATGAGTGAAGGCTATACGGTAATGGTACGAAAAACCCGCGGAGATGATATTGATGCGGCTTGTGGACAATTAGTGGGTGACGTTGTTGACCGCACCAAGCGTATGTTAAAAAAACAGTTAAAAGGTGAACCGATTTCGGTTAAAGTAGAAAAAAAGTAAGCTACGAACGGCTTTCGTTAAAGGTAGAACAGATATGTGGAAAGTATTTAGCACTGTGGTGCTAGTGGTCTTGTTATCGGCTTGTACAAGCACGGTTAGTGAGCGTAATAATATTCCTGATCCACTCGCTGCTGCCAAAAATCGCTTAGCGCTAGGGTTAACCTACCTAAAATCTAATAACTTCCAGCAGGCTAAGTTCAATATCGATAAAGCGTTAGATTTTGCTCCACGGTTCGCTGGCGCTCATTATGGCATCGCTTATTACTACCAAAAGGTAGGAGAAAACGCATTAGCCAATGAAAGTTACTTAGTCGCGTTAAACCTTGATAGTGAAAACCCAGAGATTGCTAATTCATACGGTGCTTTTTTATGTACTCAAGGGGAATATGAGCAAGCGAAAAACTACTTCTTTATCGCCATTGATAATCAAAATTATTTATCCACTGCCCAAACTTATGAAAATTTAGCAATCTGTAGCCAAGTTCAAGGGGATATATTTGCTGCGATTGAATACCTCAACAAAGCGTTAAATTTTGAACCTACACGTCAAAATAGTTTATATTTGTTAGCTGAACTTTATGCTTCTCAAAATGAACATGATAAGGCACTCATGACGATAAAAAGCTATGAACGTGTCGTTGGACCTAACCCTGATTCCATGTATTTAAGCTTTGATGTAGGCTTGTCGCAAGGTGACGAAGAAAAAGCACGTGGCTGGTTAAATGTCCTTAAATCGCGTTATCCATCTCACCCCAATACGCTTCAAGCTCAAACTAAACTCGATGAATATATACTGCAAGTAAAAAAACAAACACAAGCAATTCGGCAGACAACAAATACGCTGACAGACACATCCTCAGCGGCAATGTCTAACCCAGTAACTCATACCTTAAAAGCAGGGGAAACCTTGTATCGATTATCGCGCCAGTACAATATTTCGGTTTTTGATATTATGACGTGGAATAATATTTCACAAACTGATAGCTTACCCGTTGGTATTAAACTCATTGTTGGTTACAATTGAACCATCACCACCTAGCTTGTCATTTTGGAAGGAAACCTAACGGATTATGACAGACTCCACTGAAGTAAATTCACAGTTTGATACACCGGGCTCATTACTCTCACAAGCTCGAAATGCAAAAGGTTTTACTGCTGCTGATATCGCTCAAAAATTACGTTTAAAAGTTGGCATTATTGAGGCGCTAGAACGTGATGAAGTCCTTTCTACGATTTCATTAACATTTACCAAAGGCTATGTGCGCTCTTATGCAAAGCTGCTGGGATTAAATGAAAATCATATTATTCAGTTATTCAATGAGCTGCATATAAGTGATGATCTCACACCTAAAAAAATGCAAAGTTTTTCACGTAAAGTCTCTCGAGAACATAATGATTCACGGTGGATGATAGTGACCTACAGTATCATTGCATTGGTCATTTTATTGAGTATTTTGTGGTGGGTTCAGCATCAATCTGAACCGTTTTTTGCAGCAAAAAGCAATGTGCCGGAGGCAGAGCAATCAGTCTCTGAGTCATTGCAAACACCTGTTTTTGATGCCAATGAGGACGATTCTTTTTCGCTTAATGCTGTCGAGATTGACTCTGAATTAACGGATCTTACAAATGCAACTGAAGTTGATCCTGAAGTTGATGCTGAAGTTGATGCTGAAGTTGACATGGAGACGGGCTCGGATCTTGGTCCATATGAACAAGCTGAACTTGCGGACGAGACAACAGCGGCGATCCCTGATTTTATTCCAAACACCAATCCAGAAAATATCGATCAGGTATTAACAGTATTAGAAAATAATGAACCGGATGTAGAGTCAGAGTTACGTTTGTTTGCCGATGACAACGAGTCGATGCAAGATAGTAACGAGTTGGTTGAATTGATCTTTAGTTTTTCTGGCGATTGCTGGATTAAAATTACTGATGCGACCGGCAATGATATTGCTTATGGTGTTAAAAAAGCCGGTCGTGTCATGCCTGTAGTTGGGCAAGCGCCATTTTCAGTGATATTAGGCGCCCCAGGTTCTGTGAATGTACAGTACGATGGTGAACCGATTGATATATCTTTTTTACCTTCAGACCGAACGGGTCGGTTTGTGTTACCGCTACAGGATTAATCGTTATGTTTGCTGATTCACCTATTACTCGTCGTAAGTCTATACGCATTAATGTCGGGAATGTCCCGATTGGTGATGGTGCGCCAATTGCCGTGCAGTCGATGACCAATACCCCGACTACCGATGTAGCAGCAACTGTTGCACAGATTAATCGTATCGTTGCTGTGGGTGGCGAAATTGTGCGCGTATCAGTGCCGACGATGGAAGCTGCTGAAGCATTTAAACTCATTAAACAACAAGTCAGTGTGCCGTTAATTGCGGATATTCATTTTGATTATCGTATAGCCTTAAAAGTGGCTGAATATGGGGTTGATTGTTTACGCATCAATCCTGGTAATATTGGCAGTATGGACCGTGTCCGCGCCGTTGTTGATTGTGCCAGAGATAAGAATATTCCGATCCGCATTGGTGTCAATGGCGGTTCGTTAGAAAAAGACTTACAAGAAAAATATGGTGAACCGACGTCGATGGCACTCGTTGAATCAGCTATGCGCCATGTTGATATTTTAGATAAATTAAATTTCGACCAGTTTAAAGTTTCAGTCAAAGCATCCGATGTATTTTTGGCGGTTGGTGCATATCGTGAACTGGCGAAACAAATTGTGCAACCGCTGCATTTAGGGATCACTGAAGCTGGCGGAATGCGTGCAGGTTCCGTAAAAAGCGCGGTCGGCTTAGGCATGTTGTTAGCCGAAGGTATCGGCGATACTTTGCGCGTGTCTTTGGCTGCAGACCCGGTTGAAGAAATCAAAGTAGGCTTTGATATTCTTAAATCATTACGTATTCGTTCGCGTGGGATTAACTTTATCGCATGTCCGAGTTGTTCTCGCCAAGAATTTGATGTGATCAGTACCGTCAATGCTTTAGAGCAGCGTGTAGAAGATATTTTAACACCCATGGACGTGTCTATTATCGGGTGTGTGGTGAATGGTCCAGGTGAGGCAGAAATCTCTGATTTAGGCTTAACCGGCGCACGTAATATGAGTGGCTTTTACTTAGATGGTAAACGTCAGCGTGAACGCTTGTCGAATGATGATTTAGTTAATCAGTTAGAACAAAAGATCAGAGCGAAAGCTGCGCAATTAGATCCACAAAAACGCATTGCAATCCAAGAAGTCGATTCTTGATAATTTATTGACTATACGAACCAACATAAAGCCCCTATAATATGGGGCTTTGTTATTTGTGCTTAGAATTTAGCGATTTTGGGTGCGAACTTTGAATTTGAGAGTGAGACATTTCTGTGGCAAAAACCATTCAAGCAATTCGCGGCATGAACGATTGTTTACCTGAACAAACAGGTATTTGGCAATACGTTGAGGATATTTTACGCACGACAGTCGCGCAGTACGGCTATCAAGAGATCCGTATGCCGATCGTTGAAAGCACCGAATTGTTCAAACGTTCGATAGGTGAAGTCACGGATATTGTCGAAAAAGAAATGTATACCTTCGCCGATCGCAATGGTGACTCGTTGACTTTGCGTCCGGAAGGAACAGCCAGTGCCGTTCGCGCAGGCAATCAACATGGGTTAATTTATAACCAACAGCAGCGTTTGTGGTACATGGGACCGATGTTCCGTCATGAACGTCCACAAAAAGGTCGTTATCGTCAGTTCCACCAATTTGGTGTCGAAACTTATGGTTTAGTTGGGCCGGATATTGATGCTGAAGTGATTAGCTTAAGTGCGCGTTTATGGAAAGCATTTGGGATCAGTGAGCATGTCACGTTAGAAGTGAATTCATTAGGCTCGAATGCGGCTCGTGCGGAGTACAAAACTAAGTTGATTGCTTTTTTAATTGAGCATGAAGCACAGTTGGATGAAGATTCCAAACGTCGCATGCACACTAATCCTTTACGTGTTTTAGATTCAAAAAATCAAGATGTCCAAGCGTTATTAGAAAAAGCGCCTAAGTTACAAGATCATTTAGATCCTGAAAGTGCTAAACATTTTGCACAATTATGTGAACGATTAGACCACTTAGGTATCTCATACCGAGTTAATCCCAAATTAGTGCGTGGATTGGATTATTACAATGCCACGGTATTCGAGTGGGTTACTGATACATTAGGTGCGCAAGGGACAATTTGTGCCGGCGGTCGTTATGATGGATTAGTCGAGCAGTTGGGTGGTAAAACAGCACCAGCGGTTGGCTTTGCATTAGGACTTGAGCGTTTGGTATTAATGCTAACAGAATTATCACTTACGGATGCCGTTCCAGCACCGGTTGATGTCTATATTACCGCTTTGAGTGAAGATGCGTTATTATATGCACAGACGACAGCAGAACGACTAAGAGACGAGACTCGTTTACGCGTGCAAATGCATTGTGGTGGCGGGAATATGAAAAAACAATTAAAACGAGCTGACACGGCGCAAGCAAAAGTAGCATTGTTGATTGGTACAGATGAAGTCCAACAACAACAAGTGACAGTCAAATATTTAGGTGGCGAGGCCGAGCAAGTGACAGTGGCATTGTCAGCGTTGAGCACCGCGCTCAATACATTTTTTAACCCTTAATCGACGGTATTCATTAATACCGCTAAAGAAGTAGGAATATCCATGGAACAGTTCGCAACAGAAGAACAACAAGTCGAAGCGATTAAAAAGTTTTGGAAAGATAACGGCAGTGCCATCGTGATTGGCGCCGTATTAGGTTTAGGTGGCTTATGGAGCTGGCGTTACTATAACGACACTCAAGTCGCAGCCAAAGAAACGGCGTCTGCGCAATATCAAACCTTAGTAACGTCATTATCAGAAGATAACGCCATTGATAATGCTAAGGCATTTATTACTGCTCAAGGTACCACTGGTTACGCGCCATTAGCCGGCTTTATTGCTGCGCAAACGGCAGTTGAAAAAGGTGATTTTGTTACTGCGGTCGCACACTTGCAGCAAGTTTCAACGTTAACGACAGATCCCATTTTGTTGACGGTTGCTAATTTACGTTTAGCGCGTGTGCAGTTTGCTACTTTAGATTACAGCGCGGCATTAGCCAGTTTAGCGAAAGTTGAAAATACGGCCTATACTGCTGAAAAAGAAGCATTACGTGGTGATATATTGGTCGCTCAGGGGGATTTTGCACAAGCACAGAATGCCTTTACGGCTTCTATCGCGGCGAAAGAAGACCGTTCAGTACAAATTCGATTAGATAATATTCCAGCGCTGATTGACAGTGCTGCTAACTCGACTGGAAACTAATTTATGATGTTTGCTTTACGGTCCAAATTACTCAGCGCGCTCTTGTGTCTAATGATGCTCTCTGGTTGTGAAAGTGTCACCGATTGGTTTGAAGATGACGAAGTGGTTGAAATTCGTAACCTTGCGCCGATTGAAAATAAAGTCAATTTGAATGTGCTATGGGAGCGTGAAGTCGGTAAGGGTATTGGCGACTACTTTTCTCGCTTACAACCACAAGTGTCTGGCGACAAGGTATTTGCTGCGGATAGGCAAGGTCTAGTCGTTGCCTACAATTTATCGGGCGAAAAAATCTGGCAACAACGTATCAATACTGGCGGAAGTTTCTTTTCAGCTGGTACCTCAGCGAAGCTTGCTGGTGGATTAGCCGTTAGTGCTGAGCATGTTTATGTTGGTTCTGAGGATGGCCGTTTACTTGGCTTAAATCAAGAGACGGGAGCGATTGATTTTGATATCAAGGTTCCTGGTGAGATCATTGCAACCCCATCAATTGGTGATGGCATGATTGTAGTCAATACAACAGCTGGACGCTTAATTGCGTATGATTTGGTGACCGGTAACCAAACGTGGATCCATGAATCTGATGTTCCGCCGTTGTCGTTGCGTGGCACTTCTGCTCCGCTAGTCGCAAATGGGGGCGTATTAGTTGGTACTGCTGCGGGCAAATTACAAGTTAATATCGCTGATTCAGGTTTAGTTGCGTGGGAAGCCACAGTGACAACTCCTTCAGGAGCAACCGAGCTAGAACGTATTATTGATGTTGACACACAGCCGGTTATAGTCGGCGCGAACGTATATATTGTGTCATTTAATGGCGCATTAACGGCCATTGAATTACGTACAGGTCGCGTGATTTGGAAACGTGAATACGCGAGTTACCGTAATTTAGCGATTGCGGGTAATCGCATTATTGTCTCAGATGTATCTGGCAATGTGTTCGCGTTAGATGTGCGTAACGGCGTAGAAATGTGGTCACAATCAACATTTAAAGGCCGGGATATTACATCTGCGGTACTCTTTAATGGCTTTATCGCGATAGGGGATAACTTTGGTTCGGTGCATTTAATTGACCCAACTGATGGTACACTCGCAGCGAGACTTAAATTAGGTAATGACAAGGATAAGCGTTTTTATGCGCCAGGCGTCGTTACAAACAACACTTTGTTTATGCAAAATGCTCAAGGTACTTTATTTGCGCTGGGTACTGAATAACTCCGCGCAAATTACTTTATTAAGGTAACACCATGCTTCCGGTCTTGGCCCTTGTGGGTCGTCCAAATGTAGGTAAGTCTACATTATTTAATCGTTTAACGAACTCTCGAGATGCACTCGTCGCTGATTTTCCAGGCCTCACACGAGATCGTAAATACGGTACTGCTAAATTTGAAGAGCGCCAGTTTATCGTCATTGATACTGGTGGTATTACTGGTGATGAAGCTGGTATTGATGCTGAAATGGCAAACCAATCCCTATTAGCGGTTGATGAAGCCGATGTGGTGATTTTCTTGGTGGATGCGCGCGCCGGATTGACTGCTGCGGATCGTGGCATTGCTGAGTACTTACGTAAACAACAAAAAACCGTGTACGTCGTTGCTAACAAAGTCGATGGCATAGATGGCGATAGTGAAAGTGCCGATTTTTATACGTTGGGTATGGGCGACGTACAACAGATTGCGGCAGCACATGGTCGTGGTATTGCGCAGTTGTTAGATTTGACTCTGGAGCCGCTCGAAGCCGATTTTCCAGATATGATTGCTGTGGAGCCTGTCCGTAACGATGACGATGCCGATGCTGATAAGCAATTAGAATGGTTACAAAATCAACCGATTAAACTGGCTATTGTTGGTAAACCGAATGTAGGTAAATCCACCTTAACTAACCGTATATTAGGTGAAGAACGGGTTGTGGTGTTTGATGAGCCGGGTACGACTCGAGATAGTATTTTCATTCCAATGGAACGTGATGGTCGCGAATATATTTTAATTGATACTGCTGGTGTTCGTCGCCGCAAAAATATCAATGAGGCAATCGAGAAATTCTCTATTGTTAAAACCTTACAAGCCATTGAAGAAGCCAATGTTGTGTTGTTGGTTATCGATGCACGTGAAGGGATAACTGATCAAGATCTAAGTTTACTTGGCTTTGTATTGAACGCAGGGCGTTCATTAGTTATTTCCGTCAACAAATGGGATGGTCTTGAAAGTCATGTCAAAGAAGATATAAAACGTGAATTAGATCGTCGTTTAGGATTTGTCGATTTTGCTCGCTTGCACTTTATTTCAGCGTTGCACGGCACGGGTGTTGGTCACTTGTTTGAATCGGTGCAAGAAGCCTATGCATCAGCTACACGACGCATTAACACCTCTATGTTGACACGTATTATGGAAATGGCACAAGCAGACCATAATCCACCATTGATTCGTTCTCGTCGCGTTAAGATGAAGTATGCGCATGCTGGGGGCTATAATCCGCCTGTGATTGTGATCCACGGTAACCAAGTTGAAGATTTACCTGATTCATACAAGCGCTACTTAATGAACTACTATCGCAAAGCATTAAAAGTGATGGGTACGCCGATTAAAATTGAATTTAAAGGTGGGTCTAATCCATTTGAAGGTAAGAAAAATACGTTATCGTTATCACAGCAACGTCAGCGCAAACGCTTGATGTCGATGCATAAAAAGAAATAATTCGACTCAAAATAAAGGGGGGCAGATCCGATTTAATTAATTTGGATCTGACCCCCTTTTTTTATTATTTTGTTACAGTCAATGGCTCAAGATATTCACGTGAACGCGGACCAGGAAGCAAACCATTGATGCTGTCTTTCGACAGTAAGCGATTCGCTGAGATTGCTGCAATGTTAAATCCAGAATCAGATACCGTTTCAACAATCTGGTTCACTGCTGCAATAACTAACATACCAATTAAACCACCACTATTATTGTTACTACGGGTTTCAGCACTAGACGCCGTCGCACTTTTTTGCCACAACACATTTCCCGTCTTAAGATCAACTAAACGAGCGGATATTGATACAACTGTATCGCTTGATATGATGATGTAACTGGTGCCGTATTCATGTATATCTAAATACAAGGCCGTATCAGCACCAAATATTTCATGCAATTTTTCTTTAGGTAATGCATGTATATCATTAGCGACTGTTAAACCATTATTACGAAAAGTCTGTTCTACAAGTGCGACGGGTAATGTATAAAATCCCGCTTCAGAGATGGGCGCAATGACTTGTGCCATGACACTGTATGGTGCAAGCACTTCGGTGGTATTATTAATAGGTGGCAATACCAATATGGATAACGGATCTGCCTGCCTAAATTCAGTGTAATTGAAGCTAGGTACTTTAGTGCTGGCGCAACCAAATATGACGAATGACGCCAATAAAACAACAGATAATTTGAAAAATCTCATGCTTATCCCTTATGCTTAGCAAGTAAAAAATCGATAAACTGGCTAGATTCAGGGAACAGTATTTTTTCTTGTCTGAAGTGAAATTCACCTTCCGTGGGATTACCACTCTCAAAATACAACATACCCAAATGAGCATGGACACCTGGAGCTACATGTTGATCAGTGTCGGTAGATTTTGCGATCACGAGCACCATTTTCTCAATTTGTTCTGCTGTACTTGTTTCATCAGATTTAAAAAATTGATAAACCGTCGCAGGATAATCACCATAATAGTAAAGGGGAGGCGGTGCAGTTGCACCACAGCCAGCAAGCAGCAGCACAAAGGCAGCTGATAACAACTTAATTGTCATGTTTGAGCTCCTTGCTCTATGGACGCCAAGCGCCACTTTCTATGCCATCAATAAGATTATTAACCGCTTCACGTAAGGCTAAATCCAGCACTTTGCCATTAAGTGTTGAGTCATAGCCAGCCGTACTGCCAAAACCAATGACTTCTCGTTCAGATAAGCTATATTCACCGGCGCCTTGTGAAGTAAACACTAATTCAGACGTGGTGACATCAACAATATTAATAGTCACTTTTGCATATGCAATTTGCGATTTACCTTTACCTAAGATCCCAAAAAACTGTTTGTCACCGATATTTTTACGCCCAAACTCAGTTACATCCCCGGTGATAATATAGCGAGCACCAGATAGAGTTTGCGCAGTACCGGCAAGCTGAGCTTCATTTTGAAGCATGTTCATGTTGTCTCTGTCTAAGACGACAAAGCGGTTGGTTTGTTGCAAATGACTCATGATTGAGGTTTTTGCTTGGCTACCTAAACGGTCACTACCATTTGAAAAAATACCATTTTGAAAACTCGAACGATTAACAAATTGACCGACAGCTAGTTTACTTTTGGTACCTGAGTAATCGGATTGATAGCTATTCACTTTCGGGGTATCAATCACGGTGGAAGTTGTTGTTGCACAACCGGCTAAGGATAATGCTATAGCTAAAGCCGAGACAGAGATAACACGAGCAGATAATTTCACGACAATTCCTTGTAAATTAATAAATTTCGTACGTTCAAACAATAGCAAATAAAGAGGGTCAGATCCAAATAAGTTCCTAGTAAACCATCATTTCGTCCAGTATCTTTGTAATGAAATATGTCTATTCTGTATATTTTGATGAAAGAGTATAACGATGCCTAGAAAACCACGTGTTTCAATCATTGGTGTAGCAGAACATATCATCCAAAGAGGTAATAATCGGCAAGCGATTTTTACGCATGATAGCGATATGAAAGCATATATAACATGGTTGAAGGAATACGCCGAAAAATTTGATGTTGATATCCATGCATGGGTGCTAATGACGAATCATGTACATCTACTATGCACACCAAATTCAAGCTCAGCGGTGTCTTCGATGATGCAGTCTTTGGGGCGTAAATATGTGCAATATTTTAATCGTCGGTATGAACGGTCTGGCACACTGTGGGAGGGAAGATTTCGCTCATCGTTGGTGCAAAGTGAAAAATATCTGCTGCAGGTGTATCAATATATAGAATTGAACCCTGTCAGAGCGGGTATGGTTAATAACCCGAGTGACTACAGTTGGTCGAGTTATCAAATTAATGCATTAGGCAAACACAGTCAGTTAATGACATATCATCCATTGTATCTATCATTGGGCAATACCCTTGAGCAAAGACAGCAACATTACCGTCAGCTATTTACCAATAAGATATCGATGGAAATATTACATGATATTCGTCAGTCGACAAATAAGGGATTAGTATTGGGTAATAATGATTTTGTGACTCAAGTGGAATTACTCACTGGTCGAAATTTACAAGAGGGGCAGCGGGGACGTCCTAGACGATTCTAATAACAACAATAATTTGTGATGAAAAGAATTTGGATCTGACCCTATTTATCCGTATTATCAATCTATAATTACAATAAAAATATGGATACCCCTATGTCTGAATCTAATCAACCCCATTCGTCGCCTTACCTACATATGTTAGCACCACTTGATTTGGGGTTTACGACTCTCAAAAACCGTGTATTGATGGGCTCAATGCATGTTGGTTTAGAAGAAGAAAAAGGGGGATTTGCCAAATTAGCTGCTTTTTATGCTGCTCGAGCTAAGGGTGGAGTCGGTTTGATTGTTACCGGCGGGATCAGTCCCAATATAGCAGGTTGGGTAGCACCGTTTGCTGGACGCATGAGTAGTTCTCGTCATGCCAAAAAACATCAAGTGATCACCGATGCGGTTCACGCTGAAGGTGGTAAAATTTGCATGCAGATTTTGCACTCAGGTCGCTATGGTTATCATCCGCTAAACGTCTCAGCATCAGCTGTTAAATCACCCATTACACCATTTAAACCCAAGTCTTTATCGACACGTGGAGTATATAAAACTATCAATGATTACGCTCAATGTGCCGTTTACGCGCAATCAGCAGGGTATGATGGTGTGGAAATAATGGGCAGTGAAGGGTACTTAATCAATCAGTTTTTTTGTGAACGGACTAATTTCCGAGATGATGAATTTGGTGGTAGCTTACAAAATCGTGCGCGTTTGGCGATTGAAACCGTCAAACAAACCCGGGCAGAAGTAGGGCCTAATTTCATCATTATTTATCGTTTGTCGATGCTCGATTTAGTGGAAGGGGGGGCGCCATGGGATGAAGTGGTATATCTAGCGAAGGCAATTGAAGCGGCAGGCGCAACACTGATTAATACTGGCATCGGTTGGCATGAATCTCGTGTGCCTACGATTGCGACCTCGGTACCGCGTGCCGCATTTACCTGGATCACCCAGCGCATGAAATCCGAAGTCACTATACCGCTGATTACCACCAATCGCATCAATACCCCAGAAGTTGCTGAGCAAGTGTTAGCCGATGGCCATGCGGATATGGTATCGATGGCACGACCATTTTTGGCCGATCCTGATTTTGTGGCCAAAGCGATGCGCAATCAATCAGACCAAATCAACACCTGTATAGCCTGTAATCAAGCGTGTCTCGATCATGCCTTTGAACAAAAGCGCGCGAGTTGTTTAGTTAATCCACAAGCCTGTTATGAAACTGAGTTGATTTTTAAAACCGTAGGACAAGCCAAAAAACTCGCAGTGATAGGTGCGGGTCCTGCGGGCTTAGCTTTTGCTACTTACGCCGCTCAGCGAGGGCATGACGTTCACTTGTACGAGCAATCAAGCGCAATAGGCGGGCAGTTCAATTATGCTAAACAAGTCCCAGGTAAAGAAGAATTTTATGAAACCTTACGCTATTACGCTCGGATGATTGAGGTGTTAGGTGTGCAATTACATCTCAATACACGCGTTGATGCCGAAGCACTTGCTGGACAGGGTTTTGTTGAAGTCATTATGGCAACTGGTATTAAGCCACGTGATTTAACGATCCCTGGACATGACCATCCAAAGGTGATGAGTTATATTGACGTTTTACGTGACCATAAACCGGTAGGGCAAAAAGTTGCGGTTATTGGAGCTGGTGGTATTGGTTTTGATGTGTCGGAGTATTTGGTCGAGCATGAAAACCTAACTACTAATCTAGATAAATGGTTAACGCATTGGGGTATTGATAAAAACTATACTGCGCCAGGGTCACTGACCGAAAAACACATTACACCGACGACGCGCGAGGTGTATTTACTGCAACGTAAAACCTCTAAAGTCGGTAAAGGCTTAGGTAAAACTACCGGCTGGATCCACCGTACTTCCCTTGCACATCACCAAGTGAAAATGATGAACGGCGTCAGCTATGAAAAAATCGATGATGCGGGTTTACACATCATGGTCGGCGCTGAGTACCAAATTTTAGACGTTGATCATGTGATTGTCTGTGCTGGTCAAGAACCGTTACGAGAATTAGAAACGCAGCTCTTAGCGTTAGATATACCACTACATATTATTGGCGGGGCCTATGAGGCGGGTGAATTAGATGCTAAACGCGCCATCCGTCAAGGCGCTGAATTAGCGGCGAAGATTTAATGCACTATGAAGCTGGATATTATAAACCGCGATAAACATGCGCCTCGATAAATTTATTTGCCAAAGCACTGAGTTTTCAAAAACAGATGTAACCGACCAGCTTATTGCTGGTTACGTTTGTGTGAACGGTGAGATAAAGACCGATGGCTCGACACAAGTTCATGAAAACAATACGATTACGCTTAATGGAAAAGTATTAACTCCCCGTGCGTTTCGTTACGTCATGTTACATAAACCACCCGGCACGATCTGCTCCAATGTCGATGAACATTATCCTTCAGTGTTTAATTATGTAGACATTGATTATCCCGATGATTTGCATATTGTGGGACGTTTGGATGCGGATACAACAGGATTAGTCTTAATTACCGATGATGGTCGCTGGTCCTATGGGATAACGCATCCAGATAATTTTTGCCCTAAAGTTTATCGAGTTGGATTGTCACGTGAAATAGCCGGCGAGGTTGCCGATAAATTTAAAGCCGGGATAGCGTTACAGGGAGAAACGGGCTTAACGCTGCCTGCGTCATTAAGCGTACTCTCGCCTCAAGACGTGCTTTTATCCATCACCCAAGGTAAGTTCCACCAAGTCAAACGCATGTTTGCTGCGGTCGGTAATCGTGTTGTGACATTGCATCGTGAGTCGATCGGACAAGTGCAACTGGATATTGCAGAAGGTCAGTGGCGTTACTTGACCGAAACCGAGGTGCAATCTTTACAAATCATTACACCACCTTACTCGTAATTTCCCCATTGGCTAATTTGGTTTTTAGTGTATCACCCGATTGCACATCTTGAGGACCCATCACCACCTTATCATCCACAAAACTAATACTATAGCCGCGCGATAATGTGGCTAATGGGCTAACCGAATTAAGAATACCGGTAACTCGAGCAAAACGCTGTTGTTGCTTTTGCACTTGACCAGTTATGGCTTGTGCAAGACGTTGCTGTAAAGTTTGAGTGCGTTGTTGCGCACTTGCCACCTGATGCACCGGTGAAACACGTTGCAGGCGATGAGTCAGAGACTGGTGCCGTTGCAGGCTTCGCTGCAAGCGATTATGCATGGCATGTTGTAATTGGAGTGTCAGTTGATCAACGCGCTGTGTTTGTTGTTGCAGACGATGTTGGGGATGATTTTGTTGTAAACGTCCAGCGACGAGCTGATGTTGGTAATTGAGTTGACTCATCTTAGCCGTCATCGCTGCGTGTAAACGTTGTTGCAAAGTGGCAATGGAGGCGACGACTTCACTTAAATCATTACTGACAAATTCAGCCGCTTGTGAAGGCGTTGCTGCACGGACATCAGCGACAAAATCGGCAATAGTGACATCCACTTCATGACCCACAGCACTAACGATAGGCAGTTGCGAACTAAAGATAGCACGGGCGACGATTTCTTCATTAAAACACCATAAGTCTTCTAACGAACCACCACCACGGCCAACGATCAACACATCGACTTCGCGACGCCGGTTAGCGATAAATATTGCATTGACGATTTGTTCCGCCGCCCCGCCGCCTTGTACCTGACTGGGATACACAATGACATTAATCATCGGGTTACGACGTTTTAATACCGTTAATATGTCATGCAAAGCAGCACCGGTTGCCGAGGTGACAATCCCGACTGTTTGAATATTACTTGGGATCGCTTGTTTAGTTTGAGTCGCAAACAACCCTTCTTGCTGTAAACGGTTTTTGAGTAATTCGTATTGTTGCTTTAATGCCCCTGCACCATCAAATTCTAAATGTTCAACAATGATTTGATAATCGCCACGCGGTTCATATAAACCCACGTTTGCGCGAACCAACACACTATCGCCCTCTTTAGGACGTTGTTTTACGCGACCATTGGCACCTTTAAACATGGCTGCTTTGACTTGAGCATTGCGGTCTTTTAAGGTGAAATACCAATGTCCTGATGATGCTGCCACAAAATTAGATATTTCAGCACTGATCCATACTTGGCCAATTTGCGTTTTTAGCAAGCTGCCAACCATTTGATTAAGTTTACCCACACTTAAAATATTGCGTTGGGTTGCTGCTGATGCCGAAGCTCTTGTCGAAGAAGTTGAATACATTAAAAAAGAATTTCCCACTTTACTAAAATTTAGTTTACCTTAAACCCAAAAACCACTACAATCACACCGCAAATAATACCTGATACCAAACTGATACAGAAGGTTACTTGCATGTTACGAATTGCTCAAGAAGCACTCACATTTGACGATGTTTTAATCGTTCCTGGACACTCTCAAGTGCTCCCTCACACCGCACAGTTAAATACGCGTTTAACTCGTAAAGTGAATCTTAACATTCCACTTATTTCTGCCGCTATGGATACGGTATCAGAAGCACGTCTGGCTATTGCGCTGGCGCAAGAAGGCGGCATTGGTTTTATTCACAAAAATATGTCTGCAGAGCAACAAGCAGAACACGTTCGCCAAGTTAAAAAATACGAATCAGGTGTTGTCTCAGACCCTGTGACTGTTCGTTCTTCCGCTACTATAGGACAAGTGAACGAGTTAAGCCAGCGCTTAGGTTATTCTGGTTTTCCGGTGACCGATGATGAAAATAATCTAATTGGTATTGTTACGGGGCGTGATTTACGTTTTGAAACCCATTTAAATGCTTCTATTGAAACGGTGATGACGCCAAAAGAGCGTCTAGTGACGGTTAAATCAGGTGCACCTTCAGAGATCGTTCTCGAATTGATGCACGAACACCGTATTGAAAAAATCTTAGTCGTGGATGATGCCTTTAAACTACATGGTTTGATTACAGTCAAAGATTTCCAAAAAGCAGAAAATAAACCCAATGCATGTAAAGATGATTTAGGTCGTTTACGTGTAGGTGCTGCTGTGAGTGTCGGAGCTGGAACGGATGAGCGTATCGCTGCATTAGTTGAAGCTGGCGTAGATGTGTTATTGATTGATACCTCACATGGTCATTCTCAAGGAGTTATTGACCGTGTTGCTAAAGTCCGCGCAGATTATCCAGATTTACAGTTAATTGCAGGTAACGTAGCAACGGGCGCAGGTGCTAAAGCACTGGCCGATGCCGGTGTTGACGCGGTGAAAGTAGGTATTGGTCCCGGTTCAATTTGTACGACTCGTATTGTTACGGGTTGTGGTGTGCCACAAATTACAGCTATCTCTGATGCAGTGGATGCCTTAGTTGGCACTGATATCCCCGTCATTGCTGATGGCGGTATCCGTTTTTCTGGTGATATTGTTAAAGCATTAGTGGCTGGCGCAAGCTGTGTCATGGTTGGTTCAATGCTTGCTGGTACTGAAGAAGCTCCTGGCGATGTTGAATTATATCAAGGTCGTTATTACAAATCTTATCGCGGCATGGGTTCATTAGGTGCGATGGATCAAAGTAATGGCTCGTCAGATCGATATTTCCAAGATAGCAAAAGTGCAGAAAAATTAGTTCCAGAAGGAATTGAAGGTCGCGTTGCTTATAAAGGTCCAATCACGAATATCATTCACCAACAAATGGGTGGATTGCGTTCAGCAATGGGACTAACAGGTTGCGAGACAATTGTAGAATTAAATACAAAACCAGAATTCGTAAAAATAACGGCAGCAGGGATGGGCGAGTCGCACGTACACGATGTCAGTATTACGAAAGAAGCGCCTAACTACCGTTTAGGTTAATTATTCGCATTATATAATCAGGCTAGCTCGGTGCTAGCCTGTTTTGTTTATCCATACACCTAATTCATAGAGACCTATCCATGACTGCAAATATTCATTCTCAAAAGATCCTAATTCTTGATTTCGGTTCACAATACACTCAGCTAATTGCGCGTCGTATTCGTGAAATCGGTGTCTACTGCGAATTATGGGCATGGGATGTGACTGAACAACAAATTCGTGATTTCTGCCCAGACGGCATTATCTTGTCAGGAGGGCCTGAATCGGTCACTGAAGCTGGTTCGCCACGTGCGCCACAATATGTATTTAATGCCGGTGTACCCGTATTAGGGATCTGTTATGGCATGCAAACAATGGCACAACAACTCGGTGGAGCAGTACAAGGCTCTGATATGCGTGAGTTTGGTTATGCGCAAGTTGAGTCCATCACCCCGAATGCATTATTCGATAAAATCGAAGATCATATTGGCAGTAACGGGAATGCGTTATTAGATGTGTGGATGAGTCATGGTGACAAGGTATCTGCTATTCCTGATGGGTTTGTTAAAGTTGCTCAGACTGATAGCTGTCCATTTGCCGGTATGGTTAATGAAGCGAAGCAATTTTACGGTGTGCAATTTCACCCAGAAGTCACCCACACACGTCAAGGTGAGCGCTTACTATCAAACTTTGCACTAAATATTTGTGGTTTACAAAAGCTATGGACACCAGATGCCATCATCGAAGATGCGATTGCACGCATTAAAGAAAAAGTCGGTGATGATGAAGTTATTCTTGGTTTATCTGGTGGCGTAGATTCATCGGTCGTCGCCATGCTAATCCATCGTGCAATTGGTCCAAAACTAACTTGTGTATTTGTTGATAATGGTTTATTACGCCTTAATGAAGGCCAGCAAGTTATGGATATGTTTGGTGATCATTTTGGTTTAAATATTATTAAAGTTGATGCCGAAGAACGATTCTTAAATGCCTTAGGGGGCGAGTCGGATCCAGAAGCTAAGCGTAAGATCATTGGTCATGAGTTTGTCAATGTATTTGATGAACAATCCAAGTTATTACAAAACGCGAAATGGTTAGCACAAGGTACGATTTACCCAGACGTGATTGAATCAGCCGGTTCTGCCACTGGTAAAGCGCATGTCATTAAGTCACACCATAACGTCGGCGGCTTGCCAGAAGATATGGAAATGGGCTTAGTCGAGCCATTACGCGAATTGTTTAAAGATGAAGTTCGCAAGATTGGTTTAGAGCTTGGTTTACCTTACGATATGTTATATCGCCATCCGTTCCCTGGGCCAGGTTTAGGTGTACGCGTATTAGGTGAAATCAAAAAAGAATATTGTGATTTATTACGCCGTGCTGACGCGATTTTCATTGAAGAGTTACATGCTGCAGATTTGTATCATAAAGTAAGCCAAGCCTTTACGGTATTTTTACCTGTGCGCTCTGTAGGCGTGATGGGGGATGCGCGTAAATATGATTGGGTAGTATCATTACGTGCTGTTGAAACGATTGATTTTATGACGGCACATTGGGCGCATTTACCGTATGATTTCTTAGGTAAAGTTTCAAATCGAATCATTAATGAAGTCGACGGTATTAGCCGTGTTGTTTATGATATTTCGGGCAAACCACCAGCAACGATTGAGTGGGAATAGTCGATAACATAGACTGCTGTTATTAAAAATAAGCAATGGCCCTGTCATACTTAGCTGAGACTTCAACGTAGAGCTAAAAGTCGATAGGGCTTTTTTTTACCTGTAAGGTAATCATAACACCTGTTTTGTAAGCGCTTTCATAGTGTGACTTTTTACTTTATAATATTGTTAAATTTATATTATAAAAAGTCACATTATGCCTTGTAAACAGTCCCTGAAACACCTTGTTATCGTAGTCAGTTTATTTTCGATATTGGGGTGTGGCGGCAATAGTGCCCCTGTATCGTCTTCTGTCGCGTCAAATAACACGCCATCGACAACACCCTCAACGACAACTCCTGCGGCAACGCCGAGTCTAACGAGTTTTGCATTTTTAACTACCCAAAACTCTCAACTTGCTAATGATGTTAATTTGCAAATTAGTGGCGAGCGGATAACAGGACGTTCAACGAACAATGCTAGCGTCAAGGAATTAGTGGCTAAGTTTACAGTAACGAATGCACAAGTTTATGTCGGAGAAACGTTACAAGAGTCTGGTGTAACGGTCAATGATTTTACCGCCCCGGTAGCCTACAAAGTGATGGGCAGTGATGGTTCAGAATTAAACTTCACGGTTGATTTGATGCAGTTTACGGGCTTACCTATTATCTATCTCAACACCGAAAATAACGTTGAAATTGTCTCTAAAGATGATTATATGAATGGCAATATTCGCGTTGTCGGTGGACGTAATTTTCCATCTCTAGAACTGATGGACATGAAGATCCGGGGGCGAGGCAACTCAACGTGGGAACATCCCAAAAAACCCTATCAAATGAAACTCGATAGTAAACAAGCATTTTTGGGTATGGCTGAGGATAAAAAATGGTTATTCTTAGCTGAATATTCAGACAAAACCCTGTTACGTAACCGCATGGCATTTGAGCTCGGCTATTTAAGTTCGTTAGCGTGGACACCAGATAGTGAGTTTGCTGAAGTGTATCTAAATGGCTTATATAACGGTACCTATCATATTTCGCAAAAGGTAGAAAACGATGGGGATAGAGTAGATCTCGGTGACACAGGTTTTTTATTGGAAATTGATCAACCTGAACGCTTAGACCAAGATGATGTGTCATTTAATACGGATAGATATTTAGTCAACATTAAAGAGCCTGAACTAGTCAAAAATGATGCGCAATATCAGTATATTTCTAGTTACATTAATGAGTTTGAAGATGCATTGTTTAGTGCTAACTTTGCTAACCCAACTACCGGCTACGCAGCCTATATCAATATAGACAGTTTTGTTGATTGGTTTTTGATTAACGAGATAGTTAAAAATGTCGATGCGCAGTGGTGGTCGAGTATCTTTTTTCATGTCATCCCTGGAGAAAAGATCAACATGGGTCCTTTGTGGGATTTTGATTTATCTTTTGGCAACGTCGATTATGCTGATAGCCAATATGCGCAAGGCTGGTGGGTTAGAGACAATAAATGGATAGAACGTTTGTTAGATGATCCGGCGTTTGTTCAGCGCGTCAAAACACGCTTCGCATACTTTAAATCCAAGCAAACACATATACTCAATCAAATTGATGATTATGCCGCCTACTTACAATATGCCCAAGCTGAAAATGATGATAAATGGCAGACGTTCGGTGAATATGTATGGCCTAATCCTGTGTTTTTCGACACACATCAAGAAGAAGTCAATTATCTTAAAACTTGGTTTAGCAATCGTATGACTTGGCTTGATGGGGCGATACAAACCTTATAAAAAGCGTAATTGCACCCCTAGACTAAAGCGTGATTGGTGGCTGTTATAATCAATTAATGAATCACCGTAACCGTTAAAGTATTGTAATAACAAATCATAGCGTTGGTTCAAGGGGTAGGTGAGGTTTATCTGCACACTGCCTCGGTTTTGTGAGCGACTAAGGTTGTTGCGAATGCGCGTAAACATTTCTATATCGTTTATTTGAAATGCATAGCCCAGTTCGACACGACCAATAAAATCATTAATATCAGGATTATCATCGCCGGTGGGGTCGTCGATTGACGTTTTGATATCTTCAGGAAAACGCCACCAAGAACGCACATAGTAAGCCGAGTCAGCATCACTAAATAACGCAGTAAAGATAACACGATTCCAACTACGTGAGCGTAACCCACTCTGCCCATTCGACTGATGGTTAATCCCAATCTGCAAAGCATTAAAGCGGTACTTTAATAAACTCAAATCGGCTTGCCATTGATAAAAAACTTCTGGTTCGTAATTGGTTTCTCGAAAAGGTTTGGACACTTTATCATTATACACTTGCCAAAAAGAACGCGCCGTAAAGCCAAAGTAGAGGCCAGATAGCGCCTCTTGTTCTTCATCTATTTCTAAATAAATAGGGATTTTAGTACTGATTTGAAAAACTGCTTCGACCTTATCAATGTTCTCATTAGTCAAATCTTGTTGAGACGTTGGATTAGGGTTGGATACGTAAGAAATCGGCAACAAATAATTGGTATTGTGCTGGGCAAGACTAAAAGGATTAAGGTTGATTTGTTGATCGGCTAGGCTGCGTTTATCTAATATAGAAACAGCTTGTTTGCTTTTTTTGTTGGCTTTTAGCTCAGCCGTAAGCTCGGTAAGCTGTAACTTAGCTTGTGCAATCCGTTGTTCGATGGTTAAAGAAGGAGAGTCCGTTTCCTGAGCCAAATTAACAAAGCTTATACCAAGCAGTATCATACCGCTCAGTATCGCTTTTAACGTTCTTTCATATAGATACGGCATAACTAACCTACCTTCCTTGGATAATTAATGCTGATGTGATGGCGGAGTGTTATAAACTCCCAATAAATTCACTTAAATCAGCAATGTCGACTAGGCGTTTTTCACCTGTACGACGGTTTTTATATTCAACTTGCTGGTTATCTAAATTACGCTCACCAATAACAATGCTATGTGGCATACCCATCAACTCCATATCAGCAAACATAACGCCAGGGCGTTCTTTTCTGTCATCAAATAACACTTCAACACCTAACGCTAAGCATTCGTCGTATAGTTTTTCTGCGACCTCTTTGATGCGGTGAGATTTATGCATGTTCATAGGAATAATCGCAATGCTAAATGGCGCGATGGCGTCAGGCCATTTGATCCCATATTTATCATGGTTTTGCTCAATCGCTGCCGCCATAATACGCGAGACTCCGATACCATAACAACCCATGGTTAAGGTTTGGTGTTTACCGGTTTCAGTTAACACACCACAGTTCATGGCTTTAGAATATTTGTTGCCGAGTTGGAAAATGTGACCCACTTCGATGCCGCGTTTTATTTCTAATGTACCTTGACCGCAAGGTGATGGGTCGCCAGCTTGGACATTGCGTAAATCGAACACATCATATTCAGGAACATCACGTTCCCAGTTAGTACCTGTGTAGTGTACATCATCGGTATTCGCACCACAGACAAAATCAGCCATTGCAGCTGCACTTCTATCCACAATGATAGGTAAACTTAAGCCAACTGGGCCAATGGAACCAACACCACAACCTACGGCTGCTTCGACTTGTTCTTCGGTTGCCATAGCAAATGGCATAGCAATTAATGGATGCTTTTCTGCTTTGAGTTCATTGAGCTCATGATCACCACGTAACACCACGGCGACTAAACCTTGTGAGCCATCTTCAGCGACAGTACCTAGTACAATTAAGGTTTTAACTGACGTGTTTTCAGGGACGTTTAAACACTCACTGACTTGAGTGATGGTTTTTGCATTTGGGGTATCAACTTTTGTTAATGCTTGGCTTCCTGTACCTTGTGATTCAGGTGCAATCGCTTCGGCCATTTCAACGTTGGCGGCATAGTCAGAACCATTTGAAAAGGCAATGTCATCTTCGCCAGAATCAGCTAAAACGTGAAATTCATGTGAGCCACTGCCACCAATGGATCCGTTATCAGCAATCACCGGGCGGTATTCTAAACCAATGCGTTCAAACACATTGCAATAGGCTTGGAACATTTTGTCATAGGTGCTTTGCAAACAATCTTGATCCAAGTGAAACGAATAGGCATCTTTCATTAAGAATTCACGGCCACGCATGATCCCAAAACGAGGGCGAACTTCATCTCGAAACTTAGTTTGAATTTGATATAAGTTAAGTGGCAGTTGTTTGTAGCTTGATACTTCATTTCGCACTAGTGCAGTGACAACTTCTTCATGCGTTGGACCTAATACAAAATCACGATTGTGACGGTCTTTGATCCGTAACAGTTCTGGACCATACTCTTCCCAACGACCTGATTCTTCCCATAAGTCGGCAGGTTGGACAACCGGCATTTGAATTTCGATGGCACCGGCTTTATTCATTTCTTCGCGAACGATGTTGGCCACTTTATTGAGCACACGTAAACCTGTTGGCAGGTAGTTATACATCCCTGCTGCGACTTTGCGGATCATACCCGAACGGAGCATAAGTTGGTGTGAAGCGACTTCAGCTTCGGCTGGCGTTTCTTTTTGCGTCGATAATAAATATTGGCTGGTGCGCATAGCGGCTAATTCCTTAAAAATGTTGCGCGTATTCTACCATAAGATCTTCAGGACAGAAGCCCTAAGCAATGCAATTATCAATTAATTGTCATGACCTTAGCTTTACCATTATCCTCAACGATAAATCCGATCTCAAAATCGTATAAGCGTAACTGATAAATTTTATCAGGATGCAGTGCTTGGTACTCTGGACGTTGATGGTATGCAGGACGAGGATCGAGGCTGATCACCTGTGTCATCAGGGCTAACATTTCCTCAGTTTGTGCTGGAAGGTCTGGAGAGAATGTCACTGAAAGTGTCGCTTGAGGTTGTTCCTTGGCATACCCGCTGACAGCATTGGTCTGACTATCGGCATAAGCCACATAAGGTTTGATATCGAGTACTGGTGTGCCCGATAAACAATCCACACCGCTGATATGCAAGCGTGTTTGACCTAATACACGCTCAATTTTGACAAATTTCACCAGAGACAAACCAATGTTATTCGGTCGAAAACTACTGCGCGAAGCAAATACGCCCATTTTGTCATTGCCACCTAGACGAGGCGGTCGGATCAATGGACTATATGATTGGGTTTGTTCAATACTTTGATGAAACTGAAACACGATCCACAAATGGGAAAAGGCATCGATTCCGCGAAACCCATTCAGATCATCATATGGAGGTGTTAGGGTAATGTACCCTGGAATATCAGTCAGACCTGCGGATTGACGCGGGATCCCAAATTTTTGTGAAAAAGGGGAGTGGAGTGAGCCAATCGGCGTTAATTCAACGCTCATCTGGTAGCTGTGCGCGTGCTTGGGTTAAAATTTGTTCAAAAAACGCTTTACCTAGGCGCTGTGCTCGCGCCACATTATCTTCAGGGATAGTGTGTGCATTGGGCATGTTATCCAATACTTGGCTTAAGCTATCTTCACGTAGTATATGATAAATAGGCAACGGCGAACGATTGGTATAATGGCTCGGTGATGAAGCCGCTTCACCTTCAAATTGATAATCAGGATGAAAACTCGCGATTTGAAATATACCTTCAAACCCTTTATTTTCAATAGATTGCTCCAATAACATCAAGCCATCAAGGTAATCATAAAAATCTAAACTATCCCAATCCACAATAAATAGGGTCGTATCCACATTATGGTGTGTATTTAAAAAATGTAGCTGTTGCGTAAAATCTTGTTGAATATTCGCCCAATCCTGCGAGGCATTAACATGATAGCGAATCGCATCTTGAGTAAAGGGCTTTTGTGCGAAAGGGCAAAAGTTTTGCCCAATCACCATTTCCGCTAACCAATGCTGGGTGGCTTTAATTATCGCATCAGACATAATTTAAGAGTGCGCCTTAACATATGCCTCTAGTGTATTTTCAATGAGACTCGCAACTGTCATAGGGCCAACTCCTCCTGGAACAGGTGTGATCCAACCGGCTTTTTCGGCAGCTTTATCAAATTCAACATCACCCACTAACGAGCCGTCACCTAAACGGTTAATGCCCACATCTATGACAATTGCATTTTGCTTGATCCACTCACCAGGAATAAAGTTTGCTTTGCCCACTGCAACCACTAACAAATCAGCACGTTCGACGTGGCTTTTTAAGTCTTGGGTAAATTTATGACAAGTCGTTACGGTACAACCGGCAAGTAATAGCTCCAACCCCATGGGGCGACCGACAATATTAGATGCACCGACGATAACTGCGTCCAAGCCTTTGACATTGCGTTTGGTGGATTCAATCATGGTCATTATACCCTTAGGTGTACAAGGGCGGATGGCTGGAATGCGCTGCGCTAATCGACCAATATTATATGGATGAAAACCATCGACATCTTTATGCGGGTTAATGCGTTCTAAGATCAACTCAGAGTTTAATCCAGCGGGTAAGGGTAATTGCACCAAAATACCATCAATGGTGTTATCCGCATTTAAGGTATCTATTAATTTAAGAAGTTCTTCTTGACCCGTTGTTGCAGGTAAATCGTAGCTTTTTGATACAAATCCGACTTCATCACAAGCCTTACGTTTATTATTTACATAGACTTGAGATGCCGGGTCACTACCGACTAAAACAACGGCTAAACCCGGTGCGCGCTTTTTGGCTGCGACTGCGCCAGTAACGTATTCAGCGACATCTTTACGGACATTTTTTGCGATGAGTTTGCCATCAATTAGGTGAGCTTGCATGAAAAACCTTGAGTGAAATGAACATTTAGTGTGTATATTGTTTCACATGTAGGATAATTTGCCAAAAAATAAATTGACCTTAATGAGTCTAATCGGTAATATGCGCGTCCTTAGTCGGTGAGTGGCGCAGCTTGGTAGCGCACTTGGTTTGGGTCCAAGGGGTCGTAGGTTCGAATCCTATCTCACCGACCATTAATTCCCAGAGATTCCTAAGGTTCCTTAGCTCAGCTGGATAGAGCAACGCCCTTCTAAGGCGTGGGTCGAAGGTTCGAATCCTTCAGGGACCGCATTCTCTTCTTAGATATTATTAACTTCTTGTTTACGTCTTCATTTCTTTGTGTCCATTAATTTAACGAATGGTTCGGCAATTTCACAAAGCTTCATGGGCTTAGCGGGAGATACTGTTAGTATGTCTTGTAATTATGCAGCCCGCGATTATATTCCCTTCACTGATCCGGCTTTTTCAATTTTAATTGCACCCGATGGCACCGCTATGGTGGATGTGTTGGCAAGTACTACTGGGCCTGGTTTGGTGACGGGATCTGATGGTATTTCTGGGGTTTTTACCTTTGCCGTAACTAACTCTGATGATCAGGTTCTCAATGCTACTTTATTTATTGATGATGGCGCTGGGGAGTGTAATCCATCTTGTAATGAACTTGGTTCTTCTGAAAATCCATTATTACCACAGGAAGATGACACACCTGGCACGTTTGATTTTTCATTTATAGTCACTGAACCTGCGACACCTATTTTTATCGATCCAATTATAGCGATTGGGTATGACTATATTGTGTCTAGTGGACCGAATATTGCCAGTGTAATATTACCTAATATTGGTGATGGAGAATATGATATTTTTGGTTGGGATGGCGCTGACTTTACCACTTTCCTAGGTGATGCATTTGCGGGTATTGCATTTGATTTTGGAAGCCTTGGTGTCGATCAATTTAGCGTCTTAGGTATCGAAACTGCGGCTATGCTAGATCCGCTTGATAATATAGCTCCGTCATGAATTGAACCGGGTAGTTCTAGCGAACAATGACTGCCTATTCCTCCTGGAAAGGAAAACTGTTTGAACAACCGTTGCATGCCTTGTAAATCTTGAGCGACATCCGGATATATTTCCGTATAAGTGCCTTCTAGGTATACCGGGGCTATGACACCAGGAGCGCCATGCCCAGGACCGGCCAAAAATATTGCGTTCAAATCATATTTATTGATCAGTCGATTCATATGTATATACATAAAAGATAAGCTTGGGCTTGCTCCCCAATGCCCTAGTAGACGATTTTTAATATGGTGATCTGCAAGTGGCGTGTTTAATAAAGGATTATCTTGTAAATAAATCATCCCTGCTGCTAGATAATTACACGCGCGCCAATAAGCATTAAGTAACGTGAATTCTTGCTCTGACATCTTGCCTGTAAGCGTGGTTGAATGTTCTGTATTTCTTTGCATGTAATTTCCCTGTCAAATAGACTTCAAGCAGCTTCATTAATGATGACTGATAAATTAATGTATAGTTCGAGACACCCGTTTGTGCAACAAATACGGGTAAATGGATCGAGGATAAAGACAGTTTTACCTGTGCCTTAGTCTAGAAACATTAGCGTAAACTTGCGCTTGCTAATACACCTACTGTATTCATTTTAAATTAACGAGTGCAATATGGGATTATTTCGACAACAAGCGATGGATACACAGCGACCCAGTGTCATTGGAGAGTTAATTATTCCACCTAGTCAATGGATAGGGCGAACTGTCGTTGGTGCATTACTATGTTTTGTCATGGTGAGTGCATGGACGTTAACTAGACAATATCAACAAACGCATGCTGTCAGGGTATAACACAATATACCCAAGGTGAGTATGCAATTGTCAATCAACACTTAGGTGAAGTCACCGACATTTATGTGCAACCGAATGAGGTCGTGGAACAAGGACAAGCGTTGTTTAGTTTGAGTCATATCGCGAGTGCACGGTTCTCGAAGACCGATTTGGATGCGCAGGTATTACAATATCAAGCGCTGCATTATCAACTTGAAAATAAACAAAAAGAGTTACAAAACGCTTTTGCTGCAGAAGCACATTTTGTCTATACCAGTCGTAGCAATACACAGCAATTAATTGATAATCTGAGTGAACAAGCACAAATTTTCACTCCAGAGTTGGCATCCTTACAAACGCAGTTTGAGAAAATGACTCACCTGATGAAGCAAAAGGTAGTGACGAATCCTCAGTGGATCCAAGCAGGTAGTCAGTTGAGCGCCGCAAAAGCCAATATGCTGCGATTTGATCAAGAAAAAATACAGCAGCAATCACAACTCGCTTTATACACGCAGCAACTCGCGTTGATACGTTTAAAATATGCTGCGCAGCAAGATTCATTACAAGCGCAAATCACACAAAATACCGCGCAGTTGTAAGCGCTAGCACATCAGCGTTCATCCACTATTTATGCACCCAATGCTGGGATTATTACAAGGTTTACATTACAAACAGGGCAAACATTGGCAGCTCAAGAACAGATTGCAATGTTGGTGCCTAAATCTGGACAATTAGTGGGCACATTGCATATACCGAATTATGCATCGGGTAAAATTTACTTAGGGCAAACCGTGCATCTGCAAATGAATGCCTACCCATACAAACTCTATGGCATGGTAGAAACCAACATAATGCATATTGATACTGCAAGTATCCTATCTTCGAATGAAAACACATATCAACAAAATACTTTAAGTACCCAAGTCACGTTACCTAAACGGGGGGAACAGCAATCGGCACAACCGAGTATTGAATTGCGCAGCGGTATGACATTTACAGCGCATATCGTGACGCAGACGATGCCGTTATGGCAAAAAATATGGATTGGGATCTCCGGCAACACGGAGAACTATCATGGTTAACCGTCTTGCGTTTGCATGGGGTAAAAAGACACCACTGATCCGCCAACAACAAAATACAGAGTGTGGACCTGCTTGCATCGCGATGGTGTGTTCATATCATGGCTTACAACTCGACATGGTGAGTATTAGGCAGCAATGTTTATTGCATAATTTAAGCTTACAAGGAATGAATTTACTGCAGCTGAATCAATTGGCTGCACTGAATAAGTTGACACCGAGGGCGGTACAGTGCGAAGTGGAGGAGCTAGCGCAACTCCCATTACCCTGTGTGTTACATTGGGACATGCAGCACTTTGTGGTGTTAACCAAATTGTCAGGACGAGGCAAAAAAGTGGTATTCCAGATTAATGATCCTGCTGGAGGTACTCGTCAGCTTACCCCTATACAGCTTTCAAAGCATTTTACGGGGATCGCACTAACATTGACACCCAGCATTGATTTTGTGAGAGATAACGTGACACAACCCGTCAGGATCAGGGATCTATGGCAACGAGCACCTGGCTTGATGGGCGCATTGTGGCAACTAGGCGCATTAAGTTTAGTACTGCAACTGTTAGCGTTAACCACACCCTATTACATGCAATGGATCATGGATGAAGTGTTACTCACCTATGATGTACAGCTATTACTGGTGTTGGCGATAGGCTTTAGTGGCGTACTATTGTTTTCTACCTTAATCGGCATGTTACGCAGTTGGTTAGTCGTTCGGTGTGCAAACTTTTTGGCATTGAGTTTAGGCAGCGGTGTGCTGCGGCATTTGTTACGCCTCCCTCATGACTTTTTTGTCCAACGACATTTGGGAGATATCGCGTCTCGGTTTGATTCGGTACACGCGATAAATGAGCGCATCAGTTCCGGTATTACTGAGACTGCTATTGACGGGGTGATGGCATTAAGCATTTTGATCGTGATGTGTTTTTACGGCTGGGAATTAACGTTCACGGTCTTAGGATTTATGTGTGTCTATGCCATAGTGCGTTGGCTATTTTATCAACCATTACAAACCGCAACACATGCACAATTAGAGACTAAGGCAAAAGCCGATAGTGTATTTTTGGAAAGCGTACGCACTAATCAAACCTTAACGTTATTTAACCAAACGGATGCAAGGCACCAACAATGGCAGCACAAATATGTTGATTCATTAAATACAGGGATCGTGTTGAGCCGGTGGAATATCAGTTTTGAAGCAGTCAATAAACTGTTATTTGGTATTGAAAATATCATTGTCATTGTGCTTGCGACTCATATGGTAATGGCACAAACCATCACTCTGGGCATGCTGATTGCTTTTATTGCCTATAAAAATATGTTTACCGGGCGGATCGCTAGTTTAATTGAACATTTAATTCTATTTAAAATGTTGGGTATGCACATGCAGCGTTTAAGCGATATTACCCATACGCCTATTCAGCCAAATTTGGAGGCTAAACGTGCCTTGGTTATGACACAACAAACAGGGAGTGGGGCAGCATTAACACTTGAAAATGTCACGTTTCACTATCCCGGCTCAAGCCTAAATATTTTAGATAACGTTAATTTACACATTAATGCTGGTGATAGCCTGGTGCTATCCGGACCATCCGGTGGCGGAAAAACCACATTATTAAAAATTATGCTTGGATTATTAACGCCTACTTCCGGGCAAATTAAATATAACGGCGTGGATATTACGGACCTAGGTCTTATTGCTTATCGCAAGCAAATTTCGACAGTTATGCAAGATGATGTACTGTTAGCGGGAACAGTATTGGATAATATCACTTTTTTTGCAGAAAATATCGATACAGAACGTGTACAAAACGTGATCAAGCAGTGTCAGTTACAAACAGCAATCGCCCAATTACCTATGGGGTTACAGAGTTTAGTCGGCGAATTAGGTGCACAATTATCTGGTGGGCAAATTCAGCGTATTTTATTAGCACGGGCGTTATATCAACAGCCACAAATATTGTTTTTAGATGAGGCGACAAGTGCATTGGATCAACCTAATGAAGCGCTAATCGTTCAATCATTAGCAGAACTCAGCATCACTAAAATTCATATTGCTCACCGCCAAGAAACCATAGCGCATGCACAGTTACATTATGAAATATCGATGGACGGATTACATTTAATGAATAAAACCTAATATTTGTTGCAAATACCCCTTGACACTTTTTGCTACTCGTCTTACTATGCGCACCGCTTTCAACGGCGAAGAAGGACACTGTGGTGGGCGTAGCTCAGCTGGTAGAGCTCCGGATTGTGATTCCGGCGGTCGTGGGTTCAAACCCCATCGTCCACCCCAATCTTCTAAGTATGTTGGTTGCGTGCCAGAGACTCTCTTCTCTCAGGTAATGCGGGAGTGGTGGAATTGGTAGACACGCTGGATTTAGGTTCCAGTGCTTCACGGCGTGAGAGTTCAAGTCTCTCCTTCCGCACCATATGTGTAAAACATATAAAAAAGCAGTTTTTAAGATCGGTGAGTGGCGCAGCTTGGTAGCGCACTTGGTTTGGGTCCAAGGGGTCGTAGGTTCGAATCCTATCTCACCGACCATCTTAGTATTCCTGCAATCCTCTTTATAATATAAAATTTAAATAATACAATCTTAATTCTGTATTAAATCTTCTCTGTACTAAATCTTCTTGTAACTGTATAATGCGCCGTCTTTTATAATGGGTCTGAACACCTATATGTTCGCATATAAGTAAACAGTTCAGTTAACCGCGCATGAATGCGCACAGTTGAGGTAGAATAATGCAAGTTTCAATCGAAACGACTCAAGGTTTAGAGCGCCGTGTAACGGTCGCAGTTCCAGCAGCTTCAGTCGATGATGCAGTTAAAGTACGTTTACAACAATTAGCTAAAACACAGCGTATTAACGGCTTCCGTCCGGGTAAAGTACCAGTCAAAGTGTTACAAAAGCGTTTTGGTGCGTCGGTTCGTCAAGAAGTCGCTGGTGACTTAATGCAGCGTCATTTTTATGAAGCCATTATTCAAGAAAAAATCACTCCAGCGGGCATGCCTGCTTTTGATTTGACCAAAGATGTTGCTGGTGAAGATTTAGAATTCACTGCAGTATTTGAAGTTTACCCTGAGCTAGAACTAAAAGACTTAGATAAGTTGAAAGTGGAAACGCCAGTAGTAGAAATCAAAGACAAAGACCTTAAAGAAATGATGGTTACGTTGCAAAAGCAGCACGCTGAATGGAAAGAAGGCAAACGTAAAGCTAAGAAAGACGATCGTGTAACGATTGATTTTGTTGGTTCTATTGATGGTGAAGAGTTCGAAGGCGGCAAAGCTGAAGATTTCCCATTAGAACTAGGTAAAGATCGCATGATCCCTGGTTTTGAAACGAACATTGTTGGCCTTAAGCCTGGTGAAGAGTGTGTTGCTGAAGTAACATTCCCTGAAGATTACCATGCTGAAGCGTTGAAAGGTAAAGCGGCAACGTTCGCCATTACTGTGAAGAAAGTTGAAGGCTTAAACCTACCTAAAGTAGACGAAGAATTTGCAAAGCTGTTCGGTGTTGAAGAAGGTGGCGTTGAAGCACTAGAAGCTGAAGTTAAAAAGAACATGCAGCGTGAACTTGACCAAACAGTTAAAGCTAAAGTCAAAGAAAACGTGATTGAAGCGTTAATTGCATCGCAAGAAGTTGAAGTGCCAGCGGCGCTTATCGACCAAGAAGTGAACGCATTACGTGACCAAGCAAAACAGCGTTTTGCTCAACAAGGTCAAGCGGATCCAAGTACTTTACCAGAGTTACCAGCAGAATTGTTTACTGACAATGCTAAGCGCAGAGTATCAATTGGCCTGATCTTAGGTGAAGTGATTAAAGCAAACGATCTTAAAGCCGATGAAGATAAAGTGAATGCGTTAATCGAAACGACAGCTTCTGCATATGAAGATCCAAGTGAAGTAATTGAATATTACAAATCAAATCAAGAGCTTATGAGCCAAATGCAAAATGTTGCATTAGAAGAGCAAGCAATTGATTGGGTTCTTGCACAAGCTAAAGTCAAAGCAGTGACAACTAAATTTGACGAGATTATGAACAAACAAGCGTAATACTCAAATTACGTTTGACTTTCATAGTCATCAACTGATTAAATGCCCAGTATTCACTGGGCTTTTTTATACCAAGAAGGATATGCAATTGAACACATTTGATGAGACACAAAACGCTTTGGTACCTATGGTTATCGAACAAACCTCAAAGGGCGAGCGTTCATTTGACATCTATTCACGTTTATTAAAAGAAAATGTCATCTTTTTAGTGGGTCAAGTTGAAGACCACATGGCAAACCTCATTGTGGCACAGATGTTATTTTTAGAAGCTGAAAATCCGGAAAAAGATATTTTCCTATACATCAATTCTCCAGGTGGTTCTGTGACTGCTGGGATGGCCATTTATGATACGATGAAGTTTATCAAGCCAGACGTGAGTACTGTCTGTATTGGTCAGGCGGCAAGCATGGGTGCCTTTTTGCTTTCAGGCGGTGCCAAAGGCAAGCGTTATTGTTTACCTAATGCGCGTGTCATGATTCACCAACCATTGGGTGGTTTCCAAGGTCAAGCATCTGATTTTGAGATCCACGCGAAAGAAATTTTATCGATTAAAGAAAAGCTTAATCGCTTAATGGCTGAACATACGGGACGTGATTATGAGCAGCTAGCACACGATACTGACCGAGATAATTTTTTAAATGCACAAGAATCGGTTGATTATGGTTTGATTGACCATATTATGACTAGTAGACTTGATACAATATCAGGCAAATAAATCAAATTGAGCTATATTTATACTACTGAGTGTAAATTTAGGTGTCATACAAATAGCAGGGCGGTACATCAATGAGTGACAAACCAAAGAGTGATGGCGACAACAAGCTTTTATATTGTTCTTTCTGTGGCAAAAGCCAGCACGAAGTACGCAAGCTTATAGCTGGACCTTCCGTATTTATTTGCGATGAATGCGTTGATTTATGTAATGATATAATTCGTGAAGAAATTAAAGAGATTTCTCCGAAGCAAAAACATGACGCCTTACCTACGCCGCAAGAGATCCACACTCATTTAAATGACTATGTGATTGGTCAAGAGCATGCTAAAAAAGTATTGGCAGTTGCCGTTTATAACCATTATAAGCGATTAAAAAATGGCGATATGCATGACGGTGTAGAACTTGGTAAGAGTAACATCTTATTAATTGGTCCTACAGGTAGTGGTAAAACATTACTCGCAGAGACGTTAGCGAGATTGTTAGATGTACCCTTTACCATGGCTGATGCAACAACATTAACTGAAGCCGGTTATGTGGGTGAAGATGTTGAAAATATCATTCAAAAATTACTGCAAAAATGTGATTACGATGTAGAAAAAGCTCAACGTGGAATTGTTTATATCGATGAGATCGATAAGATTTCACGTAAATCTGATAACCCATCGATTACTCGTGATGTCTCGGGGGAAGGTGTACAGCAAGCGTTGCTTAAACTGATTGAGGGTACGGTCGCATCGGTACCACCTCAAGGTGGTCGTAAGCATCCGCAGCAAGAGTTTTTACAAGTAGACACATCAAAAATCTTATTTATTTGTGGTGGTGCGTTTGCTGGTTTAGATAAAGTTATTGAACAGCGTTCACAAAAGGGCGCTGGGATTGGTTTTGGCGCTCAAGTCAAAAACTCTTCAGGCCGAAAGGCTGAAGGTGAGTTGCTTAAAGAAGTCGAACCGGAAGATTTAGTTCGTTACGGTTTGATTCCTGAGTTTATCGGTCGATTACCGGTTGTAACTAGTTTAGAAGAGTTGAGTGAAGAAGCATTAATTCAAATTTTAACTGAACCTAAAAATGCAATTACTAAACAATACGGTGCCTTGTTTTCATTAGAAAATACTCAGTTAGAGTTTCGTGATGACGCGTTAGCTGCGATTGCTAAAAAAGCAATGGAACGTAAAACCGGTGCTCGTGGCTTACGCTCTATTGTGGAAGCGGTATTATTAGAAACAATGTATCAGTTACCTTCGACTGATAACGTGAGTAAGGTAGTTGTAGATGAATCCGTTATACAAGGTGAATCACAACCTATTTTAATCTACGACCGAGCTGACCAAGCGGTTGGCGCAGAGATGGATTAGCAGTTAGATTAATAAAGAGGCCTGGTGACAGGCCTTTTTTTTACAAAAAATACCACTTATTTTAATTCTATGATTGAACTTTCTTATCTATGCCACATATTAATACAATACACTTTATAAAAAAGAGAACAAAATGACAGAAGAGCATGATCAAATGGATATGCCGATCCTTGCCTTACGCGATGTAGTTGTTTACCCGCACATGGTGATTCCATTATTTGTTGGGCGCAATAAATCTATTCAGTGTCTTGAATTTGCAATGGAAAACAACAAGCAGATTTTCCTTGTCGCACAAAAAGATGCCGGTATCGACGAACCTACTGCAGATGATATTTATACTACTGGGACTATCGCCACTATTTTGCAGTTACTTAAGCTGCCAGATGGTACGGTCAAAGTACTCGTCGAGGGGTCTGTTCGGGGTTCAATTTTAGAATACGATCAACATGAGCCATTCTTTAAAGGTCGTATCTTGTCGATGATTGATGAGCCGGTTCCTGAAAGTGATCAAGAAGTATTATCCCGCACGGCGATTTCTCAGTTCGAAGGGTATGTTAAATTAAACAAAAAGATCCCACCTGAGGTGCTGACTTCGTTAACGGGTATTGAAGAAGTTGCTCGTCTTGCGGATACGATGGCAGCTCACATGCCTCTTAAACTATCAGAAAAGCAAAAAGTGCTTGAGATGGTCAAAGTCGAAGAACGTTTAGAGTATTTGATGGCGTTGATGGAAGGCGAAATTGACTTATTACAAGTTGAAAAGAAAATCCGTACGCGTGTTAAAAAGCAAATGGAAAAGTCTCAACGAGAGTACTACCTCAATGAGCAAATGAAAGCGATTCAAAAAGAATTGGGTGAGTTAGATGACACACCTGATGAGTTCGAGGCATTAGCACTGAAAATCAAAGAAGCTAAAATGCCAGAAGATGCACTAGATAAAGCGCGTGCTGAATTACAAAAGCTAAAAATGATGTCACCAATGTCCGCAGAAGCGACGGTGGTGCGTAGTTATATTGAATGGCTCACCAAGGTACCATGGCATAAGCGCAGCCCCGTTAAGAAAGATCTTGCCCGTGCACAGGAAGTATTAGATTCTGACCATTACGGTCTGGATAAAGTGAAAGAACGAATTTTAGAGTATTTAGCCGTACAACAACGTGTACGTAAGCTCAAAGGTCCTATTTTATGTCTGGTTGGTCCTCCCGGTGTAGGTAAAACCTCATTGGGTCAATCCATCGCCAAAGCGACAGGGCGTAAATATGTCCGTATGGCATTAGGCGGCGTGCGTGATGAAGCTGAGATCCGTGGGCATCGTCGGACTTATATCGGTTCGTTACCGGGTAAGCTCATTCAAAAAATGGCTAAGGTAGAAGTAAAGAACCCATTATTCTTACTGGATGAAATTGATAAAATGTCATCGGATATGCGAGGCGATCCTTCTTCGGCATTGCTCGAAGTATTAGATCCCGAACAAAACTCAAGTTTTAGTGATCACTATTTGGAAGTGGATTACGACTTATCAGATGTCATGTTTGTAGCGACATCGAATAGCATGGATATTCCTGGTCCATTGTTAGATCGAATGGAGGTAATTCGTTTATCGGGTTATACCGAAGACGAAAAACTGAATATCGCTAAACAGCATTTAATTGATAAGCAAATTGAACGCAATGGTCTCAAAGCCAAAGAGCTGACGATTGAAGACTCGGCGATAGTCGGGATTATTCGTTATTACACTCGTGAAGCCGGTGTCCGTAGTTTAGAGCGTGAGATTTCAAAGATATGTCGTAAAGCGGTCAAAATGATTCTGCTTAAAGAAAGTAAAGCGCCAGTGATAGTCAATCAAGATAACCTAAATAAGTTTTTAGGTGTGCAACGTTTTGACTATGGTCGCGCTGAGAAAAACAATCAGATTGGTCAAGTCAATGGCTTGGCATGGACACAAGTAGGCGGGGATTTACTCACTATTGAAAGTACTTCCGTAGTGGGTAAAGGCAAAACCACATTCACCGGTTCATTGGGTGATGTGATGCTTGAATCGATTAAAACGGCAATGACAGTGGTACGTGCAAGAGCGGATAAATTACGTATTAATAGTGACTTTCATGAAAAACGCGATATCCATGTTCATGTTCCTGAAGGCGCAACACCTAAAGATGGGCCAAGTGCTGGTATCGGTATGTGTACTTCTTTAGTCTCTTCATTAACCGGGAATCCGGTGAAATGTGATGTTGCCATGACGGGCGAGATTACATTACGTGGAGAAGTGTTGCCTATTGGCGGTTTGAAAGAAAAGCTGCTAGCGGCTCATAGAGGTGGAATTAAGACGGTTATTATTCCAAAAGATAATGCCAGAGACCTTGAAGATATCCCTGAAAATGTCAAAGCTGACCTAGATATTCATCCTGTGCAGTGGATTGATGAGGTGTTGGAATTGGCGTTGGAAAACCCAGTAGCTCAATTTTCAATCAAACAGCCAGCCTAAATTGATTAAAAAACAACCGAAATTTGTTTTAAGCCCTAATTTTTTTGACGTTTTTTTTAAAAATCGACGGAAATGTTAATTTTTTTTAAATTAGGGCTTTCAACTTGGTCAAATTGTGATACCTTAAACTTATTAATTGCTTGAAGCCCTTTATTTTATTGAGTTCAGCAATTAAAACTTGAAGCATTAATTGTTCATCTTAATATTTAAGATATTCAATATAATAATAAATGTGTAATTTCATAAAAATAATGTAGGGGATCTTACGTGAATAAATCTGAACTAATCGAAAAAATTTCTGAAGCTGCTGATATCAAAAAAGTAGAAGCTGGTCGTGCATTAGATGCATTCATCGACGCAGTAACTGGTGAATTAAAAGCTGGCGGTTCTGTCCAACTAGTTGGTTTTGGTACTTTCCAAGTACGCGACCGTGCAGCTCGCACTGGCCGTAACCCACAAACAGGTGCGGAAATCCAAATCGCAGCTGCTAAAGTTCCTGCTTTCAAAGCTGGTAAAGCATTAAAAGACGCGTGTAACTAAGATACGTTTCTCTTATTCAGAAAAGGCTCTTTTTAGAGCCTTTTTTATTGCCCAAAAACCGCGTAATTACTAGCGATTCGTTGCATTTTCGTTTATTATGCAACGCTAAATTTTTAACAATAAAAATCCTCACGGAGTTGGCAGAATCTTATGTTAGAGAGAATGAGAGAAGGACTACAAGGTCCTTGGGCTATGATTATCGTAGCGCTTATCGTATTGAGTTTCGTATTTGCTGGTGTTGGTAGCTACTTAACTGCGCCGGTTGAAACCGCTGCAGCAAAAGTTAATGGCGAAGATATTTCTGCACGTGCACTTGATCAAGCATATCAAAATGAACGTGGACGTTTAGAATCACAATTTGGTGAAGGGATCAGCAGCTTATTTGCTAATCCTGATTACTTAGCTAATTTTCGTCAAGGCGTCCTTGATCGTTTAATTGCTGACAAATTAGTTGAACAAAAAGCACAAGCGCTAGGTTTACGTGTTTCTGATGCACAAATTAAAGAAACGATTGTGAACATGCCTGAATTTCAAGTTGGTGGTACGTTTAACAATGACCGTTATTTAGCGGTATTACGCCAAGCAGGTTTCCAAGTTGATGATTTCAGAAATTACATGCGTAATACGATGACTAAAGAACAGCTTTCTCGTGCGCTATTAGCGACAGATTTTGTTGTACCTGCCGAAGTGATTACTCAATTAAATTTAGGTCGTCAAACGCGTGATGCAAAATACGCAACGATTGCAACAGTTCAATTTGTTGACGGTATTGAGTTATCTGATGAGCAAATCAACAACTACTATCAAACTAATATCGATAGCTATGATACACAAGAACAAGTGAGTGTGGCTTATGTTGAATTAGATGTCGCTGACTTATTACCAACAATTACAGTCACAGAAGCGCAATTGCAAGAATATTATCAGTTTAATATTGCTAATTACCGTGCAGATGAAAAACGTCGTGTATCGCATATTTTAATCGAAATGGGTGATGATGCGGATGCGGCTTTTGCTACGATAGATGAAGTGCAATCTAAGCTTGCAGCCGGCGAAGATTTTGCAGAGCTTGCGAAAGAATATTCTAACGATACATTCAGTGCTGAAAACGGCGGTGATTTAGAATACATAGCTATGGGCGACATGGATCCCGCATTTGATTCCGCGGTATTAGCGTTAGCTAATGTTGGTGATGTTTCTGATGTCGTTGAAAGTGAGTTTGGTTTACATTTAATCAAGCTAACAGAGCTTGTCGCTGAAGAAATCACGCCTTACAGTGATGTGGTTGCACAGATTACTGAAGCTGTTAAGCAAGAGCTAGCAGCTGAAGAATTCTTTTTGCAGCAGCAAACATTGGCTGAATTAGCATTCGAAGTGCCTGATACCTTAGAAGAAGTGTCTGGCGCATTAAATAAGCCAGTTATCACGACTGAGTTATTTACTGCCAATAGCGTACCGCCGTTATTGAATAATGGTGCGGTATTAGCAAATGCGTTTTCTCAAGAGTTTATTGAAGCGGGTTTGAACTCAGATGTGATTGAGCTTAGTGACGAGCATGTGATAGTGATGCGAGTTGCTGAATATGAGCCACAACGCACACGTGCGCTTGCAGAAGTGCAAGACCAAGTAGAAGCATCATTACGTGCTCAACTAGCCCAAGAAGCGGCGCTAGCTTACGCGCAGCGTTATATTTCTGCTGATGATGCTGAACAAGCGACTATTTTAGCCGAGAAAAACGTCAATTTGACTGAGCTTGCTGCAGTTGGTCGTACCGGTGCAACAGATATTGACCAAACTGCGGTAGATGTTCTCTTTACTTTATCTCAAGGTAACGCGCAAGCCACGGTAACACTGCCTACTGGTGATGTCGCAATTGTTGAGCTGGTAGCGGTTAATGACTCGGTTGAAAAAGATGAAGCATTAGGTGCTGAATTACGTAACCGTTTAACCGGTCAACGTGCTCAAGCTGGATATCAAGCGTTTGTTGATGCATTAAAAGCTGATGCAGAAATAGTAGTATTAAATAACTAATACACTGTTAACAAATAATAAAAAAGGCGTGACAGGATATCTGTTCACGCCTTTTTTGTAGGTGTTGATAAAGCGTTATTGATGTTGGGTGAGAAATATCATCACGGTATAAAAAACAGCAATGACACCACTGAAAATGAAAATATAGAGAAACCCTTGTTTACCCTGTTTGAGGGAGAAGTCATTGGCACGAAGATACAAGATCCAAATAAGACTTAAGACGAGTGGTATAATAAACAATAATCGAATCACTAGCGCAATACCTCTTTAAAACACACATTCACAATTAATATCTATTACGCACAAATATGATTTAAAGGTCAACGTTTTCATTTTATATCGTGTTATTTGTATTTTCCATCGTTCCTACCAATCTTACCGGATGATTAGCGATAATGACGACTTTACCTGTCGGATTTATTACAGTGCTGCTGGGCGTGGATCAAAATCACTCATTGCCATATAAGCGGTGACTAAAGCCCAAACGGTTTGGTTTTGACGCAGCTCATCAGGATTGATTTTGTCTAACGTATCATTTGGCGTATGATGATAATCAAAATAATAATACCCATCTTGTTTCAAAGCAATAACAGGCACACCGTATTTAGGTAGCATAGAGACGTCAGGACCACCGTTAGTATCATTACTACCCAGCTCAACGCCCAAAGATGCTAAACGTTGATACAGCGCTTTGGGTTGTTCACGAACAGCATCTGCAAAACGTGTATCCATACGATAAATACTTCCGGCACCAAAATCAGATTCAGCTGCCATGATGATGTGAGGCAAATCGGCTTTGTTAGTGCGTACATATTCATATGCGCCAATTAAACCAATTTCTTCGGCAGCAAAGAGAACCACTCTAATGGTGCGCTTAGGCTGACCGACTATGGTTTTAATATGATTAGCCGCGGCCATCACAATACCGACCCCTGCGCCATCATCTAGTGCGCCGGTACCTTCATCCCATGAATCTAAGTGAGCACCAATTAAAATAACTTCTTCAGGACGTTCACTACCCGTAATTTCACCAATGACATTGTAAGAGGTCTGCCAGCCGGCATCTTTTGCTTGCATATTGACTGCAAGACGCACCGGTTTATCTTGTTCAAACATTGCTTCTAACACATCGGCATCGGCGGTAGAGATGGCACCGGCGGGTATTTTTGCAACATTATCGTCGTAGCGCATGACACCTGTGTGTGCAAAGCGTGAATTATCAGTCCCCACTGAGCGAATAATCACCGCTTGAGCGCCAAGTTTGGCAGCTTCAACCGCACCATTTACGCGGTTAGGTACGACTTTCCCATAAAATCGACCGGCTTTATCACGTTGCATTCGGGTATTTAAAAATACAATTTTACCTGCAATAGACGCAGCATCCGCTTGGGTTAATTCGTCCAGTGAACCAAACATGACAACGGGTGCATCTAATCCGCCATCAGGCGTTGCAATTGAGCCACCAAGAGCAGAAATAACGAGATCTTGTGGATAGGGGGCGAGTACTTTAGCATCGGCAAAACCACGTTCCCAATTACGTACCCTAACAGGTTGTTTGTATATTTTATCAAACCCTAATTCTGCAAATTTAGCTTCAGCCCAATCAACAGCTCGCTTATCGCCTTTTGAGCCCGCAATCCGTGGACCCACTTCTACGGTTAATGATTTGACAATATTAAATGCCAAATCACTCTGTTGAGAGTGGCTGATGAGAGGTTCTAATTGTGCTAATGAGGTATGATTTTGCTCTAGAGCCGATGTTGTTTCGACGGCTACTGGATTCGCTTTGGGCGAGTAAAATACGCTATTTTGCGAAGCATTACAGCCGCTAAGCAATGCACTTGCGCTCAGTGTAACCGCTGCGAATAGATGAGATGTGTTCATGAATGTCCCTGTGTCGTTATTATTATTAATTGACTATATCACAGGTGTATTATGCGCTGTTGGACTGCTGAATTTCAAGTACAAAAAAAGCACCCTCAGGTGCTTTTTATCAAAAACGTATCTACGTTAGATATCAGGCTTAAATTAAAGCGCTTTAATCTGTGCAGATAAACGACTCTTATGACGAGCTGCTTTGTTTTTGTGGATCAAACCTTTGGTCGCCATGCGATCAAGGATTGGTGTTGCAGTTGCAAGTGCCGCTTGCGCGCCATCTTTATCACCTGCTGCAATCGCAGCAAGTACTTTCTTTATGCAGGTACGGGTAAAAGAGCGACGGCTGGCATTATGCTGACGACGGTTCTCGGCCTGAATTGCACGTTTTTTAGCAGACTTAATGTTAGCCACTGTGAACTCCGAAAAAAATTCATGTAAAATTTAGGGCGCAGATTATCTATTTTTAACTGGTTATTGTCAATGCCTTTGTGCGCTTTTTTATTCGTACTGTACACAAGGCGCTCACTTAGTGCTAATCTATGCGCACTTTATCACCAGATCTCAATCTTCTATGCTGTTAAAATCAGGCATTATTGTCAGTGTTATGACACTGTTATCCCGCGTCCTCGGCCTTGTCAGAGATGTGGTCGTAGCAAATCTTATGGGGGCAGGGGCGAGTGCCGACGTTTTTTTCTTTGCCAATAAAATTCCTAACTTTTTACGCCGGTTATTTGCAGAAGGCGCGTTTGCACAAGCATTTGTGCCGGTGCTATCGGAAGTTCACGCCCAAGATGATCGTAAACTCAGTCTCGATTTTATCGCTAAAATATCAGGTACGTTAGGTGTTATTGTCTTTTTTACAGCTCTGTTTGGGGTTTTAGCGTCGCCAGTCATTGCTGCGTTATTTGGTACAGGATGGTTTATCGCCTTTATTAACGATGAAGCCGATGGTCAAAAATTTGAACTTGCCAGTACCATGCTCAAAATTACCTTCCCTTATTTATTTTTTATTACCTTGACGGGGTTGTCCGGTGCCATTTTGAATACCTTGAATCGTTTCGCTGTAGCAGCCTTTACACCGGTATTGCTAAATGTCTCGATTATCACCTGTGCGTGGTTGTTTCATGACCAATTTTCAACACCTGCGTTTGCGCTTGCATGGGGCGTGTTTTTTGGTGGACTGATGCAACTGGCATTTCAATTACCATTTTTATACCGTGCCGGCGTATTGGTTCGCCCACGCTGGGGATGGTCTGATCCTAACGTCAAAAAAGTACGCACCTTGATGATCCCTGCCTTATTTGGGGTGTCGGTGAGTCAAATTAATTTGTTGTTTGATACATTAATCGCCAGTTTTTTGATGACCGGGTCGGTGAGCTGGCTATATTACTCCGATCGGTTATTAGAGTTTCCGCTTGGTTTGTTTGGCATCGCTATTGCGACAGTGATATTGCCTGCGTTATCGCGTGACCATGTGAGCCAAGATAAAGCCAAATTTAAGCGCAATATGAATTGGGCACTAACCATGGTCTGTGCTTTGGGCATTCCCTCGTGTTTGGGGTTGATGGTGTTAGCTGAGCCTGTTTTATCAGTGATTTTTGAGCGCGGTGCATTTACTAGTAATGATGTATCAATGGCAGGGATGAGTTTGTTAGCGTACGCGTCAGGCTTGGTCAGTTTTATGTTAATTAAAATCTTTGCGCCAGGTTATTACGCCCGTCAAGATACAAAAACTCCGGTCAAATTTGGGATCATTGCGATGATTGCAAATATGGGCTTTAACGTAATATTTGCCATTCCGTTTGGTTATGTTGGTTTGGCGATAGCGACTAGTTTATCTGCCACATTGAATGCGGGTTTATTGTATCGTGGGTTAGTCAAAGCAGGCGTATATCAATTGGAATCAGTGGTGTTGTGGCGGTTAGTAAAAATGTTACTTGCAGCTGCGGTGATGGCGGCAGTGGTGTTTATGTTGCAATCGCAAGTTGATTGGTTGTTGTTGACGTTCAGTGAACGCGTTAGTTATGTGGTGACATGGTTAAGTGCTGCACTGGTTTGTTATCTGCTTATGCTCGGCTTATTAGGCTTGCGTCCAAGGGACTTCAAAAGTATGTAACTAGCCTTTTAGAACATAATTAGAACTTAATTAAGAAGTTAATATTTCTTGACTTAAAGTAAAGCTAGCTTGACATTGTGGGGTAACACGCCTATAGTTCATGAAAGTAAAGTTTGCTTTACTTAATGACAAAGGAATTATACTAATGAATGCACCATCACAAAAACCAAGCAACACGACTACTAACACCATCGAAACACGTACAGCAAGCAATACTAAAAAACTCGCTTTATGGACAGGCTTATGGTTGATATCGCTCGCGTTAGTCGCATTTGGTCCTAAATTTTTATGGGACTTTCACACCGTGATCACCTGCACATTGATTGTGACGAATCTCTTTATGGGATACAAAATGATCATCGCAAACAAAGAACACTTAGAAGGATTGGATGAGTTGCAACAACGCATTCATCTGGAAGCGATGGCGTTGTCACTGGGTTGCAGTGTGGTATTTGGCGCAGTATTCGGGTTATTGGAAAACGTCAGAATCATTGCTAGTTCACCTAATCCATCGTCGGTGTTATTCGTCACGGGTATTACTTATGGTATTGGCATGCTAATCGCGCATAAGAAGTATTTATAACATGAAAAACCGATTAAAAGTGTTACGTGCAGAACGGGATTGGACACAAGCAGATTTAGCTGCTCGGCTAGATGTGTCGAGACAAACGATAGTGGCTATCGAAAAAGGTAAATATGATCCGAGCTTGTCGCTGGCCTTTAAAACGGCAAGATTGTTCGCTCAGCCGATTGAAAGCATTTTTGATGATGAAATAGAGGTAACCGGATCTTGAGCTAACACTCAGCAAATGCCGATTAACGTGAAACTATGTCTAATTAAGGTAATTACGAGTGATATTACCTTGATTATCATTAGATTATACGCGCTGAGTCGTTTATAATCACGCGCCTAAAATGAAAGGTTTAACTTCAGTTAGGACGGTTTGTGGAATTAATTCGAGGATTACATAATATTCGTGCACAACACAAAGGTTGTGTACTGACTATTGGTAAGTTTGATGGTGTGCACTTAGGGCACAAGGCTGTTCTGACCTCGTTAATTGAGCAAGCCAAAGCCTTAGGTTTGCCATCGACCGTTATGGTATTCGAACCACAACCTGAAGAAGTGTTCACCCCTGAGCACGCTCCCACTCGATTATCGCGCTGGCGGGATAAGTATGATGCCCTCAAAGCGATCGGTATCGATCGGTTAATCTGCGTACATTTTACGGCTAAGTTTGCCAGCCAATCACCACAACATTTTATTCAACACACCTTAGTCAACGCATTAGGTGTAGAGTTTTTGGTGGTGGGGGATGATTTTCGTTTTGGCCAAGCAAGACTCGGTGATTTTGCCATGTTACAAGCTGCCGGTCAGCAGCACAATTTTGCTGTCGTCAGTACGGCAAGTTATCGTTTGGACAATAACCGTATAAGTTCCACTGCGATTAGAGAAGCACTCGCGGCAGATAATTTTACCTTAGCCAACGATATGTTAGGGCGTGAATTCACGATCAATGGTCGAGTCGTGCACGGGCAAGCTCGTGGACGGACGATTGGATTTCCGACCGCTAATGTCAATTTACAACGCGCTAAAGCACCGATAGTCGGTGTGTTTGCGGTACAAGTAATGTGCCAAGGTCAACGCTATAATGGTGTTGCCAATATTGGTACTCGTCCGACTGCGGATGGGCATCAAGGATTATTAGAAGTCCATATTTTTGATTTTGACCAAGATATATATGGTCGATATCTACATGTTGCTGTGCAACATAAACTGCGCGGGATCAAAAAATTTGATACCTTTGCACAATTACAAACCCAAATTGCGCATGATGCACAGCAAGCCCGTGCATTACTTAGCGAACCTTTTGCAACCAACCCTTTGCAACCAAATACTTGCAATAAGCATCCAGGATAGACGTCAATATGAGTGATTACAAAGCCACCCTGAATTTACCTGAAACTGCATTTCCAATGCGCGGCAACCTTGCCCAGTGCGAGCCGAAAATGCTAAAAACATGGACTGAGAAAAAATTATATCAGCAGATCCGTGACGCCAAAGCAGGTAAAACGCCGTTTATTTTGCATGATGGACCTCCGTATGCCAATGGTGATATACACATTGGGCATGCAGTAAATAAGATCCTCAAAGATGTGATTGTTAAATCTAAGACATTATCTGACTTTGATTCTCCATACGTGCCTGGCTGGGATTGTCATGGTTTACCAATTGAATTAATGGTTGAGAAAAAAGTTGGCAAGCCAGGTAAAAAAGTCACTGCTGCTGAGTTTCGCGAAAAATGCCGTGCATATGCTGAGCGTCAAATCGAAGGTCAAAAGAAAGACTTTATCCGTTTAGGCGTGTTTGGTAATTGGGACAACCCATACAAGACGATGAATTTTCAGTCGGAAGCCGATATTATTCGTGCGTTAGCGGGTATCGTCAATTCAGGGCATCTAGAAAAAGGGTTCAAACCCGTACATTGGTGCACCGATTGTGGCTCAGCACTGGCTGAGGCCGAAGTGGAATATCAAGATAAAGTCTCACCTGCGATTGATGTTAAATTCGCAATTGATGATTCTGCGGTTTTTTCTGCTGCGTTCGGAGTTACTGCGGAGCAAGTGAATAACACTTCCGTGGTGATTTGGACGACAACGCCTTGGACCATCCCTGCTAACCGTGCAATTTCAATTCATCCGACACTTGAGTATGCGTTGGTGGCATTGGCCGATCAACAGATCATCATTGCACAAGACTTAGTCGCTGCGTGTATGGTCCGTTACGGCATTGCTGAAGGCGACTATCAAGTTGTTGCTACGTGCTTGGGTCAAGATTTAGAGTATGCATTAGTTGTCCATCCTTATTTAGAGATTAACGTGCCGCTTATTTTAGGCGAGCACGTGACCACTGAGTCAGGTACTGGTTGTGTCCATACGGCACCGGCGCATGGTGTAGACGATTTTAATGTTGGCAAGCAGTACGGCATTGAAGTGTATAACCCTGTTGCGGCGAATGGGGTGTATATTGAAGATACACCGTTGTTTGCAGGACAACATGTGTTTAAAGCGAATGATGTCATTGTTGAGCATTTACGCAGTGTTGATGCGCTGATGTTAGCAACCAAATATGAACATAGTTATCCGCATTGCTGGCGTCATAAAACGCCGATCATTTTTCGAGCAACGCCGCAGTGGTTTATCTCAATGGATAAAAATGGACTGCGTAGCGCATCGTTGGAAGAAATTAAAAAAACCCAGTGGATCCCTGAATGGGGCGAAGCACGGATCTCAACGATGGTTGAGGGTCGTCCAGATTGGTGTATTTCCCGTCAACGTACATGGGGTGTTCCGATCCCGTTGTTTGTTCACGGCGTAACGAGTGAGTTACATCCTCGTTCAACTGAGATCATGGAAACCGTCGCATTGGCTGTTGAACAAAAAGGCATTCAAGCCTGGTGGGATCTCAGTGACGAAGAATTATTAGGCGCTGATGCCGCTGAATATGAAAAAGTCACAGATACCTTAGATGTATGGTTTGATTCAGGCGTAACGCACTCGTTTGTGGTTGATCGTCGTGACGATATTCCAGCATCGGCTGATTTATATCTAGAAGGGTCTGATCAACATCGAGGCTGGTTCATGTCATCACTCATGACGAGTGTTGCAATGCATGGTCATGCACCCTACAAACAAGTGTTAACCCATGGTTTTACAGTCGATCAACATGGTCGTAAGATGTCAAAATCGGTGGGTAATGTCGTCGCACCACAAGAAGTATTTAATAAATACGGTGCTGATATTTTACGTTTGTGGGTGGCTTCAACTGATTATCGTTCAGAAATTGCTGTATCTGATGAGATCCTCAAGCGCTCAGCGGATGCGTATCGTCGTATTCGTAATACCGCACGTTTCTTACTCGCTAATCTAAATGGCTTTAACCCAGCGACAGATTGTGTTGCACCGGAAGATATGGTGGCATTAGATAGTTGGGCGATGGCCAAAGCACAAGCAACGCAAGCTGATATCATCGCTGCGTATGAAAAATATGATTTGTTAGGTGTGACCCAAAAACTTATGCAGTTTTGTTCGATTGATATGGGTAGTCTGTATTTGGATATCATCAAAGATCGCCAGTATACCGCAAAAGCAGATGGTCTTGCGCGTCGTTCATGCCAAACAGCTTTGTATCATATTGTACAAGCGATGGTGCGTTGGATGGCACCGGTAACGAGTTTTACCGCTCAAGAAATTTGGGAAGTATTACCACAAGCTGATCAAAATCCAGATGAATTCGTATTTACTGGTACTTGGTATGATGCATGGCCAGCAGTCAGTGCTAAAGATGGTTATGACGATGCGTTTTGGACTGATGTACTGCAAGTGAAAGACGTAGTGAATGGCGCATTAGAGCAAGCACGTAAAGACGACGTGTTAGGTGGTTCATTAGAAGCTGACGTGGTGATTTACACCGATGCGGCGATGCAATCACAGTTGGCAAAATTAAGCGACGAGTTACGTTTTGTATTGATTACCTCTACCGCGACCGTGTCTGATTTAGCAGATAAACCAGCAGATGCCAGCGCAACAACTATAGATAGTGTCTTTGTCAAAGTCAGTAAGTCGAGTGGCGAAAAATGTGTTCGTTGCTGGCATCACCGTGAAGATGTTGGCACGATCACCGCGCATCCAGAGCTATGTGGTCGTTGTGTTGACAATATCGACGGTGCAGGCGAAGTCCGCGCATTTGCATAACATAGGTGTATAGCGTCATGGAAAAGCAAGAAGTACAAGACTCGCAGCCACTCACTGGCTGGGGGCATGTTAGCCAAACCGGTTTGCGTTTTATTTGGATTGCGATTATTGGATTTATCCTTGATCAATATACAAAATACGCTGTTATGGACAGTTTTACGTTATATGAATCGGTTCAGGTGTTGCCGTTTTTCAACTTTACCTACGTGCATAATTATGGCGCAGCGTTCAGCTTTTTAAGTGATGCAGGTGGTTGGCAGCGGTATTTCTTTACCGCCATTGCAGCGGTTGTCAGTTGTGTGATCGTCTGGTGGTTATATCATTCCCCCCGTTCACAACGCTTATTACCTGTCGCGTTTGCGTTCATTTTAGGCGGTGCAGTGGGTAACCTGTATGACCGATTAGTGCATGGTTATGTTATTGATTTTTTACATTTATATTATGAAACATATGATTGGCCTGCTTTTAATATAGCAGATAGTGTTATTTTTATTGGTGCGGCGTTATTGATCCTCGATATGTTTATCAACAACGATGCGGATCCCACAGAATCAAAAGCAACAAAAGAAACAAAAGAGACAAAAGAGACAAAAGAGACAAAAAATGACTGATAATACCGCTGTGATTACCGATAACTCAGAAGTTATCTTACATTTTGATTTGAAACTCGAAGATGGTTCTGCTGCAGACAGTACGCGAGTTAATAACAAGCCCGCCAAAATGGTCATGGGCGATGGCAGTTTAACGCCTAATTTTGAAGCCTGTTTACGTGGACTAAAACAAGGTGATAAAGACTCGTTTACGTTGAATGCAGATGATGCTTTTGGTCAGCCTAATCCGGATAATATTTATCATGTTGAGCGCACTAAGTTTGCTGCAGAATTAGAGATTGTCGAAGGTATGATTATCGCTTTTACGCAACCAGATGGCAGTGAGTTACCTGGCGTGATTAGAAGTATTGCAGGGCATTCAGTGACGGTGGATTTTAATCATCCCTTGGCCGGCCAAACCGTCATTTTTGACGTAGAAATTATTGATGTGATTAACGCTCAGACTACTGACGCGTAGATCGCTAACGCATACATTATTAAGGATATTCATCACATGCAAATTCAATTAGCCAATCCTCGTGGTTTTTGTGCCGGTGTTGACCGAGCGATCACTATTGTTGAACGTGCATTGGAATTGTTTGAACATCCGATCTATGTTCGTCATGAAGTGGTTCATAATAAATTTGTGGTTGATGGGCTAAAAGCTCGTGGCGCGGTATTTGTAGAAGAGTTACATCAAGTTCCGGATGATAGCATTGTTATCTTTTCTGCTCACGGTGTGTCTCAAGCGGTGCGCAATGAGGCAGAACAACGTGGTCTTAAAGTATTTGATGCGACGTGTCCTTTGGTAACAAAAGTGCATATGGAAGTGATGCGTGCCAGCAAAAAAGGCATCGAATGTATATTAATAGGACACAAGGGACACCCCGAAGTCGAAGGGACGATGGGACAATATGATAATCTTCAGGGTGGCATTTACTTAGTTGAAACAGCTGAAGATGCTCGCCAATTAACAGTAAAAAATCCAGATGCATTATATTATTGTTCACAAACCACCTTATCGGTAGATGATACTGCGGATGTCATTGATGCATTGCGTGAAACCTTCCCCAACATCGATGGGCCGCGAAAAGATGATATCTGCTACGCCACCCAAAATCGTCAAGATGCGGTGCGTGAATTGGCGGTAAATTGTGATTTATTATTAGTGGTGGGTGCGACCAACAGCTCTAACTCCAATCGTTTAAGTGAGTTGGCTGTAAAACTGGGTACGCCATCGTATTTGATTGATGATGCTACTATGATTGATCCGCAATGGCTCGTTGGCAAGCAGGCAGTAGGTGTCACGGCCGGAGCATCAGCGCCTGAAGTCTTAGTCCAAGGTGTGATTGATGCGTTACAAGCACATGGTGCGCAATCAGTCACTGAGATCACTGGCCGTGAAGAAAACATTGAATTTGCAGTACCTAAAGAACTGCAACTTAAACAGCTTTAACTCTCTGTTCCATCATTTTTCTGGGTGCCAATCTTAGCTTATTCCTGCAACTAAAAAAACGGTTTTACACTCCTGTCCATCAGAACAGTTTTGCACTTAAATCCTATACCTAAGATCGGTTCTGCATACGCTTAACTGGATCTTCTTCGC